>Ga0268256_1000073_pt1 | contig 184170 bp, 155 predicted proteins | sample AgamicAtAmrz_FD_200247 | JGI IMG/M metagenome (GOLD analysis project Ga0268256, IMG submission 200247) | Agave microbial communities from Guanajuato, Mexico - At.Am.rz (v2) (version 3) | ecosystem: Host-associated > Plants > Roots > Rhizosphere | place: Guanajato, Mexico | collected 2012-06-07 | reverse complement strand
CGCGCATCACGCCGTGGGCGCGTGATGAGCTGGGCATCCGGCCCGATCAGTGGCTGTATGCCCAGATAAAGAGCGTCTCGGTGACGCCCTGACTACAGCACGTACTGATAGAGGGTGTCGGCAATGCCGGGTTCCAGGTTGGTGCCGATAACTTTCTTCTCCCGGTAAATTGCCAGAAAATCACTTTGACTACGAATATAATGATATTGGTTTTTTTAACTTGCTTCATAAGAATTAGTAATCTGATATGCAACCCTGTGAGTCATTTTTTTTATCACAGCTTATTTCACGTGACTTGTGTGGAATGCGTAAAACATAAATAGATTAAAATTGCCGAGCTTTGTGATAGCCTTGTTAAAGATAAAGTCATAACCATACTATCGGTTTTAATAAATAGTCTTAAAAAGACTACAGGCACTAAAAAGGGAAGTGAGCATGAACAGAAAACAATTTATACAGTCACAGGGTGGTTCATGTAGTAACTGGACCTGGAGTTGGTCATTTGTAAACCATGAAAAGAAGATAGTTATTTTTGGAACATGGGATGTTGAAAATGAGCAGGAGAGAGCAGTTATCCTGCGAGAACGTTGGGAATATAACGCTAATAATAAAAAGCAACCGGGCTATACTCAAGCCATTGAACACATTAAGCTGATACATCATGCTTATGATTTATATACATTTAATATGAAATTTGCAGAACACCCAGATAATCCAGAGGTTGCTGTTATTAAGGACTTTGAAAGAAAAATCACAAAACGTTATTTAAGAAAAGAAGATGGTGTTTGGTATGCAGATTTTTTACCTAATACGTTTCCTGATGAAATACCGGCCCCTGAGAGTTATACCGAAGGAGCAAAAAAGCAGATTACGGTCAACTCATATGAACGCGACCCAAGAGCACGGCAGGACTGCATAAACTTTCACGGTACTATCTGCAAATGCTGCGGGTTTGATTTTGAGAAGGTTTATGGCGAACATGGTAAGGGATTCATTCACGTGCATCACATCAAACCATTACATTCTCTTGGGGAGAATTATAGTGTTAATCCAATAGAAGACCTGATTCCGTTATGTCCTAACTGTCATGCAATGGTACATCGCAATAACAAATTGCTGTCCATTAGCCAACTCAAAGAGAAAATGGACAATCTCTGACTGTTACTATTCAGAGAGTATTTTTCTATGTGAAGGTGCCGCTAAATTTTTAAATTTGTTAAAAGATGCTGGCCTGATGTTTGTAGGGCGCGCATCACGCCGTGGGCGCGTGATGAGCTGGGCATCCGGCCCGATCAGTGGCTGTATGCCCAGATAAAGAGCGTCTCGGTGACGCCCTGACTACAGCACGTACTGATAGAGGGTGTCGGCAATACCGGGTTCCAAATTGGTGCCGATAACCTTTTTCGCCCGTGCCCGGATGGCCTCATCAGCATTGCCCATCGCCACGCCGAGTCCGGCCGTTTCCAGCATGCTGAGGTCGTTATAGTTATCCCCGAACGCAATCACATCATCCATGGTGAGGCCCAGTGATTCGACCCACTGCGCCAGCCGTCTGCCTTTGCTGTTGCCGCCTCTGGCGATATCCACCTGATCATGCCAGGACCACTCACACGCCAGGCCCAGCTCCGCTTCAACCAGGCTGGCAAACTGCTGCAGTTCCGGAATATTTTGGTGTGACAGGGCAAACTTCCAGATCGCACCGGCGTCACGCGCGGCCTGCGCTAAGTCGGGCACCTGACGGAACAGCGGACGCTGGTGCGCGGGCAGCGATTCAGCCCATTTCAGCGTGCGCGTCACATGGCCGGTGGGCGTCTGATAGAGCATCGCATCATCCACATAGAGCAGCCCGTGGATCTGCTGACGGTCCAGCATCTCAATGACCTGTAAGGCCCGCGCCGGTTCCAGCGGGTCGGCGGCCAGCACCTTTTTCGCCTGATAATCATACAGGTAAGTACCATTACAGCAGATTGCGGGTGTATCCAGTTGTAATGCCTGATAAAAAGGGTGAATAGCGCAGTGATGGCGTCCGGTAACGATAGCCACATGCACGCCCGCCAGGCGCGCCTGATTCAGGGCTTCAACAGACTGCGGCAGAATCGTTTTAGCGGGGGTCAGCAGGGTGCCGTCGAGGTCGAGGGCAATGACACGGTAGCGCATTAATCCTTCCATTTATCCAGGTTTGCAGGAGGCAAAGTCTACACCTGACTACGGCCCGGAGACAAAAAACCGGACACAAATGATTTCAGCGCAGGGTAGTAAAACACGCTACAGTGATCCACAGTTCATGATCAGGCAGCAAAAAAGGAGAATGCATGAAACAGGTTGTTTACACCGCCAGTCCCGAAAGCCAGCAGATTCACGTCTGGCAGATGAATGAAGAGGGCGGACTGACGTTGCTTCAGGTGACGGATGTCGCCGGCCAGGTTCAGCCGATGGTGGTGAGTCCGAAACGCGATTTTCTCTATGTCGGTGTACGTCCTAACTTCCGCGTGCTGGCGTTCCGTATCGCCGCCGATGGCACACTGACCGAGGCAGGCCAGGCGCCGCTGCCCGGCAGCCCAACCCACATCTCCACCGATCATCAGGGCCGGTTCCTGTTCTGCGGCTCTTACAATGATGCCTGCGTCAGCGTCAGCCCGATCGATGAAGCGGGCATCCCGCAGGCACCGCTGCAGGTCATTAACGGCCTGGACGGCTGTCACTCCGCCAATATTGATAATGACAACACGACGCTCTACGTTCCGGCACTGAAGCAGGACCGCATCTGCCTGTTTGCCCTGAGTGAAGCAGGTGAACTGACCCCGCGCCCGCAGGCACAGGTAACGACGGTGGAAGGCGCAGGCCCGCGCCACATGCAGTTCCATCCGGGCGGTCAGTACGCCTACTGCGTGAACGAGCTCGACAGCACGGTTGAGGTCTGGGCGCTAAATAACGGTGAAGGTGAAGCCGAAAGTGTGCAGACACTGGATATGATGCCGCCGGACTTTAGCGGCACGCGCTGGGCCGCCGATATTCATCTGACGCCTGATGGCCGCTTCTTCTACGCCTGCGATCGCACCAGCAGCACGCTGGCGATCTTCAGCGTCAGCGAAGTGGGGGACGAGCTGACCCTGGAAGGCTTCCAGCCAACTGAAACCCAGCCACGCGGCTTTAATATCGATCACAGCGGACGTTTTCTGGTGGCCGCAGGGCAGAAATCTCACCACATCGAAGTCTATGCGATTAGCGAACCGAAAGGGTTGCTGCAGCCGCTGGGACGCTATGCGGTAGGGCAGGGGCCGATGTGGGTGGTGATCCACGCGCTGCAGGCGTAACCCGCCACAAAAAACGCCACTCCCGGCCGGGAGTGGCGTGAAGGTCTGCTGCAGACACCGCGAACAACGTCAGATTCAGACGTCCAAATCGCCATTTCTGGCTCGCGGTGCCTTCCTCCTCCAGCCCTGTTCCCGGCTCAATTACTGATAGTTCACGGTCAGCGAGGCGCTCGCCAGCGCGTGGAAATGCACATTAAAGCCGACCATCGCGCCGCTGGCACCCTCATCCACCTCAATCGTCTCCACATCCAGCGCATGTACGGTGAAGATGTAGCGATGGGTTTCGCCCTGTGGCGGCGCGGCGCCACCGTAGCCCGCCTGACCGAAATCGGTACGGGTCTGGATCGCCCCGGCAGGCAGGGAGGCCTTGCCGGAACCGGCGCCCTGCGGCAGCGTCGTGGTGCTGGCCGGAATATTGGCTACCACCCAGTGCCACCAGCCGGAGCCGGTCGGCGCATCAGGATCGTAGCAGGTCACCACGAAACTTTTGGTGCCTTCGGGGGCCTCTTCCCAGGCCAGATGGGGAGAGATATTCTCGCCCTGATACCCCATGCCATTGAAAACATGCTTTTCAGGCATCTTCTCGCCGTCATTAAAATCCTGACTCACAATGCGCATTACATCTCCTCGATTGTCGATGAATAGTCTTTCATCATAACCAAAAGCGCCATCTGTGCCAGGGGGACCACCCGCCTCAGCCGCTAAAATGTTGCGTATGCGCCAGCGCACCACCGATCGCCTGCACCAGCTGACTCAGCGCCTGCGGAGTAATGATGTAGGGCGGCATCAGGTAGATCAGTCGGCCAAACGGCCGGATCCAGACGCCCTGTTCCACAAAGAACTGCTGCAGCGCCGCTATATTGACCGGCTGATGCGTCTCCACCACGCCAATCGCGCCCAGTACGCGAACATCGGCCACCTGCGGTGAGCTGCGCAGCGGCAGCAGTTCAGCCCGCAGCTGCTGTTCGATACGCGCCACCTGCTGCTGCCAGTGCCCCTCCGCCAGCATGGTCAGACTCTCTGCCGCCACCGCGCAGGCCAGCGGATTGCCCATAAAAGTCGGGCCATGCATAAAGCACCCGGCCGCGCTGCGGCTGATGGTATCGGCCACCTCACGGGTGGTCAGCGTCGCGGAGAGCGTCATCATGCCGCCGGTCAGGGCTTTGCCGACGCAGAGAATATCCGGCGTGATGCCCGCATGTTCACAGGCAAACAGTTTGCCGGTGCGGCCAAAACCGGTGGCGATCTCATCAGCGATCAGCAGCACGCCGTAGCGGTCGCACGCCTCCCGCACCTGCTGCAGGTAGCGCGGATGATAGAGCCGCATGCCGCCTGCGCCCTGCACGATCGGCTCCAGGATCACCGCCGCCAGCTGCCGGTGATGCGTTTCGATAAGCCGGGCGAAATCGTCGAAATCAGCCGGATTCCACGCCTCATCAAAGCCGCAGGCCGGGGCCGTGGCAAAGTGATGTTCGGGCAGATAGCCGCGCCACAGACTGTGCATCGAGTTTTCGGGATCGCACACCGACATCGCGGCAAAGGTATCGCCGTGATAGCCGCGTTTCAGCGTCAGAAACTGCTGACGGGTCTCGCCCCGTCCCAGCCAGTACTGCAGCGCCATCTTCATCGAGACTTCCACCGCCACCGAGCCGGAGTCGGCCAGGAAAACGCATTCCAGCGGATCGGGCGTCATTGCCACCAGCTGGCGGCAGAGCGCCACCGCCGCCGGGTGGGTAATGCCGCCAAACATAACGTGCGACATCTGCGAAGCCTGCGCCGTCAGCGCCCGGTTCAGGCGCGGATGGTTGTAGCCGTGGATTGCCGCCCACCAGGAGGACATGCCGTCTACCAGCTCACGCCCATCGGCCAGCTGCAGCTGAAAACCGTGCGCGGCGACCACCGGAAAGCAGGGCAGCGGATCCTGCATCGAGGTGTAGGGATGCCAGATATGCTGGCGGTCAAAGCGGGCATCATCTGCCGAAAAAACGGGGGTAGTCATCGGAGTTGTAAACCAAAATAAAAAAATATAGTTTACAAGTATAACCCTGCTTTTCGTCGGGATGACACCCTTTTCTGGAGTAAGTAATGGCCCAACGCTGGACAATTGCACAGGCGCAAGCCCTGTTTGACGCACCTTTTCTTGAACTGATGTTTAAAGCGCAGCAGGTGCATCGTGAGCACTTCGATCCGCGCCAGGTGCAGGTCAGCACCCTGCTGTCGATCAAAACCGGCGCCTGTCCGGAAGATTGCAAATATTGCCCGCAGAGCGCGCGCTACAAGACCGGTCTGGAGTCGGAACGTCTGATGGAAGTCGAGGAGGTTCTGACCTCTGCGCGTCAGGCGAAAGCCGCCGGATCCACCCGTTTCTGCATGGGCGCGGCGTGGAAAAATCCTCACGAGCGCGACATGCCCTATCTGGAAAAGATGGTGGAAGGCGTGAAAGCGATGGGGATGGAAACCTGCATGACGCTGGGCACGCTCAGCGAGCAGCAGGCGCAGCGGCTGGCGGGCGCGGGCCTGGATTTCTACAACCATAATCTCGACACCTCGCCGGAGTTCTATGGCTCCATCATCACCACCCGCAGCTATCAGGAGCGACTGGATACGCTGGGCAAAGTGCGCGATGCCGGAATTAAAGTCTGTTCAGGCGGCATCGTCGGCCTGGGCGAAACCGTAAACGACCGCGCCGGGCTGCTGGTGCAGTTAGCCAATCTGCCAACGCCGCCGGAGAGCGTGCCGATCAACATGCTGGTCAAGGTCAAAGGCACGCCGCTGGCTGATAACGACGATGTGGAGCCGTTCGATTTTATCCGCACCATCGCGGTGGCGCGCATCATGATGCCGACCTCGCACGTCCGTCTGTCGGCGGGTCGTGAGCAGATGAGCGAGCAGACCCAGGCGATGTGCTTTATGGCCGGGGCTAACTCGATTTTCTACGGCTGCAAACTGCTGACCACGCCGAATCCGGAAGAGGATAAAGACCGTGTGCTGTTCCGCAAGCTGGGGCTGAACCCGGAGCATACGCATACTCCGCACGGCGATCAGCAGCAGGCGCAGCAACTCAGCGAGCAACTCTCTCATGCCGACACCGAACAGTTCTACAACGCGGCGCTGTAATGAGCTGGCAGCAACGACTCCGGCAGGCGCTGGCGCAGCGCCGTGCGGCGGACGGCTGGCGGCAGCGTCAGGTCATTGAGCAGCAGTCGACCCGCACGCTGCGGAGCGGTGGCCGCGACTATCTCCACTTCTCCAGCAATGACTATCTTGGCTTAACCCGGCATCCGGCGGTGATTGCCGGCTGGCAGCAGGGCGCGGCGCTGGCAGGCGCAGGCGCGGGCGCCTCAGGGCATGTCACCGGCTATCACCGCCAGCATGCCGATCTGGAGGCGCAGCTGGCGGCGTGGCTCGGTTATGACCGGGCGCTGCTGTTCATCTCCGGTTTTGCAGCGAATCAGGCGGTGATCCATCTGCTGGGGGAGAAGGACGACCGTATCCTGGCAGATAAGCTCAGCCACGCCTCGCTGCTCGACGCCGCCAGCCACAGCCCGGCTCAGCTGCGCCGCTTCACCCATAACGCACCGGAGAGTCTGGCGGCCCGGCTCGCCGCCCCCTGCGCCGGTGAGACGCTGGTGGTGACGGAAGGGATCTTCAGCATGGATGGCGACAGCGCGCCGCTGGCCGCCCTGACGCAGTTGACGCAGCAGGCCGGAGGCTGGCTGCTGGTGGATGATGCGCACGGCATCGGCGTGGTGGGTGAGCAGGGGCGCGGGAGCTGCTGGCAGCAGGGCGTAAAACCGGCACTGCTGGTGGTCACCTTTGGCAAAGCGTTTGGCGTCAGTGGCGCCGCGCTGCTCTGTGATGCCGACACCGCCGACTACTTTTTACAGTTCAGCCGCCATCTTATCTACTCAACGGCGATGCCCGCAGCCCAGGCGGTCGCGCTGCAGGCGGCGCTGCGCGAAATTCAGCAGGGCGACGCGCTGCGTCAGCAGCTGCAGCAGAATATTGCGCATTTCCGGCGCGGGGCGGCGTCGCTGCCCTGGCAACTGATGCCGTCCGCCAGCGCGATTCAGCCGCTGCAGGTGGGGGAAAACAGCGAGGCGCTGGCGCTCTCCCGGCGACTGGCGGAGGCGGGCTGCTGGGTCAGTGCGATCCGGCCGCCGACTGTGCCGCCGGGCACGGCGCGGCTTCGTATCACCCTGACGGCGGCACATCGCCCGGACGATATCGATCGGTTACTGGAGGCGCTGCATGACGCTGCGGGTTGATAAGCAGGCGGTGGCGCGCGCCTTTGGCCGGGCGGCGGGCGGGTACGATGTCCATGCTGCGCTGCAGCGCCTTAGCGGGGATGCGCTGCTGGCGTGTGCGCCTGCACAGCGCGGTCTGCACCTGCTGGATGCCGGCTGCGGCACCGGCTGGTACAGCCGGCTGTGGCGTGAACGCGGCAAACAGGTGACGGCACTGGATCTCTCTGTTCAGATGCTGCAACAGGCCCGGGAAAACGATGCCGCGCAGCACTATCTGGTCGGAGACATCGACGCGCTGCCGCTCGCGGATAACACGATGGATCTGGTGTGGAGCAATCTGGCGGTGCAGTGGAGTGACGATCTGCCCGGCGCGCTGAGCCAGTTCCGGCGGGTAGTGCGGCCCGGCGGCACGCTGCTGTTCTCTACCCTTGGCGACGGTTCACTGCAGGAGGTGCATGAAGCCTGGTCGCATCTGGATGCCATGCCGCACGCCAACCGCTTTCTCAGCGAGCCGCAGGTTGCCGCAGCCTGTCACGCTCAGCAACTCTGCTGCTCCTCAGAGCGGGTGACGCTGCACTTTCCCGACGCGCTCAGCGCAATGCGCTCACTGAAGGGCATTGGGGCAACTCATCTGCATCAGGGGCGTAACGGACAGATCTTAACCCGACAACGGCTCAGCCAGCTTGAGGCGAACTGGCCGCGCGATCGGTACGGCTATCGCCTGAGTTACCATTTAATCTACGGAGTGAGTACATCATGAAACGCCTGTTTATTACCGGGACTGACACCGAAGTCGGTAAAACGGTCGCCAGCGGCGCTCTGCTGCAGGCCGCTGCCGCCGCAGGCTTCCGCTGCGCAGGCTATAAGCCGGTGGCTTCGGGCTGTGAACTGACGCCGGAGGGCATCCGCAACAGCGATGCGCTGGCGCTGCAACGCTACAGCAATGTGCCGCTGACCTATCAGCAGGTCAATCCGCTGGCGTTTATGGAGCCCACCTCGCCGCATATCGTCAGTGCCGAAGAGGAGAGGCCGATCACCCATCTGGCCATGTCGGCAGGTCTGGCGGCGCTGGAACCCCTGGCGGACTGGATTCTGGTTGAAGGCGCGGGTGGCTGGTATACGCCGCTGTCTGAAACGCACACCTATGCAGACTGGGTGGTCAGCGAACAGCTGCCGGTGGTGCTGGTGGTGGGGATTAAGCTGGGCTGCATCAACCACGCCCTGCTGACCGCAGAGGCGATACGGGCACGCGGTCTGCCGCTGGTGGGCTGGATTGCCAACACCGTCGAGCCGCCGGGCAAGCGTTATACGGAGTATCTTACCAGCCTGAAAAACCGCCTGCCTGCACCCTGCCTGGGCACACTTCCCTGGTTCACCAGGGCGGAACAGCAGGCCGACTGCGGTCACTATCTGACGCTGCCGGACTAAGCGTCAGGCCACGCTTTCCATCCTAATCCGGACCGCGCAGCACAGGCTGATGAACACACTGTCCGTCAGGGTGCTGCGCTGTCCGGCTCCCGCCTGTCAGGCTACGGTCAGCCATTTATCGACGGTATGATCATCGAGTTGCGCCATGCTGCCCTGCGCGACGTTGCGGCCACGGTGCAGCAGCAGAAAGTAGTCAGCCACCCGACGGATCAGCGACAGACGCTGCTCCAGCAGCAGGATGGTCAGCCCGTAGTCGAGGTTAAGCCGACGGATCAGGTTGCCCATCTCCTCTTCCAGCCATGGCGACATGCCGTCGGTTGGCTCATCCAGAATCAGCAGCTTGGGCTGCAGAACCAGCGCGCGCGCCAGGGCCAGTTGCTGCTGTTGATCGATAGGCAGATTGCCACTGCGCTGCTGACGCAGTGAGTAGAGCGCGGGAAAGAGGTCAAACACCATTTCAGGAATAGCGCGATGGCGTTCCTGCTGGCTGGCACCGGCCAGCAGTGCAATCAGGAGGTTATCTTCCACACTCATCTGGGTAAAAATGTGACGCCCCTGCGGAACATAGCCAATGCCCATCTGCGACCGCTGTTCAGCAGGTTGCAGCAGCAGATCCTCTGGCGGTGAGCCATCCTCTTTCCAGGAGATGGAGCCGCTATTAATCGGCAGCCTGCCCATGATGCAGTTCACCAGCGTGGTTTTACCCATGCCGGGCCGACCCAGAATGCCGGTGCAGGTGCCAGGCGACAGATCCAGGTCCACATCCCACAGGATATGGTTCTGACCGTAAAATTGATTGACCGAACGTAAACTCAGCATCTGACACTCTCCTTCCCGATCATTAGCCTGATTGCTTCCGCTCTCTGTCGTCTGGCAACCCATTCATCGGCAATGGTCGTCTCGCCATTGCCTCTCAGTGCGCACAACATCCGGTGACGCAATGGAGTGCTGCAATTACCAGGCCAGATCCGAAAATGGTCCTGTTTTACGGCTGCAGTAACCTGCTACAGGTGAAAAAAGGTGAGAAAAACTTATCAATTCTCCACGGCAACTACGCACCTGCACTTTTGCAGTGCTGAGAAGCACTGTTTCTGGTGCAGGCGGGCAATAAGGAAGCAGGACAGCTGATTAAGAATTTTAGTGGATGGGTGAAAATTTTGCGTGGCGGGGCAGGCGAGAGTCTGAAATTGCAGAATTATCCGTCATGCGCGGCCCGAAATTTAACGGAAAAAAAATTATTTTTAGCGCGACGAGAGAACTGGGAAAAATTATACACAGCTGATGGCGGCGGGGCTGCCATCACTTATCCACCATTCCTGTGGATAAACTTGTGCATTAGGTCATGAAAACCAGTTGGAAGCGAGGAAATACGGGGCCTGGTAACATAATGATGAGAATCTGGCCTTTCAGGCTTCTTCCATTAAAAACAACAGGTTATTAAAAAACAAGCCTGCGAATTCTCTGTCGGGCAACCAGACTGTAATTTTATGACGCTCTATTGACAAATGTTAAATCCGATCCTCGCCTGGGGATAACATTGCGCAATATCGTTAACACAAATTCAGAATGTCTGGCGAAGCGGCAGAGAGTACGCCTGCACACTCCACATTGCACCATTACTGTTTTTATATCCAGTATTTTTTTCTGGCAAAATCACCATAGCGGAGTAAAATAAGTGCCTGCCCGCCGATTTCTCCAGCAGGAACTGCATTCATGAGTAAAGTCTTTAAATTAAACTCCGCTTTTAAACCGTCAGGCGACCAGCCTGAGGCGATACGTCGTCTGGAAGAGGGGCTGGAGGATGGACTGGCCCATCAGACGCTGCTGGGCGTGACCGGCTCCGGTAAAACGTTTACCGTCGCCAACGTGATTGCCGACCTCAATCGCCCGACGATGGTGCTGGCGCCGAACAAGACGCTGGCGGCCCAGCTTTACGGCGAGATGAAAGAGTTTTTCCCGGATAATGCCGTGGAGTTTTTCGTTTCCTACTACGACTACTATCAGCCGGAGGCCTACGTTCCCAGCTCCGACACCTTTATCGAAAAAGATGCGTCGGTGAACGAGCATATCGAACAGATGCGTCTCTCGGCGACCAAGGCGCTGCTGGAACGGCGCGATGTCATCGTGGTGGCTTCAGTTTCAGCCATTTATGGTCTGGGCGATCCCGATCTCTATCTGAAAATGATGCTCCACCTGACACGCGGTATGATCATCGATCAACGCAGCATCCTGCGTCGCCTCTCTGAATTGCAGTACACCCGCAACGACCAGGCGTTTCAGCGCGGCACCTTCCGGGTGCGGGGCGAAGTGATTGACATTTTTCCGGCGGAATCGGACGACATTGCCCTGCGGGTTGAACTCTTTGATGAAGAGGTGGAGCGGCTTTCACTGTTTGATCCGCTGACGGGCCAGGTCGAATCGGTGGTGCCACGCTTCACGATTTATCCCAAGACGCACTATGTGACGCCGCGTGAACGCATCCTCCAGGCGATGGAAGAGATAAAGGTAGAACTGGCGGACCGTCGCCGGGTGCTGCTGGAGAACAACAAGCTGCTGGAAGAGCAGCGCATTACTCAGCGAACCCAGTTTGACCTGGAGATGATGAGCGAGCTGGGTTACTGCTCGGGCATTGAAAACTATTCGCGCTACCTGTCCGCGCGCGGACCGGGTGAAGCACCGCCGACGCTGTTTGATTACCTGCCTGCCGATGGCCTGCTGGTGGTGGATGAGTCCCACGTCACCATCCCGCAGATTGGCGGCATGTACAAAGGGGACCGTGCGCGTAAAGAGACACTGGTGGAGTATGGTTTCCGCCTGCCATCGGCGCTCGATAACCGTCCGATGAAGTTTGAAGAGTTTGAGGCGCTGGCCCCGCAGACCATCTATGTCTCGGCGACGCCGGGCAAATATGAGCTGGAGAAATCGGGCAACGAGGTGGTGGATCAGGTGGTACGTCCCACCGGCCTGCTGGATCCGATCATCGAAGTGCGTCCGGTGGGCACTCAGGTCGACGATCTGCTGTCAGAGATCCGCCAGCGCGTGGCCATCAACGAGCGTATTCTGGTAACGGTGCTGACCAAGCGCATGGCGGAAGATCTCACAGAGTATCTGACCGAGCACGGCGAGAAGGTGCGCTATCTGCACTCGGATATCGACACCGTCGAGCGTATGGAGATTATCCGCGACCTGCGTCTCGGGGAGTTTGATGTGCTGGTGGGCATCAACTTACTGCGTGAGGGACTGGATATGCCCGAAGTGTCGCTGGTGGCGATTCTGGATGCGGATAAAGAGGGCTTCCTGCGCTCTGAGCGCTCGCTGATCCAGACCATTGGTCGTGCGGCACGTAACATCAACGGTAAGGCGATTCTCTACGGCGATAAAATCACCCCGTCGATGGCGCGTGCGATTGAAGAAACCGAACGCCGCCGCGAGAAGCAGCAGCTGCACAACGAGAAAAATGGCATCGTGCCGCAGGGCCTGAATAAGAAGATCACGGATATTCTGGAACTCGGCAACAATGTGGTGAAAACCCGCGGCAAAGCGAAGCCGGCCCGTCCAGGCGAAGCACAGGCGCAGACCGATCTGCTGACGTTAACGCCGCAGGCGTTGCAGAAGAAGATCCACGAACTGGAAGGGCAGATGCAGCAGCATGCGCAGAACCTGGAGTTCGAGCAGGCGGCCAGCGTGCGCGATCAGCTGCATGAGCTGCGCACGCTGTTTATTGCCGCCTCGTAGCGGCGTTAAACGCCCTGAATGGCGTGTTCCAGCGCCACCCGTAACAGCTGGCGGTCGTGACGATAGCGAATGTCGGCGGCCTCCAGCGGTTCACGGACAATCAGGCGGTTTTCAATGCCCTGGGTTGCCACCGCAGGCCCGACGACGACGGCATCAATGACCCGCTTACCGATATAACGCTCCATCATCTGCAGCTTGTCGGCGACCGTCAGGCTGGCAGCGGCCGGGCTCAGCTCGCGCCCCAGATTGCCGATAAACACCATGGTTGCAGGTGTGCGACGCAGCGCCTGCGCCATCTCCTCCATTAACAGGATCGGCATCAGGCTGGTGTAAAAGCTGCCAGGCCCGATCAGAATCAGATCCGCGTCACCAATCGCCTGCAGCGCCTCGCGCGTGGGCTGCACGTTAGGGTGCAGCATCAGTTCCTGCGGCGGCTGCTTCATCTCGTCGATCGCGGTTTCGCCGTAAACCATGTTGCCTTCGGCATCCATCGCCACCAGGTCAACCGGCTGCTCGGACATCGGGATCAAAAAAGCATCCACCTTCAGCAGATTACGGATGATATTTATCGCCTCCAGCGGACGCACGCTCAGCTGATCCAGCGCCCGCAGCATCAGGTTGCCGAGGTTATGTCCGGCCAGTTCGCCATTGCCCGAAAAACGGTATTCAAACATGGCCGATGCGACGCTGGGTTCCGCAATCAGCTGATTGAGACAGTTGCGCATGTCGCCCCAGGCGATGCCGCCCTCGGCGCGCCGGATACGGCCGGTTGACCCGCCGTTGTCGGTGGTGGTGACGATCCCGGTCAGACGCGAGCCCAGCGGGGAGAGGGCAGACATGACGCGGCCTAAACCATGTCCGCCACCCAGTGCCACAACGCGATCAAGATCGGCCAGTGTGCGATTCATACTTCTCCTTAAAATCCGTTCGCGTGGCGAGGCTCTAAACGCTAAGCCCGCGCGAATGACTTGCGTCAAAATCTGGCGGGTATTTTAACGTATCCTGTCGTGAAAATGCGGTGAAAATTCGATATGTATAAGGTTATATAGCGAAAACAGCACATGGAAGAGTGGCGTAAATCACGCTACCATCATGGTTACCGCGCTGATCAACGGGTCAGCGTACACTCAAGCCTGAATGCCTACGTCTGCGGATAGGGGATTCAGGCCGTAGCCTCTGAGCTGCCAGGGTGCAGGAAGAAATGACTGCATCTCCCAATCTGGAAAGGTGTTCTGGTGTCACAATTTACTGATGCATACGCGCGTAAGTTCTATTACCTGCGCCTGTCGGTCACGGATGTCTGTAATTTCCGCTGTACCTATTGTCTTCCTGACGGCTACAAGCCGCAGGGAATTCGTAACAAAAGCTTTCTCTCACTGGATGAAATCCGTCGCGTCACGCGCGCCTTTGCTGCCGCCGGTACGGAAAAAGTGCGGCTCACTGGCGGCGAGCCGTCGCTGCGCCGCGACTTCACCGACATCATCGCTGCCGTGCGTGAAAATGCCGCGATTCGTCAGATTGCGGTGACCACCAACGGCTACCGGCTGGCACGTGATGTGAAGCAGTGGCGCGAGGCGGGGCTGACTGCGCTCAACGTCAGCGTCGACAGCCTGGATGCCCGTCAGTTTCACGCCATCACCGGCCAGGATAAATTCCATCAGGTGATGAGCGGCATTGATGCCGCGCTGAACGCTGGCTTCCGCCAGGTCAAAGTCAACAGCGTGCTGATGCGCGACCTCAACAGCCGTAATCTCGCCACCTTCCTGGACTGGATCCGCACTCGGCCGATCCAGCTGCGCTTTATTGAGCTGATGGAAACCGGCGATGGCGGCACGCTGTTCCGCGATCAGCATGTTTCCGGCACGGTCATCCGCGATCAGCTGATCGCCCAGGGCTGGCAGCGTCGCGAAAGCGGGCGGAGTGACGGTCCGGCGCAGGTCTTTTATCATCCCGACTATGTCGGCGAAATCGGCCTTATCATGCCTTACGCCAAAGATTTCTGTGCCAGCTGCAATCGCCTGCGGGTGTCGGCGCAGGGCAATCTGCACCTTTGTCTGTTTGGCGATGGTGGTGTGCCGCTGCGCGATCTGCTGGCATCGGACGATCAGCAGGCCGAACTGCAGGCGCGGATTGCCAGCAGCCTGGGACAGAAAAAGCAGACGCACTTCCTGCATCAGGGCAACACCGGCATCACACAGAATCTCTCTTATATTGGTGGCTAATTTCAGGAGGAAGTATGGGTAAATCCGCCAGCGAATTTCAGGCCGTGCAGATTGCGGTGATGACCGTGTCCGATCGTCGCGATGCCAGTAACGACACCTCCGGCGACTATCTGCGCGCCGCCGCCGCGGAAGCGGGCCATGAAGTGGTCGATCACGCCATCGTGCCGGAAAATCTTTATCGCATTCGCGCCACGGTGTCACGCTGGATCGCCAGTGACGATGTACAGGTGGTGATCATCAATGGCGGAACCGGCTTTAATCTGAAAAACAGCACACCGGAAGCGCTGCTGCCGCTGTTTGACCGCGAAATTGACGGGTTTGGCGAACTCTTCCGGATGATCTCCTATGAGGAGATTGGCGGTTCGACGCTGCAGTCGCGCGCCGTTGCCGGTCTGGCTAACGGGACGCTGATTCTGGCCGTGCCGGGATCCACCAGCGCCTGCCGCACGGCCTGGGAGCGGATTATCGCGGATCAGCTCGACGCGCGGACCGCGCCCTGCAATTTTGTCTCACATCTGAAGAAACGGTAAAAACGATAAGTATGTCTCAACTTACACACATTAACGCGGCGGGCGAAGCGCATATAGTGGATGTCTCCGCCAAAGCCGACACCGTGCGCGAAGCACGGGCTGAAGTGCTGGTGCTGATGCAGCCAAAGACGCTGCAGATGATTATTGAAGGCAGTCACCACAAAGGGGATGTGTTTGCCACCGCGCGCATCGCCGGTATCCAGGCCGCGAAACGTACCTGGGAGCTGATCCCGCTCTGCCATCCGCTGATGCTGAGCAAGGTGGAAGTCAATCTGGAGGCGGAACCGGCGCACAGCCGGGTGCGCATCACTTCACTCTGCCGTCTGACCGGTAAGACCGGCGTGGAGATGGAAGCCCTGACGGCCGCCTCGGTGGCTGCGCTGACCATCTACGACATGTGCAAAGCGGTGCAGAAGGACATCGTTATCGACCAGCTGCGTTTAATCAGTAAAAGCGGCGGCAAAAGCGGCGATTTTCAGGCGGTGACGCATGATTAACGTACTGTTCTTCGCGCAGGTGCGTGAGCTGACCGGCACCGCGTCGCTTGAGGTAGCTGCGGGCTATCCGGATGTGGCCTCGCTGCGCGCGGCGCTGGCCGATCGGGACGATCGCTGGGCGCTGGCACTGGAGTCGGGCAGACTGCTGGCTGCCGTGAATCAGACGCTGGTGCCGATGAGTCATCCATTACATGACGGGGATGAAGTCGCCTTTTTCCCGCCCGTGACCGGAGGCTGAGATGGAGACGCAGATTCGGGTTGGCCCCGCGCCTTTCGATATGGCGGAGGCTTACCGCTGGCTGGCGGCCTGTGATGAGGATGGGGCGGTCGTGACCTTTACCGGCAAAGTCCGCAACCATAATCTGGGCGATGACGTCGCCGCGCTGACGCTGGAGCACTATCCCGGCATGACCGAAAAAGCACTGCACGAGATCGTCGGGGCAGCGCGTGAACGCTGGCCGCTGCAGCGCGTCACGGTGATCCATCGCGTCGGTGAGCTGTTTCCTGGCGATGAGATCGTGCTGGTGGGCGTCACCAGCGCCCATCGCGGCAGCGCCTTTTCTGCCGCAGAGTTCATCATGGATTACCTGAAGACCCGCGCACCGTTCTGGAAGCGCGAAGCCACAGAGCAGGGCGACCGCTGGGTGGACGCCCGCGACAGCGACCATCAGGCTGCACAGCGCTGGGAGTAAAACGTCAGGTTCAGCGGGACGCGCACGCTGACCGCTGAGCGATCCCGCCAGCCTGTTATCTCCTCGTTAAGGCTGTTTCAGCTGCTCCGCCGGACCAAACCCTGTCTGACCGTGGCTGTGCTCACCGCCGCCCTCTGTGCGTTTCAGCTGAATCACCTGACCCTGCTGCCAGGCGTTGGCGCCTGCCGCCGCCGGATGCGCGACGATATCCGCCCGTCCGGCCCGGATCGCTTTGGTATCCACGTCAAAGCGGCGATCGCGATCGGCCAGCAGGCGCGAATCCATCTGACCATCCGCGGTAAAGCCCATCATCAGTGCCGGAATGCCGAGCGGCAGCGTTTTATCGCGATCGGTATGCCAGGTGTGCCAGGTTTTGCCGTAGGTGTTCACGATGCGCGTCATCAGGGCGTGGTCGGCGGCCTGTGGCAGGCCCGGTGCAATCAGCGTGCCCGATTTCACCTCATACTGGTGGCTGTGCCACAGCTTCTTCTCTTCAGGCGGAAGCGTTTTAAACAGCCGCTCGCTGATGATGTATTCAACCCCCATCAGCCGCGCGTCGCGCGTGTTGCCGTCGTAAATCACTGCCTGCATCACGTCGTCGTTCAGCACGGTGACATAGTGGTGCGCCTCCATCTGGCCGTTTTTATCGCCGTTGTAAAAATGGAAACCGTCGAGGTAGGTGTTAATGGCCTCAATCGGCGGGCGCGACTGCAGCACGCTGGCGCCGGTCTCCAGGACTTTAAGAGAGGAGGAGGTGGGCGCACCCGGTGAATGCACCTGCGCGGGGGTATTGTTGGCACCACAGCCGCTTAAAAGCAGGCTGAACGCCGCAACTGGCCAGAGTTTAAACATCGTAAGTTCCTTTACCGTTAAAAAAGCTAACCTTAGTTCAGTTCCTGTCTGTCTGCGCAGCGCGGCGATGATAGAGTAGGGTTTTCGTCAATTCTGAGGACAGGCATGTCATTTACTCCGATTCTGCAACGTCTGACACTGGTCGCCGCGCTGGTGCTGGCAGGCTGTAGCAGTAAGAAAACCCCTGAGGCGCCGGTCCGGCAGCCAGAAGATGTTAAAGCGCAAATCCAGCGGCTGCTGCCGCCGCACGTCAGCAATAAAGCGGCGTGGCGAGACGACATCTACACCGCCTTTCGCACGCAGCAGATCGATCCCAGCGCCAGCAATCTCTGTGCGGTAATCGCCGTCGCGGATCAGGAGAGCAACTTCAGCGCCGACGCCGCCGTGCCGGGCCTGTCAAAGATTGCCTGGGCGGAGATTGATCGCCGGGCGGCAAAAGTACACGTGCCTGCTTTTCTGGTGCGCACTGCGCTGCAGATTAAATCGCCTACCGGCGAGAGCTACGCCGCCCGGCTGGATAAAGTACGCAGTGAAAAAGAGCTGAGCGCCATTTTCGACGATCTGATCGATATGGTGCCGATGGGCCAGACGCTGTTTGGTCATCTCAACCCGATCCACACCGGCGGGCCGATGCAGGTCAGCATTGCCTTTGCCGAAGCCCATGCCAGAGGCTATCCGTGGCCCGTCGATGGCACTATCCGGCGTGAAGTCTTCACCCGCCACGGCGGGATCTACTTCGGCACGATGCATCTGCTCGGCTACCCGGCGGACTACACCCAGCCACTTTATCGCTTCGCCGATTTCAATGCGGGCTGGTATGCAAGCCGCAATGCAGCGTTCCAGGCGGCAGTGGCGCGCGCGACCGGCATGAAGCTGGCGCTGGATGGCGATCTGATTCTCTATGGGTCGGACGCGGCGGGCAGCACAGAGCTGGCGGTGCGAACCCTGTCCAGGCAGATTGATATGAGCAACAGCGCAATCCGTCGCGATCTGGAAAAGGGGGATAAGGAAAGTTTCAGCGACAGCACACTGTGGAAACAGGTCTTTACCCTGGCGGATAAGATGGCCGGTCGCCGGTTGCCGCGCGAAATGCTGCCGGGCATTAAGCTCGAAAGCCCGAAAATTACCCGTAATCTCACCACAGCGTGGTTTGCGCAGCGCGTCGACAGTCGCTATCAGCAGTGTCTGTCGCGGCGCTAAGCGGCAGGTTGTGGCGCAGTTGAGCTGAGCTGTGCCACACTTAGAGACGGTTCCGGCAGGCGCGGTGAACGGCTACCCAGCTCCGCGCTCAGCCTCTTCCGGTCGCGCAGACCATGGAGGATGATCCTGCCGGACCCGCAGTTAACCGGCTTCCTGCGGGAAGCGCGTTCTCATTTTAACAAGAGGTGCATCATGGACCGATATCCACGAAATGATTCTATCGTTCAACCCGCCTCGCGTGGGCTGCAGGCCTATATGGCGCAGGTCTATGGCTGGATGACGTGCGGTCTGTTACTGACGGCGTTTGTCTCCTGGTTTGCGGCTCGCACGCCAGCGGTGATGGAGCTGGTGTTTGCTAACCGCATCACCTTCTTCGGGCTGATTATCGCGCAGCTGGCGCTGGTGTTTGTTCTTTCCGGCATGGTTCATCGTCTGAGCGGGGCGGTGGCAACCGGGCTGTTTATGCTCTATTCGGCGCTGACTGGCCTGACGATGGCGAGCATCTTCCTCGTCTACACCTACTCCTCTATCGCCAGCACCTTCTTCGTCACGGCAGGGATGTTTGGTGCGATGACCTTTTACGGCTACACCACTAAACGCGATCTGACCCGTCTGGGCAGCCTGCTGTTTATGGCGCTGATTGGTATCCTGCTGGCGTCGCTGGTGAACTTCTGGCTGAAAAGCCCGGCGCTGATGTGGGCGATTACCTATATCGGGGTGGTGGTGTTTGTCGGTTTAACCGCCTATGACACGCAGAAGCTGAAAAACATCGGTGAGCAGATCGATGCCCGCGACACGGAAAACCTGCGTCGCTACTCGATTATGGGCGCGCTGACGCTCTACCTGGACTTTATCAACCTGTTCCTGATGCTGCTGCGGATCTTCGGCAACCGCCGTTAAGGGATAATGCAGAGAGGGAGGCGCACCGGCTGCGCCTCCCTTTTTTATTACGACTTCTGCAGCTTCTGTTCGTTCTTCTGACGCAGATGCTTTGCCCGGCTCTCCAGCGCCAGATAGAGCACCAGCGCCAGCAGCAGCGGCAGAATAAAGTAGAGCACACGATAGGCCAGCAGCGCCGCAATAATGGTGCCGTGCGAGGCGTGCTGACCGCTGAGCAGCGCAAGGAAGACCGCTTCCAGTACACCAATGCCAGCCGGGATATGAATGATCACGCCCGCGATACTGCTGATCAGCAGCACGCCCAGCACCATCGGATAACCGATGTCACGCCCCAGCAGCAGCCAGATAATCGCGCCCATTACCATCCAGTTGGCACAGGAGACGGCGAACTGCAGCAGCGCCATGCGCAGTGAAGGCAGCTGCAGTGTCTGGCCTTTTATCGTCCAGCGGCGCTGCTTCGAGAAGGCACAGGCCCAGAGATAGACCGCCACCAGCACCAGCAGGACGACACCAATCAGCCGCAGCGTGGTTTCACCGATAAACCAGCCACCGGGGATCGACACCATGCCCGCACTGAATACCACGCCCGCCAGCAGGATATAGCCCAGCCAGTTAGTGGCGATACTCAGGGAGAAGATGCGGGTGATGGTGCCGCTGTCGAGCCCCAGCCGGGAGTAGAGCCGGTAGCGCATGGCGACACCCCCCACCCAGGTACTCAGTGTCAGGTTAAAGGCGTAACAGATAAACGACACCAGCATCACCTGTCGCTTCGCCAGTTTGTGACCGCAGTAGGCGCGGCCAATCAGGTCATAGCAGCCATAAACCAGGTAACTCAGCACCACCAGTCCGGCGGCAGTCAGCACCACAAAGCGGTTATAGTTCACGACAACGTTATAAACATCTTCCCAGTTCACTTTGCGGGCGTAGACCACCAGCAGCACCACGACCGCGATGAAGAACAGCACGGTGAGGATTTTTTTGGCGAGTTGCCAGCGTGGATGTTTTTTTGCCATCAGGATTTCGCTCCCGGGTTGTCAGCTTCAATGCGATCCTGAGTTTCTATTTCAGGCTGAACCGGCGCGGCGACCTGCGCCAGACGTGGGGTATGGGCGGGCAGCCAGCCCGCAATGGCCGGGAAATGACGCAGAAAGTGGAATACCACCACGCTTTTACTCAGTTGCCACCAGTTGCGTGGCGGCAGGCGATCTTCCTGCACGCGCTGACAGTCGTTGGTCATCAGCGCATCCAGATTGTCACGCAGCGTCTGGTTAAAAGGACGGTCGTGGATAATCAGGTTTGCCTCCAGATTCAGCGACAGGCTGAGCGGGTCGAGATTGCTGGAGCCGACAGTGGCCCAGTGGTCATCGCAGACCGCCACTTTGCCATGCAGCGGACGACGGATATATTCATAGACCTCCACGCCGCCATCCACCAGATAGTTATAGAGCAGCTCTGCCCCGACTTTCACAATCGGCATATCCGGCTCGCCCTGAACGATCAGCTTCACGCGGACGCCGCGCTGCGCGGCATTGCGCATCTCACGCAGCAGCCGGTAGCCGGGGAAAAAGTAGGCGTTGGCGATAATCACCTCCCGTTTCGCCTTGCTCAGCATCTCCATGTAATGCTTTTCGATATCATCGCGATGATCGTCGTTGTCGCGGTAGACGTAGAGCACCTGCGCATCACCGGGCGTGGCGTTCACCGCCGGACGGTGAGAGCGTCCTCCCCACCAGCGGCGGGTAGGCTGTTCGCTGCCGATTGCCTGCTGCAGATAGCGGGCGATATCGCCCACCACCGGCCCCTTGACCTGCACCGCGTAATCCTGCTTCGCCTCCGGGCCATAATCGGTGTTGTGCTCGGCTGAGAAGTTGATGCCGCCGACAAAGGCTACCACGTCATCCACCACCACGGTTTTGCGGTGCAGACGGCGAAACACGTTGGTGCGCATCCCCATCACCAGCGGCCGCGGGTCGTAATAGATAAAGCGTACCCCTGCGCTGGTCAGGCTGCTGACAAACTGATCGGAGAGTTCGGCGGAGCCGTAACCATCGACCATCATCTCCACCCGGACACCTCGCTGGGCCGCCGCCAGCAGTTCGCGGTGCAGGGCATTACCCACCTCATCCTCGAACAGGATAAACGTTTCGAGCAGTACTGTGTGTTCCGCCCGCTGGATCGCGCCAAAGACCCGCGGGAAAAACGCTTCGCCATTTTCCAGCAACAGCAGTCGGTTGCCGTCCTGCCAGTTAAAATTCATAGGTGAATCTCCACCGCCAGCGGCGCGTGATCGGAAAGATGTGACCAGGGTTTACGCGGCAGTGCCCACGGATGACTGACGGTGGCGTTGCGGACATAAATGCGATCGAGCCGCAGGAGAGGGAAGCGTGCCGGGAAGGTACGCGCCGGGCGTCCGGTTTTCATGCTGAATACCTCTTTCAGACCTGCGCCCTGTTTTAAAATGGCGTTGGCGCGTCGCTGCCAGTCATTAAAGTCGCCTGCCACCACAACAGGGGCATCGGGCGGCAGCGAGGTCACCATTCCACATATTTTTTTCATCTGTGCATGACGATGGGCTTCCTTCAGACCCAGATGAACGCAGATAACATGCAGCGTACCGTGCGGCTCGGGCAGGGCGATCTGGCAGTGCAGCATGCCGCGATTCTCACTGCCCGCGACCGAAATATCGCGGTTCTCATAGTCGGTAATCGGGAAGCGCGACAGCACCGCATTGCCGTGATGGCCCTCCGGATAGACGGCATTGCGCCCGTAGGCATAATCGTTCCACATGGTGTCAGCCAGAAACTCGTAATGGGAGGAGGCGGGCCACGCTTCATGGTTAAGCGAATGAATGGCGTGGGTACCCATCACCTCCTGAAGAAAGACCACATCCGCCGCCGTTGCGCGAACGGCTTCGCGTAATTCAGGCAGGATGAAGCGGCGATTAAACGGGGCGAAACCCTTGTGTGTATTGATCGTCAGGACTTTTATTGAAAATCCTTGCTGGTTTTGTGGCATACTCGCGACGCGCTCCTTTTCATCATCAACAGAATCAAAGTGTAGTCTTTGTCACAAACGGATGGTGAAGGCGCGCGATAATTAGGGCGTTATCCGAAAATTGTTTTACATTGAGGAAACCGTTTCCGGCTTGTGCCGGTAGCACTTGGGCGACCTGTTGGGTCTGCCAGGAGAAATGAATGAAATGGTCTAATCGTATTCAAATCATGACGGGTCAGACGTTGATGCATAGTGTTATGCATCTGCTGGTCATTGCTGCACTCATCTGGGGCTGGAAGCATAAGGCGCTGGTGGATGTCTGTAGTGTACTGGTGACGATGTATGCACTGGTGTTTGTTGCCATGCTGGTAACACAGCGCATCGCACGTTTACGGACGCTGGGTGATTATCTTGAAGAAGCGACCACCACTTACTACTTTGGCGCCGCTATGATGACACTGTTCCTGGTGTCACGAATCTACCACAATAACCTGCTGCTGGCCTCTCTGGGCGTAGTGATGTTGCTGGGACCGGCGTTGGTTTCGCTGCTGGCGAAAGAGCCCGCGCGGCCAATCGAAAACAAACGTAGCTAAGCTGAAGGCCACCGCGAGGTGGCCTTCCTGTTTTCAGCGCGTTAAGTTGTCAGTAAATGTGAGCTATCTCGCACACTTCATTTAAAGCTGCTACACTCGGCCGCTTACGCATCGTAGTTTGTGCCCTTTTCACGCGTCAGCCCCAGCTGCCGTCACTATCCCTCTGAAAACTACACCGTGAATCACGGTCAGAGCGGACCGGAGTAAACCACGTAATGTCTTTTGACTCTCTCGGCCTGAGTGCCGATATTTTGCGCGCGGTTGCCGAACAAGGCTACAGCGAACCTACACCTATCCAGCGCCAGGCGATTCCTGTGGTGCTGGCTGGCCGCGATCTGCTGGCGAGTGCCCAGACCGGCACCGGCAAAACAGCCGGTTTTACCTTGCCGCTATTGCAGAAACTCTCTGCCAGTGCAAAACCCGTGCGTGGCCGTCGCCCGGTACGCGCCCTGATCCTGACCCCGACCCGTGAGCTGGCGGCGCAGGTTGGCGAAAACGTCAGCGACTACAGCAAATACCTGAGCCTGCGCTCGATGGTGGTGTTTGGCGGCGTCAGCATCAACCCGCAGATGGTAAAACTGCGTGGCGGCGTTGATGTGCTGGTGGCGACACCGGGCCGTCTGTTGGATCTGGCGCACCAGAATGCGGTTGACCTGTCACAGGTTGAAGTGCTGGTCCTGGATGAAGCGGACCGGATGCTCGATATGGGCTTTATCCACGATATCCGTCGCGTGCTGGCGCGCCTGCCGGCCAAACGTCAGAACCTGCTGTTCTCTGCCACCTTCTCCGATGAGATCAAAGGTCTGGCGGAAAAACTGCTGACCAACCCGGAGATGGTGGAAGTGGCCCGCCGCAACACCGCGTCTGAGCAGGTTGCCCAGCAGGTGCATTTCGTCGATAAGAAGCGTAAGCGGGAACTGCTGTCGCAACTGATCGGCGAAGGCAACTGGCAGCAGGTACTGGTCTTTACCCGTACCAAGCATGGCGCTAACCACCTTGCCGAGCAGCTGGGCAAAGATGGCATTACCGCTGCCGCCATCCACGGCAACAAGAGCCAGGGTGCCCGTACCCGTGCGCTGGCCGACTTTAAGTCAGGCGCCATCCGCGTCCTGGTGGCTACCGATATCGCGGCGCGCGGTCTGGATATCGAAGAGCTGCCGCACGTCGTGAACTACGAGCTGCCGAATGTCGCCGAAGATTACGTTCACCGTATTGGCCGTACCGGCCGTGCGGCAGCCACCGGGTCAGCCCTGTCGCTGGTCTGCGTGGATGAGCACAAACTGCTGCGTGACATCGAGCGTCTGCTGAAGCGCGAGATCCCGCGCCTGGCGATTGCCGGTTATGAGCCGGATCCGAGCATCAAAGCGGAACCGATCATCAACGGTCGTCAGCAGCAGTCACGCGGTGGTGCAGGCGGCGGCCGTGGTCGCGGCCAGGGCGGTCAGGGTGCAGGCGCACCCCGCTCATCCGGCGAACGCCGCCCACAGGCGCGTCGTCAGGGCCAGCCTGCTCCGCAGGGCGATAAGCCCGCGTCCCGTCCGCGTCGTCCTGCTCCGAAGCGCACCGGGAACGTCTGATAATGCGAGTTTTACTGGCACCGATGGAAGGCGTACTGGATTCACTGGTGCGCCAGCTGCTGTCGGAAGTAAACGACTACGACCTCTGTATCACAGAGTTTCTGCGCGTGGTCGACCAGCTGCTGCCGGTAAAATCCTTTTATCGCCTCTGCCCCGAACTGCATCACGGCAGCCGCACGCCCTCCGGCACGCGGGTGCGTATGCAGCTGCTGGGGCAGCATCCCGAATGGCTGGCCGAGAACGCCGCACGCGCGGTGGCGCTGGGCTCCTGGGGTGTCGATCTCAACTGCGGCTGTCCCTCTAAGCTGGTCAACGGCAGCGGAGGCGGTGCAACGCTGCTGAAAGATCCCGATCTGATTTATCGCGGTGCGAAAGCGATGCGTGAAGCGGTGCCTGCGGATTTACCGGTGACGGTGAAAGTGCGGCTCGGCTGGGACTCCAGCGCCCGCAGCCTGGAGATTGCCGATGCGGTTCAGCAGGCCGGTGCCAGCGAACTGACGGTGCATGGGCGAACCAAAGAAGAGGGCTATCGCGCAGAGGCGATTAACTGGCAGGCGATTGGCGAGATTCGTCAGCGGCTGCGTATTCCGGTGATTGCCAATGGCGAGATAGGGGACTGGCAGAGCGCGCAAAACTGTATGGCGGTGACCGGCTGCGATGCGGTGATGATTGGCCGTGGCGCACTGAACATCCCGAACCTGAGCCGGGTGGTCAAATATAACGAACCGCCGATGGCCTGGCCTGACGTGGTGCGTCTGTTGCAGAAATACAGCCGTCTGGAGAAGCAGGGTGACACCGGCCTCTACCATGTGGCACGCATCAAACAGTGGCTCGGCTATCTGCGCAAAGCCTATGGCGACGCCGACGGCTTGTTCAGTGAAATCCGGGCGTTAAAAAACTCAGGCGACATCGCGCAGGCGATCGATCGTCACGCGAGCGTTCACGGTTTGTGATAAAAACCAGGCGACCCGCCGATCGCCTGACGGTATAGTGGGCCAAACTTCCTGACCCGCTAAACCTGCTATGTCTGATATCGCCGGGCTGAGCAACAGCCAGCTCAACAAACGTATCCTTTCTGTCGTTATCTTCACCTTCTTCTGCTATCTCTCTGTCGGACTGCCGCTGGCGGTGCTGCCAGGCTTCGTTAAAAATCATCTTGGCTTCAGCTCCTTTGCCGCCGGACTGATTATCAGCATTCAATATTTTGCCACGCTGCTCAGCCGCCCCCAGTCGGGCCGCCTGGCCGATCGTCTGGGCCCAAAGCGGGTGGTGATGCTGGGGCTGCTCTGCTGCGGCATGAGCGGCGTGCTGACGATCCTGGCCGCGTTGATGAGCAGCTGGCCGTGGCTGAGTCTGGCGCTGCTGGCCACGGGCCGGCTGTTTCTTGGGGTAGGCGAGAGCTTCAGCAGTACCGGCTCCACGCTGTGGGGTATGAATATCGTTGGGCCGCTGCAGACGGCGCGCGTCATCTCCTGGAACGGCGTCGCCACGTATCTGGCGATGGCCGTGGGCGCGCCGCTGGGCGTGCTGCTGAACAGTGCCGCAGGCATGAGCGGGTTTGCCGGACTGATTGCGCTGATGGGGATAGGTGGCTATCTGATGGCCAGCCGCAAACCGGCGATCACGGTCAGCGTTGGTGAGCGCATTCCGTTTCATCGCGTCTTCTCCCGCGTCTGGCTTTATGGCCTGGCGCTGGGGTTTGGCACGATCGGTTTTGGTGTGATCGCCACCTTTATCACGCTCTATTTCGCCAGCCGCGGCTGGCAGGGTGCCGCCTATGCGCTGACGCTCTTCAGTCTGGGATTTGTGCTGGTGCGGCTGGGGTTTGGTCGCTTTATTACCCTTTTTGGCGGCCTGCGCGTCTCGCTCTGCTCTTTCCTGCTGGAGGCGCTGGGGCTGATGATGATCTGGCAGGCGGACAGCGCCTGGCTGGTGGGCGCAGGCGCGTTTCTCACCGGCAGCGGATTTTCGCTGGTCTTTCCTGCGCTGGGCGTGGAGGCGGTTAAGCGGGTCGAACGGCAGGATCAGGGCTCGGCGCTGGGCACCTATTCCGCCTTTCTCGATCTGGGTCTGGGATTAACCGGCCCGGTGGCGGGCCTGCTGATCGGGCACTGGGGAATGCAGTCGGTCTATCTGGCGGCCGCCATCATGGTGCTAGGCGCGCTGCTGATCACGCTGCGGCTCTGGCAGCAGCAGCGGCCCGCCACCGGTTAAGCAGCGAGCCAGCGGCCGGTCAGAAATGGGTAAAGAGCCCGTAGAGCAGGGCAGAGAGCAGGACAGAGACCGGCAGCGTTAAAACCCAGGCGACGGCCAGGTTACGCAGCGTCGAAAACTGCAGGCCGGAGCGGTTCGCCGCCATCGTTCCCGCCACGCCGGATGACAGCACATGGGTGGTGGAGACCGGCAGACCAAAGCCATCGGCTGCCCCGATGGTGGCCATCGCCACCAGCTCTGCACTGGCGCCCTGGGCATAGCTCAGATGGGTTTTTCCGATCCGTTCACCCACTGTGACCACAATCCGGCGCCAGCCCACCATCGTACCCAGTCCCAGCGCAATCGCCACCACCACTTTCACCCACATCGGGATAAAGCGGGTGGCGCTGTCGAGTTCCGTTTTTACCGCCTTGAGGTTCCGCTCAGTCTCCGGCGGCAGGGCCACCTTCGCCGTCTGCAGATGTTTGATCGACTCCGAGGCGAGATACATCTGGTTGCGGGTGTTGGTCACCGCCTGCGCCGGAATGTTATCCATGGAGCCGTAGCGACGGATCTGATCGCCCACTTCACTGAGTGTCTCTGCCAGCGCCGGTAGCACGCTGGCATTCATCCGGTTACTGCCGACAAAACCGGTCAGCACGTCGCGGGCCACTGGCGACGGTGTGGCAGCCGGCTGCAGCTGCAGCAGCTGATGGGCCGTGACTTCCGTCAGCGCGGCCACCCGCGGGATCTGATCGGTGGGCAGCGATCGGTTCAGGGCGTAAGCGATCGGCATGGTGCCAACCAGGATCAACATAATCAGCCCCATCCCTTTTTGCCCGTCGTTGGAGCCGTGCGCAAAGGACACTCCGGTACAGGTCAGGATCAGCAGCCCACGGATCCAGACCGGCGGTGGCTGATCGCTTTGCGGTGCCTGATAGAGCTGGCGATTGCGGATAAAGAGCTTCATGACCCAGAGCAGCAGCCCGGCGCAGACAAAACCGACCACCGGCGACAGCAGCAGGGCATAGCCGACCTTTAAGGCCTGATCCCAGTCCACGCCGCTCAGTCCGCTGCGCCCGTGCAGCATCGCGTTGGCAACCCCGACGCCGATAATCGAGCCAATCAGCGTATGTGAAGAGGAGGAGGGCAGGCCGAAATACCAGGTGCCGAGATTCCAGATAATGGCGGAAAAGAGCAACGCATAAACCATCGCGAAGCCGTTGCCGCTGCTGGCCTGCAGGATCAGCTCAACCGGCAGCAGCGAGATAATGCCGAACGCCACCACGCCGCTGGAGAGCAGCACCCCCATAAAGTTACATAAACCGGACCAGATCACCGCCGCGCCCGGCGTCAGTGAATGGGTGTAGATCACCGTAGCGACTGCATTAGCGGTGTCGTGAAAACCGTTGACGAACTCAAAGCCAAGCGCAATCAGCAGCGCCAGTCCCAGCAGAAAAAAGGGCAGATAGCTGGTCACCGGCATATTGGTCTCTTCCACGTCATTGACCAGGTTCAGTCCGGCAAAGGTCAGGCCAGCGATCAGCAGAAGAAAAAACAGCGGTTTGCTGAAGCGGCTGTTTTTGCCGCTGAAGTCGGGGCGGCCCCGGGCAGATGAGGAGGAGAGACTGTTTTCACTCATGGTGTACCTCAGGTCACTGATGCCGGATGCCGATTGCACCGGGTTAAAGCAGTGTGATACGCGCTTTATATGACAGAAAAATGATGGGTCGGCGGAGAAAATGCGCAGAAATTGCCTTAACCCAGGCAAAAAAAAGCCAGCGACGGGCGCTGGCTTCCGGAGGCAGAGAGGCGATTACGAGCTGCTGTTCGCCGGGATTGCCGGTGCGGCCTGGGTGACCGGGGCAGCCGGTGCCGCGGTGTCGGCGGGCTGCTGCGGCTGAGCCGCATCGCTGTCCGCGCCCTGCGGCGTCACCGGGGTCATCGGCTCTTCCTGTGGCTGAGCCTGTGAGTTTTCCGGTACCTGAACAGGCGCGGTCTGGATGTTGTTTTCCACACCGTTCACTTTCACAGGCATACCGGTACGGCTCTGGATCGCGCCGTTGACCTGATCCTGATTGACGCTGGTATCAACCAGCACTTTGCTCACGGCCTGAGTCAGCGTAATCGGCACCAGCTCACGGGAGTTAAATTGCTCTTCGGTAGTCGACAGCGGGTTATGCACTTCAAGATAACGTGAACCGTCTGGCTCTACCGTCGCTTTCACTGGCTGGTCGACGAACTGAACGCGCGTCCCGACCGGTACGTTCTGGAACAGCCACTTGATGTCGTCGGCGCGCAGACGCACACAGCCGTGGCTGACGCGCAGGCCGATACCGAAGTTAGCGTTGGTGCCGTGAATCGCATAGAGGCGGCCGATGTAGAGCGCGTAAAGGCCCATCGGGTTATCCGGGCCAGCCGGGAAGACCGCTGGCAGCGTTTCACCGCGTGCCGCGTAGTCCGCATGCATGCCTTTGGTTGGCGTCCAGGTCGGGCCATCTTTCTTGCGTTCTACGGTCGTGGTCCAGTTGATCGGGGTATCTTTACCCAGCTCACCGATACCAATCGGCAGAACCACAACGGTTTTGCTGCCTTTCGGATAGTAATAGAGACGCATCTCCGCGCTGTTAATCACGATACCTTCACGCGGTGCGTCAGGCAGGATCAGCTGCTGTGGAATGATCATTTTGCTGCCAGCTTTAGGCAGATAAACGTCAACGCCCGGATTGGCTTCCAGCATGTTGCTGAGGCCCATCTGGTATTGCGCCGCAAAAGCTTCCAGCGGCAGTTTGCTGTCTTCAGGGACAGTAATTTCAATATTTTCCCCGATCAGACGGCTGTTAGCCGGCGGTAACGGGTAAACCACAGCAAAGGCGGAGTGGCTGAACGCCGCCAGAGCCAGTGCGATTGAAGCGAAAGCGCGAATGATTTTCATATTTTACAATTCTTTATCGCCATATTTCAGGCTGTTCAGTGTATCGACTCTATGCCGGCCAATGTGACCTGCTGCGCATTATATGTTCATTAATCTGACGTTGTGAATCAGGATTTTAACCTGCCTGTAATACTTTACGTAAATTCACCGCGGATGTTAGCCCATTTCCGGAAAACGGCATGCATAAAATGGGGCTTTCCGGCGTGACTGACGGCTAAGGTTGCCACTGTGTCTGTTCACCGCTGAGTTTACGATTAAGGAAAAAGGCGGCACTGATTAACGCCAGATGGGTCAGCGCCTGCGGCGTATTACCCAGTGCATGACCGTGACTGTCGAACTCCTCTGCGTAGAGGCCCAGCGGATTGGCGTAGCTCAGCAGCTTCTCAAATTCAAAATGCGCTTCCTGCACCCGGCCTGCACGCGCCAGACACTCGACATACCAGAAGGAGCAGGCACCAAAGGAGCCTTCGGTGCCATTCAGGCCATCGGCGGGCGTCTCATGGATGTTGTAGCGCCGTACCATGCCGTCGCTGACCAGCTGGGTTTTAATCGCATCCAGGGTGGCAATCCAGTCCGGATCGGTGGCGCCGACGAAGCGCACCAGCGGCATCAGCAGCATGGAGGCGTCGAGATAGTCACCATGCCGGGTAGAAACGAAGTGGCCGCGTTCGGCGTTCCAGAAGTTTGCCCAGATATCTTCCCGGATTGCGCCGCGCGCCCGATCCCAGCGTTCATAAGGCATCGGCAGCGATCGCTTCATGCCCAGGCGCAGCGCGCGGTCCATCGCCACCCAGCACATCAGGCGCGAATGCAGGAAATGCTGCGGTTCGCCGCGCATCTCCCAGATCCCGGCGTCGGGCTGATCCCAGTTTTCGCTCAGCCAGTCGATCATGCTGACTACATGCTCCCAGCCGCGCTGAGAGATCGCCTCGCCATATTTGTTTGCCAGATAGATGGCATCCATCAGCTCGCCGTAGATATCGAGCTGTGTCTGCTGCCAGGCGTCATTGCCGATACGAACCGGCCGCGAATCGGCATAGCCGGAGAGATTGAGCAGCTCCATCTCATGCAGCTCCGTGCCGCTGTCGAGCCGGTACATCACCTGCAGGCGCATCTCGTCGTGATGGCTGTTTGCCACACAGCGGCCGACCCATTCGGTGAAATGTTTGGCTTCATCGACGTAGCCCAGCCGCATCAGGGCATACATGCTGAAGGAGGCGTCACGGATCCAGGAGGCACGATAGTCCCAGTTACGCTCACCGCCCAGCTCTTCCGGCAGGCCAAAAGTCGCGGCCGCTGCAATAGAACCATGCTGATGTGAGGTCAGAAGTTTCAGCACCAGCGCCGAACGCTGCACCATCTCGCGCCAGCGGCCCTGATAGGTACTCTGTCCGCTCCAGCGTCGCCAGTAGCTTAGCGTCTCTTCAAAACAGTGTTCGGTGGCCAGCGCTTCAATATGCGCATCGTCTACACTGCCAAACTCAAACTGCGCATGCTCGCCCGCCTGCAGGGAGAACTGAGCCGATGCGCCGTCATCCTCCAGCGTCATCACCACGCTGGCCGCCAGCCGCAGCGACGGCTGCCCCTCGGCGTGAAAATCGATACAGCCGTTGTGCGCTTCCGCATGCGTCTCTGCACGGGCGTAGTCGTGGCGGGGTGAACAGCGCAGGCTGAAGGTCGCACTGCCGCGAACCATCTTCACCCGGCGGATCAGGCGCGGCAGCTTGCTTTTATCATCGCAAATCGGCATGTAGTCGGTGATTTCAGCCACGCCTTTCTCATCAAGCCAGCGGGTTTGCAGAATGTTGGTATCGGGCAGGTAGAGCTGCTGGCATCGCGCGTCGGGCCAGTCGGGTGCCAGGGAGAAAAGTCCGGCATCATCGCCGTCGAGCAGCGCAGCGAACACCGAGGGGCTGTCCAGTTCCGGCCAGCAGAGGTAGTCAATGGTGCCGTCACTGGCGACCAGCGCACAGGTGCGCAAATCGCCAATCACACCGTGCTCTTCAATCTTACGTTTTACTTTACTCATCCTTATCTCCCTGTCAGTGTCCCTTTAACTATAGCCGAGACGGCTGATGCGGCTTCGTCCGGGCACAGATGGTTAACGGCACAGGCGGCAAAACGCGAGGGGAGAGGGCAGGGCGGACGCCTGATGCGTCCGGCCCTGCAGCGGATGCGGTGAGATGAGGCGGGTAAGCCGCAGTCGCTTTACTGGTCGGCGCGACGGGTATGCCAGCGGCGAATCACCCAGCGCAGTACAAAGGCAAACACCACCGCCGCAACCAGCCAGAGCAGATGCTTCAGATGCTGGTCGAGCTTGTGCAGCCACGGCGCGATAATGCCGCCTGCAAAATAGCCCAGCGTTACAAAAATCAGCGCCCAGATAGCCGCACCAATGACGTTAAGAATAAAAAATTTCATCGGTTTGAGTCGGCTGGCACCGATGATGATGGGCCCGATGAGCCTGAATCCATACATAAAACGCACGCCAATCACAAACAGGCTGGGGCGGCGTTTAATCAGGCGGTTAGCCTTGACGACTTTATCCTGATGCTTTTTAAAACGGCGCAGGATTCGGGTGCCCCAGCGACGACCAATCCAGTAGAGCAGCTGATCGCCGATAATCCCACCGCCCATCGCCGCCAGCACAACGCCCGTGTAATGCAGCAGGCCCTCATGTGCGGCAACGCCGCCCAGCAACGTAAATGTCTCTCCCTCGGCAATACAACCAATTAACAGTGCCAGATAACCGTATTGCGTAATTAATGCGTTGATGTCCAGATGCAAAATGACACTCCCTGTTCAGTGACTGTTTGTTCAAGTCTATACGCGATTTTGTTTCGCTTCCGCCCGCACCTGCGGCTGCGTTTATTTATGCTGATTTTTTGTCCGTTCACCACGAAAATTTTACTGCCGATTATACTTGAGAAGACGCTGCCCCTAAGACGCATGCTTCATCGGGCGGCCCACTGCATCAGAGGAGTGACTGTATGAATCATGTCTGGGGACTTCTGGCGCATCCGAATCTGGAAATGCGTCAAATCAAGCAAGAGAACGAGAGCGTTTCGCACCATTACACTCACCATGTCCTGCTGATGGCGGCGATCCCGGTCATCTGCGCCTTTATCGGCACCACGCAGCTGGGCTGGAATCTGGGTGATGGCCAGTATGTGCAACTGAATCTGGCCACCGGGATTGGGCTGGGCATCCTGTTCTATCTTCTTATACTGGGTGGCGTTGCTGTAATGGGGCGCGTAATCCACTGGATGGCCCGCGACTTCCCGCAGCGGCCAGGTATTCCACGCTGTACGGTGTTTGCAGGCTATGTGGCCACCCCGCTGTTTCTCAGCGGGCTGGTGGCACTTTACCCGCTGGTGTGGCTCTGTGTGCTGGCCGGTGCGCTGGCGCTGCTCTATACCGGCTATCTGCTCTATGTGGGTATCCCACTGTTCCTGAATATCGACCGCGAAGAGAGCCTGCGTTTTTCCGGATCCACGCTGGCGATTGGTGTGCTGGTGTTTGAGGTTCTGCTGGCGCTGACCGTGGTGCTGTGGGGATATGGACCGCATCTTTTCTGACCAGCCGCTGCCGCCTTCCGGCGGCAGCGCGCTTTTTACGCCCGGAAACAATCTCGCCAGGAAATTTCTTAACCTTAAGCGTATGATATCGCCGCCAGCCCGCGCACTGACGTGACGGGAGCGGGCGGCCTGTGTCGGCCTGACACAGTACATAATCATAACCGGGTTTTTTTCTACGATGCCTGCAAAAATTCGTTCCACCCTGCTTTCGCTGGCGCTGCTCGCTTCCGGGCAGATTGTGTCACTTCCGGCGCAGGCGACCACGACGCTGTCGCAACTTGCGCCTATTGCTCAGCCGCAGATCGCTTCTGGCAGTGCGATGATTGTCGACCTCACTACCAATAAAGTGCTCTTTTCCAGCCACCCGGATCGGGTCAGGCCCATTGCGTCGATCACCAAACTGATGACGGCGATGGTGGTGCTGGATGCGCATTTGCCGATGAATGAGATGTTAACTGTCGATATCAGCCAGACGCCGGAAATGCGGGGCATCTTTTCGCGCGTGAAGCTCAACAGTCAGATCAGCCGCCGCAACATGCTGCTGCTGGCGCTGATGTCCTCTGAAAACCGCGCCGCCGCCAGCCTGGCGCACGCCTATCCGGGCGGCTACAACGCTTTTATCCGGGCGATGAACGCTAAAGCGCGCGCATTGGGGATGAAGCAGACCCGCTATGTCGAACCGACTGGCCTGTCGAAGCAGAACGTCTCCAGCGCCCAGGATCTGGTTAAACTGCTTAAGGCGACGCGGGAGTATCCGCTGCTCGGCGCGCTCAGCACCACCAAAGAGGAGACGGCGGTATTTGCCCATCCGAATTACGCGCTGCCGTTCCGCAACACCAACCATCTGGTCTATAAAAATGACTGGCATATTCAGCTGACCAAAACTGGCTACACCGATCAGGCGGGCCACTGTCTGGTCATGCGCACGATGATCAACAATCGTCCGGTGGCGCTGGTGGTACTGGATGCGTTTGGTAAATATACCCACTTTGCCGACGCCAGCCGTCTGCGCAGCTGGCTGGAAACAGGCAAAGCGGCACCGGTGCCCGCCGCCGCGCTGGCGTATAAAAAACAGAAGTCAGGTCAGGTAGCCAGCAACGGTGGCGGCACGCCCGACGTTGAATAACTGCCGGACAGCGGTGCCACGCGCACCGCGTTGGCTGGCTGAGCAGGCTAGCTGCCGGATCCAACCGGGCAGGGGAGAGTAAACCTTTTCAGGCCGCTGCCCGGCCGGAATTAGCCTGAAAAATACCCGTTATTCCTATATTGCCATCCCTTGCAAAGCCCTACACTACGCGCGAATGGCGAGGGACGATCGCCTGAATTACGTTGCCGGAATCTTACTCATGTCTATACGATCCTTTTTTGCATTGTTAATGCTGGCGCTGGTGGCGTTCACCCCGGCGCTGACGCTGGCCGCAGATGATACGGCCACTGCTGCTCAGGAACAGGATGCGACGCCGAAGCTGAATGCCGCCGTTGAACTGCCGAAGATGCAGAAAATTCTCGATAAAATTAAAAGCCAGGTGTCGGGCGATGCCGGTGAGAACAAGCTCACGCAGCTGAATGAAATGGCGCTGGAGCTGTCGGGTAATGCCGATACGCTGGGTCAGGCGCTGGTGCCGGACCGTCAGCAGGTGGATGCACAGTTGCAGGTGCTCGGCCCTGCGCCCAAAGCCGACAGCGGCGTTAAAGAGACGCCGGAAGTGACACGCAAGCGTAATGCGCTGGAAAGTCAGAAAAGTAAGCTCGACGACCAGATTAAGCAGGCGGAAGGCATCAAAAATGGCGCGCTGACCCTCTCTTCGCAGATCGTCAACCTGCGTCGTGACCAGCTGAAAAGCCAGCTGGCGCTTAACTCCGGCACAATTCTGGGCGCGCGCTTCTGGTCACCGCTGCTTAACAGTCAGGATCTCGACGGCGAAAAAATTGGTGAATTCCTGCAGGAGCTGCAGGATACCGCCGCGCTCTCCTGGGAGCCAGGCTGGCGCGTGGGCAGCATCATGTGGTTGCTGGCGGCGGTGCTGGTGATGACGGCGGGTCGCCGTTACGGGGAGGAGTTTCTCGCCTGGGTCAGTATCCACAAACTGCCAGAGGGGAAACTGCGCCGCAGCTTCCTGGCGGCGGCGATAGCCCTGACCACGCTGGTGGCCGTGGTGCTGACCTTTAACTTTATCGCGCTGGCCTTTACGCGTCGCGATGAGGTGTCGGAAAACGTGCAGGACTTTGTTGACCGGCTGGTGCAGCTCAGCGTCTTCTGTGGCCTGATTGCCGGACTGGGGCGCGCTTTACTCTCAACCCGCCGTCCCAGCTGGCGGCTGCCGACCATCTCCAATGAGGTGGCGATGGCATTAAAACCTTTCCCACCCATTACCGCCGTGCTGGTCTTTATTTTCCAGACGGTGGAAGCCTTTAACTACAGCGTTGGCACCAGTCTGAATACCACGATTTTTGCCAACGGTCTGACTGCACTGCTGATCGGCACCACTGCGCTGGCGATCAGCGTGCGGATTAATCGTGTACGACGCCGTATGACCCTGGCAGGTACCCCGCCAGAGGCGCGTTCTACGCTGGTCGGGCTGATTCAGATGGGCCTGACGCTAACGGCGGTGGCCATCCTGGTGTCATTGCTGATTGGCTATGTGACCCTGGCGCGCTTCCTGAGTTACGAGGTGATCTGGTGCGGCCTGCTGTTTGGTTCGTTCTACTTCCTCAGCCATCTGCTGAATGATGGCTGTGAGAGCTTCTTCTCAACCAGCAATGCGACCGGTCGTCGTATTCAGAACTCGCTGAACATCAATGAACGTCACCTGCAGCAGGCGGCCACGCTGCTGACAGCCATCGGCAAAACGTTTCTGGTGCTGGTGGTAGTGCTGGCGCTGATCAACGGGACTTTTGCCTCTTCCACGCCGATTGAACTGCTGCAGAAGGTGATTGAGTTCTGGGGCGGTAAAGGTCTGGAGTCGCTGAATATCGTCCCGGCTCACATGGTCAATGCGCTGATCTGCATGATCGTCGGCATCTATGTGCTGCGTTCGGTGCGCCGCTGGCTTGATAACGACTTCCTGCCGAAAACCACGATGGATGTGGGGATGCGGGTATCGCTGGTGACGCTGTTCAGCAATATCGGCTACGTGCTGATCATTCTGCTGACCCTGTCGATTATGGGGCTGCAGTGGAACAAGCTGGCCTGGATCGTCAGTGCGTTATCCGTCGGTATCGGTTTCGGCTTGCAGGAGATCGTAAAAAACTTCATCTCGGGGCTGATCCTGTTAACTGAGCGGCCGGTAAAAGTGGGCGATCTGGTCAGCATCAGCGGTATCGAAGGGGATATCCGGCGGATTAACGTGCGCGCCACGGAAATCCAGCTGGGTGATAAATCCACGGTCATCGTACCGAACTCGCAGCTTATCTCGCAGAACGTGCGCAACGCGACCATGGGTAACGCGCAGGGTGTGGTAACGATCACGCTGACCTTCCCGCTTAACATCGATCCGGTGAAAGTGCGCGAAATCCTGCTGGATGTCTACAACGAAAACGAACGCATTCTGGAGACGCCAGAACCCTCTGTGTCGTTTAAAGATCTGACACAGCAGGGGATTGTGCTAAGTGTCACCGGTAACGTCGCGGGGCAGCGGCAGATCTCGGGTGCCAAAAGTGACCTGCTGTTCGACATCCTGACGCGGTTGCGTAAAGAGGGCATCCTGCTCTCGACGCCGCAGACCATGATTATTGAACGTCGCCAGCAGCCGGATGCGGAACCCGAAGAGAAGCGGGTTTAAGGAATAAGGCCGGCATCTGTCGGCCTTATTTATGTTAATGCGCTGGCGCTTTGTTTAGTAGATTTGCGGCTTTCTGCAACGTTTCCACACGGCTGCTCCGCTGGCCGTCGCGACTCACTGAACGGACGGATACGCTGCCACTGACCTGCGGCGGTCGGCGTACATCGTACCGCTGCCAGGCCGCGCCGTTGTCCAGGCTATACTCCAGCGCGACGCCAGGCAGGGCCACGTTCATTAACAAAACGCCATTGACGATTTTTGCACCCGGCAACGGCAGGCGATAGCCGATACCGGCTTTATCCAGCTTCATCAATTCGCGCTGACCCAGCAGATTAGCAAATCGCTGCCACTCATGCAGACGTGCCTGCTGGTCGACAAGTTGCGTGCTGCCGCCCGCATACGCCTCACCTGCCTGATAATCCCGCTCCCAGCTGGCACGATGCCAGCTGCGTTCCGCGACAGCAAAAAGGCGAGGATAGAGCATGTATTCCATTTGCGCATCCGTGCGCACGGTTTCGCTCCACAACTGCGCCGAAATACCATAAGCACCCGCCCAGGGTTTCTCTGATTTGGCGCTGAAAAAGTTGCCGTCGCGATCCACCGAGGTTTCAGCATTCTGCGGCAGGTTGTCCGGTGCGAAGCCAAAGATTTTACGCTCGTCGTTGAAACGCGTGCCCCAGTAATAGCCACGTTCCAGCGGGTTAACTTCATACGGAAAGTCCAGGTAGAGGTAGTCAGGGCTGGAGATCACCACGTCATAACCTTTCTGAGACCAGTCACTGGCGCTGTCGTAACCGCCCCAGTAGAGGGTGTCCCAGAAATTGACTGCCACCCGCGGGGTCGCAAAGTCGCTGGCATGGCTGACATCTTTCAAACCATCCTGCCAGGCCTGCATTTTGCCAATGCCGTGCCGGTTAACAATGTCACTGACGGTCAGGGCAAAATAGCTCGGCAGGTGCGCCAGATCTTCGACTTTGCCGCTTTTCACCAGCGCCTGACAGACCTGCGATTTCGCCCACGGCAGATCTTCACGGCTCCAGTCGCGCAGGCCGGTGCCCGGTTTTGGATCGCCTTTGTCAGAGTAGCCTGCGCCCAGCCGGATATTCTTCGCTTCGTCACCACCAAAATGCCAGATGCCAAGCGGCTGTCCCGCCTCCTGGTGCATCGCCTGGATTTCACCAATCACTTTGTCGACAAAGCGCTGTGAGCCCTCAATGCAGGGATTGAGATAGCTGGTGCGGTCGTAGAGCTGCACCGAGGTAGTATTGGAGTCGTCGGTAGGATCAATCAGGCGATACGCGCTGGCCTGTTCAGACTCTCCCTCCTTCATCAGCCGCTGATAGCGCGCTTCCATTGCGATGACGGCCGCACGGGCATGGGCGGGCATGTCGATTTCCGGGATCACCTGAATGTGCCGGGCCTGCGCATACTTCACAATCGCTATGTAGTCGGCACGACTGAAATAGCCGCTGCCGTTGTTATCGCTGAACGGACCGGAACCGAGTTGCGGCAGCAGACAGCGTTGTTCGGTCAGGTCATGACAGCGTTTAGCCCCCACCTCCGTCAATTCCGGTAAGCCGGGAATTTCAATCCGCCAGCCCTCATCATCACTCAGATGGAAATGGAAGCGGTTCATCTTCCACGCCGCCATCTGATCAAGCAGCCGCATGACCGCCTGTTTACTGTGAAAGTTACGGGCAACGTCAAGAAACGCGCCGCGATAAGCAAAGCGTGGCGCATCATGGGCTTCCAGGGCCGCAATACGCGGTGTACCTTCACCCGGTATCAGCGAGAGAATCGACATCAGGCCGTAGAAGGCACCGGCTGCATCGTAGCCCGTAATACTGGCGCGGCGGGGGGTGATATCCAGATCGTAGGCACCCGATTTCGCCTGATTACCACTGAAGTGGCCTGGTTTAACCTGTGTCGTGATGGCGAATCCATCAGGCGTTTCTTTCAGACCGGACAGGGTTAGTCGCTGTTTTACCGCCTCCACCGTTTCACTGCTTAGCCCATTCAGCGTCAGCCTGACGCCCCGGCTGAGATCGGCATCCTGCGGGCGCAGCTTTACCTCAAGCGGCGTAGGGGTAATCTGACCCCGCAGCGCGGAGGCGGGCAGGGGGAGGACATCGCTGTTTTTATCAAACCGGCTGGCAGGCTGCATCAGGATATTGTGATCGTCGGCGCTGCGTCGCCAGTTATCGCCCAGCGGCAACACAAAACGGCTGAGATCCTCATGATTGGTGCTGGCAATAATTTTGGGTGTGGCGTCGCCAGCCGTGACATACCAGCGCGGCATGACATCGGTGATGAACAGCTGCCAGTACTCATTAACGATGGGGATCTGCACTGATTCTCCCGCGCCGATGCCGGTAAACTTCTCTGTAGGCTCGAGCCGGGTCAGGTCACCGACAAGATGCGTCATTTTAAACTGCTCGTTGTCGACCCGCAGCGTCTGATGGACGTTGCTCATGTAGATCGCCCAGTGTCTGCTGTTCAGTGTGGGGCCGTAATTAGTCAGGGTAATCGTGGCACGGTTACAGGCGGCATAGTCGGCTCCCAGAGCGGCGCAGTCGGTGCCATGCAGAGCCGCCTGATTGTCATTGACCTGATAGGTCACGCCAAAGTTACTGATCTGATTCACCACCTGTTGATCGGACAGGCTGGCGTGGCCTGTGGCAGCGACGCCGAGCAGGCTTAACGCGATAAGGCTTAACTTAAACATAGTGATTCATCCTTGCTGCTGAAAAAGATACGGATGTGCAGGGCGTCAGAACAGCGTAAAAGGCGCGATAACCATAAATTTGATGTCCCTTTCGTCCTGGAAAATATTGCCGTAGCCCCCGCTGTAGCTGGGCAGATTGCTGTGGTTGTTGTAACGGGTGTAGTGGAGTCTGAACTGCGTATCCTTCGCGCGGCCCTGCTGAATCTGATAGATAAGGTCGAGGTTCCAGGCGGACTCCTTCAGCCGCTGGCGCTGATCAACCGTGGGCAGCGTGGCGGGTCTGGCATCCCAGCCCCAGACATAAGAGGTTCCCACTTTCCAGCCCGGCAGCTGCCACGGGGTCAGGTCGAGCATCGCCCCGGCAAAGATGGCTTTCTCGCCGTTGGCGTTCCAGTCCGAGCGGGCATCCCACCAGATATCGAGTCGTCCGTTAGAGCTGGCGTAGCCCGGCGTCATACGCTGCAGAAAGTAACCCTGATTGCCTTCGGCTTTGACCCAGGTGCCTTCAAGGCGCAGATCAACCGGTCCGACGTTGTAACCCAGCGTGATCGCCTGTAACCAGGCCAGCCCATCATAGACATCACGGGGATTGGCCGCCCCGCCCGAGACTTTGTCATGCGCGCCATAGAACTGATAGCTGGTGGAAAAGGCATTGCCGCCCGGCGTAGCTGACCAGGATGCTTTAGCAAAATATTGATCCATGTAATCTGCGGCCTGGCCAAATGCGCCTTCCAGTATCAGATTATTTTTAAAATCATATTTCATGCCGAAGGAATGCAGATAACGGACAGGCGTTGTGCTATCTGCCTCGCGGAAATTATATAAATCACGATACCACGGCGCTTTATATTTATCGCTCCACATCCAGGAGAGTGATAATTCTCCCGCCGCCTGAAAATCATATCGCGCACCGGTTTCCACACCGCGATAGGTGCCCGGTAAAAAACTCCAGTGTGACGCAATCAGTGACTGACCGGTTGGCTGAATATAACCAGCACGTAACCAGTAATTGTTATAGTTAACTTTCAGCGCAGCTTTATAAACAGATGCGCCGCTACTGTCACCATTCCACTTTTCATCCCAGCGGGTTCGTGCCTTACTGAAGCCAATTTCGTTGGGGGCGGCGGGGCCGCTGTTGGAAAGCTCTGCTGCACCGTACAGGGCAAAGTCCAGGCCGATTAACCCGGCGGCATAGCCGGACGAATAGTCCAGATTACTGTTGAGCGAGGCGTGATGTAAATTGGCCCGATAGGTCCCGTGCGCATCGCTGGCAGGATCGACCTCTTTACGATCGCGCTGCCGCTGCCAGTAAAAAACATTTCCCTTCAGCGATGCGTCTTCAATGAATCCGGACGCGTAAACCGGTAATGAACTCATTGCCGTCAGCGCGAAGGTTGCCGCCGTTATTTCCATTAACACGAACGCGTAATTAATGTTTCGCATCGTCATTCCTCCCTGAACGAAATAAAGAGTTATCGTCTGATGAATATCTGACCGCCGATAACGTATTTTTCGCGACGCGAATTATCAATTGCGAAGATGACGTTTTGTGAGGGGCTAAACAGAACCCGACGAGAGAAAATAAAGCAGGTGCAATCTGGGAAGAGGGATTAACTTTTTGGTGAAGATGTTATTAATGAACAACAGCTTCACGGGGGCATCAAAAGGTGCGGACGGGTCACCCGGGTGTATCGCGGGCAGCCTGCTCAGATAAACAGGCTGCCCGATGACGCGATTAAATCTGTTTAACCGCCCATCCTTTTTGCTTACTGGTTTTGCCGATGCCGGGGTTAAAGCTATTAGTCGGATCGAGCTGACGATAGAAAGCATCCAGCTGCGGTTTCGCCTGATAGAGATGGCCCACATTGTGCTCGGCGGGGTATTCCGCGCCGCGCGCCTGAAGAATGTCCAGCATCTGCGCTTTCAGAGCATGCACATCGACCCCTTTTCTGACGATGTAATCCTGATGGAAGACGTGACAGAAGAAGTGACCGTAGTAGAGGCGATGGCTGAGTGAAGTGCGGATTTCATCAGGCAGCGTTTCAAACCAGTCAGCGTCGTTCCGGCGCAGGGCGATATCCAGAGCCAGAATATCCTCTACCTCATCGGCATGCACAGCGTGATAGCGCACAGCCGCGCCCGCCGCCGCGAAGCGATGCAGAAAGGCGTGCGCCCCCTCTTTGCCTTCACACTCAAAGAACTCGCCGCCGCCCTCGCGGAAGTAGTCGCGCAGATAGTTTCGCGCTTCCGCCACCCCCTCGCCGGACATCTTCAGCATCAGGTGATGTTCATATTTATCACGATACTGCTTCATGCGTTTGGGCAGATGCGCCGGGAACAGCCGGCTCAGGCGCTGCAACACGCGGTCGGTGAAGTGCGGTTTAACGAAGGCGAGTTTGTTCAGCCAGGCATCGATCCGACCCTTGAGTGTGAAAAACAGCGGCATTTTATCGGTGCCCAGCCTGTCGATCATCAGGAAGGTATCTTTACCGTACACTTCTGCAATGTCGTAGCAGTCCCGATGCATATATTCACCGGCCACAGGCAGATGGGTAAAATGGGCCAGGATATGACGGCGGAGATCGGTGAGGACGCCGGGATCGTTGGTGCCGATGTAAAAGACCTGCTGCTGGGGTTCGCTGGCAAAGGTATCCAGTCGCACGGCAAAGACCGCCAGTTTTCCGGCACAGCCGGACGCCTCAAACAGACGTCGCGCATCCGCGTTGTAACGGGCGGGCGTATCGGCATCCACCTCCCGCACACGATCGGCGTAGTCGTGATCGGAGGCATGACGGCCATCATGCTGCACGTCGCCAGGCTGCCAGCGATCGTCATCCAGCCGTCCCAGAATCTCCTCCGGCGAGCTGCCCAGATCGATGCCGAGATGGTTCACCAGCTTCAGTTTTCCGCTGGCGTCGATCTGCGCAAACAGCGCCATTTCGCTGTAGGCCGGGCCGCGCTTAATCAGCGAGCCGCCGGAGTTATTGCAGATGCCACCCAGCACCGAGGCGCCAATGCAGGAGGAGCCAATGACCGAGTGCGGTTCACGCCCCAGCGGCTTCAGCACTTTTTCCAGCTGATAGAGCGTGCTGCCGGGAAACGCCAGCACCTGCTGGCCATTGTCGATCAGCTGCAGCTTGTCGAGCCGCAGGGTGCTGATAATCACCAGCGGACGATCGTAATCGTTGCCGTGCGGCGTTGAGCCTTCAGTCAGGCCGGTGTTTGCCGCCTGCATCAGAATAATTACATCAGCTTTCACTAGCGTCTGTAGTACCCGCCAGAGCTCCAGCAGGGTGCCGGGGAACACCACGGCCAGCGCGTCACCCTCGCCGGAGCGAAAGCCTTTACGATAGCGGGCGGTCTGTTCAGATTCCGTCAGCAGATGGGCAGGGCCGACCAGACGGCGCAGGTCAGAAAGCAGGGCAGAGGTTGATGTCATGAGCAATTCCCTTGTCTTATCAGTGCGCCTTAACTGTAGCACGGCAACTGACCTGAACGCAGTGTGACAGCGGCAGCTACCTGCTATTCTCATCTTGTGGCACACTGCCGCCTGTTTATTCGATATTGCGCAGTTACTTAAGAGAACCCAACCTGATGAAATGGATTTACTCTGTTAGTCTCGCTGTCACCCTCGCGATGCAACCCGCACTGGCTGAGACAGTGCCAGGTCACCACCCGATGACCGAACAGGCACGGGATGCCTTCGTCAATCAATTGCTAAAAAAAATGACGCTGGACGAAAAGATCGGCCAGCTGCGTTTAATCAGCGTCGGACCGGATAATCCGAAAGAAGCGATTCGCGACATGATTCAGAAGAGTCAGGTTGGTGCGATCTTTAATACGGTGACCCGCCCGGATATCCGCGCTATGCAGGATCAGGCCATGCAACTCAGCCGCCTGAAGATTCCGCTCTTTTTCGCTTTCGATGTCATTCACGGGCAGCGCACTATTTTTCCGATCCCGTTAGCCCTGGCCTCCAGCTGGGATCTGGACGCGGTGAAAGAGGTGGGTCGTGTTTCAGCTTATGAGGCGGCCGATGATGGTCTGAACATGACCTGGGCACCGATGGTGGACGTCAGCCGTGAACCGCGCTGGGGCCGTGGCTCAGAAGGTTTCGGGGAGGATACGTATCTCACCAGCGAAATGGGCCGCAGCATGGTCCAGGCGATGCAGGGTAAAAGCGCGGCCGATCGCTACAATGTGATGACCAGCGTGAAGCACTTCGCGCTCTATGGTGCGGTCGAAGGCGGCCGGGATTACAACACCGTGGATATGAGTCCGCAGCGCATGTTTCAGGACTATCTGCCGCCTTACAAAGCCTCGCTGGATGCAGGCAGCGGCGGAGTGATGGTGGCGCTGAACTCCATCAATGGGGTGCCAGCCACGGCGGATAGCTGGTTGCTGAAAGATCTGCTGCGCGATAAGTGGAAGTTCAAGGGCATTACCATCAGCGATCACGGCGCCATCAAAGAGCTGATCAAGCACGGCGTCGCCAGCGATCCGCAGGATGCGGTGCGCATCGCCCTGAAGTCGGGTGTCGATATGAGCATGAGCGATGAATATTACAGCAAATATCTGCCGGATCTGGTGAAGCGCGGCGACGTCAGCATAGCGGAAATTGATGATGCGGCGCGCCATGTGCTTAACGTCAAATATGACATGGGCCTGTTCAACGATCCCTACAGCCATTTAGGGCCGAAAGAAAGCGACCCACAGGATACCAATGCGGAAAGTCGCCTGCACCGGGCCGAAGCGCGTGACGTTGCGCGTAAGAGTATCGTGCTGCTGAAAAACCGGCTGGAGACGCTGCCGCTGAAAAAATCGGGCACCATTGCACTGATTGGTCCGCTGGCAGACAGTCAGCGCGACATCATGGGCAGCTGGTCCGCTGCGGGCGTGGCGAAGCAGTCCGTTTCGCTGCTGCAGGGGATGCGCAACGCGACCGAAGGCAAAGCGACGTTACTCTATGAAAAAGGGGCTAACGTCTCTGATAATAAAGGGATTCAGGACTTCCTGAACCTCTATGAACCAGCCGTGTCGATCGACACCCGTTCACCACAGCAGATGATTGATGATGCGGTTGCCAAAGCGAAGCAGGCCGATGTGATCGTGGCCGCCGTGGGCGAAGCGCAGGGCATGGCGCACGAGGCTTCCAGCCGCAGCGATCTGATCATTCCGCCGAATCAACAGAAGCTGTTAGCTGCACTGAAAGCGACCGGCAAACCGCTGGTGATTGTGCTGATGAACGGACGCCCGCTGTCGATAGTCAATGAGGATCGGATGGCCGATGCCGTGCTGGAAACCTGGTTCAGCGGCACCGAAGGCGGCAACGCCATTGCCGATGTGCTGTTCGGCGACTACAACCCGTCGGGTAAACTGCCGGTCTCCTTCCCGCGTTCAGTGGGGCAGATCCCGATCTATTACAACCATCTGCCAACCGGCCGCCCTTATAACTTTGCTAAGCCGAACAAATACACATCGCACTACTATGACGCGGTCAACGGCCCGCTCTATCCGTTTGGTTACGGCCTGAGCTACACCACATTCACCGTCTCACCGGTGAAAATGTCGTCGCCGACCATGTCACGTGACGGCAGTATCGAGGCCAGCGTGACGGTGACCAACAGCGGTCAGCGTGACGGCGCGACGGTGGTGCAGATGTACCTCAACGATCCGGTTGCCTCGATCAGCCGTCCGGTGAAGGAGCTGCGTGGCTTTAAGCGCATCATGCTGAAAGCGGGTGAATCACAGACGGTCACCTTTAAGATTGATGTTGAGGCGCTGAAGTTCTGGAATCAGCAGATGCAGCATGTTGCTGAGCCCGGCAAATTTAACGTGATGATTGGACTGGATTCCGTTCGTACTGAGGATGCGCAGTTCAACTATTTATAACCATCAGCCCTTTCCCTGAATGCGGGGGAAGGTGATGCGGCGTGTCGTCAGCGTCCTGCTACGGCGCGCCGCATCATATCCACTATCAGAGCCGCCATGATTAATCTGCGTGACCGCATTCAGCAGCAGGTCTTCCGCCTTAATGGCCTGTCGATGAATGAATTTGACCTTTCTCAGCCGCCTGGCGATCCCGGTCTGTTTGGCCCGGACAGCGTGATCTGGCGCGTCCACGGCGATTTCACCTCCATGATGTGCGGCGGGATCAGCGCGCTGCTGCTGCAGATGCTGCATCCGGCTGCGCTGGCGGGCGTCTGGGATCACTCTAATTTCCGTGAAGATATGATGGGCCGCCTGCGGCGCACCAGTCAGTTTATCGCCGTCACCACCTATGGCAATTCGCAGGATGCGCAGACGCTGATCGAGCGGGTAAAACGTATCCATCTCAAAGTCAGCGGCGTTGACAGCATGGGGAAACCCTATGCCGCCAGCGATCCGCATCTGCTGACCTGGGTGCATGTGGCCGAGACCAGCCGTTTTCTGGCGGCTCATCTGCGCTACAAAAATCCGCAACTCACCCGCGCCGAACAGGATCAGTACTATCAGGAAGCGGCACTGATCGCCGAAGCCCTGGGGGCGGAGCGGGTGCCCAAAAGTGTCGCCGACGTGGCGGACTATCTGCAACAGATGCGGCCTGAGCTGCGCTTCGACGAGCGCACCGCAGAGGTGACGCGGCTGCTGATGAATGCCCCTGCGCCGAGCTGGCAGGCGAAACCGGTAATGAAAATCATGCTGAAGTCGGGGTTCGGGCTGATGCCCGCGTGGGCGCAGGCAATGTCCGGCCGCGAGACTGGCCGCCTGCAGCAGACAATCATCGATCAGAAGATCAATGCGATCGCGGTGGGATTACGCTGGTCGATTCAGCGTGGAGCCTGGTATCGCGCGATGGTGAGGATGGGGCGGTTAGTGTAAAAGTGCTGACCTGCAGGTAGCGGGGGGCTGGATGCGACAGCGATGGCACCACTCACGTCATGGAAACTAAAGCCTGAACAGACCGCTTTGTTCAGGCGGCTAACGGGTAAAACGTCTGCTGGAGCCCGGAACGTCCTGGCTTTTGGCATAAACACCTTACCCTGTAAGCTTTGCAAACGTTACCTGGGAAAGCCCTGTCCCGGCGACGTCTGTTTCCGGCCTCGTGATTAATAAGCGCTGTCTGGCCCTGCAGCAACGGGTAAGCTCTGCGGAAAGGCGATGTCAGAAAAATTCATATTGCCCGCACAACATCGCGGTAAAAAGTACCTGTGGCTGGAAGTGCCTGAGCAAAACGAGCGAGCTTACCGATTCTAAGTGAAACAGAGGTTGCGGCATATCAAAGCCAGCGTTGTCAGAACCGTGTCACACCAGAGTACGCTGAAGGTAATGGAAATGCCTCTCTGAATGGGTAACGGCGTTGTCATGCTCAATGAAATAATCACACCCTGACGCTGTAATGCTACTTTCCATGTCCCGCTTACAGGACCTTCGGGAGACGCCGCCGACGCCAAACTTTGAGACTATTACCCTTGCCTCAGCGTGCGCCAGCCAGGATCCTGCTCTAATCTGGGGAAAATGGATTCCTCAAGGTTTTGTCGAGGCACTATGACGTACAAATCCCTGATTGCTGAAGTCCACAATCAGCAGCGCACCCTGACCGCTATCGTTGAGCAGGATGCGCGCACCGCCTATTTTTATATCTGGCCAACCGACCTGTTCCGCAGTCAGTATGCGGTGCGCGGCTGCTGGCTGCGCAATCTGCTGCCGGCTCCGGTGCAGGAAGATCGCGAGGCGATGGAGCAGGGCATTGCGCCGCTGCTCAGCGCCGAGTATTGCCGCAATCTGGAAGCGGAACCCGAGCTGGATCCGGCCGGTCTGCAGGTGCTGTGGGAGCCCAGCGATGATGGCGCGGCGCTATGGTACTACGGCCAGCTGCTGGCGGTGATTCCGGGCTGGAGCCTCTATCAGGAGAAACAGGTGAGCTTCTCCGCAGGCTGCATCAAAAAGAACCGCCTCACGGCGCCGCTGGGGTCGGCCTCTACGAATGATTATTACGCCCGTGCGGAGCATCAGCGCCAGTTCTGGCGCGAATGGCACGACGGCAGCGAGTGGGACAACGTTCAGCAGGATCTGATGTCCTGCTATCAGGCCCGCTTCGGCGAGCCGGTGAAGTATTACGCGATCGACCAGGGGAGCTGGCCGCCGATGGCGATCTCCCAGCACTGGCATCAGGGCGTCTGGTATTTCCTGACGATCGGCATGAGCATCCGGCCTATGCCGCAGGTGGACTACCTGTTTGATGAGCTGGCGCCCCAGTATCGCCGTATTGAGCTGGGCATGGCGGTGGACGGCGAGGTCATGACCGAAAGCAACGCGGTGCAGATGGCGAGTGCGCTGGCGGAGTTTGTGCATCTGCCGTGGGCGCGTCTGACATGGCTTGGCGAGGGCCACACGCTGGCCTCGGAAGTGGCGCCCGTCGGCTTTGACAGCTTCCTGCTGGCCAATGAACTGGCCAGCGAACAGGCGCAGCTTACCCTGCCCAAGCGCGATGGCGATCGACCCAGTTTACTCTGGGCAACCCCGATTACCGAAGCGGAACGACAGTTTGCCCAGGCGGAGGAACAGGGCGGCCAGAAGTTACGGGAACGGTTAACCGCAGAGGGTAGCAATCACGTTTTCCGCCCACGCCATCAGGTGGTCAATCCGGAAGAGTAAGCTCGTTACTGCGCGACATTTCGCCTGTTGCTGATGCCTGCCACGCCAGTGATAGTTGCGCAGTGAAATTAAATCCTTACGCAAATCAACCATTTCTGAAATATGTGATCCCGCTCATCTCAAGTTCCTCTTTAACAAGCCGTTAACCCGGATCAGGCAATTGCGCCACACCAGGTTCAGGGGAACAAAGATGTTTAAAACAACACAATCCCGTTTCACCGCAACAATGATCGCCTTCTTTGTTGCGCTTTTACTCGTTACAGTCTGGGTCATCAACCAGTTCGTCGCGCCGCAGCTGGTCGACAGCGAAAGCCGACTGGTTCGCTATCAGGTTGATTCCCTCGCGTCCGGCATCGTTGAACAGATGAACCGCGTTCAGGCGCAGCAGCGGGCCATCACCGAAGCCGCCTCGGTGATGGACAGCGCCACTATCGATACCCTGTTACCGACGCTGGTAAACCAGTATCAGGACAGCAATGTGTTTGGTGGCGGTATCTGGCCGCTGCCGAACCGTCGCGATCCGGCCAAAGAGAAAGACAGCAGCTTCTTTGCCCGTAATGCCAGCAACGAACTGCAGGTCAATACCTACTGGAACTCCGATGCCGCCGACAAATACTGGGAACAGCCCTGGTATAAAGATGGTCTGGCTGCGGCCAAAGGGCAGTGCGCCTGGGCCAAAGCCTATCAGGATGCCGCCAGCCCGCAGCCCCGCACCAACTGCGCCATGGCTATCTACCGCAACGGTACGGCCTGGGGTGTGGCGACCATCGACGTGACGCTGGGCTTCTTCAATCAGCTGGCGAAACAGATGGGCGAAACCATTCATGGCAACGTGCTGATCGTTGAGGCAGATGGCAAAGTGGTCGGGAACGGCGCGCTGGTGAATGCCACCCCGAAGCTGGAGAACCTGGCCGACGTACAGATGCCAATGGCGGCGCCGCTGAAAACCCTGCTGAATGGCGTCGGCAGCCAGCCGCTGGAAACCACCTTTGACAGCAGCGAAGGCGAGCAGACGCTGTTTGTACAGGCTATTCCTGGCAGCCCCTGGTATCTCGCCAGTAGCCTGCCGACCAGCCTGCTCAAAGCGCAGTCGCACAACATGCTGACCCGGCTGGGTCTGGTGCAGATCCCGCTGGCGGTGATCCTGCTGCTGGTTTCACTGGGCTTTGTCCGTGCAATGATGAAACGTCTTGGCGTGCTGAACCGTAACATTGAAGCGCTGTCGACCGGCGGGGCCGATCTGACCCAGCGTCTGCCCGCCAGCAACAGCCCGGAATTTAACGCCGTGGCGCAGAGCTTTAACCAGTTCATCAGTTATCTGCAGGGGCTGATTCAGCAGGTCGGTGACAGCGCGCTGGCGATCACCGCTGCGTCACGCGAGATTGCCAGCGGCAACGCCAATCTCTCCTCCCGTACAGAAGAACAGGCCAGCTCGATTGTGGAAACGGCGGCCTCGATGGAGCAGCTGACCGGCACCGTGCGTCAGAATGCCGACAATGCGACCCATGCTAACCAGCTGGCAGGTGATGCCTCACAGGTGGCGGCACGCGGCACCGAGGTCGTTCGTCAGGTGGTCACCACGATGGGCGAGATCCATCACTCGTCACGTAAAGTGGTCGATATCATCAGCGTCATCGACAGCATTGCGTTCCAGACCAATATCCTGGCGCTGAACGCCGCCGTTGAAGCCGCACGGGCCGGCGAGCAGGGACGCGGTTTTGCCGTTGTGGCATCCGAAGTGCGTAACCTGGCGCAGCGTTCAGCCAATTCAGCGCGGGAGATTAAAAAGTTAATCGAGGAGTCCGTAGCCAACATCGACACCGGCAGCGCGCTGGTTGAGCAGGCGGGTCAGACCATGGATGAGCTGATGCAGGGCGTGAGCAGTGTCACCACCCTGATGAGCGAAATTATGTCCGCCAGCCGCGAGCAGAGCATGGGGATCGAACAGGTTAACGTGGCGATTACGCAGCTTGATGGCACAACCCAGCAGAACGCCGTGCTGGTGGAGCAGGTTTCTGCTGCGGCACAGGCGATGGAAGCGCAGAGCACCCAGCTGGAGCAGGTTGTTCAGAGTTTCCGCCTCTAATCTTCCTCAGGCCAGCCTCGCTGGCCTGATTTTCATTGCGCTTCACCTGCTTACCTTCGTCCTTCCCAGGCAAAAAATCCTCTGCAGCACGCCCAAATGTCTAATCTTGTGCCAGAATAGATGGGAATAATCTCAAGGAAACGCCATGTCTGCTATTGAAGTTATCCTCGTTGACCACCTCGATCGTCCCACTGGCAAAATGGAAAAGCTGGAAGTGCATGAAAAAGGATTACTGCACCGTGCGGTGACGGTTTACGTCTTCAATTCCCGGCAGGAGCTCCTGCTGCAGCGGCGCGCCAGCGATAAATATCACTGTGGTGGCCTGTGGAGTAATACCTGCTGCGGGCATCCTTATCCCCATGAATCGACCCGTGACGCCGCCGAGCGCCGACTGCGGGAGGAGATGGGAATGGTCGTGACGCTGACGCCGGTATTTGAACTGAGCTACAACCTGAAGCTGAGCAATGGCCTGACCGAGCATGAATATGGTCACGTCTTTTTTGCGATCTGCGACAGCCTGCCTGAGCTGAATCCACAGGAGGCGGATGCCTGGGATTATCGCCCAATGGCGCTGATTGCACAGCAGATGCAGCAGCAGCCTCAGCAGTTTACGCCGTGGTTTATCCACACGTTTCCGCGCATCCCGGACTATCTGGCGCAGTTTCCCTTTCCGACCGTGACGGCATAAACAAACCGCACTGCGGTGCGGTTTGTCGGCCTGCAGGCGCCGGAAACCTGTATTCTTCGTAAAAATGCCATTTCTGTACAGATGGCCACGCCCGGTGCCTGCTTATTGCGGCTGCTCAAAATCCTCCGCGTCCACATCATAGCCTGAAGGCTCCCAGCGAATCGCCAGCAGCGCCAGCAGACCGGCCAGCGGTGCCAGGAAGATGACCCAGAAGACGCCGGTGCCCAGTGCCGCCACCAGCACGGGAAACAGAAACAGTGAAACGGTCGAGCTGCCGCGCATCAGCGTCTGATTGAAGCCCACGCCCACGCCGCGCAGTGAGGTCGGGTAGCTCAGTGAGGCAAAGGTCATGGTGTGCGAGCCAGGTCCGAATCCCTGACCAAACAAGAACAGCGCCAGCATCGCGATAGCCAGCGCCGCCTCCTGTCCCTCTTCCGGGCGGCCAATCAGCGCCAGCCCCAGCAGCGCCACACACTGACAGCCATAACCCGCCACCGACATTTTCCATGCCCCCAGGCGCGGCACCAGACGCACGGCCAGAATGCCGCCGACAAAGGCAAACAGCAGATTCAGCGTCAGTGACACCAGAATCGTAGTCAGCATTGACTGCGCAAGGAAACTGGAGATGATGACCGGCAGGCCAAACGCGACAGCATTATAGGCAAATGAGGAGGCGATGGAGGTGATGGTCGCCAGCAGGGTCCGGCGGCGATACACCCCCTTCAGGAGCGCGACATAGTTACGCCAGCCCGCCTTGCGCACCGCCGTAGCAGGCGTCAGCCCGGCGTCAGAGGCTACCTGCGCGTTGATGTTCCAGGCACCGCGCAAAATGGCTGCGGCACCGTTGAGATCACCCTGGTTCGCGGCCCAGACCGGCGATTCACTCATATATCGACTGCGGATAGCGATGATGATGATCGCCGGTACGGCACCAAAGCCCAGGATCAGCCGCCAGAGCCAGTCAGTGTGACTTTCTGGCAGCACGGCATAGAGCAGCAGTACCAGCAGGTAGGAGATACTGATCGCTGCATACCAGGTCGGACACCACATCGCCACGCTGGCTGCTTTATTGCCTTTGCCGCGCAGCTTTGAAAATTCCGCCAGAAAGGCCATCGCCACCGGCAGATCAATGCCGACGCCCAGCCCCATAACAAAACGCGCACCCGCCAGCACATATTCATTGGGCGCGAGCGCACAGGCGAGCGCCGCCACGACAAAGAAGAACATATCGGCCATAAACACCCGATAGCGGCCGATCTTATCCGTGAGATAGCCGCCGATCAGAGCGCCAATAATCGCGCCAAAGGTAATGGCCGAGGCGACCATGCCGGTGCCGGAGGGAGTCAGGTTAAATTCGCGCGTGATGTCTTTCATGCCAAAGGCCAGCGCGCCCAGATCGTAGGCATCGAGAAATACGCCCCCCAGCGCAATCGCGATCACGATACGGGCGTTATTGCGGGCGCTGTCGCCACGGTTCACTAAACGTGAAACATCGGCTGCATTGCGGATCCAGTGTGTTTCACCCGCAGGCGCACGGCCTGCTGTTGCCACATGGGCGGAAGAGGTCAGGTCGGACATGTTGTTCTGCATCTTTTATTATTCATAACAGGTCTGGAAGGATAGCCGTTCAGACATCCAGGCGTAAATTCATTTCCGCTATATGAAATAAGATTCTCATCTCAGATTGCGATCCTGCGGCGAGAAAGTCAGCGGCATCACCGCCATGCCAGGCTACGCTTTTAAGGCAGTGTCTCTCTTCAGCCTCGCCTGGCAGCCTGCTGCTGCGCGGCAGGCGAGCAGTCAGAGCGCCGGGGCGCATGACACCCTGTGAGGCATTGCATCCAGACAACGCACAAAAACAACACACGACAACGCGATAAGGAAAAGGTCATGATCAGAATTCGGGGCTGGATCGGTGTCAGCGCTTTGCTGCTCAGCATGGGAATGGCACAGGCAGCAGATCCTGTACGGGTCGGCTCAAAAATTGATACGGAAGGGTCACTGCTGGGCAATGTCATCCTGCAGGTGCTGGAGAAGCATGGGGTCAAAACCGTCAATAAAATTCAGCTGGGCACGACGCAGGTGGTGCGCGGTGCCATTACGGCGGGCGAAATCGATATCTATCCCGAATATACCGGCAACGGCGCATTTTTCTTCAATGATGAGAAAGACAGTGCCTGGAAAAATGCCACTGCAGGCTACGAGAAGGTGAAGAAGCTCGACGCAGAGAAGAATCACCTGGTGTGGCTGACGCCTGCACCTGCGAATAACACCTGGACCATCGCCGTGCGCAAAGAGCTGGCGGAAAAAAATCAGCTCACCTCGCTGGCCGATCTCAGTGCCTGGCTGAAAAAAGGCGGCACCTTCAAGCTGGCAGCCTCGGCAGAATTTATTGAACGCAGCGATGCTTTACCCGCCTTTGAAAAAGCGTACGGTTTTAACCTGAAACAGGATCAGCTGCTGTCGCTGGCGGGCGGTGACACCGCCGTCACCATCAGCGCAGCGGCGCAGCAGACATCCGGCGTCAATGCGGCGATGGCCTACGGAACGGACGGGCCGGTGGCGGCGCTGGGACTGCAGACGCTCAGCGATCCCAAAGGCGTTCAGCCCATTTATGCACCGACGCCGGTTATCCGTGAATCGGTCCTGAAAGCCTATCCCGGCATTGAGGCCTGGCTGAAGCCGGTGTTCAGCGCGCTGGACGAGAAGACGCTGCAACAGCTCAACGCGAAAATTGCGGTCGACGGCCAGGATGCCAGCAGTGTTGCGACCGAGTGGCTGCAGCAGCAGAAGCTACTGTAACTGATGTCAATATCGCGGGAAGCGATACGCCGACCGATGCAGCAGCCGGTGGCCTGGCTGCTACTGACTCTGCTGAGTCTGGCGCTGCTCGTTCTGCCCTTTCTGACTTTTGCGCCGAACCGGCTGGTGGCGGGCGAACCGCTGATGCTCTGGCAGATCAGCTATTACGGGCTGCTGCTGGTGCCGCTGGCGGCGCTCTGGCTGCTGCTATGGCGTCGGCCCGGCCGCAGCACGCTGATCCTGGCGCTGCTGACAGCGGAGCTGATGCTGGCGCTCACCCTCTGGCTGGGCGGATATCAGGCGACGCTGCTGAGTCAGCAGGGCAGTCGTCTGGCGCGCACCAGCTTCGCCAGCGGCCTCTGGTGTAGCGCCGCCGTCATACTGCTGCTGATCACCGATTGGGTGCGGCAGCTGACCCGTCACCGGCTGGCTCAGCTGCTGCTTAATCTGCAGGTCTGGCTGCTGCCGCTGCTGCTGCTATTCAGCGGGCAGCTGGGCGATCTTTCGCTGCTGAAGGAGTATGCCAACCGCCAGGCCGTGTTTGATGCGGCGCTCAGCCGCCATCTCACCCTGCTGGCCGGCACGGTGCTGCCTGCGCTGGTCATTGCGCTGCCGCTGGGCGTGACGCTGTTCCGGCGTCCGCGATGGCAGGGCAGCGTCTTCGGCGCGCTGAATGTGATTCAGACGGTGCCTTCTGTTGCCCTGTTTGGTCTGCTGATTGCACCACTGGCCGGACTGGCTCAGCACTTTCCCTGGCTGGGCGCATGGGGCATTAGCGGCATCGGGATGGCCCCGGCGCTGATCGCGCTGGTGCTCTACGCGCTGTTGCCGCTGGTGCGCAGCGTGGTCGTCGGCCTGCAGCAGGTGCCGCACCAGGTGCGTGAGAGTGCGCGTGGGATGGGGATGAGCGGCTGGCAGCAGTTCCGGGCGGTAGACGTGCCGCTGGCGCTGCCGGTCTGGCTGGCGGGGCTGCGGGTGGTGATGGTGCAGACGCTGGGGATGGCCGTGGTAGCGGCGCTGATTGGCGCAGGCGGCTTCGGCGCGATTATTTTTCAGGGGCTGCTAAGCAGTGCGCTTGATCTGGTGTTGCTGGGTGTGATGCCGGTGATTGCGCTGGCGGTGACGATCGATGCCTTGTTCCGCCTGCTGATCTCACTGCTGGAGAGAAAAGATGATTGAATTTGATAGCGTATCACGCGCCTTTAACGGTAAAGCGGCGGTGAAAGATCTGTCGTTGCAGATAGCCGCCGGCGAATTCTGTGTGCTGCTTGGCACCTCTGGTTCCGGCAAATCGACCACCCTGAAGATGATTAACCGACTGGTGGAGTTTGACAGCGGGGATATCCGCTTTGCCGGTGAGTCGATTCGTCAGCTTGATGCCCGCGCGCTGCGCCGCCGTACAGGCTACGCTATCCAGTCAATCGGCCTGTTTCCGCACTGGACGGTGCGAAAGAATATCGCCACGGTGCCGGTCCTGCTGGGCTGGTCGCACACGCAGGTTGATGAGCGCATCGCGGCGCTGCTGGCCCTGCTGAGCCTCGACGCGCAGCTGCTTGATCGCTATCCGCATCAGCTCTCCGGCGGGCAACAGCAGCGGGTCGGCGTGGCGCGCGCGCTGGCTGCGGATCCGGACGTCCTGCTGATGGATGAGCCGTTCGGGGCGCTCGACCCGGTCACGCGCGGCATGCTGCAGCAGGAGATGCTGCGTATTCATCGCCTTTCCGGGCGGACGATTGTCCTGGTGACTCATGATATCGACGAGGCACTGACGCTGGCCGACCGCCTGGTATTGATGGACAACGGCAGGATCGTTCAGCAGGGCAGGCCGGTGGAGCTACTGACGCAGCCAAAAACTGATTTTGTGCGCGACTTCTTTGGCCGCAGCGAAATTGGGGTGCGACTGCTGTCGCTGGAGCAGGTCAGCCAGGCCGTGCGACGCGGCGAGTGGCTGGCGGGCGAACCGATCAGTGCCGGGCTGACACTGCGGGAGGCGCTTTCTCAGTTTATCGCCCGGCAAACCGACAAACTGCCGGTAATCAATGCGCAGCAGCAACCGCTGGGCGTGCTCCACTTCAGTGACCTGCTGCAACGGCGCGAGACAGTCCCATGCGCGGGTTAAAGGATCCTTTGCTGTGGCTGGTGCTGCTCTATATCGCACTGCTGAGCCTGATGCCATGGAGCGGGCCGCTGTTTCACCACTGGTTTCCCGAGCTGGCGCGACCGCTCTATCAGCAGGAGAGCTTCTGGCAGCTCACCCTGGCGCACCTGTTTCTGGTGATCGCTGCCAGCCTGCTGGCGATTGTGACAGGCGTCGGCAGCGGTGTACTGGTGACGCGACGGGCAGGGCGCGCCTTCCGGCCGCTGACAGAGACGATCGTGGCCGCCGGACAGACGATCCCGCCAGTGGCGGTGCTGGCGATTGCGGTACCGGTGATGGGCTTTGGCGCGTGGCCAGCGGTGGTAGCACTCCTGCTCTATGGCCTGCTGCCGATTTTACAGGGTACGCTGGCCGGCATCGATAGTGTTCCGGAGAGCAGCCGGGAGATCGCGACAGGGGTCGGCATGACGCCCTGGCAGCGGCTGTGGCAGGTCGAGCTGGCGCTGGCTGCACCGGTTATCATCGCTGGCATCCGCACATCCGTCATCATTAACATCGGGACTGCGGCCATCGCCTCGACGGTGGGGGCTAAAAGTCTTGGCTCACCGGTAATCATCGGTTTAAGCGGGTTTAACACAGCCTATGTGATTCAGGGGGCGTTACTGGTGGCGCTACTGGCTATCGTCAGCGATCGGCTGTTTGAACGCCTGCAACGCTGGCTTAGCGTGAGTGAACGATAAGGGAGTATCCTACCAGCATCAGACCGCTGGTGCCGCCGACAGCCATGATAAAAAACAGCGTGGCGAAAAAGGCTTTTTTGACATTCATGGGGAAAACCTGAGCTTGTTAACAGTAAGGCGGGGATAATAGCGCGCGCAAGGCAGCAGGCAAAGCGCCCGGCGTGCGTTTTTGTTATCAGGCAGGGTCGTGCAGGCGTACAGAATAACCCTGTTCCTGCCAGTGAGTCAGCTGTTCCTGCTGGCGACGGGTCAGTTTTTTACCGGTAAAGACAAACATATTCATGCCGGGAAAAAGTTCGGGACGCGGCACATCCAGCGGTTCAGCCAGCACGTCGATCCGCCAGCCATGTTGAGACAGACGCCACCCTTCCAGCCAGATACGGGTGCGGTCTTCAATACCCCAGCCGATAATCAGCGCATCTTTGCCTGATTTTTTGCGGCTGCCGGTCAGGCAGAAAGCCACATAGTCAATCAGCAATCCATCCAGCAGACTGCACATAGTGCGGGCGGTATTCTGGTCCAGGCTCAGCTTCTGACGCACCGGCATAAAAACGTGATCGATTAGCGCATCTATCGGATGTTCGCGGCCAATGGCGGCAATCTTGTTACGGAGTTTAGCAGGCCTGACGTGCCGCAGGACGCTGATAAGCTCATCCTGCAATGTTGTCCAGCCATCATGCGCATCAACATCGCCTCCTTCCAGCAATGCCTTGACCTTTCCGACCGGCACGCCGCTTTCAATCCAGCGCATGATCTCTTCAATGCGCTGAACATCTTCTTCATCAAACTGACGATGTCCGCCTTCGGTCCGTTGCGGCTTCAGTAAGCCATAACGACGCTGCCAGGCGCGTAAGGTGACTGGGTTTATGCCACAGCGCTCGGCGACGTCACCGATACTGTATAAGGTCATAAAATCCTCTTTCGATTGGTCTGAGTACAATTACCATAACGAAGCAATTTAAGTTGTACAATACATTTCGCTATGTACAACTTGACTGATACGGTATTTCCAGGCTATATCTCAAAAATGAGAATATTTCCCTAATATGAGAATGCCCCATGTCTGAGCTGAATACTGAGCAGCGACTGGCAGTAAGACTGTCAGAATTACGACTGCAACGCGGCTGGTCGTTAGATGAACTTTCTGTCGCCACGGGCATCAGCCGCGCGTCATTATCGCGCATTGAGAGAAGCGAGACCAGCCCCACGGCGGCACTGCTCAATCGCCTGTGCGCGGCCTATGGACTCACCATGTCGCGTCTGCTCAGCGAAGTCGAAGAAGAATCCGATCTGCTGGTCAGGGCGGATCAGCAGCCGGTGTGGCAGGACGCCGCCAGCGGGTTTATCCGCCGCAATGTTTCACCACCCGCTCTTCATTTTAGATGCGAAGTGGTTGAGGGCAAGTTACAGCCTGGCGCGCGCATCGATTATGACATTCCCCCCGTTCAGGGACTGGAGCAGCATATCTGGTTGTGCGAGGGCGGCCTGACCATCGCGATGGGGATGCAGCAGTGGACATTACAACCCGGTGATTGTTTGCGCTTTCATCTGACGGGAAAATCTGCATTTGAGGCGCACCTCACCGACGGTGCCCGCTACCTGCTGGTGGTGGCCAAACCATGATCGATTACATCCTGTTCAGCGCCTCGCAGGCGCAGCAGCAGATGGAGTCACTCAGTGGACTTTTGCAGGCCTGCGTGGCAGATGGCGCCAGTGTCGGTTTCACGGATGCTGCCGATCGTGAAGCCATCAGGCACTTCTGGCAGCAGCGTATTCCCGGCCTGGCCGCCGGTGACAGCCAGCTATTCGTCGCCTGTCAGCAGGAAACGATTTTGGGTACGGTGATGATAAATTACAGTGCCATGCCGAATGGCCGTCACCGGGCAGAGATCAGCAAACTGCTGGTGCATCCTCAGGCGCGCCGTCAGGGCATTGCCCGGACGCTGATGCAGTGTGCCGAACAGCGGGCGCGCGCAGAGGGCAAAACGCTGCTGGTGCTCGATACCCGCAGCGGCGATGTCGCCCGCGATCTCTACCGTTCGCTGGACTGGCAGGTGGCGGGAGAGATTCCGTTTTATGCAGAATCCACTGCTGGGGTGCTGGACGCCACCACCCTGATGTACAAAGTGCTGGTATAACGTGCGGCGGGACGGCGCCGCAGCTCCCGGAACCGCCGCTGAAATTTCTGACGACGCACGAAAAATTCGGCGCGAAAGCTGACGCCGCCGGGATACTGTGTAAAAATACAGGCCATTTTTTCCGGTGTGGTAACGCTAATCATGGCTCTGACAGCCGCAATAAAAAGCCAGATAGCGGAGTGGTATAAAGCGCTTCAGCAGCAGGTGCCTGACTTCATTCCGCGCGCGCCGCAGCGGCAGATGATCGCCGAAGTGGCAAAATGTCTGTCAGGTGACGACGCGCGCCATCTGGCGGTTGAAGCGCCGACCGGCGTGGGAAAAACCCTCTCTTATCTGATTCCGGGCATTGCGGCCAGCCGTGCTCAGGAGAAGCAGCTGGTCATCAGCACCGCCAACGTGGCGCTGCAGGACCAGATCTTCACCAAAGATCTGCCGCTGCTGAAAAAAATCATTCCCGACCTGACCTTTACCGCCGCCTTTGGTCGCCGGCGCTACGTCTGCCCGCGTAATCTGGCCGCGCTGGCGGCAGATGATGACCAGCAGGGCGATCTGCTGCTCTGGCTGGACGATGACGCCGTCAGCAGCACCAAAGAGGAGCAGACCCAGTGTGGCCGGCTGCAGAAAGCGCTGGATCGCTATCAGTGGGATGGCCTGCGCGACCACAGCGACGAAAACGTCAGCGACAGCCTGTGGCAGCGGCTCTCGACCGATAAAGCGAGCTGCCTGGGTTCACACTGCCGCTGGTATCGCGAATGCCCGTTTTTCGTGGCGCGGCGCGAGATCGAGCAGGTGGATGTGGTGGTGGCGAACCATGCGCTGGTGATGGCGGCGATGGAGAATGAGTCGGTGCTGCCGCCCGCTAAAAATCTGATGCTGGTGCTGGATGAAGGGCATCATCTGCCCGAGGTGGCCCGCGATGCGCTTGAGATGAGCGCGGATATTACGCCCGGCTGGAGTAGCCTGCAGCTCGACCTCTTCGTGAAGCTGGTGGAAAGCATCATGACGCAGATGCGGCCCAAATCGCCCCCGCCGCTGGCTAACCCGGAGCGGCTGAAAGCGCATTGCGATGAGCTGCGTGAACTGATGACGCTCACCGCTCAGGCGCTGAACCCCTTACTGCCGCCGCATAACCAGCCGGGAGAGTTTCGCTTCGTGCTGGGTGCGCTGCCGCAGGAGCTTCTCGACCTCTGCGCCCGGCTGTTCAAACTCAGCGACGCGCTGCGTGGCCTGAGTGAAGGCCTGATCAATGCGCTGAGCGAGCAGACGGGCAAGGTGGATGTGGTCCGTCTGCATCGCAATCTGCTGCAGCTTAACCGCCAGTTTGGCTGGTTCGAGTCTGTCAGCAAGCTGTGGCGGCTGGCGTCGATGGAGAAAGCCTCCGGTGCGCCGGTGTCGAAATGGATTACCCGCGAACTGCGCGAAGGCCAGGCGCATCTGCTGTTTCACTGCGCCGGAATCCGCGTCAGCGAACAGCTTGAGAAGATGCTGTGGCGCAAAATCGCACACGTCGTGGTGACGTCCGCCACGCTGCGGTCGCTGAACAGTTTCAACCGGTTGCAGGAGATGTCGGGACTCAGCGAAAAGGCGGGCGACCGTTTTGTGGCGCTGGACTCCCCGTTTAATCACGTAGAGCAGGGCAGGCTGGTGATCCCGCAGATGCGCTATGAGCCGCTGATGAGCCATGAAGCGGAGCATATCGCCGAGATGGCCGCCTTCTTCCGCCAGCAGATGGCAGAGAAAAAGCACAAAGGGGTGCTGGTGCTGTTTGCCAGCAACCGGGCGATGCAGCAGTTTGTCGCCTGCCTGACCGATCTGCGGCTCTCGATGCTGGTGCAGGGCGATCAGCCGCGCAGCCGCCTGGTCGATCTGCACCGCCAGCGCGTCGCCAGCGGGCAAACCAGCATTCTGATTGGCCTGCAGTCCTTCGCGGAGGGGCTCGATCTGAAAGGCGATCTGCTGAGTCAGGTGCATATCCATAAAATCGCTTTTCCGCCGGTGGACAGTCCGGTAATTTTGACCGAAGGCGAGTGGCTGAAGAGTCTGAAGCGTTATCCGTTTGAGGTGCAGAGCTTACCCAGTGCCTCATTTACCCTGATCCAGCAGGTCGGACGCCTGATTCGCAGCCATCAGTGCTATGGCGAAATCGTGATTTATGACCGCCGGTTGCTGAGCAAACCCTATGGCAGCCGGTTGTTAGCCGCGCTGCCGGTCTTTCCGATTGAGCAGCCGGCCACGCCGGAGCCGGCTGCGATACCGGCCAGCGTGGTGCCAAAAAATACCGTGCGTAAACGACGTCCCACGCGGCGCTAAGCGCACTTAACCGGAAGCGAAAGATGGAACTGAATAAAATCATTAAAGAGGTGGGGCGCGGTAAAAATCATGCCCGCGATATCGACGCTGATACCGCTGTGGCGCTCTACGGCGCGATGCTGGCGGGCGAGGTGCCGGACCTGGAGCTGGGCGCTATCCTGATTGCGCTGCGCATCAAAGGCGAGGGCGAAGCGGAGATGCGCGGCTTTTACCAGGCGATGCAGGCGCAGATGATGTCGCTGCGGGCGCCGGAAAACCGGCCGATGCCGATTGTCATTCCCAGCTACAACGGCGCGCGCCGGCAGGGTAACCTGACGCCGCTGCTGGCACTGCTGCTGGCGAAACTCGGGTTCCCGGTGCTGGTGCACGGCGTCAGCGACGACGCGACGCGCATCACCAGCGAAGCAGTATTTGCGGCGCTGGGGATCGCCCCGGTGACCACGGCGGAGGCGGCGCAGGCAAAGCTGGATCAGGGCGAGCTGGCCTTTATCACCATCGATCACCTCTGTCCGCCGATGGCGAAGCAGCTGTCGCTGCGCTGGCGCATGGGGGTGCGCAACAGCGCGCATACGCTGGCAAAACTGGCGACCCCGTTTGAGGAGCGTGCGGCGCTGCGCCTGTCGAGCGTCTCACATCCTGAGTATGTGCCGCGCGTGGCAAAATTCTTCAGCGACATCGACGCTCCCGCGCTGTTACTCAACGGCACCGAAGGGGAGGTCTATGCTAATCCGCTGCGCTGCCCGGCGATCAGCATGATTCAGGGTGCAGGCGCGGAAGCGGAAGTGTGGGTGGAACGTCAGCCGGAGGTGAGCGTTGCGCTGCCGGCAGATAAAACGGCAGAAGTGACCGCGCGCTGGATTGAAGAGGTGCTGAATCAGCAGCGTCCGGTGCCTGCGTCGCTGCGACTGCAGCTTGCCTGCTGTCTGCGCGCCAGCGGTGAGTGTGACTCGCTGGACGCGGCAGAGCAGCGGATCGGCGCCGCTGGTTACTGAATCAGGCGACGGGCAGCGCCTGCTCGACCAGGTTCTGCCAGAACCGGATGCCAATCGGCAGCAGCGCGTCGTTGAAGTCATAGCGGGCGTTGTGCAGCGGTGCGGAGGGGGTATCGCCATCCGCACCCAGCCAGAAGTAGGCACCGGGACAGGCTTCCATCATGCAGGCAAAATCTTCCGACGCCATCGACGGGTTCACCTGCCAGTGCACCTGTTCCGCGCCCAGCGTTGCCAGCGCCACGTCGCGCACCTGCTCCGCCGGGGCGACGTGGTTGGCGGTGACCGGATAGCCCGGCAGCCAGTGAATGTCACCACTGACGCCAAACGGGCGCGGCAGAGTGGTCACAAACTCATCAATCAGCCCCCGCACGTTTTCACGTACGTTGTTCTGCAGACAGCGCACCGTGCCGCGCAGCACAATCTGTTCCGGGATCACGTTAATCGCTTCGCCGCCGTGGATCTGCGTCACGCTGACCACCGCCGAGGCCAGCGGTGACAGGCGGCGCGACGGAATGGTCTGCAGTGCCAGAATCAGTTCGGCCGCCACCACCATCGGATCGGCTCCGCTCTCCGGCATCGCCGCGTGGCAGCTTTTGCCGTGCAGGGTGATTTCAAATGAATCCAGCGACGCCATCATCGCGCCGGGATTGACCGCCAGCGATCCCAGCGGCAGCCCCGGCCAGTTGTGCATCGCATAGATGGCATCCATCGGGAAGCGCTGAAACAGGCCCTCTTCCACCATTTTACGTGCGCCACCCAGATTCTCTTCGGCGGGCTGAAAGATGAAATGCACCGTGCCGCTGAACTGGCGCGTGGCGGCCAGTTGCCGGGCGGCGGCCAGCAGAATGGCGCTGTGGCCGTCGTGTCCGCAGGCGTGCATCACGCCCGGCGTCGCGGAGCGCCATTCGGCGTCGCCTTTCTCCGTAATCGGCAGCGCATCCATATCCGCACGCAGCCCGATCACCGGGCCGGAACCGTTTTCCAGCGTGCCGATCACCCCGGTGCCCGCCAGACCGCGAAACACCTGCAATCCGGCCCGGGCCAGCTCTTCCGCAATAAACTGACTGGTTACCTGTTCCTGGTAACCGAGTTCAGGCTGGCGATGAAAATCATGGCGCCAGCGCAGGGCATCTTCAAGCAGGGCAGGGGAAAGGGTCATGCAGAATCGCGCTCCATACAGAATGAGAAGATTTCACTTTAGTGATCGGGTGGCGCAACGTCTATCGCCGTCAGGACGAAATCGGACGACAGGCTAAATCAAAATGGAATAAGTAATAAGAAAGCGATGTCAGGCTACGGGAAAAACGGGAATTAACGCGCAGAAGCGGGGTAAGCGGCTGCTTACCCCGTAAACAGCTATTTCAGCATCGGCAGGTTCAGGCCATGCGCTGACGCGCACTGCTGCGCCAGCGCATAGCCTGCATCGGCGTGACGCATCACCCCGGTGGCCGGGTCGTTCCACAGCACGCGACCCAGACGTGCATCCGCCTCTTTGCTGCCGTCACAGACGATGACCACGCCGGAATGCTGCGAGAAGCCCATACCTACCCCGCCGCCATGATGCAGGCTGACCCAGGTCGCGCCGCCAGCGGTGTTCAGCAGCGCATTCAGCAGCGGCCAGTCAGAAACCGCATCCGAGCCATCTTTCATCGCTTCGGTTTCGCGGTTCGGTGAGGCGACAGAACCACAGTCGAGATGGTCGCGGCCAATCACTACCGGCGCTTTGAGTTCGCCGTTGCGCACCATTTCGTTGAAGGCCAGACCGGCCAGATGCCGCTCGCCCAGCCCCAGCCAGCAGATACGGGCAGGCAGCCCCTGGAAAGCGATTCGCTCCTGCGCCATATCGAGCCAGCGATGCAGCGTTTTGTGATGCGGGAACAGCGCCTTGAGTTTTGCATCGGTCTTATAGATATCTTCCGGGTCGCCCGACAGCGCCACCCAGCGGAACGGACCTTTACCTTCACAGAACAGCGGACGGATATAGGCCGGCACAAAGCCGGGGAAATCGAAGGCGTTGCTGACACCCTCATCCAGCGCCACCTGCCGGATGTTGTTGCCATAATCCACGGTCGGGATGCCCATGTGACAGAAGTCGAGCATCGCCTGAACGTGGACCGCCATTGAGGCGCGCGCCGCTTTCTCGACCGCTTTCGGCTGCGAGACGCGCGCCTGCTGCCAGCGCGCCAGATCCCAGCCAATCGGCAGATAGCCGTTGATCGGGTCGTGCGCCGAGGTCTGGTCGGTCACGATGTCCGGCTTCGGCCCGCCCGCCCGTGCGCGTTTAACCAGCTCCGGCAGGATCTCCGCCGCGTTCCCCAGCAGGCCGACCGAAATAGCTTTCTTCGCTGCGGTCGCCTCGCCGATCATCGCCAGCGCCTCGTCCAGCGTTGTGGCTTTGTAGTCGACATAGCGGGTACGCAGGCGGAAATCAATACGCGACTCCTGACACTCGATCGCCAGCACACAGGCGCCGGCCAGCACGCCCGCCAGCGGCTGCGCTCCGCCCATGCCGCCCAGTCCGGCGGTGAGGATCCAGCGTCCGCTGAGGTCGTTGTCGTAGTGCTGACGTCCTGCCTCGACAAAGGTCTCATAGGTGCCCTGCACGATGCCCTGTGCGCCGATGTAGATCCAGGAACCCGCCGTCATCTGGCCATACATCATCAGGCCCGCTTTATCGAGCTCGTGGAAGTGATCCCAGGTCGCCCAGTGGGGCACCAGGTTGGAGTTGGCCAGCAGCACGCGCGGGGCATCCGCGTGGGTGCGGAAGATACCGACCGGCTTACCGCTCTGGATCAGCAGCGTCTCATCGGGCTGCAGAACCTGCAGCGAGCGCAGGATCTGTTCGAAACAGGCCTGGTTACGCGCCGCCTTACCGATGCCGCCATAGACCACCAGATCTTCCGGCCGCTCGGCGACGTCGGGATCGAGGTTGTTCTGAATCATGCGGTAAGCCGCTTCAATCAGCCAGTTGGCGCAGTGCAGCGTGGTGCCGTGCGGCGCACGAATCTCGCGCGCTACAGCCTGAGAAAGGGTTTCGCTCATGAAAGATTCCTTTATTTAAGAAGTCGTGCGCATGCTCGGCAGCAGCGCGGTCAGTGCCTGCGGCCAGTCAGCGCGGCTTGCCCACTGACGCATGGCCTCAATATCGGGTGCCATCAGGCGGTCCGCCTCAAGAAAGGCAACCTGCTCACGGAGGGTGGCCAGCGCCTGCTCAATCAGCGAGGAGCTCTGCAGCGGCCGGTTAAATTCGATGCCCTGTGCGGCGGCCATCGCCTCGATGCCGACGACCGCAGCACTGTTGAAACACATGCTGCCGAGACGACGCGCGGCGTAGGTGGCCATTGAAACGTGGTCCTCCTGGTTCGCAGAGGTAGGCAGGCTGTCGACGCTGCCGGGATGCGCCAGCGATTTGTTTTCCGAGGCCAGCGCGGCGGCGGTTACCTGCGCGATCATAAAGCCCGAATTGACGCCGCCATCCCGCACCAGGAAAGGCGGCAGACCCGACAGGCCGCTGTCCAGCAGCAGCGCCAGTCGCCGCTCTGAAATGGCGCCCACTTCGGAAATTGCCAGCGCCAGGATATCCGCGGCAAAGGCCACCGGCTCGGCATGGAAGTTGCCGCCGGAGATCACATCGCCGCTGTCGCTGAAGACCAGGGGATTATCCGAGGCGGCGTTGGCTTCGATTTCCAGAATCCGCGCCGCGTGGCGCATATTGTCCAGGCAGGCACCCATCACCTGCGGCACGCAGCGGATGGAGTAGGGATCCTGAACCCGGCCGCAATGAGTGTGTGAAGAGAGAATCTCACTGCCTTCGATCAGGGCGCTGACCGCCGCCGCCACGGCAATCTGCCCCTGCTGACCGCGTGCCTGATGGATGCGGGCATCGAACGGTTTCAGCGAGCCTTTAATCGCTTCCAGCGACAGAGCACCGGCCATCAGACCGGCGGCAAACAGATTTTCGCCCTCAAACAGGCCGCGCAGCGCCAGCGCGGTTGAGACCTGAGTGCCGTTAAGCAATGCCAGCCCCTCTTTCGGGCCGAGTACAAACGGCGACAGCCCGACGCTGGCCAGTCCCTGAGTTGCCGGGATCAGTTCACCATTATGGCGGACCTGACCTTCGCCCAGCAGCATCAGCGACATGTGCGCCAGCGGTGCCAGATCGCCGGATGCGCCCACCGATCCCTTCTCCGGGATGCAGGGCATCACGCCCGCGTTAAACAGTGCCAGCAGCGCCTCGACCAGCTCGATGCGCACGCCGGAATGGCCGCGCGCCAGACTGATAATTTTGGTCGCCACCACCAGACGGGTGACATTATCGGGCAGCAGGTCGCCCAGGCCGACGCTGTGTGACAGCACCAGATTACGCTGCAGATCCGCCAGCCGGCTGGCCGGGATCTGCGTCTGTGCCAGTTTGCCAAAACCCGTGTTGATGCCATATACCACGTTGCCGGAGGCAACAATCGTATCCACGGTCTGCTGGGCTGCGGCAATCGCCTGACGCGCTCCCTCATCGAGGGTCAGCGTGACCTGACCCTGATAGATAGCGCGTAATGTGGCGAGATCCACCTCGCCTGGCACCAGGCGTAATGCCTGAAACGAACCTGACATAGTCTGCTCCTGTCTGTACGAGTGTGCTGGCGTGACTGAGCTGCTCTTCCTGCCCTGACCAGCGGGATAATGCGAGTGAATCATAAGCTGCCACTCCTGTCTATGCTTGTCTATACAATTAAGCGGATGAAGCAAGAGGCATGCCAGAGCGATCACAAAAATGGATCGCCCGGCGGCGGCGGGGAAGAGGAGGATCGCTTTGCTGGCGCTGCACGGTAAGGGGGCAGACGCTGCCCTGAAAAGGCCCAGCGCCCGCTACTGGATGTATATACATTCATGCCGCGAGACAGTAAACTGACCCTATTATCAGCATAAGGAACAGCACATGGTTGAGCACACGGCACTGGCACAACTGGCGGCGGCGATGAGCGATGAGCCCGCGCCCATCTATCAGCGGGTCAAGCAGGCTATCATCAGTCAGATCCGCGAGGGATTATGGAAGGCGAATCAGCGCGTGCCGTCAGAGAGCGAACTGGTGAACGAGCTGGGCGTCAGCCGGATGACCATTAACCGGGCGCTGCGGGAACTCACCAGCGAAGGCTTTCTGGTGCGGATGCAGGGCGTGGGAACCTTTGTGGCGGAGATGAAGGGGTATACCGCGATGCTGGAGGTGCACAACATCGCCGATGAGATCGCCCAGCGCGGTCACCAGCACAGCTGTAAAATCCTCGCCATTGGCCAGACTAAAGCTGACCCTGAGCAGGCCGCCGTGCTGGGCCTGACCACCGGGCAGATGCTCTATCACTCGCTGATTGTGCACTATGAAAACGAGCTGCCGGTGCAGCTGGAGGATCGTCTGGTCAATCCGCTGGTCGCGCCTGACTACCTGACGCAGGATTATCAGCAGATGACCCCTTACACCTATCTGATGCAGGTCGCACCGCTGACTGCCGGCGAGCACATTGTTGAAGCCGTGCTGCCCGATGCGCGTCAGCGTAAACATCTGTCGCTGGATGAGCACGAACCCTGCCTGCTGATCCGGCGTCAGACCTGGAGCGACACCCGCATCGTGACCTATGCGCGGCTGCTCTATCCCGGCTCACGCTATAAGCTGCTGGGACGCTTCAGAGGACACGGCTGAGACAGGTAAACAGCAGTCTGGCATCCGCTTCGCACGGGCTGAGGCGGGTCTCTTCGTCCACCCACCATACGCCCTGCTGCGCAGTCAGTGTTTCCCCCTCCGCCGTCTGCCATGTGCCCGCCAGCACCCAGGCTACCCCGTGCAGACTGCCTGCAGAGGTAGTGACCACCTCCACGCTGGCCTGCCATGCATCCCGCCGCGTCATAATATTAAAATCTTCACTGACGCCGCCCTGCAGCTGAGCCATGACAGCCAGTTCACCGTCAAACGCCCAGGGCTGGTGAGGGGTCAGCCGCTGCTGCATGCCGGGTGCGGTCAGTAACACCGGGTCGCCGTGCAGCAGGGTAATGACCCGATCGATACCCGGAAAGGCGGAGAAGGGGCCATCCTGCGCGAGGGTTGCGATGCTGGCGCGCCAGCCAAAGCGTTCCTCACCCGGCGGAAAAGTGACGATTTCGCGGGTCTCGCCGCCGCCGTTGCGCCAGAGGCTGACCGTCAGCGCCGGATAGGCAAAGCGAGCCATCATTGCAGCACCGCCATCGCCTGAGCAAAGCGCGCCGCACACGCCGCCTGCTGTGGATGGATGCCCTCTTTGATTACCGCCTTGCCCGCCACATAGACATCCCGAATCTGGTCGCGCTGCCCGGCGAAGAGCCAGCGGTTCAGTACCGCCCGGGGATCCACGCTGCCGAGCCAGGCCTCATCCCGCAGCACCAGCCAGTCGGCGCGCTGTCCCACCGCCAGCGTGCCCTGGCGGATACCACACGCCTGTGCACCGCCTGCGGCCGCCTGCTGCCAGAGCAGATCACCCACCGACGGCTGGCCGGGCTGGGTAATCCGGTTGCGGCGCTGGTCGCGCAGCCGCTGGGCATACTCCAGCCAGCGCAGCTCCTCCTGCGTACTCAGCGAGACGTGACTGTCGGAGCCGATGCCCCAGCGTCCGCCCTGCGCGATATACTCCACTGCCGGAAAGATGCCGTCACCGAGGTTGGCCTCGGTGGTCGGACAGAGACCCGCCACCGCGCCGCTGCGGGCAAGGCGGGTGCGTTCGTCCTCATCCAGATGGGTAGCGTGGATCAGGCACCAGCGTGTATCGACCGCAAAGCGGTTCAGCAGCCAGGCAACCGGGCGTTCGCCGCTCCACGCCAGCGAATCACTGACCTCTTTCTGCTGTTCAGCCACATGAATATGCACCGGCAGCGTCGGGTCGCTGGCCGCCAGCACCGCCTGCATCTGGCTTTCGCTTACTGCCCGCAGCGAATGGAAACAGAGGCCGCGGTTCAGCAACGGCCGCTGCTGCTGCCACTTCTCCAGCCGCGCCTGCTGTTCCAGGTAGCGATCGGTCTGCTGGATAAAACGCTTCTGACCAGCTGTCGCAGGCTGGCTGCCAAAACCGCTGTAACTGTAGAGCACCGGCAGCAGCGTCTGGCCGATTCCGGCCATCTCTGCCGCGTCGATAAGCGTTTGCAGCATACTGTCATCGCGGTAAGGCATACCGTCGGGGTCGTGATGCAGATAGTGAAACTCGGCCACCTGGGTGTAGCCGCCTTTCAGCATCTCGATGTAGAGCAGGGCGGCGATATCCCCCACCTGTTGTGGCGTCAGGCGCTGCACCATGCGGTACATCTGATCCCGCCAGGTCCAGAAACTGTCCTGCGGATCGCCTGCGACTTCCGTCAGGCCCGCCATGGCGCGCTGAAAGGCGTGAGAGTGCAGATTAGCGATCGCCGGGATCACTTCGCCGTCAAGCCGGACCGCCTGATCCGCGTGGCTGTCTGGTGTGATAGCGTCGATAAAACCGGTCTCGCTGACCCTGATCCGCACCTGCTGCTGCCACCCCGTCGCCAGCAGGGCGCGGGGAGCAAAAAAAGTCGCCATGGTTGATCCTCACTGGATGTAGTTGTATATACATATACATACTTTGAAGCAGCCTGTAAATGCCGGAGGCGGGAGAGCGCGATGGGAAAAGAGATGCACGTAGAGACGCTGTGGACCGGGGCCGACCTGGTCACCATGCGTGACGGGAAGTACCATCTGATACCGGCGGGGGCGCTGGCGGTGCGGGCAGGCAGGCTGGTGTGGGTCGGGCCGGAGGCGGAGATGCCCGCCTTCGTCGCCGACCGTCACCATCGTCTGCCGGGCGGCATCGTGACGCCGGGGCTGGTGGATTGCCACACCCATCTGGTGTTTGGCGGTGACCGCAGCCAGGAGTTCGAACAGCGCCTGAATGGCGTCAGCTACGCGGAGATCGCCGCGCAGGGCGGCGGTATCCTCTCTACCGTGCGCGCCACCCGCGCTGCTACCGAGGAGGAACTGGTGGCGTCGGCCCGCTGGCGTCTTGCTCGCCTGCTGGCAGAGGGCGTCACCACCGTAGAGATCAAGTCCGGGTATGGGCTGGATGAGGAGAGCGAACTGCGGATGCTGCGGGCGATACGACAGCTTGGGGAGAGCGTGCCCGCCGATGTCCGGGCCACCTGTCTGGCGGCCCATGCCTTTCCGCCGGAGTTCAGACAGGATCCGGAGGGCTGGGTCGATATTATCTGCGACAGGCTGCTGCCGCGGGTGCAGGCACTGGGGCTGGCGGACGCCGTAGATGCGTTCTGTGAACACCTCGCTTTTTCGCCGCAGCAGGTGGCGCGGGTGTTTGATCGGGCGGTGGCACTGGGGATGCCGGTGAAGCTTCATGCGGAACAACTCTCTGCGCTGGGCGGCGCGGCGCTGGCGGCCGGCTATGGCGCGCTCTCAGCGGACCATCTTGAATATGCTACGGAAGAGGATGCCCGGGCGATGGCGCAGCATGGCACCGTCGCGGTGCTGCTGCCCGGTGCCTTTTATCTGCTGCGCGAGACGCGGCGTCCGCCGGTCGATCTCTTCCGACGCCATGGCGTGCCGATGGCGCTGGCCAGCGATGCCAATCCCGGCACCTCACCTGCGCTGTCGCTGCGTCTGATGCTGAACATGGGCTGTACCCTGTTTGGCATGACGCCGGAGGAGGCGCTGGCGGGCGTGACTCTGTGGGGCGCAAAGGCGCTGGGACTGGCAGAAAGTCACGGCTCGCTGGAGACGGGCAAAGTGGCGAACTTTGTTCACTGGCCGCTGGCCCGCCCGGCGGAACTGGTTTACTGGCTGGGCGGTGAACTGCCCTGTACCGTTATCTATCGTGGAGAACCGCAATGAATCCTTTTGATTTTACCCAGGGCACGCTGCCGCTTCTGGTCAGCATTCCCCATGCCGGAACCCGCCTGACGCCAGAGGTGGAGGCCGGATTAAGTGAGGCCGCACGCGGTTTACCCGACACCGACTGGCATATTCCGCTGCTCTACGATTTTGTCCGCGACCTGGGCGCCAGCGTATTAATCGGCCATTACTCCCGCTTTGTGGTCGATCTTAACCGGCCGCCCGATAACCAGCCGCTCTACAGCAGTGCCACTACCGGCCTGTTTCCGGAGACACTGTTTGACGGCACACCGACCTTCTCACCGGGTAAAACGCCGGATGCCACCACGAGGCAGGGCTACATCGACGGGATCTGGCAGCCTTACCATCAGCAGATTCAGCAGGAGCTGGTGCGCCTTAAGGCGCAGCATGGCTACGCGCTGCTGTTTGATGCGCACTCCATCGCCAGCGAAATTCCCCGCCTGTTTGAGGGCCGTCTGCCCGACCTCAACATCGGCACCAACGACGGCGCCAGCTGCACGTCCGCTATGAGCACGGCCATTGAGGCGGTATGCGCAGCTCAGCAGGACTACAGCTGGGTGATCAACGGACGCTTTAAGGGGGGATATATCACCCGTGCTTACGGCCAGCCACAGCAGCAGGTCGAGGCCGTTCAGCTGGAGCTGGCGCAGCTCAACTATATGGATGAGACGCCGCCTTATGCCTGGCAGCAGGCGCGGGCTGGGGAACTGCAGAAAGTGCTGAAGGCGCTGATCCACGCCATGCTGGCAGAGGCTGAACCGCGCTGAATCGCGGCCGGTTCCACGTTTACGAGAAGCGTGCGGGGTGGCCGCCGGAAACGGGGCAGCCAGTGTCAGGCATCATAGTCAGAGACAGGACGGAAGAAGCGCACCGGGCCGATGCGCGTGTGGGGTGAGGGTTACTTAGCGCGCGCGTCCGGACGGACCAGATCAAAGCGCTGTGCCTCACTGATGCCGTAATAGGCGCTGGGGCCGCCCGCGCGCAGAACCGGCTCGGCTCTGGCCGTCTGATAGATACCCTCTTCCAGCAGCGACTCATCGATGTGGATCGCCACCGCTTCACCCAGCACCAGCCAGCTGTCGATCGGGTTGCCGCTGGCATCCTGCAGCTGAATCAGCTGTGTCAGGCGGCACTCGAAGTTAACCGGACTTTCTGCCACCAGACTGGCAGCGACCTGAGAAGCCGCCAGCGGCGTTAAGCCGGTAAAGGCAAACTCATCCTGATCGGCAGGCAGCGACGCTGAAGTTTCATTCATTGCTTCGGCCAGAGAGCGGGTTGCCAGGTTCCAGACGAACGCTTTCGTCTCTGCGATATTGCGGACGCTATCTTTCCAGCCGCTGCTGGCGAAGCCGATAATCGGCGGCTGATAGTTAAAACAGTTGAAGAAGCTGTAAGGAGCCAGGTTGCGCTGGCCGCTGGCGCTGACAGAACTGATCCAGCCTATGGGGCGCGGGCCGATGATCGCGTTCAGGGGATCGTGCGGCAGACCGTGACCGGCACGGGGTTGATAGGAATAGCGCTTAGTGGTCATAACGTCTCCGGCAGATGATTTTAATTATCTTAGCCCGACAGCATCGCCCACGAAAACAGAAAGCGGTTAGCGGATGGTGCGGGTTTATTTTCCGCAGCTTACAGCGTATTGTACGCGCGCCTGAATAACTGAGAAAACGTATGAAAAAGTCAGCCAGCACGTCGCCTTTCCACGCCCGCAATCGCCATCAGGGTGAATATGATTTTGCCGCGTTAACCGCTGCCCATCCGCCGCTGGCGGCGAAAGTGCGGCCCAACGGTTACGGCGTGCAGTCTGTGGATTTTGCGGATCCGGACGCGGTGATGCTGCTGAACCAGGCGCTGATTAAGCTGTTTTACGACATCGACTGGCAGCTCGCGCCCGGTTCACTCTGTCCGCCGGTGCCGGGGCGAGCCGACTATCTGCACTATCTTGCCGATCTGCTGGCGCTGGATAATCACGGGGCGATCCCGGCGGCAGACGTGCTGGATATCGGTTGCGGGGCCAACTGCATCTATCCGCTGATTGGCGCAGCGGAATATGGCTGGCGCTTCACCGGCACCGATATTGATGAGGCTGCTATCAAGGCTGCGAACCGCATTGTCGCGGCCAATCCGCGCCTGACACGTCAGATCCGTCTGCGCCGGCAGAAAAACAGCGACGCGATTCTGGCCGGGGTGGTCAGTAAGAATGAGTTTTTCAGCGCGGTGATGTGTAACCCGCCGTTCCATGCGTCAGCCGATGAGGCGGCGATGGGCACACAGCGTAAGGTTCGCAATCTCGGCCTGGATAAGAGCGCGCCGCTGAACTTTGGTGGCCAGCACAATGAGCTGTGGTATCCCGGTGGCGAAAAGGCGTTTATCGGTAAGATGATTGCCGAAAGCGTCGCGCTGGGTCGCCAGATCGGCTGGTTTACCTCGCTGGTGTCGCGCAAAGAGAACTTACCGGCCCTGGAGAAGCAGCTGCAGGCGCGCGATGTCGCTGACATGCGGGTGGTGAACATGGCGCAGGGACAGAAACAGAGCCGCTTCCTGGCATGGAGTTTTATGCCCGCCGCCGCGCGCAGCAAACTGCTGAGTCGCACGGGAAACCAGGGGCTGCCCGGAACAGGCAAGGTATAACCGCCACGTCGGGCAAATGTCGTCACTTAACAAAACGGGCCGCTAAGCGGCCCGTTTTTCATCAGGAGACGTGCTGCAGGAATTCGCGCAGACGCTCGCTGGGCGGGTTACTGATCAGACTGTCAGGATCGCCATCTTCCGCAATCCGTCCTTTGTCGATGAAGATCAGACGCGAGGCCACTTTCTGTGCAAAGCCCACTTCGTGCGTCACAATCACCATCGTCATGCCTTCTTCCGCCAGATCCTGCATCACCTTCAGCACTTCATGACGCAGCTCCGGGTCCAGCGCAGAAGTTGGCTCATCGAACAGCATCATCTTCGGCTTCACCGCCAGCGCGCGGGCAATTGCCACACGCTGCTGCTGGCCGCCAGAGAGTTCAGACGGGAAGTGATGCGCCCGTTCGGCCAGGCCCACTTTGCCCAGCAGCTCACGGGCCAGCTGGCGTGCCGCCTCTTTGCTGGCGCCGCGCACCCGAATCGGACCAAACGCGACGTTATCCAGTGCGCTCATCTGAGGGAAGAGGTGAAACTGCTGGAATACCATACCTGCTTCCTGACGGATCAGGCGATCGTCCACTTTTGGATCGTTCACGTGCAGGCCATCGACAATCAGGTCGCCGCTGGTGATCTCTTCCAGCTTGTTGATGCAGCGCAGCAGGGTCGATTTACCGGAACCCGATGGGCCGATAATCACTACCACTTCGCCCTGGTTAATCTTCAGATCGATATTGTGCAGCACCTGGGTCTGGCCAAAGTGCTTGGAAACATTTTTAAATTCAATCACAGGATTTTCACCCTTTTCTCAATGCGGCGCAGCACAAAGCTCAGCACCAGCGTAATCACCAGATAGATAATCGCCACGGCGCTCCAGATCTCCAGCGCACGGAAGTTGCCGGCAATGATCTCCTGACCCTGACGCGTCAGTTCAGCCACCCCGATAACGATAAACAGCGACGTATCTTTGATGCTGACGATCCACTGGTTGCCCAGCGGCGGCAGCATACGGCGCAGCGCCAGCGGCATAATCACGTAGCGCAGCGTTTCGCGGCCTGACAGGCCCAGCGCCAGTCCGGCCTCACGGAAGCCCTTGTTGATCGACAGCACCGCACCACGGGTAATCTCGGCGATATAGGCGCCGGAGTTAATCATGATGGTCACCACGGCCGCGGTGAACGGGTCAATACGCAGGTCAGGGAACGCCATCGGCAGCGCAAAGTAGATGAACATCACCTGCACGACAATAGGGGTACCGCGGATAATTTCGATAAAGACCAGGGCGATATTATTGGCGATCCAGCCACCGTAAGCGCGGGCAAAACCGGCGATCAATCCGATGATCAATCCACCAATCAGGCCAATGATTGAGATAATTAAGGTCAGTTTGGCGCCTTCAAGCAGCGCTGGCATGGCGGGCCAGATGACGCTCCAGTCAAACTCCATGGTGTGACTCCAGATAGGTTGCAATGGAAAAAAGCAGGGAAAAAGTTTCCCTGCCGAAAGCCGGATACAGAAATTTATTATTTAGGTTCAGTGCCGAACCATTTTTTATACAGCGTGTTATAGGTGCCGTTCTCTTTCAGGGTCTTCAGCGCGCCGTTGACCTTTTCACGTAAATCGTCGCTGCCTTTCGGGAAGGCGATACCGTACTGCTGCGCTTCGATCGACTCGCCTACTGCTTTAAAGCGACCTTTACCGGCAGTGTGGATGAAGTAAAGGATGTTTGGCGTGTCGTGCAGCACGGCGTCAGCACGGTTTGTACCCAGCTCCATGTAGGCGCTGTCGATGTTCGGGAACTGACGCAGATCTTTAGATTTGATGTGGGCTTTCGCGTATTCCACCGAGCCGGTACCGCTTTTCACGGCCACGACTTTACCATTGAGATCGCTGATGCTTTTGATGTCATTTTCGTTGTTACGCACCATCACCTGCAGACCACTTTTGTAGTAGCCGTCAGAGAACGCGATTGCTTTTTTACGCTCTTCGGTAATGGTGATGCCCGCCAGCGCCAGATCGACATTGCGCGTCTGCAGTGCAGGGATGATGCCGCTAAAATCCATCGGCTTCAGGGTGTAATCGAGCTTCAGCTCTTTCGCAATGGCGTCCCACAGATCCACATCGAAACCGACATATTTGTCACCCTGTTTAAATTCAAACGGAACAAAGGCGGTATCTGTCGCAACAACCAGCTTCTTTTCTGCGGCAGTCGAAGAGAGGGAGAAGGCCAGCGCCAGCGCGGCCACAGAAACTTTTAACAGTGACTTCATCATTTTTTCCTTATAAGGATCAGGCGACAGGGCCTGCGTTTGCGGCTTGTCGTATGAAAGAATTATGCCAACTTTGCAAAATCTGCGAAATCAGAGAGTTAAATAACACAGCTGACACGATTTTGCAGTTAAATCTGCCTTTGCACCATTATGGTGATCAGTTATGGTGCATGCGGCTGTTTTGGTGCAAGCGGTAGTTTGCCTGAGATGTTAAGGCTGTGAAGCGGAGGAGGGGAGAACTGTTAACAGGGTCATAAAAAGCGGTAGCGCAGACGTAAAAAAGGCGGGTTTCCCCGCCTGATAGCTTGTGCTTACGCTTATTCAATGTTGGCTTCGATGAACCACAGGAATTTGTCCAGGTCACGCGATGCCGCGGTGAAGATGTCGGCGGTATCTTCATCTTTGACTTCGTCGATAGCTTTACGGGTGTCGTTAGCGACAACGCTGTAGCGATCGGCCAGCGCCTTCAGGTGATCCTGAACGCTGTGAATATTCAGCGGATAGCTTTTCAGTGGCGTCTGGTCGTTGACCACCTGAGTGGTGCCCAGTGCCACGCCGCCCAGCTGAACAACACGCTCAGCGATAGTATCCTGGTGATCGGTGATGGCGGTGCGGAAACCATCCAGCATCTCATGCACACCGATAAAGTTAGCACCGCGCATGTTCCAGTGCGCCTGCTTGGTAATCAATGACAGATCGATAAATTCGACAACCAGACGGTTCAGCACCGCAATCGTGGCTTTCTTTTCTTCATCGCTCACGTCATTGCGGGTGTAAATCAGGTCGGAAGAGTTAGTTTTAACCAATTTAGCGGTACTCATCGTTTCAGTCCTCTCTTTGATGGTTGTCCTAATCAAGTACCGGATAAGTATAGCAGTGCTTTTCAGCTTTGCAGGAACGACTTTAACGATGAATGAAATAGCGTATTTCTTTATTGAAAACGGGGTGGAATCCGGAGGGTTAATCATTTGTTAAAATATAACCTCCCAATTTATCTATTTAAATCATGGTGTTAGACTTATTTGTCGCGTAAGGGTAAATGTCTGTTTCAAATAGAAAAATTCGCTAAGGGCGTGAGGGGGGAAATAATTCTCATGATGAGCATGATTTTTATTCAGCCCATCGACAGGATGGGCTGAAAGGGGTTATTCGGGCTTATCGTCAGCTAATTCAACGCTGTTTAACTGGCTCTTTTTGGGTCGCATCGTCAGGGTTGAGCCAGCCGATGCAACGATGATGGCCAGCAGGGCCAGCCACTGCAGCGCGGTAAGCGTCTCTCCCAGAAAGAGCATGCCTGAAAAAGCGGCCATCGCTGGCTCCAGGCTCATCAGCGTGCCAAAGATTCGTGCCGGTAAGCGGGTCAGTGCAATCATTTCGAGTGAATAGGGGATGGCACTGGAGAGCAGGGCAATGAGGAGGGCGAGCGGCATTACGCTCCACTGCCAGAGACCGCTTTCTGCGAAGGTCAGTCCCAGCGGCACAAAAATCACCGAGGCAATCAGTGAACCGATGGCGACCGTGGCGGGACCATGCTCTGCACCCGCCCGCTGGCCCGCCAGAATATACACAGCCCAGCAGGCCCCCGCACCGACCGCCAATGCCGCGCCAGTCGGATCGATGGCCGTCATATCAGAACCGAAAGGCAGCAGAAACCATAAGCCTGCCACGGCAAGTAACACCCAGATGAAATCCAGCGGCCGGCGCGAGCCAAACAGCGCCAGCGCCAGCGGACCGGTAAATTCCAGTCCGACAGCGACGCCCAGCGGCACGGTGCGGATTGCCAGATAGAACATAAAGTTCATGCCACCCAATGCCAGCCCATACATCAGCAGCGGCAGACGCTGCTCCCGCCGGAAGTGCAGGCGCCAGGGCTTAAAGATGACGCAGAGTATCAGGGTGCCAAAGGTCAGACGCAGTGCGGTTATGCCGGTCGCACCGACAGAAGGGAAGAGGCTTTTTGCCAGTGAAGCACCGCCCTGAAGCGACAGCATGGCAACCAGCAATACGGCAACGGGTAAAACGATGGGGGTAAGGTTTTTAGAAGCGGGAGAGGCAGACATCCTGTGTACTTTTCCTGTTCATCAGCGTTGTGAGAGCCAGTGTAAAGCAAATAGCGGGTTAAAAATCACAGTTTGACGTTTTAAATTTATGCGGGCTGCACAATTTTTAGCCAGAATCAGGGCCATTCAGGTAAAGAAATGTCAGGTTTTTTTAGGAATTTACTTAAAGCACGAAATGAGCACAAAAAGATTATGTCAGGAAGATGACATATTTTATAAGTAAAATGAATGACATAGGATATCGCATTAACTTCCTGTTACACCAAACATTCTCTTAGACAACAAAATCCGGGCAGAGTTTCTCGCTATTTTTTGTTATATTTTTAGCGTTGTCAGGAGAGAAGTATTTTCACATTTGAGGTGGTTATGAAAAAAATTGCATGTCTTTCAGCATTAGCCTGTGTACTGGCAGTATCTGCAGGTTCAGCAATGGCACAGAGCACCGTAACTGGTGGCTATGCTCAGAGCGACTATCAGGGCGTGGCTAACAAAGCTAACGGCTTCAACCTGAAATACCGCTACGAAGACGGTTCTAACCCACTGGGCTGGATCGGTTCATTCACCTACACCGAAAAAGATCGTACCGACGCTGGCGTCTACAACAAAGGTCAGTACTACGGTGTGACTGGTGGTCCTGCTTACCGTCTGAACGACTGGGCAAGCATCTACGGTGTTGTCGGTATCGGCTACGGTAAATACCAGCAGAACGATACTGATTCACGCGCTAAAACTGATTCAAGCGACGTAGGCTTCTCTTACGGCGCAGGCCTGCAGTTCAACCCAATCGAAAACGTTGCACTGGATGTGGGCTACGAGCAGAGCCGTATCCGCAGCGTCGATGTGGGTACCTGGATTGCTGGCGTAGGTTACAGCTTCTAAGCTTAGCTGACCTGCCAGAAAACGGCCCCTTGTGGGCCGTTTTTTATTGCCCGCATTTTATGCCCGTCGCTATCGCGCATCGCTTTTCCCTCTCGCAAGGTGACCGTACGTTTTCGGGCCTGACGGTGCCGCCCGAACGCGTAACGTTTTGATCCGGTGAAAGAAAGCAGAGAATGGAAAAGAGGAAGGGCCCCTCAGCCAGAGGCTGAAAGGCACTGAATCGGGATTAGCCGCGCCAGATCAGGTTCTGACAGCGACGGTCGGCAGGCTTATGGCCCAGCAGTTTTTCAATCAACATCAGACGCAGTGTAAACGGGGAACGCGTCAGCAGACACAGCCAGGATTTCATATCCGTGGTTGATTTTTTCTCTGTCTGGAAGCATTTGCTGCAATCTAAGCAACATTTCAGGGTGCTCATAGAATCACCTCCCAATCATTGTCGACGCGGTCGTCAGCAGCCGGGGTGAGAGACGTGCTCAACACCATCGTAAGAGGATCGCACGGGATCGTCATTTGCTGCTTACATTATCACCAAATATAGCACTGGCTATATCCCTTAGCCAAGGCTAATGACGAAAAATTTGAGCTTCTTTGCGGCTGGTTTACAATAAGCGCAGCTAAATCCGTATAGCCGTAATCGTACGGAACATAATAATGAGGAAACTTAATGAGTCGTCGTGCTAAAAGCGTGGTTTCTGCGCCGAAAGGGCCACTGAAAGATATTGAAGAGCATGTCGAAGGTTTTCGGCAGGTGCGCGAAGCGCATCGTCGCGAGTTAATTGATGACTACGTTGAGTTAATCTCGGATTTAATTGGCGAATTTGGTGAGGCGCGTCAGGTCGATATGGCGGCCCGTTTGGGCGTTTCGCAGCCTACTGTGGCAAAAATGCTGAAACGGCTTGGCAGTGCCGGGCTGGTTGAGCAGGTGCCCTATCGTGGCGTTTTTCTGACCAGCGAAGGCGAGAAGCTGGCGGAAGAGAGCCGCGCCCGTCATCATATTGTGGAAACTTTTCTGCTGGCGTTGGGCATCAGCCCCGAAACGGCCCGACGCGACTCAGAAGGTATTGAACATCACGTCAGTGATGAAACTCTGGCTGTATTTAAGAAGTTCTCCGAAACCCGCTAACGCTAAGGCGTACCCTCATCATGCCTCAACTGCTTCGATCTTTTTTGCATGACTCAATTCTGCATTTATTAATCGTGATTGGTGTTGTTCTGGCATGTCTGGCGGATTTCCGCTGGGCCGATCTGCCGGGGGCCGTAGACTGGCACACGATTATTACGCTCACAGGCTTATTAATTCTGACCAAAGGGCTGGAAACCAGTGGCTACTTTGACGTGCTGGGAAGCCGGCTGATTGCGCGTTTCCGCCACGAACGGGCGCTGGCACTGTTTATGGTGCTGGCGGCGGCGTTCCTTTCTACCTTCCTGACCAACGATGTGGCGCTGTTTATTCTGGTGCCGTTAACGCTCACGCTGCGGAAGTTCTCGCATCTGCCAATTTCACGCCTGATCATCTTTGAAGCGCTGGCGGTGAATGCCGGATCGCTGCTGACGCCGGTCGGCAATCCGCAGAACATCCTGTTATGGAGCCACGGTAAACTCAGCGTCATCGCGTTTATCGTGCAGATGCTGCCGCTGGCCGCCTGGCTGCTGCTGAGTCTGGTGGTGCTGACCTGGTTCAGCTTTTCAAAGCGTTCAATTGATAAACATGACAATCCGGAACAGCCGCAATGGCAAAAACCGCTGTTTATTGTCAGCGTGGTGCTCTATCTGCTGTTCATTGCCGGTCTGGAGCTGGAGATCACCGGCTGGATCCTGCTGCTGATTCTGGCCACCTTCCTGGTGATGGCCCGTCCGGTGCTGATGCGAATCGACTGGAGTCTGCTGGCTGTGTTTATCGCCATGTTTATTGACGTCTTCCTGCTGACGCGTCTGCCGGTGATGCAGGCGCATTTTGATGCGGTGTCACACTTTGGTCAGGGAGAGCTTTACCTGCTGGCGATAGGCCTGTCGCAGGTGATCAGTAATGTGCCCGCGACCATTCTGCTGCTGCAAAAAGTTCAGCCAACAGATGTGCTGGCCTGGGCGGTTAATATTGGCGGCTTTGGTCTGCTGCCGGGTTCACTCGCGAATCTGATCGCCTTGCGTATGGCGAAAGATCGGGCCGTCTGGTGGCGCTTCCATCTCTTTTCCCTTCCTCTGCTGGCCTGGTCGATGGCCACCGGCTGGCTGTTGCTTCAATTGCTCCGATAGTCCCGACACATCCCGCCACACTGTACAGGTGGCAGGATGTGCTCCATTTCTCAAGTTTCGTAAAGTTGCACTGGATTTTGTCAGTTTCCGATATAAGGTTAACAGGACCTTTATGCCCGGAATCAGGGCCTTAGCCAGTGATGGAAACTATGAGCGAGAACAAGCAACGCGATCCACACCAGCAGGACGCAGATAACGAGACGGAGAACAACTCTCAGTCAGATGATAATCAGGAGAACGACTCGCAGCCGGAGCGTAAACGCCCCGGTAAAAAGCCGCTGATTATTCTGGCAATAGTGGTGGTGATTATGCTGATTGTCGGCTTCTGGTTCTGGTTTGCTAACCGGAATCTGGAAACCACCGACGATGCGTTCACTGAGGGGGATGCGGTTACTATCGCACCAAAAGCCTCGGGCTATGTCGTGAAGCTCCTGGTGAAAGATAACCAGCGGGTGAAGAAGGGCGATCTGCTGGTCGAGATCGATCCCAGTGATAACCGCGCTCAGCGTGAACAGGCGCAGGCGCAGCTTGGCCTTGCCATCGCGCAGCTGCACCAGGCGCAGGCGCAACTCGCCCTGTCGCGGGTTCAGTATCCGGCACAGCGCGATCAGGCGCTGGCAGATCAGGCAAAAGCCGAGGCAAACCTGCTTAATGCGCAGGCGGACTATCGTCGCCAGCGCGGCGTCGACCCGCGGGCTACCAGCCAGCGCAATATTGACAGTGCCTCGGCACAGTTACGTTCAGCGCAGGCGCAGCTTCAGAGCGCCAAAGCGCAGGTCGAAGTTGCCTCTCAGGTTGCCCTGCAGATTCGCCAGCAGGAGACCAATGTTGAAGCGCGTCAGCAGCAGGTTGAGCAGGCAAAGGCCCAGCTCAGCACGGCCGATCTGAACCTCTCCTATACCCAGGTGCGTGCGCCCTATGACGGGTTTGTCACTAAACGTAACGTTCAGCTGGGCACCCTGGTACAGGCGGGATCCTCGCTGTTTTCACTGGTTTCACCTGATATCTGGGTCACCGCCAATTTCAAAGAGTCTCAGCTGGAACGCATGAATCCGGGCGACAAAGTGAAAATCAGCGTGGACGCCTGGCCGGATATGAAGCTGGAAGGGCATGTTGACAGTATCCAGATGGGCTCCGGCTCCCGCTTCTCGACCTTCCCCTCAGAAAACGCCACCGGCAACTACGTGAAAATCGTGCAGCGCGTGCCGGTGAAGATCGTCATCGACAAAGGGCTGGATCCTAACCATCCGCTGCCGCTGGGTCTTTCCGTTGAACCTGAGGTCACTGTGGAATGAGTACGGCGCAGAGCTGGAAACCCGCCAGCAATCCGTGGTTAGTGGCGATCACGGTGACGCTGGCGGTGTTTATGGAGATCCTCGACACCACCATCGTCAACGTGGCGCTGCCGCACATCGCCGGCTCGCTCTCCTCCAGTTACGATGAGTCAACCTGGGTGCTGACCTCCTATCTGGTGGCGAACGGCATTGTCCTGCCTATCTCTGCGTTCTTCAGCCGGCTTTTTGGCCGCAAACAGTTTTTCCTGATTTGCATTGTGATGTTCACCGTCTGTTCTTTCCTGTGCGGCATCGCGACTGAACTGTGGCAGATCATTCTGTTCCGCGTGCTGCAGGGCTTTTTCGGCGGCGGCCTGCAACCGGTTCAACAGTCCGTACTGCTGGATTACTTTAAAGCGGAAGATCGCGGTAAGGCCTTTGGTCTCTCCTCTATCGCCATTATTGTTGCGCCGGTCATTGGCCCGACGCTAGGGGGCTGGATTACCGACAACTACAGCTGGCGCTGGGTATTCTTTATCAACATTCCGGTGGGCGTGCTGACGGTTCTGGCCATCTATCAGCTGCTGGAAGATCCGCCGTGGGAGCGTAAATGGGCCAAAGGCAAACTGAATATTGATTACATCGGCATCGGTCTGATTACCTTAGGGCTGGGCTGTCTGCAGGTGATGCTGGACCGTGGCGAGGATGAGGACTGGTTCGCCTCTCACTTTATCGTCCTGTTCGCCGTGCTGGCGCTGGTGGGTATCGTCGGCGCGATCTACTGGCTGATGTATGCCCGTAAACCCGTAGTCGACATTCTGGTGATGAAAGACCGCAACTTCTGGGTCGCCGGGCTGCTGATGGCGGGCATGGCGATGATTCTCTACGGCAGCTCCGTGGTTCTGCCACAGCTGGCGCAGCAGGATCTGGGGTATACCGCCACCTGGTCAGGTCTGGTGCTTTCGCCTGGTGCGGTGCTAATCGTCCTGACCATTCCGCTGGTACTGAAACTGATGCCGATCGTGCAGACACGCTACATCATCGCCTTTGGCTTTAGCTGTCTGGCAATGGCGTTTTACTACTCCTCGTCTCTGACGCCGGATGTGGACTTTATGACGCTGGTGATGATGCGCAGCGCACAGTCTATCGGCCTGGGCTTCCTGTTTGTGCCGCTGACGACCATCGCCTTTATTACCATCCCGCAGCGGCTGAATGCTGACGCCTCGGCGCTGTTCACCATGTTTCGTAACGTGGCAGGGTCAATTGGGATCTCGCTCTCAACGGCGGCAATTACAGAGCGTGAACAGGTGCGGTCGGCGCACATGGTGCACAACATGACGCCGCTGAACGAGCCGTTCAACATTACGCTGCAGCACTGGGCACAGGCGATCCGCGACTTTACCTCGGCGGTGGGCGATCCCGTCACGCTGGCGACTGGTCAGCTCTATAAGGAGATGATCGTTCAGTCACGCATCCTTGCTTATATCGATGTTTTCTCAGGCCTGAGTATTGTCGCCCTGATTTTGATTCCATTTTGTTGGCTGCTGTCGCCGATTAAGAGCGAAGGCAGTGCAGGAGCACACTAACATGAAGGTTTTTTACTCTCATCGCCTGAAATCGCTGAGCATCCTGCTGGCCCTGGGGCTGGCGGGGTGTGCTGTCGGGCCCGACTATCAGGCACCGAAGCCGGTGGTGCCAGGCAGTTATCACAGCCTGGATTCGCAGGAAGGATCGAAGCCACAGACCAGCGCGATCAACGCCCGCTGGTGGCGCAGTTTCAACGATCCGCAGCTCGACAGCCTGATTGACCGGGCCATCGCAGGCAACCTGAGTCTGCAACAGACGGTGCTGCGCATTGCCGGTGCGCGTGAACAGCTGACACAGGCTCAGGGCAGTCTGTTCCCCAGTCTGGGCGCCTCAGCGAAAGTCACGCGCCAGCAGCTCGGGCTGAAAGGGCTGCTGGAGGCCAATGGTGCTACCGACCAGCTCGACAGCAATGTGGCCAGCCAGCTCAACGGCTTAACCCAGCCGGTTAACCTCTATCAGGGCAGTTTCGATGCCAGCTGGGAGCTCGACCTGTGGGGCAAAGTACGCCGTCAGGTTGAAGCCGCCAATGCGCAGCAGCAGGCGGCAATTGAGCAGCGCAACGATGCGCTGGTTTCGCTGGAAGCCGAAGTGGCGCGGGCCTGGCTGCAGCTGCGTGGCGCACAGAGCACTATTCAGACGCTGCAGCAGCAGATTGATGTGGCGCAGCAGACGACCGAGCTGACCCGCAGCCAGCAGCAAAATGGCCTGGCGCCGCTGACTGATGTGGAGAATGCGCGTGCGCAGCTCAGTTCGCTGCAGGCACAGCTGCCGCAGTATCAGTCGCAGGCGCGGCAGGCGATGAATGGACTGGCGGTACTGCTCGGCAAAACGCCCGGCGCGCTGGATGCTGAACTCGCGACCCCAAAAGCGTTGCCGACGCTCCCGCAGTTTGTGCCGGTTGGCATTCCCGCCACCCTGGCTCGTCGCCGGCCCGATATTCGGCAGGCTGAAGCGATGTTGCACGCACAAACCGCAGAGATTGGCGTTTCCGTGGCACAACTTTTCCCGAGCCTGTCGCTGACCGGGCAGCTTGGCGTGCGCAACACCGATGTGAGCTATCTCGACAACTGGAGCAGCCATTTCTACAGTTATGGCCCATCGTTATCGATACCTGTTTTCCAGGGGGGGCAGTTGGTGTCGAGCGTCAGGCTGGCGCGGGCGCAGCAGGCCAGCGCTGCACTGGATTATCGTCAGACGGTGCTGACGGCGTTGCAGGACGTGGAGAATGCGCTGGTCAGCTACCGCGCCGATCAGCAGCGCGTCACCGCGCTGGATGAAACCACCGGCGCCCTGCAGCGTACCTTCGATCTTGCCAGTGACAGCTACCGGCAGGGACTCTCCACTTTCCTGGAGGTGCTGGATGCGCAGAGGCAGCTCGCCCAGGCGCAGGCGCAGGCGACCCAGGCACGGATGCAAAGTGCGCTTGACCTTGTGGCCCTCTATAAAGCGCTGGGCGGCGGCTGGGAAACGTATCAGAACGTTAATATGCCGCAATTTCCGGTTTTTGGTCCGGCCACGCAGGTAAATTAATCTGCCGGCGGTCACGGCTGTAAAACCGTGACCGTCCAATACCCTTCTTTTCTTCACTTTCCCCGGTTATGTTCAGCGTAAAGCGCAGGACTGTTCCTGTAGGTGATTGCGCTAACCTGTTGAATAAATGGCTATCTCAGCGTAACGGCGCCTGCGGGAAGCGGATAATAATGCCGCCTCTGTCCCCCGATTATTATCCCTCTTCTCAGCCTGCGTTTATTTCATGGCGCTGGCCTGCGCCGATTCAGGATTCTGAACCCTGTCACTATTCTGATTTTATTTACCGGCTGATTTGTTCAGAGCGACTTAAGACTTCACAGAGGCGTCACCAGCTACTATTCCTGAAGCGGCCCCTGACAACGATTATTCTTCTGCTTAGTAAACTGCGAATAATCTGACCCTGCCGGAAACCGAAGCGGCAAAAAAAAGTTAACAGCCAGTAAGCGGTTTAATTAAAAGCGACGGCACCGCTCTGATTTTTTGCACTGTTGATCAGCAGTGGAGAGGGTTTTTTAAACAGAATCTGTAAGGTATTGTGACTGAGATCGCGATCGGAAAACTTTTTAATCGGTCTTCGCCGGGCCCGCTGTACGGAATAATGCGGGCATTCTACGCGTTTTTTGTCGCAACGATTTATGAACCGCTACCGGGATTAAAATGTTGAAATCGTTTTCAATCCGGGACCGGGGGCACATTCCGTTGTTAATTCACCGTTAATAAAACGTCAGACCAGCGTGATTTTATAAGCGCTGTTTCAGCGCAATTAATACTTAAGAATTATCTGTAGCGTAAAAATAATTTATTTTTTTATTTGAATTAGGTAGTCTTGGCGCTACAGTTTTATTAACCCCCCTTAATCAAGGACATTGTGATGAGTGACGCATTTAAGGTACTGAACAATATTCGCACATTACGTGCCCAGGCTCGTGAACTTCCACTGACCGATCTTGAAGAGATCCTGGAAAAATTAACTGTCGTTGTTACTGAACGTCGTGAAGAAGCAGAAGCGGAAGAGACGCAGAATCGCGAAAAAGAAGAAAAGCTGTCGAAATATCGCGAAATGCTGCTGGCTGACGGCATCGATCCTAATGAATTATTAGGTGCGCTGGAAAGCGGAAAAAAACGTACCAAGCGTGCGCCGCGTCCGGCTAAATATTCTTACACCGACGAAAACGGTGAACAGAAATCATGGACTGGCCAGGGCCGTACACCAGCAGCGATTAAAAAAGCGCTGGACTCCGGTAAAACGCTGGAAAGTTTCCTGATCGATTGATCGACACAATCCTTGTAAGTGGGAGCCGGGGGCCATAATGGCCTGCCGGCTTTTTTATTTCTGCTGGGATATCAATCACCGCGCAAGGAATCGCTGCCTGGCGCTGGCGTGCGCTACGTCACATCTGGCATAATAGCCGCCGTTTTTTCATCCATTTCTTCACAAAGGTCAATGCCGTGTTAGTTAGCAGCAATATCACCATGCAGTTTGGCAGTAAGCCACTGTTCGAAAATATCTCCGTTAAATTTGGCGGCGGTAATCGTTACGGTTTAATCGGTGCGAACGGCAGCGGAAAATCCACCTTCATGAAGATTTTGGGTGGCGATCTGGTGCCAACTGGCGGCAACGTCTCTTACGATCCCAATGAGCGCATTGGTAAGCTGCGTCAGGATCAGTTCGCCTTTGAAGAATTCAGCGTGCTCGATACCGTTATCATGGGTCACCATGAATTATGGGAAGTGAAGCAGGAACGTGACCGGATCTATTCTTTGCCGGAGATGAGCGAAGAAGAGGGATATAAGGTCGGCGATCTTGAGGCGCTCTACGGTGAGATGGATGGCTACAGTGCCGAGTCGCGCGCGGGTGAGTTATTACTGGGCGTGGGCATTCCGGTCGAGCAGCATTATGGCCCGATGAGCGAAATTGCGCCGGGTTTTAAATTACGTGTACTTCTGGCGCAGGCGCTGTTTTCGAATCCCGATATTTTGTTACTCGACGAACCGACAAACAACCTGGATATCGATACCATTCGCTGGCTGGAGCAGGTGCTGAACGAGCGCGACAGCACCATGATTATCATTTCGCACGACCGCCACTTCCTTAATATGGTCTGTACGCACATGGCCGATTTGGATTATGGCGAGCTGCGGGTCTATTCCGGTAATTATGACGAATATATGACCGCTGCGACCCAGGCGCGTGAACGCCTGTTAGCCGATAACGCCAAGAAAAAAGCGCAGATTGCCGACCTGCAATCGTTTGTCAGTCGCTTCAGCGCCAACGCCTCTAAATCGCGCCAGGCAACATCACGCGCTAAACAGATGGATAAAATTAAACTGGATGAAGTAAAAGCCTCCAGTCGTCAGAACCCGTTTATCCGTTTCGAACAGGACAAAAAGTTGTTCCGTAATGCGCTGGAAGTAGAGGGATTGACCAAAGGGTTTGATAACGGTCCGCTGTTTAAAAATTTAAATCTGCTGCTGGAAGTGGGTGAAAAGCTGGCGGTCATCGGGGCGAACGGTATTGGTAAATCGACGCTGCTGAAAACGCTGGTCGGTCAGCTTACGCCAGAGAATGGCAGCGTTAAATGGTCAGAGAATGCGCGTATTGGTTATTATGCGCAGGACCACGCTGACGATTTTGCCAATGATCTGACGGTATTTGACTGGATGAGTCAGTGGAAACAGCCTGGCGATGATGAGCAGACTATTCGCGGTATTCTGGGTCGTCTGCTCTTCTCTCAGGATGATATTAAGAAGCCGGCGAAAGTGCTGTCGGGTGGCGAAAAGGGTCGTATGCTGTTCGGTAAACTGATGATGGAAAAACCGAACATTCTGATTATGGATGAGCCGACCAACCACCTCGATATGGAGTCGATTGAATCACTCAATATGGCGCTGGAGATGTACGAAGGCACGCTGATCTTTGTTTCGCACGACCGCGAGTTTGTCAGCTCGCTGGCAACCCGTGTGATTGAACTGAAAGAGGACCGCGTGATTGACTTCACCGGTAATTATGAGGATTACCTGCGGAGTCAGGGCATCGTCTGATGAAAACGGGGTGGCGCAGGCCACCCCGTTTTTTTGGGGTGCTGAGCGGATTGCTGGCTTTTTGTGGGTAAGCTGAGAGAGGGTGAGCGGTCAGAAAGCTTACTGTGCAGGCTTCAGGAAGCATACGCCTTCTGCAAAGAGGCAGGCACGCCATCCCTGGCCCGCGATGCGCTTAGCTGTTCTCATTGCTTTGCACAGCATGCGTAACGCTGACGTTAACCGCCATCGCCACACACTTCACAGTGCGGGTCCTGCGCGACTTTCATGTTGCGGAACTCCGCGCTCATCGCATCGTACATCAGTAACTGGCCAGTAGCGGGCGAGCCAAAGGCGGTCAGAACCTTAATCGCCTCCATTGCCTGCATCGCGCCGATGACGCCAACCAGCGGACCCATCACGCCCGCTTCCACGCAGCTCAGGGTTTGCTCTCCAAACAGGCGGCTGATACAGCGATAGCAGGGCGTACCGGGCTGCCAGTGAAATACGCTGATCTGGCCTTCCATCCGGATTGCCGCGCCGGAAACCAGCGGAACCCGCTGCTGACGACAGAGCCGGTTAAGTTGTTCACGCACCGCAACGTTGTCAGTACAATCCAGTACCACCTGCTGCCGGGCAATCAGCGCCAGCAGTGCCGCATCGTCCAGCTTCCCGTTGATCGCATGTAACTGGCAGTGGGGATTAATCGCAGACAGACTCTGCGCGGCTGAATCCACTTTGGCACGGCCAATATCGGCATCATGGTGCAGAAGCTGCCGTTGCAGGTTAGAGTGCGACACGGTGTCAAAGTCGAGCAGCGTCAGGCTGCCGACACCGGCCGCCGCCAGCCAGGGCGCAGCGGCACAGCCCAGTCCGCCCAGTCCGACGATAAGCGCATGACTCGCTTTCAGCCGCTCCTGACCGTCAAAATCGAAGCCGCGCAGGACAATCTGCCGGTTGTAGCGCAGCATCTCCTCATCGCTTAATTCGGGCAGCATTTACGCCTCCAGCAGGCTATTGAAAGGTTCTACGTCCACCCATTCGCCCGGTTCCACGTTACCGCGATCCCGTTCCAGCACAATAAAGCAGTTAGCCTGCGCGAAAGAGCTGAAGACGTGGGAACCCTGCATCCCGGTGGTGACCACCTCCCGTTCACCCTGGTCATTCTGCCGCAGGATGCCGCGCTGAAAGTCGAGCCGGCCCGGTGACTTTTTCAGACGCGAGGCACAGCGCACTTTCTGACGCAGCGGCAGCGCCGGTTTTTGCTGGCCGGTGAGGGTGGCAAGCAGCGGCTGCACCAGCTGATAGAAGGTGACGGCGGCAGAGACCGGATTGCCCGGCAATCCACAAAACCAGCTGCTACTGAGGCGACCAAAGGCAAAGGGCTTGCCGGGTTTGATCGCCAGCTTCCAGAAGCTGATAGCACCCAGCTCCTCCAGCATACTTTTGGTGAAATCCGCTTCCCCGACGGAGACGCCGCCGGTGCTGATTACCACATCCGCCTGCCGATCCGCCTCTGTAAATGCGTTGCGTAGCGCGGCGGGATCGTCTTTGATGATGCCCATGTCGATCACTTCACAACCCAGCTTTTGCAGCATCAGTGACACCGCAAAACGATTGGTGTCGTAGATCTCGCCTTCCGCCAGCGGCTCGCCGACCGGCCGGAGCTCATCGCCAGTGGAGAAAATCGCAACCCGCAGTTTTCGCAATACGCTGACCTGCGCAATACCGAGTGAGGCAAGAAGAGGCAGCTCTGCCGCGCCCAGACGGGTTCCTGCCGCCAGCACCACGAAGCCTTGCTTTATATCGTCGCCCGCCAGGCGGATATTTTGTCCCGGGCGCACTGGGGCGGTAATCACAATCGCGTCACCCTGAGTTTCGGTCTCCTCCTGCATCACCACCGCTTCACAGCCTGCGGGAACCGGCGCGCCGGTCATGATGCGGATTACGCTGCCCGCTGGCCATTCGCCACTGAAGGGGGCGCCGGCAAAGGCTTTTCCTGCTACAGGTAACGGCTGGCCGCTGCTGGCGTCAGCCAGCCGGACGGCATAGCCATCCATTGCGGAGTTATCAAAAGGCGGTACAGCAATCGGTGAGGTCACGGCGCTGGCCGTAATACGACCAGCCGCCCCGGCCAGCGTTACGCTGAGCGAGTCGGTGATGGGCGTCAGCTGTGACAGCATTTTTTGTTGCGCCTCCTCAAGGGAGATTAAACCTGCGGTAAAACTTTCCATGAACAGTCCAGCCTGGTTATGTCAGATGCTGCCTATTATGGTGGGAATTGGCCGCTGAGTCACATCGCTGTCAGTCTGGCTGCAAGATGTTATGGCAAAAGTTATCCGTGTGGTAAGAAAAGGTTATAACCACAGGAACAGTTTCCGCTTTACAACACTTAGCAGGCTTCCTATAGTCAAAATCCACCCAAAAAAGATGAAACTCATTTTAAATCAGTGTTTTTCGTCCGGATGCAACCACAGGACAGAGCCTTATGGTCAATGCAGTGATCGCCATTCATGGGGGCGCAGGTGCCATCACGCGTTCAGCAATGAGCGCCGAAAAGGAGCAAGCATTTCGCCAGGCGTTACAGGATATCGTCACACAGGGTCAGCAGATCCTGGCGCAGGGCGGCAGCGCGCTGGATGCAGTGACAGAGGCGGTGCGTCTGCTTGAAGAGTGTCCGCTGTTCAACGCCGGAAAAGGTGCGGTGTTCACGCATCAGGGTACGCACGAGCTGGATGCCTGTGTGATGGATGGCCGGACGCAGAACGCGGGCGCGGTCGCGGGCGTCACACGGGTACGTAACCCGGTGCTGGCGGCGCGCGCGGTGCTGGAACACAGCGAGCATGTGCTGTTTATCGGCGAAGGCGCTGAGCAGTTTGCCCTGGCACAGGGACTGACGCCGGTGGCGGCTGACTTTTTCTCGACGCCGGCGCGCCGGGAGCAGTTACAGCGCGCCCTGAACAGCGATGCCGCAGTGCTGGACCACGATGGAGCCGCCCAACGTGATGAGCCGCTCGATCCGGACCGCAAGTTTGGCACCGTCGGCGCGGTCGCGCTGGACCAGGCCGGCAATCTCGCCGCCGCCACCTCGACGGGGGGCATGACCAATAAGCAGGCCGGACGGGTCGGCGACTCGCCCCTGCCGGGGGCGGGCTGCTATGCCAGCAACGACAGCGTGGCCGTCTCCTGCACCGGCACGGGCGAAGTTTTTATGCGCACGCTGGCGGCCTACGATGTCGCCGCGCAGATGCGTTACGCCGGGCGCTCGCTGCAGCAGGCCAGCGTCAATGTCATTCATGACACGGTGCTGGAACTGGGCGGCAGCGGCGGACTGATCGCTGTGGATCGCGCAGGCAACGTGGCGCTGCCGTTCAATAGCGAAGGCATGTACCGGGCCGTGGCGCGGGTCGGTGAAGCGGCGGACGTCGCGATCTATCGCGAAAATTAAGGAGCTGAGATGAGCGACAGGCAAACGTTACCGCCGCTGGCCCCGGAACAGGTGCTATTGGTGCGCGATCTTAGTGTGCGTTTCCGGCACGAAGAGAGCGTGACGGAGGCGGTGCGTCATCTGTCACTCGATCTGTTTCGCGGCGAAACCCTGGCGCTGGTGGGGGAGTCCGGTTCCGGAAAATCGGTGACGTCGCTGGCGCTGATGCGGCTGATTGAGCAGGCGGGCGGAAGCGTCAGCGGCGATGTCCAGCTGCGTCGTCGTAACGGCGAGGTGCTGGATCTGATGCGCGCCTCCAGCGCGCAGATGCGGCGGGTGCGTGGCGCAGACATGGCAATGATTTTTCAGGAGCCGATGACCTCGCTGAATCCGGTTTTCTCTGTAGGCGAGCAGATCGCCGAATCAATCCGGCTGCATCAGGGGCTGGGCCACGCCGGGGCGCTGGCCGAGGCGCGCCGGATGCTGGATCTGGTGCGCATTCCCGACGCGCAGAATGTTTTATCCCGTTTTCCGCATCAGCTGTCGGGCGGAATGCGTCAGCGCGTAATGATCGCGATGGCGCTCTGCTGCAAACCGGCGCTGCTGATTGCCGATGAGCCGACTACCGCGCTCGACGTCACCATTCAGGCGCAGATCCTGCAGCTTATCCGCGTGCTGCAGAAAGAGATGCAGATGGGCGTGATTTTCATCACGCACGACATGGGCGTAGTGGCTGAAATGGCCGACCGGGTGCAGGTGATGTATCGCGGCGACGTGGTCGAGAGTGCCCCGGTCGCCGAACTGTTTAGTGCCCCGCAGCAGCCTTACACCCGGGCGCTGCTGGCAGCAGTACCAAAACTTGGCGCGATGCAGGGGCAGCCTCTGCCAGCGAAATTTCCGCTGCTGCACAGCGACGGGCCGGATGACACGCCGCAGGACACGGTCCGTCGCCAGCAGCCGCCCATTCTGCAGGTGCGCGATCTGGTGACCCGCTTCGATATCCGCGGCGGCCTGCTGAACCGCGTTAAAAGCCGGGTTCACGCCGTGGAAAAAGTCAGTTTTGATCTCTATGCCGGTGAAACCCTGGCGCTGGTGGGGGAGTCGGGCTGTGGCAAATCGACCACCGGACGTTCGTTGCTGAAACTGGTGGCCAGCCAGGGCGGCACCCTGACGTTCGATGGACAGCGGATAGATCATCTCTCGGGCGCGGCGCTGGCGCATCTGCGGCGAGACATTCAGTTTATCTTTCAGGATCCCTACGCCTCTCTCGATCCCCGGCTGACGGTGGGCTTCTCGATCATGGAGCCGCTGCTGGTACACAAGGTGATGCCGCGCCGGGAAGCAGAACAGCGCGTCGCCGCGCTGCTGGAGAAGGTCGGACTGCTGCCGGAACATGCTCAGCGCTACCCGCATGAATTCTCCGGCGGACAGCGCCAGCGCATCTGTATTGCCCGTGCGCTGGCGCTGAACCCCAAAGTGGTGATCGCCGACGAGTCTGTTTCCGCACTGGACGTGTCGATTCAGGCGCAGATCATCAATCTGATGCTTGATTTGCAGCGCGAACTGGGCATCGCCTTCCTGTTTATTTCTCACGATATGGCGGTGGTGGAGCGTATCAGCCATCGCGTGGCGGTGATGTATCTCGGTCAGATTGTCGAGATGGGGCCGCGTCAGGCGGTGTTTGAGCGGCCTCAGCACCCCTATACCCGAAAACTCATGGCGGCAGTGCCGGTAGCCGATCCGGCTCACCGGCGTCGTGAACGAGCCTTACTGGTCGATGAGATCCCCAGCCCGATTCATGCGTTAGGGGATGAACCTGAAGTGGCGCCGCTGATAGAGGTGGCTCCGGGCCATTTCGTCGCCCGCCATGTTATCAGCGCGACCTGAACAGTGACGATGTCGCTCCGGCGACCAACCCGACAGGGATTACAGGAGAACAAGATGCAGATGACGATGCGTAAAGGGGTACTGGCGGCTGGCGTGCTGAGTGCAATGACCCTGCCCGCCTGGGCAGCACAGGATGCGGTGATTGCGGTCGCCTCCAGCTTTACCACCCTTGACCCCTATGATGCCAACGACACGCTGTCGCAGGCGGTCGCGAAATCATTCTATCAGGGGCTGTTTGGTTTCGATAAAGAGATGAAGCTGACCAATGTGCTGGCAGAAAGCTATCAGGCCAGCCCTGATGGCCTGACCTACACCATCAAACTGCGCCCGGGCGTGAAATTCCAGGATGGTACCGACTTCAATGCGGAGGCGGTGAAGGTCAACCTCGACCGCGCCAGCAATCCGGATAATCATCTCAAACGCTACAACCTGTTTAAATATATCGCCAGCACGGAAGTGGTGGATCCGACGACGGTGAAAGTGACGCTGAAGACGCCGTTCTCCGCCTTTATCAATAACCTGGCGCATCCGGCGGCGGTGATGATTTCGCCCACCGCGCTGAAGAAATATGGCAAAGAGATCGGTTTCCACCCGGTGGGCACCGGTCCGTTTATTTTCGAGACCTGGAATCAGACCGATTTCGTCAAGGTGAAGAAGTGGGATGGCTACTGGAAGAAGGGCTATCCGAAGCTGGACAGCATCACCTGGCGTCCGGTGGTGGACAACAACACCCGTGCCGCGATGCTGCAGACCGGCGAGGCGAACTTCGCTTTCCCGGTGCCCTATGAGCAGGCGAAACGACTGGAGAAAAACAGCAAGCTTGATGTAGTGACCACGCCATCCATCATGCAGCGCTACATCAGCCTGAACGTGACGCAGAAGCCGTTTGACAACCCGAAAGTGCGTGAAGCGCTGGCGTACGCCATCAACCGTCAGGCGCTGGCGAAAGTGGCTTTCTCCGGTTATGCCACCCCCGCCACCGGCATCGTGCCGCCCGCCATCGACTTTGCACAGACCTATCCGGCCATCAGTTACGATCCGGCCAAAGCCCGGGCGCTGCTGAAAGAGGCAGGTTATCCGAACGGCTTTGAAACCACCCTCTGGTCGTCCCACAACCACAGTACCGCGCAGAAAGTGCTGCAGTTCACGCAGCAGCAGCTGGCGCAGATTGGTGTGAAGGTGAAAGTCACGGCGATGGATGCGGGTCAGCGTGCCGCCGAAGTAGAGGGCAAAGGCCAGAAAGAGAGCGGGGTACGGATGTTCTACACCGGCTGGTCTGCCTCCACCGGTGAGGCGGACTGGGCACTGACGCCGCTGTTTGCGACGGCAGCATGGCCACCGGCGATCTTCAACACCGCGTTTTACAGCAATCCAAAGGTTGACAAAGATCTGGCCGATGCGCTGAAAACCACCGATCGTGCAGAGAAAGCGCGGCTCTATAAAGACGCACAGGACACCATCTGGCAGGACCATCCGTGGATCCCGCTGGTGGTCGAACAGCTGGTTTCTGCCAACAGCAAAAACCTCAGCGGTTTTTATGTGATGCCCGATACCTCATTCAATTTCGATGAGGCCACTCTGAAGTAACGGAGCCGGCCAGCCCGCGTGGCTGGCCGAAGCTGCAGGATGTTACATGCTTAACTATTTTCTTAAACGGCTCTTAGGGCTGATCCCCACACTGCTGATTGTGGCGGTGCTGGTGTTCCTGTTTGTTCATCTGCTGCCGGGCGATCCGGCACGGCTGATTGCCGGACCAGAAGCCGATGCGTCGGTCGTGGCGCTGGTGCGTCAGGAGCTGGGGCTGGATCTGCCGCTGCCGCAGCAGTTCGGGCACTTTATGCTGAACGCGCTGCAGGGCGATTTTGGTCAGTCGATGGTGTCGAAGCGACCGGTCGCCGAAGAGATCGCCACGCGCTTTATGCCGACCCTGTGGCTGACGCTGGCCAGTATGATCTGGGCGGTGATTCTGGGCATGGCGATCGGCATCGTCTCCGCCGTCTGGCGTAACCGCTGGCCTGACCGGCTGGGCATGACGCTGGCCGTGTCAGGTATTTCTTTTCCCGCCTTTGCGCTGGGCATGCTCCTGATGCAGGTCTTCTCGGTGGAGCTGGGCTGGCTGCCCACGGTCGGAGCGGAGAGCTGGCAGCATTACATCCTGCCCTCCATTACCTTAGGCGCAGCGGTGGCGGCTGTCATGGCGCGCTTTACCCGCGCCGCCTTTGTCGAGGTGATGCAGGAAGATTATATGCGCACTGCCCGGGCCAAAGGGGTGCGGGAATCGCTGGTGGTGGTGAAACATGGCCTGCGCAACGCCATGATCCCGGTGGTGACCATGATGGGGCTGCAGTTTGGCTTTCTGCTGGGCGGTTCGATCGTTGTCGAAGTGGTATTCAACTGGCCGGGTCTGGGGCGCCTGCTGGTGGACTCGGTGGCGATGCGCGACTATCCGGTTATTCAGGCTGAAGTGCTGCTCTTTTCACTGGAATTTATTCTGATCAATCTGTTTGTCGACATGCTCTATGCGGTGATCAACCCCGCTATTCGCTTTAAGGAGTCGCGATGAAAAACTGGCGACGTGAAGCCGCACTGAAAACGATGCCGCTCATCGCGGAGAACCGGGTACGCACGCCGTGGCGTGAGTTCTGGCGACGCTTCAGGCGTCAGCCGGTGGCGATGCTGGCCGGGACGTTTGTGCTGCTGCTGATTGTGCTGGCCGTGGTGGCGCCGTGGATTGCACCGTTCGATGCAGAAAACTATTTCGATTATGACCGGCTTAACGACGGACCGTCGCTGGTACATCTGTTTGGCGTCGATTCGCTGGGCCGCGATATTTTCAGCCGGGTGCTGGTCGGCACGCGCATCTCCCTGATTGCCGGCTTCTTCTCGGTGGTGATCGGCGCGCTGATTGGCACGCTGTTCGGGCTGCTGGCAGGCTATTACGAAGGCTGGTGGGACCGCATCACCATGCGCATCTGCGACGTGCTGTTTGCCTTTCCCGGCATTCTGCTGGCGATTGCGGTGGTGGCCATTATGGGCAGCGGCATGAGCAATGTGATTGTGGCGGTCGCGATCTTCAGCATCCCGGCTTTTGCCCGCCTGGTACGCGGTAACACACTGGTACTGAAGCATCAGACCTATATCGAGTCGGCACGCAGCATCGGGGCTTCAGACTGGACGATTCTGATGCGCCATATCCTGCCCGGCACCGTCTCACCGATTGTAGTTTATTTCACCATGCGGGTGGGCACCTCGATCATCACCGCGGCCAGCCTGTCGTTTCTCGGCCTGGGGGCGCAGCCGCCCACGCCAGAGTGGGGCGCGATGCTCAACGAGGCGCGGGCTGACATGGTGATCGCCCCGCACGTCGCCATTTTCCCCAGCCTGGCGATCTTCCTCACTGTTCTGGCATTTAATTTACTCGGCGACGGGCTACGCGACGCGCTTGATCCTAAACTTAAACGATGACAATAAAACCTTTCGATTATGATCAGGACTTCAGCACAATCGACTTCCGCCAGCACCCTGAACGTTATCAGGTCGGGCGCGGCGAGCAGGGTGTGCTGATGGTCGAGCCTTATAAGAGCGAAATTCTGCCGTACTGGCGATTTCGTACTGTCCCCATTGCTGAAGAGTCGGCAGAGAAAATCATGGCGCTGTTTGAGGAGTACCGGCGTCAGGACGATTTCGTCGGCATGGATATGGCACGCAAATTCATTCAGATGGGTTACACCCGGGCGCGCCGTTACAGCAATCATAAAGGGGGACGCAAATATGATGCTGACGGCAAGGAGCTGCCGCGCGGCATCAATGAAGAAAAAGCCGCAGCGGCGGCGATTTTTAAGGGCTACTGGGATAAATTGCGTGAGGACGAGGACTACCTGCGACGCAAGAAAGCGCATCAGCAGCAGTATGGCTAGCGGCTGAACCGTCGTGCATGACTGCGCAGACCGGTGTGCTGTTGCGCGATCCGGTCGGGCGCGACCATCCCGTCTCCTCCCTGCATCCTGTCTCTGCGAACCCCGGATCCTTCTGCGTCCCGCTGTGCGATACCGGGCGTTTCAGACGGCCGGCAGGGTCGCCTGACGCCGCCGCGCTATCGGGCTGGGACTGCGCACAAAATCGCGCTTCACGGTCGTCCCCGGCGTAAAGTAGTGAAAAAACGCGTAAAAGCGCGTCGCCTTTCTGATGGAAAAATGCAGCAGGATCGCATCCCCTCATTTCCAGTAACCTGCGGTGCTGTAAAAAGAAATTGGTGCTGGAACCGTTGAATCGCGGATAAGCGAAACGCTGGCTGTGGCGGGATTTCCGCGTCTGGTGAAAAACGTGGGTTGATATTCACTTGTTTTCATTAATAATAAACCCGCTAACCCTACTGAGGGGGCTATGCCCCTCAGGTAATGAAATGGATAATGTGAGAGCTAAATAATGAAAGAGATCATCAACGGATTTCTGAATTTCCAGCAGAATGTGTTTCCTGAAAGGAAGGATCTTTTCAAAAGCCTGGCGTCAAATCAAAATCCAAAAGCGCTGTTTATTTCCTGTTCAGACAGTCGTCTGGTGCCTGAACTGGTTACACAGCAGGAGCCAGGAGAGCTGTTCGTTATCCGCAATGCGGGCAACATCGTGCCTTCTTTTGGTCCGGAGCCAGGTGGTGTCTCGGCCACAATCGAATATGCTGTGGTTGCGCTGGGTGTCTCTGACATCATCATCTGCGGTCACTCCAACTGCGGTGCAATGAATGCTATTGCTTCCTGCGCATGCATGGATACCATGCCTGCCGTTGAGCACTGGTTGCGCTATGCTGATGCGGCGAAAGCCGTGGTCGAGCAGCGTCAGTATGATTCACCCGAGAAGAAGCTGAACGAGATGGTTAAAGAGAACGTTATCGCTCAGCTCAACAACATGAAAACCCATCCTTCGGTTTCCGTGGCGCTGCGCAACGGCAAGCTGCGCCTGCACGGCTGGGTTTACGATATCGAAAGCGGCACCATCATGGCGCTGACCCAGGGCGGCAAGCAGTTCATCACCCTGTCTGATAACCCTGATACCTGCTTCGAATAATGCCTTTCGCCCGCTGCAACCGGCAGCGGGCTTTCTGTTTAATCTTTTGTAAATCCTCAGGTTCACCGCGCGTCGTGTGACTACGCTTAAGGGCACGTTACCCCGCCAGGAGAACCCTATGTCCCGTCTTTCCACTGTCCTGCTGCTGAGCAGTACACTGTTCTGTGCCTCGCCGCTGTTTGCCGCCGACGTCAAGGTAGAGGTGTTACAGGATAAGTTACAACATCCATGGTCGGTTGCGTTTTTGCCCGACAATAAGACCCTGCTGATTACCGAACGCAGCGGCCAGCTTCGTAGCTGGAGCCCTGAGGAGGGATTGTCGCAGCCGATCGCCGGCGTGCCTGCGGTCTGGGCAGAGCGGCCTGCTGGATGTCGTGCTGGCGCCCGATTTCGCCACCAGTCGTCATGTCTGGCTCAGCTATACCAAAGCGAACAGCGACGGCAAAGCGGGCGCAGTGGTGGGCGTGGGCACGCTGAGCCAGGATAACCGCAGGCTTACTGATTTCCGTGAAGTTATTCGTCAGACGCCGCAGCTCTCCAGCGGCAACAACATCGGCACCCGGCTGGCGTTTGATACGCAGGGCTACCTCTGGATCGCCTTCGGCGATAACTTCGTCAGTGGCGCAGCGCAGGATCTTGATAAGCTGCAGGGCAAACTGCTGCGGCTCAATGCGGATGGCAGCCTGCCGGACGATAACCCGTTTGCGAAACAGCGCGGCGCACGACCCGAAATCTGGGCCTATGGCCTGCGTAATCCGCAGGGGCTGGCGCTTAATCCCTGGACCGGCATGATATGGGAGAGTGAACACGGCCCGCGCGGCGGCGATGAAGTGAATATCATGAGCCGCGGGAAAAATTACGGCTGGCCGCTGGCAACCTACGGCATCGATTACAGCGGTGACAAGGTGCCGGAGTCGCAGGGCACCCACGTTGCGGGCACTGAACAGCCTCTCTGGCACTGGAAGGTTTCGCCCGCGATCAGCGGCATGGCCTTTTACAACAGCGTCCGTTTTCCGCAGTGGAAAAACTCGCTGTTTATCGGTGCGTTAAAAGAGAAAAACCTGATCAGGCTGACGCTCAACGGCGAAAAAGTGGTGGAGGAGCAGCGCCTGCTGGACGATCAGAAAGCCCGGATCCGCGATGTGCGGCAGGGGCCGGATGGGTATCTCTATGTGCTGACCGATGAGGCCAACGGTAAGCTGCTGAAGGTGGGCTTAGCGCAGGATGCTGGTGCGTCCCGCGGCTAAACGTCCGGTTTATCTGCCTGTCCGGGCCGGGCACTGTTCCCCCTCACGGTGAGCAGGGCGGGGTGTTCCGCACTCTCCGGTCCGGACTGCCCGCCATGCTGGCACCAGCGGGCAGAGGCGCGAAGTCAGCGCGCCCAGTGACAGACCTGCCATCCGCGGTTAACCGCTTCCCGATGCAGTTGTTCATCCGGATTGATGACATAGGCATGATCGGCCTGCTCCAGCAGCGGCAGATCGTTCATCGAGTCGCTGTAGGCCCAGGTGCGATCAAAGGTTTCATCCTGCTGCAGCGCTTTCCAGTCCCCCAGCCGGGTCACTTTGCCCTGTTTATAGGTCATGGTGCCGTAGGTGTTACCGCTGTAGCGTTCATCGACAATCTCCACGCCAATCGCCAGCGCGCCGCAGGCACCCAGTTTTTCCGCAATCGGCACCACCAGATGTTCACCGCTGGCGGAGATGATCATGACTCTGTCGCCGCGCGCCCGATGCCACTCGATCCGTTCACGGGCGGCAGGGAAGACGCGGGGCAGGATGTCGCGATGAATAAAGCGGCGCACCCAGCCCTCGACGGTCAGCGTAGCCATACCAGCCAGCGGGGAGAGGGTTTTGTTCATATACTCTTCAATCGACAGCGTGCCGGCATAATAGTGACTCATTAATGCCTGTTCCTGATCGATCAGTTCGCTGGGGGCGAATCCCTGTGAAACCAGCCAGCGCAGCCACAGGCTGGTACTGTCTTCACAAATCAGTGTTTCATCGAGATCAAAAAGGGCTAAGTCCATGGTCGGTCTCCTCGGCTGAGTGGCTTTCAGGTTAGCCGAAAATTGTGACGGGCTTAACTTTTCTGCGAAAAATCGGAATTTCACGCAGTTCGGATGGCGCTACTATGGTGGCAGAATGCCCTGAGGCGGCGACCCGTCCGGGCTGATTCGACCAAACTTTAAAAAACTTTACGATTCGACGGTTTTTTTCGCCGCCGCCAACGGTTAGCGTTTGAGTGAGAATTTTCTGCCTCGGGAATTTCGTTTCAACAAGGACAATCCGGCCAAGCCCATGACAAACACTCGCTTTACATCTCGCCTTCGGCACCTCGCTGCCACCTCAATACTGATTCTTGCCCCCGTCAGCGTCTTTGCTGAGCAGGCTCCCGCCGCGCCGGGCATCGACGCGAAGGCGTGGATCCTGATGGACTACGCCAGCGGCAAAGTGTTAACCGAATCGAGCGCCGATCAGCGCCTCGATCCCGCCAGCCTGACGAAAATGATGACCAGCTACGTCGTCGGTCAGGCGATCAAGGCGGGTAAAATCAAGCCGGATGATATGGTCACCGTTGGTCAGGATGCCTGGGCCACCGGCAACCCTAAGCTGCGCGGCTCTTCGCTGATGTTCCTCAAGCCGGGCGATCGCATCCCGGTACACGAGCTGAACAAAGGTATCGTGATTCAGTCCGGCAATGACGCCTGTATCGCGCTGGCGGACTATGTCGCGGGCAGCCAGGACGCCTTTATCGGCCTGATGAACAACTACGTGAAGGCGATGGGCCTGCAGAATACCCACTTTATGACGGTGCACGGTCTGGATGCCGAGGGGCAATACAGCACCGCGCGCGACATGGCGCTGATTGCGCAGGCGCTGATCCGCGATGTGCCCGAAGAGTATGCGCTGAACAAAGAGAAAGAGTTTACCTTTAACAAAATCCGCCAGATTAACCGTAACCGCTTGCTGTGGAGCACCAACCTCAAGGTGGATGGTGTTAAAACCGGGCATACCTCCGGCGCGGGCAATAACCTGGTGGCGTCGGCGACCGAAGGCGACATGCGTCTGATCTCCGTGGTGCTGGGCACCGCCAGCGATGCGATCCGCTTCCGCGAGAGCGAAAAGCTGCTGACATGGGGCTTCCGGTTCTTTGAGACCGTCACGCCGATTAAGGCCGATGCACCTTTTGCGCAGCAGCGGGTCTGGTTCGGCGATCGCAGTCAGGTCAACCTGGGCGTGGCGAAAGATGCCGCGCTGACCATCCCGAAAGGGCAGATGAAGAACCTCAAGGCAAGCTACAAACTCACTACGCCACAGCTGGAAGCGCCGCTGAAGAAAAATCAGGTGGTCGGCACCATCGATTTCCAGCTGGATGGGAAGACGATTGAACAGCGGCCGCTGGTGGTGATGCAGGATGTGCAGGAAGGGGGCTTCTTCAGCCGCATGTTTGACTTCGTGATGATGAAGTTCAACGGCTGGTTCGGGAAGTGGTTCTCATAAGCGGGCGGGGTGCGCTGAGATCTCCCTGAGAGCGTTGATTCATGTGCCCCGAGCGGCAGAACAGAGTCTGCTCCCGGAACCGGTCAGCGTGGTAAAACGCAATATTCTTTCTCCCTGAGATGCCCGTCCCGCGCCCTTCATGGCGCGGGACGCTCTCTTTCACTTTCCCTGTTTCTCTCGCGTTCGCTTATCCATTGCGATCAGATCCTGACCCCGACTCTCTTTCTTAGTCCTGCGTCCAGCCTTTGCGAATCGGCACCGCAAACAGCGCGCGATAAAGCGGATTAATGACCGCCAGCAGCCGTTCGCCGTAGAACTGCCATGCCAGATGCGAAGCCAGGCAGCTTAACAGCCCCACCAGGAAGCCGCCCAGCATATCCATTGGCCAGTGCACACCCAGATAGACCCGGGACCAGGCGATAGCGCAACCCACCACCATCAGCACCACACCCGACCAGAGGCGATGCCAGAAGATAAAGGCCAGCGCAAAGGTAAATATGGTGGTGCCGTGATCGCTGGGATAGGAGTCATCGGCCGCATGATGCAGGAACTGATAACCTAAACCAATGGCGAAAGGGCGGGGATGCGGTAACAGCTGGCCGACACACCAGGAGATCGCCAGCGCATAGATCAGCGCCATGCCGGTTTTCAGAACCAGCACCCGCTGTGAAGAGACCTGATCGCGCGGTCCCCAGAGCCACATCGCCACAATTAACAGCGGCACAATGGCGATAAGATCTTTGGCAATGAAGGTCGCCAGTTGCAGTAACCAGGCGGGCGATGCCGGTGTGGCGTTGATAGCAGTAAATAAGGCGTGATTCAGCTCTTCCATTTCGGGATAAATTCCTCAGCAGGCAGCAGGGTTAACGGCAGCGGATGACATAACGTCAGGCCGTCAGATAACCGCGGCAAAAAACGATCGGCGACAGTGCGCTCCCCCAATTAATCAGCACAAATTGCTAATCAAACAGCGGTCTATCCTGCTTTTTACAACGCAGTCCGTCTATAGAAAGGCTCTTAATCTGGGGGGAAGTTGTGGAATGGTTTAAGTTTTATGACAATGCAGAGACGGTAAGATGCCGATTCAGCACGCATCCTGCGGGCCGGAGAGCGATAAAAGCCATAAAAAAACCCGCCGGGAAAAAGACCAGCGGGCTCCACAATTTGGGGATTTTCAAAGAAAAGCAGTGGCACTTATTAGGACTGCGGCTTAACAATAAAGTTCTGGACGCAGTCAAAAAAATTTTATAAGGGCAATATCGGCCAGATAATCACAATCAGCGTGCCGGCCAGCGTCAGTAAAACGTTGGCGATGGCATAGGTGCCGGCATAGCCCAGCGCCGGAATATTGCTGCGTGCCGTGTCGCTGATGATCTCCATGGCAGGCGCACAGGTGCGTGCGCCCATGATGGCGCCAAACAGCAGGGCGCGGTTCATCCGCAGCACGTAGGCACCAAACAGATAGCAGAGGATCACCGGCACCAGGCTGACCAGCAGGCCGCACAGCAGCATCAGCGCACCGTCGCTGCTGACGCCGTGATTAATGCCGCTGCCGGCACTTAATCCCACGCCCGCCATAAACACCATCAGACCGAACTCTTTGACCATCGTCAGGGCGCCCTGCGGAATATAGCCAAAGGTCGGATGGTTGGCTCGCAGGAAGCCGAGCATGATCCCGGCGAACAGCAGACCCGCCGCGTTACCGATACCAAAACTGAAGTTGCTGAACTGGAACGTGATCAGGCCGATCATCAGCCCCACGATAAAGAAAGCACAGAATGCCAGCAGATCGGTCATCTGACTGTGAATGGCGATAAAGCCAATGCGATCCGCCACGCTTTTTACCCGACGCGCCTCGCCACTGACCTGCAGCACATCCCCTTTATTGAGCATGATGCTGTCGTCAATCGGCATCTCAATCTGGCTGCGGATAACCCGGTTCAGGAAGCAGCCGTGATCGGTAAGGTTTAATTTGCTCAGGCGTTTATTAACCGCATTATGGTTCTTCACCACGATCTCTTCGGTGACGATACGCATATCCAGCAGATCGCGATCGAAGACCTCTTTGCCGTTGCGAAAGCTGGGGTCAAGCCGGGCGTGAGCATCGGGATAACCCACCAGTGAAATATCATCGCCGAGCTGCAGCACCGCATCGCCATCGGGACTGGCAAGAATACCGTTGCGGCGGATGCGTTCAATATAGCAACCGGTCTGACGGTAGATGCCCAGTTCGCGCAGATTTTTACCCCCGCTCCATGCGACCAGCTCCGGACCGACACGGTAGGCACGGATCACCGGCAGGAAGACTTTGCGCTGGCTGTCGGCGTCCAGTCCGCGCTCACGGGCAATCTGCTGGGCGCAGGTCGGAAGATCCTGATGTTGCAGCCGGGGCAGATAGCGCGCGCCAAATATCAGGCTGACCAGACCGATCAGATAGGTCACGGCATAGCCGAGACTCAGCTGATCCTGCATCATGGCAAGCTGCTTTGGATCGCCGATGCTTTGACGCAGCGTGTCGCCTGCCCCGACCAGAACCGGCGTGGAGGTCATTGACCCAGCCAGCATGCCCGCAGTAAGACCGATATCCCAGCCAAAGAGTTTGCCCAGCCCGAGTGCCAGCGCCAGCGCGCTGACCACCATGACGATGGCGAGCATGAAATAGTTTTTTCCGTCGCGGAAGAAAATAGAAAAAAAGTTGGGACCGGCTTCCACACCCACACAAAAAATAAATAGCATAAAGCCCAGGCTCAGGGCATCCGTATTAATCGTGAAGTGCTGCTGGCCTAACAGGAGAGAAACAACCAATACGCCAATTGAATTTCCCAGCTGAACCGAACCAAGGCGTAACTTACCCAGACAGAGGCCGAGCGCCAAAACGACAAATAATAACAAAATGTCATTTCCGCTTAACAATCCTGCGACGTTAATATTCACTGTTTAACTTCTTGTTTACATGTAACCTGTTGAAGAGTGGCCTGTTTTTCGCTATCGTGAGCAGGCCGTTGAAAAACCGTTGTATCAACACTGCCAATGGAACCTTTAGTGCGGCGCTATTCTAATCACAAATATCATCCTCAGCCATTGGCACGTTGTTTTCATTGCCACGGCGAACTGTTTCTTTTTATTTCCATCAGAACGCATCAGGGTTAACAGCAGGTTATTGTCAGAATTACTTTTCATCAGTGGGGTGATATGCCGCAGCGTTCTTATCTCTGGAGTACCCGCCTGTGCGGCGTGGTGCTGTACAGTCTGGTGTTTGTCTTTACCTGTCATTTCTGGCAGGTCGGTCCCGGTCCGCTTCGTGGCCAGCCCGAACTCTTGCTGTTTATGTTGCCCGGCATCGTGATGGCCCTGTTGCAGGTGGAAAGCCCGTTAAAAAGCACGCTAATGATGGGATTATGGGGAACATTACTGGGCGCAATCCTGTTAAATAACAGCCTGTTTGTTTACAGCAGCACACTCTTCGTGCTTGCCTGGTGCCTGAGCGCACTTTTCTGGGCGGGCTGCGGGGCGCTGCTGGTACGGCTGATGCAGATTGTGATGGCGTCACTTCAGTAGCGGCTGACGGCCAGGCAATAAAAAGGCGAGACAGGAATATCCTGCCTCGCCTTTTCTGCTTCTGACATCACTGCTTACGCAACAAAGCCCAGATTTTCTTTGGTCCAGGCAGCAAACTCGGTATAGCCACCGATATGTTTCTCATCCACAAAAATCTGCGGCACGGTGCTGACCGGCTTGCCAGCGCTGGCTTCCAGGTCGGCTTTGGTAATGCCTTCAGCCTGAATATCCACATACTGGTAGCTGAAGTCATCGCGCTCAGCCGTCAGTTTGTCGGCCAGTTCATGAGCACGGACACAATAGGGACAGCCTGGGCGACCAAAAATTACAGCAATCATTGAGAACTCCTTACGGCGACTATTGTGTGATGGATGTCACACAACAAAACAGGGAAGGGGATCCATGATGCCCGCTCGTATCGCTTAAGGAAAGCAGGATTTGCCTGTTAGTCTGATGCCCGCTCGCTATAGCCGCACGGTCAGGAAGCGTCTGAATCTGATGCTTTTTCGTCCGCGGTGCAGCGTATCCCGCGCAATTTTGGGGTTGTTGACCATAATTGACGCTCAGTCATCCGCAAAGGCAGGAGGATGTGATGCAAAGTGTGGCCCGATTACCGCGAGTGGTTCTGCTGCTTGAAGCGGCGGGTGGCCTGCTCATTCTGGGCGCGCTGTTGCTGATAAATCACTGGCTGCCGCTGCCCGGTCAGATGGATGCCAGCACACCGGCCACGGTGCTGTTTATCACGGGTGTGCTCCTGATGCTGCCTGCGGCCTGGCTGTTAATGTGGCGTACCGCGAAAGCGATCGCGCCACAGCTGTTTAATCAGATTGATAAAAAAAGATAATATTGCTGGAGACTTTATGACACCGACCATTGATTTACTGTGTAGCCACCGTTCCATTCGCGCGTTTACTGACCAGCCCGTCAGCGATGCGCAACGTGAGGCGATTATTACTGCGGCGCAATCGGCCTCCACCTCCAGTTTCTTACAGTGCTCATCGATCGTGCGTATCACCGATAAGGCATTGCGCGACAAGCTGGTCCCGCTGACGGGCGGGCAGACCTGGGTGGCAGATGCAGCGGAATTCTGGGTCTTCTGCGCTGACTTCAATCGCCATCTGCAGATCTGTCCGGATGCGCAGCTGGGCCGTGCCGAGCAGCTGTTGCTGGGCTGCGTGGACACCGCGCTGATGGCGCAAAATGCGATGGTCGCAGCCGAATCTCTTGAACTGGGTGGCGTTTTTATCGGCGGCATCCGTAACAGTATTGCGGAAGTGACCGAACTGCTGGGACTGCCAAAATTTGTTCTGCCGCTGTTCGGATTTTGCCTGGGGCATCCGGAGTCAAAACCGGACGTGAAACCGCGCATGCCGCACGCGATGCTGGTGCATGAGAACCGCTACCATCCGCTGGATCCGGCCGTGCTGGCAGAATACGATAGCCGCACCGAACTTTATTATCAGCAGCGCGACAGCAACCAGCGTAGCGAAACCTGGAGCGAGCTGATTCAGCGCCTGATTATCAAAGAGACACGCCCGTTCATGCTGGATTATCTGCATCAGCAGGGCTGGGCTACGCGGTAAACCTGAAACAGGGAGCTGAAATGAAGATAGCCATTCTGTCACGCGATGAGACGCTCTACTCCAGTCAGCGACTGCGTGACGAGGCAGCTGCACGCGGCCATGCTGTGCAGATCATCGATCCGCTCTCCTGTTATATGAATATCAACCCGGCCTCTCCGGCGGTTCACTATCGGGGTGAACCGCTGGCGCATTTTGATGCCGTGATCCCGCGTATCGGCAACGCCATTACCTTTTATGGCACGGCGGTGCTGCGGCAGTTTGAGATGTGCGGCAGCTATCCGCTCAATGAGTCCGCCGCCATTACCCGTACCCGTGACAAGCTGCGCTCGCTGCAGCTGCTGGCGCGGGAGGGGATCGACATGCCGGTCACCGGCTTTGCCTCTTCACCCGATGACACCCAGGATCTGATGGCGATGGTAGGCGGGGCGCCGCTGGTGGTAAAGCTGGTCGAAGGCACGCAGGGTATCGGCGTCGTGCTGGCAGAGACCCGTCAGGCAGCGGAAAGTGTCATCGATGCCTTTCGTGGCCTGAATGCGCATATCCTGGTGCAGGAGTTTATTAAAGAAGCCGAAGGGCGCGATATCCGCTGTCTGGTGATTGGCGATCAGGTGGTGGCCGCCATTGAGCGGGTAGCGAAAGAGGGCGATTTTCGCTCTAATCTGCACCGTGGTGGTAAAGCGTATCCGGTGGCGATCACGCAGCAGGAGCGGCAGATCGCCGTGCAGGCAGCGGCGACGCTCGGCCTGGACGTGGCGGGCGTTGATATTCTGCGCGCCCATCGTGGTCCGCTGGTGATGGAAGTCAACGCCTCACCCGGTCTGGAAGGTATTGAGCGCTGCTGCGAGCTCAACATCGCCGGCCTGATGATCGCGCATATCGAGCAGCAGGCTACCCCCGGGCGCCGTCCTAAAACCGCTGGCTGATCCGCGCTTTTCAGTAGTTTTCGTGGCATCGTCGCGCATTTTTCCGTAAGCTAAGTCGCCTGTTTATCACCCCACAGAGATTTTACGATGGATTCTCTTGTCGTTCCGGATATCGACCTGTTGCGTCGCTGGCTGGATCAGCAAAATATCACCTGGTTCGAATGCGATGCCTGTCAGGCACTTCATCTGCCACACATGCAAAACTTCGATGGGGTGTTTGACGCCAAAATCGATCTGGTCGACAACGTCATTCTCTTTTCGGCACTGGCTGAAGTGAAGCCGACGGCACTGATCCCCCTGGTCGGTGATTTGTCGCAAATCAATGCAAGTTCACTGACCGTGAAAGCCTTTGTCGACATTCAGGATGATAATCTGCCGAAGCTCATTGTCTGTCAGTCTATGGTCACGACCGCCGGATTAACCTTTGGTCAGTTCTCGCACTTTATGAAACAGAGCGAGGAGCAGATCTCCATGGTGATCCTGGAAGCCTTCGCCAACAATCTGCTGATTGTCGGCGAAGAAGAAGAGCACGTTCCGGTGACCAGCGTCCATTCCGTGCTGCACTAAGCCTGACAGGGTCACCCACTGAGCCGTCCATGAGACGGCTTTTTTATGCCCGCCGCCTGCCGTCGCCTTTTTTTATTCTGCATTTTGCCCTTTAACGCCAGATATTTGTCGTGGTTTATGCCATCAAAGCCGAACCTCATAGCTCAAACATGCATAAAATATCGGTTTCAGGCGTTTTTTACGCTGGGGTCTGGTACAGCCTGACCGGGGGGGCTATGCTTGCGGGGCTGTAACAGGCGCGTAACTTCGCCCCGGCTATAGGTTTTTGCTATTAAACTCCCGCTGAATAATGATTCATTGTGTCACTGACGTCTTGTACAGAACGCAATGCAGGGATCTCTGATTTGCAGCGTTGTAATGACCCGCTCAGGAGGATGGAAAATATGTTCAACTCACGTCAGAAATGGCTGTCAGCTGTGGTAGCTGCTGCGCTGATGGCCACCTCGGCCAGCAGCATGGCGGAAGATAAAACGCTGCATGTCTACAACTGGTCCGACTATATCTCGCCAGACACGGTGCCGAACTTCGAAAAGCAGTCCGGTATTAAAGTGGTCTACGATGTGTTCGACTCCAACGAGGTGCTGGAAGGCAAGCTCATGGCGGGCAGCACCGGCTACGATGTGGTAGTGCCATCCTCCAGCTTCCTGGCGCGTCAGCTGCAGTCTGGCGTCTTCCAGCCGCTGGATAAGAGCAAACTGCCTAACTACAAGAATCTCGATCCGGCGCTGATGGAAAAGGTGGCCCAGCACGATCCGGGCAACAAATATGCCATTCCTTATCTGTGGGGCACCACCGGCATCGGCTACAACATCGACAAGGTGAAAGCCGCGCTGGGTGCGGATGCACCGGTCAACAGCTGGGATCTGGTGCTGAAGCCGGAAAACCTCGAGAAGCTGAAAAGCTGTGGTGTCTCCTTCCTGGATGCGCCAGAGGAGATCTTCGCTACGGTGCTTAACTATCTCGGCAAAGATCCGAACAGCACCGATGCGAAAGCGTACTCCGGTGCGGCCACGGATCTGCTGCTGAAGCTGCGCCCGAACATCCGCTATTTCCATTCGTCCCAGTACATCAACGATCTGGCGAACGGCAACACCTGCGTGGCGATCGGCTGGTCAGGCGATATTCTGCAGGCGAAAAACCGTGCCGATGCCGCCAAAAACGGCGTCCATCTGGGCTACAGCGTGCCGAAAGAGGGGGCGCTGGCCTTCTTCGACATGATGGCGATTCCGAAAGATGCGAAAAATCTGGACGGTGCCTACGCCTGGCTCAACTACATCATGGATCCGAAAGTGATCGCTGATGTCTCTAACAAAATGAACTATGCCAACGGCAACAAAGCCTCGCTGCCGCTGATCAACGCCGACATCCGCAACAATCCGGGTATCTTCCCGACCCCGGAAGCGATGTCGAAATTGTTTGTGCTGAAAGTCCAGGATCCGAAACTGGATCGTGTGCGTACGCGTGCATGGACTAAAGTAAAAAGTGGTAAGTAGTTCGTCCCGAGCGGATTGACCTGTCACGCATCAGCAACAGAGGCGCAGTGTCGGCCTCTGTTGTGCCATTTTTAGCGGCGGATTTTGCCGCCATGTTCCGCCTGGCTCCGGAGAGAACCCTTTGTGAACGATGCTATTCCCCGCCCTCAACATAAAACCGCAAAGGCATTAACGCCCCTGCTGGAAATTCGCAACCTGACCAAATCCTTTGACGGCCAGCACGCTGTGGATGATGTCAGCCTGACCATTTATAAAGGCGAAATTTTCGCGTTGCTGGGTGCCTCAGGCTGCGGCAAGTCAACGCTGCTGCGCATGCTGGCCGGTTTTGAGCCGCCCACCAGCGGTCAGATTGTGCTGGATGGTCAGGATCTGTCGCACGTGGCGCCCTATCAGCGCCCGATTAACATGATGTTTCAGTCCTACGCGCTGTTTCCCCACATGACGGTGGAGCAGAACATCGCCTTTGGTCTGAAGCAGGATCGGCTGCCAAAAGGGGAGATTGCCAGTCGTGTCGCCGAGATGCTGGCACTGGTGCACATGCAGGAGTTTGCGAAACGCAAACCGCATCAGCTCTCCGGCGGCCAGCGTCAGCGCGTGGCGCTGGCCCGCAGCCTGGCGAAACGCCCCAAGCTGCTGCTGCTGGACGAGCCGATGGGCGCGCTGGATAAAAAACTGCGCGACCGGATGCAGCTGGAAGTGGTCGATATTCTGGAGCGCGTTGGCGCCACCTGTGTGATGGTGACTCACGATCAGGAAGAGGCGATGACCATGGCAGGCCGCATCGCGATCATGAACCGCGGCAAGTTCGTGCAGATTGGCGAGCCGGAGGAGATCTACGAGCATCCGACCAGCCGTTACAGTGCGGAGTTCATCGGCTCCGTGAACGTCTTCGAAGGCTTACTGCGCGAACGTCAGGCGGACGGTCTGGTGATCGACAGTCCCGGCCTGATGCATCCGCTGAAGGTCGACTCCGATGTTTCCGTGGTGGATAACGTGCCGGTGCACGTCGCGCTGCGGCCGGAAAAAGTGATGCTGTGCGATGAGGTGCCGGCCGACGGCTGTAACTTCGCGGTGGGTGAAGTGGTGCATATCGCCTATCTCGGCGATCTCTCCATCTTCCATGTCCGTCTGCACAGCGGACAGATGATCAGCGCACAGCTGCAGAACGCGCATCGCTATCGCAAAGGGTTGCCGACCTGGGGAGATGAAGTGCGTCTCTGCTGGGAAAGCGACAGCTGTGTGGTGTTGACGGTTTAAGGAGCGACGATGAGCCAGATTTTTCAACGCGCTAAAGCGCCTGCCCGCCTGGTCGGCACGCCGCTGCAGCGCTGGGCCACGCGGGTTAAAATGCAGCATGGCCGCAAACTGGTCATCGCCTTGCCTTATGTCTGGCTAGTGCTGCTGTTTCTGCTGCCGTTTCTGACGGTACTGAAAATCAGCTTCGCCGACATTGCGCGCGCGATCCCCCCGTACACCGAGCTGGTGAGCTGGGCCGATGACCAGTTCAGCATCGTGCTGAATTTCGGCAACTACCTGACGCTGACTGACGATCCGCTCTATATTGACGCCTATCTGCAGTCGCTGAAAGTGGCAGCGATCTCCACCGTGATCTGTCTGCTGATTGGTTATCCGCTGGCCTGGGCGGTGGCGCACAGCAAACCGTCGATGCGGACCATCCTGCTGCTGCTGGTGATCCTGCCGTCATGGACCTCCTTCCTGGTGCGCGTCTATGCCTGGATGGGGCTGCTGAACAACAATGGCATTCTGAACCGTTTCCTGATGTGGCTTGGTGTGATCGATCATCCGCTGGTGATCCTCTATACCAATACCGCGGTCTATATCGGTATCGTCTACTGCTATCTGCCGTTTATGGTGCTGCCGATCTACACCGCGCTGACCCGCATTGACTACTCGCTGGTGGAGGCGTCGCTGGATCTGGGGGCGCGCCCGCTGAAGACCTTTTTCAGCGTGATCGTGCCGCTGACAAAAGGCGGCATTATTGCCGGATCGATGCTGGTGTTTATTCCGGCGGTCGGGGAGTACGTCATCCCGGAACTGCTTGGCGGGCCGGACAGCATCATGATTGGCCGTATCCTGTGGCAGGAGTTCTTTAATAACCGCGACTGGCCGGTAGCCTCGGCGCTGGCGGTGATTATCCTGCTGATCCTGATTCTGCCGATTATCTGGTTCCATAAGCATCAAAACCGTGAAATGGGAGAGAAGGCATGAATAATCTGCCCACCATCCGCTCACCCTGGCGGACCGCCATTCTGGTCTGCTGTTTTCTGTTTCTCTATGCGCCGATGCTGCTGCTGGTGGTTTACTCCTTCAACAGCTCCCCGCTGGTAACCGTATGGGAGAGCTTCTCATTCCACTGGTATAAGGTGCTGTTTCAGGACAGTGCGATGATAGATGCGGTCGTGCTGAGCCTGAGCATTGCCGGGCTTTCTGCGACGATGGCGGTGGTGCTGGGCACGCTGGCGGCGGTCATTATCGTGCGCTTCGGGCGCTTTCGCGGGCACAATGGCTTTGCCTTTATGCTGACGGCCCCGCTGGTGATGCCCGACGTGATCACCGGCCTGTCGCTGCTGCTGCTGTTTGTGGCAATGGGTAATGCCATCGGCTGGCCGTCTGAGCGTGGCATGCTGACCATCTGGCTGGCGCATGTCACCTTCTGTACGGCGTATGTGGCGGTGGTGATCAACTCGCGTCTGCGTGAACTGGACCGCTCAATTGAAGAGGCGGCGATGGATCTGGGTGCCACGCCTCTGAAGGTTTTTTTCGTGATAACCGTCCCCATGATTGCGCCAGCGATTGTGACCGGGTGGCTGCTGGCCTTTACCCTGTCACTCGACGATCTGGTTATTGCCAGCTTTGTCACCGGACCAGGCGCAACCACGCTGCCGATGGCAATCTTCGCTACCGTGCGACGCGGCGTTAACCCGGAAATCAATGCGCTGGCTTCCCTGATTCTGTTTGTGGTCGGCCTTGTCGGTTTTATCGCCTGGCGGTTCATGGCACACGAAGAAAAACAGCGTTTAAGTGATATTCAGAAAGCTAAACGTGGCTGAAATCGCTAACCTTTGCCACTATATGAACGGGCCGGTTTATCCGGCCCGTTTTTTGATCCGGTGGAGTCAGGGACTATGTCAGACATCTTCAAAAGCAGTATTACGCTGGACAGCGCGCCGGTGCCGGTGACGGTGGCAGGTATTGCGATTATTGCAACCCGCTGTCTGAGCGTTCTGATGCTGGCAAACGAGCTGGGCTACAGCGAACTCGCTAACTTTGTTCACCGCAGCGCCCAGTCCTGGGACGCAACGCTGATTTTCATTGCCAGCCAGCTGATCTTCCTGTTCGAGCTGCGTTGCGCCTTTATCCTGATGCGCGGCAGTAACCGGGGACGCTGGGGCTATGTCGCGACACAAATCATTGTGCTGACCTATATGCTGTTCGCCTCGCTGGGCTGGATTTATCCGGAGATTTTCAGTATCGATGGCGACAATAACGTCCAGATCATCCATCACACGCTGGCGCAGAAAATTCCCGACCTGCTGGTGCTGATGCTGCTGTTTCTGCCCGCCAGCAGTCGCGCATTTTTCAGGAAGCGGTGATACAATCGCGCTCCGCCCGACCCGATCTTTAAGGCTTTACCATGCACTGCGCGCTTTATGACGCTGACCGCTGCCGCTCCTGTCAGTGGCTCGAAAAACCCTATCTCATGCAGCTGGACGACAAACAGGTGAGACTGGCGCAGTTACTGGCCGATCGGCCGGTAGCTCACTGGCTGCCGCCGGTGGCGTCTCCGCAGCAGGCGTTTCGCAATAAAGCCAAGATGGTGGTCAGCGGCAGCGTTGAACGTCCGCTGCTGGGGCTGGTCAGGCCGGATGGCGAGGCTGTCGATCTCTGCGCATGCCCGCTCTATCCTGCCTCTTTCCAGCCGCTTTTTGCGGCTCTGAAACCGTTCATCGCCCGGGCCGGGCTGACCCCCTATAACGTGGCGCGCAGACGCGGCGAACTGAAATTTCTGCTGATAACCGAAAGTCAGCAGGGGGAAGTAATGCTGCGCTTCGTTCTGCGTTCAGCCGCCAAAGTGGAACAGCTGCGCGCCGCGCTGCCGTGGCTGCAGCAGCAGCTGCCGCAGCTGGCGGTGATCTCGGCCAATATTCAGCCCGTGCACATGGCGATTCTGGAAGGGGATGAGGAGATTGCGCTGACGCCCGCTCAGGCGCTGCCGGAGCGTTTTAACGGCGTGCCACTCTGGATCCGGCCGCAGAGCTTCTTTCAGACCAACCCGCAGGTGGCGAGCGCCCTCTATGCCACCGCGCGCGACTGGGTCAGGGCGTTGCCGGTCAACAGCATGTGGGATCTGTTCTGTGGCGTGGGCGGTTTTGGCCTGCACTGCGCAACACCGGAGATGACGCTGACCGGTATCGAAATCAGCGCCGAGGCGATCAAATGCGCCCAGCGTTCCGCTGAGATGCTGGGGCTGGAAAAGGTGCAGTTTGCGGCGCTGGACTCCACGGCGTTTGCTACCACGCGTGATGCAGTGCCTGAGCTGGTGCTGGTGAATCCGCCTCGCCGCGGGATTGGCAAGGCGCTGTGTGACTACCTCAGCCAGATGGCGCCGGATTATCTGCTCTATTCGAGCTGCAATCCGCAGACGATGGCGCAGGACATTGCCCGGCTGGACGAGTATGAGATAACGAAGGTGCAGCTGTTCGATATGTTTCCGCATACCGCCCATTTTGAAGTGCTGACGCTGTTAACCCGCCGTCAGCAGTGAGCCGGACATGCGCCCCACCGCGGGGCGCCGCCTGAAATTACTCCGGGAACCACTTCTGATTAAGCTGCTGCCAGCGGCCGCTGGTTTTCAGCTCAGCCAGCGCCTGATTGAACTCATTAAGCAGCGCGGTGTTGCCTTTTCGCACGGCAATGCCCAGGCCGGTGCCGAAATAGTCGGCATCGGTGACATGATCGCCGACCGTGGCGAGTTGCGGATTGCTCTTCAGCCACTGGTTTACGACTGCGCTGTCGCCAAATACGCCATCCAGCCGGCCACTTTTTATATCCAGAATCGCATTCTGATAGCTGTCATAGGCCACCACTTTCACTTCCGGATGCTTATCCTGCAGATATTTCTGGTGGGTAGTGCCGTTCTCAACACCGATGCGCTTGCCTTTGAGATCGTCAAAACGGCTGAACCTGCCTTTAGGGGCAATCACGATGGCGGAGTTCGCGTAATAAGGCTGGGTGAAATCGACCTGCTTACTGCGCTCGGCAGTAATATCCATGCCGGAGATCACCGCGTCGTAACGGCGGAACTTCAGTGACGGGATCAGGCTGTCGAAGGCGTTGTTGGTAAAGGTGCACTCCGCTTTCATCTGCTGGCACAGCGCTTTGGCCAGATCGATATCAAATCCCACCAGGTTGTTTTCCTGATCCAGTGATTCAAACGGCGGATAGGTCGCTGAAGCGGCAAAACGAATCTTTTCGGCGGCCTGGGTGCTCATAGCAAGCGAAACCAGCGCGGCGGCGATAATCCATTTTTTCATTTTATGAGTCCTGTGATGTGGTCAGCCAGAGAAGGCGATACCCTGCCATAAAATGAATTTTTATGCAATTGGTGTGATTTTTCAGGCGAAAAGGGCGGGAGGAACCCGCCCGTCTGTCAGGAACGTCGTTCAAATGCCAGGGCGCGCTTCTCGATCAGTCGCATCATCAGCGTCAGCAGGCCATTAACGCAGAGATAGATCAGCCCTGCTGCAGCATAGACCGTGATGTCATAGGTGCGGCCATAAAGCAGCTGACCGTGGCCCATGACTTCCATCAGGGTAATAGTGTAGGCCAGCGAGGTGCCTTTAAACACCAGCACCACCTCATTAGAGTAAGAGGAGAGGGCGCGTTTAAATGCATAGGGCAGCAGAATGCGCAGGGTATCTTTGCGGCTCATGCCGAGCGCCGCGCACGACTGCCACTGTCCGGCCGGAATGGCGCGCACGGCCCCATAAAAGAGCTGCGTGGTGTAGGCGGCGCTGTTGAGCGACAGGGCCAGCATCGCACAGAGCCATGGCTGCGACAGTAAGTGCCACAGCCACGGCACCTGCTGCAGGGAAGGAAACTGTCCTGGCCCGTAGTAGATCAGGAAGATCTGTACCAGCAGCGGGGTGCCGGTAAACAGCGTAATAAAGCCTTTGACCAGCGGCGAAAACAGCGGCGTTTTCAGAGAGAGCACAACGGTGAAAAGCAGCGCAAGCAGCAGAGCGACGATCAACGAGGCGGCCGTCAGCGTCAGACTGGTGTGCAGCCCTTTCAGAAGTTCAGGTAAATAGGCGAGCATCAGCTGTTCCCCCGTTCAAAGCGTGTCGTGCGCAGCTCGATGCGACGCAGCACTGCCTGGCTTAACAGGGTAATCACTAAATAGATTGCGGCGGCCACCAGGAACCAGGTAAAGGGCTCCTGAGTGCGGGTCGCGATACTTTTGGTCTGCAGCATCAGGTCATTCACGCTGATCAGCGACACCAGCGCCGTATCCTTGAGCAGCACCAGCCACTGGTTTCCCAGACCGGGCAGGGCGTGACGCCACATCTGCGGCATAATCAGTCGCAGAAAGATGGCCGACTTCTTCATGCCCAGCGCCTGACCCGACTCCCACTGACCCACCGGCACCGCTTTCAGGGCGCCGCGGAGGGTTTGCGAAGCATAGGCCGCGTAGAGCATCGCCAGCGCAATTACACCGCACAGGAAGGGACTGACATCGAAGTTTTCGATCTGCATCTGAACCGGCAGCTGAAACAGCCCGAAGTTGAGCGTGAAGCCGTCAGAGAGGGTGAGCAGGAGCTGAGAGGCACCGAAATAGATAAACAGCACCACCAGGATTTCCGGCAGGCCGCGAATCAGCGTCACCAGGCCGGTGCCAATCCACGCCAGCGGTTTCAGGCGCAGCGACTCCCAGCCAGCGAAAATCATCGCCAGCACCAGGCCAGCGATGAGAGCACAAACAGCAAGGCCGACGGTCATACCGGCGGCGCTTGCGAGGGTCATCATTTCATTCATCAGAAATTACTGCTGGAACCATTTGCTGTAGATGGTTTTGTAAGTTCCGTCGGCTTTGATCTTATCCAGCGCACCATTGAATTTCGTCTGCAGATCGGTGTTACCGGTGCGGACCGCAATGCCCAGGCCGGTACCAAAGTAAGCTTTATCTGTCACTTTGTCGCCGACGGCAGCCAGCGCAGGGTTCTTCTTCAGCCACTCGTTGACCACAGCGGTGTCACCAAATACCGCGTCGATACGGCCATTTTTCAGATCCAGCACTGCGTTCTGATAGCTGTCGTAAGGCACGACGGTGATCTCGCTGTGTTTGTCCGTCAGGTATTTCTGATGGGTGGTGCCGTTCTGCACACCGACACGCTTGCCTTTCAGCACGTCAACGCTGGCGACTTTGCCTTTCTGCGCTACAAACAGCGCCGAGTTGTCGTAATAAGGTTTAGTGAACAGCACCTGCTTTTCACGATCCGGCGTGATATCCATGCCCGCCATCACCGCATCGAAGCGGCGGAATTTCAGGCTCGGGATCAGGCTGTCAAACGCCTGATTGGTGAAAGTGCAGGTGGCGTCGATCTCTTTACAGAGCGCATTGGCCAGATCGACATCAAACCCCTGAATCTTGTTGTCAGCGTCCACGAACTCGAAAGGAGGGTAGGAAGCTTCGGTCGCAAAACGAATCGTCTGCGCCGCCGTGGCGCTCAGGCTAAAACCAGCAAGCAGTGCAGCAAGTACCATTTTTTTCATTTTTAGCATCCTGACTTAGTGCGAAAGATAGTGAGCAAACGCCTCGGTTTGCGGCTGTGTAAAACGGCTGGCATCGCCCTGTTCCACAATATGACCATTCTCCATATAGACGACGCGGCTGGCGGTTTTACGGGCCACTTCCACTTCATGGGTCACAATCACCTGGGTGATACGGGTCTGTGCCAGCTCGCGAATGATACTGACAATCTGTGCGGTAATTTCAGGGTCCAGCGCGGCGGTTGGCTCATCGAAAAGCAGCACCTGCGGCTCCATCATCAGCGCGCGGGCAATCGCCACACGCTGTTGCTGACCACCTGAGAGGTGCAGCGGAAAACGGTCGCTGTAAGGCGTGAGGCGCAGTCGATCGAGCAGCTTGTCGGCACGGGCGCGGGCCTCACTTTTACTGAGACCTAATACCCGGCAGGGCGCTTCCATCAGATTCTGCAGCACGGTGAGATGCGGCCAGAGATTATATTGCTGAAACACCATACCCACATTCTGCCGCAGTTCGCGGATCGCGGCATCAGAGGGCTTCTGGCTGAAATCAAACTGATTGCCGGCAATCTGCAACTGACCTGAACGGGGCTGCTCCAGCAGGTTAAGTACCCGCAGCAGAGAGCTTTTCCCGGCACCGCTGGGACCCAGCAGCACAAGGGTTTCGCCTTGCGGACATTCAAGATTGATGTCGAACAGCGCCTGATGAGCACCGTAGAAGCAGTTTATTGCGTTTAGTTGAATACTCATGCGCCAGATTTGAATAGCTATTAGTATCGCGGATTTTAACGTCACCAGAATAGTTATGCAAATAAGGTGGGTTAAATTTTGTAAAACAGGCCTGAACACGCAAAGTTTAGCACAATATCATGTGCTGACTGGCATCGCATCAGGCCCGGGGATGAACAGCAGACATGAAAAAAGCGCAGTGCCGGGCGGCGACTGCGCTTCTCTGCTTTGCAATAACAGGATTATTTTTTCGCCTGCTCAAGGACCTGGCTCAGGGTGCCACCGGGCGTATGCGCAGGGGTCGCCATATAGCGCACGTCATCCACGACCCAGCAGCTGCCCTGGTGGATCATCAGCACCTCATCCTGCCACTTTTTATCGCCGCGGCTCAGATCGACCCGCAGCGGAATATTGCGCGCGTCGCGGTTTGGGATGGTGGAAGCGTCAGCTACGCTGGCCGCTGTCGGACCCTGAGAGAGACTGGAAAAGAGATCGTTGTTGCGCCACTGAGTGCCTGCACCGCTGCTGCTGGCCATCTGCAGCGAGTGATAAAGGGCATCACTCAGGTAAGGGCGGTATTTTGCCAGCGTGTTACTGTCGGGCAGCCCCTGAACAGGCTGCGCGATACGCAGGTCGTAAAACTGCTGGGCCACCTGGTCAGGACCGCCTTCGATGCAGGGTGCGGTACGCGGGCCATTATCCTTTGTCACGGGCTCAACGGTCGTACAGGCGCTGAGCAGCAGCGCCGCTGGGAGCAGGAGCGCAAACGCATTGTTTCTCATCTCGATTTCCTTATGGTTCTCTGGCAAGGTGCCCTTTTTAGCATAGAGTATAGTCGTGCTTTTTAGTCGAAAGAGCCCTGGCCCGGTTTTCAACAAGGAGAATGCGATGAAATTTTCAACAACCCCCACGCTGGAAGGTCACAGCATCAGCGAATATTGTGGTGTAGTCACCGGTGAAGCGATTCTGGGTGCCAACATCTTCCGCGATTTCTTCGCGGGCATCCGTGACGTGGTCGGTGGCCGTTCCGGCGCCTATGAGAAAGAGCTGCGCAAAGCGCGGGAGATCGCCTTTGAAGAGCTGGAGCAGCAGGCTAAATCGCTGGGCGCAAACGCGGTGGTCGGTATCGATATCGACTACGAAACGGTCGGCAAAGAGAGCAGCATGCTGATGGTCAGCGTTACCGGAACGGCGGTCATTATCCGGTGAAACGTGGCCTGCTGCTGATGCTGGCACTGCTGCTGGCGGGCTGCCACGCCGGAATCGAATCCCGTGAGGGCTACTGGGCCGATCAGCGTCATCCGGCCCAGGGGGCGCGGCCGCGGGTGAAGGTCATCGTGGTTCACTACACCGCTGAGGATTTCTCCTCATCGCTGGCGACCCTCACCGATCGTGAGGTCAGCGCCCACTATCTGATCCCGCGTCAGCCACCGCAGCGCGCCGGAAAGGGGATCATCTGGCAGCTGGTGCCGGAGCAGCAGCTTGCATGGCATGCCGGTCCCAGCTTCTGGCGCGGGGCCACCCGCATTAATGACACCTCGATTGGCATTGAGCTGGTCAATCGGGGCTATCGCCGGACCCTGACGGGCCTCGACTGGCAGCCGTTTACCGCCGCGCAGATCGCCGCGCTGACGGCGCTGCTGCGTGACATTACGCAGCGTTACGGCATCGCAGCGGAAAACATCGTCGGTCACAGTGATATTGCGCCGCAGCGCAAGCAGGATCCGGGGCCGCTGTTTCCCTGGCAGCAGCTGGCGCAGCACGGCATCGGAGCCTGGCCCGACGCCGGCCGGGTTGCCTTTTATCTGGCCGGGCAGGATCCGCATGCTGTGGTGCCTGCCGAATCCCTGCTGGCGAGCCTGCAACGCTATGGCTATCCGGCTTCCGCCGGAATGAACACCCGCGAGGCGCAGAAGGTGATCGCTGCGTTTCAGATGCACTTCCGGCCTGCGGATTATCGCGGTCTGCCGGACGCAGAAACCGCCGCGATCGCCGCCGCACTGCTGGAGAAGTATGGCGCGGCGGAGTAGCGCGGTTAGCGCTGTTGCAGAAAGGCCTTCCAGTGGGCGATGACCTGCGTCAGCGCCGCCCGGTCCGCATCAAGATGGGTGACCAGCCGGGTACGGGGTCCGACACTAATTAACACGCCGTGCGCCTTCATCCAGTCACCCAGAGCGGTGACCTGCTCTTCCGGCACCGCCACAAACAGCATATTGGTCTGCTGATCGATAACGCTGACGCCCAGTGCCTGCAACTGCTCGCCCAGCCAGGCGGCATTGTCATGATCCTCCTGCAGGCGCGCCACGTTGTGCTCTAACGCGTAGAGACCAGCCGCCGCCAGAATACCCGCCTGGCGCATGCCGCCGCCGGTCATTTTACGCCAGCGACGCGCGCGCGCGATCAGCGCCGTGTCGCCACACAGCAGGGAGCCTACCGGCGTACCGAGCCCTTTGGAGAGACAGATGGTCAGGGTGTCGCAGTAGCGTGCGATTGCCGCCAGCATAGTCTGCTGGGCGACCACTGCATTGAAAATGCGGGCACCATCGATGTGCAGCGCCAGCTGATGCTGGCGGGTAAAGGCCCAGGCCTGCTCCAGATAGTCCAGCGGCAGAACCTTACCGTGATGGGTGTTCTCCAGGCTCAGCAGGCGGGTGCGGGCAAAGTGAATATCGTCCGGCTTGATGGCGGCTGCCACCACGTCAAGCGGCAGGGTGCCATCCTCTGCGGCCAGAACAGGCTGTGGCTGAATGCTCCCCAGCACCGCCGCACCGCCCGCCTCATATTTGTAGTTGTGCGCCTGCTGGCCCACGATATATTCATCACCACGTTCACAGTGACTGAGCAGCGCCACCAGGTTGGCCTGGGTACCGGTCGGGAAAAACAGCGCCGCGGCTTTGCCGCTCAGCCGCGCTGCTTCCGCCTCCAGCGCATTGACGGTCGGGTCGTCGCGATAGACGTCATCACCGGTTTCGGCAGACATCATCGCGCTTAACATGGCGGCGCTGGGCCGGGTTACGGTATCACTGCGTAAATCGATCACCTTATGCTCCTGAACGTGGCGGAAAAAAAGGCGGGCCTTGCGCCCGCCCTGATGGCCTCTCTGTTTTACCGCAGCCAGTTGGTTTTCGCCAGTTCTACCACCTCGTCGCCGCGACCATTCATAATGGCGCGCAGCATATAGAGGCTGAAGCCTTTAGCCTGCTCCAGCTTGATCTGCGGCGGCATCGCCAGCTCCTCTTTAGCGGTAATGACATCCACCAGCACCGGGCCGTCATGGGCAAACGCCGCTTCCAGCGCGCCATTGAGATCCGACGCCTTTTCCACGCGGATCCCCCGGATGCCACACGCCTCGGCAATCGCGGCGAAATCGGGGTTATTCAGCGCCGTGCCGTCGGTCAGATAGCCGCCTGCCTTCATCTCCATCGCCACGAAGCCCAGTACACTGTTGTTGAAAATCACGATTTTCACCGGCATTTTCAGCTGCGCCAGTGAGATAAAATCGCCCATCAGCATGCTGAAGCCGCCGTCGCCGCACAGCGCAACGACCTGACGATGACGATCGATCGACTGCGCGCCCAGCGCCTGCGGCATCGCATTCGCCATTGAGCCGTGGTTAAACGAACCCAGCAGGCGGCGTCTGCCGTTCATCTTCAGATAGCGCGCCGCCCAGACGGTCGGCGTGCCGACATCGCAGGTAAAAATAGCGTCGTCGCTGGCAAAATGGCTGATCTGCTGCGCCAGATATTGCGGATGGATCGCCTGCTTATCATTGGGCTGCGCCAGCTCGTCCAGACTTTTACGCGCCCCGGCGTAGTGCTTTACCGCGCTGTCGAGATGGCGGCTGTCGCTTTTCGGCGTCAGCTGAGGGAGCAGCGCCTGCAGCGTACTTTTCACATCACCCACATAGGCCTGGTCGACGTGACAGTGTGAACCCAGGCTGCCGGGATTAATATCGATCTGGATAATCCGGGCTTTTTCCGGGTAGAAAGCGCGATAAGGAAACTGGGTGCCCAGCAACACCAGCGTTCCGGCGTTCATCATGGCGTGAAAGCCGGAGGAGAAACCGATCAGGCCTGTCATGCCAACGTCATAAGGGTTGTCGTATTCGATATGCTCTTTCCCGCGCAGCGCATGCACTATCGGTGCCTTCAGCGCCTCAGCCAGTGCGACCACCTCCTGATGCGCCCCGGCACAGCCACTGCCGCACAGAAGCGTAATGTCTGAGGCTTCGTTCAGCGTCTGTGCCAGCTGCGCCAGTTCGGCGGGCTGGGGCAGGACCTGCGGCAACTGCGGCGGATACCACTCCGCGCGGGCGCTTTCCGGTGCCAGCTGCAGGGCGATATCCCCTGGCAGTACCACCACCGAGACCCCGCGATTCAGAATCGCCTTTCGCATCGCGATGCCCAGCACCTGCGGTAGCTGCTCCGGATTCGACACCAGTTCGCAGTAGTGGCTGCATTCGCGGAACAACTCCTGCGGATGCGTTTCCTGAAAATAGCCGCTGCCGATTTCGCTGGAGGGGATGTGTGCCGCAATCGCCAGAACCGGCACGCGGTTGCGGTGGCAGTCGAACAAACCGTTGATCAGATGCAGGTTACCAGGCCCGCAGGAACCGGCACAGACCGCCAGTTCTCCGCTGATGTGCGCTTCCGCTCCGGCCGCAAAGGCAGCGACCTCTTCATGGCGCGTGGGCATCCACTCGATAGTGCCCATGCGATTCAGGCTGTCACTCAGGCCGTTCAGGGAATCCCCGGTGACGCCCCAGATGCGTTTTACCCCTGCGCTTTCCAGCGTTTTAGCGACCAGTGCCGCTACGGTTTGTTTCATGCGCTTCTCCTTTATCGATCCATCCAGCAACGTGACGTGACCAGAACTGAAAAAAGAAGCGTAGACGACACGGCAGAAAAGCAGGCGTGAAAAAATGCGCTGGCAGAGTCGCGGCGTGGAGAGGGCGGATAGCCGCAGGCGCGGCTGACGGTCCGCCATTTGATGGTGAAGAGAGGCGGATCAGCGCGAAACGGCTGATCCTGACCGCACGATGGCGATCCCTGTTTTCAGGCAGTGTCCGTAGCGGGGCTGGGCGCTACGGACGGGCCCATACAATGTCAGGCAGAGAAGAGGGCGATAAGAATCGGCGCCAGCAGACTCATTACAAAGCCATGCACGATGGCGGCCGGGACAATCTCATTGCCACCTGCCCGCTGCAGTACCGGCAGAGTAAAGTCCATTGAGGTCGCACCGCACAGACCCAGTGCGCTGGAGCGATGGCTACCAATCAGTACCGGAATCAGCATGATAGCGACCAGTTCACGAATCAGATCGTTAAAGAAGGCGGCGCTGCCGATGACCGGGCCAAAGGCTTCGGTCATCAGGATCCCGGAGAGCGAGTACCAGCCAAAGCCGCTGGATAATGCCAGACCGGTTTTCACCGGCATGTCCAGCAGCAGCGCCGCGATCACGCCGCCGATAAGCGCACTGACCAGCACCACGCTGGCGACCAGCATACCGCGACGATTAAGGATGATCTGGCGCAGCGTCATGCCGCTGCCGCGCAGCTGAATCCCCACCAGAAACAGCAGAAAGATCAGCGCATATTCGCTGGCTGTGGCGGCGTGGTGCAGGAGGGGCCACTGGGTCAGGCCAAGCAGAAAACCGATGACTACGACGCCGCAGAGTTTCAGGGAGTCCAGCGCCATATTAAGCCGCGAAGGCAGCTTCTCCTGCCGGTGGCGATGCTGCCAGGGGGCAAACTTTTCCAGACCGCGCAGCGCCAGCAGGTTACAAAGCAGAATGCAGAAGGCCGCCACCAGCGCGGTATGAAAGATCGCCAGCAGATTACTGCCGAGGTTATCCAGGAACGCCAGGCTGATCCCCATAAAGAACAGGATCACATAGACCATCCAGCCCAGTAGCTGATTGACGCGGCGCAGCATGGCCGTCTGACGAAAGGGTAACAGCCAGCCCGCGATCAGGGGCAGCAGAATAATCAGGAGTCCGGAATACATAGCAGAGGCCATCCATGGAGGAAAGAGGCCACACGCTAGCGAAAAAGCGTAACGGAGTAAACCCCATTGCGGCTTGACCGGCTGGCTGACGGCAACCATGCTCATTATAACCGGAGGAGGGACGCCTATGATTCTGGAACATATCGACATTCGCGGTTTCCGCGGCATCAATAAGCTCTCACTGCCCTTAACCCGGACCACTCTGCTGATTGGTGAAAACGCCTGGGGGAAATCCAGCCTGCTGGATGCCCTGAGCCTGCTGCTTTCGCCCCATGAACCGGCCTACGTCTTTACTCAGGGCGATTTTCACTTCACGCCGGGCGACGTCACCGACGCCATGCGGCGCCTGTCGGTGGTGTTTCACTATCGGGACGATGGTCGCGATCCGGACGCGATCTTCTCCCCCTTCTGGCAGCAGGATGCGCAGGGCCAGCGCTGGATCTGTTACAGCGTCAGTGCGACCTGGCGGGAGAGCGGCATCGAATCCCGTCGCCGTTTTGTGGACGAGAAGGGGCAGCTCTTAACGGAGCAGAACTGCGCGGCGGCGATTACGCTGTTGCTGAAGCGCTATCCGGTGCTGCGCCTGCGCGATGCCCGCTTCAGTAAACGGATGCGGAATCGTGCGCCTGTCACCTCCGCGCATCCGGAGCTGCTGGCGGGCATGGAGAGTCTGGCACGTGACCTGGAGCGCCATCCACAACAGCTCAGTGACGAGGTCCTGCGGCAGGGGCTGAAAACCATGCAGCAGCTGATGCAGCACTACTTTCTGGTGCAGCCGCCGGTGCCCATTAACGTGCCGCGCGACCGGGAATCGCACACGCGCGACGGCATGCATGGCTGGCGAGCACTGGATCACCTGAATCAGCTGATTGCCGGCACCGATTCCCGCAGCCGCCAGCTGATCCTGCTGCAGATGTTTACCCTGCTGATAGCGGCGCGGGGAGAGGTGCCGCTGGCCGCCGATGCGCGGCCGCTGCTGCTGATTGAAGATCCGGAAACCCGGCTGCATCCGATAATGCTGTCAGTGGCCTGGAACCTGCTGAGGCTCTTGCCCCTGCAGAAAATCGCCACTACCAATTCCGCCGAGCTGCTGTCACAGGTGCCGGTTGAGGATGTCTGCCGGCTGGTTCGCGGTCCGTCACGTGTTGCGGCCTGGCGCATCGGCCCGGAAGAGCTGAGTGCCGAGGAGAGCCGTCGCATCGGTTTTCATATCCGGGTGAACCGGCCAGCCGCGCTGTTTGCCCGCTGCTGGTTGCTGGTGGAGGGCGAAACCGAGGTCTGGATCATGCATGAGCTGGCGCAGCAGTGCGGCTACAACTTCGCGGCCGAAGGGGTAAAAGTGATCGAGTTTGCGCAGTCGGGCTTAAAGCCGCTGCTGAAGTTCGCCCGGCGGATGGGCATAGCCTGGCATGTCCTGACGGATGGCGATCAGGCGGGTAATAAATATGCCAGCACGGCGCGCGCGCAGCTGCAGCCGGGTGAGCCCGAACCCCGTTTTCTCACGCAGCTGCCCGCCCTGGATATGGAGAATTTTCTCTATCACCAGGGGTTTCAGGCTGTCTATCATGAGATGGCGCACCTGCCGTTAAACGTTCCGATGAGTTCCAGGCGTATTATTACCAAAGCCATCCATCAGAGTTCGAAGCCAGAACTGGCGATCGCCGTCGCCAGCGCCGCCGCCGAACGGGGCACGCAGGCTATTCCGGCGCTGCTGCGACAGATGTTTGATCGGGTCGTCGGGCTGGCGCAGGGACAGGCAGATTAACGTTTCGCGCAAAGGAAAATGCCAGCGGCACTGGCTGGCATTTGTGGATCGGGTTCAGCGGCAGGCAGCAGTCAGGCAACGGCCTGCGGCGCCTCGACCGGCACGATGAGGCTGGCGTGATTGCCTTTCGGGCCTTCATGCACATCAAACTGAACCTGCTGGCCTGCCTTAAGCGTCCGGTAGCCCTCCATCTGGATGGTGGAGTAGTGCGCGAAAATATCTTCGCCACCACCGACCGGACAGATAAAGCCAAAGCCTTTGGAATTGTTGAACCATTTAACTGTGCCCGTTTCCATGCTTTTACTTCCCTCGCAAGACATTTTATAAGTAGGTGAGGTCTTAGCGCTGTGAGTCGCATTTGATTAAAACTCAATCAGCAGCAGGTAGAATGTAGAGAAAGCGCCGCTGGCGTCAAGCAAACCACCGGGCCAGGTGGGGAAAAATTCATCAAAATTTGAGGCAGTTAACGCTATTACGAATTTTGTGATACAGGTCGCGCAGGGAAATTTCTGAATAAATTTTCAGCAGCGATCTGCCGCTTGACAGACATGTTAAACTTTCAACATGAAGCCCCAGAAAGGCTAAAGCACAATCTCAACGGAACACTATGGCAAACACAAACGACTGGCTTAACTTTGAACATCTGGCCGAAGACAAAGTACGTGAAGGGTTAAAGCCACCTTCAATGTATAAAGTCATTCTGAATAATGACGATTATACACCTATGGAATTTGTTATTGACGTTGTACAAAAGTTCTTTTCTTATGATGTTGAACGTGCAACGCAACTGATGTTGAAAGTTCACTATCACGGCAAAGCGATCTGTGGTGTATATACTGCAGAAGTCGCGGAAACAAAAGCGGCCCAGGTGAACAACTATGCGCGGGAAAACCATCATCCGTTGCTGTGTACGCTGGAAAAAGCCTGAACCCGTCTCCATATAGGAACAGGTAAGGGCGATAATTGGGGGAGGTGCCTAATGCTCAATCAAGAACTGGAACTCAGTTTAAATATGGCTTTCGCCAGAGCGCGTGAGCACCGTCATGAGTTTATGACCGTCGAGCATCTGTTACTGGCGTTGCTCAGTAACCCGTCGGCCAGAGAGGCACTGGAAGCCTGTACGGTGGACATGGTGGCTCTGCGGCAGGAACTCGAAGCCTTCATCGAACAGACCACGCCGGTGCTGCCCGCCAGCGAAGAGGAGCGCGACACACAGCCGACGCTCAGCTTCCAGCGCGTCCTGCAGCGTGCGGTTTTCCATGTCCAGTCATCCGGTCGCAGCGAAGTGTCCGGGGCTAATGTGCTGGTCGCCATTTTCAGCGAGCAGGAGTCGCAAGCGGCCTATCTGTTACGCAAACATGAAGTGAGCCGCCTTGATGTGGTGAACTTTATCTCTCACGGTACACGCAAAGACGAGCCGGGCCAGGCGCCTGGCACGGAAAATCCGGTTAACGAAGAGCAAGCAGGCGGGGAGGAGCGTATGGAAAACTTCACCACCAATCTTAATCAGCTTGCTCGCGTCGGTGGGATCGATCCACTGATTGGTCGCGATAAAGAGCTGGAACGTACCATTCAGGTATTGTGCCGTCGTCGTAAAAATAACCCGCTGCTGGTGGGCGAATCGGGCGTGGGTAAAACTGCCATTGCAGAAGGTCTCGCCTGGCGTATCGAGCAGGGCGACGTACCGGAAGTGATGAAAGAGTGCACCATTTACTCGCTGGATATCGGTTCGCTGCTGGCGGGCACCAAATACCGTGGTGACTTTGAGAAACGCTTCAAAGCGCTGCTGAAGCAGCTGGAGCAGGACGAACACAGCATCCTGTTTATCGATGAGATCCATACCATTATCGGTGCAGGTGCGGCGTCGGGCGGCCAGGTCGATGCGGCTAACCTGATCAAACCGCTGCTCTCTTCGGGCAAAATTCGGGTGATGGGCTCCACCACCTATCAGGAGTTCAGCAACATCTTTGAAAAAGATCGTGCGCTGGCCCGTCGTTTCCAGAAGATCGATATCACGGAACCTTCTGTCGAAGAGACCGTGCAGATCCTCAATGGCCTGAAGACCAAGTACGAAGCGCATCACGATGTGCGTTATACCGCGAAAGCGGTGCGCGCCGCCGTGGAGCTGGCGGTGAAATATATCAACGATCGTCATCTGCCCGATAAGGCGATTGATGTGATTGATGAGGCGGGCGCCCGTGCGCGCCTGATGCCAGCCAGCAAGCGTAAGAAAACCATCAATGTCTCTGACATTGAAACGGTCGTGGCGCGTATTGCCCGTATTCCGGAGCAGAGCGTGTCGGCAACCGACCGCGATACGCTGAAAAATCTGGGCGATCGCCTGAAAATGCTGGTGTTTGGTCAGGACAACGCTATTGAGGCGCTGACCGAAGCGATCAAGATGAGCCGCGCCGGTCTGGGGCAGGATCGTAAGCCGGTTGGTTCCTTCCTGTTCGCCGGTCCGACCGGTGTCGGTAAAACGGAAGTCACTGTGCAGCTGGCGAAAGCACTGGGTATTGAGCTACTGCGTTTCGATATGTCCGAGTACATGGAGCGTCACACCGTCAGCCGTCTGATCGGTGCGCCTCCGGGTTACGTCGGCTTTGATCAGGGCGGTCTGCTGACCGATGCCGTGATTAAGCATCCTCATGCGGTCGTGCTGCTGGATGAGATCGAGAAAGCACATCCGGATGTCTTCAACCTGCTGCTGCAGGTGATGGATAACGGGATGCTGACCGACAACAACGGTCGCAAAGCGGACTTCCGCAACGTGGTGCTGGTCATGACTACGAACGCCGGTGTACGCGAGACCGAACGTAAATCCATCGGTCTGATTCATCAGGACAATAGCAGCGATGCGATGGAAGAGATCAAAAAGATCTTTACGCCAGAGTTCCGTAACCGTCTCGATAACATCATCTGGTTCAGTCATTTGTCAACAGAGGTGATCCATCAGGTGGTCGACAAGTTTATTGTCGAACTGCAGGCGCAGCTGGATGCCAAAGGCGTGTCGCTGGAAGTCAGCGATGAAGCGCGCGACTGGCTGGCTGAGAAGGGCTATGACAAAGCGATGGGCGCCCGTCCAATGGCGCGTACCGTGCAGGACAGCCTGAAAAAACCGTTAGCCAATGAACTCCTGTTTGGTTCACTGGTAGATGGTGGCTCAGTGTCGGTGGCGCTGGATCGTGAGAAGGGTGAACTTACCTATCACTTCCTGAGCGCAGAAAAACGCAAAACGGAAGGCACGGTGCACTAAGCCCTGCTGCAGAAATGAAAAAGGCCGGATGATTATCCGGCCTTTTTTTTCGCTGCTTAACGCAAGGCGATAAAATTACTGCAATTTAGCGACTACGGAAGACAATGCGGCCTTTGCTCAGGTCGTACGGCGTCAGCTCAACGGTCACTTTGTCACCCGTCAGGATACGGATGTAGTTTTTGCGCATTTTACCGGAGATGTGAGCAGTAACCACGTGTCCGTTCTCAAGTTCTACGCGGAACATGGTGTTAGGTAACGTATCCAGTACGGTACCTTGCATTTCAATATTGTCTTCTTTGGCCATCGAATCCTCTGGGTGTACTACCTTTCAGTTGAACCGGCAAGATAATGCCCAATTCAACGATTTATGTAAAGAACCGTCGGCGATTTTGCCAACGCTTTGCTGGGGTGCACGGCAGGGCGTGCATCCGGTAAAATTAGGGTGTTTATGTGGCGTCTGCAGGGGATTAGCGGGCTAAGAATCTGTATCAACCGGTTATACGCGCACGATTGAAAACAGTTCCGAGAGTGCGTTGAGATTCCCAGCCTGGCAATTCCGGCTCAGGCTTGCGAAGCGCGGACGACATACCAAACCCGGCTATTATACCACTTAACCGCCTTTATGTGTGCAAAACATCTCAACATGGCTAAAAAAGGGTTTGTGTCTGCCAGCACCCTTCGCTCACTGACTGGCTCACCAGGCGTTGTACATACTGCAGATAGTCAGCCCGCGGAATCTCCTGTGCACCCAGCGAAGCAGTATGAGAATTAAGAACCTGGCAGTCAATTAACTGCCCCCGATGCCTGATGAAGTGCTGGCAGAATACCCAGAGTGCAGTTTTTGAGGCATTCTCCTGACGGCTGAACATCGACTCGCCACAGAAGATTTGTCCCAGCGCGAGTCCATACAGACCACCGACCAGCTGCTGCTCGTTCCATACCTCTACGGAGTGCGCGTGGCCCAGCTCATAGAGTTGCAACCAGGCGCGTTTCATCTCAAAGGTGATCCAGGTGCCTTCATCGCGGCCGCTGGCACAGCCCTCGATCACCGCAGCAAACGACTGATTCATCGTGACGCGATAGGGCGATCGACTGTGGAAACGTTTCATGCTGCGGCTGAGATGAAACTGCTCAGGCAGCAGCACCGCACGGGGATCGGGCGACCACCAGAGAATCGGGTCACCGGACGAAAACCAGGGAAAAATGCCGTGCTGATACGCGTTAAGTAACCGGGCAGGAGAAAGATCGCCCCCCATGGCAAGCAGACCATTAGGTTCGCGCAGGGCCATTTCAGGTGGCGGAAAGTTCAGAGAGTCCCGTGACAGTTGTACCAGTCTCATAGCGTTATGTTACTCATCAGCGTTTCGCTAAGACTATAACGCAATACGCTGCCGGAAACGCCAGTAGCGGCCTGATTTTGAGATTAATTCGGCATGGCTGCCCTGTTCAATAATTTCGCCATTATCCATCACGCAGATGCGATCCATCTGTTCGAGACCGCTGAGCCGATGGGTAACCATTATCACGGTCTTATCTGCGGTTAACTGCTGCAGCAGCGCGAGGATATGCTGCTCAGTGGTGGCATCCAGGCCTTCAGTCGGTTCATCCAGCAGCCAGAGATCGCCATCATGCAGCAGCGCGCGCGCCAGCGCGAGTCGGCGCAGTTCGCCACCTGAAAGCGGACGGCCGCCTTCGCCCATCCAGGCGTTGAGCCCTTCGGGGTTCTCGGACAGCCGCTGCAGACCGACATCGTTCAGGGCGCGGATAAGCCGCTCGTCACTGGCGTCGGGACAGGCCAGCAGGAGGTTATCGCGCAGGCTCTGACTGAAAAGATGAACACGCTGCGTGACCACGCTGATGCGCTGGCGCAGTTCAGACTCTGACCAATCATTAATGAGTCGATCGTTGAGGCTGATCGTCCCGTGCTGGCTCTCCCAGCCGCGGGTTAACAGGGCCAGCAGCGTAGATTTTCCGCAGCCGGTCGGCCCCAGAAGCGCTATGCGCTCGCCCGCCGCCACTGCCAGATGACAGCCATTCAGCACCTTTTCCGGACGCCCGGGATAGTTGAAATCAAGCTGGTCGATGCGGACGGCCAGGCTGCCAGGCCGCGCCGCCGACGCTGCCGGAAAAGCGATCGCGGGAGGCTGATCGATCACCTCACTGACGCGCTGAGCGGCCGCTATCACCTGCGACATCGGCAGAAATGCCCCGGCGATCGGGGCCAGCGCTTCAAAGGCCGCCAGTGAGCAAAATACGACCAGTGCAATCAGCGAACCGGGTAGCTGATAGTCGCTGATGGTCGCGGCGCTGAGCCAGAGCAGCAGGGTGACCGTCATGCCGCTGATCAGCAGCAGCAGGCTCTGCGCCGCCGCCTGCAGATGCTGTTGCTGGCGCTGAGCCTGCTGCCAGCGCTGTTCATCCGCATCAAGCTGCCGACGCCACTGCTTCGACGCGCCATATAGCGTGAGTTCCGCCTGCGCCGACAGCCACTGCGTCAGCTGTGAACGCCAGCGGGCACGGCCCTGGGCAATCGCGATACCGGCAGGCGAGCCGAGGTGATAAAACAGCGCGGGCATCAGTACCAGGGTACCCAGCATGATCCCGCCCAGCGTCAATGCCAGCGGAACAGCGATCAGGCTCAGCCCCAGCGTCACCACTACAATCACCACAAAGGCGCCCGTCAGCGGCGAGATGACACGCAGATAAAGATGATCCAGCGTATCGACATCGGCGACAAAGCGGTTAAGCAGGTCTGCCTGACGGAACAGCGACAGCTGGCCCGGCGAGAGCGCCATCAGACGACCAAACGTATGAACACGCAGATGCTGCAGGACTCTGAACGTTGCGTCGTGACTCACCAGGCGTTCGGCATAGCGAGCGGCCGTGCGAATGATCGCGGCCCCGCGTACGCCTGCCGCAGGCAGCATATAGTTGAAGGTATAGAGTCCGGCGACGCCTGCCACGGACGAGGCGGCAAGGAACCAGCCGGAAAGGGTGAGCAGGCTGATACTGGCCAGCAGGGTTACGATCGCCAGTACGACACCCAGCGTCAGGCGAAAAGGGTGGCGCTGCCAGAGACGAAGAAAAGGACGCAGGGCGGACATCAGTAGATCTCCTGTTGGCGATGCTTCAGCATCTCACTGAAGGCACCCGGCTGTTGTGAGAGTTGCGCCCAGCTTCCCTGCTGTACCAGTTTACCCGCTTCCATCACCCAGAGGGTCGGCCAGCGACTCAGTGTGTCGATCTGATGGGTAATCATCAGCGTGGTCTGACGGGTCGCGGCCTGGTTCAGTGCCACCATCACATGACGTTCACTCAGTGCATCCAGGCTGGCGGCGGGTTCATCGAGCAGTAAAAGATGGGCAGGCTTGCAGAGTGCACGCGCGACCGCGATGCGCTGCGCCTGGCCCACGGAGAGCAGACTGCTCCCTTCCCCTGGCGGCGTATCAATGCCCTGCGGCAGACGGGGCAGAAACTCGGTAATACCGCACGAGTCGAGCAGCGCGTCAAAACGGTCGGCTTCACAGGTGGCTCCCATCAGAATGTTGTCGCGCAGGGTGGCAGCCGGTAACTGAGGATTCTGTCCTACCCAGCTAAGCTGCTGATGCCAGTCCGTTCGCCGTATCTCACGCAGTTCTGTGCCGTTGACCGTCAGGGATCCCCGGTAGGGCAGGAAACCGAGCAGGGCGTTCATCAGGGCGGTTTTACCGGCCCCGCTCTGGCCGACCAGCGCAATCTGTTCGCCCGGCGCGATGCTGAAGGTGAGGGGCCCGCATAGCACCTGGCCATCGGGCGCGCAGACGCACAGATCCGTAGCGATCACCGAAACTGCGCCACTGGCGGTGAAAGGTTGCTGGCCCGCCTGCGGCGCGACGTCGGGCGTAGCCTGCATAAAAGCCTCAAGCGCATCAGCTCCACCGACCGCCTGCGCTTTAGCATGATAGAACGCGCCAAGATCGCGCAGCGGCTGGAAAAATTCCGGGGCGAGGATCAGCACCAGAAAACCGGCAAACAGCGTGACGCCCTGGCCGTAATCGCCGAAATGGAGTTCGCCCAGATAGGAGAAGCCAAAGTAGACGGCCACTACCGCAATCGCGAGTGAGGCAAAGAACTCCAGCACCGCGGAGGAGAGAAAGGCGAGGCGCAGCACCTCCATCGTCCGCTGGCGGAAATCAGTCGTGGCGGCGGCCACGGCCTGCTGCTCGGCTGCACCGCGATGAAAGAGCCGCAGCGTTTCCCGGCCACGCAGGCGATCCAGGAAGTTCCCACTCAGTCGGGCCAGCACCAGGAAGTTGCGGCGATTAGCCTCGGCTGCCCCCATTCCGACCAGCGCCATGAATAACGGAATCAGGGGGGCGGTGGCAAACAGGATCAGACCAGCTGTCCAGTTGAGCGGAAAAATGGTCAGCAGGATGCAGCAGGGGATCAGCGCCGCCAGAGTCATCTGCGGCAGATAGCGCGCGTAATACTCCTGCATCTCTTCAATCTGCTCCAGCAGCAGCGTCGCCCAGCTTCCGGCAGGTTTTCCCTGAATCCAGGCCGGGCCCAGTTCAGCTAACCGGTCCAGCACCTGCTGGCGTAACGCCTGCCGGATGGCCTGCCCGGCACGAAATCCGATCAGTTCCCGGGCATAGTTAATCAGGGCGCGCAGCACAAAGCAGAGCAGCAGCAACATGATGCTAAACGTCAGGGTTTCATGTGGCTGCCGGTCAATAATCAGGGCCTGCAGCAGCGAGGCGAGCAGGGCCGACTGGGCGATAATCAGCAGGGCACCTGCCGTGCCCAGCAGCGTGTTGAGCCGCAACCAGCGACCGGCGAAACGACGTTGCTGACGAAGCCAGCGGGTAAGATGCTGCTGCCGCGATTTGTCCATGCGAGACCATGCTAAATATCGATGAGGGGGAAAACAGGAAACGCGTTTTGCGCGCTTCAGAGGCAAGAATCTAGCATGAGGGCAATAAAAAAGGCGACTGAAAAACCGTCGCCTGGAACATTTGAGATCAGAGAGTTAACAACTTACCGATCGTTTTTAACCAGTCCGTCAAGAAAACGCTCAGCGTCTAACGCAGCCATACAACCGGTGCCTGCTGACGTGATCGCCTGGCGGTAAATATGGTCCATGACATCGCCTGCCGCGAAGACGCCAGGGATGCTGGTCTGGGTAGCATTGCCGTGCAGGCCTGACTGCACTTTAATGTAACCATTCTCCAGCGCCAGCTGGCCCTCAAAGATGGCCGTGTTCGGGCTGTGTCCAATCGCGACAAAGAGGCCCGCGACGTCCAGCGTTTCCGTTTCATCACTGTTCTGGGTAGAGCGCAGCGTCAGACCGGTTACACCCATCTGATCACCAGTCACCTCTTCCAGCGTGCGATGCGTGTGCAGCACGATATTGCCGTTGTGCACTTTTTCCATCAGACGGTCAATCAGGATCTTCTCAGCGCGGAAGCTGTCGCGACGGTGAATAAGATGCACTTCGGCAGCGATGTTCGCCAGATAAAGCGCCTCTTCAACCGCTGTGTTGCCGCCACCGATGACGGCCACTTTCTGGTTGCGGTAGAAGAATCCGTCACAGGTCGCGCAGGCAGAGACACCTTTGCCTTTAAACGCCTCTTCTGAGGGCAGGCCCAGATAGCGCGCTGACGCACCGGTCGCGATGATCAGCGCGTCCGAGGTGTACTCCCCACTGTCGCCCGTCAGGCGGAACGGACGGTTCTGCAGATCCACGGTATGGATATGATCAAAAATGATTTCAGTATTAAATTTTTCGGCATGCTCATGCATGCGCTCCATCAGCGATGGGCCTGTCAGATCGTGCGGGTCGCCCGGCCAGTTTTCCACCTCAGTGGTAGTGGTCAGCTGTCCGCCTTTTTCCAGACCGGTAATCAGCACCGGATTCAGGTTGGCGCGTGCAGCATAAACGGCTGCGGTATAACCCGCTGGGCCAGAGCCCAGAATGAGTAACTTACTGTGTTTGGCCGTACTCATGCGTTCCTCAGTTTCATTCGGCTGACATAGCCTGCGATTGTAGGGAATATCCGGCAGCAATGACAAGGCTTAGCCAATTTTGTTAACGATAGCTGCAAACGGCGTAGACGATGAGTGGCAGTTTTGCCTGCCCGATGCGCCAGAAGGGGGCAAAACTCGGGTTAAACCGGTGCATGAGCGGAAAAATATTCATTTAAAAACAGATACCCAGCGGTCTGTCTGGCATCTTGTCCTGAATTTGGTGATTTTACTTTGACAATCGCCTGCGCATTTGCGAAAACATTATCAGAAGTGAATAACATTTATCGGCACAAAACAGGTTTTCATCGCCTGTTTTGCACGTAACGCCGGATAAAAGCAGTCTGATATGGATAATGACGCATGATGTGGACAGACAACATGCGTCATATCGATAAGTCTTATTACTCAGGCTCCGTTAGCTCACTTCAGAAATGCCCCGAACAATGAGCGTTTTCAGGGCGTGGCAGGTAAAGGGAAGGAATGAAGAGAGACAATAATAATGGTAGACAATAAGAAACGCCCCGGGAAAGACCTCGACAGAATTGACAGGAATATTCTGAACGAACTTCAGAAAGATGGTCGCATTTCAAATGTAGAGCTTTCCAAACGCGTAGGCTTATCACCTACGCCATGCCTTGAGCGCGTGCGCCGCCTCGAACGTCAGGGTTTTATCCTTGGCTATACCGCGCAGCTGAACCCGCACTATCTGGATGCCTCTCTGCTGGTATTTGTTGAGATTACTCTGAATCGTGGCGCGCCGGATGTATTTGAACAATTTAACGCCGCCGTGCAAAAACTTGAGGAAACTCAAGAGTGTCACCTCGTTTCTGGTGATTTTGACTACCTGCTGAAAACCCGCGTTCCTGATATGTCTGCCTATCGTAAGCTGCTCGGTGAAACCCTGCTGCGCCTGCCGGGCGTAAACGACACGCGAACCTATGTGGTGATGGAAGAGGTCAAACAGAGCAACCGGCTGGTGATCAAAACCCGCTGATGCGGCGCAGGTGCAAAACCTGTGAGATTTCGGTACACTCCTGTGCATTCATACAGGATCAGCGTCGGGCTTGCCCGACGCTGTTGCTTCTTACTTTACAGGCACCTGGAGAGTCCTCTTGAGCCAGGAATACACAGAAGATAAAGACGTTTCGTTACAGTCGCTGAGCAGTGGACGTCGTCTGCTGGAAGCGATGCTCATTCTGGTGGCGCTGTTTGCCATCTACCTGATGGTTTCTCTGGTCAGTTTTAATCCTTCCGACCCGAGCTGGTCGCAGACGGCCTGGCATGAACCCATTCACAATCTCGGCGGCAGCCCCGGTGCCTGGCTGGCCGATACCTTACTCTTCATCTTTGGGGTGATGGCGTATGCCATTCCGCCTGTCATCCTGGGGCTGTGCTGGATTGCTTTCCGGCAGCGCGATAATCAGGACTATTTCGACTACTTTGCGGTCGGGCTGCGCTTAATCGGCGTGCTTGCGCTGGTGGTGACGACCTGTGGTATGGCGGCGCTGAATGCCGACGATATCTGGTACTTCGCCTCCGGCGGCGTCATTGGCAGCCTGGTCAGTAATGCGATCGCCCCGTGGTTCAGTCCGGCGGGTGGCACGCTGATGCTGCTCTGCGTCTGGGCGGCGGGCATCACGCTCTATACCGGCTGGTCGTGGCTGACCATCGCAGAGCGGATTGGTGGTGTGGTGATGGGTGTACTGACGTTTGCCAGTAACCGCTCACGTCACGATGAGCCGTGGCTGGAAGAGGATGACGAGCGCGATACGCGCGAATATGCCGATCTGCCTGAGATGAGCGGGGCGGATCAGGACGACGATGTGCTGCTCTCTTCGCCGCGTGCGGCGTCCGCGCCGTCACAGCCCGATCCGCTGCTGGCGAAAGCTGCCGCAGCAACCAGCGCTGCCGTCGCGGCGACCACCGAAGCGGCTGGCGTCACGCCTGCCGTGGTCGCATCGGCTGCTGCGGGCACACCTGCGCCTGCAGCAGCAGGCACTGCGCCAGCGCCAGTTGCACCGGCCGCCACCATTCCGGCATCGCAGCCTGGGGCTACGCCTGCGCAGAGCGCCCCTGCATCGTACAGTGCCCCAGCGGCTGCGCAGAGCGCCACTGACCCTCACCGTGCTCCGGCAACCGGGCAGAGCGCCCCTGCGTCTTACACTGCCCCGCCAGCTGCGCAAATCGCCCCGGAATCCTACCGTGCTCCGGCCGCCGTGCAGACTACGCCCGAGCCTTACTCCACTCCGGCAGCGGCGCCGTCTGCGTCTGCTCCGGCGGCCTCTCCGCCGCTTTATCATTTCGAAATGCCGGACGAGGCGCCAGCCGCGCCATCGTTCAGCGCTTATGATGATGATGAGCCCAGAATGGGCAACTGGCGGGATGCGGCAGCAGTGCCTGCCACCACCGCTGCGGCCGCAACGGCAGCGACAGCCGCCGCGGCATCGGCTACGCGTACCACGCCTGTGTTCGACATAGCACCGGAAACTTCGCCAAATCCGCAGGTTAAACAGGGCATCGGACCGGCGTTACCACGTCCTAATCCGGTTAAACTGCCGACCCGCCGCGAGCTGGCTTCTTACGGTATCAAGTTGCCGTCTCAGCGCATGGCTGAAGAGAAAGCCCGTGCGGAAGAGCGTGAAACGGCCCCGACTCAGAGTCAGGCGTCTGTGGCGGAGGCTGAAGAGGCGCAACAGCAGGCTGAACTGCGCCAGGCCTTCCAGTCTGAGCAGCAGCAGCGCTACGGCACCAGCTGGCAGCAGGATGAAGAAGAGGAACAGGATGCACAGCAGCAGGCTGCGCTGGCGCGTCAGTTCGCCGAACAGCAACAGCAGCGTTACCAGTCTGACGTGAAGAAAGAGCCGGTACTGAATATCGATACCGCCTCTGCGTTTGATTTTTCACCGATGAAAGATCTGGTGGATGATGGCCCGACCGAGCCGCTGTTTACCATTGCGGCGACGCCGGAACCGGAAGCGCCCGCGGTTTCACATGAGCCCTGGCAGCAGGTGAGCGAGGTTGCAGAGCCGCAGGCTGCGGCTCAGGTACCTGCACCGGCCGAACCGGCTTACAGTGCCCCGGCTGAACCGGCTTACAGTGCCCCGGCCGAACCCGTTTACAGTGCCCCGGCCGAACCCGTTTACAGTGCCCCGGCCGAACCGGCCTATACCACGCCTGCCGCGACGTCTGCCTACAGCGCACCTGCGTCTCCTGCGGCACCGGCTTACCCGTCAGCGGTCTATGGTACACCCGCTGCCGCGCCTGAACCTGTTGAAGAGGCGAAACCGTCACTGCATGACAGCCTGATTCACCCGTTCCTGATGCGTCATGAACAGCCGCTGGAGAAACCTTCTACACCTCTGCCTTCCATGGATCTGCTGACCGCTCCTCCGGCCGAGGAAGAGCCGGTAGATATGTTCTCGCTGGAGCAGACCGCCCGTCTGGTCGAAGCGCGTCTGGGCGATTATCGCGTGAAGGCGGAAGTCGTCGGCATCTCGCCTGGCCCGGTGATCACCCGGTTCGAGCTCGATCTGGCGCCTGGCGTTAAAGCGGCGCGAATCTCCAACCTGTCGCGTGACCTGGCGCGTTCACTCTCTACCGTCGCGGTGCGTGTTGTGGAGGTGATCCCCGGGAAACCTTACGTGGGTCTGGAACTGCCGAACAAGCATCGTCAGACCGTTTACCTGCGTGAAGTTCTGGACTGCCCTAAATTCCGCGATAACCCGTCACCGCTCTCTGTGGTGCTGGGTAAAGACATTGCCGGACAGCCGGTGGTCGCCGATCTGGCCAAAATGCCTCACCTGCTGGTCGCCGGTACCACCGGTTCCGGTAAGTCTGTCGGCGTGAATGCCATGATTATCAGCATGCTCTACAAGGCGACGCCTGAAGAAGTACGCTTCATCATGATTGACCCGAAAATGCTGGAGCTGTCAGTCTATGAAGGCATTCCGCATCTGCTGACCGAAGTCGTCACGGATATGAAGGATGCGGCCAATGCGCTGCGCTGGAGTGTGGGTGAGATGGAGCGTCGCTATAAGCTGATGTCGGCGCTGGGCGTGCGTAACCTTGCGGGTTATAACGAAAAAGTGGAGCAGGCCGAGGCGATGGGTCGTCCGATCCCCGATCCGTTCTGGAAGCCGGGCGACAGCATGGATATGACGCCGCCGGTTCTGGAAAAACTGCCTTACATCGTGGTGATGGTCGATGAGTTTGCCGACCTGATCATGGCCGTGGGCAAAAAGGTGGAAGAGCTGATTGCGCGTCTGGCACAGAAAGCCCGTGCCGCCGGTATTCACCTTGTGCTGGCGACCCAGCGTCCTTCAGTGGATGTCATTACCGGGTTGATCAAAGCGAACATCCCGACACGTATCGCTTTTACCGTGTCCAGCAAAATTGACTCCCGTACTATTCTCGATCAGGGCGGTGCAGAGTCCCTGCTGGGCATGGGTGACATGCTCTATATGCCGCCGAACTCCTCGCTGCCGATTCGTGTACACGGTGCGTTTGTGCGTGACCAGGAAGTGCATGCGGTGGTGCAGGACTGGAAAGCCCGCGGTCGTCCGCAATATATCGACAGCATTACCGCTGGCGAAGAGAGCGAAAGCGCGGGCGGAATGGACAGTGATGAGGAGCTGGATCCGCTGTTTGATCAGGCCGTGAGCTTTGTCATCGACAAGCGCCGGGCGTCAATTTCAGGCGTTCAGCGTCAGTTCCGCATTGGTTATAACCGCGCGGCGCGTATCATTGAACAGATGGAAGCACAGGGCATCGTCTCCGCACCCGGACACAACGGCAACCGTGAAGTGCTGTCGCCGCCGCCGCACGATATGTAGCCAGCGATATGTTTTGAAACATGATTCAATGAGCCAGTTTATACTGGCTCATTGTTTTTAGGGGGCTTACCCCCATATCTTAATCAGGTTTCGGTTTTTTCCTCTGTTCTGATGACGGAACGGCGACCAGGCTTAATGCAGTAATCGACGGGAACATTTAAATAAGGAATTGCAGCAGATGAAACTACGCGTAATCGCTCTGGGCCTGTTGGCCACCTTTTCTTCAGCCAGTGTTCTGGCTGATGCTTCCAGTGACCTGCAACAGCGCCTGAACAAGGTCAACAGCTTCCATGCCAGCTTCACGCAAAAAGTGACCGACAGCAGCGGCGCTAACGTTCAGGATGGCGAAGGCGAACTGTGGGTAAAACGCCCCAGCCTGTTTAACTGGCACATGACCGCGCCGGATGAAAGCATCATTATCTCCGACGGCAAATCGCTGTGGTTCTACAATCCGTTTGTTGAGCAGGCGACCGTCAGCCTGTTGCAGAATGCGACCAGCAACACACCGTTTATGCTGATTGCCCGCAACCAGTCAAACGACTGGAAGCAGTACAACATTAAACAGCAGGGTGACAACTTCGAGCTGACGCCGAAAAACAGCGACGGCAATCTGAAGCAGTTCACCATTCAGGTCACGCCTGGCGGTACTATCAATCGCTTCAGCGCGATTGAGCAGGATGGTCAGCGCAGCGACTACCAGCTGAAGAGCCAGCAGAATGGGGCGATCAGCCCGGATAAATTCACGTTCACACCGCCTAAAGGCGTAACGGTGGACGACCAACGTCAGTGAGGTCATGGTGAGTAACCTGTCCCTGGATTTTTCCACCGAAAATTTCAAACCTCTGGCCGCGCGTATGCGGCCAGAAACATTGAAACAGTACATTGGTCAGCAGCATCTGCTGGGCGCGGGCAAACCTCTGCCGCGCGCGATTGAAGCAGGGCACCTGCATTCAATGATCCTGTGGGGGCCGCCCGGGACCGGCAAGACCACGCTGGCTGAGATTATCGCGCATTACGGTAACGCCGATGTGGAGCGCATCTCGGCGGTGACCTCAGGCGTAAAAGAGATCCGGGAGGCGATCGAGCGTGCGCGGCAGAACAAACATGCCGGGCGGCGCACCATCCTGTTTGTGGACGAGGTGCATCGCTTTAACAAAAGCCAGCAGGATGCATTTTTACCGCACATTGAAGATGGCACTATCACTTTTATTGGTGCGACCACCGAAAACCCCTCGTTTGAACTTAACTCGGCGTTGCTGTCGCGCGCCCGCGTTTACCTGCTGAAATCCCTGACGCAGGCGGATATTGAACAGGTGCTGGATCAGGCGATGCAGGATAAAGCCCGGGGTTATGGTGACAGTGACATCGTGCTGCCGGACAATACGCGCCGGATGATTGCTGAACTGGTCAACGGCGATGCCCGCCGGGCGCTGAACACGCTGGAGATGATGGCGGACATGGCGGAAGCCGACGCGTCAGGTCAGCGGCAGCTGACGCCGCAACTGCTCAATGAAGTGTCGGGTGAGCGTTCTGCGCGCTTTGATAACAAGGGCGATCGTTTCTACGATCTTATCTCGGCGCTGCACAAGTCGGTGCGCGGATCCGCACCCGACGCGGCGCTCTACTGGTATGCGCGTATCATTACCGCAGGCGGCGACCCGCTCTATGTCGCGCGGCGGTTGCTGGCTATCGCTTCGGAAGATGTCGGCAATGCCGATCCACGCGGGATGCAGGTGGCGATTGCCGCCTGGGACTGCTTTACGCGCGTGGGGCCGGCCGAAGGGGAGCGCGCGATAGCTCAGGCGATCGTCTATCTGGCCTGCGCGCCGAAAAGTAACGCCGTCTACACCGCCTTCAAGGCCGCGATGCGCGATGCCCGCGACCATCCCGACTACGATGTGCCGGAACATCTGCGTAATGCGCCGACTAAGCTCATGAAAGAGATGGGGCTGGGTAAAGAGTACCGTTACGCGCATGACGAAACGCACGCCTATGCCGCAGGTGAAGTCTATTTTCCCGAGGCGCTGGCCGGTGCACGCTATTACACCCCGACCACGCGCGGACTGGAGGGTAAGATTGGCGAAAAGCTAAGCTGGCTGGCTGAGCAGGATCAAAATAGCCCGACAAAACGCTACCGCTGAAACAGACGTTACGGTAATGTGAGCAATGTTTTCAACGCATTCCACGGGGTGCGTCCCTTCTTTTAACCAACTTTTAATACACAGGATAAGCATGCTCGATCCCAATCTGCTGCGTAATGAGCCAGACGCAGTCGCAGAAAAACTGGCACGCCGGGGATACAAACTGGATGTGGACACGCTGCGTTCGCTCGAAGAGCGTCGCAAGGTGTTGCAGGTAGAAACAGAAAATCTGCAGGCTGAGCGTAACGCCCGATCCAAATCCATCGGTCAGGCCAAAGCACGTGGGGAAGACATCGAGCCGCTGCGTCAGGAAGTGAACGTACTGGGCGAACGCCTGGATAGCGCAAAAGCAGAACTGGATGAACTGCAGAATCAAATCCGTGACTTCGCGCTGGCGCTGCCGAACATTCCGGCAGATGAAGTGCCGCTGGGCAAAGATGACAGTGAAAACCAGGAAGTGAGCCGCTGGGGCACTCCGCGTGAGTTCAGCTTTCCGGTGAAAGATCATGTTGAACTGGGCGAAGCAGCCAAAGGTCTGGATTTTGCGGCTGCCGTGAAGCTGACCGGCTCGCGCTTTGTGGTGATGCAGGGGCAGATTGCCCGTCTGCATCGCGCACTGAGCCAGTTCATGATCGACCTGCACACCGAGCAGCATGGCTACCTCGAAACCTATGTGCCCTATCTGGTTAACCATGAAACGCTGTATGGCACCGGCCAGTTGCCGAAGTTTGGTGAGGACCTGTTCCATACCCGTCCGCTGGAAGAAGAGTCAGACAGCAGCCACTATGCGCTGATCCCTACCGCAGAAGTGCCGCTGACCAACCTGGCGCGTGACGAGATCCTCGAAGAGGAGAGTCTGCCGGTTAAGCTGACCGCACATACCCCATGCTTCCGTTCTGAAGCGGGATCCTACGGTCGTGACACGCGCGGCCTGATCCGTATGCATCAGTTCGACAAGGTGGAAATGGTGCAGATCGTCAGCCCGGAGCACTCTATGGAGGCGCTGGAAGAGCTGACCGGTCACGCTGAGAAGGTACTGCAGCTGCTGAACCTGCCATATCGTAAGGTGCTGCTCTGCACCGGCGACATGGGCTTCGGGTCAACTAAAACCTACGATCTGGAAGTCTGGCTCCCGGCGCAGAATACTTATCGTGAAATCTCATCCTGCTCCAATATGGGTGATTTCCAGGCACGTCGCATGCAGGCGCGCTGCCGCAGCAAGCAGGATAAGAAGCCACGTCTGGTGCATACCCTGAACGGTTCAGGTCTGGCTGTCGGCCGTACCCTGGTTGCAGTGCTGGAAAATTACCAGCAGGAAGATGGTCGTATCGCGGTGCCAGAAGTTTTACGCCCTTATATGAACGGCGTCGAAATGATCGGTTAAGTGCTACTGATACACTAAACCCGGCTCCGGCCGGGTTTTTTTATGCCGCCGTATCATCATGTCCCATACAGACAGGCCAGAATTTATCACAAATAAACGTTATCGACATCAGACCTGCCGAAACGCCTAAAAATCTCATTTTTCATAGAGATAGCTATTAACCTCCCGCCAGTTATAACGTTTGTAACCCACTGAAGATTAGTAAATTAAATTGTCGGCCAGCAAAATGTGCTGCGGTCATTTCTCGCCCATTGACTTTATATTAGCGGATGGCAAACTGCGCGCAATTTCCTTCTTCTATTCTGGTTTTTATCCCCTATGTCCACCTGGTCACGCCCTGTGATATTGCTGCTATGCGGCCTGATGTTAATGACTGTCGCCATCGCCGTGCTGAATACGCTGGTTCCCCTGTGGCTGACTCATGATCTCCTCACCACCTGGCAGGTGGGCATTGTCAGTTCCGCTTATTACACCGGAAATCTTGCCGGCACGCTGCTGGCGGGCTGGCTGATCGGCCAGTATGGTTTCAATCGCAGCTACTACCTGGCGACCGGACTCTTTGCGCTGGCGACGGTGTGTCTGGCGATGATGCAGGGATTCTGGCTATGGAGCGCGCTGCGTTTTATGGCAGGCGCAGGCTGTGCGCTGATGTGGGTGGTGGTCGAGAGCGCGCTGCTCTGCAGCGGCACCGTGCGTAACCGCGGACGGCTGCTTGCAGCCTATATGATTGTCTATTATCTGGGCACCGTTGCCGGGCAGCTGCTGGTCAGCAGGCTTTCCACGGAGCTGCTCAGCGTCATCCCCTGGGTCACTTCGCTGGTGCTGTGCGCGGTCTTACCGCTGGCCTTTACCCGCGTTTCCGCCCGTGCGGAAGCGGCGGAAACGGCTCAGCCGCGTATCTGGCCGATGCTGCGTCGCCGGAGTTCACGCCTGGGTATCAATGGCTGCATTATTTCCGGCATCGTTCTCGGCTCGCTCTATGGTCTGATGCCGCTCTACCTGTCACATCAGGGCATGAGCGACGCCAATGTCGGTTACTGGATGGCATTGCTGGTGAGCGCAGGGATTGTCGGGCAGTGGCCGGTGGGGCGTCTGGCCGATCGCTTTGGCCGGCTGCTGGTGCTGCGTGTGCAGGTCTTTGTCGTCATCCTCGGCGCTATGGCGATGTTAAGCAATGCCGCGATGGCACCGGCACTGTTTGTTCTGGGGCTGGCGGGCTTTACGCTCTATCCGGTGGCGATGTCCTGGGCGTGTGAGACCGTCGCACATCACGAGCTGGTTGCGATGAATCAGGCGCTACTGATGAGCTATACCGTTGGCAGTCTGCTTGGCCCGGCCATGACCTCAATGCTGATGCAGAACTATTCTGACCGCCTGCTGTTTGTGATGATCGCCGCCGTGTCGCTGATCTATCTGGTGATGCTGCTGCGCAAAGCCGATCAGCATGCCACACCGGTGGCGCACGCCTGAGGGCGGAAACGCAAAAAGGGAGCGCAGGCTCCCTTTTTGCTGTTATGACATTTAATACATCACTTCATGGCCGTAACTGGCAAGAATGTTTTTCACCCGTTCCATGGTCTCTTTGGTGGGCGGTTTGACGCCCTCCAGTTTGTACGCTTCACCCATCGCGATCCATTTGTGTTTACCCAGCTCGTGGTAGGGCAGCAGCTCAATCTTCTCCACGTTCTCCATGTCCCGTGTAAACTCACCCAGCCGGTGCGCCGTGTCATCATCATCGGAGTAGCCGGGCACCACGACAAACCGGATCCAGGTGCGTTTTCCCTTCTTCTGCAGGTAACGGGCAAAGTCCAGCGTCCGGTGGTTGGATACGCCAACCAGAATCTGATGGACTTCATCATTCATCTGTTTCAGATCGAGCATCACCAAATCCGTTACGTCGAGCAGCTCATCGATCACCGGATCGTAACGGCGGACAAACCCGTTTGTGTCGAGACAGGTATGGATGCCTTCTGCTTTGCAGGCGCGGAACCAGTCGCGGACGAATTCAGCCTGAAGAATCGCTTCGCCTCCTGATGCCGTTACGCCGCCGCCCGAAGCGTTCATAAAGTGGCGATAGGAGAGCACATCAGCCATCAGCGCGTCGACGCTGATCTCTTTGCCGCCGTGGGTATCCCAGGTATCGCGATTGTGGCAGTAGAGGCAGCGCATCAGACAGCCCTGAAAGAAAGTGATGAAACGGATGCCGGGACCATCAACGGTTCCGCAGGATTCAAATGAGTGGATACGACCGTTAACTGACATTGCGATGTTTTCTCCAGTAAGTCTGCCGGGACAGACGGCGCAATCTCTGTTGCGCTCAGGGCAGGAAATCGGTTCTGGCAGGCACCCTGACAGGATGACGACCAGAACAGACTTTTGAGTAAAAGGCTCCGCGAGGAGCCTTTTTATTACTCAGAACGGCGATTACAGGGATTGTGTGAAGGTACGTGTAATCACATCCTGCTGCTGCTCTTTGGTCAGCGAGTTAAAGCGTACCGCGTAACCAGAGACGCGAATGGTCAGCTGCGGATATTTTTCCGGATGCGCCATCGCGTCCAGCAGCATGTCACGGTTCATCACGTTGACATTAAGGTGCTGACCGCCTTCGATACTGGCTTCGTGATGGAAATAGCCATCCATCAGACCAGCAAGATTGGTTTTACGCACGTTATCATCTTTACCCAGTGCGTTTGGCACGATGGAGAAGGTATAGGAGATACCATCTTTCGCGTAAGCAAACGGCAGTCTGGCAACGGATGTCAGCGAGGCAACGGCACCTTTCTGGTCGCGGCCATGCATCGGGTTGGCACCCGGGCCAAACGGTGCCCCTGCGCGGCGTCCATCCGGTGTGTTACCGGTTTTCTTACCGTAAACCACGTTAGAGGTAATGGTCAGAACAGACTGTGTTGGGACGGCATTACGATAGGTGGCCAGCTGCTGAATTTTCTTCATGAAGCGTTCAACCAGATCGCAGGCCAGGTCATCCACCCGGGGGTCGTTGTTACCGAACTGCGGATATTCGCCTTCAATATTAAAGTCGATAGCCAGACCATCTTCATCACGCACCGGCTTCACCCGGGCATATTTAATGGCAGAGAGTGAGTCGGCAGCCACGGAGAGACCGGCGATACCACAGGCCATGGTGCGGTAGACATCGCGATCGTGTAAGGCCATCAGTGCCGCTTCATAGCTGTATTTATCATGCATGTAGTGAATGATATTCAGTGAGGTTACATACTGTTTGGCCAGCCAGTCCATGAAGTGGTCCATACGCGCCATGACGGTATCAAAATCCAGCACGTCGTCGCTGATTTTGTCGCCTTTCGGTCCAACCTGCATTTTCAGCTTCTCATCCACGCCGCCGTTAATGGCGTAAAGCAGCGTTTTCGCCAGGTTGGCACGGGCGCCAAAGAACTGCATCTGTTTGCCGACCACCATCGGGCTCACGCAGCAGGCGATGGCATAGTCATCGTTATCAAAATCAGGACGCATCAGGTCATCGTTCTCATACTGCAGGGATGAGGTGTCGATAGAGACTTTAGCGGCATATTTTTTGAAATTAACCGGCAGTTTTTCTGACCACAGAATGGTCATGTTCGGCTCAGGTGAAGGACCCATGGTGTAGAGGGTGTTCAGGAAGCGGAACGTACTTTTTGATACCAAGGTTCGGCCATCGACGCCCATACCGGCCAGGGATTCTGTCGCCCAGATAGGATCGCCGGAGAACAGCTCATCATATTCCGGTGTACGCAGGAAACGTACCATGCGCAGCTTCATGACCAGATGGTCAATCAGTTCCTGTGCCTGCTCTTCAGTCAGTTTACCGGCTTTGAGGTCACGTTCGATGTAAACATCGAGGAAGGTCGAGACGCGGCCAAAAGACATCGCCGCACCGTTCTGTGATTTCACGGCGGCCAGGTAGCCATAGTAAGTCCACTGCACCGCTTCTGTCGCATTGGTCGCCGGGCCGGAAATATCATGGCCATATTTCGCCGCCATCTCTTTGATCTGCGCCAGCGCACGATGCTGATCGGCGATCTCTTCACGCAGACGGATAGTAGCTTCCAGGTTCACGCCATTCTCTAAATCCTGCTGCAGTGAGGTGAACTGAGCGAATTTATCGGCCATCAGGAAGTCGATGCCGTATAACGCTACGCGACGATAGTCGCCGATAATACGGCCACGGCCATAGGCGTCAGGCAGACCGGTCAGGATACCCGATTTACGGCAGCGCAGAATATCAGGGGTGTAGACATCGAATACGCCCTGATTGTGGGTTTTGCGGTATTCGGTGAAGATTTTTTTCAGTGAAGGATCGAGTTCACGGCCATAGACTTTGCAGGAACCTTCAACCATCTTGATGCCACCGAAAGGAATGATGGCACGTTTTAATGGCGCTTCAGTCTGCAGACCAACGATTTTTTCCAGTGACTTATTGATATAACCGGCGTCGTGGGACGTGATGGTTGAGGCGAGGTCGGTGTCGAAGTCGACAGGGGCGTGGGTGCGGTTCTCAATTTTGATGCCTTCCAGCACGCTTTCCCACAGTCGGGTGGTCGCTTCGGTCGCGCCCGCCAGAAATGATTCATCACCTTCATAAGGGGTGTAGTTTTTCTGAATGAAGTCGCGCACGTTGACGCTATTCTGCCATTCGCCTTCAGCAAATCCTTCCCATGCTGAAGCCAGTTTTGCATTAAGTTCGGTCATAATATACCTGCCTTATATGAGGAGACTTTACGGTCAGGCACAGCTCTGATGCTGCGCCGTCAGATTCAGAATCAGTGTGTCTGGCTTCCTTTGCGCAGATAGATAACCCAGTAGGTCAGCCCGACCAGCACGCCGCCGCCGATGATGTTACCGAGCGTCACAGGGATCAGGTTGTCGAGAATAAAGTGACTGACGGTAAGCGATGGAAACTGGGCTGCCGACGAGCCCACACTCTGCCAGAATGCCGGTGTCGCGAAGTCGCGGAGCGTAATGGCGTAAGGGATAAGAAACATATTGGCAATACTGTGTTCGAACCCACTGGCGACAAACATCCCAACAGGCAGAATCATTACGACCAGTTTATCGGTCAGTGTACGGCCTGAATAACTCATCCAGACGGCGAGGCAGACCAGCAAATTAGCCAGCGTGCCCAGACATACCGCTTCCAGAAAAGTGTGATGCATCTTGTGATCGGCGGTCTCCAGCACGTTCAGACCCCATGCGCCGTTTGCCACTGTATGCTGACCGGCGAACCACATCAGGGCCACAAAGAAGAGGGCGCCTGCCAGATTACCGGCGTAGACGTTGATCCAGTTGCGGGCCAGCTGTCCCCAGCTGATGCGTCCGCTGGCTTTAGCAACGACAATTAGCACTGTGGAGGTAAAGAGATCGGCACCGCAAACCACCACCAGCATCAGGCCAAGGGAGAAACAGACACCCCCAATCAGTCTGGTCAGGCCGTAGGGCATCGCACCGCTGCCGGTGGTCGCCGTAATGTAAAAAACGAACGCAATTGAGATAAATACGCCAGCGTTAATCGCCAGAAAGAAAGTGGTAAAGGGAGATTTGGTGGCTTTATAAACACCGGCCTCTTCGGCGACTTTCGCCATTGCGGCAGGTAATAAAAGATTAAAAGGGTTGTCAGTTTTCACACTAACTTACTCCTGAATTTGTCTGAAAAAATGGTAACAAAGGCGCAGATGGCGGGGGTTGATATAGATCATATTTGCCAGAACGATTGGCAGCGGGTATCGGGTGATTAAGAGATAATTTCTCTATAAGATATTGAAATTTATTAATTAAATAAATTTTAAAAATACAAAAAATATTTTAATAGCTGAGGGGATGCATTTTTTTAAAGGCGGGCATCGGGAGTAAACCGATAGAATGTTAAATCAAAGGATGCAATGTAATAGAAAAGGATTTTAATGCAGCGAATATTTTATCTGAACATGGGGCGGGAATGATGGCACCAGAAAAATCCAGTGCCACAAAGTACGGATGGTGTGAAATTATCCCGTCGGATGTTACACGTTTTTCCAGAACTGACGCTTAGCCGCTTGCAGTTTTTCGTAGGCAGCAAGCAGGGACTGATGCGCCGGGAATGCCTGCAGCGTTTCATCTACGGGCTGGAGACCATAGAATGGACTCTCACCACTGATAGCGGCTGAAGCCGCCTCCATCGCACTCTCGCCATACATCCGCAGGAAAGCATGATGATACTGCACCGGATCGCGCTCATCTTCCATTGCCAGTAACAATAGTGTCTGCAGGCAACGATAGTAGTTTGCCCGCTCTGGCGTAAAGATTGAGCTGTTGAACTCCATTGTCCATTCAGTCCAGATCAGTGCCTGATCCAGATCGCCGCCCGCCAGTGCCAGCATGGCTTTTAACTCGCCCACGCGCAGCGTATACCAGCCATTGTCTTTTCCGGTGGCCAGACCCAGCAGCTCACGAACACGTGTGAAGTCATCAAAGCCTTCATCGTCGAGCTGGCCGATCAGGTCCAGATACTCTTCCGGATTCCAGTTGCTGTCAGGCAGGGAGAGCAGGGTTTCACGGATGCCTGCGCCCATGCTGTTGTTCGCCAGGACGAGATCTTCCGCCGGATAGATGTCGGACATGCCCGGTACGATAATGCGGCAGGCGTATACGCCCAGATGCTCGTAGTCGGCAATGTAGACGTCCTGATCTTCGGCGGCAAAGATCGCCATCAGTGTGGCAAATTCCTGTTCGGTGCTGCCCGCAAATGACCAGTCAACAAAGTCATAATCAGCCGTCTCTTTAAACAGATCCCAGGAGATCAGACCGCTTGAATCGATGAAATGCGTTTCGAGATTGGCATGTTCAGCGACTTCCTCGTCGTCAAAGGTCGGTGGCGTAAAGACATCCAGATCTTTGAGGCTGCGGCCCTGCAGCAGTTCCGTCACGGTACGCTCCAGTGCCACACCGAAGTCCGGGTGCGCACCAAAGGAGGCAAAGCAGGTGCCATTGGCAGGATTGAACAGCACCACGCAGATAACCGGGTATTTACCGCCAAGTGAGGCGTCATAGGCAAAAATCGGGAAGCCTTCTGCTTCCAGACGCGCAATCGCTTCTGTCACATCAGGATAGCGTTGCATGACGGCATCAGGAATCGCAGGCAGACTGATGGCTTCAGCAATAATGCGATTTTTAATATAACGCTCGAACACTTCAGACAGGCCCTGAACGCGCGCTTCATTCGCCGTGTTGCCTGCCGACATGCCGTTTGAAACGTAGAGATTGCCGATAATGTTCATCGGAATGTAGACCGTCTGCTGGTCAGACTGACGGGTAAAGGGCAGGGCGCAGATCCCGCGCTCGGTATGGCCGGACTGCAGGTCGATCAGGCCGGACGCCGTCAGCGCCTGGTCAGGATCGTAAAACGCACGCAGGCGCGGATCCAGAATCCCTTCAGGCAGTGACTCATCGTCAGGGACTGCAAACCATTTTTCATTGGGATAGTGCACGAAATCGCCGCTGGCGATCTCTTTGCCCAGCCAGAAGTCAGCAAAAAAGTAGTTAGTTGAGAGACGCTCAAAGTATTCGCCCAGCGCAGACGCCAGCGCTGCTTTTTTGCTGGCCCCTTTACCGTTGGTAAAACAGAGCGGGCAATCGCGGTCGCGGATATGCACTGACCAGACATGGGGAACAGGATTAAGCCAGGAAGCTTCTTCAATATTAAAGCCAAGATCCTGCAGCTTGTTCTGGAAACGCGCAATGGAGTCTTCCAGTGCGGCATCTTTGCCCGGGATAAATGTTTGCGTCATTGTGGCGCTCTCTCAGTTGTCATAGGGTGCGTAAAGCGCGCCATGATACGGACTTTGCTGACCGACCGCTATCAGGGCAGATAATTTTACCGGCGTAGTTTTCATCAGACCGGTACGCCAGCCAAATGCAGATGGGTGAGACCGGATGAAACCTCACAAAATTCCGTGCCGATTTGCATTGGTAACATAACCTCCGGCTGGCCGGATTCAGAAAATGTGACCGCGCCCTGATTTATGATTGCAGCTATCAGATTGCAGTGATAAAACCGGATGATTATTCATAACCGTTCGATATGACAGTGGTGAGGGGAAATGACGCAAGTTTATAATTTTAGCTCTGGCCCGGCGATGCTCCCGGTTGAAGTCCTTCGTCGTGCAGAACAGGAACTGACGAACTGGCGCGGTCTGGGTACCTCTGTAATGGAGATCAGTCACCGCAGCAAAGAGTTTATCCAGGTGGCTGAAGAAGCCGAGCAGGACTTCCGTGATCTGCTAAAAATACCGTCCAATTACAAAGTTTTATTCTGTCATGGCGGCGCGCGTGCGCAGTTTGCCGCTGTGCCGGGTAACCTGCTGGGAAGTGCGACCAGCGCCGACTACGTTGATGGCGGTTACTGGGCCCATAGTGCCATTAAAGAAGCGGAAAAATATTGCTCTCCACGCACGCTGGATGTCAAAACTACCCGCGATGGCAAACGTGCCATTCTGCCAATGCGCGAGTGGGCAGTCAGTGAAGACTCCGCTTACCTGCATTTCTGCCCGAACGAAACCATTGATGGCATCGCTATTGATGAGCAGCCCGATTTTGGCAGCAAAACGGTTGTCGCTGACTTCTCCTCGACCATTCTGTCACGCCCTGTCGACGTCAGCCGCTATGGCGTCATCTATGCAGGTGCGCAGAAAAACGTGGGGCCAGCCGGATTAACACTGGTGATCGTGCGTGAAGACCTGTTAGGTCAGGCGCACGCCTCTGTGCCTTCCATTCTTGATTACAAAGTGCTGGCCGATAACGACTCGATGTTTAACACCCCGCCAACCTTTGCATGGTATCTCTCCGGGCTGGTGTTTAAATGGCTGAAAGAGAAGGGGGGTGTGGCCGAAATTGATCGCATCAACCAGGCAAAGTCTGACCTGCTGTACGGCGTCATCGACCACAGTGGCTTCTATCGCAATGATGTGGCAACAGAGAACCGTTCCCGCATGAATATTCCTTTCCAGCTGGCTGATGCTTCCCTGGATGCGCGCTTCCTGGAAGAGTCGTTCAAGGCGGGTCTGCATGCACTGAAAGGGCACCGTGTTGTAGGCGGAATGCGTGCTTCTATTTATAATGCGATGCCGCTTGAGGGCGTAAAAGCACTGACTGATTTCATGGTCGATTTTGAACGCCGTCACGGCTGATTATTAAGCTCTCAGCAATTATGCTGATGCCAGACCTCGTTATATGGCGAGGTCTCTGTATTTTTTGAGGATTTCGTTTCACATGCAGGACTCCCTGACTCTCCAGCCCATTGCCCGCGTCAATGGCACCGTAAATCTGCCAGGCTCAAAGAGCGTTTCCAATCGTGCTTTGCTGCTGGCTGCGCTGGCTAAAGGCACCACGCGTCTCACCAACTTACTCGACAGCGATGATGTCAGGCACATGCTGAATGCGCTGACCGCGCTGGGCGTGAGCTATACGCTTTCCAGCGATCGCACGGTGTGTGAAGTCACCGGTAACGCCGGGCCGTTGCATGCTGCGCAGCCGCTGTCACTGTTCCTTGGCAATGCCGGCACCGCGATGCGTCCGCTGGCTGCGGCGCTCTGCCTGGGCGAGCACGATCTGGAGCTGACAGGCGAACCGCGCATGAAAGAGCGTCCTATCGGACATCTGGTTGATGCACTGCGTCAGGGCGGCGCGACTATTGAGTACCTGGAAAACGAAAACTATCCGCCGCTGCGTTTACGGGGTGGTTTCACCGGCGGTGACGTTAGCGTGGACGGCAGTGTTTCCAGCCAGTTCCTGACCGCACTGCTGATGACTGCACCGCTGGCGCAGCAGGATACCTGCATCACGATTAAAGGCGATCTGGTTTCCAAACCTTACATCGACATCACCCTGAACCTGATGCAGTGCTTCGGCGTCGCTGTGGAAAATCAGAACTACCAGCGCTTCCTGATTAAGGGACAGCAGCAGTATCAGTCGCCGGGTGACTATCTGGTTGAAGGCGATGCCTCTTCCGCCTCCTATTTTCTGGCGGCTGCCGCTATCAAAGGCGGCACGGTTAGGGTCACCGGGATTGGTCGCCAGAGTGTGCAGGGCGATATCCGGTTCGCAGACGTGCTGGAAAAGATGGGCGCAACCGTCGAGTGGGGCGATGATTACATTGCCTGCACAGCAGGAAAGCTGCAGGCGATCGATATGGACATGAACCATATTCCGGATGCCGCCATGACTATTGCCACCACGGCTCTGTTTGCCGAGGGGACGACCCAGCTCCGTAACATTTATAACTGGCGGGTAAAAGAGACCGACCGCCTGAGCGCCATGGCCACTGAGCTGCGCAAAGTCGGCGCAGAGGTTGAAGAGGGACATGACTACATTCGTATCACGCCGCCCGCTACGCTGATCCATGCTGATATCGGCACCTATAACGATCACCGTATGGCAATGTGTTTTTCTCTGGTTGCACTCTCTGATACGCCGGTGACTATTCTGGATCCGGGTTGTACCGCAAAAACGTTCCCGGACTATTTTGTTCAACTGGCCAAAATCAGCCAGCCTGCCTGATCCCTCCTCTCCGGTGCGATTTCGCACCGGATATCCCCGGTTTAATCTGGCTGCAATGACGCAGAGATCCTCTGATTTAACTAAGATTTCGAACCCTGTCAGTGCGAAAGGGTAACCAAGCCGTGCTATGCAGCGTATAATGCTATGCATTATTGGTGACCAGATGGTCATAAGGCACGCAGCAACAGGAGGGAATAATGACAGTAACTGCCCCGGTCATAACTATTGATGGGCCAAGTGGAGCGGGAAAAGGAACCCTGTGCAAAGCCATGGCGGAATCGCTGCAGTGGCATCTGCTGGACTCCGGTGCGATTTACCGCGTGCTGGCGTTAGCTGCACTGCATCATCAGGTAGATATTGAGTCTGAAGAAGCACTGGTGCCGATTGCAGCGCATCTTGATGTGCGTTTCTTATCACAAAACGGTGAAATGCAGGTCATTCTTGAAGGTGAAGATGTTACCGGTGAAATCCGCACGCAGGAGGTAAGTAATACTGCTTCCCGCGTAGCCGCTTTTCCGCGGGTGCGTGAAGCACTGTTGCGCCGCCAGCGCGGTTTCCGCGAAATGCCGGGCCTGATTGCTGACGGTCGTGATATGGGCACCGTCGTTTTTCCGGATGCGCCGGTGAAAATTTTCCTTGATGCCAGTCCGGAAGAGCGTGCTCAGCGCCGTATGCTACAGTTGCAGGATAATGGCTTTAATGTTAACTTTGACCGCCTTTTAGCCGAGATAAAAGAACGCGACGACCGCGATCGCAATCGCGCAATTGCGCCTTTAGTTGCTGCTGACGATGCCCTGGTGCTGGACTCTACCGAAATGTCTATCGACCAGGTCATTGAAAAAGCACTACATTATGCCCGCGAAAAGCTGGGCATTCCGGCTTAACTGAATTTATCACCCCGTACCACGGATCCGGTGCAGGGCATGTGAAACAACCCCATCCGACATGAAGTCAGATGGACGTTAAATTGAAGAATCCTGAAGATTATCAATATGACTGAATCTTTTGCTCAACTATTTGAAGAATCCTTAAAAACAATCGAAACCCGCCCGGGTTCTATCGTTCGTGGCATCGTCGTTTCTATCGACAAAGATGTCGTTCTGGTTGATGCGGGTCTGAAATCTGAATCTGCAATTCCTGCAGAGCAGTTCAAGAACGCAGCCGGCGAACTGGAAATCCAGGTTGGCGACGAAGTTGATGTTGCTCTGGATGCAGTGGAAGACGGCTTCGGTGAAACCCTGCTGTCCCGTGAGAAAGCTAAGCGCCATGAAGCATGGATCACGCTGGAGAAAGCTTACGAAGACGCTGAAACTGTTACCGGTGTTATCAACGGCAAAGTTAAAGGCGGCTTCACAGTTGAGCTCAACGGTATCCGTGCGTTCCTGCCAGGTTCACTGGTAGATGTGCGCCCGGTGCGCGATACGCTGCACCTGGAAGGCAAAGAGCTTGAGTTCAAAGTAATCAAGCTGGATCAGAAACGCAACAACGTCGTGGTTTCACGTCGTGCGGTTATCGAATCCGAAAACAGCGCAGAGCGCGATCAGCTGCTGGAAAACCTGCAGGAAGGCATGGAAGTTAAAGGTATCGTTAAGAACCTCACTGACTACGGTGCATTCGTTGATCTGGGCGGCGTTGACGGCCTGCTGCACATCACTGATATGGCGTGGAAGCGCGTTAAGCATCCAAGCGAAATCGTTAACGTTGGCGACGAAATCACCGTTAAGGTGCTGAAGTTCGACCGCGAGCGTACCCGTGTTTCTCTGGGTCTGAAGCAGCTGGGCGAAGATCCATGGGTTGCTATCGCTAAACGCTATCCGGAAGGCACCCGCCTGACCGGCCGTGTGACCAACCTGACTGATTACGGCTGCTTCGTAGAAATCGAAGAAGGCGTTGAAGGTCTGGTACACGTTTCTGAAATGGACTGGACCAACAAAAACATCCATCCGTCTAAAGTTGTCAACGTAGGCGATGTGGTTGAAGTTATGGTTCTGGACATCGACGAAGAGCGTCGTCGTATCTCCCTGGGTCTGAAGCAGTGCAAATCTAACCCATGGCAGCTGTTCGCTGAGACGCACAACAAAGGCGATCGCGTTGAAGGTAAAATCAAGTCAATCACTGACTTCGGTATCTTCATCGGCCTGGACGGCGGCATCGACGGTCTGGTTCACCTGTCTGACATCTCCTGGAACGCGACCGGCGAAGAAGCCGTTCGTGAGTACAAAAAAGGCGACGAAATCGCTGCCGTTGTACTGCAGGTCGATGCAGAGCGTGAGCGTATCTCTCTGGGCGTTAAACAGCTGGCAGAAGATCCGTTCAACAACTACATCACTCTGAACAAGAAAGGTGCCATCGTCACCGGTAAAGTGACTGCAGTTGACGCTAAAGGTGCTACAGTTGAATTAGCAGACGGCGTTGAGGGTTACCTGCGCGCGTCTGAAGCTTCACTGGATCGCATTGAAGATGCCACTCTGGTTCTGAACGTTGGCGACGACGTTGAAGCTAAGTTCACCGGCGTAGATCGCAAAAACCGTGTCGTAAGCCTGTCTGTCCGTGCGAAAGACCAGGCTGACGAGAAAGAAGCCATCAATACTGTTAACACCAAACAGGAAGAAGGCAATTTCTCCAGCGCCATGGCTGAAGCGTTCAAAGCGGCTAAAGGCGAGTAATCGACCTGAAGCACCGGGTGGGCAACCACCCGGTTTCGGTAAAAGCTGTCATTCATTCCAACAGGGATAAACCGGAGGTTACATGACCAAGTCAGAACTGATTGAAAGACTGGCGGGACAGCATACTCATATACCGGCGAAAGTCGTTGAGGATGCAGTAAAAGAGATGCTTGAGCACATGGCCACTACGCTGGCACAGGGCGAACGTATCGAAATCCGGGGATTCGGCAGCTTTTCTTTGCACTATCGCGCTCCGCGTACTGGACGTAACCCGAAAACGGGTGACAAAGTGGATCTGGAAGGGAAATACGTTCCCCACTTTAAACCAGGCAAAGAGCTGCGCGATCGCGCAAATATCTACGGCTAAGCTGATACCGAACCAGATAAACGACATCTCCGGATGTCGTTTTTTTTTGCCTGCCATTCACGCGTCGGCCTGAGATCCATCACACTGTCATCTGCGGGGTAATGCCACATTTTTTTTGCGAGGCATCCCGAACCTGTTCAATCCTCTCCTGTTTCTTTTTCGCCCTTTGCTCAGAATAGCCGGACTGAATGACGGGACGCGATTATGCTGACATGGACTGTTCTGGCGCGACTGGCAATCATTGCCACACTACCTTTACTGCTGATGCCCCAGCTGCCTTCAGGCGCAGTGACAGGATGTCTGCTGCTTGCCGGCCTGCTTCTGCAGCACAGCGAATATCCTTACGTCCGTCTGGTCGCTATCACACTGCTGCTGCTGGCGTGGGTCTGCAACGATGCCCGCCTGATGGTGCGGGATATTGAACAGCTCTCCGCACGACCTGCAGCCTTCACTGTTCAAATCAGTGAGGTTCGCGGGGAGCGAAAACAGATGCGGGTTCGTCTGTTAACCCGGCAGGACAGGATGATCTTTCCGCCTCGCTTTGCCTGGATTGGGTTCGACGCTGACCCGGAGATGTACTGCCCAGGTCAGCGCTGGACGATGCAGCTCCGTCTCCGTCCGGTTCATGCCCGTCTCAATGAGGGCGATTTCGATGCGCAGCGTTTTGCCCTGGCGAATACTACGCCGCTACAGGGCCATATCCTCAGTCAGAGTGCGGAGGACAGGCGTTGCGATGCCCGCTGGCAGTTTATTCTGAAACAGCGTGAGAGAAACCGCGCAATGTCTACCCGGGCCACGCTCGAAGCGCTGGCGTTTGGCATCAGGGATGAGATGAGTCCCCGGATACGTCAGCTACTGCGGGACACCGGCACCGCACATCTGATGGCGATATCCGGCATGCACATCGCACTGGCCGCCAGCACCGGCTGGCTGATGGCGCGTGGCGTGCAATTTATTCTGCCTGGCCGCGCTGTCAGCTACCTTTTTCCTCTCATCGTCAGCTGGCTTTTTGCGGCCCTCTACACCTGGCTTTCCGGTGCGCAGCCTCCCGCAGCACGTTCGCTGCTGGCCCTGACGCTGTGGGCAGCCACCCGGTTTGCCGGTATACAGCTGAACAGCTGGCAGGTCTGGACGTTCTGTGGTGCGCTGCTGCTGGTGACGGATCCATTAACCGTGCTTTCTGACAGCTTCTGGCTATCGTTCCTGGCGGTCGGCATGCTGCTGGTCTGGTACCACTGGTTTCCACTACCGGTGGCGTTCCGTTATCAGCGGCGCTGGATCCCCTTACAGCTGCTGCATCTGCAGGCAGGCATGATGATTTTAATGGTGCCATTACAGGTGGCGATTTTTAACGGCATCAGCCTTACCGCACTGCTGGCAAATATTGTCGCGATTCCGGTCGTCTCATTTCTGACCATGCCGCTGGTCACGCTCGCCATGCTGTTGCCGATCACCGCGCTGTCGGCCTTCTTCTGGCAGGCAGCCGATCTCTCGCTGCGCGCGCTGTTGTATTGTCTGACGCTGCTGCCCGCCGGATGGTGGCCACTGGATGACACGACCTGGTTTTCCGTTATGGTATGGGGCGGTCTGATTCTCTGGCGTACGCAGCTCTTCTTCGCTTTGCCGTTCAGCAGTTGTGCGCTGGCGCTGGCGATGATACTGAACCGCCAGCCCTCGCCAGAACAGGGCTGGCGAATTGATATGCTGGATATCGGCCACGGTCTCAGCGTGGTGATCAGCCAGGGTAGTGAGGCGATAATGTATGATACCGGACCACGCTGGCAGCACGATGATGCAGGTAGCCGGATTATCATTCCATGGCTGGAGCGCAGGCAGTTACAGTTAAAACAGATCATTCTGAGTCATAAGCATCTGGATCATACCGGTGGACTGGCAGCCATCACGCAACGCTGGCCAGCAGTGCCGGTCAGAAGCGCGTTGGGAGTAAAGGCGCATCTGCCCTGTGTACGCGGGACAGAGTGGCGCTGGCAGCAGCTCAGCTTCCGGGTAGTCTGGCCGCTGACGGCGCCTGTGCCGGGGGATAACAATGACTCCTGTGTCATTATCGTTGATGATGGTCGGGTCCGGCTGATGCTGACCGGGGATATCGAAGCGAAAGCGGAACGTCAGCTGGTAGCGCTGGAGAAGCAGGCGTTAAAGATCGATATCCTGCAGGTACCGCATCATGGCAGCCGGACTTCATCAACCTCGCTGCTGCTGCGCAGGGCGGCAGGTCATACCGCTATCGCCTCTCTGGCACGTTACAATGCCTGGCGAATGCCGGCGAAAAGCGTGCTGGAAAACTACCGGATAGCCGGGTTTCGCTGGCTGGATACAGGGCAGTCAGGACAAATCACGCTGCGGATAACACAGGGCAGGGTGCAGGTTTCTGGCCTGCGTGAGCAATTAATGCCCCGCTGGTATCATCAGTGGTTTGGCGTCAAACGCGAATCCAGGTAGAATGGCCGGCTATTTCCAACAGCGTGAATAAATAATGCATCAAGATAAAGATCTCTCTACGTGGCAGACGTTTCGCCGACTCTGGCCGATGATCGCGCCTAATAAAGCGGGATTAATTGTGGCCTCAGTCGCCCTGATTATTAATGCTGCGGGCGACGCCTTAATGCTCTCCCTGTTGAAACCGTTGCTGGACGACGGCTTTGGTAAAGCTGACCGTTCAGTGATGCTGTGGATGCCGTTAGTGGTCATTGGCCTGATGCTGGTGCGCGGCGTAACCAGTTATGTCTCCAGCTACTGCATCTCCTGGGTTTCTGGCAATGTTGTGATGAACATCCGTCGTCGGCTGTTCAGCCACATGATGGGCATGCCGGTGTCATTTTTTGATCAGCAGTCGACCGGTACCCTGCTGTCGCGCATTACGTACGACTCTGAGCAGGTCGCCTCTTCCTCTTCCGGCGCACTGGTCACCGTGGTGCGCGAAGGGGCCTCCATCATTGGTCTGTTTATCATGATGTTCTACTACAGCTGGCAGCTGTCGTTGATCCTGATTGTACTGGCCCCCATCGTCTCCTTTGCGATCCGTACCGTCTCTAAACGCTTCCGCTCAATCAGCAAAAGCATGCAGAACACCATGGGGCAGGTCACGACCAGCGCCGAGCAGATGCTGAAAGGGCATAAAGAGGTACTGATCTTTGGCGGGCAGGAAATTGAGACGGAACGTTTTTCCCGCGTCAGTAACCGTATGCGTCAGCAGGGGATGAAGCTGGTTTCGGCCTCCTCCATCTCCGATCCGGTTATTCAGCTGATTGCTTCGCTGGCCCTGGCGTTTGTCCTCTATGCCGCCAGCTTCCCCAGCGTCATGGATACCCTGACCGCCGGTACGATCACCGTCGTCTTCTCCTCAATGATTGCGCTGATGCGACCGCTGAAATCCCTGACCAACGTCAATGCTCAGTTCCAGCGTGGCATGGCGGCCTGTCAGACCCTGTTCTCTATTCTGGACAGCGAGCAGGAAGCGGATAACGGTACACGCGAAATAACCCGCGCAAAAGGGGATATCGAATTCCGGGATGTGACCTTCACCTACCCGGGTCGTGACATCCCGGCGCTGCGTCATATCAATCTGTCGCTGCCAGCCGGCAAGACGGTGGCGCTGGTGGGACGTTCCGGTTCCGGTAAATCGACGATGGCAAGCCTGCTCACCCGTTTTTACGACATTCAGGAAGGTGAAATCCTTCTGGATGGTCACGATCTGCGTGAGTACACTCTCCGTTCGCTGCGTAATCAGGTCGCGCTGGTGTCGCAGAATGTGCATCTCTTCAACGATACCATCGCCAATAACATCGCTTATGCGCGCAGTGAGCAATACAGTCGTGAAGAGATTGAGCGGGCGGCCACCATGGCACATGCGATGGACTTCATCAATAAGATGGATAAAGGCCTGGACACCGTGATCGGTGAGAATGGCGTTCTGTTGTCCGGTGGGCAGCGTCAGCGTATTGCGATTGCTCGTGCGCTGCTGCGTGATTGCCCTATCCTGATCCTCGATGAAGCGACCTCTGCCCTGGATACCGAGTCGGAACGCGCTATCCAGTCGGCGCTGGACGAGTTGCAGAAGAACCGGACCTCGCTGGTGATTGCGCACCGGCTCTCTACGATTGAAAAAGCGGATGAGATTGTCGTCATCGAAGATGGTCAGATTGTGGAACGCGGAACGCATCAGGCGCTGCTGGAAGAGCGCGGTGCCTATGCCCAGCTGCATAAGATGCAATTCGGCCAATGATTGAACGCATCTGGAGCGGGCGCTCACCACTGTGGCTGCTGCTATGGCCCTTCAGCCTGCTGTATGGGGCGATCACGGCGCTGATACGCCTGAGTTACCGGCGCGGCTGGCGAAAAAGCTGGCGCGCGCCGCTGCCGGTGGTGGTGGTCGGAAATTTAACGGCGGGCGGTAATGGTAAAACGCCGGTCGTGATCTGGCTGGTTGATGCGTTGCAACAGCGCGGTTTGCGGGTGGGCGTCGTCTCAAGAGGCTATGGCGGCAAGGCGGAACGCTATCCTTTGCGGGTTACCGCGCAGACCAGCACGGAACAGGCCGGTGATGAACCGGTGCTGATCGCCCAGCGTACCGCAGCCCCGGTTGCGGTTGCGCCGAAACGGCGACAGGCGATAGAAGCCTTACTGGCGCAGGGCCCGCTGGATGTGATTATCACGGACGATGGCCTGCAGCATTATGCGCTGCAGCGCGATCGGGAAATTGTGGTGGTGGATGGCGTGCGCCGCTTCGGCAATGGCTGGTGGTTGCCTGCCGGTCCGATGCGCGAACGGGCTGACCGGCTGCATCAGGTCGATGCCGTGATCGTCAACGGCGGCGAAGCCCAGCCCGGCGAGATCGCCATGCAGCTCCAGCCCGGCCTGGCGACCAACCTGCTGACCGGTGAAACCTGTCCGCCTGAACAGCTGGGTGAGGTTGTGGCAATGGCCGGCATCGGCCATCCTCCCCGTTTTTTCACCACGCTGAAACAGCAGGGCATCACGCCAGTGGCTGAGATCGCCTTTGCCGATCATCACGCCTACAGTAAAGAAGAGCTGACCCGACTGCTTCAGGCCAGTCAGCAGTTACTGATGACCGAAAAAGATGCGGTAAAATGCCGCGACTTTGCTCAGCCTGCGTGGTGGTATCTGCCGGTTGATGCCCGTCTGAGCGGCCACGCTGTTACACCGCTGCTGGACGATATCGAACAACTCTGCTGCCGTCCGTCCTGAAAGCGGCACGCAATCAGATGAAACCTGATAAGGAAGAGGATGAACACGGCCCATTCACTTTCGCTACAACAGGTACGTCACCTTCATCTTGCCGCACAGGGCCTGCTGCGAGCCCCGGCAAAACGCGCGGTTTATCAGGATCTGCTTGACTGTATCTCCCGCATGTCGCTGCTGCAAATCGACTCCATTCACGTCGTGGCCCGCAGTCCTTATCTGGTTCTGTTCAGTCGTCTGGGTCACTATCCTCAGATCTGGCTCGAGCTGGCGCTGGCCCAGGGCGAAATTTTTGAGTACTGGGCACATGAAGCCTGCTTTATTCCGCGAGCTGATTACAGGCTGCTCCGACATCGCATGCTGTCGCCGGAACGGCTGGGCTGGAAATATAACGCGCAGTGGGTCGCTGAACATCAGCAGGAGATAGTGGAATTACTGCAACTGATACAGGAAAACGGCCCGGTGCGCGCCGCCGATTTTACCCCTTCCGTTAAGACACCCTCGGGCTGGTGGGCATGGAAACCTCACAAACGCCATCTGGAAAATCTGTTCAGCGCCGGTGAGCTGATGGTCGCTGAACGCCGTAATTTCCAGCGCGTTTACGATCTGCGCAGCCGCGTGATGCCAGAGTGGCAGGATGCGCAGCATGGCATCAGCGAGGCGGAAGCCACCCGCCAGATGCTGCTGAACAGCGCCCGCAGCTTAGGCGTTTTCCGCGCGGCCTGGCTGGCCGACTACTATCGTCTGAAGCGGGCGCCCGTGAACGCCTTTGTTGCGAAGGCCGAAGCGGCGGGCGATCTGATCGCCGTTCATTCTGAAGCGTTGGGCGCGATGTGGCTGCATCGTGACCTTTTGCCGCTGCTGGAGACACCTCTTCAGGCCACGCACAGCGCGCTGCTGTCGCCGTTTGATCCGGTGGTGTGGGATCGCAAACGCGCGCTGGAACTGTTCGGCTTTGACTACCGTATCGAATGTTACACCCCGGCGGAAAAGCGCAAATTTGGCTATTTCGTGTTGCCCATCCTTCATCGCGGCGAGATAAAAGGGCGGCTCGATGCCCGCATGCTGCGGCAGGCCAGACAGCTGGAGATTAAAAACATCTGGCTCGAAGAGGGGACCCGCGTCACGGCGCGTTTCGTCACCGACATCCGGCGCGCCATCGAACGCTTTGCGGCCTGGCAGGGAGCAGAGAGCGTCACTCTCCTGCAGGCACCCGATTCACTCAGGGATCAATGGCCCGCGCACTGGACGCTGACGTGATTGATGTTACGGCTGACCGCCGAAGACGTTTTACCCCATCCCGCCTGCGTCACGCTATGGTATGCTTGACCCCTCAAGCATTCGCTTCCTGACGGAGGATATATGGATCATCGTTTACTCGAAATCGTGGCCTGCCCGGTTTGTAATGGCAAACTCTACTTTAACAATGCTCAGCAGGAGCTCATCTGTAAACCTGACGGCCTGGCTTTCCCGGTCAGAGAGGGTATTCCGGTGCTGCTGGAAACGGAAGCGCGCACGCTCTCTGTTGAAGAGATTCATCCATGAGTTTCACCGCCATCATCCCGGCGCGTTATGCCTCAACCCGCCTGCCCGGAAAGCCCCTGCTCGATATTCACGGTAAGCCGATGGTCGTGCATGTGATGGAGCGTGCCCGCGAATCGGGTGCCAGCCGGGTCATTATTGCTACCGATCATCCTGACGTGGCGCTGGCGGTGGAAGCGGCAGGCGGCGAAGTCTGCATGACGCGCGTCGATCACCAGTCCGGCACGGAGCGGCTGGCAGAAGTGGTCGAAAAATATCAGTTTGCCGACGATGAAATCATCGTCAACGTGCAGGGCGATGAGCCCATGATCCCGGCTGAGATTGTGCGTCAGGTGGCCACGAATCTGGCAGGATCGTTAGCCGGAATGGCGACGCTGGCCGTGCCCATCACCGATGCCGACGAGGCCTTTAATCCGAATGCGGTAAAGGTCGTGATGGATGAGAAAGGTTACGCACTTTACTTCTCACGGGCGACCATACCCTGGGATCGTGAGCGTTATGCCAGCTCGCGCGACCTGATCGGCGATACCCTGCTGCGTCACATTGGCATCTACGCCTATCGTGCTGGTTTTATCCGGCGCTACGTCGCCTGGGCACCCTGTCCTCTGGAGCAGATTGAGCTGCTGGAGCAGTTGCGTGTGCTGTGGTACGGCGAGAAAATTCACGTTGCCGTAGCGAAAGCGATCCCCAGCGTTGGCGTCGATACGCCAGAGGATTTACAACGCGTCCGCAAGGCGATGCTCGCCTGAAAAAAATCGGGGAGCCTGTCTCCCCGCTTCAGCGTAAATTTGATCCGCCGCTAAACGCCCGGACTTCCTTCAGGATAGTGTGATCTTCATCTGAGGAGGATGCCCTATGGAACAGCTCAAATCGGAACTCACGCTGGCGCTGGGTGAAACCATCAGCCGCCTCGAAATCATCAGCGAACATCCGCCGACCCGGCTTTATGCGCTCTACGATCGGGAAGGGCGACCGATGCCTGTGGTGGCCCGATATTTTCGTCATCAGGGCCGGGCAGCGATGGAAGCCAGAAAGCTGACGTTGCTGGGTCAGGGCGGACTGATCGCCGTGCCTGCTGTCTATGGTCTGGTGATGAGTCAGCACCCTCCCGCGCATGAAATGTTGCTGCTGGCACGACTGAATGGCGTGACGGCGGAGGCCCCTGCGCGGGATGCCGGACGCTGGAATCAGTTCTGCGGACAGGTGGTCGAAGGGCTGCTGGCCTGGCACCGGCTCGACAGTCACGGCCTGGTGGGAACGGTCGACAGCACGCAGCAGAATCGCTGGCCCGCCTGGTACGCGCAGCGGGTGGAGGTGTTATGGGCCACACTGGGCTACCTGCGACCGCCAGCCTTTACGCTGGACGATCGGCAGGTGCTGTTTCGCTGCCGGGCGCGGCTGGCGCATCTGTTCCGCGACTTCGACGATCCCTGTGTGATGGTTCACGGTAATGTGCGGCTGCAGAGTATGCTGAAAAACAGCCGCAGCGATCAGCTGATTGCGATGACGCAGCCGGGCACGATTCTCTGGGCCCCACGTGAATACGATCTGATTCACCTGAACGGTTCGCCCGCAGAAACAGAGCTGCTGCGCGCTTATCTGCAGCGGGCACCGGTTTCCGAGGGGTTTCTCTGGCGGCGATGGGTCTACCAGCTCTGGGACTGCATCGATCAGCTGGTTCAGACCGGCCTTTTCAACCGGGCCCGTTTTGATCACGCGCGGGCGCAGCTACTGCCCTGGCTCGGCTGAGCTGACGTTCCCGCCCCTGAGCCGCTGCAGCACTGTACCCAGCGTTTCATAGATGGCCCGTTCACTGTGACTCAGCCAGATTGAAGAGGGGATAGCCCGTTCCCATCCATTTAGGGGAGAGGTGATCGCCAGCTGATTCGCGGGCGCGGCGATCGGTTTCAGCCCGACTGCGTGGAAAAAGCGCATGGCGCGCGGCAGATGGTTTGCGGAGGTGACCAGCAGGAAGGGATGTTCGCCCACAACCTCTTTCACCGCCAGAGCTTCTTCCGACGTGTCGCGCGGCCGATCGAGAATCTGAATATGTTCACGTGTGACGCCCAGACTCTCCGCTACCTGCGCGGCTACCCAGGCGCTGCTTCTGGGATTGGTGCCTCCGGCCGCGCCGGTAAAAATCAGCGTGGCCTGTGGATTCCGCTGCCACTGGCGGATGCCCTCCGCCACGCGCGGCAGGCTGTTATTCAGCAGGTTTGAGCTCGGTGCCCAGTCCGGATTAAATGTATAGCCGCCGCCCAGTACCACAATGTAATCTACTTTCTCCGTGCCGTTCCAGGTCGGATAGCGGCTGTCCAGCGGCAGCAGCAGACGATCGGCCAGCGGTTGCAGGCTCAGCAGCAGCAGAAGCAGCCAGCTGACAGAGATCACGCTTTTGCCGCTTTTCTGCCATTCAGTAAACCAAAGCAGTAAAATGCCCAGCGCCATCAGCGAAAGCAGCAGCGGCAAGGGCAAAAGCAGCCCGCCAATGACTTTTTTCAGGGTAAATAACATTAAAAATGCGTCCTGTTGTCCGAAAATAGAGCACCCGGAAGGGAAGATGGGGATGAAAGGTTCATTCTTCTGGTGCCTGTGACAAAATAGCACAAGTCTCACCGCAGCATACCGGAGCGCACGCCATGCAGGATCGTAACTTTGACGATCTCGCGGATAAATTTTCGCAAAATATTTACGGCACCACGAAAGGGCAAATACGCCAGGCCATTCTCTGGGATGAGCTGGAAACGATCGTACCCAGCCTGTCGTCCTCCCCGCTCTCCGTGCTGGACGCAGGCGGTGGTGTGGGGCAAATCTCCAGCGGACTCGCTGCGCAGGGCCATCAGGTTCTGTTGTGCGATCTGTCGGGTGAGATGCTGCGTCGGGCCGAAGAAAATGCGGCAGCACAGGGGGTGAGCCACAACATGCAGTTCAGACAAATTAGCGCTCAGCAGGTGGGCGAACATTTGGATAAGCCGGTGGATCTGGTATTGTTCCACGCTGTGCTTGAGTGGGTCGCTGAGCCGGAGACGGTACTGCAGGCGTTGTTTGATCTGCTGCGTCCGGGCGGCGTCATGTCGCTGATGTTTTACAATCTGCACGGCCTGACACTGCGTACCCTGACGCTGGGAAACTTCGGCTATCTGCGCACGAATCTGACCAAACGCAAAAAGCGTACGCTGTCGCCTGACTATCCGCGCGACCCTGAACAGGTCTACCGCTGGCTTGAAGCCTGTGGCTTTGTGATTGAGCAGCGTGCCGGTATCCGGGTGTTCAGCGACTACATGAAGCCGCCTAAGGGCGAGCCTAAAAGCGACGATGAAATTATTGAGATGGAGCGGCGTTACTGCCGTCAGGAACCCTTTTTGAGCTTAGGGCGTTACATTCACGTAACCGCGCGTAAACCCGGGCAGAAGGATGAATTATGAGTGAATTTTCCCAGACGGTACCTGAACTGGTCTCCTGGGCACGCAAAAATGATTTTTCCCTTGCGCTGCCAGTGGAACGTCTGGCCTTTTTGCTGGCTATCGCCACCCTTAACGGTGAGCGAATGGATGGCGAAATGAGCGAGGGCGATCTGATTGATGCTTTTCGCCATGTCAGTAAAGCTTTCGAACAAACCCATGAAACTGTACTGGTTCGTGCCAACAACGCCATCAACGATATGGTACGGCAGCGCCTGCTCAATCGTTTTACCAGCGAGCTGACCGAAGGCAACGCCATCTATCGACTGACGCCGCTGGCGATCGGCATCACTGACTACTACATCCGCCAGCGTGAGTTTTCGACGCTGCGCCTGTCAATGCAGCTTTCGATTGTCGCCAGTGAACTGAAACGGGCTGCCGATGCTGCTCAGGAAAATGGCGATGAGTTTCACTGGCACCGCAACGTTTTTGCGCCGCTGAAATATTCGGTGGCGGAGATCTTCGACAGCATCGATATGACCCAGCGCCTGATGGATGAACAGCAACAGGCGGTGAAAAACGACATCGCCGAACTGCTGAACAAAGACTGGCGAGCGGCGATCTCCAGCTGTGAAATGCTGCTCTCTGAAACCTCCGGCACGCTGCGTGAACTGCAGGATACACTGGAGGCGGCGGGGGACAAACTCCAGGAAAATCTGCTGCGTATTCAGGATGCCACGCTGGACAGCCCCGATCTGGGCTTCGTCGATAAGCTGGTATTTGATCTGCAAAGCAAGCTCGACCGCATTACCAGCTGGGGCCAGCAGGCCATCGACCTGTGGATCGGCTATGACCGCCATGTCCACAAATTTATCCGTACCGCCATCGACATGGATAAAAACCGCGTCTTTGCGCAGCGCCTGCGGGTGTCAGTGCAGAACTACTTCGACTCCCCCTGGGCACTGACCTACGCCAACGCCGACCGCCTGTATGACATGCGCGATGAGGCGCTGACGCTACGGAATGACGAAGTCATGGGCGAACTGCCGCCGGAGATGGAGTACGAAGAGATCAATGAAATTCGCGAACAGCTGGCAGCGATGATTGAAGAGGCGCTGCAGGTCTATAAAGCGCAACAGAAACCGCTTAACCTCGCGTCAGTGATGCGCGACTACCTGGCTCAGTACCCCCGCGCCCGTCATTTCGATCTGGCGCGCATCGTGGTCGACCAGGCGGTACGCCTCGGCGTAGCGGAAGCTGATTTAGCCGGTTTGCCTGTGGAATGGCAAGCCATCAATGATTACGGAGCCAAGGTGCAGGCACATGTCATCGACAAATATTGAACAAGTGATGCCGGTTAAGCTGGCACAGGCACTGGCCAATCCGATTTTTCCTGCGCTGGACAGCCAGTTACGCGCCGGACGCCATATCGGTATCGAAGAGCTGGATAACCACGCTTTTCTGATGGACTACCAGTCTTTCCTCGAAGAGTTTTACACCCGCTATCACGTGGAGTTAATTCGTGCGCCGGAAGGGTTTTTCTATCTGCGTCCGCGTTCAACCACCCTGATCCCGCGTTCTGTCCTGTCTGAGCTGGATATGATGGTCGGCAAGATCCTCTGCTATCTCTATCTCAGCCCGGAAAGGCTGGCCAATGAAGGGATCTTTACCCAGCAGGAGCTGTATGACGAGCTGCTCTCCCTGGCGGACGAGAACCGTCTGCTGAAGCTGGTTAACCAGCGTTCAACCGGCTCCGATCTGGACCGCACCAAACTGCAGGAGAAAGTGCGTGCCTCACTGAGCCGTCTGCGTCGCCTGGGCATGGTGTGGTTTTTCGGCAACGACAGCAGCAAATTTCGTATCACTGAATCGGTGTTCCGTTTTGGTGCCGATGTACGCAGCGGCGATGATGCCCGCGAAGCGCAGCTTCGCCTGATTCGGGATGGCGAAGCCATGCTACTGGAAAATGCAACAGCACCGGTCGACACCGACGAAGGTGAAGGGCAGGAAAGCGACGCGAGTGAGAACGCAGAGGAAGAACAGGCATGATTGAGCGCGGAAAATTTCGTTCGCTTACGCTGATCAACTGGAACGGCTTTTTTGCCCGTACCTTTGATCTTGATGAGTTAGTTACCACGCTGTCAGGCGGTAACGGCGCAGGCAAGTCCACCACGATGGCGGCCTTCGTCACGGCGCTGATCCCCGACTTAACGCTACTGCACTTCCGTAACACCACCGAAGCGGGCGCCACCTCCGGCTCCCGCGACAAGGGTCTGCACGGTAAACTGCGCGCCGGGGTCTGCTACTCGATGCTGGATGTGGTGAACTCACGCCATCAGCGCGTGGTGGTCGGCGTCCGCCTGCAGCAGGTCGCGGGACGCGATAAAAAAGTCGATATTAAGCCGTTCAGTATTCACGGCCTGCCAACCGACACCAATCCAACCGACATGCTGACGGAAGTGCTGAACAGCCGTCAGGCGCGCGTACTGCCGCTGAACGAAGTCAAAGAGCGCGTCGAGGCGCAGGAGGGCGTGCAGTTCCGCGCCTATAACTCGGTCACTGACTATCACGCCATGATGTTTGATCTCGGCGTGGTGCCGCGTCGTCTGCGCTCAGCCAGCGATCGCAGCAAGTTCTATCGCCTGATTGAGGCCTCGCTGTATGGCGGGATCTCCAGCGCCATCACCCGATCGCTGCGTGACTACCTGCTGCCTGAAAACAGCGGGGTGCGGAAGGCGTTTCAGGATATGGAAGCTGCGCTGCGCGAGAACCGCATGACGCTGGAAGCGATTCGCGTGACCCAGTCTGACCGCGATCTCTTCAAGCACCTGATCTCCGAGGCGACCAGCTACGTCTCTGCGGACTACATGCGCCACGCCAATGAACGCCGGGGACACCTCGACAGCGCGCTGCAGCTGCGCAACGAGCTGTTCAGCAGCCGTAAGCAGCTCGCGACCGAACAGTATCGTCACGTTGAAATGGCGCGCGAACTGGCTGAACACAGCGGTGCGGAAAACGATCTCGAAGTCGATTATCAGGCCGCCAGCGATCACCTGAACCTGGTGCAGACCGCGATGCGTCAGCAGGAGAAGATCGAACGCTACGATGCGGATATCGAAGATCTGACGCTGCGGCTGGAAGAGCAGACCGAAGTGGTCGCCGAAGCGCGCGAAATTCAGGAAGAGAACGAAGCGCGTGCTGAAGCGGCCGAACTGGAAGTGGATGAGCTGAAGAGCCAGCTGGCCGATTTCCAGCAGGCGCTCGACGTGCAGCAGACCCGCGCCATCCAGTATCAGCAGGCGCTGCAGGCGCTGGAGCGCGCCCGGACGCTCTGCCAGCTGCCCGAGCTGAACATCGATAATGCGACTGAATGGCAGGAGAGCTTCCAGGCGAAAGAGGAAGAGGCGACGGAACGTCTGCTGCATCTGGAACAGAAGCTGAGCGTGGCGGAAGCGGCGCACAGCCAGTTTGAGCAGGCGCTGGCGCTGGTGACCAGCATTGCCGGTAACGTGACGCGGCAGGATGCGTGGCAGATCGGCCGTGAACTGCTGCGTGATGCCAGCAACCAGCGTCATCACGCTGAGCAGCTCTCGTCGCTGCGTCTGCGTCTTAACGAGCTGGAACAGCGTCTGCGTGAGCAGCATGAGGCGGAGCGCCTGCTGGCCGAATTCTGCAAGCGTCAGGGGCAGCACTACGAAGCCGATGCGCTGGCAGGCCTGCAGCAGGAGCTGGAAGCTCAGATCGAACAGCTGAACAGCAGCGTGTCGGACGCCGGTGAGCAGCGCATGAAGATGCGTCAGGAGCTGGAGCAGCTGCGTGAGCGCATCACCAGTCTGACGGCGCGTGCACCCCACTGGCTGGCGGCCCAGGAGATCCTGACACAGCTCAGCGAGCAGACTGGCCAGGCGCTCAGCAGCAGCCAGGATGTCACCGAATATATGCAGCAGCTGCTGGAGCGTGAGCGCGAAACCACCGTCGAGCGCGACGAAGTGGCCGCCAGTAAACGCGATATTGAGCAGCAGATCGAGCGACTGAGCCAGCCTGGTGGGGCGGAAGATGCGCGTCTGACCCAGCTGGCCGAACGCTTTGGCGGCGTCCTGCTCTCTGAAATTTATGATGATGTGACCCTGGATGATGCGCCTTACTTCTCGGCGCTCTACGGTCCGTCGCGTCATGCGATTGTGGTACCTGATCTCTCGCAGGTGCGCGAGATGCTGGACGGGCTGGAAGAGTGCCCGGAAGATCTCTATCTGATCGAAGGGGATCCGCAGTCCTTCGATGACAGCGTCTTCAGCGTCGATGAGCTGCAGAATGCCGTTGTCGTGAAAGTCGCGGATCGTCAGTGGCGCTACTCACGCTTCCCAAAAATACCGCTGTTTGGTCGTGCGGCGCGTGAGAATCAGCTTGAGCAGCTGCATCTCGAACGCGACAGACTGGCGGAACGCTATGCGACGCTGTCGTTCGATGTGCAAAAAACCCAGCGTCTGCATCAATCCTTCAGCCGCTTTATCGGTTCACACCTGGCCGTCGCTTTTGATGACGATCCGGAAGCGCAAATCCGTCAGCTGGGTGCGCGCCGGGGTGAGCTGGAGCGGGCGCTGAATCAGCATGAAAGCAACAATCAGCAGCAGCGTCAGCAGTATGAGCTGGCGAAAGAGGGCGTGTCGCAGTTAAACCGCCTGCTGCCTCGCGTCAATCTGCTGCTGGATGATACCCTGGCCGATCGCTGCGAAGAGATTCGTGAACAGGTCGATGCCGCACAGGACGCAGCGCGCTTCCTGCATCAGCATGGCGCTAAGCTGGCGAAGCTCGAACCCATCCTTGCAGTGTTGCAAAGCGATCCGGAACAGCATGAGCAGCTTCAGGCGGATTATCAGCAGGCGCAGCAGCAGCAGCGCAGCGCACGTCAGCAGGCCTTTGCTCTGACCGAAGTGGTTCAGCGCCGCGCGCACTTCAGCTATGAAGACTCTGCGGGCATGCTCAACGGCAACAACGATCTCAGTGATAAGCTGCGCCAGCGTCTGGAACAGGCAGAAAGCGAACGCAGCCGCTGTCGCGATCGCCTGCGTGAACATCAGGCCCAGCTGACACAGTACAACCAGGTGCTCGCTTCGCTGAAGAGTGCCTGGGATGCCAAACGTGACATGCTGAAAGAGTTGCAGCAGGAGATGCAGGCTATCGGCGTTCAGGCCGATAGCAGTGCAGAGGCCCGCGCACGCGTGCGTCGCGATGAGCTCTACACAGCCCTGAGCCACAACCGCGCCCGCCGCAATCAGCTGGAAAAACAGCTGACCTTCTGTGAAGCGGAGATGGACAACCTGCAGAAGCGCCTGCGCCAGCTGGAGCGAAATTATCATCAGGTGCGTGAACAGGTGGTCAGCGCGAAAGCGGGCTGGTGTACCGTGCTGCGTCTGGTGAAAGAGAATGGTGTGGAGCGCCGTCTGCATCGACGCGAGCTGGCCTACCTGAGTGGCGATGAGCTGCGTTCAATGTCCGATAAAGCGCTGGGTGCGCTGCGTCTGGCGGTGGCGGACAACGAACATCTGCGCGACGTGCTGCGGTTGTCGGAAGATCCAAAGCGTCCGGAACGGAAAATTCAGTTCTTCATTGCGGTCTACCAGCATCTGCGCGAACGTATCCGTCAGGATATCATTCGCACGGACGATCCGGTGGAAGCCATCGAGCAGATGGAAATCGAGCTGAACCGACTGACCGAAGAGCTGACAGCGCGTGAACAAACGCTGGCGATCAGCTCCCGCAGTGCGGCGAATATCATCCGTAAAACCATTCAGCGCGAGCAGAATCGTATCCGCCAGCTTAACCAGGGCCTGCAGACCGTCAGCTTCGGTCAGGTCCGGAGCGTGCGGCTTAACGTAAACGTGCGTGAAACCCACGCAATGCTGCTGGATACCCTGTCGGAAGAGCATGAACAGCATCAGGATCTGTTTAACAGCAACCGCCTCACTTTCTCAGAGGCGCTGGCGAAGCTCTATCAGCGGCTGAATCCCCATATCGACATGGGGCAGCGCACGCCGCAGACTATCGGTGAAGAGCTGCTGGACTACCGCAACTATCTGGAGATGGAAGTGGAAGTTAACCGTGGATCAGATGGCTGGCTGCGGGCAGAGAGCGGTGCGCTGTCAACCGGTGAAGCGATCGGTACCGGTATGTCTATCCTGGTGATGGTGGTACAGAGCTGGGAAGAGGAGTCACGTCGTCTGCGCGGTAAAGACATTTCACCATGCCGCCTGCTGTTCCTTGATGAGGCGGCCCGTCTGGATGCCCGCTCAATCGCCACGCTGTTTGAACTGTGTGAGCGACTGGAGATGCAGCTGGTGATTGCCGCGCCGGAAAATATCAGTCCGGAGAAAGGCACAACCTATAAACTGGTGCGTAAAGTGTTCAATAACACTGAGCACGTCCATGTGGTCGGGTTGCGTGGTTTTGCCGCCGATCCCTCACCGGTACGGCCGGGAAGCGACGCAGAGGCGTTACCCGATTTAACCGCTGAAAATTCCGGGGCAGAAACGTAGTCAAAAACTGAACCATTGGTTAATCTGGTCACGGCATTTGTCACAGGAGGCAAATGCCGTTTTTGTTTGTATACTCAACATTATGAGTAGCAGCCCGAACGCAGTCGTTACAGGGAGCGCTGCGGAGTTGAGAAGATAAGGGGGCAGGGATGTTGCTGGTAAAAAAGGTTAATCATCATCGCGTTGTATCATTGTTAGCGCTGGCGCTAACTGCTGTTCCATTTACGCTACCACAGGCCGCGATTATCGCTGCGCTGCCCGGTAAAACGCATGCGGCGCTCTCCGTCTCTGAAAGTCAGCAACGTATCCGCCAGGCTTTTTCCAGCGCCGACCAGCCTTTCTACCAGGCGCCACTGGCGACGCTTTATGCGTCCCGCAATATGCAGCCGCTCTGGCAGGATACGCAGGCAGTGGAGACGTTCCAGCAGCAGCTGGCTGAGGTCGCGCTTTCCGGCGTGCAGCCACAGTTCACGCGCTGGGTTGAGCGTCTGACAAATCCGTCGATTACCGGTTTTGCACGGGATGTCACCCTCTCTGATGCGATGCTCGGCTATCTGCAGTTCGTCTCCAGTGTCCCGACCCAGGGGGAAACCTGGCTCTACAGCAACGTGCCTTACAGGCTCACGCAACCCTCGGTCGCGGTTGTCAATCAATGGCAGAATGCAGTGAACGCCGGGGCGGCCAGCCACTTTGTCTCCTCGCTCCAGCCGCAGCATCCACAGTATAAACTGATGCATGCCGCCCTGAAGCAGCTGCTCAGCGACAGACAACCCTGGCCCCAGCTGAAAAGCAGTGAAACGCTGCGTCCAGGTCAGGTCAGCGAGGATGTGCCGGCACTGCGTGAAATATTGCAGCGCAGCGGCATGTTAACGGCGCAGGTGAATGCACCCGCACCTGATGACGATGCGGTGCCCGTGGCACCTTCACCGGTGACGCACAGTGACCAGCCGGTGACGGTCAGCCCTTCTGCTGCGCCAATTACCCATCTGATTGCGCCAGTGCCGCAGGCGCCTGGCAACGTCCGGAGTCAGACGCTGGAAGGCAACACGGCCAATATCTATGACGAATCGCTGGTGGCGGCGGTGAAGCGTTTCCAGCAGTGGCAGGGACTGGACGGCGATGGGGCTATCGGGACCAGAACACGGCAGTGGCTCAATGTCTCTCCGCAGATGCGTGCCTCGCTGCTGGCGCTGAATATTCAGCGGCTGCGTCTGCTGCCGGACGACATGCACAATGGCATCATGGTTAACATCGCCAACTACTCGCTCATCTATTACAACAACGGCAACAAGATTCTCTCCTCACGGGTGATTGTCGGCCGCCCCGATCGCAAAACGCCTTTGATGCGCAGTGCGCTGAATAATGTGGTGCTGAATCCGCCGTGGAACGTGCCGACGACGCTGGTGCGCAAAGATATCATTCCCAAAGTGAAGCAGGACCCGACCTATCTCTACAAGCATGGCTACACTCTGCTGTCGGGCTGGAGCGCGGATGCCGAAGTGATCGATCCCAGCATGATCGACTGGCGCATGGTGTCCGCCTCCTCGTTTCCTTACCGGCTGATTCAGGCACCGGGTGAAGCCAACGCGCTGGGTCGTTATAAATTCAACATGCCCAGTTCCGATGCGATCTATCTGCACGACACGCCTAATCACAATCTGTTCCAGCGCGATATTCGTGCGCTCAGCTCAGGCTGTGTCAGGGTGAATAAGGCCTCTGAACTGGCAGGTCTGTTACTGCAGGATGCGGGCTGGAACGACTCCCGTATTTCCAGCACGCTGAAAGAGGGCGATACCCGCTATGTGCCGATCCGCCATCGCATTCCGGTTAATCTTTACTATCTGACGGCATGGGTTGCGGATGATGGCAAACCGCAGTTCCGTACAGATATTTACAATTATGATGACACCGCGCGTTCAGGCAGTCAGGCACTGAGCCGGGCAGAGCAATTGCTGCTCTAGTGATTGATTTTGCATCGTTAGCAGTGCACACACAAAAGCGCGTCAGCGGCGATCCCGGTGCGGGTCGCCTCGCAGACGGCTTGCGGGTGGGTTGACGCTCACCTGAGAGAAAGTTATGGTTCGGCCTGTGCGCTTTTTGCACATGACTATGGCTTGACTCTCAGGTAATCCGCTACATGTCTACTATTGATTCTTTTCGTCGCAAACTACTGCTCTGCGGTAGCGCCGCCGCCGGACTGGCACTTCTGCCAGCTTCTGCCAGGGCCTCGCTTTCAACCTCTCGTCCGCGTGTGTTGATGCTCAATAACCTTCATACCGGTGAAACCCTTAAAACTGAGTTTTTTAATGGTAAGAGTTACGACAAGGATGAGTTGTCACGATTAAATCACTTCTTCCGGGATTATCGCGCTAACAAAGTCAAAAGCATCGACCCCCATCTGTTTGACCAAATCTTCCGTCTCCAGGCCCTGCTGGGCGTGCGCAAGCCGATACAGCTGGTGTCAGGTTATCGCTCTCTGGCCACCAATAATATGCTGCGGGAAAGCGGTTCCGGGGTAGCCAGGCACAGCTATCACACCAAAGGTCAGGCGATGGATTTTCATATCGAAGGGGTTTCGTTAGCGAATGTACGCAAAGCGGCGTTATCTCTGCGCGCCGGTGGTGTAGGATATTACCCCCGCAGTAACTTTGTACACATTGACACCGGGCCGGTCAGGCACTGGTAACTATACCGGCAACGCTGCGTGAGCCGGTCATGGAGCGTTATGAACTACCACATTATTCCTGTTACAGCCTTTGCTCAAAACTGTTCTGTTATCTGGTGTGAAACCACGCGCGAAGCCGCGCTGGTCGACCCCGGCGGCGATGCTGAACTGATTAAGCAAACGCTGGAGCAGCTCAGCCTTAAACCGGCTCAGATCCTGCTGACGCATGGCCATCTGGATCATGTCGGGGCCGCCGTGGAACTGGCCGCCTTCTATGATATTCAGATTGTGGGGCCGCAAAAGCGCGATGCTTTCTGGCTGGAGGCGTTGCCCACGCAAAGCCGGATGTTCGGACTGGAAGAGTGCGCGCCTTTTACCCCCGACCGCTGGCTGGAAGAGGGCGAGAGTGTGCTGGTTGGCCTGACCACGCTGGAGGTGCTGCACTGTCCGGGACACTCGCCCGGGCATGTCGTGTTCTTTGATCGTCCGGGGCGCTTGCTGGTTTCAGGTGACGTCATTTTCAATGGCGGCGTCGGGCGTACTGACTTCCCGCAGGGCGATCATCAGCAGTTAATCGCGGCTATCCGCAGCAAACTGCTGCCGCTGGGCGATGATGTGACGTTTCTGCCCGGTCACGGCCCGATCTCCACGCTGGGTCATGAACGCATCAGCAACCCTTTCCTGCAGTAAAACCTCAGTGGTTTTCCTGCCATAAAAAAATGGGCCATCCGGCCCATTTTTTGTTTCGTCGTCTGCATTACAGCACAGCGACAATCGCTTCACACAGCGCCGACATATTGTCTGGCGTCATGCCTGCCACGTTCACGCGGCCTGAGTTGACGGCATAAACCCCGAACTCTTCCCGCAGGCGGATCACCTGCTCTTTGGTTAAGCCGCTGAACGAGAACATACCGTTCTGCCTGATAATAAAGCTGAAGTCGCGCTGTGCGCCTTTTTCCGCCAGGGTATTTACAAACAACTGGCGCATGCGCTGGATGCGCTCACGCATATCCGACAACTCCTGCTCCCAGATCGTGCGTAGCGTGTCATTGCCCAGGATCGTGGCGACCACAGCAGCACCATGAGCCGGCGGGTTGGAGTAGTTGGAGCGGATAGTATATTTCACCTGGCTGAATGCGGCATCGGCTACACCGGCATCCGCCGCAACCAGCGTAATTGCACCCACGCGCTCATTGTAAAGACCAAAGTTTTTGGAGTAAGAGCTGGCGACGATCAGCTCCTGATGTGAGGCGGCAAAGATGCGCAGACCCTCTGCATCTTCCTCCAGACCGCGGGCAAAGCCCTGGTAGGCGAAGTCGAATAACGGCAGCCAGCCATTGGCCTGTGAGAGCTGCGCCAGCTGCTGCCACTGCTCCGCCGTCGGGTCAATCCCGGTCGGATTATGGCAGCAGCCGTGGAACAGCACCACATCACCCGGCTGAACCTGCTGCAGTGACGCGATCATCCCTTCAAAGTCCAGCGAATGGGTCTCTGCGTCGTAATAGTGATAGTCACACACTTCAAGACCGGCGGCGTGAAACACGTTGTGATGATTAGGCCAGGTCGGATTGCTGATCCAGACCCGCTTCACCGCAGTCTGCGTGGCAAGAAAATCGGCTGCAACACGCAGTGCGCCTGTACCGCCTGGGGTCTGCGCGGTGCGCGCGCGGCTGGCGGTGATAAGTGGGCTCTGGTTACCGAACAGCAGGGCCTGCGTGCAGCGGGCGAAATCTGCCAGACCATCAATGCTGAGATAGTTTTTTGTGGTTTCGTTTTCCAGCAGGTATTGCTCAGCCTTTTTAACACTGGTCAGCACCGGGGTCTTGCCGGTTTCGTCTTTATAAACGCCGATACCCAGATTGATTTTTTCAGGGCGGTCATCGGCACGAAACAGATCGGCCAGCCCAAGAATAGGATCGGCGGGTGCAGCAGAGATCGATTCAAACATGTGTCAGGTCCATTAGCGTGAACTTTAGCAAGAGGGCTATCAGGTTAACGTCCGGCCAGATAAATGCCAACCGTTTGCGAGACAAATTCCTCTATTTTGCGGTGCGAATAGCGCGATGGGGAAATGAAGAGGTTCAGGCAGAGTAACAGAGCGGGAGGAAGCGCGATGCAGGGAAAGAGCAGCCATAAAAAAACGGGGCCAGAGCCCCGTTTTTCAACATGCTGAAGCAGGATTAGAACTGGTAAACGATACCAACACCAACCACGTCGTCTGTGTTCAGATTCAGGCGGTTGTTGTCATCCAGCTGGTTGATTTTGTAATCAACATAGGTAGACATGTTTTTGTTGAAGTAGTAAGTCGCGCCAACGTCGAAGTATTTAACCAGGTCAGCATCGCCCACGCCTTCGATATCTTTGCCTTTAGACTGTACATAGGCCAGAGATGGACGCAGACCGAAGTCAAACTGATACTGTGCAACCAGTTCGATGTTCTGAGCTTTGTTTGCAAAACCCCTAACAGAGAACGCGTTACCGTTAGCCAGAGTACCTGAAGTACTGATCGGCGTAGAGTTACGGGTTTCACCGTACATTGCGGCCAGGTAAACGTTATTTGCATCATACTTCAGAGCGGTTGCCCAGTTTTCAGCACGTTTACCCGCACCCTGACCGGTCACAGTGGTAACTGCCGCACCGCCGCCATTCGCTGCGCTAGGTGTGATAGTGGTCTGTGCGCCTGCTGCCTGCGCATCAGTACGGTCGCTGTTGCTATATGCCGCTGCGAAGCCTACACCGATTGGCGAAACGTAGCTGGTTGACACACCGTAGCCATCGCCATTAGAGCGACGCAGGCCGTCGGTACCGGTACGTTCGTTTTTACCCTGATACTGAACAGCGAAGTCCCAGCCATCAACCAGGCCGAAGAAGTTGGTGTTGCGGTAAGTCAGCAGACCGGTGCTACGACCGTTCATGAAGTTATCTGAGTATCCTGAATCACCACCGAACTCTGGCAGCATATCGGTCCAGCCGATTGCATCATAAACCACACCGTAGTTACGGCCGTAGTCGATTGAGCCCGCATCACCAAACTTCAGACCGGCAAAGCCCAGACGGGTTTTGTTGCCATTCTGTGCGTCAGAACCTTCAGAATTGTTCGCCTGAATGTTGTATTCCCACTGGCCGTAACCGGTCAGCTGGTCATTGATCTGTGTTTCGCCTTTGAAGCCGAAGCGAGCATAAGACTGGTCACCATCGTTGTCTGCATCGTCAGAGAAGTAGTGCAGGCCGACAGCTTTACCGTACAGGTCCAGTTTGTTGCCGTCTTTGTTATAGATTTCGGCAGCATTGGCTGCGCCGGCGGCTAACAGAGCAGGGATAACCACTGCAAGAATATTGCGCTTCATCATTATTCATTACCCTCATTGGAGTTATTTGTACACCTGCCACTGCCGTCAGGAAATCTTTACGGAACCCTGAACGAAGTTTGGTGTCTTCCTGTGTCTGCACGCATCTTTCCATCCCCCCCGCCGTAATTCTAGCGCGAAAATGCTACTAAACTCGTAATCTGGTTTCTAAAGGAAAATATGTATTACAAAATGTAAAAAATACGGAACTTTGTGAGACATCTCAAAATTTACAAAAATAAAAAAAGGCCGGCAGTGCCGACCTCTTTATATATATGAATTTCTTATATTTAATGCTGAATATCAGAAACTCGCGTTGCGTGGCGTACGCGGGAAGGGAATAACGTCCCTGACATTCTGTACGCCGGTGACATAGGCGATTAAACGTTCAAAGCCCAGACCGAAACCAGAATGTGGCACGGTACCGTAGCGACGCAGGTCACGATACCACCAGTAGTCTTCTTTATTCAGGCCCATCTCTTCCAGGCGCGCATCCAGTACATCCAGACGCTCTTCACGTTGCGAACCGCCGATGATTTCACCGATGCCTGGCGCCAGAACATCCATCGCCGCCACGGTTTTACCATCGTCGTTGAGGCGCATGTAGAACGCTTTGATCTCTTTCGGGTAGTTTTTCACTACCACCGGTGCTTTGAAGTGTTTCTCTGCCAGATAGCGTTCATGCTCAGAAGAGAGGTCGATGCCCCAGGAAACCGGGTTTTCAAAGCTCTGACCGCAGTTCATCAAGATCTCAACCGCATCGGTGTAGTCGACCTGCGCGAAATCGGTGGTGATAAAGCGCTGCAGACGTTCTACCGCATCTTTGTCTACGCGCTCTGCGAAGAAGGCCATATCATCGGCGCGCTCTTCCAGTACCGCGTTAAAGACATACTTCAGCATGGCCTCCGCTAGGTCAGCCGCATCATCCAGTGAAGCAAAGGCAATTTCCGGCTCCAGCATCCAGAATTCCGCCAGGTGACGGCTGGTGTTGGAGTTCTCCGCACGGAACGTCGGGCCAAAGGTGTAGATTTTCGACAGGGCGCTGGCGTAGGTCTCGCCATTCAGCTGACCCGATACGGTCAGGAACGCCTCTTTACCAAAGAAATCTTCGCTGAAGTCAACTTTGCCCTGGTCGTTACGCGGCAGGTTTTCCAGATCCAGCGTGGAAACACGGAACATTTCGCCGGCGCCTTCGGTATCGGAGGCGGTAATCAGCGGGGTAGAGACCCAGAAATAGCCGTTCTCATGGAAGAAGCGATGCAGCGCCTGCGCCAGCGTATGACGGACGCGGGCGACCGCACCAATCAGGTTGGTGCGGGGACGCAGGTGCGCCACTTCACGCAGATATTCGATGCTGTGGCGTTTCGCTGCCATTGGATAGCTATCGGGATCTTCGACCCAGCCCACCACTTCCAGGCCGGTCGCCTGAATTTCAAAAGCCTGGCCCTGACCTGGCGAGGCCACCACTTTACCGGTGACGATAACGGAACAGCCCGTGGTCAGACGCAGCACTTCATCCTGATAATTATTCAGAGAATTATTGACGACAGCCTGAACGGGATTAAAGCAGGAGCCATCATAGACGGCGATGAAGGAAAGACCGGCTTTTGAATCTCTTCGGGTACGCACCCAACCACGTACGGTGACTTCACTGTCAACCGCGACGCGACCGTGCAGTACATCCGCTACAGGCACTACGCTCATAAATATCTCTCTATATAGAAGAAGTGAGTAAAAAGTTGCCCCATCCGGGGTTTTGCTATGTTACTTGCGAGTCTTCAGGAAACAAGCAAAATTCAGGGGGAATGCGGATTTATTACAGCAGAGGCGGGGCGTATCAACGCCCCGATTAAGCGGGATTCAGCTCGCTTTTTTCACCAGAGGCAGATCAAAGGCTTTGCGCAGGGCGCGGACAAAGGCCTTGTCCTGGCAGATTGTTTTACCCGGGCTGTCGGAGAGTTTCGCGACCGGCTTGCCGTTGCACTGCACCAGTTTGATCACGATATTCAGCGGCGTCACGCCCGGAATGTCGCAGGTCAGGCGGGTCCCGATGCCAAAGACCACGTTAGTGCGCTGACCAAAATGGCGATAGAGCGCCAGCGCTTTGTCGAGGTTCAGATTGTCAGAAAAGACCAGGTATTTGCTGAGGGGATCGATACCGAGTTTCTGATAGTGGGCGAGCGCTTTTTCTCCCCATTCGACCGGATCGCCTGAGTCGTGGCGCAGCCCCTGATAACGACTGGCAAAGACCGGCCCGAAATCGCGCAGGAACGCATCCATTGCAATACAGTCCGTCAGGGCAATGCCCAGCTGGTCATCATACTCATCCAGCCAGGCCTGCAGCGCCGCACGCTGGCTGTTAGCCAGCACCGGGCTGATCTGCTGAAACGCCTGGAACCACTCATGCGCCTGGGTGCCTACCGGTGTCAGTGACAGACGCCGGGCCAGATCGTAGTTACTGGTGCCAATCAGCCACGGAAAGTCCTGCCTGAGCGTAGAGACAATGGCCTCCTGCACATCCTGTGAATAGCGGCGACGGGTACCGAAATCCATCAGGCGGAAGCGTGACATATCAAGGTCAGCGACCTCCGTTTTAAAGGCGCTGAGTTTCTGGTGCAGATGGTCGACCGCCTGCTGAGTAGTAACCTGCGGCGTGCGATGACGGTGCACGATCTCGCTGATCAGCGCCAGTAACGGCACTTCCCACATAATCACTTCACGCCATGGCCCCTGAATGCGGATATCCAGCATGCCGTGATGATTACGGACTTCAACCTGGTGCGGGTTATAGCGAAACTGGCGCAGCCAGTGAAGATAGTCCTGACGGAAAAAGGGAAGATGAGACAACCATGTCGCTTCTTCATCAGAGAGCGCCAGATCCTGCATGGTGGTGATCGCGTCACGAATTTCGTCAGCGTAGAGACCCAGCTGTTCGTCGCCGCGGCAGCGAAACTCCGCCTTCACCGTGACGTCATGATAACGGTGGAAAACGGCCTGCTGCATATGGAGCTTATAGGCGTCCGTATCCAGCAGCGAGGTCAGTATCGGGGAAGCATGTCCTGTCATGGCGCGTTTCAGCATCCTGTTCGGTGGCGCAGAGCCCGG
>Ga0268256_1000069_pt1 | contig 195391 bp, 161 predicted proteins | sample AgamicAtAmrz_FD_200247 | JGI IMG/M metagenome (GOLD analysis project Ga0268256, IMG submission 200247) | Agave microbial communities from Guanajuato, Mexico - At.Am.rz (v2) (version 3) | ecosystem: Host-associated > Plants > Roots > Rhizosphere | place: Guanajato, Mexico | collected 2012-06-07 | reverse complement strand
AAGAGCCATCGTGATTAAAAGGTAGGGTTATGATTTCAGGCATTTTAGCATCACCAGGTATCGCTTTCGGCAAAGCTCTGCTGTTGATTGAGGATGAGATCGTCATCAACCGCAAGAAGATTTCTGATGACCAGGTCGATCAGGAAGTAAAACGCTTCCTCGACGGCCGCGCTCAGGCTGCGCAGCAGCTGGAAGCGATCAGAGTGAAAGCGGGTGAAACGTTTGGTGAAGAGAAAGCAGCCATCTTCGAAGGCCACATTATGTTGCTGGAAGATGAAGAGCTGGAGCAGGAAATCATCGACCTGATCAAGAAAGATCACGCTTCGGCCGACGCCGCCGCCTACTCCGTGATTGACGGCCAGGCGAAAGCGCTCGAAGAGCTGGATGACGAATACCTCAAAGAACGCGCCGCTGACGTTCGCGATATCGGCAAACGTCTGCTGCAAAACATTCTCGGTCTGCATATCGTCGACCTGAGCGCTATCCAGGACGAATCGATTCTGGTAGCCAAGGACTTAACGCCGTCGGAAACCGCACAGCTGAACCTGAAAAAGGTGCTGGGCTTTATCACCGACCTCGGCGGCCGCACTTCGCACACCTCGATTATGGCGCGCTCGCTGGAGCTGCCGGCCATTGTCGGCACCGGCAACGTCACCGCCACGGTGAAAAACGGCGATTTTCTGATTCTGGACGGCGTAAACAACAAAGTTTACGTCAATCCGTCAGAGAGCGAGCTGGAAGAGCTGAAAGCCGTTCAGACCCAGTATCTGAGCGAAAAACATGAGCTGGCCAAGCTGAAAGATCTGCCGGCGATCACGCTGGATGGTCACCAGGTTGAAGTGTGCGCCAACATCGGCACCGTGCGCGACGTCGCCGGCGCAGAGCGCAACGGCGCGGAAGGCGTCGGCCTCTACCGCACCGAGTTCCTGTTTATGGATCGCGACTCGCTGCCGACCGAAGAAGAGCAGTTCCAGGCCTACAAAGCCGTTGCTGAAGCCGTCGGCTCGCAGGCGGTGATCGTGCGCACCATGGATATCGGCGGCGACAAAGATCTGCCTTACATGAACCTGCCGAAAGAAGAGAACCCGTTCCTCGGCTGGCGCGCCATTCGTATCGCCATGGATCGCAAAGAGATCCTCCATGCCCAGCTGCGCGCTATTTTACGCGCCTCTGCCTTCGGCAAGCTGCGCATTATGTTCCCGATGATCATCTCTGTTGAAGAGGTGCGCATCCTGAAAGCCGAGCTGGAAACCCTGAAAGCGCAGCTGCGCGAAGAAGGCAAAGCGTTCGATGAAACCATCGAAGTCGGTATTATGGTGGAAACCCCGGCGTCAGCGGTGATTGCGCGTCATCTGGCGAAAGAAGTCGACTTCTTCAGTATTGGGACAAACGACCTGACGCAGTATACTCTGGCGGTCGATCGTGGTAATGATTTGATTTCTCACCTGTATAACCCGATGACGCCATCGGTGCTGAATTTAATCAAGCAGGTGATTGATGCTTCTCATGCCGAAGGCAAGTGGACCGGCATGTGCGGTGAGCTGGCCGGTGATGAACGTGCTACACTACTGTTACTGGGTATGGGGCTGGACGAATTCAGCATGAGTGCCATTTCAATCCCAGGCATTAAGAAAATCATTCGCAATACTAATTTCGAAGATGCGAAGGCTCTGGCGGAGCAGGCTCTGGCTCAACCTACAGCGGAAGATCTGATGAACCTGGTCAACAAGTTCATCAAAGAGAAAACACTCTGCTGATCCACGAGACGCTGGCCCAACAATACTGTTTAGGAGAAGAATATGGGTTTTCTTGACAAGCTTTTTGGCAATAAATCAGAAAGCACATCTGGGACGATTGATATTGTTGCGCCTCTGTCAGGCGAAATCGTAAACATTGAAGACGTACCGGATGTGGTGTTTGCCGAGAAGATCGTTGGCGACGGTATCGCCATCAAACCAACCGGCAACAAAATGGTTGCGCCGGTCGATGGTACCATCGGTAAGATTTTCGAAACTAACCACGCGTTTTCAATCGAGTCTGACAACGGCATTGAGTTGTTTGTGCACTTCGGCATCGACACCGTCGAGCTGAAAGGCGAAGGCTTCAGGCGCATCGCGGAAGAAGGCCAGAAGGTCAAGAAAGGCGATGTAGTGATCGAGTTTGATCTGCCGCTGCTGGAAGAGAAAGCGAAATCGACGCTGACGCCTGTGGTGATCTCCAATATGGATGAGATCAAAGAGCTGGTTAAGCTCTCTGGTCAGGTTACCGTTGGCGAGACGCCGGTGATCCGCATCAAGAAGTAACAGATTCAGCTAAGAAAAACGGCACCCACTGGGTGCCGTTTTTGTTTCTGTCCTGTGGGGTGACGATGCGCCTGAAAAACTTGACTCAGGCACCCTTATCCTGTGCCTGCCAGCGCGGCAGACGAATCGTCAGCTCCAGCCCGCCCTCGGGGCGATTTACCGCCTGCACCTCGCCGTGATGCGCCAGCACCACCTTACGCACGATAGCCAGCCCCAGCCCATAGCCTTTGCCCAGCAGCGGCGAATTAACCCGCACAAAGGGATCGAAGATGCTGGAAAGCTTCTCATCGTCTACGCCCGGCCCCTGATCGCGAACGCGAATCGCCAGCCACTCCTGCTCCGCCTTCAGCCTGACCTGAATATGCTGACCGGGCAGCGAGAATCGCAGCGCGTTGCGCAGCACGTTCTCAATGCCGCGACGAATCAGCTCGGCGTTGCCGCGCACGGTGTAATCGGCGTTTTCATCCACCAGGAAGTCAACCTGCACGCCGGGGATTTGCGCCTCGTAGCGCACATCGGTGACCACCGCGTGCACCAGGCCGGTGAGATCGAAATATTGTTCGTCAGGCATGCTCTCATGCTCGGCGCGCGACAGCGTTAACAGCTCGCCAATCATCTTATCCAGCCGCCGCGCCTCTTCGTCGATGCGATCCAGGGAGGCGTTAACGCTGGCCGGCGTCTGACGCGCTAAGCCTGTGGCGAGCTGCAGGCGCGCCAGCGGAGAACGCAGCTCGTGCGAAATATCATGCAGCAGCTCCTCGCGCGCGTGCACCAGCGTATCGAGCCGCTCCACCATGGCGTCGAACGCCTCCGCGACGTTAGAGAGCTCATCGTGGCGCTTGCGCATCATGGGGTAGAGCCGCACGCTGAGATCGCCGTTCGACACGCGTGAAAAGCCCTCGCGCAGCTGCCGCATCGGCCGCGTCAGGTTCCACGCCAGCAGCAGGCTAAACAACAGTCCGACCGTGCCGGCGAAAAAAAACATCGGCTCAGGGATATTGAGAATGCGGCGCGGCCTGTCCAGTCCCATCGAACTGTCTTCGCGCAGGCCTTTGACGTTATAGCGCAGCTCATACTCTTTGCCGTCCGCCCCTTTTACCCAGCGCACGATCACGTCAGGGAACTTGCCCTGAAACGGCGGATTGAAGGTTTCCGGCAGCGGCTCGGAATGAACGGGGCGGGCATGCTGGATCACGGAAAAGAACTGACGATCGTTAGGCTCCCAGTCCGCCATCATATCGTTCAGCGAGCCGAGCCCGCCGCGCTCCAGCACCGAAACCGCAGACGCCATCTGCAAGTTAACGATGCGGCGCGTAGCGATAATCTCCGGCGGCTCATGGCGATTGCCGGCGATGCTGAAGCCGAGCCAGAGCAGCTGGCTGATAATAACGAATACGATCCAGAAGCCGATTAAAATCTTCCAGAACATGCGCCCGCGGTAGTTCTGCTTCATCGAATGCGGTAGCCGATGCTGCGCACCGTTTCGATGTTGACGCTGTCGGCGGTGAGCGCTGCCAGCTTCTGACGGATATTGCTGATATGTACGTCAACGCTGCGATCGTAAGCCTCACGCGGACGCCCCAGCCCTTTTTCCGACAGCTCATCTTTCGACACCACGCGGTCCGGCGAGCGCATCAGCAGATCCAGCAAATTGAACTCCGAAGCGGTGAGATCGAAGGCTTTGCCCTGCCACTCGGTTATGCGCGTGGCGGGATTGAGCGTCAGTTCGCCCCAGTGCAGCAGCTCTTTTTTATCCGGCAGCGGCGCCTGCTCTTCGAAACGGCGCAGCACGGCGCGCAGGCGCGCCACCAGTTCGCGCGGGTAGCAGGGCTTCGGCATATAGTCGTCCGCGCCCATCTCCAGCCCAATCACGCGATCGATATTGTCGCCTTTGGCGGTCAGCATGATCACCGGCAGGCGGCTGTTCTGCCGGACCTGACGCAGCACGTCGATGCCGCTCATATCGGGTAGCATAATATCGAGGATCATCGCGGTATAGTGGCCGGAAAGCGCGCCTTCGATACCGGCGCTGCCGGTTAATACCAGCTGGGTTTCAAAGCCTTCCGCAATAAGGTACTGGCTGAGCATGGTGCCCAGCTCCAGATCGTCGTCAACTAACAAAATTTTCATAAGGGTCTCTCGCCTGAATTGCCGCTATTTTGTCCTGAGCGGGCGCCGGACGCAGCCGATTTTACGCGTTCCTTACAGATCCGACGTCAGACGATGCTCAGGATGACTATAGACAAAAACGGCCCGGCAGCACCAGAGAGGCGCAGCCGGGCCGCTTAGCAAAGAGGTTAGCGGTAGACGCCGGTTGAGAGATAGCGGTCGCCGCGATCGCAGACGATAGCAACGATAACGCTGCCAGGCCGCGCCTGCGCAATGCGCAATGCGCCCGCCACCGCGCCGCCGGAGCTGACGCCGCAGAAGATGCCTTCGCGGCGGGCCAGCGCCCGCATCGTCTCTTCCGCCTCGGCCTGCCCCATATCCATCACCTCGTCCACCAGCTCGGGCCGATAGATGCCCGGCAGATAAGCCTGCGGCCAGCGACGAATGCCGGGTATGGCGCTGCCCTCTTCCGGCTGCAGGCCAATAATGGCCACGCGATCGCTTTGCTCTTTCAGGTAGCGGCCGACGCCGGTAATGGTGCCGGTGGTGCCCATGCTGGAGACGAAATGGGTCAGGCGTCCGGCGCTCTGCTGCCAGATTTCCGGACCGGTGGTCTGGTAGTGGCCAAGCGGATTATCGGGATTATTGAACTGGTCGAGCACATGCCCTTCGCCGCGCGCCATCATTGCCAGCGCCATATCGCGCGCCCCCTCCATGCCCTGCTCGCGGCTCACCAGCACCAGCTCGGCGCCGTAGGCGCGCATCGCGTCCTGCCGCTCCTGGCTCATATTTTCAGGCATCAGCAAGCGCAGCGCGTAGCCCTTCATGGCGGCGATCATCGCCAGCGCGATGCCGGTATTGCCGCTGGTCGCCTCAATCAGGCGGTCGCCGGGCGCGATCTCACCGCGCAGCTCTGCCTGATGGATCATTGACCAGGCGGCGCGATCCTTGACGGAGCCGGCGGGGTTGTTGCCTTCCAGCTTGAGCCAGATTTCGCTGCCGTTGGCAGGCGTCAGGCGCTGGAGTTTGATCAGCGGCGTATTGCCGATGGTGTTTTGCAGAGTGCTCAAGGTGCGTTTCCCGGCGAAGCTAAGCGAACAAAAAAAGGGCGGGATCGCTCCCGCCCGCTGTCGCGTGAGAAAATATCAGGCGCTTTCGGCAAAGGCAACAGCGCGCAGCGGCGTCGCGCCCTGATAGAGGCGCGCCTGCTGCAGGCCGACGAACAGGCGTTCGCCGCGCACCGGCGCGCTTCGCTCGCCGTCGTACACCAGCGAAAAAGGCTCGCTCTGCCAGCCGGTCGGCTGAACCACCAGCTGCCAGAAGTGGCCGCGCGGGCTCACCTCGAGGATCTGCACCGGCAGCGGCGTCTCCAGGCTGCTCTGACGGGAAACGTCAATCTCCCACGGCCGCAGAAAGAGCTCGACCGCGCCCTGATGGGCCGGGGTATAGCCCAGCGGCCAGCGGTGCGCGCCGACGTGGAACTGCGAGCCGTGGACCTCGCCGTCGAAGCGGTTCACTTCGCCGAGAAACTCCAGCACGAAGCGCGTGGCCGGATCGCGCCACACCTCATCCGGCGTGCCTACCTGCTCGATGTTGCCCTGGCTCATCACCACCACGCGATCGGCTACTTCCATCGCCTCTTCCTGATCGTGCGTCACGAAAACGCTGGTGAACTTCAGCTCTTCATGCAGCTGACGCAGCCAGCGACGCAGCTCTTTACGCACCTGCGCGTCCAGTGCGCCGAAGGGTTCGTCGAGCAGCAGGATCTGCGGTTCGACCGCCAGCGCGCGCGCCAGCGCCACGCGCTGCTTCTGGCCGCCCGAGAGCTGCGCCGGGAAGCGGTTCGCCAGATGCGCCAGCTGCACCATCTCCAGCAGACGCGTCACGCGCTGCTTGATTTCCGCCGAGGAAGGACGCTCGCGGCGCGGCAGCACCGTCAGGCCGAAGGCGATATTGTCGAACACCGTCATATGACGGAACAGCGCATAGTGCTGAAATACGAAGCCGACCTGGCGGTCGCGGGCGTGCAGCGCGCTGACATCTTTATTGTGAAAGCGGATCTGCCCGCTGTTCTGGTGCTCCAGCCCGGCGATAATACGCAGCAGCGTGGTTTTCCCGGAGCCGGACGGACCCAGCAGCGCCACCATCTGGCCAGAAGGAATATCCAGAGAGATATCGTTCAACACTGGAGTGCGGCCAAAAGATTTGTTGATCTGGTTAATCTCAATGCTCATGATTTTCCTCCTGTTGCAGGCGGTGCTGCTGTTGCTCTAACCGCCACTGCAACACACTTTTCAGAAACAGCGTCACAATTGCCATCAGGGTCAGCAGCGCGGCGGCAGTAAAAGCGCCCACGACGTTATAATCCTGATGCAGTAATTCAACCTGAAGCGGCAGCGTGTAGGTTTCGCCGCGAATCGACCCCGATACCACGGAGACCGCGCCGAATTCGCCCAGGGTGCGCGCATTGGTCAGTACCACGCCGTAGAGCATCGCCCAGCGAATATTGGGCAGCGTCACGCGGCGGAACATCTGCCAGCCAGAGGCGCCAAGCAGCACCGCCGCCTCATCTTCGTGGCTGCCCTGGCTCAGCATCACCGGCACCAGCTCGCGCACCACAAAGGGACAGGTGACGAAGACGGTAGCCAGCACCATGCCGGGCCAGGCGAACATCACCTGAATGTTATGCGCGTCCAGCCAGCTGCCTGCCGGGCCGTTAACGCCCCAGAACAGCAGATACATCAGGCCCGCCACCACCGGCGACACGGCGAAGGGAATATCAAACAGCGTCAGCAGCAGCTGGCGGCCAGGAAAGTTAAAGCGCGTCACCAGCCAGGCGAGCAGCGTGCCGAACACCAGATTAACCGGCACGGTGATCAGCGCCACCAGCACCGTCAGCCAGATGGCGTGCAGCATGTCGCTGTCAGCGAGATTCTGAAAGGCGACGCCCAGCCCCATCTTCAGCGCTTCGTAGAAGATAGAGATCATCGGCACCACCAGCAGCAGCAGAGAGAAGAGCACGCCGATGCCGATCAGCAGCCACTTGCCCCAGTTGACCGGCTGGCGCTCGGTAGCATTGATGTGGGAAATATCCGCCATTAGTGACCTCCCAGTCGACGGCCGAAGCGGCTCTGCAGCGTGTTAATCGCAAACAGCAGCACCAGCGACGCGGCCAGGATCACCGAGGCGATAGCGCTGGCGGCCGGGTAGTCAAACTCCTGCAAACGCACGAAAATCATCAGCGAGGTGACCTCGGTTTTCCAGGCGATATTGCCGGCGATAAAGATCACCGCGCCAAACTCGCCGATGCTGCGGGTAAAGGAGAGCGCGGTGCCCGCCAGCAGCGCAGGCGCCACTTCCGGCAGTACTACGCGGCGAAAGCTCTGCCAGGGCGTCGCGCCCAGCGTCTGCGCCGCCTCTTCATACTCTGGCCCCAGCTCTTCCAGCACCGGCTGTACGGTGCGCACCACGAAGGGAATGCTGGTAAACGCCATGGCGACGGCGATGCCGAGCCAGGTATAGGAAACTTTGACGCCGAAGGCGTTGTAGATCCACTCGCCATACCAGCCGTTCAGCGAGAAGAGACCGGCCAGCGTCAGGCCCGCCACCGCCGTCGGCAGCGCGAACGGCAGATCCACCAGGCCATCCAGCAGCGTGCGGCCAGGGAAGCGATAGCGCGTCAGGATCCACGCCATAATCATGCCGAACACCGCGTTGAACAGCGAGGCGACGGCCGCCGACAGCAGCGTCACTTTATAGGCCGCCACCATTTGCGGATTGCTGATCACCTGCCAGTACTGCGCCAGCGTCATCTGCGACAGCTGCATCAGCAGCGCGCTGATCGGCAGCAGCAGAATCAAACAGGTAAACAGCAGGCTGGTGCCCAGACTCAGGCCGAAGCCAGGCAGGACGCGTTTCTGACCTAAGGCAAACATTATCCACGCCCCGCTGATAACAGTTGATCCAGCTCGCCGCCGCTGGCGAAATGGGTTTTCATCGCCTTATCCCAGCCGCCGAACTGATCTTCTACGCGGAACAGCTGGGTCTGCGGGAAGCGATCTTTATGCTCGTTCATCAGCTGCGGGTTATTCACGCGGTAGTAGAAATCGGTCACGATTTGCTGCGCCTGCGGCGTATAGAGATAGTTGAGATAGGCTTTCGCCGCTTCCGCGGTATGATTGTGCTCGACGTTTTTATCGACCCAGGCAACCGGGAATTCGGCGAGAATATCCGTTTTCGGCACCACGACTTCATACGCGTCTTTGCCGTACTGGTTACGGATATTGTTCACTTCCGATTCAAAGCTGATCAGCACGTCGCCCAGGCCGCGCTCGGCGAAGGTGGTGGTCGCGCCGCGCCCGCCGGTATCGAACACCTCGACGTTCTTAAGAAACTGCGCCATAAAGGCGCGCGTTTTCGCCTCGTCTCCGCCGTTAGCTTTACTGGTGGCGCCCCAGGCCGCCAGCCAGGTGTAGCGGCCGTTGCCAGAGGTTTTCGGATTGGGAAAGATCAGCTTCACGCCGTCGCGGCCAAGATCGGCCCAGTCGTGAATCTGCTTTGGATTGCCCTTGCGTACCAGAAACGCCATGGTGGAGTAAAACGGCGAACTGTTGTTCGGCAGCCGGCTTTGCCAGTCGGCCGCAATCAGATTGCCTTTATCGTGCAGCACCTGCACGTCGGTGACCTGATTATAGGTGACCACATCGGCGCGCAGCCCCTGCAGGATCGCCAGCGCCTGCTTTGACGAGCCGGCGTGCGACATCTTGATGGTGAGTTTGTCATTGGGATGGCTGGCATCCCACTGCTGTTCGAACGGCGCATTCAGGGCGACAAACAGCTCGCGCGCGACGTCGTACGAGCTGTTAAGCAGTTCGGTGGCACTGGCCGCGCCCGCCAGGCTGAGCGACAAGGCGATACCGCCAACGATATTTTTCATCGTTCTTTTGGTCATGGGGCACCCTGAGAAAACAAGAGATCCGGCCTATGCCAGCCGTTCGCCCAGTGTATTTATAACCCCATGAAAAGCTGTAGCGGTTTTATATATCGTTTGATGATTTCAAAGTCGAAAATGGCATAAGCGGGCGCAAGAGTTTATGCGTCAGGCGGGAATGGCGCTGACGCTCAAGGCGTTAACGCTGCCAGATAATTTTGCTGAGCTTCCAGCTTTTCAATACATCGTCCGACGGCATCAGACCGTCCGGGCCGTGCCAGTCGCCGCTGTAAACGTAGGAGAGATGCTGGCTGCCCGGCGCGCGGCACTCGACGTCGTGGCTGCCCGCTCCGCCCGCCAGCTTGCAGTTATTAAAGGCCTTGCTGAACCTGTCGCTAAAGGCGTCGCCGATTTTCGCGCCGTCCTGCGCGGCGATGTCGCTGTCCATCACCTCAATACGCTCTACGCTGCTGGATCCGCTGATCTGCAGCTTCACTTTGCCGTCGTCCAGCGCCTGCCAGAACGCGATAACGTCGCCGTTTTCGCTACGCATGCCCTGACGCAGCGTGTAGTTGCCTTTCAGGCCGTCGCTGATGGCGCCTTCGCGCATTGCAGTGGCGCTGCCGACGCCGCCGACGCCCTGTTCGGTGGCGGTCAGCGATGAACCAAACCAGTTCCACGGCAGCGCCGACGACCAGTGGTAGCTCAGCGGGTTATACCAGCTGACGTCGGACGAAGAGGCGGAACCGGAACCCGAACTGGCGCAGCCGCTTAGCAGCGCGGCGGCAACCAGCAGCGAAATGGGTAAAGCTTTCATGAAAACTCCTGTTAACACTGTGCCAAACGGCAGAACTCATTGGAGTCGCCAGCGGCAAAAAAGTTTATTCCACCAGCTGATGTTCCGGCAGAAAGCAGTCGCGCAGCCTGACGTTGACCAGCAGCCACAGCAGCGCCAGCCCGTCAAACAGCGTCAGCAGCAGCGGCCAGGGCGAGGCGAGCAGATCGCCAGAGGCGAACGTCGCGCCCTGCCACGCCAGATTGACCGCCAGCGACAGCGCCAGCACCCAGCGCCACGCCTGCCACAGTCGCGGCCAGCGCGCGCGATAGCCGGTCAGCAGCAGGCCAGTCAGCGCGGGCGCGCCGAGCGCCAGCCCGAGCCAGAACGCCTGGCGATCGGGATAGAACAGCCCCAGCAGATCGCTGCCCTGCTGGCGCGACGCGCCCGCCATCACCAGCAGGATCCAGGTGCGCGCCAGCAGCAGCAGCAGCAGCCAAAAAAGAAACGGCAGCCGCAGCTGCCCTTTCGCATCATATTCATCCGGCAGATATTTCACCGCATCAATACTCCCGGTCTTCAATCAGCCGCTTGCCGAGCAGCACCGAATCCACCGGTTCGTACTCCAGCTTCTCGTAGAACGCCACCACCTGATCGTTCTCTTCGCGCACCATCAGGTTGATCTTGGGACAGCCGCGCGCGATCAGCTTTTTCTCCAGCCGGTTCATCAGCGCGTTGGCGAAGCCGCGGCCCTGGTAGTCGGGATGCACCGCCAGATAGTAAGCGGAGCCGCGATGGCCGTCGTAGCCGCCCATCAGCGTGCCGACCACCTCGCCGCCCACTTCCGCAACCAGAAAGAGGTCCGCGTCATGGTTCATCTTGCGTTCGATATCCAGCTCTGGATCGTTCCACGGACGTAACAAATCGCAACGCTCCCAGAGCGTGATCACCTCTTCAAAATCTTCCTGGCGGAAGGCGCGGATTTCCATCTTCTTTACCTTGCAAATAAGCACAATTCGCTGATTATCACGCATTCGTCGCCGCGTGCAACCCCGGTTAACGCTGCCTGGAACAAAAACCGGCATTTTCTCTGTTAGCAACCTGACATACAAAGTAAAGAGCTGAAAGGGTTCCGTCCTCGCGGCGAACAAAATGTTACGATATAACACTCTGCACATCATTCGCTAATGGACCAGCCCATGCCCACACTCTCTCTGCTCAAGCGTCTTACCAACCGTCGCCAGCTGCTGCTCTCCGGCCTGGCGCTGGCCGTGCTCTCCCCACGCGCGATTCAGGCGAAAGAGGAGAATGCGCCGCTGCGCGCCAGTCCGCGTCACGCGCAGCCTGCGCCGCCGCAGAAAAACGGCAAGCGCATCGTGATGATCGATCCCGGCCACGGCGGCATCGATTCCGGCGCCGTCGGCAGCGAAGGGTCGGAAGAGAAACATATCGTGCTGGCGATTGCGAACCAGGTGCGCGCGCTGCTGCAGGCGCATCCGCGCATCGAAGTGCGGCTGACGCGCGACAGCGACCACTTTATTCCGCTCTACCAGCGCGTGGAGATCGCCCATCAGCACGGCGCGAACCTGTTTATGTCAATTCACGCCGACGGCTTTACCAGCCCGGAAGCCAGCGGCGCCTCGGTGTTTGCCCTCTCGAATCGCGGCGCCAGCAGCGCCATGGCGCGCTATCTCTCCGATAAAGAGAATGCGGCGGATAAAGTGGGCGGCGCGAAAGTCGAGGAGCAGGATCACTACCTGAATCAGATCCTGTTCGACCTGGTGCAGACCGACACCATCCGCAACAGCCTGACGCTGGGCAAACATGTGCTGGATCAGATCCGCCCGGTGCATCGACTGCACAGCGAACACACCGAACAGGCGGCGTTCGCCGTGCTGAAATCGCCGTCGATTCCGTCGGTGCTGGTGGAGACCTCCTTTATTACCAACCCGCGTGAAGAGCAGCTGCTCGGCACTGACGCCTTCCGCCGCAAAATCGCTACGGCGATCGCCGACGGCATTACGCGCTACTTTGATGAGTACGATCGCCGCAATGGTCAGGTATAATCGCGCCACTTTTTTGCAATGAGTCCGAAGCCATGCCCGATATTTCCCGCGTTAAAGCCTTTCTGCTGAACCTGCAGGAGACAATCTGTAATCAACTGGCGGCAGCTGACGGCGGCGCGCAGTTTATCGAAGACAGCTGGCAGCGTCCGGGCGGCGGCGGCGGACGCAGCCGCGTGCTGCGCGACGGCGCGGTGTTTGAACAGGCAGGCGTGAACTTTTCCCACGTGCACGGCGATCAAATGCCCGCGTCGGCGACGGCGCACCGTCCCGAGCTGGCGGGCCGCAGCTTCGAGGCGATGGGCGTGTCGCTGGTGATCCATCCGCACAGTCCCTATGTGCCGACCAGTCACGCCAACGTGCGCTTTTTTATCGCCGAAAAGCCGGGCGCCGATCCGGTGTGGTGGTTCGGCGGCGGTTTCGATCTGACCCCCTACTACGGCTTCGAGGAGGATGCGGTGCACTGGCATCAGACCGCCTTCGATCTCTGCCAGCCGTTCGGCGAAGAGGTCTATCCGCGCTACAAAAAATGGTGCGACGACTACTTCTATCTGAAGCACCGCGACGAGCAGCGCGGCATCGGCGGCCTCTTCTTTGACGATCTCAACGCGCCGGACTTCGACACCAGCTTCGCCTTTATGCAGGCGGTGGGCAACGGCTTCCTCGACGGCTATCTGCCGATCGTCGCGCGCCGCAAAGCGCTGCCCTGGGGTGAGCGCGAACGTCAGTTCCAGCTCTACCGCCGTGGACGCTACGTCGAGTTCAACCTGGTGTGGGATCGCGGCACGCTGTTTGGTCTGCAGACCGGCGGCCGCACCGAATCGATCCTGATGTCGATGCCGCCGCTGGTGCGCTGGGAGTATGATTACCAGCCCGCGCCCGACTCGCCGGAAGCCGCGCTGACGCGCGACTTTTTGCCGGTGCGCGACTGGCTATAGCGGCGCAGTTTGCGCCTCGACCACCGCCAGCGCCACCATATTAACAATGCGCCTGACCGACGCGATGCGCGTCAGCACATGCACCGGCTTGCTGATGCCCATCAGCACCGGGCCAACGGTGACGCCTTCCGAGCTGGAGACGCGTAGTAGGTTGTAACTAATGCGCGCCGCTTCAACATTGGGCATGATCAGCAGGTTCGCCGCCCCTTTTAGCGGACTGTCCGGCATCAGCTCGCGGCGGACGCTCTCTACCAGCGCCGCGTCGCCGTGCATCTCGCCATCGACTTCCAGTTCCGGCGCGCGGCGCTGAATAATCGCCAGCGCCTCGCGCATCTTGCGCGCCCCGGGCGCGTTCGAGGTGCCGAAGCTGGAGTGCGACAGCAGCGCGACGCGCGGCTCAATGCCGAAGCGACGCACCGTTTCCGCCGCCAGCAGCGTCAGATCGGCCAGCTGTTCCGGCGTGGGATCGTCGTTGACATAGGTGTCGGTAATAAAGGTATTGCCGCTGGGCAGCAGCAGCGCGTTCATCGCGCCCGCGACCTTAACGTCGTCGCGCAGGCCGAACACCTTCTCCACCACGTCATAGTGCTCATGGTAGTCGCCGACTGTGCCGCAGATCAGCGCGTCCGCCTCGCCGCGATGCACCATGATGGCGCCGATCAGCGTCGGATTGCCGATTACCGCACGCTGCGCCTGCTCGGGCGTTACGCCGCGCCGCTTCATCATCTGGTAATATTCGTTCCAGTACGCCTTGAAGCGCGGATCCGATTCGTTGTTGACCACGTCGAAATCTTTGCCCGCTTCGATCTTCAGCCCCTGCTTCTGCAAACGCATCGCGATAACATTGGGACGCCCTATCAGGATCGGCCGCGCCAGACCGAGCGTCACCAGCTCCTGCGTGGCGTGCAGCACCCGCACCTCCTCGCCTTCCGCCAGCACCACGCGCTTCGGTGCCTTGCGCGCCTGGGAGAAGATCGGCTTCATAAACAGGTTGGTTTTATAGACAAATTCGGTCAGCTTCTCGCGGTAGGCGTCGAAATCCTCAACGGGCCGGGTCGCCACGCCCGACTCCATGGCGGCACGCGCCACCGCCGGCGCGATCTGCACGATCAGGCGCGGGTCGAAAGGTTTAGGGATCAGATAGTCTGGCCCGAAGCTGAGATCCTGATCGTCATAGGCGGAGGCGACCACATCGCTCTGCTCCGCCTGCGCCAGCGCGGCGATGGCGTGCACCGCCGCCAGCTTCATCTCTTCGTTGATAGTGGTCGCCCCGACGTCGAGCGCGCCGCGAAAAATAAACGGGAAACAGAGCACGTTGTTGACCTGGTTAGGGAAGTCAGAGCGGCCGGTGCAGATGATGGCGTCGGGACGCACCGCTTTCGCCAGCGGCGGCATAATTTCCGGCTCAGGGTTGGCCAGCGCCAGGATGAGCGGATCGCGCGCCATCTTCTGCACCATTTCCGGCGTCAGCACGCGCGGCCCCGAGCAGCCGAGAAAGATATCGGCGTTTTCAATCACCTCTTCCAGCCGGCGCGCGCCGCTATCTTCGATGGCGTAGGCGGACTTGGTGGGCGTCATATCCGCTTCGCGATCGCGGTAGATTACCCCTTTCGAATCGCACACCACGATGTTGCGCTTCTGCATGCCGAGCGCCACCAGCAAATTCAGGCAGGCGATGGCCGAGGCGCCCGCGCCAGAAACCACCAGCCGTACCTCGCCAATTGTTTTCTCGACAATGCGCAGCCCGTTGAGCACGGCGGCGGTGCAGATAATCGCCGTGCCGTGCTGGTCGTCGTGAAATACCGGGATCTTCATGCGCTGGCGCAGCTGCTGCTCGATATAGAAGCACTCTGGCGCTTTGATATCCTCCAGGTTGATGCCGCCGAATGTCGGCTCCAGCGCGGCGATAACGTCGATTAGCCGGTGGGGATCCTGCTCGTCGATCTCGATATCGAAGACGTCGATGCCGGCGAACTTCTTGAACAGTACCCCTTTGCCCTCCATCACCGGCTTGCCCGCCAGCGCGCCGATATTGCCGAGCCCCAGCACCGCGGTGCCATTGGAGATCACCGCCACCAGATTGCCGCGCGCGGTGTATTTATGCGCCGCCAGCGGATCCTGCGCAATTTCCAGACAGGGCGCCGCGACGCCGGGAGAATAGGCCAGCGCCAGATCGCGCTGGGTAGCGAGAGGTTTAGTAGGGGAAACCTGGATTTTTCCCGGCGTAGGGAACTGATGAAAATCCAGCGCGCTCTGCTTGAGTTGGTCGTCCATTGTGAGTTCCTTTTTCAGCTTCGGTGCGCTGGCAGTATAAAAGGCCGACTGAAAGGAAAACGTTGGGCCGATCGCGATAAGGCCGTTCGCTGCGTAAAGGCGGCGCAGGGCGGAAAGTGCGGTTAACCCGGCAGAACCCGTCAGTTCTGCTAACCTTTGTGATGCGCGATTTTCGCCCCCCGGCTCGCTGACAGGATGTTGCAGCACGCTCTCCCTGTTTGACGTCACGCTGTTTTCGCCGTGCGGGGCCCCGATGAGTTCAACCCATCGCAATAATCAGAAAAAGAGTATTTTCATCATCGAACGCCTGATGCACTGTGTTGCAGGGTGAAATCATTCGCAATAAAGAATTGCTCATCAAGGAGTTAAAAGATGAACCAGCTAGAGGCATTAAAACAGTTTACTACCGTCGTGGCGGACAGCGGCGATATCGAATCCATTCGCAACTACCATCCTGAAGATGCGACCACCAACCCTTCGCTGATCCTGAAAGCGGCCGGCCTCGAAGGCTACAAGCACCTGATCGACGACGCTATCGACTATGCGAAAAAGCAGGGCGGCAGCAAAGAGACGCAGATTATCAACGCCAGCGATAAAGTCGCTATTAACCTCGGTATGGAGATCCTGAAAAGCGTACCGGGCCGTGTTTCGACCGAAGTAGATGCGCGCCTCTCTTTCGATCGTGGCATGTGCGTGACCAAAGCAGAAAAACTGGTTCGCCTGTATGAAGAGCACGGCATCGACCGCTCGCGCATTCTGATCAAGCTGGCCTCCACCTGGGAAGGCATCAAGGCGGCCGAGGAGCTGGAGAAAAACGGCATCCACTGCAACCTGACGCTGCTCTTCTCCTTCGCCCAGGCGCGCGCCTGCGCCGAAGCGGGCGTCTTCCTGATTTCACCGTTCGTCGGCCGTATCTACGACTGGTACAACAGCCGCAAGCCGCTTGATCCCTATGTGGTTGACGAAGATCCCGGCGTGAAGTCGGTGCGTCGCATTTACGACTACTACAAAAAGCACCGTTACAGCACCATCATCATGGGCGCGAGCTTCCGTAAAGTAGAGCAGATTATCGCGCTGGCGGGCTGCGACCGCCTGACTATCTCTCCGAACCTGCTGGAAGAGCTGCAGAACAGCGACGCGCCGGTTGAGCGCAAGCTGGAGCCGTCAACCGAAGGCTTCCATCAGCCTGCGTCGCTTTCTGAAGCGGAGTTCCGCTGGGAGCACAACCAGGATCCGATGGCGGTCGAAAAACTTTCCGACGGCATCCGTCAGTTTGCCGTCGATCAGCAGAAACTCGAAGACGTGCTGGCCGCGCGCCTGTAGTTTTTGCCTGTTAATTTGTCGGGCGGGTTTCCCGCCCGCACTTCTGCTCAACGAAGGGAGAACCCTATGTCATCACGCAGAGAGCTGGCGAACGCGATTCGTGCGTTAAGTATGGATGCGGTACAAAAAGCGAACTCAGGTCACCCAGGCATGCCGATGGGCATGGCGGACATCGCCGAAGTGTTGTGGCGCGACTACCTGAAGCACAACCCGACTAACCCCGCATGGGCCGACCGCGACCGTTTTATTCTTTCCAACGGCCACGGCTCGATGCTGCTCTATAGCCTGCTGCACCTCACCGGCTACGATCTGCCGATGGAAGAGCTGAAGAACTTCCGTCAGCTGCACTCTAAAACGCCGGGCCACCCGGAAATCGGCTACACGCCGGGCGTCGAAACCACCACCGGTCCGCTAGGCCAGGGGCTGGCCAACGCCGTGGGTCTGGCGATCGCCGAACGCACCCTGGGCGCGCAGTTCAACCGTCCGGGCCACGACATCGTCGACCACTTTACCTATGTGTTTATGGGCGACGGCTGCCTGATGGAGGGGATCTCCCACGAAGTCTGCTCGCTGGCGGGCACGCTCGGCCTCGGCAAGCTGATCGGCTTCTATGACCATAACGGCATCTCTATCGACGGCGAAACCGAAGGCTGGTTTACCGACGATACTCATAAGCGCTTCGAAGCCTACAACTGGCACGTCGTCGGCGAGATCGACGGCCACGACGCCGAGGCGGTGAGCCGCGCGATCAAAGAGGCGCAGAGCGTCACCGACAAGCCGTCGCTGATTATCTGCCGCACCGTTATCGGTTTCGGTTCGCCGAACAAAGCCGGTAAAGAGGAGTCGCACGGCGCGGCGCTGGGTGAGGCGGAAGTGGCGCTGGCGCGTAAAGAGCTGGGCTGGACCTCTGCACCCTTTGAAATCCCGCAGGAGATCTATCAGCAGTGGGACGCCAAAGAGGCGGGCGCCGAGCGCGAGCGCGCCTGGAACGACAAGCTGGCCGCCTATAAGCAGGCGCATCCCGAGCTGGCTGAAGAGTACCAGCGCCGCATGAACGGCGAAATGCCGTCGACGTGGGAGAGCGAGACCCACAAATTCATTACCGACCTGCAGGCCAATCCGCAGAAGATCGCCAGCCGCAAGGCGTCGCAAAATACGCTGGAGCACCTTGGCTCGCTGCTGCCAGAGCTGCTGGGCGGATCGGCGGACCTCGCGCCAAGCAACCTGACCATCTGGTCAGGTTCGAAGCCGATTAAAGAAGATCCGGCGGGCAACTATATTCACTACGGCGTGCGCGAGTTCGGTATGACCGCCATCGCCAACGGCATCGCCCATCACGGCGGCTTTGTGCCCTACACCGCCACCTTCCTGATGTTCGTGGAGTATGCGCGCAACGCGGCGCGTATGGCGGCGCTGATGAAAGCGCGTCAGATCATGGTCTATACCCATGACTCCATCGGCCTTGGCGAAGATGGTCCGACGCACCAGCCGGTCGAACAGCTCGCCAGCCTGCGCCTGACGCCGAACTTCAGCACCTGGCGTCCGTGCGACCAGGTCGAGACGGCAGTGGCGTGGAAGGCCGCGATTGAGCGCCATCACGGCCCGACCGCGCTGATCCTGTCGCGCCAGAACCTGCTGCAGCCGGAACGTAGCGCGGCGCAGGTCGAAAATATCGCGCGCGGCGGCTACGTGCTGAAGGACAGTGACGGCACGCCGGATATCATCCTGATTGCCACCGGTTCCGAAGTGGAGATCACGCTTGGCGCGGCGGAGAAGCTGACCGCCGACGGCCACAAAGTGCGCGTGGTGTCGCTGCCGAGCACCGACGTGTTCGACAAGCAGGATATCGCTTATCGCGAATCGGTGCTGCCGTCGACGGTGCGCGCGCGCGTCGCGGTTGAGGCGGGCATCGCCGACTACTGGTACAAATATGTCGGCATCGACGGCAAAATCGTCGGCATGACCACCTTCGGCGAATCCGCACCGGCAGGCAAACTCTTCCCTGCCTTCGGCTTCACGGTGGAAAACGTTGTGGCGCAGGCGGAGTCGTTACTCAAGCCAGCGTAATGCTTCAGGCCCTTCCTCTTGTGCGGGAAGGGCCTCTCTTTCTCACAGCCTGAAACAGAAAAAAATCCTCCTCGCCCCCTTCACCGCTTGCGTAAACCCATTACTATAGGATCTTTCCCTTATTCCTCTCGCTGGATGCTTTTCCGTTGAAAAAACGTACGCCCTATTTACTTGCCTTAATGGTTTCGCTGACGCCATTCGCAGGCAAGGCGCAGATTGCGCCCGATCCGCTGCTCTCGTCCCAGATCGTCGATCGCTACGCTGAACACATTTTTTACGGCAGCGGCGCCACCGGCATGGCGCTGGTCGCTATCGACGGCAACCAGCGCGTTTTCGCCAGCTTTGGCGAAACGCGTCCCGGTAATAACGTGCGGCCGCAGAAAGACTCCCTGATCCGCATCGCCTCGCTCAGCAAGCTGCTGACCAGTGAAGTAATGGTAAAGATGGCGGAGCGCGGGCAAATTCGCCTTGACGATCCGCTGAGCAAATATGCACCGGCGGGCGCACGCGTGCCGAGCTACGCCGGGCAGCCGATTCGCCTGATTCATCTCTCGACCCACACCAGCGGCCTGCCGCGCGAGCAGCCCGGCGGCAAGCCGCATCGCCCGGTGTTTGTCTGGCCGACGCGCAGCGACCGCTGGCAGTGGCTGGCCGGCGCGAAGCTGAAAGCCGCGCCTGGCACCGACGCGTCCTATTCGAATCTGGGCTACGACCTGCTGGGCGATGCGCTGGCGCGCGCCGCCGGCATGCCCTACCCAGCCCTGCTGCAGCAGCTGATCACCCGCCCGCTCGGCATGAAAGACACGACGTTTACGCCTTCGCCTGAGCAGTGCGATCGCCTGATGGTGGCGGAGAAAGGCGCCAGCCCCTGCAACAATACGCTGGCCGCTATCGGCAGCGGCGGCGTCTACTCGACGCCGGACGATATGGGCCGCTGGATGCAGCAGTTCCTCAACTCGGCCATCAGCCCGCGTTCGCCGCAGGTGGACCGTATGCAGACGCTGATCTATCGCCGCGATCAGCTGGCGAAGGTGGAAGGCATGGACGTGCCGGGCAGAGCCGACGCGATTGGCATGGGCTGGGTTTATATGGGGCCGAAAAACGGTCGTCCCGGCATTATCCAGAAAACCGGCGGCGGCGGCGGATTCATCACCTACATGGCGATGGTGCCGCAGCATAACGTCGGGGTGTTTGTGGTGATCACCCGCTCGCCGCTGACGCGCTTTACCGCCATGAGCGACGGCGTTAACGATATGCTGGCGGAGCTGGTCGGCAACCAGAACGGCTCGCCGATGATGGTGCAGGCGATTCGCTAAGGCGCGGGCGGCGGCTGGGAGACCCAGAGGGTCGGCCAGTCGTCGCTGCTGTGCCAGGCGTCGCAGGTAGACTCTTCGGCATATTCCGCCAGCGTGAAGTCGGTGCCGTTAAAGCGCCAGCGCGTGGCGGAGCCGCAGTCGCCCAGCCCGCGCCCTTTGCTGAAGGTATAAAGCTGGCCGGTACTGGCGTCATAGTCGGCGTTGATCAGCTCCAGCTGGCGCTCGCCGCGCGGCGGCGTAAACGGCAGCGTCAGGGTGATGCCGCGGGCGACATAGGGCGCGGCGCGCGTCACCTCGAACGCCAGATCGATCACGTTATAGGCGCCCATCTCGCAGCTCACCATCAGCAGCGCTTTACTGTCGGTCAGCGGCGCGACGTTGACTTCGCGCCGCATCGGGTCGAGCGAGCAGGCGTCGCTGTTAAGCCGCCAGGTGCCGTAATCGAGCAGTCCGCTGGTTTCCTCGCGCGTCAGCGCGGCAGGCGGCGCGCCCCTGTCGGGCAGCTGCGGCAGCGGCGGCTGGGGCGGCACATCCCACAGCGCGCGTGAACCCCGTTTTATCCATGCGCTCATGCCGTTGACCCTGCCCTGCACGTCATCCACCAGCAGCAGCGCCGCTTTCAGGCCATGCAGCGAAATAGCCGCCTGCCCGTTATAGGTCAGCTGGATCGCGTCCGCGTCGAGGATTTGCGCGAGAAATTCGTCAATGGCGATCGCGTTGCTGGTGGCGAGGTGGTGCGGCTCAACCGTCCAGTGTTTGAAGTCGGGACGCAGGCGGCGCTGATCGAGCAGCAAATTATCCTGTAGCGGCGCGCCGGGCAGCTCGCCGCTGTAGGCGCTGCCGTAGTCGATACGCAGCAGCGGGCGATCGTTGACGCCGGCATGGCGCGCGATAGTCATGACCAGCCCTTTGTCGCCAGGTATATTGCGCGCCACGCAGAACGCGGCGTTATTGCAGGTCACCTGCCAGTCGGAAAACGACTTTTGCAGTGGATCGGCTTTAACGCAGGCAATGAAAAAGAATGGCAATACCAGCAGTGACTTCGTCCAGATCGGCATCAGGAAAAACGGTCCCCAAAATCTCAGAGTGGAGATGATAGCGCAACGACCGGACATCAGGTGGGCCTAAACTGTGACCACGTCCGGAAAGCGCACTTAACTGCTGAAAAAGCATACGATAATGCGATACGGCGCCACAGAAATCACCTTTTTCATCATCGGGAGCGTACGGGTTTATCTCAATCGGATTTATCGGACAATGCGCGGCGACGCCCCGCGCGTCATCCCCTTCGTCAGGCCTTGAGCCAGCCCGCCAGCTGGGCATGCTGCAGCAGCATAATGGTTTTACCATCGCGGATACGGCCATCTTTCACCATTGCCAGCGCCTCCGGGAACGGAAGCTCCAGCACGTCGATATCCTCATCCTCTACGCCGCCGCCGGCGTTATCGCGCAGCGCCTCATTGTATTCGGCGGCGAAAAAGTGAATCAGTTCGGTGACGCCGCCTGGCGACATATAGGCTTCATAGAGTTTCTCTACCTCGCCCACCGCATAGCCCGTCTCTTCGATCGCCTCTTTACGAATGCAGACTTCCGGCGTGTCATTATCCAGCAGTCCGGCGCAGGCCTCGATCAGCATGCCGCTGGCGTTGCCGTTGACGTACGTGGCGATTCGAAACTGGCGGGTCAGCACGACGCTGTTTTTCTCGCGGTTATAGAGCAGGATAGTGGCGCCGTTGCCGCGGTCATAGACTTCGCGCTTGTGGCGCACCACCTCGCCGCTTTTGGTGGCCAGCTCATAGGTGAAGTTGCGCAGGATAAAGTAGTTTTCGGAGAGAAGTTTGTCTTTGATGATATTGATCTTGAACGACATGATGGCTCCACTGCCGATTTGAGGGAGCCTGCCATCATAGGGGGAAGCGCGCGGGAAAACTATAAGCGGCGGGAATAAAAAAAGCCTGCCGTTAGCGGGCAGGCTTTTCAGCATGGACGCCTGCGCTTAGCGCGCGGCGTCATCCGCCAGCGCGTGCGGCTTTTCGTCGTGCAGGTGATCGTGCTCGGTCTGCGCGACAGCGGCCACGCGCTTGCGCACGCCGAACCAGCCCAGCACCAGAATCACCGCCAGAACCGGGATAGCGGCGATGGTGTAGGTGCCGTTCGGGTAATCGAACGCCATCAGCACCAGCACGCTCAGCAGGAACAGCAGCGTCAGCCAGGAGGTGACCGGCGCGCCCGGCAGCTTAAAGCTGACGTCGTCCGCTTTGCCTTCCTTGATCGCTTTGCGCAGACGCATCTGGCAGATCACGATAAAGCCCCATGAGGCGATAATGCCCAGCGATGCGACGTTCAGCACGATCTCGAAGACCTGCGAAGGCACGTAGTAGTTGAGCACCACGCCGATGACATAGACCGCGATGGTGACCAGAATACCGGCGTAAGGCACCTGCTGGCCGTTCATTTTCGCCATGAACTTCGGCGCCGAACCGCCCATCGCCATCGAACGCAGAATACGGCCGGTAGAGTAGAGGCCGGAGTTCAGGCTGGAGAGCGCCGCGCTCAGCACCACGATGTTCATGATGCTGCCGACGTAAGGCACGCCCAGCTTCGAGAAGAAGGTCACGAACGGGCTCTGGCCCGCCTGATAGGCGTTCCACGGCAGCAGCAGCACCAGCAGCACTACCGAACCGACGTAAAACAGGCCGATTCGCCAGATCACGCTGTTGATCGCTTTCGGCAGCATGGTTTCCGGATCTTTACACTCGCCTGCGGCGGTGCCTACCAGCTCGATAGAAGCGAAGGCGAACACCACGCCCTGCACCAGCACCAGCGCCGGCAGCAGACCGTGCGGGAACAGGCCGCCGTTGTCAGTGACTAAATGGAAGCCGGTAGCGTTGCCGTCCAGCGGTTTGCCGGTGCCGAGAAACACCACGCCTACCACCAGGAAGATGACAATCGCCAGCACCTTCACCAGCGCGAACCAGAACTCCATCTCGGCAAACCACTTCACGCCGATCATGTTCATGGTGCCGACGATAGCCAGCGCGCCGAGCGCGAAGACCCACTGCGGCACATCGCCGAACGCGCCCCAGTAGTGCATATAGAGCGCGACGGCGGTGATGTCGACGATGCCGGTCATCGCCCAGTTAACGAAGTACATCCAGCCCGCGACGTAGGCGGCTTTTTCCCCGAGGAATTCGCGCGCGTAAGAAACGAAGCTGCCGCTGGAGGGACGGTGCAGCACCAGTTCCCCCAGCGCCCGCAGAATAAAGAACGAGAAGATGCCGCACACCAGATAGATTAATGCCAGCGCCGGTCCCGCCGCCTGCAGCCGTCCGCCTGCGCCGAGGAACAGGCCGGTGCCGATGGCGCCGCCGATAGCAATCATCTGAACGTGACGATTGCCCATCGCCTTGTGGTAGCCGGTGTCATGTGAGTTCAGCCAGCGTCTTTTCGCAGCACGCATTTCGGCTGCGGTTTTTTTAGTAGATTTCATAGCCTTCCTGTTTGTCCTGACCATCAATCACGGCGATCACAAACGATTGCGTACGCCATGCGAAATGGGGTAATCACCCTGTTATCTGCCTGTGAGTTATTAGTAAAAAGGCAGGGGAAATTACGGCGATGAATCCTACCCGTTCTGCGTGAACGAAGCAAAAGATACCGGCGAGGCGCACAAAGTGTTTTGTAATAATCGGGTTTATTGCACAAAAAAACCGGCCATTGGCAGGCCGGTAAGTGCTACAGGGATGGAAGGGTATGGCTGAGGGTTAGCGATAAATCTCTGCGGTGCCGCGCCACAGGCTGGAGTCGCCCGGGTTTTCGACGCCGATAACGCGGTAGTGGCTTGCGCCCATCTCTTCGGCTTTTTGCGACAGCTGACGCGTGGCGTCATCCAGCGAGCCGCGCGCGTTGGAAACGGAAACGCTGCCGATGCTTTGCAGACCCTGCGCCTGGTCCTGGTCGACCGGCGTGGCCGCCAGCGTTGAGAACGATGCGGTTGCCAACAGGGCGCCGGCCAGAATCACAATACCTTTTTTCATAGCATGCTCCTTCAAGGGGGTTGCAGGTGACTCGTTTAATTCTGTTTAGAATTATTAGCGCCGTAATGAAAACCAACATCTGGCCGATGTAAACCTGTCTGCTTTTTAAAACGCCGCGCCGCATGCTCTCCTGGGTTATGTCAGCAGAGTTTATTTTTTGTGCAGACTGTAACCCGGCGTGTCGATAATCTGAATGACCCTGGCAGCCTGCTGCCCTCTCCTTTATAATGCCCGCACCAAAAACAGGGATATTGCCGTGATTGTGAAACGTTCCGTGACCCGCAGTATCGCCCAGGCGCTGAGCGCCATTGTGCTGCTGGCGCTGCTGACGACCGGGCTGGCGCTGATGACCCTCTCCAGCAGCCTGCGCGACGCCGAGGCGATCAACCTGGCGGGCTCGCTGCGCATGCAGAGTTACCGGCTGGCCTGGGACAGCGCCAGCGCACCGCAGCAGCTTGGCCTGCATCTGCTGGAATATGAAGAGACGCTCAATAAACCTGCGCTGCGCGACCTCGATCGTCCCTGGGTACCGCAGGAGGTCGTTAACCGCTATCGTCATCTGCGTACCGCCTGGCCCGCGCTGCAACAGCAGCTGCAGCGCGGCGAGGCGGCGCTCTATCAGCAGCAGGTGGCGAACTACGTCGGCGAGATCGATCGTTTTGTCATGGGGCTACAGCGCTACAGCGAAAGAAAAATGGAGCTGGTGGCGGCCAGTAGCCTGCTGGGCGTGGTATTGATTGTGGCGCTGGCGCTGGGCACGATTCGCTTCAGCCGTCGCCAGGTGGTGCGTCCGCTCAACGCGCTGGTCACCGCCAGCCGCTACGTTGAAAGCGGCAACTTCGCCTTTCCGCCGCTGGTGGTGGAGCAGAATAATGAGCTGCGGGTGCTGGCGCAGACCTTTAGCGCCATGGCGGCGCGTCTGCATTCGCACCATCAGGCGCTGGCCAGCGCGGTAGAAGAGAAGACGCGCGATTTACAGGAGGCAAACCGCACGCTGTCGCTGCTGTATGAAAGCTCGCAGATGCTGACCGCCCGACCGCTCAATGCGGCGCTGTTTGAAAGCGTGATGGCGCAGGTGCGCGAGCGCGAAAACCTGCGCGCGCTGGTGCTGGAGAGCGAGCATGGCCGCTTCAGCGTCGGGGAGAGCGACGCGTCGCTAAGCTGGCATGGCGTCACGCTGCAGCAGGATGACGAACAGGCTGGCGCGCTGCGCTGGCAAAGCGATCAGCCGCGGCCGCGTCAGGCGCTGATGCAGAGCCTGGGCAATATGCTGTCGCGCGCCGTCTGGATCTGGCAGACGCAGAAGCAGGTGCAGCAGATGCTGTTGATCGAAGAGCGCGCCACTATCGCCCGCGAGCTGCACGACTCCCTGGCGCAGGCGCTCTCTTTTATGCGTATTCAGTTTACGCTGCTGCGCCGTACGCTCGGCCCCTCCAGCGCGGAGGCGCAAAGCATTATCGCCGACGTTGACCGCACGCTTTCCGACGCCTATCGCCAGCTGCGCGAACTGCTGGCGACCTTCCGCCTGACCATCGAGCAGGCCGATCTGGTGGCGGCGATGCAGGCGATGATCGCTTCGTTGCAGGAGCAGGTTACGGCTAAAATTAGCTTTAGCTTCCAGCCCGGGCTGGAAACGCTGGATGCGCAGCAGCAGGTTCATCTGCTGCAGATTGCCCGCGAGGCGGTGCTGAACGCCATTCGCCACGCCGACGCCGCCACGATCAGCGTACGCTATGAGCGCAATGCAGAAGGTGAGCATTTACTTACTGTAACGGACGACGGCGTCGGCATCGCCAGCACCGAAGAGCCGCAGGGCCACTACGGCCTGACCACCATGTCGGAGCGCGCCGAGCGGCTGGCGGGCGAGCTGAAGATTCAGGCGCAGGCGCGCGGCACACAGGTCGCGCTGCGTTTTCCGCCGCGGCCCGCCGCGCCGCTGACGTAATACCATCGCGTTGACGCGCAACGCCCCTTTTAACCTTTTCAGACGCGCTTTTTCGCGTTTTCGCCGGGAGTCAATATGCAACAATCTACGCTGACGGTCATGATTGTGGACGACCATCCGCTAATGCGCCGCGGTATTCGCCAGCTGCTGGCGCTGGAGCCTCGGCTGGACGTTATTGCCGAAGCCAACAACGGCACCGAAGCGCTGGCCGAAGCGCGTCGTCTGGCGCCCGATATCATTCTGCTCGATCTCAATATGAAAGGCATGTCGGGACTCGATACGCTGAAGGCGCTGCGCCATGAAGGGATCAGTTCGCGCATTTTGATCTTTACCGTGTCAGATGCGCGCAGCGATATTGACGCGATGGTCGACGCCGGCGCGGACGGCTATCTGCTTAAAGACAGCGATCCGGAACTGCTGCCTGGTCAGATCCTGCAGGCGGCAAGCGGCGAAAAAATCTTCAGCGACGCGGTGCGCGATTATCTCGCCACGCGCCAGCACAGCGCCAGTCCGTTTCGCCAGCTCACCGAGCGCGAGCGCGACGTGCTGCAGGAGGTGGCGCGCGGCCTGTCGAATAAAGAGATCGCCGCCGCGCTGCATATCTCGGAAGAGACGGTCAAAGTGCATATCCGCAACCTGCTGAAAAAACTCGACGTGCGCTCGCGCGTCGCGGCAACCGTCATGTGGCTGGAGAACCGCCATAGCTGACCTGACAGGGGTTTTACACTTTCTCCACAATTTCTCCACGATTTCCTAATTTGCAGCACGTAGAGTAAGTTTCAGCGAAAGAGTGACTTTTTCCTGCCCGCACGACCCGCGCAACGCGCGGGCCGCATTCAGATAATAAAAGCGAAACGCTGCTGAGGAGTGTCGATTCGATGTCGAATTTTTTCATCGACCGTCCCGTTTTTGCCTGGGTGCTGGCGATTTTAATCAGCCTGTGCGGCACGCTAGCGATTATTTCCCTGCCCATTGAGCAATATCCCGACCTGGCGCCGCCGAACGTGCGCATCACCGCCAACTATCCGGGCGCCTCGGCCGAAACGCTGGAAAATACCGTCACGCAGGTTATCGAGCAGAACATGACCGGCATCGACAATCTGATGTATATGTCCTCCAACAGCAGCAATACCGGTCAGGCGCAGATCACCCTCACCTTCTCGGCCGGCACCAATCCCGACGAAGCGCGCCAGCAGGTGCAAAACCAGCTGCAGTCGGCGCTGCGCAAGCTGCCGCAGGCGGTGCAGTCGCAGGGCGTGACGGTCAATAAAACCGGCGACAGCAATATCCTGATGATCGCTTTCGTCTCCACCGACGGCAGTATGGATAAACAGGATATTGCTGACTATGTCGCCAGTAATATTCAGGATCCGCTGAGCCGCATCGACGGCGTCGGCCAGGTCGATGCCTACGGCTCGCAGTATGCGATGCGTATCTGGCTCGATCCCGCCAGGCTTATCGCCTACTCGCTGACCACTGACGACGTGGTGAGCGCCATTGAAGCGCAAAATGCGCAGGTTGCGGTTGGTCAGGTCGGCGGTCTGCCTTCCGTGGACAAGCAGGCGCTGAACGCCACGGTCAATGCGCAGTCGCTGCTGCAGACGCCGGAACAGTTCAGGGCCATTACCCTGAAAACCAATCCCGACGGGTCGGTAGTGACGCTGAGCGACGTGGCGCAGGTGGCGCTCGGCGCGGAGAAATATGATTATCTGAGCCGCTATAACGGTCAGCCAGCGTCGGGCCTGGGCATCAAGCTCGCCTCCGGCGCCAACGAGATGAACACTGACAAGCTGGTGCGTCAGCGCGTGGAAGAGCTGTCGCACTTTTTCCCGCACGGGCTGGAAGCCAAAATCGCGTATGAAACCACGCCCTTCGTTAAAGCCTCGATTACCGACGTGGTGAAAACCCTGCTGGAAGCGGTCGTGCTGGTGTTCGGCGTAATGTACCTGTTTATGCAGAACTTTCGCGCCACGCTGATTCCGACTATCGCCGTGCCGGTGGTGCTGCTCGGCACCTTTTCCGTGCTCTACGCCTGCGGCTTCAGCATCAATACCCTCACCATGTTCGCCATGGTGCTCGCTATCGGCCTGCTGGTGGACGACGCCATCGTGGTGGTGGAGAACGTCGAGCGTATTATGAGCGAGGAAGGGCTCTCGCCGCGCGCGGCGACGCGTAAGTCGATGGGGCAGATTCAGGGTGCGCTGGTGGGGATCGCGCTGGTGCTGTCGGCGGTTTTCGTGCCGATGGCCTTTTTCGGCGGCACGGTCGGCGCGATCTACCGTCAGTTCTCGATTACCATCGTATCGGCGATGGTGCTGTCGGTGCTGGTGGCGATGATCCTGACGCCCGCCCTGTGCGCCACGCTGCTGAAGCCGCTGGCGCAGGGAGAACATCACGGCCGCCGCGGCTTTTTCGGCTGGTTCAACCGCCACTTCAACCGCAACGCCGACCGCTACGAGCGCGGCGTCGCGCGTATTCTGCGCACAGGCGGCCGCTGGCTGCTGCTCTACCTCGCGATTATCGGCCTGATGGCGTTTCTGTTTATCCGTCTGCCCACCTCGTTTCTGCCCCTTGAGGATCGCGGCGTCTTTCTGACCCAGGTGCAGCTGCCGCCGGGCGCGACGCTGCAGCAAACCTCCGACGTGGTGGCGAAGGTTGAGCGCTACTATATGACCCAGGAGAAAGAGAACGTGCTGTCGGTGTTCTCCACTATCGGCTCGGGGCCGGGCGGCAACGGTCAGAACGTGGCGCGCCTGTTCGTGCGCCTGAAAGACTGGGAGGCGCGCCCCGGCGCGGATCGCACCGCTTTCGCCATTATCGAACGCGCCAGCAAAGCCTTCCGCGACATCAAAGAGGGCCGCGTTATCGCCAGCAGCCCGCCAGCGATTACCGGCATGGGCAGCTCCTCTGGTTTTGATCTGGAGCTGCAGGATCACGCCGGTATCGGCCACGCGTCGCTGATGGCGATGCGCGATAAATTGCTGGAGATGGCGGAGGCGGATCCGGCGCTGTCGCGCGTGCGCCACAACGGCCTGGACGACAGCCCGCAGCTGCAGATCGATGTCGATCAGCGTAAAGCGCAGGCGCTAGGCGTCTCGATCGACACGATCAACGATACCCTCACCACCGCGTGGGGATCGACCTACGTTAACGACTTTCTTGATCGCGGACGTGTGAAGAAGGTCTACGTGCAGGCCGCGCCGGCCTTCCGCATGCTGCCGGACGACATCAATAAGTGGTACGTGCGCAACAGCAGCGGCGGCATGGTGCCCTTCTCCGCCTTCGCCACCAGCCGCTGGGAAACCGGCTCGCCGCGCCTGGAACGCTATAACGGCTACTCGTCGATTGAGATCGTCGGCGAAGCGGCGCAGGGCGTCAGCAGCGGCGCGGCGATGGACGCCATGGAGCGCCTGGTGGCGCAGCTGCCGCTCGGCGTCGGCTTCCAGTGGACCGGCGCCTCGTATCAGGAGCGGCTGTCGGGCTCGCAGGCGCCCGCGCTTTATGCAATTTCGCTGCTGGTGGTGTTCCTCTGCCTGGCGGCGCTCTATGAGAGCTGGTCGATTCCCTTCTCGGTGATGCTGGTGGTGCCGCTCGGCGTGGTCGGCGCGCTGGTCGCCACCTGGCTGCGCGGGCTGGAGAACGATGTCTACTTCCAGGTGGGGCTGCTGACGGTGGTGGGCCTGTCGGCGAAGAACGCCATTCTGATTGTGGAGTTCGCTAACGAAATCAACAGCAAAGGCGGCGAGCTGGTCGGGGCGACGCTCTCCGCGTCGCGCCAGCGTTTGCGGCCGATCCTGATGACCTCGCTGGCTTTTATCTTCGGCGTGCTGCCGATGGCCATCAGCGCGGGCGCCGGTTCCGGCAGTCAGCACGCGGTCGGCACCGGCGTGATGGGCGGCATGATCTCCGCCACGCTGCTGGCGATCTTCTTTGTGCCCCTGTTCTTCGTGCTGGTGCGCCGCCGTTTCCCGCTAAAGGCAAAGCCGCACGACTGACTGAAAAAGTAAAGGCAGCCACCGAAGTGGCTGCCTTATTGCTATGTGTGGTCAGAATCAGAGCAAGGGGGACGTTTCCTGCCTTTTCCGCCGCGCGTTACTTGTTGCGTAACATCGCCGCGATGAATTCTTTCCAGTTCCCCATTTCAACGTCAATCATATAAACCCTCTCTTATTGTGCTGACGATTTTACGCATAAATTTTCGCCATGTGAATACGGTTACACCACTTTTCACTATCGGCAGAGCCGATGAATTACTGTAGTTTTTCGTTCTGCTAGCTGACGCACATTTCAGCAACCTGCTATAAACGTGAAAGAAACAGGGAAAACATTCGGACCAGCCGGTCTGGATGCGCACTAAGATAATTCTTAACCTGATCATGATAAACCGCGTGACAATAACGCCTCAAATGAAAGCGGTTACTAAGACAAATCCTAATGATTTTATTCTGGTTATTTCCCCGCTTTTCTTTTTACACCGCTTAGCACGCCAGTTCACTGTGGTAAACTGGCCGCCTCATTTTCAAACGAGGAATCCTGATGACAGCGCAGTGGGTGATGTACGGCATAAAAAATTGCGACACCATAAAAAAAGCGCGCCGCTATTTAGAAGCCGCCGACATCAACGTTGAATTCCATGACTACCGCGCCAGCGGGCTGAACGATGCGCTGCTGTCGCAGCTTATCGATCGATCCGGCTATCAGACGCTGCTTAATACCCGCGGTACCACCTGGCGCAAGCTGACGGACGCCGAACGCGACGCCGTTATCGATGCTGAGAGCGCTAAAGCGCTAATGCTGGCGCACCCTGCCGTCATCAAGCGGCCCGTACTGCGTGCGCCAGACGGCGCGCAGCTTGTCGGCTTCAGCGAAGCCGCTTACCAGGCGTTTATCCAGGAGAAGTCATAATATGTTCTGTCCTGTAATCGAACTGGCGCAGCAGCTTATCCGCCGCCCTTCGCTCAGCCCGGATGACGCAGGCTGCCAGGCACTGCTGATTGCGCGTCTGGAGGCGATTGGCTTTCAGGTCGAGCCGATGCTTATCGACGACACGCTCAACTTCTGGGCGACGCGCGGCCAGGGCGAAACCCTGGCGTTCGCGGGCCATACCGACGTGGTGCCGCCAGGCGATGCCAGCCGCTGGATCAATCCCCCTTTCGAGCCCACGATTCGCGACGGCATGCTGTTTGGCCGCGGCGCGGCGGATATGAAAGGTTCGCTGGCGGCGATGGTGGTTGCGGCGGAGCGCTTCGTCGCCGCGCACCCCAACCATAAAGGTCGCCTGGCGTTCTTGATCACCTCTGACGAAGAGGCGAGTGCCAAAAACGGCACGGTAAAAGTGGTAGAGCGTCTGATGGCGCGCCATGAGCGCGTGGATTACTGCCTGGTGGGCGAGCCGTCCAGCACTGAAGTGGTGGGCGACGTGGTGAAAAACGGCCGTCGCGGCTCAATGACCGCGAACCTGACCCTCCACGGCGTGCAGGGTCATGTCGCCTATCCGCATCTGGCGGATAATCCGGTGCATCGCGCGATGCCGGCACTCAATGCGCTGGTCGCCACCGAGTGGGACAGCGGCAATGCCTTTTTCCCGCCGACCAGCATGCAGATCGCTAACGTGCAGGCGGGCACCGGCAGCAATAACGTTATTCCGGGCGAGTTTTTCGTGCAGTTCAACTTCCGCTTCAGCACCGAACTCACCGATCAGATGATCAAAGATCGCGTGGCGGCGCTGCTCGACAGCTATCAGCTGCGCTATACGCTGGAGTGGAACGTGTCCGGCCAGCCCTTCCTGACCTCGCGCGGCAAGCTGGTTGACGCCGTTATCAGGGCGGTATCGCACTATAATGAAATTAAGCCGCAGCTACTGACCACCGGCGGCACCTCAGACGGGCGTTTTATCGCGCGGATGGGCGCACAGGTGGTGGAGCTTGGCCCGGTGAATGCCACTATTCACAAAATCAATGAGTGCGTGAAGGCAGCCGATCTGCAGACGCTGAGCCGCATGTATCAGCGCATTATGGAACAGCTGGTCGCCTGATCGCGATCGAGAGGAGCAGGCAAATGGAATTTATTAAAGATTACTGGTGGATCCTTGTGATCCTGTTGCTGGTCGGCGTGTTGATGAACGTTTACAAGGATCTGAAGCGCATCGATCATAAAAAATATATGGCGAACAAGCCGGACCTGCCGCCGCATCGCGACTTTAACGATAAATGGGACGATGACGACAACTGGCCGAAGAAGAAGTAACCGGCTTCGTCGCGCCACCGCCCTGCAACGCCCTCGCCTGCGCGAGGGCGTTTTTACATCATCATAATCACGTCGTCGTCGCCGGGTTTCGCGCCGCTCATCGCCTCATCAAAATAGCGCTTCGGCACGGTATAGTGCAGATGCTGCAGCGCCAGCGCCATGCTGCGGTCATCAACCGCGTGCGGCAGATCTTCAACGATATCGAGCGTCACGTCGCCGCCCAGCGCGGTCAGCCGCTGCGCCGCCTGTTCGGCGTGCTGCATCGGTATCTGTTCATCATACTCGCCGTGGATCAGATGGATGGTGGTGCGCGTCGAGGCGTGCTCCGGTAGCGTCGCATAGCGACCGCTGAATGCCACGACCCGGCCCGCCAGATCCGGCTGCGCCTTTACGCCCTCCAGCACCATGGTGCTGCCCTGCGAAAAGCCCACCAGCGCGGTCGCGTCGGCGCGCACGCCGCTTTGCTCTTGCCAGTGCCGCACCGAGTCGACGAACTGCGGCAGCACGGCATTAACCCGCTGCTGCTCGCTCTGATCGTGCTGCGCGGTTTCGCTGAACCAGTAGTGGCCCGGAGACGGCGCGCCGACCGCCACCACCTGCGCCTGCGGGAACTCGCGCGCAAACCAGCCGCCCAGCTGCGCCATAGAGTGGGGATTGTCGCCGACGCCGTGATAGAGCAGGAACAGCTGTTGCGCTTCCGCGCTCGGCTGCTGAACAATAACGTATTGCAGTGTCATAGTGACCTCCTTTAATCACTATACGCCGCCCTGCGCAGCGCGCTATTGGGAAAATTTGAACAAGTTGGTGGATTTATTCTACTTGCCGACGCAGCTGTTCGGCCCGCGCCGCATCCAGCGCCATCAGGACGGCGCCGGTTTCAAGGCGCAGCCGGGCGATCAGCGCCTTGCGTCCGGTCAACCCGGCCTGCCGCGCCAGCGCGCCGGGCGCCGCCTCAGGCTGCAGTGCGGCCTGCAGCAGCGGCGGCACAGCGACGCAGGCCGCGAGTCGGGATAATACCGGCAGGCTCGCCTCCAGCGGCCGCTGCGCCCAGGCGAACCCCGCCGCCAGCCAGGCATCTTCATCGGTAAACGCCAGCGGCGCCTCCGGCAGCGCAATCGATTCGGCAACCTGCTGGCGCAGCTGCGGCCAGTCGCGCGCCAGCCGCGTCGCGGCACGCTGCTGTAGCGCCCTGCCTGCCGGCGTCAGCGCCAGCATCGCCATCGCCGCATAGCAGCCGCTGCTCGCTTCGCGCTGGGTGCCGATGCGCGCCAGGCTAAAGCCGCAGGCGCGCCAGAAGGCCCACAGCGCCTCGGTGTAGCCGAAGCTGACCGAGAGAAAATCCACATCCTGCTGACGCTGGGCGGCAGCGACTAACGCCTGGCCGATGCCCTGCCTGCGCTGTTCCGCCGCCACCGCGATACGGCTGATACGCCTGGAGCGCAGCGTCGCCGCCTCGACGAAGCCGGCGTGCGCCGCCAGCGACTGCGCCACCAGATTGCCGCGCGGACGGCGTCTGCCCGCCCAGACCGCCTGCGCCAGCTCGGGCGTTAAGCCGCCCTCCTCCACCAGCCAGAGCGCGCCCTGCAGCGCGGGCGCGTCGCCGCTCAGCCACAGCGTCATGCCGGGCGCATCCATTAAGCGTCGCAGATCGAGCGGCGAGGTGCGGTAGTGGGCGCTGGCCAGCAGACGATAAGCCGCCTGCGGCAGTGCGGCATCGCGCCGCCAGGCATCGTCAGGCATACGACGCGGCGCGCTGGCCGAGGCATGCGACACAGGCGCAGCGTCCTCAAACAGCAACGCCTGATTTAGCCAGGCCTCCAGCGGATCGTGCCGCGACCAGCGCAGCGGCTCATCCAGCGTAAAGTAGCGCACCTGTTCCAGCCCGGCGCAAAACTTCAGGATAAAGCCGCGGCCGGTGCCTTCGTAGCCCTGCACCGTGGTGGTCAGCAGCACGCGGGGGAAACGCGCTACTAGCTGCGTCAGTATCGGCGCCGGGATCGCCGCGGCCTCGTCGACGATTAGCCAGTCGACAGCGGGTAGATCCGGCTGGGCGAGAATGGCGTCGGGCGCCATAAAGTGAAAGTGGCTCTGCGCGAAGCGCGTCAGCACGTCGGTGGCGGCCTTCGCCGGGGCGGTGATCAGCGCGCGCGGGATCTGCCGCGCCAGCATGCCGGCCAGCGCCGACTTGCCGCGTCCGCGCGGCGCGGTAAGCACCGCGACGCCTGACGTCATCGTCAGCAGCTGATGGACAATCGCCTGCTGCTGCTCCGGCGCACGACACTGCCAGCGCGGCAGCGGCGCCAGCGGCGAGAGACGCGGCGGCGCGTCCTGACGCAGCAGCGCCACGGCGGGATCGGCCAGCAAGCTCGCCTGCAGATGGCGCACAAAGTGCGGCGTTGGGAGCGGTTCGGCGACGTCGGCCCAGCGCAGGCTGTCCTCGTCAGGCTGTTGCGCCCAGCGCGGCCACGGCGGCGTCAGCAGCAGCAGCCAGCTTCCGGCGCGCAGCGTGCCTGCCAGCGCGGCGAACGCCTCGGCGTGGAAGCCGCGGCGGGCGTCGAAAATAGCGTGGGTGAATTCGCGGCCCAGCAGCGTGCGCAGCGCCGGCGGCGCGCAGTGCGGCAGCCCCTCGATCGGCGCGTCGCCCACGACCAGCCAGTCGCCCGGCAAGCCGGCGCGCCACTCGGCGGCGCGCGCCAGAGACCACTCTGCTTCGCCGCTGATGGCGCAAAGCCGCCTGATGCCTGCCTGCTGCATCTGGCGGCTGAGCTGCTCAGGCGACATCAGTTAGCAGCGAAAGTGTTGCACTGTCCCGGATCGCCGCTGTCGAATCCGCGTTTAAACCAGGTGTAGCGCTGCTCCGAGGTGCCGTGGGTAAAGCTGTCAGGCACCACGCGTCCCTGACTGCGCTGCTGCAGACGGTCATCGCCGATCGCCTGCGCCGCATCCAGCGCCTGCTGCAGGTCGCCGGTTTCCAGCCAGTTATCTTTGCTGACGTAGTGGCCCCAGACGCCGGCGAAGCAGTCCGCCTGCAATTCCATTTTCACCGACAGATGGTTGATTTGCGTCTGGCTGGCGCCCTGCTGCATTTCGCGCACTTTCGGTTCGATGCCGAGCAGATTCTGCACGTGGTGTCCCACTTCATGCGCCACCACGTAGCCCTGCGCGAACTCGCCGCCCGCGCCAAGCTTGTTTTTCATCTCATCGTAGAAAGAGAGGTCGATATAGACGCGCCGATCCGCCGGGCAGTAGAAGGGGCCCATCGCCGTCTGGCCGGTGCCGCAGCGGGTCTGGGTCGCGCCGCGGTACATCACCAGCGTCGGCGCGGTGTACTCTTTGCCCATCTGCTGGAACAGTTTGCTCCAGGTATCTTCCGTGGAGGCCAGGATCACGCGGGTAAATTTCGCCGCTTCGTCGTCATTGGCGCTGACGCGCTGCTGCTGGCTGGTGGGGGCGACATCGCCGCCGGTCAGCAGCCCCGTCAGGTCGTAACCGTAATAGCCGGCGACCGCGACCACGACTAACAGAATAATGCCGCCCTTCCCGCGTGGAATGCGGATCTGACGTCCGCCGCCGCCGTAAGCTGGGCTTTGATCTCGACGGTCTTCTACATTGTCGCTCTCGCGACGTCCTTGCCAGCGCATAATCTGCTCCTGATTAAGATAGTTTCCCGTGATTTTAGTTGCGCGAGGAGACAACTACCAGCCTTGCGGCCAAATGAAAAAAGGAGAGCCGCGGCTCTCCTTTCTCTGTCTGGCAAGCGATGAGCTTAGTCGAGCTTAACGCCCAGACGCTGCGCCACCTCTTCATAGGCTTCGATCAGACCGCCCAGGCTCTGGCGAAAACGATCTTTGTCCATTTTATCCATCGTCTGCTTGTCCCACAGGCGCGCGCCGTCTGGCGAAAATTCGTCGCCCAGCACCACTTCGCCTTTAAACAGGCCGAACTCCAGTTTGAAATCGACCAGGATCAGGCCCGCGTCGTCAAACAGTTTGCTCAGCACCTCGTTGGCTTTAAAGGTCAGCTCCTGCATACGCGCCAGGTTCGCTTTGCTGACCCAGCCAAAGGTTTCGCAGTAGGATTCATTGACCATCGGGTCGTGCTTCGCGTCGTCTTTGAGGAACAGATCGAACAGCGGCGGATTGAGGATCATGCCCTCTTCCACGCCGAGACGTTTTACCAGCGAGCCGGCCGCGCGGTTGCGCACCACGCACTCTACCGGCACCATCTCCAGCTTTTTCACCAGCGCTTCGTTGTCGGAGAGCAGCGCTTCCATCTGGGTCGGAATGCCCGCTTCCTGCAGTTTGGTCATGATGAAATGGTTGAACTTGTTGTTTACCATTCCTTTGCGATCGAACTGCTCGATTCGGGCTCCGTCGCCTGCTGACGTATCGTTGCGGAACTCGAGTACCAGCAGATCCGGATTGTCGGTGCTGTATACGGTTTTCGCTTTACCGCGATACAACTCAGCTCGCTTTTGCATCTTGTTAACTCCAGACTTGAAAATTTCGGGTGTTCTGCGACGGCGGGCCGCTGGGGGATTGCCGCGACGCAATCGTTTACTTCGCCGCGCGCTATTATGCCAGAGACGAAAAAAAAAGGCCGGAGAATCTCCGGCCCTGAGGCGATTTATTTGTTGAGGGCCGCCTGGAACACGGCCACCAGCGCATCGTTCTGCGACTGGGTGAGCACATGCCCTTTCGGATCGATAAACTGCAGGCTGCTGCGGTTATCGAGATCGCCGACCTGCACTTTATAGTCGCCGTTCGGCAGTTCCGGATCTTTCGCGCCAACCTCATCCCACGCGCCGCTGCCCGGCGACTTGTAGGTGACGTTCATGCTGCCCTGCGAGCGGTTGCTGTCGGTCACTTCCATGCCGACGCGCTGCATCGCCTGCGGCAGACGCTGCCAGGCAACGCTGAACGGCGTGCGCAGCACCAGCATCGGCAGGCCGGTATCGTCCGCGCCGCTCTGTACGTCAATGCTGCCGCTGGCGCGGCCCGCCGCCGCGTTTTCGCTGGCGACGTCGATTTTGTCCAGGCCGGCGCTGAGGGCGTTGAGCATCTGCGCGGTGTAACGCTGGATCTGCACCGGCGCGGTGACCGCTTTGCCTTCCTGCTGCAGCTCCAGCAGGCGCACCGTCAGCACCTGCTGATAGCTCTGCGACTGCACGCTGATCTCATAGCGGCCGCGATACTGATTGTCTTCGTCGGCGCGGTTCCACTGCACCCAGTCGGTGGTCAGCTGCTGGCGCGCATCGTTGCGCTGCGCAATGGGGAAGTTGCTCGACTCCACGACTTTGGTCACCTGCGACCAGACCGCGCCGCGGCTGTTTTCCAGCATCAGCACGCCGGTGTTGCCGGTGAACTGCGCGCGCGCGCCGTTGACCAGCGCCAGCGGCTGAGCCGGCGGACGAATGTCGAGCTGCTTGCCGACATTGCCGCTGGCGGCGGTGTGCGGCACGTCGTAATCGCCGTGCGCCACCGGCAGGATCATGCCGGCAGGCGCCTGCAGATCGTGCAGCTCGCTGGCCTGTAAATAGGACTCGTCACCGCTTACCTGACGTTTATAACGCTGATCGCTTGAGCACGCCGTTAACAGCATCGCAGTAGACAACGCCACGACGGTCGCAACCGTTGAGCGCTTTACAGAATGATTCATTGAAACTCCCTAACTTATCGCAAACCCGCTTTAATCAGCGCCTGCTCAACTTTTGGTATGGCCGCTGAACTCAGCGGCGTCATCGGCAGACGCAGCGTGTCACTGGCGATTAATCCTAACTGTTTCGCCGCCCATTTTACCGGGATCGGATTGGGTTCGCAGAAAAGCGTCTGGTGCAGATGCATCAGACGCTGATTCAGGCGACGCGCCTCGACGAAGTTGCCCTGTTGCGCCAGCGCGCACAGCTCGGCCATTTCACGCGCCGCGATGTTGGCCGTGACCGAAATAACGCCCTTGCCGCCCAGCTGCATCAGGTCCAGCGCGCTGGCGTCGTCGCCGCTGACGATGATAAAGGTCTCATCGACCAGTGCTTGGATCTGGCTAACGCGTGATAAGTTCCCGGTCGCCTCTTTGATTCCGATAATATTTTTGATTTCAGCCAGGCGCGCGACGGTTTCCGGCAGCATGTCGCAGCCGGTGCGTGAGGGGACGTTGTATAACATTTGCGGCAGCGCCGTGCTTTCCGCGATTGCTTTAAAGTGCTGGAACAGCCCTTCCTGCGTGGGACGGTTGTAGTAGGGCGTCACGGTCAGGCAGCCGACGACGCCGCTGTTTTCGAAGCGTTTGGTGAGAGAGATGCCTTCTGCGGTGGCGTTGGCGCCGGTGCCGGCGATCACCGGAATACGGCCATCCGCCAGATCGAGCGTCAGCATCACTACGTCGCCATGCTCTTCATGGCTCAGGGTCGCGGATTCGCCGGTGGTGCCGACGGAGACGATCGCCGCGGTGCCGCTGGCGACGTGATAATCAATTAGTTTTTTCAAACTCGCACGGCAGACATTACCTTTGTCATCCATTGGCGTAACGAGTGCAACAATACTTCCCGTGAACATTGGCGATCCCCTCGACAAACAAGTGCTTCATGGTACGTTTTACTTCTGTTGAAAAGCAAGCAGGCCACGCCCCTCCTGCGCTTGTCAGCAGTTTTTTTTATGTTTACCTTATAGTTATTAGCGAATGAACAGGAAATCCCACTTTGCCGCAGTCTCAGCCCCACCATTTGGTGATCACCGCACTGGGTGTTGACCGTCCGGGTATCGTCAATACCATTACCCGTCACGTCAGCAGCTGCGGATGCAATATCGAAGACAGCCGTCTCGCCATGCTCGGGGATGAGTTCACCTTTATTATGCTGCTCTCCGGCAGCTGGAACGCTATCGCGCTGATTGAATCGACGCTGCCGCTGAAAGGCGCGGAGCTGGAGCTGCTGATCGTCATGAAGCGCACCAGCGCCAGAATGCGTCCGCCGATGCCGGCGACGGTGTGGGTGCAGGTTGAGGTGCCGGATTCGCCCCACCTGATCGAGCGCTTTACCGATCTGTTCGACAAACATGCGATGAACATCGCTGAACTGGGATCGCGCATCAAGCCGGGCCAGGCGGATCAGACGCCGACGCTCTATATTCAAATTACCGCGCACAGCCCGGCGGGCGTCGGCGACTCTCAGTTTGAGCAGGCGTTTTACGCCCTGTGCCGCGAACTCAACGCCGACGGCACGCTGCGTTTCTACAGCCTGGCCGACGACGATGCGGCGACGCTGCAGGGTTCACGCTAAGCTGTAAACAAGCCGGGGCTATTCCTCCACATCACTGTTGTCTGGCTATGTGGCGCAATATCCCCTGATGGCGGCTTTTCGCCTGACGCGGTTCGTCAGACGTCAGGTCGCCCACAGCATAAAGAAAAAATGGAGAGTAGTGATGAATCCACTGAAAGCCGGTGATACCGCACCGAAATTTAGCTTGCCCGACCAGGATGGCGAACAGGTAAATTTAACCGACTTCCAGGGACAGCGCGTTCTGGTCTATTTCTACCCGAAAGCGATGACGCCGGGATGCACCGTGCAGGCCTGCGGCCTGCGCGACAATATGGATGAGCTGAAGAAAGCGGGCGTGGAAGTGCTCGGCATCAGCACCGACAAGCCTGAAAAGCTGTCGCGCTTCGCCGAAAAAGAGCTGCTGAACTTTACCCTGCTCTCTGACGAAGATCATCAGGTCTGCTCCGCCTTTGGCGTCTGGGGCGAGAAGACCTTTATGGGCAAAACCTATGACGGCATCCACCGTATCAGCTTCCTGGTGGGCGTCGACGGCACGATCGAAAAAGTGTTCGACGACTTCAAAACCTCTAACCATCACGACATCGTGATGGATTATCTGAAGTCGGCGTAACGCGGCGCGGATGCGGCCCTGCGCCGCATCCTGCCTCTTCTCTTTACGGCGTCAGGTTCTCCGACGTCTCCGCCACCCGCACGCAGTTGCGCCCGTCATGCTTGGCCTGATAGAGCGCGGCGTCAGCCTGTTTCAGGCTCTGCTCCAGCGGCCTCGCCTCATCCTGCCAGGCCGCAACGCCGACGGAAAGGGTAATGGCGCCGACGTCGGCTATCGACGCGGCGGCGATACTGGCGCGTATGCGCTCGGCAAGGCGGCTCGCCTCGTCAATACCGGTCACGGGCAGCAGCATCAAAAACTCCTCTCCGCCGCTGCGGCACACCACGTCGCTCTGACGCGCGCTGGCGCTTAACGTCTCCGCGACCTGCTTGATCACGCGATCGCCGACGTCGTGTCCCCAGCTGTCGTTGACCCGCTTAAAGTGATCGATATCGAGCGCCAGCACGGCGAACGGCTGGCGCATCGTCTGATAAAAGTCGAGCACCGCGCTGAGGCCGCGCCGGTTGAGGAGCTGCGTCAGCGGATCGGTCTGCACCTCTGACTTCAGGCGGCCGATCTTGTCCTGCACCAGCCCGATGCCGGTCAGCAGCGCGCGCTTCACCTGCGCGGCCTCGAAATACCAGGCATGGATCATGCCGAGCTCCAGCGAGACGCCGGGCGCATCCATCTGGCGCGCCTTACGCGCCAGCTGCCAGAGCGGCAGCGCGATCAGCCGCGCCAGCACCACCGCCACCAGCAGCGTCAGCAGCGCGAAAGGCACCGAGTGCTTCAGCACCTGCATCAGCAGACCGGTGAGCGGCTCCAGCGTTACCGCGGTCGGCTTCAGCGCCACCACCGTCCAGCCGGTGGTCGGCACCACGGCGTATCCGGCAAGGCGCGGCGGCTCGCCCGCTGACTGCAGCTGCAGCGAGCCGTTGCTGTTTTCGTCGCGGCCGCTCAGCAGCGCGGGCAGGGTTTTGCCAATCAGTTGCCCGTTTTGGTGATAGAGCACCTGACTGGCGCTGTCGAGCACGTAGACGCTGGTGCCGTCGCGATAGTACTGCTCGCCAAGCAGCGTGTTTAAGATGCTTTTCTTTTTCAGGTAGATGGTGCCGCCTACGTAGCCGAGATAGTGCCCGTCGCGACGCCAGATCGGCCAGGAGACGAAGATAATCAGGTTGTTCGCTGCCGAAATGGTCGGCTTGCTGATGGCGGGCTGCCGCGCGCTTAGCGCTTCGCGCGACGCATCGCTGGTCAGATGCATACCCTGCAACATCAGGGACTCCGGCGAGATAGCCTTCACCACGCCGCTGGCGTCGACCACCGCCACCGAGTTAAAGCTGCTGGTCTGCTCGCGCAGGCGATCGACCTCCTGACGCAGCAGCGCGGGATCGTCAAAGTTTTCGCCAAGCAGCCTGGCGCTGTAGTGCAGCTGCGACTGCGCCAGCTGGAAAAAGATTTCGGTGGTAGAGGCGAGCTTGGTGGCGTAGGCGCGGTTCGCCTCCAGCGTGCTGTCGATCAGCGCCATACGCTGCACGCGCCAGGTGGCATAGAGCGTGTTGGTCAGCGTAACCACAATGCTGACGATAGCGAGCAACGCGATAAGCGTACGCAGATCGGTTCGGGGACGCAGGCGCATTAACATAGCGCGCCCGCCGTAAAAGATAAGTCCATGCTGAAAGGCCTGAGAATGTCGTTATTGTTGGAGATTGTCTGCCCTGGTGAGGCAATGCCAAGTGTACACGCAGTCGCCCTCCTGAGCACCTTTCCCACCGCGACATTCTCAGACCCGCTTTATTTACGCCTGGCGCTAATCGATCAGTCCGTGCCGATCGTAGAAGGGCCAGGGGCCGGAGTAATCGCCGATGGCGCACTGGTGCGTCACCATGCCCTGCTCCGGCTGCCAGCGGTGCAGCAAAAAGCCTGGCGGCTCCAGCACGAAATGGGCCGGGCCGTCGGGCTGTAGATCAAAGGCCACCTGGTGAGAAAGGCCCGGCGCGCACACCGCCAGCGTACCGGCGAAGCGCGTTTGCAGGCTGCGATGCAGATGGCCGCACAGCACGCGCTCAACCTGTGGATGCCGGGCGATCACCGCCGCCAGCGCGTCGGGATTGCGCAGCCGCTGGCGATCCATATGGTCGATGCCGCAGATAAAGGGCGGATGGTGCAGCATCACCAGCGCTGGCGCGGCGGGTTCACGCGCCAGGTTTTGTTCCAGCCACGTCAGCTGGTGCTCATCGACATAGCCCCAGGGCTGCTGCGGCACGCTGGAGTCGAGCGCAAGCAGCTGCAGCGGCCCGACCTTCATCTGCCAGTTCAGGGTGGCGCCGTGCTGAAGATAGCTGTGATCGGCAAACACCGCGCGCAGCGCCTGGCGATCGTCATGGTTGCCTGGCATCAGGCGGAACGGCAGCTGCAGACGACGCAGCGCCAGCCGCAGCGTCTCATACTCCTCAACCGTGCCGAAATCGACCAGATCGCCGGTGATCACCACCATATCCGGCTGCGGCCGCAGCGCGTTAAGGGTGTCGATGGCGCGCAGCAGCGCGGCCTGGGTATCGACTTTTTTATAGGACAGGCGACCGTTCGCCTTGATATGCAGGTCGCTGATCTGCGCAATCAGCGTCGGATTGTCGAACACAGAGCTCCCCTTAATAACCGGTAAAATCCAGCGCGGCGCGCGGCGCCAGCGTCCAGGTAACGCGCTGCCCGGCGTGCCAGGCCTCCCGCGCATGGCGCTCGACCTGAATTGGCGCGGCGAGACCGATATCGATCTGCAAACGCTGTGCGCCGCCCAAAAAGGTGCTGCCGACGATAAAGCCGTGACGCGCATAGCGGTTGTCGTCCGCCAGCAGAATATCTTCCGGTCGGCAGAACTGGCGCGGTTCGCCGCGGGCATCGGTCTCGACGCAGTTGATGGCGCCGACGAAATCGGCGACAAAGCGCGTCGCCGGACGCTGATAAATCGCCTGCGGCGTGCCGATCTGGGCGATGCGCCCCTGCTCCATCACCGCGATGCGATCGCCGAGCGCCATCGCCTCCTGCTGATCGTGCGTTACGTAGACGGCGGTAATGGCGAGCTTTTTCAGCAGCGCGCCGATCTCGATGCGCAGACGCTCGCGCAGTTTGGCGTCGAGCGCCGCCAGCGGTTCGTCGAACAGCAGCACTTTGGGCCGTGCGGCCAGCGCGCGCGCCAGCGCCACGCGCTGCTTCTGTCCGCCGGAAAGCTTGTCGATGGCGCGGTTCGCCAGCGCGCTGAGATCCACCAGCGCCAGCATCTCTTTGACGCGCGCTTCACGTTCGCCGCGCGCCACGCCCTGCACCTTCAGGCCATACTCGACGTTCTGCGCCACGTTCATATTGGGAAACAGCGCGTAGTTCTGGAACACCATGCCGACATTGCGCTTCTCGATCGGCAGCGCGGTAACGTCGCGATCGTCAAACCAGACCTCGCCGCCCTCGTCGCTGCTTTCCAGCCCGCTGATAATGCGCAGCGTGGTGGTTTTGCCGCAGCCGGACGGCCCGAGCAGCACCAGGGTTTCGCCGGCGTGAACGGTGAGATCGAGCGGGTGCAGCGCGGTGTGTTGATGAAAGCGGCGCGCGCAGCGGCGCAGCGTGACGGTCACGGCAGTGTTATTCATGCCTGCTCCTTAAAGGCGTGCCGCGTCGCCTGACGCTCGAGCCAGTGATTGCAGGCGTTGAGCATCAGCAACAGCGGTAAAATCATGACGATAAAGATCAGCGTATAGGCCGATCCCACTTCCAGCCGCATCGAGGCGTAGCTGTCCGCCAGCCCGACCGGCAGGGTTTTGGTCAGCGGCGTATGCAGCATCCAGGTAATGTTGAACTCGCCAACCGACAGCGTAATCACCATAAACGCCCCCGCCAGAATGCCGTTGCGGCAGTTCGGCACCACCACGGTGAAAAAGCGGCGCCAGAAACCGGCGCCGAGGCTGGCGGCCGCCTCTTCAAGGCGCGGCAGCTGAATCGCCTGCATCACCGCCAGCACCGGACGGATCATAAAGGGCAGCGTAAAGAGCACGTGGCCGATCAGGATAAACAGCCAGCTGTCGCGCAGGCCGTTAAACCGGCCGTAAAGCAGAATAATGCCGAGCGCGGTGGCGAGGCCCGGCAGCGCCACCGGCAGCATCAGGCACTCCTCAACGCGGGCGGCCCAGCGCGGCGGCGCCTTCAGCAGCCCCCAGGCGGCGGGCAGCCCGATTGCGACGGTAATCGCCAGGCAGCAGAGCGCAATCAGCAGCGATAGCCAGAAGGTGTCGGCGTAGAGCGCCCACACCTGATCAACCCACTTCAGCGTCAGGCCGCTGCGCAGGCCGATAAAGTAATTCTCCGTGACGCCCGCCAGCATCGACAGCACCACCGGCACGATCATAAACAGCGCCGTCAGCGCGGTGACGCCGACCTGCAGACAAAACAGCGCGCGACGTTTCATGATGGTTGCTCTCCTCCAGCGTGCGTCAGGGCGCGCGCCAGCATCAGGCCGAGCCAGGCGACCGCGCCCATCACCACCGACAGCGCCGCCGCGGTGGCGAAATTGGCATAGTTGGTGAATTCGCCGTAAATGGTCAGCGGCAGCACGCTAAGGCTGGTGCCAAGCGTAAAGGCGGTGCCGAACGCGCCCATGCTGGTGGCGAAGCAGAGCGCGCCGCTGGAGAGCAGCGCCGGCTTCAGCCCCGGCACGATAACGTCCCAGGTGATGCGCCACTGGCTGGCGCCCAGCGATCGCGCCGCCTCTTCCAGCGAGCGATCGAGCTTTTCGCTGGCCGCCACCAGCGTGACGATGGCGCGCGGCAGCGAAAAGTAGAGGTAGCCGATAAAGAGGCCGCTGAGCGAATAGGCGAGCGTCCAGCGCTCATGGAACAGGCTCATGCTCAGCTGCGCCAGTATCCCCTGCCGCCCCGCCAGCATCACCACCAGGAACCCCACGACCACGCCGGGAAAGGCGAGCGGAAAGGTCAGCAGCGCCAGCAGCGTGCCGCGTCCGGCGAAGCGCTGACGCGCCAGAAAACAGCCGACCACGGCGGCGATCAGCAGCGTCACCAGCGTCACCGCCAGCGATAGCAGCAGGGTGTTGAGCAGGCTTTGCAGATACTGCGGCTGGCTCACTACCGTCCAGTAGCCGCTCTGCTGCGTGGTGCGATCCGGCGAGAGGCCGATCTGCAGCAGACGCGCGAAAGGCAGCAGCCAGAAGGCGGCGAGAAACAGCAGCGCAGGCAGCAGAATCCAGGGCCAGCGCGCGCCCTGATGCGCCCGACGGCGCAGGGCCGTCGGCGCGCGGCCGCGGGTGTCCAGCAGCGACATTAACGGATCTCACTCAGGTAGCGGGCGGAAAAGGCTTTCTGCGCATCGGCCATCTGCTGGTAATCCACCGTGGTGGCGCGGGCATAGTCGCTGTCAGGCAGGAACTTCGCCTTCGCCTCGGGGGACATCGCTGACGGACGCACCGGGCGCAGGTAGGCGTTGGCCCAGATCGCCTGACCTTTATCCGACAGCACGTAGTCGATCACTTTTTTGCCGTTGGCGGCGTGCGGCGCGTTCTTCACCAGACTAATAACGTACGGCACCGTGATCGTGCCCTCCTGCGGGATCACGAAGGCGACGTTGGCATGGTCTTTATACCTGGCGCGGTAGGCGTTGAAGTCGTAGTCGAGCAGAATGGGGATCTCGCCGGAAATCAGGCGCGCGTAGGCGGTCTGCTTTGGCACGATCGGCTGGTTGGCCTGCAGCTTTTTGAACCAGCTCAGCGCCGGCGTAAAGTCCTGCATCGATCCGCCTTTCGCCTGGTTTACCGCCACGGCGGCGACGTAGCCGACGAAGGCGCTGGAGGGATCGAGATAGCCCACCATGCCTTTATATTCTGGCTTCAGCAGGTCATCCCAGGATGTCGGCAGCGGCGCGCCGCCCAGCGCATCGACATTGACCATAAAGCCCAGGGTGCCGGAGTGCAGCGCTACCCACTTGCCGTCAGGATCCTTCATGCCTGTTGGCACCTCATCCCAGTGCGCCGGTTTGTAGTCGGCGATAACACCGGCGCCCGCCGCCTGAATGCCGAAGCTGACGCCGTAATAGACCACGTCGGCAACCGGATTGCCCTGCTCGGCGACCATCTGCGCCAGCGCCTGGCCGGAGTTTTTGTTGTCCTGCGGCACCTGGATGCCGGTGTCGCGCGCGATGGCTTTCAGCTGCGTTCCCCAGTCCGCCCACTCCGGCGGGCAGTTGTAGCAGATGGCGCTTTCCGCCGCCTGGGCGGCCTGGCTCGCCATGCCGCAGCCAGCCAGCAGCGCCGCGGCGGTTAATCTCTTTATTCTGTTGTGCGTTGACATGTGGATTCCCTGGTGTTGACAAAAGTAGAGCGCGGCGCGGGCGCGATGCTTTCGCCCAACCGCAGGTGGTGCGCCAGCATGCGGGATCCGCCGCTGGCATGTTGTAAAAGCATATCGATGGCGCAGGCGCCGAGCAGATCGCTGGGCTGCACCACCGAGGCCAGCGACGGCGTCAGATGCTCGCCGGTCTCAATACCGTCGAAGCCCATAATGGAAAGCTGCGTCGGCACCTGAACGCCCGCGCGCGCGGCCGCGCCCATCAGGCTGATGGCCAGCAGGTCGTTGCTGCAGATCGCGGCGGTCAGCGGGTTTGCGCCCTCCAGGCGCGGCCGCAGCAGCTCAAAGTCAGAGCGCGTGTGGCTCGGCATCTCAATCAGCGGAAAGGGTTTCAGTCCAGCCTGCTGCATGGCGTCGCAGTAGCCGAGGAAGCGCTGCTGGGCGCGATCGGACTGCCAGACCGGCCCGGTCACCATGCCGATATGGCAGTGGCCCAGCGCCAGCAGATGCTCGGCAGCTTCGGCCATCGCGCGGCGGTTATCGACGCACACGCTCGGCCAGCTGGCGCGCTGCGGCACGTTATGCGCCAGCACGAAGGGCATCTGCGCGGCGGCCAGCGTCGGCAGCACGGCGCTGCGGTCCGCGTCGGCCACCGTCAGCACCAGCCCGGCGACGCGCTGACGCAGCATATGTTCAACAATCGCCGCCTCACGTTCGGCCTGATAGTCGCTGGTGGCGACCAGCAGCCCGAAGCCAGCCAGCCGCGCCTGGCGCTCCATCGCCTGTAGCTGCTGGGCGAACACCGGATTGAGCAGCGAAGGCAGCAGCACGCCGAGGGTGGTGGAACTCTGGGTGCGCAGCTGGCGCGCAATATGGTTAGGACGGAAGCCGAGCTGGTCTGACGCCGCCAGCACGCGCTGAAGCGTGCTCTCTTTCAGCAGATGAGGGTCGGAGAAGGCGCGCGCCGCCGTGGCGCGCGAGACGCCCGCCAGTTTCGCTACGCTGACTAAATCCGTCATGTTTCTCCCCCTACAGGCTAATGAGAACGATCTCACTGGCGCTCAAAGTAAAGGGGTTGTATGACAGAACAATCGCAGGGGAATGACGAACAGATGACAGCGGCGCATGGCCGCTGTCGGGAAAGGGTTTACAGCATCAGGAAGGCGTAGCCTTCGTTTTGCAGCGTCGCCACCGTGGTGCCGCTGGAGATGGTGTGGGTCACGCGCTGATCGATCCAGTCGCGCTGCAGGTTGTGGAAGGCCACCGACTGGTCGCAGATCGAAACCTGCACGCCCGCCTTTTTCAGCTCGTCGATCAGCTTCAGGTTGGGGTTATCCACGCCGTAGGTTTTATGGAACTGATCGTTATTCAGCGCCGCCGGCACCGCGTCGCTGTTGATCGACACCACGAACTTCAGCTGATCCAGCGGCACGCCTGCAGCGTAATAGAGGTTGGTCACGCGGGCGACGCGCTCCAGCCCGAGATTCGGCTGACGAATATCGCCTTCATTACGGTTAATCTGGAAAACGATTTTATTGCTCAGGCCCGGCACGGTGCCTGGTTTAAAAGCGGGCGTATCGACATAGTGAATTTTGCCGAAGCCTTCAATTGCAGGCGTACTCCAGAAATCCGCTGGCTGTGTGGTGTTACTGGCAAATTTGCCGCTCACCTTGTCATATAATTCCGGCAGCTGTAACACATTGCCGCCAATAAAACCGGCTATCGCCGCCACCACAATATAGGCCGCTGGACGCATCGTTATTCTCCTGCTTGTTATTTTTGAAGTGTGATTACATCTGTAGCCATGCGTAACCCTGATTTTCCAGGGTTGAGACCGTGGTCGGGCTGGAGAGCGCATGGACGACCGATTTATCGATCCAGTCGTTGGGGTAATGGTGGAAAGCCACCGACTGATCGCAGACGGAAACCTTCACGCCCAGCTTATCGAGCTGATTGATAAGTTTGAGGTTGGGGTTATCTACGCCGTAGAACTGTTTGAAGTGAGCGTTATCCAGCATCGCTGGCGTCGCGTCGCCCGTTACCGAGACCACGAATTTCAGCTCTTCGGCCGGCACGCCGGAGGCGACATAGAGATTGACCACGCGCGCCACGCGCTCCAGGCCGAGGTTGACGTCGGTCATCGCGCCGTCGCTGCGCGTAATCTGGAAAACGATCTTATTGCTCAGGCCCGCCACTGGCTTAAAGGCGGCGTCTGGCTCGTAATGGATCTTGCCGTAGCCGTCAACGGCAGGCGTGCTCCAGAAACCGTCGGGATCGCTGGGTTTGGCGGCAAAATGGTTAACGACTTTTTGATAGAGCGCGCCGCTCTGGGTAACGCCCGCGCCAACAGCACCGCCAATAATGGCGATGAGCGCGTAAGATACAGCTGAACGCATAAATTATCTCCGGACAACAGCGTAGCGCTGGTTCACATCCCGAATTGGGTGAGCTATCTATACCACAGCCCCGGCGCGGCAAAAGGGCGCGGCGCTGACCGCCAGCGGCGCGTTAATTTCAAAGGGAACTATTAATAAAGCTAATTGATAAACGCTTTCGATGGCGAGATGCATGTTGGTCAGCATTGAAGTGGATCGGTATTAAAGAAGAGAACGGCGTTAACTTAAATTTACCGTCCGGAATAACGTACCAGCTATTTATATTTACCGGTGACGCGCAACAGGCATCACAATAAAAATCATTGATTTTCGCTTTCGCTCGTTCAGCCTTTTCAGGGCGTTTTTTTCAGAGTAAGCCTGGAAAAAAACATGCCACCTTCAATTTTTTTGAGTAAATTTACATATCTTTAATTAAAAAGCGTGCTGATTATCGCAGCCTTACAGGACTGGCAACTATCTCATCCGGTTCGCTTAAAAAAGCGACGCCCGTTGCAGCGCAGCCAGAGCGCCGTTTCCCGTTAAGGAAATAAATGCGCGTTTTGTTTTTGAACGAAAGCGCGCCTGCGCTTAACGTTCAATTTTTTACGGCAAAAGCGCCGCTGTGGCGCGTGCGAATAGCAGAGCAGACCGTTTCTTTCTGTTAAGGCTCTGGTTAAGATAGGCGCGACGCGTCTTTTACCCTGAAAAAGCACAATGTACTTTCCAGGCCTCAGAGTTTCTCTACAGGATCCAGGCATGTTGAACCGGTTAAAGAAAACGCTACTCGCCGCGCTGATTCCCACGCTGCTGCTGATGCCGCACGCGTCCGCCTGGGCCGACGTCAGCGACTCGCTGCCCGATATGGGCACGACTGCAGGCTCGACGCTCTCTATCGGTCAGGAAATGCAGATGGGCGACTTTTACGTGCGTCAGCTGCGCGCCAGTGCGCCGCTGATCAACGACCCGCTGCTTAATGAGTACATCAACCAGCTTGGCCAGCGTCTGGTCGCCCATGCCGATTCGGTGAAGACGCCCTTCCACTTTTTCCTGATCCAGAACGACGAGCTCAACGCCTTCGCCTTTTTCGGCGGCAATGTGGTGCTGCACGCTTCGCTGTTCCGCTTTACCGAAAATGAGAGCCAGCTGGCGTCGGTAATGGCGCATGAGATCTCGCACGTTACCCAGCGCCATCTGGCGCGCGCGATGGAAGATCAGAAGCGCAACGCGCCGCTGACCTGGGTCGGGGCGCTGGGATCGATTCTGCTGGCGATGGCCAGTCCTCAGGCGGGCATGGCGGCGCTGACCGGCACGCTGGCCGGCACCCAGCAGGGCATTATCAGCTTCACCCAGGGTAACGAGCAGGAGGCGGATCGTATCGGCATTCAGGTGCTGCAGCGCGCCGGATTCGATCCCGAGGCGATGCCCAATTTTTTACAGAAGCTGGCCGATCAGAGCCGCTTCTCGTCAAAGCCGCCGGAAATTCTGCTGACGCACCCCCTGCCCGATAGCCGCCTGGCGGACGCGCGCAACCGCGCCAACCAGATGCGTCCGGTAGTGGTGCAGTCATCACAGGATTACTACATGGCGAAAGTGCGCGCGCTTGGCATGTACGCCACCGGCCGCAACCAGCTCACTGACGAGCTGCTGGATGGCTACAGCCACGGCAACAGCCGCGAGCAGCAGGCGGCGCAGTACGGCAAAGCGGTACAGTTTTTACAGGCGAAGAGTTTCGCCAACGCGAAAAAGATCATCGAGCCGCTGCTGGCGAAGCAGCCCGATAACGTCTGGTATCTCGACATCATGACCGATATCGATATCGGCCTGAACCAGCCGCAGCAGGCGATCGCCCGGCTGAATGCCGCGGGCGCGGCCAAAAACAGCCCGGTAGTGCAGCTCAATCTGGCGAACGCCTACGTTGAAGCGAAACAGCCCGCCAACGCCAGCCGCATTCTGAATCGCTATACCTGGTCGCATCCGGACGATGTCAACGGCTGGGAGCTGCTGGCGCAGGCGTCGGCGCAGCAGGGACTAAATGATGAAGAGATGTCAGCGCGTGCCGAAACGCTGGCGCTTAACGGCCAGCTCGACCAGGCGATTACTACGCTGAGCAGCGCCAGCGCGCAGGTGCCGGTCGGCAGCCTGAAGCAGGCGCGCTACGACGCGCGCATCGATCAGCTTCGTCAGCTGCAAAACCGCTTTAAGCAGTATCAAAAAGGATAACCCAGCATGGTCACCATTTATCACAATCCGCGCTGCAGCAAGAGCCGCGAAACCCTGGCGCTGCTGGAGGCGAACGGCGTTAAGCCAGAGATCGTCCGCTATCTGGACACCCCGCCGGATCGCGAGACGCTGCAAATTCTGCTGCAAAAACTCGGCATGAGCAGCGTCAGGCAGCTGATGCGCACCAAAGAGGAGCTTTATAAAACGCTGCGGCTGGAAGAGGCCGACGAGGCACAGCTGCTTGAGGCGCTGGCGGCGCATCCGGCGCTGCTGGAGCGGCCGGTGGTGATCAACGGCGATCGGGCGCGCATCGGCCGGCCGCCGGAAGCGGTGCTGGAAATTCTTTAATGCACAGTAGGGTACCTGCTCCTCTTATCGGTTGCAGGACTGATTTTTAGATGATTGTCAGCAAAAGGCCGCTGGCGTATATTTGAGCAACAGTCCGTTTCGTTCTATCTAATCGGTGATTCTATGTCAGCTCAGGAAGCGAAAATCAGGCATCAGCGTGAATATCAGCAGCATGTTGAAGCCGTCCGCAAAGGTGAAGAAACTGGCCGCATAATTGAAAAGCGCCCTGATGGTGTTGTTCCTGCTAAAAAGGGCCGCAGCCAGACATTTTTCTGAAAAGACGTTCTTTCTTGTATTCTCTGCCTCTGTTCAGGCTATAAAAAAGCGCCGTCTTTGAGATGGAATTTTTATGACTGCACGTTCTATTCCACCCGAAGAACAGACAATTAAACTCAATCGCTATTTGATTGATAATGCTTATCAGCTTCCGTCGCCAGTGATAACCGTAGGCGGACAAGCAGTTATGTACTGGTATCTTACCTATCTGCATCTTTACCCTGACCAGCCAGATGTGACAGCTATCACCTCAATCGATGTCGATTATGTGGCACGTAAAGAAGGTGTGGATGTGATTGCGCGTATCTTTAACGTAGAAAGCAAAACTCAGGATATATTTCACCCGCCTTCAATCGCGGTATTGAGTTTAATAGACAGAGACACCGGCCAGGTAAAAGAGGATGAACAGGGTCAGTTTTTGAATGCGCGACTAAACGAAGCAAACATTGTCGATATTATCGACCGACCGACGGGATTTGACGCCGATGATTTTGTCGCCAATAAACTCAGGCTTAATACCGAACCTTACCTGGTCATGCCCGATCGGCACGGTGCAGCAATGTGTCACGAATTTGTCAGGGTTCTTAATCCTCTCGCCTGCATCCGGTCACGACTCTCCAATGCAACAGTCCCAATGGGAAAAGACAGGCTAACTGAAGCTGAAAGAATTCGCGTACTGGCATTACCCGCCTTTAACTTTTTGCTTGAAAAGCTACAGACGTTGCCCTTCCGCGTGGGCAGAAAGTACGTTGATTACTTTTTGTCTTTTATCTGGCAGAGAGATTTTAGACGGTTTCAGGCTGAGCACAATATCCCGTTATATCGCATCGTTGAACAGCTTACCGTAGAACTGGAACACGATCCTGGTAATTACATATCGCCGGAGCTATATATGAAAGAACTGCCGCGCAAAATTGACTATTTAAAGCAGGAATATGAGCGTTTTTTAAAACGCATTGCTATGCATTAGCGGCATCTGTCCTGCTGTTTTCCCAACAATGAAATACCTTAAAGCCCGAGCGTCTCTTTTACGAAAGGAATAGTGAGTTTGCGCTGCGCGCTAATCGAAGCGTGATCGAGGCGATCCAGCGTATCGAACAGCGTGCGCATTTCGCGATCAAGGCGTTTCAGCAGGAAACGGCCGACATCTTCCGGCAGTTCAAAGCCCCGCATACCGGCGCGCAGCTGCAGCGCCTGCAGCTTATCTTCGTCGCTCAACGGCTGCAGACGATAGATCTGCCCCCAGTCGAGACGCGACGCCAGATCGGGCAGGTTGAGGTTGAGCTGGCGCGGCGGCCGGTCGCCAGTGATAAAAAGCCGGGTTTTGCCGGTTTCCAGGATGCGGTTATAGAGATCGAAGATCGCCATTTCCCACGCCTCTTCGCCGGCGATGCACTCGATATTATCGATGCAGACCAGCGCCAGATGCTCCATGCCGTCCAGCACGTCCGGCACAAACCAGGTGCGTTTATCCAGCGGCACATAGCCGACCGCTTCGCCGCGCGCCGACATCTCCGCGCACGCCGCGTGCAGCAGATGGCTGCGGCCGCCGCCTTCACGCGACCAGAAATAGAGATAGCTGCCGTGTTGCTGACTGAGGGCGCCTTTCAGGGCGGCAATAAGCGACGGATTTTCCCCCGGCCAAAAGCTGGCGAACGTCTCGTCGTCCGGTAAGTAAAGTGGCAGTGACAGTTGTGCCGGCGTGTTCAGAAGCACCTCAAAAGGAACAGGCAAAAAACGGGGCAAGTCTACCACAGTTTTCACCGGGTGAGGATAACGGGCGTCCCTGCCCGCGCGAGGGGTTAGTGACCGCCCTTCTCTTCGGCGTCCAGCACCACTTCTTCCGGGCGCAACAGCGAGATAACGCGGAAAATCAGCGCCAGCAGCACGCCGACCAGCGTCGCCAGCGCCATGCCCTTCAGCTCCGCGGCGCCGATGTGCACTTTCGCTCCGCTGACGCCGATAATAAGAATAACCGAGGTGAGGATCAGGTTTTGCGCCTTGCTGTAATCCACTTTGGATTCGATTAGCACGCGGATACCTGACGCGCCGATGACGCCATAGAGCAGCAGCGACACGCCGCCCATGACCGGCACCGGGATCGCCTGGATCGCCGCCGCCAGCTTGCCGACGCACGACAGCAGGATCGCGATGATCGCCGCGCCGCCGATTACCCAGGTGCTGTAGACGCGAGTAATCGCCATGACGCCGATGTTTTCGCCATAGGTGGTGTTCGGCGTCGAGCCGAAAAAGCCAGAAATCACGGTGGAAAGGCCGTTAGCGAACATTGAGCGATGCAGGCCGGGATCGCGGATCAGATCTTTTTTCACGATATTGGCGGTCACCACCAGATGGCCGACATGCTCGGCGATCACCACCAGCGCGGCGGGCAGAATAGTCAGCATCGCCGCCCACTCGAAGCGCGGCGTATAGAAAGTCGGCAGCGCAAACCAGGGCGCATTGTAGACCGGCGTCCAGTCGACGATGCCCATCGCGAACGAGAGCGCGTAGCCTGCTACCACGCCCACCAGAATAGGGATAATGGCGAGGAAGCCGCGGAACAGCACCGAGCCGAACACCGTCACGCCCAGCGTCACCAGCGAGATGGTGATGGTGGTGCTGTCAGGGCTGGCACCCTCTGCCGGCAGCAGTCCCGCCATATTGGCCGCTACGCCCGCCAGCTCCAGACCGATAACCGCCACGATCGCGCCCATCGCCGCTGGCGGAAACATCACGTCGATCCAGCCGGTGCCAGCCTTTTTCACAATCAGCGCCACGATGCAGAACAGCACGCCGCACAGAATAAAGCCGCCCAGCGCCAGCTCATAGCCGAGCGGCAAGAGCAGCAGCACCGGCGAGATAAAGGCGAAGCTCGAGCCGAGATAGGCAGGAATTTTGCCTTTGCAGATAAAAAGATACAGCAGCGTGCCGACGCCGTTGAACAGCAGCACCGTCGCCGGGTTGATGTGAAACAGGATCGGCACCAGCACCGTTGCGCCGAACATGGCGAACAGGTGTTGCAGGCTGAGCGGTATGGTTTGCAGTAGCGGCGGGCGTTCGCTGACGCCAATGGCGCGACGAGTCATCATTTATCCCCTTCAACGTTTATTTTTGTCAAAAAAAAGCCGACTCTCTGGTCGGCTGATTCAGTTACTTGGTTCCGAAAATCTTGTCGCCGGCATCGCCCAGCCCCGGAATGATATACCCTTTTTCATTCAGTCCGTGGTCGACCGACGCGGTGTAAAGCTCAACGTCCGGATGCGCCTTCTCCAGCGCGGCGATACCTTCCGGCGCGGCGACCAGCACCAGCACCTTGATGCTGCTGCAGCCCGCTTTTTTCAGCAGATCGATAGTGGCGATCATCGAGCCGCCCGTGGCCAGCATCGGGTCGACCACCAGCGCCAGGCGCTCTTCAATGTTGGAGACCAGCTTCTGGAAGTATGGCACCGGCTCCAGCGTCTCTTCGTCGCGGTAGACCCCGACCACGCTGATGCGCGCGCTCGGCACATGCTCCAGCACCCCTTCCATCATCCCCAGACCGGCGCGCAGAATCGGCACGACGGTGATTTTTTTACCTTTGATTTGATCGATTTCCACCGGGCCGTTCCAGCCTTCGATGGTCACGCGCTCGGTTTCCAGGTCGGCGGTGGCTTCGTAGGTCAGCAGGCTGCCAACTTCCGACGCCAGCTCGCGGAAGCGCTTGGTACTGATATCGTGCTCACGCATCAAGCCCAGTTTATGTTTGACCAGCGGGTGTTTGACTTCCACGATCTTCATTGGTGTTCTCCCGGAATGAGTTGAGCTAAAAAAAAATCGCGGGATTATACCGCCTTTTCGCAAGTGCGCCATATGTCGTTGCGCAAAGAGGCTAAGTTTTGATCCGTCATTCAAGGATTGATGAAAATCGTCCGGCGCGCAATTTGACCAGGCAATGGGACTCGCAAACGTTTGCCTGCGCTGTTAGAATTGCCGCGCTTTTTGTTAACCACCAACCGCAATCGCGTGGGGATTCCGCAGTGACCGACAAGACCTCTCTCAGCTACAAAGACGCCGGCGTTGATATCGATGCTGGTAATGCTCTGGTTGATCGTATTAAAGGCGTAGTGAAAAAGACCCGTCGCCCGGAAGTGATGGGTGGGCTGGGCGGTTTCGGCGCCCTTTGCGCGCTGCCGCAGAAATATCGCGAGCCGGTGCTGGTCTCCGGAACCGACGGCGTCGGCACCAAGCTGCGTCTGGCGATGGATCTGAAGCGCCATGACGCTATCGGCATCGATCTGGTCGCCATGTGCGTGAACGATCTGGTGGTTCAGGGCGCGGAGCCGCTGTTTTTCCTCGACTATTACGCCACCGGCAAGCTGGACGTCGAGACCGCCTCTTCCGTCATTACCGGCATTGCCGAGGGCTGCCTGCAGTCCGGCTGCGCGCTGGTCGGCGGCGAAACCGCTGAAATGCCGGGCATGTACCACGGCGAAGATTACGACGTGGCGGGATTCTGCGTCGGCGTGGTTGAGAAATCTGAAATTATCGACGGCTCCAAAGTGCAGGACGGCGACGTGCTGATCGCGCTGGGCTCCAGCGGCCCGCACTCCAACGGCTATTCGCTGGTGCGCAAAATCCTTGAAGTAAGCCAGACCGATCCGCTGACGAAACAGCTGGACGGCCGCCCGCTGGCGGATCACCTGCTGGAACCGACCCGCATCTACGTGAAAAATATTCTTAGCCTGATCGAGCAGGTCGATGTGCATGCGATTGCCCATCTGACCGGCGGCGGCTTCTGGGAGAACATTCCGCGCGTGCTGCCGGACAACACCCAGGCGGTGATCGACGAGAAGAGCTGGGAATGGCCCGCTGTCTTTGACTGGCTGCAGCAGGCGGGCAACGTCAGCCGCCACGAGATGTACCGCACCTTTAACTGCGGTGTCGGCATGGTGATCGCCCTGAGCGCTGCCGAAGCCGACAAGGCGGTAGAGCTGATGCGCGCCGCGGGCGAGAAAGCCTGGAAGATCGGCGTGATCAAGGCGTCAGATGCGGAAGAGCGCGTGGTTATCAACGCATGAAAAAGCTGGTTGTACTGATCTCCGGCAACGGAAGCAATCTTCAGTCCATCCTCGACGCCTGCGCAAGCGGGCGGATTAACGGCAGCGTCGCTGCCGTTTTCAGTAATAAATCGACCGCTTACGGCCTGACGCGCGCGCGCGAGGCGGGCGTGCCGGCCCATGCGCTGGCGGCGGGCGATTTCCCCGACCGCGAAGCCTTTGATCGTCAGCTGGTGCAGGAGATCGACGCGTACGCGCCGGATCTGGTGGTGCTGGCGGGCTATATGCGCATCCTGAGCAGCGCCTTTGTCGCGCATTATCAGGATCGCCTGCTTAATATTCACCCTTCCCTGCTGCCGAAATACCCTGGCCTGCACACCCATCGTCAGGCGCTGGCGAACGGCGACGCCGAACATGGGACTTCGGTGCATTTTGTGACCGACGAGCTGGACGGCGGCCCGGTGATACTGCAGGCTCGCGTGCCGGTTTTCCCTGACGACAGTGAAGACGAGGTCACCGCGCGCGTGCAGCATCAGGAGCATGCGATCTATCCGCTGGTGATTAGCTGGTTTGTCGAGGGGCGGTTAGCAATGCGCGACGGCAAGGCCTGGCTGGATAATCAGCCGCTGCCGCCGCAGGGCTACGCGTACGACTAAGCATAAAGCAGTTTGATTCATCCGTGCTTACGTAGATGGCATAGAGCGATCGCAAAGCCGCTCAAGGTATCCATACGCGCTCGTCCTGCGCCGTCCCTGGCGCAGGACGCTTTGCTCTTCTGCCCATGCCAGCTACGTTTTGACTTTGTTAGCTGCTGGTGAGAACACGTACCGCTACCTCAGCCGTAGCGCCCGGTAATGTAATCCTCGGTGCGCCGGTTGCGCGGCGAGGTAAAGATGCGGTCCGTTTCATCGAACTCCACCACCGCGCCCTGATGCATAAAGGCGGTGTAGTCGGAGACGCGCGACGCCTGCTGCATATTATGGGTGACCAGCACCAGCGTGAAGTGCTGCTTCAGCGTGGTCATCAGCTCTTCAATCACCAGCGTTGAGATAGGATCGAGCGCCGACGTCGGCTCATCCAGCAGCAGGACTTCCGGTTCGATAGCGATGGCGCGCGCGATCACCAGACGCTGCTGCTGGCCGCTGGAGAGCGTCAGCGCGTTCTGCCCCAGCTGATCTTTCACCTCGCCCCACAGCGCCGCGGCGCGCAGCGCGCGTTCGCACGCCTCGTTCAGCACTCGCCTGTCGCGCACGCCCTGCAGTCGCAGGCCATACACCACATTTTCATAAATCGACTTAGGAAACGGGTTGGGGCGCTGAAATACCATGCCAATCCGGCGGCGCAGCGCCGAGAGATCCTGCGCCGGCTGCATAATGTCGTGGCTGCCCAGCAGAATTTCGCCCTCGATACGGCAGCTGTCCACCACGTCGTTCATGCGGTTAAAACAGCGCAGCAGCGTCGATTTGCCGCAGCCGGAAGGCCCAATCAGCGCGGTAATGCGCTTTTCGGGAATGCGCAGCGAAATATCATGCAGCGCCTGACGTTCGCCATACCATAACGAAAGGTGGTTGAGCGTCAGCGCCGTTTCGGTATCAGGCATCATAGTCATCATCTTTTATTGGGTCATCAGCCGGTAGCGCTCGCGCAGCCGATGGCGCAGCGCCATCGCCAGCAGGTTGAGCGACAGAATAATGGTCACCAGCAGCAGCGCCGTGGCGTAGACCAGCGGGCGATCCGCCTCGACGTTGGGACTCTGGAAGGCGAGATCGTAAATCTGGAAGCCGAGGTGCATAAATTTGCGGTCAAGATGCAGCCAGGGAAAGACCGCGTCAACCGGCAGCTCCGGCACCATCTTCACCACCCCTACCAGCATTAGCGGCGCGGTCTCTCCCGCCGCGCGCGCCACCGCCAGAATCAGGCCGGTGAGCATCGCCGGCAGCGCCATCGGCAGTACGACGTGCCATAGCGTCTCTGCCTGGGTGGCGCCCAGCGCCAGCGACCCCTGACGCAGTGAGTCGGGGATGCGCGACAGTCCCTCTTCGGTGGCGACGATCACCACCGGCAGCGTCAGCAGTGCCAGCGTCAGCGACGCCCACAGCAGCCCCGGCGTGCCGAAGGTGGGATTGGGCAACGCGCGGGAAAAGAAGAGCTGATCGAGCGTGCCGCCGGCCAGCCAGACGAAAAAGCCCAGCCCGAACACGCCATATACGATCGACGGCACGCCCGCCAGATTGACCACCGCAATGCGCACCAGCCGCGTCAGGGCGTTGCGCCCGGCATACTCATGCAGCCAGAGAGCGGCGATAACGCCGAACGGCATCACCACCAGCGACATCAGCAGTACCATCAGCACGGTGCCGAAAATCGCCGGAAACGCGCCGCTGTCGCTCTCGCCGTCCGCGGGCGAATCGCTGACGAAATGCCAGATCTGACGCAGCGCGTGGGCCAGTTTCTGCTGCGCGTTCATGCTGTTAGGACGCCAGGCTTCAACCACCTGCGCCAGCGGAATGGCGTGCTCGCGGTGCTGCGCGTCGCGCAGGATCACCACGTCGCGCTGGCTCTCGCGCTGCAAATCGGCCAGCCGGCTGCTGAGCCGGGCGAAGCGCCGCTGCAACGCCGCCTGGTTCGCCTCGAACTCCGACAGCGCGCGCGTATCGAACTGCTGCCGCTGCCGCAGCCGATCGGCGCGCGCATCCAGCGCCGCCAGCTGATCGTTGAGCCGCGTCAGATCGACATGACGAATGCGATTGATTTTATGCAGCAGTTCGCGCACCTGGCCCAGCCGCTGATGCAGGAGCGCATCGGGATCGCGCGCCGTCAGCGCCTCGTTATCTTCGCGCAGGCCGACAAACCAGCCGTAGGCGTTGCCGCCGCTGCGCCGCTGCAGCACCATCACCGCTTTCGGCTGGCTGACACTGAGCGCCTCACGCGCATAGATCACGCGGAAATCGGGCGCGTCCCAGTCGCGGTTGCCGGTTTTAATCAGATAGCGGTGCACCTGGCTGACCGGCGGCAACGCCTCGCCTTCCGCCGCGGGCGCGGGAAAGTGCGGCTGATGCTCAAGGGTTTCGCCCAGCAGCGCCGTGGTCTGCCCTTCCGGCTGCGTCAGCTGATAGAGATCGACGCGCTGCGGCCAGAAGGCGCGCATGCCCTGCCACGCCAGCAGCGCAATCAGCAGGGTAAAGGCCAGCAGGCAGACGGCGACCGCGCCTGCGGTCAGCCAGCGCCAGCGGTCGTTTTGTCGCATCGTCTTCATGCCTGGCCCTCATGCTGCCCGTATCGCTGGCGCAGGCGCTGGCGGATCAGCTCGGCCAGCGTGTTGATAATCAGGGTAAAGATCAGCAGCATCAGGGCGCTGAGAAAGAGTATTCGGTAGTGCGCGCTGCCTGCCGCCGCTTCCGGCATCTCGATGGCGATATTCGCGGAGAGCGCGCGCAGCCCGGAAAAGAGACCGCCGTGACTCTGCGGCGTATTGCCGGTCGCCATCAGCACAATCATGGTTTCGCCGACCGCGCGGCCAAAGCCGATCATTAGCGCGGCGAAAATCCCTGCCGACGCCCCCGGCAGCACCACGCGCGTCAGGGTCTGCCACGGCGTGGCGCCCAGCGCCAGCGACCCCTGCCCCAGCGCCGCGGGCACGCTGAACAGCGCATCCTCCGACAGAGTGAAAATCAGCGGCACCAGCGCGAAGCCCATCGCCAGGCCGGCCACCAGCAGGTTGCGCTGCTCGTAGTGCGGCAGCCACTCCGCGGCGTCGCGCATCAGAAAGGTCGGGACGATCAGAGTGCCCAGCGTCACGACCAGCAGCAGCGGCAGCAGCAGCATCACCTCGCGTCCCGGCTGACGCCAGCGCGGCGGCAGATGGCGGCTGAGCGCGCCGCAGATAAGCAGCGTGGCCGCCAGCGTCAGCGGCAGCAGCAAGACTCCGAGCAGCGCCTGGCTGATATGCGGCGCCAGCCAGAGTCCGGCAATAAGCCCGATCACCACGCTGGGCAGCGCGCCCATCATCTCAATTGCCGGCTTAACCCAGCGGCGCAGTCCTGGCGCCATAAACCAGGCGGTGTACATGGCGGCCGCCAGCGCCAGCGGCGTGGCGAACAGCAGCGACAGCGCCGCCGCTTTCAGCGTGCCGACAACCATCGGCATAAAGCTGAACTTAGCCTGATAGCTGTCTGCGGCGTTGGTGGACTGCCAGACCCAGTCCGGTGCGGGATAGTTTTCGTACCAGATTTTTTGCCAGAAGCTGCGCCAGCTGACGTCCGGCCAGGGATTATCGATACGCAATACCTGCCAGCTTCCGGCGCGCTCCAGCAGCAGCGCGTCGCCGCGCGGCGAGAAGGCAGCACGGGTTACGCCGGGTGCCAGCTGACGCTGCAGGATCGGGCCGGGCTGCTTGCTGGCGAAGAGCTTCAGCGCGCCGTCAGGCGCCAGGGTGGCGAAGACGCGGCGCTGCGGTTCCGTGATAATCGCCGCGGTCGGGCTGCTGCCAGCGAAGGTGCGGATTTCATGCAGCCGCGGCCCTTCCGCGCCGGCGATAGCAAACCACTGCGTCACGCCGCGGCCATCCTGAATCAACACACTCCGCCCGCCCGCCAGCAGATGCAGGCTGCGCGGCGGCTGCGCCAGAGTTACGGTTTCGCGCAGGGTCGCGCGATCGTCGTCGAGCTGCCACACGCGCAGCACATTGCCTTCGCTGGCATAGAGCAGATCCCCCTGCGGCGACAGCAGCAAATGGTCGGCGTGCGCCTGCGGCAAATCAACCGTGCGCGGCGGCTGCCGGGATGCCAGCGTCAGGACGCTAACGCCCTGCTCGGTCAACACGCTGATACGCCATTTGTTTTCATTCAGCGTCGCCAGCGCCATCTGTTTCACCGCACCGTCAGGCAGGCTTAAAGGCGTATCGCCGAGCGGAAAGCGCCAGTCGCCCTCTGCGGGCTGCAGCAGCAGCAGCCCGCTTTGCGCGCTCAGCAACAGCGTGCGGCCATCGGCGCTGCTCACCACCTGCTGCGGCGTCGGACGCAGCATCAGCGGCGTTTCGGCGGGCTGACCGTTAAGCGGAATAAAGCGCGCCGCGCCGTCGCGTCCGATACGCCAGCCCCGATCGCCCTGATTACCGATCATCAGCGCGGGCTGGCTGTCCCATAGCTGCTGTGTGGCCTGCGTATGAAGGCCCGGCGCGGCGAACAGCGGCAGGACCACCCAAATCAACCAGAAAAAGAGCAGCAGCATCAGCAGCAGAATAGCGATGCCGCAGGACGTGACCATGCGCCGCGTAAAGCGATCGATAGCGCGGCGACGGCGGTCGCTGAAGTTGACGGGAATATGCTTTAGGCTCATGCGGCTCTGAATGAGATCGGTATTAAGCCGCTATGTTGCCCGTAGCTGGTTGATAAGACAACTATTGACGTTGGACAAGGTTGCCATACTCTCGCCATAATGATGATGGACACTGGTTCTTTAAGTCCTGCGAACGCGATATGGAGTCAGAATGGGTCAGGAAAAGCTGTATATAGAAAAAGAATTAAGCTGGTTATCCTTCAACGAGCGCGTTTTACAGGAAGCGGCCGATAAAACCAACCCGCTGATCGAACGTATGCGTTTTCTGGGGATCTATTCCAATAACCTTGATGAGTTTTACAAGGTACGCTTTGCCGACCTTAAACGCCGCATCCTCATCGGCGAAGAGCAGGGTTCGCCTGGCCTGCCGCGCCATCTGCTGAAGAAAATTCAGCAGCGCGTGATGAAGTCGGAACAGGAATTTGACGGTCTTTATAACGAGCTGCTGCTGGAGCTGGCGCGCAATCAAATCTTTTTGATTAACGAACGCCAGCTTTCCGCCAATCAGCAGGTATGGCTGCGTCACTATTTCAAACACGATTTACGCCAGCACATCACGCCGATTCTGATTAATCACGACACCGATCTCACCGAATTCCTGAAAGATGACTACACCTATCTGGCGGTAGAGATCATACGCGGCGACGATATTCGCTATGCGCTGCTGGAGATCCCGTCCGACAAGGTGCCGCGCTTCGTTAACCTGCCGGCTGAATCGCCGCGCCGCCGCAAGCCGATGATCCTGCTGGACAACATTCTGCGTTACTGTCTCGACGATATCTTTAAAGGCTTCTTCGATTACGATGCGCTGAACGCCTATTCGATGAAGATGACGCGCGACGCGGAGTACGATCTGGTAACGGAGATGGAGTCGAGCCTGCTGGAGCTGATGTCCTCTAGCCTGAAGCAGCGTCTGACCGCCGAGCCGGTGCGCTTCGTCTATCAGCGTGATATGCCGGACGCCATGGTGGAGCTGCTGCGTAATAAGCTGACCATCTCCAACTACGACTCCATCGTGCCGGGCGGTCGCTACCATAACTTCAAAGACTTCATCGGCTTCCCGGACGTCGGCAAAAGCAACCTGGTCAACCGGCCGCTGCCGCAGATCCGTCACATCGGCTTTGACGGCTTCCGCAACGGCTTCGACGCCATTCGCGACCGCGATATTCTGCTCTACTACCCCTATCACACTTTTGAGCACGTGCTGGAACTGCTGCGCCAGGCGTCCTTCGATCCAAGCGTGCTGGCGATCAAAATCAACATCTATCGCGTGGCGAAGCGCTCGCGCATCATGGATGCGATGATACACGCCGCCTATAACGGCAAAAAAGTCACCGTGGTGGTAGAGCTTCAGGCGCGCTTCGACGAAGAGGCCAATATATCGTGGGCCAAGCGCTTAACCGAAGCGGGCGTGCACGTTATTTTCTCCGCGCCGGGCCTGAAAATTCACGCCAAGCTGTTCCTCATCTCACGCCGGGAAGGCGACGAAGTGGTGCGCTATGCCCATATCGGCACCGGCAACTTCAATGAGAAAACCGCGCGCCTCTATACCGACTATTCGCTGCTTACCGCCGATGCGCGCATCACCAACGAAGTGCGCCGGGTATTTAACTTTATTGAGAACCCCTATCGCCCGGTGAGCTTCGAGCATCTGATGGTCTCGCCGCAAAACTCGCGCCAGATGCTCTATCAGCTGGTTGATGCGGAAATCGCCAATGCGCAGCAGGGGCGTCCGTGTGGGATTACGCTGAAAATTAACAACCTGGTGGATAATGGTCTGGTCGATCGTCTCTATGCGGCGTCGGGCGCAGGCGTGAAGGTGAATTTGCTGGTGCGCGGCATGTGCTCGCTGATCCCGGACTTGCCCGGGATCAGTGAAAATATCCGCGTGATCAGCATCGTTGATCGCTATCTTGAGCACGATCGCGTCTATATTTTTGAGAATGGCGGCGACAAAAAAGTCTTCCTTTCTTCCGCTGACTGGATGACGCGCAACATCGATCATCGCATCGAAGTGGCGGTATCGATCCTCGATCCGCGGGTGAAGCAACGCATTCTGGACATTATCGCTATTCTGTTTAGTGATACGGTGAAAGCGCGTATCGTTGATAAAGAGTTGGGGAACCGCTATGTTCCGCGCGGCAATCGTCGTAAGGTCCGCTCTCAACTGGCGATTTATGATTACATCAAGAAACTGGAACAGCCTGAATAATCTATGCCCATTTCTCATAAGAGTACGCCGAGACCGCAAGAATTTGCGGCAATCGATCTTGGCTCAAACAGCTTTCATATGGTCATTGCGCGCGTGGTGGATGGCGCTTTGCAGGTGCTTGGCCGTCTGAAGCAGCGCGTGCATCTGGCTGACGGTCTCGACAGCAAAAATCGCCTGAGCGAAGAGGCGATGGAGCGCGGGCTGAGCTGCCTGGCGCTGTTTGCCGAGCGGCTGCAGGGGTTTAGCCCCAGCAACGTCACCATTGTCGGCACGCACACGCTGCGTCAGGCGGTGAATGCGGAAGAGTTCCTGCAGCGCGCGGCCGAGGTGATCCCCTACCCTATTGAGGTTATTTCCGGCCATGAAGAGGCGCGCCTGATTTTTATGGGCGTCGAACATACCCAGCCGGAAAAAGGCCGCAAGCTGGTGATCGACATCGGCGGCGGATCGACCGAACTGGTGATCGGCGAGAACTTCGAGCCGCAGCTGGTCGAGAGCCGCCGCATGGGCTGCGTCAGTTTCGCCCAGCTTTACTTCCCTAACGGCGAGATCAGCCGCGAAAACTTCCGCCGCGCACGTCTGGCAGCGGCGCAGAAGCTGGAGACGCTGGCGTGGCAGTATCGTCTGCACGGCTGGCAGTATGCGCTGGGCGCGTCGGGCACTATCAAAGCGGCGTGCGAAGTGCTGCTGGCAATGGGCGAGAAAGAGAAAATGATCACGCCGGAGCGGCTGGACAGGCTCTACGACGAGGTGATGAAGCATAAATCTTTTAGCGCGCTGAGCCTGCCGGGCCTTTCTGAAGAGCGAAAATCGGTCTTCGTGCCGGGCCTGGCGATCATCTGCGGCGTGTTCGACGCGCTGGCGATCCGCGAGCTGCGCCTCTCGGACGGCGCGCTGCGCGAGGGCGTGCTTTACGAGATGGAGGGCCGCTTCCGCCATCAGGATATCCGCAGCCGTACGGCGCAGAGCCTGGCGAACCACTACGCGATCGATAACGACCAGGCGCGTCGCGTGCTGGATACCACCGATCAGCTCTATCTACAGTGGCGCGATCAAAATCCTAAGCTGGCGAACCCGCAGCTGGCGGCGCTGCTTAGGTGGGCGGCGATGCTGCATGAAGTGGGCCTCACCATCAACCACAGCGGCATGCAGCGCCACTCTGCCTATATCCTGCAAAACACCAATTTGCCTGGCTTTAACCAGGATCAGCAAACGCTGCTGGCGGCGCTGGTACGCTTTCATCGCAAAGCCGTCAAGGTCGAGGATCTGCCGCGCGTGACGCTGTTCAAGAAAAAACAGTTTCTGCCGCTGCTGTTCCTGCTGCGCCTTGGCACCTTACTCAACAATCAGCGTCAGGCGACGACGCGTCCCGACTCGCTTAAGCTGACCACCGACGAAGGCCACTGGACGCTGACATTCCCGGCGGGCTATTTCAGCCAGAACAACCTGGTGCAGCTCGATCTGGAGCGTGAGCAGACCTACTGGACCGAGGTCACCGGCTGGAAGCTGACGCTGGAAGAAGAAGCCTGAGGAGATGGGCGCCTGCGCCCATCTGATAAAAGCGAACCATGATTAAAGAAAACTATTTTGCCGAAACTTATGGCCTGACGCCGACCCACTCTGAAGTGCTGGCGGCGCTGCCGCATCTGAATCCAGGCAAAGCGCTGGATCTCGGCTGCGGCAACGGCCGCAACAGCCTGTTTCTGAGTCAGAACGGCTTTGACGTCACCGCCTGGGATCACAATCCCGCCAGCCTGGCGCGTCTTGAGCAGATCGCCGCTCAGGAAGGCATTACCAATATTCATACCGAGCAGCGCGACCTCAACCAGACGCGTTTTAACGGCGGCTACACCTTCGTGCTCTCCACCGTAGTGATGATGTTCCTGCAGCCGGAAACCGTTCCGCAGCTGATCGCCGATATGCAGGCAAGCACGGTAAGAGACGGGCATAACCTGATTGTCGCGGCGATGAGCACCGACGATTACCCCTGCCCGCTTGCCTTCCCCTTTACCTTTAAATCGGGCGAGCTGAGCCACTACTACCGCAACTGGCACATCCTGAAATATAACGAACATGTCGGCCAGCTGCATAAGCGCGACGAACAGGGCAACCGTATCAGCTGCCGTTTCGCCACGCTGCTGGCGCAAAAAGCCAGCCTGTAAAGCCGGGGCTGCGCACGCGGCCCCGTCAGCCTGCTCTTTTTTTAATCATTGATTGATTTCGGCGCAGCGATATGACTAAATGTTGCCATCGCCCAAGAGGGTCATTACAGGAAACAGCTCGCGTGAACAGCGCCATCCCTTCCCGAAGACGTGCCAAAGCCCCTTCCTTTACCCGGATCGTTTTACTGATTAGCTTTATTATTCTCTTCAGCCGCCTGATTTTTATCCTGCCTGCCGCTTTTGAACATCATCAGCAGAAAAAAGCTGCGCCGGACGCCGCCCCGTTGAGCACCGTGATTCGCGACAGCCGTTAACCTTTTATGTCCTCTGCCTCCTCCAGCTAAACGCAGTCTGAATAACCGCGTCTTTTTTTGCGTCCTTTTGCGAGGCGAAACGCTACACTTCGTGCTGTAACTTTCAGACACAAAGGACTCGTTATGTCTGCCTCGCATACTCAACGTTTAAGTGAAATTCGTCATCGCATTCTGACGCTGCTGCTCAGTGAGCCGGATCTGGTGGAGGCGCTGCTGGAGAAATCTGGCGATCGCAGCCCTGAACAGCAACGTGAAAATGCGGCGCACCAGGCTGCGCTGGAGCAGGATATTGCTCAGCTGCACGCAGCGGATTTAGCCGATATCCTCGAAGCGCTGCCGGAAGAGGCGCGCCAGGCGCTGTGGCGGCTGGTGCCCGTCGCGAAACGCGGCCATGTGCTGGTTGAAGCGTCGGAAACCGTCTGGGCCAGCCTGACGGAAGAGATGAGCGACCGCGATATTCTGCGCGCCATCGAGCCGCTCGATATTGACGATCAGGTGTGGCTGGCGCGCTACCTGCCGCGCGATCTGACCGGTCGTCTGCTCGCTTCGCTGGAGCCAGGCCAGCGCGCGCGCGTGCTCAGCGTGGTCGATTTCGATCGCGATCGCGTCGGTCGCATTATGGATTTCAATATCCTGACGGTGCGCGCCGACGTCACGCTGGCGACGGTGCAGCGCTATCTGCGCCACCGAAAAAGCATGCCGAACGGCACAGACAAGATTTTCATCACCGATGATGACAACCTGCTGCTCGGGGAGCTCTCACTGACCGATATTCTGCTCAATAAGCCGAAAAAACGCGTCGAAGAAGTCATGAACACCTCGCCCACCACCTTCCAGCTCAACGACAAGGCCGAAGACGCAGCGGGCGCTTTTGAGCGCTATAACCTCATTTCCGCCGCGGTCATCGACGCCAAAGGCAAGCTGATTGGACGCGTCACCATTGAGGACGTGGTCGACCTGGTCAATGAAGAGAATGAGAGCAATATTCGCCGCATGGGCGGCATCAGTCAGGAAGAGGATGTGTTTGCGCCGGTGCGCAAAGCGGTGCGCCGCCGCTGGGCCTGGCTGGCGATCAATCTCTGCACCGCCTTTATCGCGTCGCGCGTTATCGGTTTGTTTGAAGACACCATCTCGCAGCTGGTGGCGCTGGCAACGCTGATGCCGATTGTCGCCGGCATCGGCGGCAACACCGGCAACCAGACCATTACCATGATTGTGCGCGCGCTCGCGCTGCATCAGGTCGAACCGGGCAACTTCTCATTTCTGATTGCGCGCGAGCTGGGCGTGGCGCTGCTTAACGGTTTGTTCTGGGGCGGCACCATGGGGCTGATCACCTGGCTGATGTATGACAATCTGGAACTGGGCGGCGTAATGATGCTGGCGATGGTGCTGAATTTGCTGCTGGCGGCGCTAATGGGCGTCTTGATCCCGCTGATCATGACCAAACTGAAGCGTGACCCGGCGGTAGGCTCCAGCGTACTGATTACCGCCATTACCGATACCGGCGGTTTCTTTATTTTTCTTGGTCTGGCGACGCTGTTTCTGCTGCATCACTGATTGCCGACGTCAGCGGCGGCGGCGAGGCAGTGCGCATAGCGCTGCATCGCCTGCTGCAGGTTGAGCCGCAGCGTGACCTGCGCCAGATCGCGCGTCCCGGCAGGAATGACGTAGCTGCCGCGCTGCTCCAGCCATTCCAGCACGTCTGCGAGGTGCCAGAGCGCGGTTTTGCCGTCGTGTACCGGCTGTGGGAAGTGCGGGCTGTGGCTCAGCATCAGCTTGCGCATATTCTGGCGAGAAACGCCGATGATGTCGGCCACGTCGGTCAGGCCGACAAAGTCGGGCGCCGCCTCGATAAGCTGCGCGTCCGGCACTGCGCTCTGCACGTCCTGGATAGCGCTCAGCACCGCCCGCTTCGCGCTGGAGGCGTCACGCGTAAACTCCAGCGCCACTTTTCCCGGCACCCCTAGCCCTACCAGCGCATCGTCGCAGCCCGCTTCGATAAGCCGCTCGAGCAGTTGCTCTTCCGGCAAAAGCGGTTTCGGCAGCTGAAAACGCAGCGTAAAGATATATTCCATGTTGGCTCCTTAATGCAGTTTGCGCACCGCAATACATTTATCGACCACCCGCCGCAGCGCACGCGCATGGTTAAAGGCACTGCGCGGCGTGCTCCAGATGATGCTGATGCAAAACTCTCCACAGCGGCATGCCGCTGAATGCGTAGGGCAATACATTTTGCCCCAGCCATGGTGGGCCATCGTCACTATCTGCCATCCGTAGGCTTCGGCATGACGTAGCGCCGCCTCAATCTCTTTGTCTGGATGCCGTCTTCTTTCCATTTTTATCTGCACCTTACGCCAAACCCATCGGGTTGTCAACTGACAACCATGACAGCCAATTCTGTCTGAGCAGCAGCATGCCTCAAACCGTTTTACAGGGGGAATTTCATGAAAAATCATGGAAGAGACGCCGCAAAAAATGTTATGCAGAGGCGCGTGGCGCGCCCTACACTTCCTTAAAACCCAAGGAGAAAAGCATGTTTAAACCCGATGATTTTGTGCAGTCTAAAACCGGCGGCCCGAAGATGCTGGTGCTGCGCGTGGAAGGCGAGACGTTATGGTGCGCGCGCGTCGATGACGCCACGAAAAAAGAGATCGAGGTAAAGGCGGACAGCGTCAACCTCTACCATGAAGAGGGTGATTTCGGCGTCTGCTAAGGCCTGCGCCGGGCGTCAGCCCGGCGGATTATCCTGCTGCACGTTGTCGCCGCCGATGCCGCCGATAAACGGCAGACGCAGGCGCAGCGGCGTAAAATCCACGCCCATGTTCAGACCCAGCACATTCAGCTCAAAGCCCTCCTCCGCGCCGAGCGTCACGCCGGCGACACCCAGAACGGAAACCTGAATGCCGCGCCCCGACGGCGGCAGGCCAATCGGACGCCACAGCGGCCGATAATCTTTGCCGAGCGCGTTGGCGGGCATGTCGAGTTTCAATGCCGGCACTTCACGACCAATATGGGCGAGAAAGGTGTTGCTGTTCGGTCCCGGCCAGGCGTGATAGGTAGTCGGCCAGGGATAGGAGCGGATCGCCGCCTCGATGCGCGGGATCATCGCCTCCGCCGCCTCGCCGCGATGCTCCACCAGCAGACGCGGTTTCGCGCCATACCAGTAGCCGTCCGGCAGATTGCTGTTGCGCCGCACTTTATCGCCGCTGCCCCAGCTAATCACCTCATAGCGGTTGTAGCGCGTCTCGCCTGCGCGCTTGAAGATAATCCACGGATGCACCACCACCGCGCCTTTCCACCCGTAGGTCGGCGCGGCGTAGACCTGCACTATCGCCTGCGAAGCAAAGCGCTGCGGATCGGGCGCCAGACCAGCGGAGTCGCGCCGCGCCGACCACCAGCCGCCCTGCCCGCCAGAGAGGTCGCCGTGGCGCGTCGCCTGCGCCAGGCTGGCGCCCAGCGACAGCAGGATCACCAGCAGAATGCAAAGGCTTACGGCCTTAAGTGGCAGCATAGATATTTCCTGAAGTGTATAGCGGAAAGAAAATCGCCAGCCTCTCTGACGACAGGCTGGCGAGGAATTAATCAACGCGCTTCAGTGTAAGCGGAAAGCTTATTCCCACTCAATGGTCGCCGGCGGCTTGCCGCTGATATCGTAGACCACGCGGGAGATGCCGTTGACTTCGTTGATGATGCGGTTAGAGACGCGGCCGAGGAAATCATACGGCAGATGCGCCCAGTGCGCGGTCATAAAGTCGATGGTCTCGACGGCGCGTAGCGAGACGACCCAGTCATATTTACGACCGTCGCCCATCACGCCCACGGAACGCACCGGCAGGAAGACGGTGAACGCCTGGCTCACTTTGTTGTAGAGATCCGCTTTACGCAGCTCTTCGATAAAGATCGCATCGGCGCGACGCAGCAGATCGCAATACTCTTTCTTCACTTCGCCCAGCACGCGCACGCCAAGACCCGGGCCCGGGAACGGATGGCGATAGAGCATATCGTACGGCAGACCCAGCTCCAGGCCGATCTTGCGCACTTCATCTTTGAACAGCTCTTTCAGCGGCTCAACCAGACCCAGCTTCATCTCTTTCGGCAGGCCGCCCACGTTGTGGTGGGATTTGATCACGTGCGCTTTGCCGGTCGCGGAGGCGGCGGACTCGATCACGTCCGGATAGATGGTGCCCTGCGCCAGCCATTTCACGTCGGTCAGCTTGCTCGCCTCTTCGTCGAACACTTCGACAAACACGCGGCCGATGATTTTACGCTTGGCTTCCGGATCGTTCTCGCCCGCCAGCGCGTCGAGGAAGCGCGCCTCCGCTGGAACGTGAACGATATTGAGGCCGAAGTGATCGCCGAACATATCCAGCACCTGCTCCGCCTCGTTCAGACGCAGCAGACCGTTGTCGACGAAGACGCAGATCAGACGATCGCCGATGGCGCGGTGCAGCAGCATCGCGGTCACGGAAGAGTCCACGCCGCCCGACAGGCCGAGGATGACTTTATCGTTGCCGATTTGCTCGCGCAGACGCTCGACCGCATCTTCAATAATTTTCGCCGGCGTCCACAGCGCTTCGCATTCGCAGATGTCGAGCACGAAACGCTCCAGCATGCGCAGACCCTGGCGAGTATGCGTGACTTCCGGATGGAACTGCACGCCATAGAAACGCTTCTCTTCGTTAGCCATGATGGCGAACGGACAGGTTTCGGTGCTGGCAACGGTGACGAAGTCGGACGGAATCGCGGTCACTTTATCGCCGTGGCTCATCCAGACGTCGAGCAGCGGTTTGCCTGCGGCGCTAATGGCATCTTCGATGTCGCGGATCAGCGCGCTCGGCGTCAGCACTTCCACCTGCGCATAACCGAACTCGCGCTCGTTAGATCCTTCGACTTTGCCGCCCAGCTGCATCGCCATGGTCTGCATGCCGTAGCAGACCCCGAGCACCGGTACGCCCGCATTGAAGACATACTCCGGCGCGCGCGGGCTGTTGAGTTCGGTGGTGCTTTCCGGGCCGCCGGAAAGGATGATGCCGTTCGGGTTGAACTGGCGGATCTGCTCTTCGGTGACATCCCATGCCCAGAGTTCGCAGTACACGCCCAGCTCGCGTACGCGGCGCGCGACCAGCTGCGTGTATTGAGAACCAAAATCGAGAATCAGAATGCGATGCTTATGAATATTTTCCGTCGTCATTGAGGCGTTTCCAGAGCGGGTAACTTGATAATGAAAGCGCCCGGCTTATGCCGGGCGATAAATCTTACGGGATCAGGATCCCATACGGTAGTTCGGCGACTCTTTGGTGATGGTCACGTCGTGCACGTGGCTTTCGTTGATGCCGGCGCCGCTGATGCGAACGAACTCCGCTTTGGTGCGCAGGTCGTCGATGGTCTGGCAGCCTGTCAGGCCCATACAGGAGCGCAGGCCGCCCATCTGCTGGTGAACGATCTCTTTCAGGCGGCCTTTATAGGCGACGCGGCCTTCGATGCCTTCCGGCACCAGTTTGTCAGCGGCGTTATCGCTCTGGAAGTAGCGGTCGGAAGAGCCTTTGGACATTGCGCCCAGCGACCCCATGCCGCGGTAAGATTTGAACGAGCGGCCCTGATAGAGTTCGATTTCGCCGGGCGACTCTTCCGTACCGGCCAGCATGGAGCCGACCATAACAGCTGCCGCGCCAGCGGCGATCGCTTTGGCGATGTCGCCGGAGAAACGGATACCGCCGTCGGCGATAACAGGAATGCCGGTGCCTTCCAGCGCTTCGACCGCGTCGGAAACGGCGGTGATCTGCGGCACGCCCACGCCGGTGACGATACGGGTCGTACAGATAGAGCCCGGACCGATACCGACTTTCACCGCGCTCACGCCCGCTTCCGCCAGCGCCAGCGCGCCAGCGCCGGTTGCCACGTTGCCGCCGATGATCTCCAGGTCAGGATATTTTGCGCGCGTCTCGCGGATGCGCTGCAACACGCCTTCTGAGTGACCGTGCGATGAGTCGATCAGCAGCACGTCGACGCCAGCGGCGACCAGCGCGTCGACGCGCTCTTCGTTGCCCGCGCCCGCGCCCACTGCCGCGCCAACGCGCAGACGACCCTGCGCATCTTTACAGGCGTTCGGCTTACGTTCCGCTTTCTGGAAGTCTTTAACGGTAATCATGCCGAGCAGATGAAAGCTGTCGTCCACCACCAGCGCTTTCTCGACGCGTTTTTCGTGCATTCTCTGCAGCACGACGTCACGCGCCTCGCCCTCTTTCACCGTGACCAGACGTTCTTTCGGCGTCATCACCGCGGTAACCGGCTGCGTCAGATCGGTAACGAAGCGCACGTCGCGGCCGGTGATGATGCCGACCAGCTCGTTGCTTTCATTCACGACCGGATAACCGGCAAAGCCGTTGCGCTCGGTCAGGGCTTTGACTTCCGCCAGCGTCGTGGTCGGCAGGACAGTTTGCGGTTCGGTTACCACGCCGCTTTCATGTTTCTTCACCTTGCGAACTTCATCCGCCTGGCGCTCAATCGACATGTTTTTGTGAATAAAGCCCAGACCGCCTTCCTGCGCCAGCGCAATAGCCAGTCCCGCTTCGGTTACGGTATCCATAGCGGCGGAGAGCATCGGGATGTTCAGACGAATGTTTTTCGTCAGCTGAGTGCTGAGATCGGCCGTGTTAGGCAGAACGGTGGAGTGAGCAGGAACGAGCAGAACGTCGTCGAAAGTAAGGGCTTCTTTAGCGATTCTTAGCATGGCAATATCTCAACCTGGGGTGAATGAGAACAGATAAAATATTGCCGCGGCATTATACAGGCCGTAATCGTTTGCCTCCAGCATTATTTTAGAAAAAGTCTTGATCCTCGCCAGCAGCCATGTAGTATCGGTTAATTAACCCTCTGATTTACTATTTGATCTCCATCACATGTCGCTACCGCCAGTCGCCAATGTTTTTACCGTCAGCCGCCTGAATACCACGGTGCGCCAGCTCCTCGAACAGGAGATGGGATCGGTGTGGCTGAGCGCGGAGATCTCCAACTTTTCTCAGCCCGCGTCGGGCCACTGGTACTTCACGCTAAAGGATGACGGCGCGCAGGTGCGCTGCGCGATGTTTCGTAACAGTAACCGCCGCGTCACCTTCCGTCCGCAGCACGGCCAGCAGATTCTGGTGCGCGCCACCATTACGCTTTATGAGCCGCGCGGCGACTATCAGCTGATTATCGAAAGCATGCATCCGGCGGGCGAAGGCGCGCTGCAGCAGCAGTTCGAACTGCTGAAGGCGAAGCTGGCGAGCGAAGGCCTGTTCGACCAGCAGCATAAACAGCCGCTGCCCGAGCCGGCGAAACAGGTCGGCGTGATCACCTCGGCGACCGGCGCGGCGCTGCATGACGTGCTGCGCGTGCTGCACCGCCGCGATCCTTCGCTGCCGGTGATTATCTATCCTACGCCGGTCCAGGGCGCCGAGGCGCCGGCCGCTATCGTGCGCGCGATTGAGCTGGCGAACCAGCGCGCTGAGTGCGACGTGCTGATCGTCGGCCGCGGCGGCGGCTCGCTGGAAGATCTCTGGAGTTTCAACGAAGAGCGCGTCGCGCGCGCTATTTTCGCCAGCCGTATTCCGGTAGTGAGCGCCGTCGGCCATGAAACCGACATCACTATCGCCGATTTCGTCGCCGACCTGCGCGCGCCGACGCCGTCCGCCGCTGCTGAAATTGTGAGCAGAAATCAGACAGAACTGCTGCGACAGTTGCTCTCGCAGCAACAACGGCTGGAAATGGCGATGGATTATTACCTGGCGCAGCAACAACGCCGCTTCACCCGTCTCGATCATCGCCTGCAGCAGCAGCATCCGCAGCTCCGCCTGGCACGTCAGCAGACCGCCCTGTTCCGCCTGCAGCAGCGCCTAAACGAAGCGATGGAAAACCGGCTGCGTCAGAGCCTGCGGCAGCAGGATCGCCTTGCTCAACGTCTTGCCGCGCATCAGCCGCAGCCGCGGCTGTTTCAGGCGCAGCGCCAGCTGGAACAGATGCGCTATCGCCTGCAGCAGAGCATGGAAAAGACGCTTAACCGCGACAAACAGCGCTTTGCGACCCTGACCGCGCAGCTGGAAGGCGTTAGCCCGCTGGCGACGCTGGCGCGCGGCTTCAGCGTCACTACCGATAGTGCCGGCCAGGTGGTGAAAAAAACCGCCCAGCTGCAGAGCGGCGACATCTTGCGTACGCGTCTCGACGACGGCTGGGTGGAAAGTCAGGTGACCAGTCTGCAGCCGGAAAAAAAACGCCGCCGTAAACCCGCTTCCTGAACAAAGACTATACTTTTTGGCACATTACTTGTGCCAAGGAGTCGGGTATGTCTTACAGCGTTATTCCTCCCTATATCTTGCGTAACATCGTCACCCACGGTTCCAGTCATCAACAGGACTATGCGCGCCGTACGCTAATGCACGTTCAGCATTTGATGGCGGAAAACTGGCAAAAGCCGGTCGCGCCGCAGACGGCGACGGGCGGCCATGTCGAGCGCGAAATCTACGATGCGAAAAACACCCAGAACCTGCCAGGCGAGCTGCTGCGCGGCGAAGGTCAGCCTGACACCGGCGATGTCGCCGCCCGAGAAGCCTGGGATTATCTTGGCGTAACCTACGACTTCTTCTGGCAAACCTATCAGCGCAACTCTCTCGACAATCAGGGGCTGAAGCTACTCGGTACCGTCCACTACGGCAAGGCGTATCAAAACGCCTTCTGGAACGGACAGCAGATGGTGTTCGGCGACGGCGACGGTGAAATCTTTAATCGCTTTACTATCGCCATCGACGTAGTGGCGCATGAGCTGGCGCACGGCGTTACCGAGACGGAAGCCGGATTAATCTATTTCGAGCAGGCGGGCGCGCTTAACGAGTCGCTGTCTGACGTCTTCGGCTCACTGGTAAAACAGTTCCATCTGAAGCAGAGCGCGGATCAGGCCGACTGGATTATCGGCGAAGGCCTGCTGGCGAGCGGTATTAACGGACGCGGGCTGCGCTCGATGGCGGAGCCGGGCACCGCCTATGACGATCCGATGCTGGGCAAGGATCCGCAGCCTGCGCATATGGATCACTATATCAAGACGCGTGAAGACAACGGCGGCGTGCATCTGAATTCCGGTATTCCCAACCGCGCCTTTTACCTGGCGGCGAAAGCGCTGGGCGGCTATGCCTGGGAGCGGGCGGGCCAGGCCTGGTACGACACGGTGTGCGACAAGTCGCTGCCGCAGGATGCCGATTTCAGCACCTTCGCGCAGTTAACCATTCAGCACGGCGAACGCCGCTTTAATCGTGCTGTGGCGCAGTCTATCGAACAGGCGTGGAAGGAGGTTGGCGTGCTATGAGTTCTCTTCCCGAGCTGACCGACGACGCGGTCATTGAAGTCGAACGCGAGGGCGGACTGGCCTTTATTCCCGGCCTGCGCGGCGCGCGGCGTTTCGCGCTGGCTCAGCTGCCGCAGCCGCAAAAGCAGCGCGTCTGTCAGGTTCTGGAACAGGCGCTGCCGCTGGGCGAACCTGAAGATAAAGCGCCGGAGATTGGGCGTAGCGATCAGCGCTACTTCCGCATACAGATCAGCTATGCCACGCATCGCGAAGTGGGCACGATTGTTTTGCTAATCCCGGAGCAGGTCGCGCCGCCGGAGTTGGAAGCGCTATGGCGCGATGGCGACGATCCGGCGCAATAAAAAAGGCCGCCACTGAGATGGCGGCCTTATGAAGGCGCTTCAGGCCTGTCCAGCCAACAGCCGGTAAAGGCGGGGATCACTCCCCGCCTTCCGGTTGCTACTTACCAGATTCGTAAGCCATCGAAGCAGCCACCTCGCGCTGGTTGTCCCGGTAGCGGATTTCGCACAGCGATTTCCGCGTCAGCCAGGTAAAGATTAAAAGTGTGAGACACACCAGTAATACGCAAAAAACCAGCGTTAGCTGTGGCAATTTCATGGTCACTCCTCCTTGCGCAGAGCGCGGTAAGAGGCTACCCTGCTGTTGTTGGGACAGTGGGGCAGCCTCGTGGGTTAATGAAAATTAACTACGGGGCTTTCTCTTTTCTGCCTCACAACCAGCATGCCGATCGCTTAAGGCAGAAACCTCAAGCGCCGCCGCGATTATACCCGCCTCTCTTCCCTGCCCAACCGCCGTGCCGCGACTTAGCGCCCTGCTTCTCAAAGGCTTTTGCAACAACCGCCACGCTTACATTTTATTGTGCGCCAAATAAAAAACCCCACGCCGGAGCGCAGGGTTTTGTTAATAACGCTTTGCCGTTACGGCAGCGCGTAGGCAATCACGTAATCACCGCGATCCGGCGACTGACGCGCGCCGCCTGCGGAGATCAGAATGTATTGTTTACCGTTTTTCGGTGAAACATAGCTGATCGGACCGCCCTGGCTACCTACCGGCAGACGGGCTTTCCATACCTCTTTACCCGTAGAACTGTCGAAGGCGCGCAGATAGTAGTCCTGCGTACCGGCGATAAACACCAGTCCGCCCTGCGTTGCCAGCGTACCGCCCAGCGTCGGCATGCCAATCGGCATCTGCGCGTGCATTTTAATCCCGAACGGGCCGGTATCCTGCACCGTGCCAACCGGCACCTGCCAGACGATTTTACGCGTCTTCATATCGATCGCCGACAGCGTGCCAAACGGCGGCGCCTGGCAAGGAATGCCCAGTGGCGACATAAAGCGGTTTTTGTTAACCGCGTACGGCGTGCCTTTCAGCGGCACCGCGCCCATGCCGGTATTGATCGCTTCGCCGCCGTTGCTGCCGCGCGCGATTTTACCGGTATCCGCCGGGATCATCTGCACCCACAGGCCGAGACGCATATCGTTGACGAACATGTACTGGTTGTTCGGATCGAACGACATGCTGCCCCAGTTCATACCGCCGAGCGAGCCCGGGAAGCTGAGCGACTTGTCGGTATCCGGCACGGTAAACAGGCCGTTATAGCGCATTGATTTGAAGGCGATGCGGCACGCCAGCTGATCGAACGGCGTGGCGCCCCACATGTCCGACTCTTTCAGCGTCTGATTGCCGATCTGCGGCATCTCGGTCGAGTGCGGCTGCGTTTTCGTATACTGCTCGTTCGGGATATGGCCCTGCGGCATCGGCAGCTCTTCGACTTTCGTCAGCGGCTTGCCGGTTTCGCGATCCAGCACGAAGATCATGCCGGTTTTCCCGCCGATAACCACCGCAGGTTTGGTGGTGCCATCCTTCATCGGGAAATCGACCAGGCTTGGCTGCATCGGCAGATCGAAGTCCCACAGATCGTTATGGACGGTCTGGTAGACCCACTTCTCTTTGCCCGTGGTCGCATCCAGCGCCAGAACGGACGCGCCATATTTATGGTCCAGTTCGGTGCGGTTGGCGCCCCACAGATCCACAGAGGAGCTGCCCATCGGGATGAATACCGTGTTCATCGCCGGATCGTATGACATCGGTGCCCAGGAGTTCGGGGTGCTGCGTTTGTAATTCTGGCCCGGCATCAGCACGGCGTTCGGATCGACATTGCCTGGGTCAAACGCCCAGCGCTGCTTGCCGGTGATGACATCGAAGCCGCGCAGCACGCCGCCCGGCATATCCGTCTGGACGTTATCCGCGACGCGACCGCCCACTACCACGGTGGTGCCCGCCAGCGTCGGCGCTGACGTCAGCTGATATTTCGGGTCCTGCGCTTCGCCCAGCCCCTCTTTCAGGTTAACCACGCCGTGGTCGCCGAAGTTTTCGCAGAACTCGCCGTTGTCGGCGTTAATCGCGATCAGACGCGCGTCGATGGTGTTCATCAAAATACGACGCTGGCAGGTATCGCCTGCCTCCAGGCTGGCTGCCGGTACCGGCGTCGAGCCAGGTTTGCTCGGCTGAGTCAGGGGTTTGGTGGCGTCAAAGTAGGCCAGACCGCGGCAGCGCGGCCAGACTTCCGCCTGCGCGTTGATTTCGCGTTTCCAGATCTGCTTGCCGCTGTCCGCTTCCACCGCAATCACGTTGTTGTGTGGCGTACAGAGATAGAGGGTATTACCAACCTGCAGCGGCGTTTGCTGATCTTCCGCTCCGTTGCCGGTCGGGCTGATCGGCGTATCGCCCGTGTGGAAGGTCCAGGCCACTTTGAGATCTTTTACGTTATCGCGCGTGATCTGGTCGATGGCGGCAAAACGGTCACCGCCCGGCGTGCGGCCATAGTTATTCCAGTCCTGCTGCGGTTTGCTCTTATCGACCGGGATGAGCGGCAGCGCTTTGCCGGTGAAGGCCACGGTGGGATGCGGCTGGAACATCTGCGCCAGCGTACCGACCATGCCGACGGCAATAACGGCCGAAAGCACGTAGGACACTTTCGCCAGCGACGATTTTCCTTCGCGCTTGCGCAGCGCAGGCCAGGTCAGGAATGCCAGCAGCATCAGGCCCGACGGCACCATCAGGCGCGATACCAGCGGCCAGAAGGACCAGCCCGCGTCCGCCAGCGCCCAAATCAGCGTGCCGACGAAGACCAGAATAAACAGCACGACGGCTGAGGACTTGCGACGGAAGAACTGGATCGCCGACAGCAGCATCACAATGCCTGCAATCAGGAAATACCAGCTACCGCCTAGCGAGACCAGCTTGCCGCCGCCAATTGCAAAGAACAGGCCGATTGCCAGCAGCACCAGCCCCAGCAAAATCGACCAGATACCCAACCCTTTGCCGGATCGGGAGGATGTTTCAGCCATAACACTTACTCTCCTGGAAGAATAAAGCCACCGCGCCTCAGCCTTCTGAAGCGTGACGACGTCTGATGCGTCGGATATCGCTTTATTTTAATTTGTAATGGTACGGACCTGTGTCCGGGATGCGGGCATTGTGAGCAAGGAGACACTGAGGTGTGGTCGCTCCCGTCGCAATACGGGGCGGGATTGTACCACCTGGTACATTATGAGGTGAACATCTATAACGTGAAGTACACGCGGCAATAGCATTTTTGCTACAAATTCAGCGCTAACCGGCTCAATTTTCAAGCACTCTGGCGCTGACCTGACGTCAATCGCAAAAGTAACCAAATGTGTTAACGGCGCGCCGCCTGTTTGCCCGGCCCTAAAAATAACAAAGGGACCTTTCGGTCCCTTTGGTTTAACGCTTGTTCTTCTTCAGATGCGAAAGCAGACGCTTACGCTTGCGCTGCTGCGTCGGCGTCAGCAAGTTGCGCTTGCCGGCAAAGGGGTTATCGCCCTCTTTGAACTGAATGCGGATCGGCGTGCCCATCACGTTAAGCGAACGACGGAAGTAGTTCATCAGATAGCGCTTGTAGGAGTCAGGCAAATCTTTCACCTGGTTGCCATGGATCACCACAATCGGCGGGTTATAACCGCCTGCATGCGCATATTTCAGCTTCACGCGGCGACCACGCACCAGCGGCGGCTGATGGTCTTCGGCCGCCATGTTCATGATGCGCGTCAGCATAGAAGTGTTAACGCGTTTGGTCGAACAGTCGTAGGCTTCGGTAACCGATTCAAACAGATTGCCAACGCCGCTGCCGTGCAGCGCAGAGATAAAGTGTACGCGAGCAAAGTCGATAAAGCCGAGACGATAGTCCAGCGTCTCTTTAACCTCGTCTTTAATCTCCTGCGTCAGTCCGTCCCACTTGTTTACCACGATCACCAGCGAACGACCGCTGTTGAGGATAAAGCCAAGCAGCGACAGATCCTGATCGGAGATGCCTTCGCGCGCGTCGATCACCAGCAAGACGACGTTGGCGTCTTCAATCGCCTGCAGGGTTTTAATGACCGAGAATTTTTCCACCGTATCGGTGATTTTGCCGCGCTTACGCACGCCCGCGGTATCAATCAGGATATATTCGCGGTCGTCGCGCTGCATCGGAATGTAGATGCTGTCGCGCGTGGTGCCTGGCATATCGTAAACCACAACGCGATCTTCGCCGAGAATACGGTTAGTCAGCGTCGATTTGCCGACGTTAGGACGGCCGACGATAGCCAGCTTAATCGGCAGGCCGGTCGGATCGAACGCCTCTTCTTCCTCTTCTTCCGGCGCTTCGCCGCTCTCTTTCGCCGCCAGCGCCGCCCAGTAGGCTTCGTTCTCGTCCTCTTCCGTCACTTCGCGCGGATCGACTTCGTCCATCCACGGCAGCAAAGCGGTTTCCAACAGGCTGGTGACGCCGCGACCGTGCGATGCCGCGATAGCGTGGATTTCACCCAGACCCAGCGAGTAGAAGTCGACGACCGCTGAATCGGGATCGAGGCCGTCGGTTTTGTTCGCCACCAGGAACGTCGGCTTTTGGCGCGAGCGAATATGGTTAGCGATCTGCTTGTCCGCCGGCATCACGCCCGCGCGCGCATCCACCATAAACAGTACGACATCCGCCTCTTCAATCGCCAGCAGCGACTGTTCAGCCATACGCGTTTCGACGCCCTCTTCAGTGCCGTCGATACCGCCGGTATCAATAACAATAAATTCGCGCCCTTCCACTTCGGCGCGACCATATTTGCGATCGCGTGTCAGTCCAGGAAAATCCGCCACCAGCGCATCACGAGTGCGCGTTAAGCGGTTAAACAGCGTGGATTTCCCCACATTGGGACGCCCAACCAGCGCGACCACAGGTATCATAACAGTGCCTCAATAAAAAAATTAATCGCCCGAATGGCGTGATTATAACGGTTTTAACCGCCGGGTTCAGGCTGAAGGCGCTAAGAATATCATGCCTGACTAAAAACGAAACGGCTCCTGACGCGTCAGGAGCCGTTATACGGAAGGCAAATTCCGGTGGCGCGTTAACGCGTAATCGCGTAAACCTCGCCGCCTTTAGCCTGAATGATCAGCTTATCGCTGGCGACGACCGGCTCGCTCTGGAAGCCATCGCTGTCGACTTTCTGCTGCGCCACGAAACGACCGTCCGAGGTATTGAGCCAGTGCAGATAGCCCTCGCTGTCGCCTACCACCAGATAGCCGTTATAGAGCACCGGCGCCGTCAGGTTGCGGTGCAGCAGATCGCTCTGACGCCAGATGGCGACGCCGCCGTCGGCATTCAGCGCGATCACGCGGTCATCCTGATCCACCAGATAGATGCGGCCGGCATCGACGATCAGATCTTTCACGCCGCCGATTTCACGCTTCCACAGGATCTGACCGGAGCGCAGATCGAGCGCGGTCAGGTTGCCGTTATACGCCAGCGCGTAAACCACGCCGTTGACGATAACCGGCGTCGTATCGACGTCGTTCAGGCGATCGATTTCGGTCGCGCCGCTCGGCTGAGAGATACGCTGCTGCCAGATAAGCTGGCCCTGATTCATAATGACCGCGCTGACGCGGCCGTTATCGCCGCCGACAATCGCGCCGCCGAACGCGGTCGCTGGCGCCGATTCGCCGCGCAGCGACAGCGCAGGCATGTCGAGGTTAACGCTCCACTTCACTACGCCACTGTTTTGATCCAGGCCCTGCAGCATGCCGTTGCTGGTATGCACCAGCACCAGGCCGTCGCTCACCACCGGACGCGACAGCGCTTCGCCGGCGACTTTGGTCTGCCAGGCGATGCTGCCGTCGCTGCTGTTCAGGGCGAACAGCTGACCGCGCTCGCTGCCGATATAGAGGCGATCGCCCGCCGCGGTCACGCCGCCGGAGAGCAGAGCCGAGATGTTTTTCGAGAAGAAGCCGGTTTTCTCAGAGAGATCGACTTTCCATTTTTCTTTGCCGTTGGAGGCATCCAGCGCTTTTACTACGCCGAAACGATCCGCCGCAAATACGGTATTGTCCTGCCATGCCGGATGCAGGTTAGAGTAGAAATCGCCAATGCCGTCACCGACCGACGTGCTCCACACTTCCTGAGGATTAAACTGGTTTTCCACCTTTGGCAGCGGGGCCATTTTCACTACATCTTCTTCGCCGCTGAACAGCGAACAACCGCTGAGCAAAGTGACTGAAATCAGTCCTGGCAGCAGGTATTTACGTAATTCCATGCGCTCTCTCTTGACTGGCTTAGCTTAAGTTATTCATCTTCATCTGCATCATTTGCTTCAGCGCCGGAGAAGCGTCTGATTCGACGCCTTTGCTCCACGCATCGCGCGCGCCCTGCTTGTCGCCTTTGCTCAGCAGCGCTTCGCCGCGAATATCCGCCACAATGGCTGTCCAGCCATCGCCCTTGACAGCGTCGAGGGTTTTAAGGGCGGCATCCGCCTGATTCTGTTGCAGTTGAATGCGCGCCAGCCGCAGGTTAATAACCGCCTGCAGATTGGCATCTTTGGTATTCTTCAGACCGTTTTCCAGCAGGGAAGACGCTTTATCAAGCTGGTTGGCGTCGACGTACTGCTTTGCCGCGTCCATCGCCGCCAGCGCGCCATAGGTATTGCTGTTTTCGCTGACGAATTTCGCTACCGCATCCAGCGTGGCCGGCTGATCGGCTTTCATCGCAGTCGTCACTTGCTGATACTGGGCTGAAAGCGCTTTCGATGAGCCCTCTTCGTGACTGGCCCAGTAGCGCCAGCCGCCGAGCGCGGCAATACCGATAATCACGCCGACCGCCAGCGCCTTGCCGTTACTGGCAAAAAAGCGACGTACCGCGTCAACCTGCTCGTTTTCGTTGCTATAAACTTCCACGCGATCCCTCTCCTTTACTCTGGTTGGTGCCGTGCCACGCTTACTTTAACAGCGTGCGCAATGCAGCAGCAGCCTCTGTCTGCGCCAGCGTTTGCTGATCGCCGCTGCGCAGATCTTTAATCACGACCTGACCGGCCTTCACTTCGTCTTCGCCAACCACCAGCGCGACGCGAGCGCCCCACTTGTCAGCGCGAGCAAACTGCTTCTTGAAGTTGCCGCCGCCGAAGTTGGTCATCAGCTTCAGTTCCGGCGCTTCGTCGCGCAGTTTTTCCGCCAGCTGCATCGCAGCGGACTGAACGCCCTGGCCCGAAGCGATAACATAGACATCAACAACGCGCGTCGGTTCAAATTCAGGATTTACGGCCTGAACCAGCAGCACCAGACGCTCCAGGCCCATGGCGAAACCGACCGCCGGCGTGGCGCGGCCGCCCAGCTGCTCGACCAGGCCGTCGTAGCGGCCGCCACCGCACACCGTGCCCTGCGCGCCGAGGCTCTCGGTCACCCATTCGAAAACGGTGCGGTTGTAGTAGTCAAGGCCGCGCACCAGACGCTGATTGACGCGATAGGCGATGCCCGCGTCATCCAGCAGGGCGCACAGTCCCTGGAAATGTTCGCGCGATTCGTCGTCGAGATGATCCATCAGCTGCGGCGCGTCGTTAAGCAGCGTCTGCACGTCAGGATTTTTGCTGTCAAGCACGCGCAGCGGGTTGGTGTACATGCGGCGCTTGCTGTCTTCGTCCAGCGTCTCTTTGTGCTGCTCGAGGAACGCCACCAGCGCTTCGCGATAGTTGGCGCGCGCCTCCAGCGAACCGATGGAGTTGAGCTCCAGACGCACGTGGTCGGCGATACCCAGCACTTTCCACCAGCGAGCGGTCAGCATAATCAGCTCCGCGTCCACGTCCGGCCCTTGCAGGCCAAACACCTCAGCGCCCAGCTGGTGGAACTGACGATAGCGCCCTTTCTGCGGACGCTCGTAGCGGAACATCGGTCCCATATACCACAGACGCTGCTCCTGATTGTAGAGCAGGCCATGTTCGATGCCGGCGCGCACGCAGCCTGCGGTGCCTTCGGGACGCAGCGTCAGGCTTTCGCCGTTGCGGTCGTCAAAGGTGTACATCTCTTTTTCCACCACGTCGGTGACTTCGCCGATGGCGCGTTTAAACAGCGGAGTCTGCTCGACGATCGGCATGCGGATTTCGCTATAGCCGTAGCTGGCCAGCACCTGCTTGAGCGACCCTTCAATGCGTTGCCAGAGAGCCGTATCCGCCGGCAGGTAGTCGTTCATGCCGCGGATAGCTTGAATATTCTTCGCCACGTTAAAATCTCTTAATGCAAAAAAACCTGTCCGGCATCATACCTTATGAGGATGAAACCGCACAGGTTCATTGAACAAAGTCGCGCTGGCCGCGCCGACGCTTAGTTTTCCAGCTGCTGAACGTTGATGCGACGATTTTCGTCCAGCATGGTCGCTTTGGCGCGGATGCGCGCTTCCAGCTGATCGATCATATCGTCGTTGTCGAGACGATCGCGCTGGCGCACGCCATCTTCGTAGAAGCCGCTTTTCTTGTTGCCGCCGGTGACGCCCAGCGTCGATACCGTCGCTTCGCCAGGACCGTTCACCACGCAGCCGATAATCGAGACGTCCATCGGCGTGATGATATCTTCCAGACGCTGTTCAAGCGCGTTAACCGTGCCGATAACGTCGAACTCCTGACGCGAACAGGTCGGGCAGGCGATAAAGTTAATGCCGCGCGCGCGAATGCGCAGCGACTTCAGGATGTCGAAGCCGACCTTCACCTCTTCGATCGGATCGGCCGCCAGCGAAATACGCAGCGTATCGCCGATCCCTTCTGAGAGCAGCAGCCCCAGACCGATGGCCGATTTCACCGCGCCCGCGCGCGCGCCGCCCGCCTCGGTAATGCCGAGATGCAGCGGCTGGTCGATCTGCTTCGCCAGCAGGCGATACGATTCGACGGCCAGGAAGACGTCCGACGCTTTGACGCTCACCTTGAACTGATCGAAGTTGAGACGATCGAGATGATCGACGTGGCGCATCGCTGACTCCAGCAGCGCCTGCGGCGTCGGCTCGCCGTACTTTTCCTGCAGATCTTTTTCCAGCGAACCGGCATTCACGCCGATACGGATCGGAATATTGTGGTCGCGTGCGCAGTCCACCACCTGGCGGATACGCTCGTTATTGCCGATGTTGCCTGGGTTGATACGCAGGCAGTCAACGCCGTATTCGGCGACTTTCAGCGCGATGCGGTAGTCAAAATGGATATCCGCCACCAGCGGCACGTTGACGCGCTGCTTGATCAGTTTGAACGCTTCGGCGGCATCCATGGTCGGCACGGAGACGCGGACGATATCAACGCCGACGCGCTCAAGCGCTTTGATCTGATTGACCGTCGCGTCTACGTCGGTTGTGCGGGTATTGGTCATCGACTGGACGGCGATAGGCGCGCCATCGCCGACAGGCACCTTGCCGACATAAATCCGGGTCGATTTACGACGGATAATGGGTGCTTCGTTATGCATATTCTTTCTCCACAATTGCCCCGGGCGCGATGCAGCGTTATTGCGCACCCAACGTCAGGCGAGCAACCTGGTTATTACGGATAAAACGACTTAAATCAACCGGCTGGTTCTGATATTGCACCTGCACCGCCGAGGGCGCGCCGATTTTCAGGCGATAAGGCGCAGTGCCGGAAAGGCTGAGTTTACCACCGCTGCGTTGCATTCCGCTGAAGAGTTTTTTACCGGTGGCGTCGCTCACTTCCAGCCAGCAGTCGGCGTTGAAGTTCATGACCACGGTATTCGGATCGGCGGCCGCTTCGCCAACGGCAGCGCCGCCGGTCGGCAGCTGACCGGCAGTGGCCGACGGGCTGGCCGCGTTATCGACCGGCGCCTGGCTCGGCGACACCACGGCGCTGTTCGCCGCGGTGGCGGCCGGCGCGGCGCTGTTAGCGGCGCTCTGCGCGGGCGCGGTGCTGGACGGCTGGCTGGCGGCTGGCGCCGCCGCGCTGGCGTCCGCGCCGTTGGTTTCGTCCGGCGCGGCAGGCGCCGCCGTCTCGTCGCTGGCGCCGCCGTCGAGCGGAATCGACTGGCTCGCATCGCCGCTGCTGCCGTTTTGATCGGCCATCGAGACCAGATCCTCCTGCGACGCCTTATGGTTCTGCCACCACCAGGCGCCGGTCAGGCCCACCACCACAAAGAGCACCAGCCAGGTGAAGATCATCAGCCAGCCGTCGCGTTTTTTGCGACGTTTGCCCAGCGAGAAGTGCTGCATCGGCTCGATTTTGGCCGCACGTACCGGCGTCTGCTTCGCCATCATCGGCAGCAGTTCCTCTTCAGGAATGTGCACCAGACGCGCATAGGAGCGAATGTATCCACGCAAAAAGGTCGACGCCAGATCGGCAGGCGCTTTGTCCTCTTCGATATCGCGTACGGTCGTAAGTTTCAGGCACAGGCGTTCAGCCACGTTTTGCTGAGTCAGCCCCATTTGCTCACGGGCCAGACGCAGGCGTTCGCCTGTGGAATGTACTGCAGAGTTGTCTTGAGTGGCTTCAGTATTCATTAGCTAAATAACGCTGGTACTGTATCGATTGTGGAAAACTTCGCGCCAACCGGTCGCCATAACGTGTAACGTCAGCAGCGTTTCCCTGTTGCGCGGCGAAACGTATCTGTAACTCTAAGCTGCGCGCCGTAGCAGGCAGATATTGCTGATAAAGCTCTATTAACAGTAGAGCACGCGCCGGAGAGAGGAGACGTTGTTTTTCCGCCTCGTCCAGCAGAGCGTCGCCTTTCGCGCGATCCGCCTCCAGCGCCCGACTCAGCGCCGCTCGCGCGGCCAGCGTCTCGTCTGCCTGAAAATAGCAATATCCCGACAGTTCCCACGCATCGATGCGCGCTTCATTTTCCGATGCGCTCATCGCCTGCTTAAACTGTTGATGCGCTTCGTCATACTGCCCTAAAGCGCAGAGAAACGCACCGTAATTGTTAGCGACAAAGCCATTTGCCGGCGCCAGCCGCTGCGCCTGCTGGTAGCCGCGCGCCGCCTCATCGCGACGGCCCTGTTTCTCCGCCAGGCGCGCCAGCGCCAGGGCCATTCGATAGTCGCGCGGCGCGGCGGCCTGCGCCCGCTGGAAGTTGCGGCGCGCGTTGGCGTAATCCGCCGCCGCCAGATAGTGCATTCCCAGCGCCAGACGCGTTTCCGCCGCGCCGGAATGCGGCGGCTGGCTGACACACCCGGTTACAACAATCAGGGCCAGCAGGCTGGCCGGTAATCCTTTACCCATTTCGTTCTCCTGGTCGCAAGAGAGATTGCGTGGCAGCAGCCTGCCACGCGTCGCGACCCGGTCAACCGATCTGTTCCGGGTTTCAGAGCGCCTTCACAGATATGGCTTCGCCCGCCATTTTTTTACGCAGGGTGCGCTTGGTGCGGTCAATCACATCGCCCGCCAGCTGTCCGCAGGCGGCATCGATATCGTCGCCGCGCGTTTTACGCACGATGGTAGTAAATCCATATTCCATCAATACCTTAGCGAAGCGGTCAACGCGGCTGTTGGAGCTACGGCCGTAAGGCGCGCCCGGGAAGGGGTTCCAGGGGATCAGGTTGATCTTGCTCGGCGTATCTTTCAGCAGCGCCGCCAGCTCGTGCGCATCGTCGGTGCTGTCGTTCACGTGGTCCAGCATCACATACTCGATGGTGACGCGCCCCTGATTGGCGTTGGACTTCGCCAGATAGCGCTTCACCGCGCCAAGGAACATCTCGATATTGTACTTTTTGTTAATCGGCACGATATCGTCACGCAGCTTGTCGTTCGGCGCATGCAGCGAAATCGCCAGCGCCACGTCGATCATATCGCCAAGCTTATCCAGCGCCGGCACCACGCCTGAGGTCGACAGGGTAACGCGACGCTTCGACAGGCCGAAGCCGAAGTCGTCCAGCATGATCTCCATTGCCGGCACGACGTTGTTGAGGTTGAGCAGCGGCTCGCCCATGCCCATCATCACCACGTTGGTGATAGGACGCTGGCCGGTGACTTTGGCGGCGCCGATAATTTTCGCCGCGCGCCATACCTGGCCGATAATCTCGGAGACGCGCAGGTTGCGGTTGAAGCCCTGCTGCGCCGTCGAGCAGAACTTGCACTCCAGCGCGCAGCCCACCTGCGAAGAGACGCAGAGCGTGGCGCGATCGTCTTCCGGGATATAGACGGTTTCCACCAGCTGATCGCCGACGCGTATCGCCCATTTAATGGTGCCGTCGCTGGAGCGCATCTCTTCCGCCACTTCCGGCGCGCGGATTTCCGCGATCTGGCTCAGTTTGCCGCGCAGCACCTTGTTGATGTCGGTCATCTGCTCAAAATCATCGCAGCAGTAGTGATACATCCACTTCATCACCTGATCGGCGCGAAACGGCTTTTCGCCCATCGAGAGAAAGAGCTCGCGCATCTGCTGGCGGTTAAGATCGAGCAGGTTAATTTTTTCGCTTTTGGGGGCAACAGCAACGGGGGAAGCGGACGACGGCGTCACAATCAGTTCGGACATAATGTTCTCTGGCCTCGTTATTACACGTTATGGCTCTGGTTAAGGATAGAAAAAAAAGACGCCCTTGCTGAGACAAGCTCAACAAGGGCGCGATATTGTACAACATCTGCAGTGTGATGCCAGGGTAGAGGGCGACGCGTTAGCGAGAAATTTGTAAAGCGCGCGCTCCGGCTGGCCTCGACGCGATTAACGCGTGCGCGGGCAGATCTCGTTTTCGCCGAAGAAGTAGGCGATTTCACGCGCGGCAGACTCAGCGGAGTCAGAACCGTGGGTGGCGTTTTCGGTGAAGCTGTCGGCGTAGTCAGCGCGCAGCGTGCCAGCCAGCGCGTTCGCCGGGTTGGTCGCGCCCATCAGATCGCGGTGACGCTGAACGGCGTTTTCGCCTTCCAGCACAGATACCACAACCGGACCAGAAGTCATGAACTCTACCAGACCGTCGAAGAACGGCTTGCCCTGGTGCTCAGCGTAGAAACCTTCAGCCTGCTCTTTGCTCAGCTGCAGCATTTTAGCGCCAACGATTTTGAAGCCAGCGCTTTCAAAACGGTTGTAGATGGCGCCAATCACGTTTTTAGCAACGGCGTTTGGTTTAATGATGGAGAAGGTACGTTCGATTGCCATGTTGACCTCTGTCTTTAGCATCCTGAAGAAACCGGGAACCCGCTCCCGGTAAGAAAACGCGCCGATTATAGGGAGATCAACGGGCGTTGCCTATTAGCTATCGTATGATTTATCGAAAATTATTGATATTTGTCGATGCAGGCAGGCAAATAATGTGCATTGCGCCGCTTTTAGTCGCGGATAAAAGATACGGCGGCCAGCTCACCCGCCTCATCCATCACCACCAGCTGACAGGGGCCGGCATCGCGCAACGCCAGCTGTACGCGGCTCTTCTCCTCGCCCTGCTCTACCGGCTCGCCGTTTAAAAACCACCAGCGTCGCTCGCCCTGACCGCCCTGCACCGCCACCGGCACCATCAGCACGGCTTTGCCGGGCAGCGGCTGCAGATGCTGGCCGTTGATAACGCCGGTGATCACCATCGGCGCCGCATTGCCCTGGCGCAGCGGCGGACAGGCGTCGTCAACCGGCGGCAAACGCTGCGCACGCTGCTCGCTGCTGGGTAGCCAGGGCTCCAGCGGCAGCGGCCACAGCAGCCGTTCGCGGCTCTGGGCGCCGGGGCAGTCCGCCGCTACCCGCCGTCCCTGCGCGTTTTGCCAGTAGCGCAGCCGCAGGCCGTTTACGCCTTCCTGCCCCGGCGCCAGCAGCGTCGGCGGCAGGGTCTGATTCAGCACCCAGCTCTGTCGGCGCTGGCGACAGTTCTCATCCCCTGCGGGCAGCGGCTGGCCGCCGGGCCAGCAGATGCTCTGCGCGCTGACCGAGGCGGGACGCGGATCGCGCGGCGTGCCGCCGATCGGCATATGGCCCGCCAGCAGATTCGCTACCTGATGCATCACCGGCACCGCCGAGGCGAAGCCGATCTGCCCCGCGACCGGCGTGGCGTCCGGTCTGCCGACCCAGACGCCGATGAGATAGCGTGGCGTGACGCCGATAGTCCAGGCGTCGCGGTAGCCATAGCTGGTGCCGGTTTTCCACGCCAGCGGCACGATATCGCTCGTCGCGCCGCTGGCGGCAGGCTGCGCGTCGCCCGCCAGCATGCGCCGCACGATCCAGGCCGCGCCCGGCGACAGCAGGCGACGCTGCCGCAGCGGCTGATCCGCGAGGTAGCGCAGCTGCGCGGCGTTGCCCTGGCGCGCGAAGGCGCTGTAGGCCGCCACCAACTCATCCAGCCGCGCGCCGGTTCCGCCTAACGCCAGCGACAGGTTTGGCTCCGCACCGGCCGGAAAGCGCAAATTCAGACCCACGTTGCGCAGCCGCGCCGTCACGCTTTTTGGGCCAAGCGCATCCAGCAGCTGGACGGCTGGCAGATTGAGCGAGCGCTTCAGCGCGTCGCTGGCGCTGACCGGCCCGTGGAAGCCGCTGTCAAAATTGCCGGGCCGGTAGTCGCCAAAGCGGCGCGGCACGTCCTGCAGCAGCGATTCGCCGTGGATCAGGCCGTCGTCCAGCGCCATGCCGTAGATAAAGGGTTTCAGCACCGAGCCGGGCGATCGCACGCTGGCGACCATATCCACATGGCCGAAGCGCCTGTCGTCGCGAAAATCTACCGAGCCGACGTAGCCGCGTACTTTCATATCGGTGTGATCCGCCACCAGGATCGCCAGAGAGGTGCGCGGCGGCAGCTGCGGCTTAAGGGCGGCGGTAAGATTTTCCAGCTCGCGCTGCAGCGAAAGATCCAGCGTCGACACAATCTTAACGTCAGCAGAGAGCGACAGCAGACGGCGCGCCAGCAGCGGCGCGGTCTGCGGCATCTGACGCGGCGGCAGCCAGACCGCCTCCTGCAGGATCTCGTCGACCTCCTGCTGCGGCCAGACGCGATGTTCGGCCAGCCGCTGCAGCACCTTATTGCGCGCCGCCTCGGCGCGCTGCGGCCAGCGATCCGGCCGCAGGCGGCCAGGCGCCTGCGGCAGCACCGCCAGCAGCGCGGCCTCGCCTTTCGTCAGCTGTGAAGGCGGCTTGCCGAGCCAGATCCAGCTTGCCGCGCCCACGCCCTCGACCGTGCCGCCAAAAGGGGCGCGATTAAGGTAGAGCGTCAGAATCTCGCGTTTCGACAGGTGCCACTCCAGCTGCAACGCCCGCCACGCCTGCACCGCCTTGCCGGAGAAGGTGCGCGGCTGCGGATCGATCAGGCGCGCCACCTGCATGGTCAGCGTGCTGCCGCCGGAAACAATGGCGCCAGCGCGCAGGTTCTGCCCTGCCGCGCGCAGAACGGCGATCGGGTTGATGCCGGGATGGCGCCAGAACCAGCGATCTTCGTAGTTGAGCAGCGCGTCGAGATAGGCGGGCGCGACCTCCTCTATGGTCACCGGGTAGCGCCAGACGCCCTGCTTATCAGCGAAACGCCAGAGCGGCGTGCCATCTTCCGCCACCACCACGCGCGCCGGCTGCACCTCGCGCAGCGGCAGCGGAAACAGCCGGTCGAGCCCGGAAAGCGCCAGCGCCAGCGCGAAAAAAATAAGCGGCGGCCAGAGCCACCGCTTTTGCCAGCTTTTCAGCCTCATGCCTTAACGCACACTGATCTTCTCCGGCGTCGCGCCCACGGCGCGCCACTCCGGCACGTACATCGACTCGACCTGCGGCGGCGGCAGGCGATAGCTGCCCGGCGTCACCGCGCGCGCCAGATAGAGCAGCGTCTCGGTTTTGTAGCCGCTCAGCGCCAGCGCCGCGACAAAGCGATCGTCGCGGAACTCGATATGGCGGATATCCGCCTGCTGCATATCCATCATGCTCTCTTTCAGCGCATCCGCGCCGTCGCCGAGGCTGGCGCTGCTGTCGCTGAGGTTCTGGTTTTCCAGCTCCAGACCGGCAGGCAGCAGATCCACCACCAGCGCGTCGCTGACGCGCTTGCTGGAGGAGACCTTCAGCCGCACCACCAGCAGCTGGCCGCTGCTGAGGTTATCCAGATCCGCGGGTTTGCCGTCGAGCGTGAAGTATTCGCGCGTCACGTTGAGCACGTTGTGCATCGGCTTCGGCGCGGCAAGCGGATAACCCGTGACGTTGAGCGCGCCGTAGACTGGCACCTGTCCGCTGTTGGACAGCGTGACGCCACGCTGCAGCTGGCTTTGGTTCATGCCCTGCGTCAGCGGGCCGCTGCCCGCCAGCGGCTGGGCGTCGCCCGCCAGCGTCGCCTGCCAGGCTTCGCCTTGATGCTGCTGCAGCGTGCGCCCCGCCAGGAATAGCGCATTGTTCTCCTGAGTGGAGAACCAGCGCTGTCCGCGCGCCTCTTTCGCCAGATCGATTATTAATGCGCTTTGCATCTCCGGCAGCAGCTGGTTTTCCGCCAGCAGCGCCGCCGTCAGCGCGCGATCGCGCAGCGGGCTGCCGTAGTCGCCCAGCCAGCCGTCTGCCTGGCGCGTCAGGCCGACGCCCTGCGCCAGCGCCAGCTGCGCGCGCTGCGGATCGCCCATCAGCTTCAGCGCCACGCCAAGCTGTACCAGCGCCAGTCCCGATTTGGCCTTGTCGCGCTTCTCATAGAGCGCGCGCAGCGCGCCGAGCGGCGCCTGCTGCTGACGCGCCAGCACCATGCCCGCGTAGGCCTGCACGCTAAAGCGCATCGCCTCCTCGTTGCTGCTCCAGCGGGTTTCGATCTGCGCCGGATCCTGCAGATAGCGCAGCAGGCGCTCGTCGGCGCGCGCGATCGTCTCCGTCGGCACGCTGTAGCCCGCCTCGCTGGCGCGCAGCAGGAAATCGGTGACGTAGGCGGTCAGCCAGAACTCCTCTTCGCTCTCTTTGCTCCAGAGGCCGAAGCTGCCGTTGCCGCGCTGCATGCCCGCCAGGCGCGCGATGCCGGTATCGACGGCGGCGCGCCGCGCCGCGTCGCTGCTGGTTTTGATGCCCATCGCGGCAAGCTGCGCCTGGCTGGTGAAAATTGATGGCCAGATGCCGCTGGCGGTCTGCTCGAGGCAGCCGTACGGATAAGCGTAAAGCGCGCTGATATAGTGGCCGATATTCAGCGGCGGCTGATTGCTGAGCGAGAGCTGTCCGCTTAGCGTTTCAGGCTGCAGCCCGCTCAGGGCGGCGGCCTGAACCTGCCAGCTCTGCCCGGCCTGCATCACGCCGTCGAAGCTCAGCGTTTGCGCCGGATAAGCCGGACGCACGCCGATTTTCCAGCTGCGCTGGCTGTCGCCCAGCGCTTCGCCCGCGACCGCCAGGCCGGAGACCCGCACCTGCACCGCGCCTTCGCCAAAACCGCCCTGCGCCTTCACCGGAACAGGCAACGTGATGCGCGCCCCTTTCGCCAGCTGAACGCGGTGCGAGGCCGCGCCGCTCAGCGCGATCTGGCCCTGGGTCTGCACATCGACCGTCAACGCCTGAGGCTGTTCCGTGAGGTTAGTCAGATCGAGCGCCAGCATCGCCCGATCGCCGCTCGCCATAAAGCGCGGGGTCGCCAGCTCGCTGATCAGCGGCGCGGCCACCACCACTTTTCGATCCGCCGCACCAAAGCTGTCGTCGCTCCACGCCTGCGCCATCAGACGCAGCTCGCCGTTGAACTGCGGGATCGGCAGCGCCAGCGTGCCCTCGCCGTTTTTATCCAGCGTGACCGGCTGAAGCTGCTGCGCCACGATATTGACTTCGGTGAGCGGCTTTTTGCCGCCGCGCGACGACGCGTCATCATCGCCGTCGCCGCCGAAACGCAGCGTCGCCAGCCGCCCGCCACCCTCAATGAGCTGGCCGAAAACGTCATACTGATCGGCGTTGTAGCGCTTGCGGCCAAAGAACCCTTCCCAGGGATCGGGCGTTTTGTAGTCGTTGATATTCAGTACGCCGCTGTCCACCGCCGACAGCAGCACCTGGATAGTCTGCGGCAGCGCACCGCCGCCCCGGCTGGCTTTGACCTTCACCTTCAGCGTCTGCTCAGGGCGAATTTTCAGCGGCGCGTCCAGCGTCAGATCGAGGCGCCGCGCGTCGGTCGCCATCGGCAGCGGCAGCAGGCCGACGGCGCGCTTGGGCGTGGCACCGCTGGCCTTATCGCCGTCGCGCACCACGATGGCGCTGAGGTAGAGGTCATGGCGCTTCCAGCTGGCGTCAAGCGGCACATCGATCGTCGCGCCGCCCGCCGGCACGTCAATCGGCTGCCGCCACAGGGTGCCGCTGCTCGACTCCACCATCAGATAGCCCTTGCCCGCCGCTGGCGACTCCACCTGAACATGGGCGGTCTCGCCGGGCCGCAGCGCGGTTTTATCCAGCTTGAGCTTTACCTGATCGGGCCGCAGCGCGCCGGTGCCGTTGGTGTTGTCCTCCCACCAGTAGCCCGCGCGGAACTGCACGCTGGAGATGATTTTTTCGCCGGCCTGCACTTCGAGACGATAGGCGCCCCACTCGACCGGGAAACTCACCTTTCGACTGCTGCCGGCGGCCAGCGAAATACGCTGCGCGTCCTCCTGCAGATCCTTCTCGTCGTGGCGCATCTGCCAGCCTTCGCTGTCGGAGAAGCTCCAGTAGTAGTCGCGCCGCTCGTGGATCAGGCGCACCTCAAGATCTTTCGCCGCCAGCTTCTCGCCTTTGCTGTTGGCATAAACGATATCGAAGTCGGCGATGCTGTTCTCCGGCACCGTCGGCTGCTGGGTGTAACGATCGTAACGGTAGTCATAGACCGATTCGCTGTTGAACAGCGGCCGGATGCCGGGCAGCGCGGGCGCAGGCCAGATCGCCTGCGTGACGCGGCGCGTGACCGGTCGGCCCCCCGTCTCCAGCAGGCTCGCCTGCAGGATAAGGTTAAGCGGCGAGTGGATCTGCGCCCATTCGCTCTCTACCGTCAGCTGCAGCTTGCCCTCGTCGTCCAGCGTGTCGTCGATATCATCCAGGTTGCGTTTGCTCTCCTGCTCCATCACGTCGCCGAACTGATAGCCCGGCAGCGCGGCGACCGCTTCGCGCGCCGGTCGCAGCATCAGCTGCGCCTGCAGTTCGTTGCCCGCCGCGGGCGCGCCGTAGAGATAGCGACCTTCGATATTGAAAACGACGTCGTCGTCAGGTGACAGCGGGCTGTCGCTGTTTTGCAACGTCAGCGCCATGCGCTCTGGCAGAAAATCTTCTACGTGAAAGGTCCAGCTGCGCGGCTGGCTGTCGCCGCTGTTCAGACGCAGCGTCCAGTCGCCGGTCATCGCGGAGGAAGGCAGCGCAAAGCGCTGCTGATAGAAACCATTCTCCGGCTGCCAGAGAAAGGTTTGCGCCACTTCGCCGTTGGGCTGCACCACTTCCGCCTTGAGCGGCTGCGCGGGCAGCGGCTTGCCGTCGGCATCGCGCAGCAGCGCGTTAACGATGACCGTTTCGCCGGGGCGATAGAGATCGCGCGGGCCGAAAACGAACAGCTGCTTGTCGTAGCCCTGAGGGCCGCCGACGGGAAACTCTGCCAGATCCAGCGCCGGCAGATTGAGATCGATAAGCGAGGTTTCTTCTTTTTGCGTGGCGATTAACACCTTGCCTTTCGCCTGGGTCGGCAGACGCAGATAGCCGCTGTCGTCGCTGACGCCGCTGGCGAGCGGTTTTCCCTTGTCATCCAGCAGCTGCACGCTGACGCCAGCCAGCGGCGCGCCGCTCGCCAGACTCTGGGTAAAGAGCGCCATTTCGCCGGGGAAACGATGCAGCGACAGCCCGATATCACTCAGGGTAAACAGCGTGGCGGGCAGCGTATAATTGTAGGAACCCGCCTGTTTCATCACCGCCAGATAGACGCCCGGCTGTTTCAGCGGCGCCACGTCATTTAACGGCAGCTGCAGTTTCTCTCGCGTATTGCGCGCTGGATTCAGATCGAAGCGTCCGGTGTAGACAAGATCGGCGTGGTTAAGCAGTTCGCGCGACGACCAGTAAGAGAGATTGTTGCCGTAGTTCCACTGGGCGAGAAAATCGTTTAGCGCGGTGGCTTTCACGCGGAAGAAATCGACGTCGACGCGCGCAACGTTGAGCGCCAGCACCGGCAGGCCCTGAGTCAGACGCAGCGGCAGCAGCGAGCCGCGGCTGGCGAAACCCACCATCGGCTGAATATCGCGCGTGGTCAGCGACTGGCTAAAGGGCGTGGCCAGGGTGGTGCCATTGGCGGCGCGCAGCCCGGCCTCTACGCTGACCGTCAGCTTGCGCGAGGGTTCCGGATGGCGAAAGCGCAGCGACTTGCCGTTCTGCGCCAGCTCCCAGCCGCCGTCGACCTTGCCGCTCTTGTCGTCGATAAGCGTGACGCGCGCGGCAAAATCCTGTTTGTCGTCAAGCGGCGTATTAAAGGTCAGCACCAGCGCGGCTGCGCCGTCCAGCTGCAGCTCAGAGAAGTCGATAACCGAGAGCGCTTTCGCCGCGGGCTGCGTCGTGGCAGGCTCTGCGGCGGGCAGCATAAAGGTGCCACCGCCCAGCAGCGCCGCGCCCAGCGCGACGCCAGCGAGCAGACGTTTGATAACTCTTTCCATGGTAAATTCCTCGCCCGTCCCAGATGGGTTAATTTCGCCGCGCAATTTCACCGCAAACCCGCGATTTTAGCAATGCCGCCCTTGAGATAGCCTTCACATTCCCCGACACTGGGCTTTTCCTGACGATAAGAAGAGGTTGCAATGACAGCCATATTTGTCTCCGCTGACTGGTTAAATGAACACTACGCCGATGAGAATGTGCAGGTGCTGGACGCCCGCATGCTGCCGCCGGGTCAGGAGGCCGTGCGCAATATCACGGCGGAGTATCTGGCGGGCCACCTGCCGGGCGCGCCTTTCTTCGATATTGAAGCGCTTTCCGACCACACCAGCCCTTATCCCCATATGATGCCGCGCGCCGAACGTTTCGCCGTGGCGATGCGCGAGCTGGGCGTCCACAGCGACAAACATCTGGTGGTCTACGACGAGGGCAACCTCTTCTCTGCGCCGCGCGCCTGGTGGATGCTGCGCGCGTTCGGCGTGGCGCAGGTGTCGATCCTGGCGGGCGGCCTGCAGGGCTGGAAAGCGGCGGGTCTGCCGCTGGCGACCGGCCAGGTCGCGCTGCCGGAAGGGGAGTTTGAGGCGACATACGATGAAGGGCAGGTCCGGCGCCTGACCGATGTGCTGCTGATCAGTCATGAGGGCGGCGCGCAGATCGTCGACGCGCGCGCGGCGAACCGCTTCAACGCCGAAGTCGATGAGCCGCGTCCGGGCCTGCATCGCGGCCATATTCCCCGCAGCCTGAACGTCCCCTGGAACGATCTGGTAGTGAACGGCGCCCTGAAGCCGGAAGCTGAGCTGCGCGCGGTTTTTGCCCGAGCGGGCGTGAAGCTGGATGAGCCGGTGGTAGCGAGCTGCGGTTCAGGCGTGACCGCCGTGGTGGTGATCCTGGCGCTGACCGTGCTGGGCGCGCGCGACGTCACGCTCTATGACGGCTCCTGGGGCGAATGGGGCAGCCGGGACGATCTGCCGATCGAGAAGTAACTGCGAGGTGCGGCATCGCGCCGCACCCGATTAGATAATGCGCGGACTACCTTTGAAGTCGCGCAGAAAACTGCCCCAGCGACGCTCGTAAAAAGGCGTAATATGGGCGGTGAAAAAGTGGCTGATGCCCTTCTCGTCCGCCACCACTTCGCAGATATCGATCGGCGCGTCGTCCGGCAGCGTATCGGTCGCAACGCTGCCCGCCGCCTGAATAATCGCTTCAATATCGCTTTCCGCTTCGATGCCGATCAGCAGATTTGGCTGCTGGTCTGCGCTTTCGCGAATGCTGGCGATAAAGGCGCGGCGCACCTGTTTGTATTTGCTGAACAGCTGCGCCAGCGAATCGATCATCTGCGCGGGCGGCGTTTCCACTTCCGACAGCAGCAGCGCGTGGCCGCCTTCCAGCACGGTTTGCTGGCTTAGCGCGTCGCCCTCTTCGCCGAGCAGGTGGGCGATCTCCGCCGGAGAAAACTCTTTGCCGGTGGGCAGTTTGGGATTCAGAAACAGCGTTTCGCCGCGCGTCATCTCAAACAGCGTGCGTACCGGCAGGCGCAGATAAGCCTGTTCGCCCGCGATCGCTTCGCTCATTGCCTCCTGCGAGGTAAAAAACGGAATGACGCTGCGGCCATCCTCTTTTTCCCAGTGTTGCAGATCGACCGGCGTATCCGCCGCGAACTGCGTCTCGGTGCTTTCGCCCGGCACCCAGACGTCGGCGGCCAGCAGCAGCTGAAAAAACTCCGGACGGTGCGCCGGCTCGGTTGCCGCCAGCTTCAGCACCTCTTCAAGACGGTTCATGTTTTGCCTTTCTCACTAAGGCGACGGTCAACGCCGTCGCCGGATCCTTTACTTGAGCAGCAGATTCGCCAGGGTACGCACGCCAATACCGGTTGCCCCTGCCGACCACTGATCCACCGCGCCTTTGCGGTAGGTCGCCGAACAGTCGATATGCAGCCAGCCTTCCTGATAGCGGGTGACGAAGTGCGACAGAAACGCCGCCGCGCTGCTTGCGCCCGCTGAATGCGCCGCGCTGGCGATGTTATTGAGGTCGGCAAAATTTGAAGGCAGGTGGTTACGATGGAACTCCGCCAGCGGCAGACGCCAGAACGGTTCGTTCTCGCTGGTGGCGCTGCCCATCAGCGACTGCGCCAGCACGTCGTCGAAGGTGAAGAGCGCGTGATAGTCGTTGCCCAGTGCGGTTTTCGCCGCGCCGGTCAGCGTTGCGGCGTCAATCAGCAGCGTCGGCTGCTGTTCGCTGGCGTCGATCAGGCCATCGGCCAGCACCAGGCGTCCTTCCGCATCGGTATTCATCACTTCGACCGACTTGCCGTTGCGGTAGCGGATGATGTCACCGAGGCGGAACGCGTTGCCGCTCACCATATTGTCGGCGCAGCAAAGGAACAGCTTGACGCGCTGCTTCAGGCCGCGCGCAATCGCCAGCGCCAGCGCGCCGGTCAGGGTCGCCGCGCCGCCCATATCGGACTTCATCGAGTCCATAAAGGCGCTTTGCTTCAGGCTGTAGCCGCCGGTGTCGAAGGTGATGCCTTTGCCGACCAGGCAGGCGTAGACCGGCGCGCTGTCGTCGCCGGTCGGGTTGTAGTCCAGCGCCAGCAGCACCGGCGGGCGGCTGGAGCCGCGTCCCACGGTATGCAGGCCGAGATAGCCCTGTTCGCGCAGATCGTCGCCGCGCGTAACGCGATAGCTGACCGCCTCGCCGCCGACTTCGCGAATAAGATCGATAGCGCTGTGCGCCAGATCCTCCGGGCCGAGATCTTCCGCCGGCAGGTTAATGGTGTCGCGCACCCAGTCGATAATGCGCAGACGGCGGGAAAACTCCGCCTGATCCTGTTCATTCAGGGTCGGCCAGTCGACGTTGCGCGTCCCTTTCGGACTGCGATAGCCCTGCCAGAACGCCCAGCACGGCTCCAGATCCCAGCCTTCGCCGCTCAGCGCGACGTGGCGAAGGCCCTGCCCGTCGATCTTGCGCGCCGCGCGCTGGATGGTATTAAGCGGATCCGCGCCGTGCAGGTGAATGGTCATGCCGCCGTCGTTGCTGGTCAGAATCGCTTTTTCGCCCCAGCGCGCATCAGCGGGCTGGTGGCTCAGCGTAATGTTCATCGGTTGTGTTGTCATCGCGAAACTCCATATGCGTGATAAGTATCATCCAGCCAGAAGCGCAGGCTTTAGCCGTTAAACGTCAGACCTGATAACAGATATTGTCGGGTGACGCCAGCGGAACCAGCTGGAGGCGCGCCGATTCCGGATTTCCCCGGAACAGGGCGCAGCCGTTAACGTGAGGCGGACACCGGCGCGCGCAGGCGAGAGACCACCTTTTGCACCAGCGCAATGGCGTAGTCGATCTCTTCTTCGGTGGTGAAGCGGCCGAGCGAAAAGCGCAGCGAACTGTGAGCCAGCGCCTCATCCAGGCCGATGGCGCGCAGCACGTAGGAGGGTTCCATGCTGGCAGAGGTGCAGGCCGAACCCGACGAGAGCGCCAGGTCTTTCAGCGCCATAATCAGCGACTCGCCGTCAACGCCAGCAAAGCTGATATTAAGAATATTGGGCGCGCTCTGCGCCAGATCGCCGTTAAGCTGCACGCCGTCCAGCGCGCTCAGCCCCTGCCACAGTCGCGCGCGCAGCGCCGCCAGGCGGGCCATCTCGCTTTCTCGCGCCTCGCGCGCGAGGTGAAAAGCTTCACCCATACCCACGATTTGGTGCACCGGCAGCGTGCCGGAACGCATGCCGCGCTCGTGTCCGCCGCCGTGCATCTGCGCGTCGATGATAACTTTGGGTTTGCGTCGCACGTAAAGCGCGCCGATGCCTTTCGGGCCGTAGAGTTTATGGGCGGAGAACGACATCAGATCGACCTTGAGCTCGCTCAGGTCAATCGGCAGCTTGCCGACGCTCTGGGTGGCGTCGACATGAAAAAGAATATCGCGCGCGCGGCACAGCTCGCCGATGGCGGCGATATCCTGAATCACGCCGATTTCGTTATTCACATGCATCAGCGACACCAGCACGGTGTCGTCGCGCAGCGCGGCGCGCACGGCGTCCGGCGTGATAATCCCGTTGGCGGGCGGCGTCAGATAAGTCACCGTAAAGCCTTCGTTTTCCAGCTGTTTGCAGCTGTCGAGCACCGCTTTGTGTTCGGTCTGGCTGGTGATGATATGTTGACCGCGCGCGCGCTGGGCATGCGCGGCGCCTTTCAGGGCGAGGTTGTCCGATTCGGTCGCGCCGGAGGTGAAGATGATTTCACGCGGGTCGGCGTTGACCAACTCCGCCACCTGATTGCGCGCCACGTCGACCGCCTCTTCCGCCTGCCAGCCGAAACGGTGCGAGCGCGAAGCCGGATTACCAAAGGTGCCGTCCAGCGTCAGGAACTGCATCATTTTGCTGGCCACACGCGGATCGGCCGGCGTTGTCGCGGCGTAATCCAGGTAAATCGGTAATTTCATTGCGCTAAAGCTCCGTATCAAAAATCATACGTCTTTATAGCAGATTCGGCCCTCACCGCGTTAGCAGTAAGGGCCGCACAGAAAGGGATCAGGAGGCGCGCAGATTGACGTTGATTTCCTGAACGCGGTTGTTCTGGAAACGACGATTATCCTGTGAATTTTGACGGTCCGCCACGTCGAGGATCTCCTGATTGTTCACCAGCTCGGCCAGCGTGATGTTATTCAGGAAATCGCTGATGCGCACGCTAAGATCGCGCCACAGCACATGGGTCAGGCAGCGTTCGCCGCCCTGGCAGCCCTCTTTGCCCTGACACTTGGTGGCGTCGACGGACTCATCCACGGCGGTAATAACTTCGCCTACCGCAATCGCGCTGGACTCTTTGCCCAGCAGATAACCGCCGCCCGGACCGCGCACGCTGGCGACCAGACCATGTTTACGCAGACGCGAGAATAACTGCTCCAGATAGGAGAGGGAAATGCCCTGACGCTCGGAAATATCAGCCAGCGGAACCGGCCCCTGATGGGAATGCAGGGCAACGTCCAGCATCGCGGTAACGGCGTAACGTCCTTTGGATGTCAGTCTCATAGCGTACTACCTCAATAGCGTCCGGTTATCGGAGGATTAGCAGAAGATAGCCGAAGTCTGACATTCCCGAGTATTTTGGTCAACTATTTAACCGAGTAATTTACTCAACTACTCTTTTTCGCCTTTGCGCTTCTCAAACGAAGCCAGCATGCCGCGCAGAATATTCAGTTCGTCACGCTCTGGACGGGCGCGCGTGTAGAGACGACGCAGCTTGCTCATGACCTGCCCCGGGTTGCCTTCGCGGATAAAACCGCTGGTCAGCATCATCTGCTCCATGTGCTGATAGAAGCGTTCCAGATCGTCTACCAGCGGGTAAGGCGACTCGGCGTATACCGGCGCGGGCTGCGCTTTTTCCTGCGCCGCCAGCCATGCCATACGCACCTCGTAGGCGATGATCTGCACCGCCATCGCCAGGTTAAGCGAGCTGTATTCCGGGTTCGCCTGAATGGCGACGTGGTAGTGGCATTTCTGCAGCTCTTCGTTGGTCAGCCCGACGCGTTCGCGCCCGAAGACCAGCGCCACCGGCGCCTGCTCTCCTTCTTCCACGCTTTTTACGCCGCATTCGCGCGCGTCGAGCATCGGCCAGGGCAGCGAGCGCGAGCGGGCGCTGGTGCCGACCACCAGGCTGCAGCCGGCGATGGCGTCGTCGAGCGTGTCGACGATCCGCGCGTCGCCGATCACGTCGCTGGCGCCCGCCGCCAGCGAGATCGCCTGCGAGTCAGGCTTCACCAGCGGATTAACCAGATAGAGATTGCTTAAGCCCATGGTTTTCATCGCGCGGGCCACGGAGCCCATATTGCCGGTGTGAGAGGTTTCCACCAGTACGATTCGTATATTTTGCAGCATTAGATTGGCGTCAGTGAGGAAATGATGGGCAGCATGCTAACATAAGTCGAGACATTTAAAGAATGCGCTGCTATACTCCGCGCCGTTTTTCCCCGTTCTTTAACATCCAGTGAGAGATACCGATGCATCCGATGCTCAACATCGCCGTGCGCGCTGCGCGCAAGGCCGGCAACCTGATTGCCAAGAATTATGAAACCCCGGACGCGGTCGAAGCGAGCCAGAAAGGCAGCAACGACTTTGTTACCAATGTTGACCGTGATGCAGAACGACTGATTATCGAAGTGATTCGCAAATCCTACCCCCAGCACTCCATCATTACCGAAGAGAGTGGCGAACTGGCGGGCGACGATCAGGACATTCAATGGGTTATCGATCCGCTGGATGGCACCACCAACTTTATCAAACGCCTGCCGCACTTCTCTGTTTCTATCGCCGTACGCATTAAAGGCCGTACCGAAGTGGCGGTGGTTTACGATCCGATGCGCAACGAACTCTTCACCGCCGTACGCGGTCAGGGCGCGCAGCTTAACGGTTACCGTCTGCGCGGCAGCACCGCTCGCGATCTCGACGGCACCATTCTCGCCACTGGCTTCCCGTTCAAAACCAAGCAGCACGCGCCGGCCTTTATGAATGTGGTCACGAAGCTGTTTACCCAGTGCGCCGACTTCCGCCGCACCGGCTCCGCTGCGCTGGATCTGGCCTATGTCGCCGCCGGCCGCGTTGATGGCTATTTTGAAATCGGCCTGAAGCCGTGGGATTTTGCTGCCGGCGAACTGCTGGTGCGCGAAGCGGGCGGTCTGGTCACGGACTTTACCGGCGGTCACGGTTATATGCACTCGGGCAACATCGTGGCGGGCAACCCGCGCGTGGTGAAATCGCTGCTCTCCAGCATGCGTGACGAGCTGAGCGAAGCGCTGAAGCGCTAAGATGAAAAAGGCGGCTTTTAGCCGCCTCGAACTCACGCTGGAAATGTAAAAACGCGGATGGTATGAAGCGAAGAGCAAAGCGTCCCGCGCCAGGGATGGCGCGGGCCGAGCGCTCAGGGATGACTAGAGCGACTTTGCGATCGATTCATACCATTCGCGTCTGCACCAGACAAAATTAAAGGCGGCTTTTCAGCCGCCTTTTTATTAACTCAATCTCAATCTTAACGACGTTCGTGGCTCAGCACCTGACGCGGTTGAGTGCGACGACCGATGCGTCCCATCACGCCAGCCAGCACCGCTTCAATCAGCAGCATAAAGAAGGCGTACCAGCTCGCTTTCGCGGTGGCAGCAGCAGCCTGCTCAGCCGCCTCGCGCGCTTTCTGTTCTGCCTGCTGCTTCAGCTGTTGATACTGCTGCATCGCTTTCTGATAGCTCTGTTCAGTCTGGCTAACGATCTGCTCTACTTCCTGATCGCTCTTACCGGTACGCGCCTTGATGATATTTTTCAGCGCGTCGCGGTCAGCCGCCTGCAGGGTATCGGCGTGACGATTCATTACGCCGCTAATCCAGTTGGTAATATCGGTATCGGCGTTCTGCGGATTTTGCGCGGTATTTTTCGCCTGATTTTCGGCGTTATTCGCTTCGCTATTCGCATCCTGCTGTAAATTTTCCGGCTGCAATTCCGGTTTGCCGGTCTGGCGCAGCGTGGTGGTCAATTCATTCTGCAAATCATCGAGGTTGATATTATTTTCCTGCAGCTTCTGCTTAGCAAAGTCGGTCACTGCCGGTGCCGCTGCGGAAATACCGTTGCCTGCCGCTTGAAAGCCTGCGCCAATAATATTGAATGCGCCGCCAATCAGGCTGCTGGCGAGAGAAACGGCCAGCCAGATAGTAAATAAGGTGCTCAGACCAAACATCAGCAGACCGTGCAGCGCACCTTCACGCTGCGCCAGACGGCCCGCCAGATAGCTACCGACCGCCATGGCGATCAGCATGCTCAGGCCGGTCCAGACCAGAGCACCGGTGCCAAGATGCTGCAGCGGGTTTTGCTCCTGCTGCGGATCGACGGTCGTGGCGCCAATCGCGGTGCCGAGCAGCGTCAGTAAAATATGCACAATCAGTGCGCCAATTACGCCAGCGAATACGGCGCTCCATGAAATACGCTTTAACGGTAATCCCGCGTGCGTTTCAGTAATGGTTTCTGTTGTGCCATTATTAATCCGGGTTTCGTGCATGGTGGTTCTCCTCGCAACAGACAACGTTAAATAATCAATATTTAAAAGGGACAATACATGTGGTTGTTGTTATTTAGCGTAGACGAGAAAACACTTTTCACCACAGTTGGCGTCAACATATTGCAACTGGCGAAGCGTGAATGTTTGAGATAAGCAAAGCGGAATAAAGCAAGGGCGCAAGATAATATTTTTTGCGCCCTTGTAACAGTGGTTAGCCGAAGGGTCGAAGGCCGCCGCCGACGCCCGGCGCAGCGCTTTGCCATAGCGCCAGCCCCGCCGCGATCAGCAGTGCGCTGCCGATCAGCGCCAGCAGAGGCATCGCCAGCGCCGCCGTCGAGGCCGTACGGCTTTCGCCGCCCAGTCGCTGCGCCAGCGTCCGGGCGCGCTGCACCAGCAGGCCGATGGCGGAAATGGTTAACGCGGTGCCCAGCGCCATGACCACGGCCGACAGCACGCCCCAGAGATAAACGCCGATAACGCGCGAAAAGAGCAGCATCATAATCGCGCCCGAACAGGGACGCAGCCCCATCGACGCCACCAGCAGCAGCTGGGTTTTCACGCTGACCGCCTCAGCGACCTGCCGCGCGTCCGGCAGATGCGCATGGCCACAGCCGCAGTGCGCGTGGTGCTGATGATCGGCGTGCAAGGCGCGGATCTGCATCGGCGCGCGCGGTCGCAGCTGACGTCGTAGCGTCTTCAGTGCCCGCACGCCAATCCCTATCCCTAACCCGATCACCAGCAAATAGCTGCTCTTCTCCAGCCAGTAGCTGCTGAGATGCAGCTGGCGCGATGAGGTCTGCAGCACCACCAGCATCAGCGTCACCAGAAGAATGGCGACGCTGCCCTGCAGCAGCGACGCCAGCAGCGTCAGCCTGAGGGTGACATTAAGGCGCGTCGGATGGGTAGCGAGGAAGGTGGTAATGACCACTTTGCCATGGCCGGGCCCCAGCGCATGCAGCACACCATAGGCCAGGCTGAACAGCACCAGCAGGCCGCCAGCCTGCCCAGGCGCGCGTTTAACCTGCTGCAGCAGCTGGGTCATCTGCTGATGAAGCCCTTTCTGCCAGATGGCGCTCTGCAGCAGAATCTGCGGCCAGTATTGCCACAGCGCCAGGGCGCCAACCGCCAGCGCAAAGGCCAGCAGCCACAGCGGCCAGAGGCGGCGCGTGCGGCGTTGAGAAAGCATCAATGACATGTCAGCGTCACCTTTTGCGCAAACTGACGCCCCAGGTCCATCTGCTCAGGCGGCGCGTCGGCTTTATCGAGCGACAGCGCATACTGCTTCAGCGAGCTGTCGGGTTTCGGCGTCTGCAGCGCCACCTCACAGCGCCCCTGCAGCGCGGCAGACAGGCTCAGGGCGCGGGCGTCGCTATAGGTCATATCGACGAAATAGGTGGGATCGAACGTCAGGATGTCGAACCGCTGCCCCGCCAGCTGCGGCGGCTCCGCCAGCGGCAGCACAAACTCCAGCACCGCTTTATTGCCGCTGCGCGACAGCGCGTAGGACTTCGGCAGGTTGAGGAACTTTACGCGCTGGCCGTGGTGCCAGACCTCGGAAAAGTAGTGCTGGCCCAGCACGTTCGCCATCACCTCCGCCGCCAGCTTCTTCCAGGTCTCACTGCCGGGCTTCGCATCGCCTGCGTCGTAAAGCAGATCGGCGGAGGTTATCTCGTCCATGGTCCAGCGCATTTTCAGCCCGGTCAGCGCATCGCCGTCGGCAAGCAGTTCGGTTTGCATATCAATAAAGCTGTGTGGATGCGCATAGCTGGCGGCGCTCAGCGCCATCAGTAAGGTAAAAAGCGCGCTTCTTGTGAGGTTAAAAAGAGACATGCCAGGTTAAATGCTCCGGTGAATGACAAAAAAATTGTGACCCGTCCTGAAGCATTGCACAAAAAACCAGCCGAAAGCCGCGGCCTTATTTGCCATTGGCTATTCTTAGCGCAATACCGGACCGCTGGAATCTAGACTGATGAGTTCTGCTCCCTCTTCGGCACCACTCTTCACCCGTTCACAGCGTCGTTGTCATCTGCTGCTGCTACTGTATCTGCCTACTCCCGCGCTTACGCTCGAAAAACTCTGTCAGCTGAACGGGGTCGAGGCCGCTGTCGCCCGACAGGATATCGAAGATGTCCGGGATGAGATACAGCGTTATCACCAGCTGGAACTGCATCATATGGTGGACGGCAGCTTTCGCATTCACGGCACCGAGCTGGATCGGCGACTTTGCCTGCTGCACTGGCTGCGGCGCGGACTGCGCTTGTCGGAAAACTTCGTGCGCGATCACTTCGCCGCCCCGCTGCGCCAGCGGCTGAAAGCGATGAAAATCGAAAAAGCACTCTACGATGAGACTAATCTGCAGGCGCTGATCCAGCACTGCAGCCTGAAGCTCTGCCGCGATTTCAGCCCGCGCGATCGCCTGTTTCTGCAAATCTTTATGAAATATGGCCTGATGCAGCGTCAGCCTGCGCTGTTCAACGAGCGTCAGCTTGCCTGGCTGCAGCAAAAGTATGAGCGCGAGGCGGCGATGGATGTCATTCTGCACTGGCAAAAGCGCTGCCACCTGGCGCCGCATATCAGCGAAGCGGAGTTCTGGACGCTGCTGTTTAGCCTGATCCACGCGCCCGCCCCTGACGCGCTTGACCATCCCTGCAGCCAGCGGCTGATGCAGGCCACCAGACAACTGGTCACCGCCTTCGAACAGCTGGCCGAACTGCGCTTTGAGGAGCCGGAGGAACTGACGGAGCAGCTTTATACCCATCTGGCGCAGGCGCTGGATCGCGCTCATTTCAGCATCGGTATTGATAACAGCGTGGCGCTGGATGTCACTAAGCTCTATCCACGCCTGCTGCGCACCACGCAGCAGGCGCTGGGCGATTTCGAAACTGCGTACGATTTACGCTTTAGTCAGGAAGAGGTAAGCCTGATTGCGGTGATTTTTGGCGCCTGGCTGATGCAGGAGAACGCGCTGCAGGAGAAGCAGGTGCTGCTGCTGACGGGCGATAACGCCCGGCTTGAGCAGCAGATTGAGCAGCAGATCCGCGAAATCTCGCTGCTGCCGATCAATATCAAATATCAGGAGATGAGCGACTTTCAGCGCGAGGGGGCGCCGCGCGAGATCGCCCTGGTGATCTCGCCTTACGCCACCTCGCTGCCGCTCTATTCGCCGCCGCTGATCCACGCCGAACTGCCGCTGAGCGAACATCAGCAGCAGCGTATCCGGACGCTGCTGGAGGCTTAAACCGCGCGCGGCCGCAAGAAGAGCGCCGGCAGCGCCACCAGCGCCATCACCCAAAAGAGGTGGCCCTGCAGATGCGCGAACAGCACGCCGCAGATCATGGTCATGACCGCAATGCCGCCGCCCATCGCCAGCGCGGAATAGATCGACTGCAGCCGAATCACGTCCGGGCCGCGGCGCGCGGCGATAAAGCGCATCGCCGCCAGATGGCAAACGGTAAAGCTGCCGCAGTGCAGGATTTGCCCCACAATAAGCCAGGGCAGCTCAACGGTCGCGCCCAGCAGCGTCCAGCGCGCCAGCGCGCAGAGGCCGGAGAGCAGCAGCAGATCGCGCGCGCGCCAGCGGCGAAACAGGCGATTGCTCAGGGCGAAAACCACAATCTCCGCGACCACGCCGAGCGACCACAGATAGCCCACCACCGAAGCGGAATAGCCGCTCTGCTGCCACCAGATGGCGCTAAAGCCGTAGTAGGCGGCGTGCGCGCCCTGCATCAGCGTGACGCACAGCATAAAGCGCCATACGCTGTTCTCGCGCAGCAGATCGCGCCACGCCTGCCAGCCGCCGCTCGCCGCGCTGTGCCGCTCCTCGCCCTGCGGTCGGGTATGCGGCGGCAACAGCATACCGCCCAGCATCGCCAGCACGCCGACGGAGAGCAGCGCCAGAATCGCCTGCGATGACCAGTGGTTCACCAGCAGCCCGGTCAGCGCGGAGCTGATCACGAACGCCAGCGATCCCCACAGCCGCACCGGCCCGTACTTGAGTCCGATCTGCTGCGTCCAGGTGGCGGCCAGCGCATCGCTGAGCGGCACCAGCGGCGAGAAAAAGAGGTTAAAGCCCACCATCACGAAGAGCAGCCACAGCCACTGCTGCCCTATCCAGTAGCCAGCGGCGAACAGGCAGGTCATCAGCGCCAGCAGCCGCAGCGCGGTAATCAGCTGCGCCGGATGTTTGACCTGTGAAGCGATCAGCAGGCTGCCCATGAAGCGCGCCACCATGCCACAGCCCAGCAGCAGGCCGATTTTTTCCGCGTCGAGGCCGGTCTCTTTGAGCCAGACGCCCCAGAAAGGCAGATAGATGCCGTAGCAAAAAAAGTAAGTGAAATAGCCAAGACCGAGCCATTTCGCCGAGCCGATAGTCATTCTGCCTCCCGCAGCAAAGCGTCCATGGTAAGTAAGTGCGCGCGATTTTAGCCTAAAAACGGCAATAAAAAAGGATGGCCGAAGCCATCCTCAATCACGATCGCGCTGGCGTACGCTTATGCGTAAACCGGCAGACGCGAGCAGACTTCCAGCACTTTCTGTTTGGTGCGTTCAATAGTCGCTTCGTCGTTAACGTTATCCAGCACGTCGGCGATCCAGCCGGCCAGCTCGCGGACTTCCGCCTCTTTAAAGCCGCGACGGGTCACGGCAGGCGTACCGATACGCACGCCGGAGGTAACGAACGGGCTTTTCGGATCGTTCGGCACGCTGTTTTTGTTAACGGTGATGTTGGCGCGGCCCAGGGCGGCATCCGCCTCTTTGCCGGTCATGTTCTTGCTCACCAGATCGATCAGGAACAGGTGGTTATGGGTGCCGCCGGACACGATGTCGTAGCCGCGCGCAATCAGCACTTCCACCATCGCTTTGGCGTTTTTCGCGACCTGCTGCTGGTACGCTTTGAACGCCGGCTCCATCGCCTCTTTAAACGCCACCGCTTTACCGGCGATAACGTGCATCAGCGGACCGCCCTGCCCGCCCGGGAAGACGGCAGAGTTAAGTTTCTTGTAGAGGTCTTCATCGCCGCCTTTCGCCAGGATCAGGCCGCCGCGCGGACCCGCCAGGGTTTTATGGGTGGTCGAGGTGACGATATGCGCATGCGGCACCGGGTTCGGATAGACGTCAGCGGCGATCAGGCCAGCCACGTGCGCCATATCGACGAACAGGTAAGCGCCGACGCTGTCAGCGATTTCACGCATTTTTGCCCAGTCGCAGACGCCGGAATAGGCGGAAAAGCCGCCGACGATCATTTTCGGCTGATGGGTTTTCGCCAGTTCCGCCAGCTCGTTGTAGTCAATTTTGCCGCTCTCATCGATGCCGTAAGGCACGACGTTGTAGAGTTTGCCGGAAAGGTTAACCGGCGAACCGTGAGTCAGGTGACCGCCGTGCGCCAGATTCATGCCCAGAATGGTGTCGCCCGGCTGCAGCAGCGCGGTATAGACGGCGAAGTTAGCCTGAGAGCCGGAGTGCGGCTGTACGTTGGCGAAGTCGGCGCCAAACAGCGCTTTCGCGCGATCGATCGCCAGCTGCTCAACGATGTCGACATATTCACAGCCGCCGTAGTAGCGTTTGCCCGGATACCCTTCCGCGTATTTATTGGTGAGCTGCGAACCTTGCGCCTGCATTACACGTGGGCTGGTGTAGTTTTCAGAAGCAATCAGTTCAATGTGCTCTTCCTGACGCACTTTCTCTTGCTCCATCGCCTGCCACAACTCGGCATCATAATCGGCAATGTTCATTTCACGCTTTAACATCCGCATCTCCTGACTCAGCTAACTTTTTAACGGCGGTTTAGGCTCCCTTAGGGAGCAAAGGCCAACAGTGTAAACCGTTTTGCCAGGTGACGGTAGCGCCAATTCCGCTTTGTACGCAAACGATTGGCCAGGCGCTGGCAAAGGTTTTTTACGCTTTTCCATGCGTGATGCTCTTCCCGATTTTTCATCAGGTTGTGACGTCGATTTTTTAGGTTGTACTAAAACTTTGCCAGCGCGATGGCCCAATTTCGCCTCGGGTTATTTACAACCTCAAGGGCGCGATTATAACATGCATTTAAAATGCAACTTTAAGCAGCCTGAGGTATTCCCATGCTTGACGCACAAACCATCGCTACCGTGAAATCCACGCTTCCCGCCGTCGCCGCCGTAGGGCCGAAGCTCACCGCTCACTTCTACGATCGCATGCTGTCGCAGCATCCTGAACTCAAAAACGTCTTCAATATGAATAACCAGCGCAATGGCAACCAGCGCGAAGCGCTGTTTAACGCCATCTGCGCCTATGGCGCGAATCTTGATAACCTGGCGGCGCTGCTGCCCGCCGTTGAAAAGATCGCTCAAAAGCACGCCAGCCTGGCGATCAAGCCGGAACAGTACGCGATTGTCGGCGAGAACCTGCTGGCAACGATTAAAGAGCTGCTCAATCCAGGCGATGAGGTGCTGGCGGCGTGGGGCCGCGCTTACGGCGTGCTGGCCGATGTCTTTATCCAGCGCGAAGAGGCGATTTATCAGGAAACCGAGCAGCAGGAAGGCGGCTGGCGCGGCACGCGCCCCTTCCGCATTGCCGCTATCGAAGCGCAAAGTTCCGTTATCAAGAGCTTTACCCTCACCCCGGTCGACGGCGGCGCGGTAGCGGCATTCAAACCAGGCCAGTATCTCACCGTGCATCTGCATCCCGCCGAATTTGAGTTTCAGCAGAATCGCCAGTATTCGCTGACGCACACCAGCAACGGCAAAAGCTACCGCATTGCCGTGAAGCGCGACGCGCAGGGCACCGTCTCCGGCTGGCTGCATGAAAAAGCCCAGGTCGGCGATGTGCTGGATCTGACGGCGCCGCACGGCGACGTATTTATGCAAGTAGACACGGAGACGCCGGTGGCGCTGATCTCTGCAGGCGTCGGCGTAACGCCGATGCTGGCGATGCTGCATGCGCTGGCCGAACAGCCGCATGCCGCGCCGGTGACCTGGCTGCATGCGGCGGAAAACGGCGCGCAGCACGCCTTTGCGGAAGAAGTGGCCGAGACGGGCGCTCGTCTGTGCGACTTTGAGAAACGCGTCTGGTATCGCGTGCCGGAGGCGGCCGACGCTGGCCGTTTCGATGCCGAGGGCGTGATGGATTTGGCTGCTGAATCCGCGCGATTGCAGGCTGCGCGCACGCAGTTCTGGCTGTGCGGTCCGGTCGGCTTTATGCAGTTCGTCGCCGGTCAGCTGCGCGATGCGGGCGTCGACGACTCACGCATTCACTATGAAGTGTTTGGCCCGCATAAAGGGCTTTGATGCCGCTTCAGGCACCGACTACAGACGGCACATAATGCCCGTTAACGGGCGCACCTCAGGGATGAGATGCGTCACCGCGCGGGCCGAGCTGGCAAGGATGCCGTATTTTGCGTCTTTGCGATCGGGCTATATCACCTGCGCAGGCACTTAGCTACAGCCATAGCCCGCATGTTTACGACGTTAAATCGCCTCTTCGTCCTCTTCGCCGGTACGAATACGCACCACGCGCGACACGTCGAAAACGAAAATCTTACCGTCGCCGATTTTACCGGTCTGCGCGGTTTTCATAATGGTTTCCACACAGGTGTCGACGATGTCGTCGCCTACGACCATTTCGATTTTCACCTTCGGCAGAAAATCGACCATATATTCCGCGCCGCGATAAAGCTCGGTGTGACCTTTCTGACGACCGAAGCCTTTCACTTCTGAGACCGTCATCCCGGTGATGCCGACTTCGGCTAAGGCTTCGCGCACATCGTCGAGTTTGAACGGTTTGATAATCGCATCAATCTTTTTCATGTCAGACCCTTTTCTCACTCCCTCCGTGGCCGGATGGGGTGCTGTAAGTATAGACCCGCAGCCGCAGGCTACAGGCGCGTTGCCCACAACGCATCCCGGCCGCCGGGGCATTCGTCGACGCTCTCAGGCGCTTCATCGCGCCAGAAAGCTACTCTTTAAAATCGCTGGCGTCCAGTTCATGTCGGGACAGCAGCTTATAAAACTCGGTGCGATTGCGCCCGGCCAGCCGGGCGGCATTGGTGACATTGCCTTTTGTCATCTGCAACAGCTTACGCAGATAGTTCAGCTCAAACTGGTTTCGCGCCTCGACAAAGGTCGGCAATACGCTGTTCTCGCCGCTCAGCGCCTGCTCGACCAGCGCATCGCTGATCACCGGCGACGAGGTTAGCGCGACGCACTGCTCGATCACGTTTACCAGCTGGCGAACGTTGCCCGGCCAGCTCGCCGTCATCAGCCGCTTCATTGCATCCACGGAAAAGCTGCGCACAAAGGGTTTATGTCGATCCGCCGCCTGACGCAGCAGATGGCCAGCCAGCAGCGGAATATCTTCCGTGCGCTCGTGCAGCGCCGGCAGCTTAAGGTTGACCACGTTAAGGCGGTAAAAGAGATCCTCACGGAACTCTTTCTTCTCCATCGCCTTCGGCAGGTCGCGATGAGTGGCGGAGATAATGCGCACGTTAATGTCGATGTCGTGATTGCTGCCGAGCGGACGGATCTTGCGCTCCTGCAGCACGCGCAGCAGCTTCACCTGTAACGACGGCGGCATATCGCCGATTTCGTCCAGAAACAGCGTGCCACCTTCTGCCGCCTGAAAGAGCCCTTCGCGCGCGCTTACCGCGCCGGTAAAGGCGCCGCGCGCGTGACCGAACAGCTCCGACTCCAGCAGCTGCTCCGGCAGCGCGCCGCAGTTAATGGCGACAAAAGGTTTGCCCGCGCGCGGGCTGGCGGCGTGGATCGCCTGCGCCAGCACCTCTTTGCCGCTGCCGCTCTGGCCGTTAATCAAGACGCTGACGTCGGACTGCGCCACCATGTGCGCCTGCTCCAGCAGGCGCAGCATAATCGGGCTGCGGGTGACGATCGCTTCGCGCCAGCGGTCGTCGCTGGCCGGCGCGCGCTGCGCCAGCGCGTCGTCGATTGCCTTATAGAGCGCGTCGCGATCTACCGGCTTGGTCAGGAAGCTGAATACGCCCTGCTGCGTGGCAGAGACGGCGTCGGGGATCGAGCCGTGCGCGGTGAGGATAATCACCGGCAGGCTGGGGTTACGCTTCTGGATTTCGCCAAACAGCGCCAGCCCGTCCATCTCATCCATACGCAAATCGCTGATGACGAGATCGATCTGCTCTTTCTGCAGCAGACGCAGCGCTTCCGGCCCGCTGGCGGCGGTAGTGACCTGGTAACCTTCGCTGCTGAGGCGCATCCCCAGCAGCTTTAACAGGCTGGGATCGTCATCCACCAGCAGCAGACGTGCGGATTGTCTGGCCATTAAGGCTCCTCATGTGGCGAGGTTTCCGGCGCATGGCCGCTTTCGGTGACGTCTGGCGCTTTGCGCGAAGAGAGCTGACGTTCAATATCCGTCAGGCGCTCAAGCTTATGCTGCGTGTCGTTAAGGGTCTGGCGCATCTGCGTCTGCTGCTGACGCAGCGCGTCGAGCTGCGCATCGCTGCTCTGCTGCAAATGCGCGAAGCGCGTGCGCGTTTCGCTGAGATCGAGCTGCGCGACCTGATTGCTGCGCCACAGCTGAATCAGCGGGCGCACCGCGCCGGGAAAGCGGCTGCTATAAGCGTCCAGCGCGTCGACGTATTCGCGGCGTTCCAGCGGCGTGACGTTGCCGTTAGCCATCAGGATGCCGTTTTTAAAGGCACGCGCCCAGCCTTCCACCGGCCAGCGATGCGCTTCGGCGCGCGCCTCTGCCGGCGACAGCCGCTCGGCGCAGTCGATGGCGCGCAGCCAGTAGAGCGGATTCCCCGTTGCCGTCGCGCTTTCGTTGCGCCAGACGCTGGCGCAGTCGGTCGCCAGATAATCGGGAAGCCTGACCTCTGGCTCGGCGACGACGGCGTCGCGATGCGCGAACGAAGCGGCCGGGGAGGCGCTGCAGCCGCTGAGCGAAAGGCTCAGCAGCGCGGTAAAAAGTGAGGCGAAGACGCTATTCATCTGTCAGTGATTCCCGGCTGTGTGATTCAGTACGATACGAAAACAAACGTCGGCATCTTTGCTGTCGATCAGCAGCAGATCCCCCTGCATGCGGCGCAGACAGTCTTTGGCGATGCTCAGTCCCAGCCCGCTGCCTTTAACCGGCCCTTTGCGCTGCAAACTCCCCTGAAAAAAGGGTTCGAATATCATTTCCCGTTCTTTAGCGGGAATCGGCGTGCCGCTGTTGGCGACCTCTATCCACACCTTGTCGCCGTGCAGCTGGCTGCGCAGCCAGATGCTACCGGATTCGCCGCCATAGTTCACGGCGTTAGAGTATAAGTTGTCGATAACGCGCATCAGCAGCACAGGCTCCGCCAGACAGTTTTTTACCTGAAGATCGCAGTGCAGATGCATCAGCTTAGCGCGCGCCGGGAGCGCATGGGCGCTGACCACCATATCCACCAGCTCGCCGATATCCACCGTCTCCAGCGTCGTCGGTCCCTCCACCAGCTTGCGGTTGTAGTCAAGCAACTGCTCAATCAGGCGCTGCAGATGGCGGCTGCTGGCATCCAGGATCGCCACGACCTCTTTTTGGTCGCCGTTCAGTGCGCCTGCCACCTCGTCCGCCAGCAATTCCGTTCCCTCGCGCAGGCTGGCGAGCGGCGTCTTCAGCTCGTGGGAAAGATGGCGCAGGAACTCATGGCGCTGCGTCTCCAGCCACGCCAGCCGCTCGCTGAGCCAGACGATGCGCTGTCCCAGAGAGCGCAGCTCGCGCGGGCCGCGAAACACCACGGTCGCGCCCAGCTCACGTCCTTCGCCGAGCCGGTTGATCATGCGTTCGACGCTTTTCACCGGCCCGATAATCATGCGGGTGAACAGCAGCACCAGCGCCAGGCTGACGATAAACAGGATAAGCGCCTGCCAGCCGAAAAACTGGCCGCGATCGGCGATTTCGCGCTGCAGCTGCAGCCCGCGCGCGAACACCACTTCACGCGTCTCCTGCACCAGCTGCGCATTAACGGCGGAAAAGCGTTCCAGCGCCTGCGAGGCGGCGGCGGCCGGGTTGCCGTTATCACACTTGAGTTCGGCGAGCTGCGGTAGCGTCGCGCGCAGCGTCTGAAACGCCGCCAGCGCAGGCAGGCTGGAGGCGTGAGAGTCGAGGATCTGGCTGTAACGCGTGCGCTGGGTTTCATAGAGGCGCGCCAGGGTGGCGTCGCCCAGCACGCAATACTGCCGGTAGCTGCGCTCCAGCTCCAGCGCGGTGCGCGCCATCGCTTCGCTGCGGCGCACATCGGTGAAGGTGTTGCGGTTGGTATCGGCGGCCTGATCGCTTAACGCCGACAAACTTTCCCACGCCTGCCAGGCCAGCACCAGCAGCGGCAGAAGCACCAGCACAAACGCCATCAGCACCAGCTGGCGCAACGATCGGGGAAATAAACGCCATCTTCTCACGCGGTCGCTTCCTGTAATAAAGGCTGTGGGAATGCTAGCGAAGTCCGTCGGTGGAAGATAGAGCGGAAATGAAAACGGCAGGCCTTTTGGCCTGCCGTGAGAGCGACGCCGCAGCATCGCCTGAAAAGAAGGTGGAGCCTAACTCAACGTTGCGCCCGATGCTTGATAACGTTGCAGAGCAAACGATTATCGGTTGGTGGACGGCAGGCTCCGTTTGGTGCGTCATTCAGTTTTTATGAGCTCTACCGCCGTAGCGGGGCAATCATAAACAGGAGAATGAGCCACGCATTAATATTAGCAAAGTTCGTGCCAGAAAATAAATAACTTTCTTTTTCAGGACGTTGCCATGCCGCCGGGCGCTACCTGTTGCCTGCCGCGCGCGCTTCTGTCGCCAAAAACCAACACTTCGATACCCTTAGCACTAATCGCTGATTTATCATCAGGATAAATGTCTCCTTTTAGAGACAGCAGAGAGGGGCAACTGTCGCCATTTGCCAACAGAAATAAAAAAGGAGACATCGCTGTCTCCTTTTGTCGGGCGGGGTTAGCCCAGCTGTTTACGTGCGTTGCGGAAGATGCGCATCCAGGGGCTATCTTCGCCCCACTCCGCCGGATGCCAGGAGTTGCTTACCGTACGGAAAACGCGTTCCGGGTGCGGCATCATGATAGTCACGCGGCCGCTTTCGTTGGTCACCGCCGTAATGCCGTTAGGCGAGCCGTTCGGGTTAGCCGGGTAGGTTTCGGTCACCTTGCCGTAGTTATCGACAAAGCGCAGCGCAACCAGTCCTTTGGACTCCAGCGCCGCCAGATGCGCGCCGTCGCGTACCTCCACAAAGCCTTCGCCGTGCGAGACCGCGATCGGCATATGCGAGCCAGCCATGCCGTCCAGCAGCAGCGACGGGCTGGCGGCCACTTCCACCAGGCTGAAGCGCGCTTCAAAACGTTCCGACTGGTTGCGCACAAAGCGCGGCCAGAGTTCGCTGCCGGGGATCAGCTCGCGCAGGTTCGACATCATCTGACAGCCGTTGCACACGCCCAGCGCCAGCGTCTGCGGACGATGGAAGAAGTTCTCGAACGTATCGCGCACGCGGTTGTTGAACAGAATGGATTTCGCCCAGCCTTCACCAGCGCCCAGCACATCACCATAGGAGAAGCCGCCGCACGCCACCAGCGCCTGGAATTCGTCCAGACCGCGGCGTCCTGCCAGCAGATCGCTCATATGCACGTCGACCGCCGTAAAGCCTGCGCGATGGAACGCCGCCGCCATTTCGACGTGGGAGTTAACGCCCTGCTCGCGCAGCACTGCAACGCGCGGACGCGCGCCGGTGGCGATCATCGGCGCAGCGACATCCTCTTCCGGATTAAAGGTCAGATGGACGTTGAGGCCAGGATCGTTGTCATCTTTACGCGCTTCATGCTCCTGATCGGCACAGATCGGGTTATCGCGCAGGCGCTGCATCTGCCAGCTGGTTTCGCCCCACCAGGTACGCAGCGTGGTGCGGCTTTCGCTGTAGACTGCGCTGTCGCCGGAGCGAATCACAAAGCGGTCACCGCGCTGCGCGCTGCCGATAACGTGGCTGCACGCTGCCAGTCCCTGCTCCGCCAGCACCTTTTCCACTGCAGCGCGATCTTCGGCCTTAATCTGAATTACCGCGCCCAGCTCTTCGGTGAAGAGTGCGGCCAGCGCGTCGCTGCCCAGCGCGGCGATATCAACCTCAACGCCGCAGTGGCCGGTAAAGGCCATTTCCGCCAGCGTGACCAGCAGGCCACCGTCTGAACGGTCGTGATAAGCCAGCAGCTTCTGCTGCGCCACCAGCGCCTGAATCGCGTTAAAGAAGCCTGCCAGCTGCTGCGCGTCGCGCACGTCGGCCGGCTTGTCGCCCAGCTGACGATAGACCTGCGAAAGCGCGGTGGCGCCCAGGGTGTTTGCGCCGTTGCCGAGATCGATCAGCAGCAGCAGGTTTTCGCCGTCCACCTGCAGCTCAGGCGTGACGGTGCGACGCACATCTTCCACGCGGGCGAAGGCGGTGATCACCAGCGACAGCGGCGAGGTCATTTCGCGCTGCTCAATACCTTCCTGCCAGCGGGTTTTCATCGACATCGAGTCTTTGCCCACCGGAATCGTAATGCCAAGCGCAGGACAGAGCGCTTCGCCTACCGCCTTCACCGCTTCGTAGAGGCCAGCATCTTCGCCAGGGTGGCCTGCCGCCGACATCCAGTTAGCGGAGAGCTTCACGCGCTTGAGATCGCCAATCTGCGTCGCCGCCAGGTTGGTCAGCGCTTCGCCCACGGCCAGACGGCCGGAGGCGGCGAAATCGAGCAGCGCAACCGGCGCGCGCTCGCCCAGCGCGAAGGCCTCGCCGTGATAGCTGTCGAGGCTGGCGGTGGTGACCGCGCAGTTCGCCACCGGAATCTGCCACGGACCGACCATCTGGTCGCGCGCCACCATGCCGGTGACGGTGCGGTCGCCGATGGTGACGAGGAAGGTTTTCTCCGCCACGGTCGGCAGGTGCAGCACGCGGTTTACCGCGTCGCTAAGGGTAATACCGTCGCGCAGCAGCGGCTCACCTTTGGCCTGCTGCGTGACCACGTCGCGCGTCATCTTCGGCGTTTTGCCCAGCAGCACGTCGAGCGGCATATCGATAGGCGTATTGTCGAAGTGGCTGTCGCTCAGGCTCAGGTGCTGCTCTTCGGTCGCTTCGCCGATGACCGCGTAAGGCGCGCGCTCGCGCTGGCAGAGCGCGTCGAACTGCGCCAGCTTCTCCGGCGCTACCGCCAGCACGTAACGTTCCTGCGACTCGTTGCACCACACTTCCAGCGGGCTCATGCCCGGCTCATCGTTCAGGATGTCGCGCAGGTTGAAACGGCCGCCGCGGCCGCCGTCGCTCACCAGCTCCGGCATGGCGTTAGAGAGGCCGCCCGCACCCACGTCGTGGATAAACAGAATCGGGTTCTCTTCGCCCATCTGCCAGCAGCGGTCGATCACCTCCTGACAGCGGCGCTCCATTTCCGGGTTGTCGCGCTGTACCGAAGCGAAATCGAGATCGGCGTCGGACTGGCCTGACGCCATAGAGGAGGCCGCCCCGCCGCCCAGGCCGATATTCATCGCCGGGCCGCCCAGCACGATCAGCTTCGCGCCCAGGGTGATCTCGCCTTTCTGCACGTGATCGGCGCGGATGTTGCCGATGCCGCCCGCCAGCATGATCGGCTTATGGTAGCCGCGCAGCTCGACGCCGTTGTGGCTGTTGACCCGCTCTTCATAGGTGCGGAAATAGCCGTTCAGCGCCGGACGCCCGAATTCGTTATTGAACGCCGCGCCGCCCAGCGGACCTTCGGTCATGATGTCCAGCGCGCTGACGATGCGGTCCGGCTTGCCGAAGTCCTCTTCCCAGGGCTGCTCAAAGCCCGGAATACGCAAGTTCGACACAGAGAAGCCGACCAGGCCGGCTTTCGGCTTCGCGCCGCGTCCGGTGGCGCCTTCGTCGCGGATCTCGCCGCCGGAGCCGGTCGCGGCGCCGGGCCACGGCGAGATCGCCGTAGGATGGTTATGGGTTTCGACCTTCATCAGGATATGCGCCGCCTCCTGATGGTACTCATACTCGCCTTTTTGCGCGTCGGCATAAAAGCGTCCCACTTCCGAGCCTTCCATTACCGCCGCGTTGTCTTTATAGGCTGACAGCACGTGGTCCGGCGTGGTCTCGAAGGTGTTTTTAATCATTTTAAACAGCGATTTCGGCTGTTTTTCGCCGTCGATAATCCAGTCGGCGTTGAAGATTTTATGACGGCAGTGCTCGGAGTTGGCCTGCGCGAACATATAGAGTTCGATATCGTTCGGGTTGCGCCCCAGCCGCTGGAAAGCCGCCAGCAGGTAGTCGATTTCGTCGTCCGCCAGCGCCAGCCCCAGCGTGCGGTTCGCCTCTTCCAGCGCCTGGCGGCCATTGTTCAGCACGTCGACGCTTTTCAGCGGCTGCGGCTCGTGATGCGCGAACAGCGCTTCCGCCTGCGACAGATCGCTGAAAACCGTCTCCATCATGCGATCGTGCAGCAGCGCCTGAAGCGTCTGCCACTGTGCCTCGGTAAGCTGCGGCGCCTGCACATAGAAGGCCAGACCGCGCTCCAGGCGGCGCACCTGCGGCAGATCGCAGTTGTGCGCGATATCGGTCGCTTTAGAGGACCAGGGCGAAATGGTGCCAGGACGCGGCGTCACCAGCAGCAGGCGGCCTTGCGGCGCGTGTTCGGCGAGAGAAGGACCGTATTTCAGCAGGCGCTGCAGGCGCGCTTTTTCATCAGCGTTCAGCGGTGCGCTGACATCGGCAAAATGGACGTACTCGGCGTAAATGTCACTCACCGGCAGGTGAGCGTCCTGAAAGCGGGTCAGCAGTTTGTTTACACGAAATGCCGACAGGGCGGGCGAACCACGCAGAATTTCCATCATTTAATCTCTCGTCAGAGCGCCGTGCGACGCTTCAAGGGGCACAACAGCAGAAAACGGGCGGTATTATAGAGAAACACCCCGCTCGACGAAACCGTTTGCGCATAATTTCTCTGCCTGCGGAATTGCCTGAATTTTGCGCAAAACCTGCTTTATAAGTTGCTCTACGCTGCCGAGTTGCGCAAAATGCCCCTCGCTCTGGGAGTTCAAAAAAGATCAATACTGCCTTTAAAAGACAGAGGCCTTAGAGCCAGCGAGAGACAACTATTTGAAACGCCTAAAATTAAACTATCTGCTGATCGGTCTCGTCACCCTGCTGCTGGCGATGGCGTTATGGCCATCGATCCCGTGGTATGGCAACGGACAGGATGCGATTTCGCAGATAAAATCGCGGGGAGTGCTGCGTATCAGTACCATCAATTCCCCGCTGACTTACTACACCATCAATAAAGCCCCGGCCGGTATGGATTACGAGCTGGCGAAGCGCTTTGCCGACTATCTGGGCGTTAAGCTCAAGGTCACGGTGCGCCCAAATCTTAGCGATCTGTTTGACGATCTTGACGATGGCAAGGCGGACCTGCTGGCAGCGGGCCTGATTTACAATGATGAAAGGCTGGCGCGCTATAAAACCGGGCCGAGCTACTACTCCGTGTCCCAGCAGCTGGTCTATCGCGTCGATAAGCCGCGCCCGAAAAATCTCGGCGATCTCAAAGGCGAGCTCAGGGTCGCTTCCGGCTCCGCCTATCTGTCGTCGCTGAAAACGGCGCGCGATAAGCAATATCCCGATCTCAACTGGGTGATCTCCACCGATCAGGCGCCCAAAGCGCTGCTGGAGGCGGTCGCTGACGGCAAGCTCGACTACACCATCGGCGATTCCGTCACCATCGCCCTGCTGCAGCGCATCCATCCGCAGCTGGCGGTGGCGTTCGACGTCACGGATGAAGAGCCGGTCACCTGGTATGTGCCGCACAGCGACGACAGCAGCCTGAACGCCGCGATGCTCGACTTCTTTAACTCAATGGGTGAAGAAGGCGTAATGGCGCGCCTGGAGGAGAAGTACCTCGGCCACGTCGGCACCTTCGACTACGTCGATACCCGCACCTTCCTGCGCGCCATCGACGTGACGCTGCCGGAGATTAAACCGCTGTTTGAGAAGTATGCGGCCAGCATCGACTGGCGGCTGCTGGCGGCAATCTCCTATCAGGAGTCGCACTGGAATCCGCTGGCGACCTCGCCTACCGGCGTGCGCGGCATGATGATGCTGACGCGCAACACCGCCGACAGCCTGAACGTTGAGGATCGCACCGATACCGAGCAGAGCATTCGCGGCGGCAGCCTCTATCTACAGCGCATGATGGAAAAGGTGCCCGCGACCATTCCTGAAGATGAGCGCATCTGGTTCGCGCTGGCGGCCTACAATATGGGCTACGCCCATATGCTGGACGCGCGCAAGCTCACGGCGAAACAGGGCGGTAATCCCGACAGCTGGGCCGACGTCAAGCTGCGGCTGCCGATGCTGAGCCAGAAACGCTACTACGCGCAGACCACCTACGGCTACGCGCGCGGCCACGAAGCCTATAACTACGTCGAGAACATCCGTAAGTATCAGCTGAGCCTGGTGGGGTATTTGCAGGAGCAGGAGAAACGCCTGGCCCAGCAGGCGGCGCAAGAGGCGGAGCTGGGCAGCGGCTATCCGGCGGTGGCGCCGGAAATCGCCATGAATTAGGCAGCGTGTGAAGCGCGGCGTCGACGCCGCGTTAGTCCGCTCCGCGCTGCGCCTGACGCAGCGCTTTTTTTTGTTCGCGCCGCATGCGGAAAAAGTCGCTCAGCATTGCCGCGCACTCCTCCGCCAGCACGCCGCTCTGCAGCACCACCTGATGATTCATGCCGGGATGGCCGAGCACATCCATCAGCGACCCCGCCGCGCCGGTTTTCTCATCGCTGGCGCCGTAGACCAGCCGCGCGATGCGGCTGTGCACCATCGCGCCGGCGCACATCACGCAGGGCTCCAGCGTCACGTAGAGCGTGGTATCCAGCAGGCGATAGTTCTCCAGCACCTTGCCGCCCTGACGCAGCGCCATCATTTCGGCGTGCGCGGTCGGGTCGTGCTGGCCGATGGGCCGGTTCCACCCTTCGCCGATAACGCGATCGCCCTGCACCAGCACTGCGCCGACCGGCACCTCGCCCTGTTCCCAGGCGATACGCGCCAGCCGCAGCGCATGGCGCATCCAGTATTCGTCTTGAGATTGATTCACGCAGGCTCACTCCCGGCAGCAGCAAAGCGGCGCATTATAGCGATCCCGCGCGCAGAATCGAAGATGCAACCCTACTCCAGCTGCTGAAGTTCGCCGCGCGGCGTGACGCGCCAGCGGTGCTGGCAGAAAAAGAGCAGCGGGTTATCCTGCTTACTGTCGCTGTAGCCGCTATAGAGCTGCAGCGGCGTGCCGATCTGCTCTTCGAGCTGAACCACTTTCTCATGGCCGAGGCAGCGCATCGCCAGCACACGGCCGCCGAAGCCGCGCCGCATCTGGCTGGCGATCAGTTTGACGCGCGGCAGAAACGCCGAGTCGTAGTAGACCTGCTCCACCAGCGGCTGCGGCGAGCCGGTAATCAGCCAGACGTCGGCATCGTCGCTGCCCAGATAGTCGGTCAGGCGCTGCTGCACCACCGGAAACGCGGTCACCCGCTGGCGAAACCACTGCGCAAAAGCCGCTTCGCGCCGCAGCAGCGTGCGCTCCGAGCGGCCAAAGGTGATCGACCAGAGCAGCAGGCTCATCGGCCAGCGCGCCGCGCGCCCTTTAATCAGCAGCCCCAGCCCGACCACCGGCAGCAGCGGCACCACCAGCAGCAAATTGAGCGGCTGGCGCCAGAGCAAATAGCGCATAAAGGTGCCGAACATATCCTGCTGATGCAATGTGCCGTCCAGATCGAAAAACACCACGCGACGTTGTGTACCCTTGGTCAAAAAACGCTCCTTTCTGATTTGTTCGCCCTATGGTTCCTTATTGTAGCCATCAACCGCGACAGCGGCGAAATGGGCTATTTTTAATTCCAGTAGCTACAATGCCAGATGAATAGTTTATTCTTCAGCAGAGAGAGGCATCTTACGACAGGCTACTTAAACGAGGACCAGGCATGAGCTCATTGCTGCGCATTCGTCAGCTCTATCCGCGTCTGGCGCTAAACGAGCGTCGGCTGGCGGACTTTCTGTTGTCACAGCCGGATCGGGCGCGCCATCTCAGCTCGCAGAAGCTGGCTGAAGAGTCGGGCGTCAGCCAGTCAAGCGTGGTGAAATTCGCACAGAAGCTGGGCTACAAGGGCTTTCCGGCGCTTAAACTGGCGCTGAGCGAGTCGCTGGCGGATCGCGACGCCATTACCGTGCATAACCATATTCTCAGCGACGACTCGCTGAAAACGGTGGGCGAGAAGCTGCTGACCGAGAAGCTCTCCGCGATTCGCGCCACGCTTGATATCAATAGCGAAGAGAAGCTGAACGCGACGCTGCACCTGCTGAAAAACGCGCAGCGCATCGTGCTGGTAGGCATTGGCGCGTCGGGGCTGGTGGCGAAAGACTTTTCCTGGAAACTGATGAAGATCGGCATTAATGCGGTAGCGGAGCAGGATATGCACGCGCTGCTGGCTAGCGTGCAGGCGATGCGTCCCGGCGACGTGCTGCTGGCGATCTCCTATACCGGCGAGCGTAAAGAGATCAACCTGGCGGCGCAGGAAGCCGCGCAGATCGGCGCGTACGTGCTGGCTTTTACCGGCTTTATGCCCAACAGCCTGCAGCAGACCGCAACCCACTGTCTCTATACCGTAGCGGAAGAACAGAGCACGCGCAGCGCCGCCATCTCGTCAACCACCGCGCAGCTGGCGCTGACCGACCTGCTGTTTATGGCGCTGGTGCAAAACGATCCAGAGCGCGCCGCCAGCCATATCCGTCACAGCGAAGCGCTGGTGAAAAAGCTGAACTAGGCGGCGAACGCGAGTATAATGGCGCCGTTTTTAGCTGATCAGGTGAAATCATGGCGCTGCTGATTACCGCCAAATGCATTAATTGCGATATGTGCGAACCCGAATGCCCTAACGAGGCGATCAGGCTCGGCGCGGAGATTTACGAGATTGACGCCAGCCGCTGCACCGAGTGCGTCGGGCATTACGATGCGCCGACCTGCCAGAGCGTCTGCCCTATTGATAACACCATTGTTATCGATCCACAGCACATCGAATCGCGCGATGCGCTGTGGGAAAAGTTCGTGATGCTACACCACTAGTTTTCGATAATCACCGTTGCGCAGGCGTAGTGACGCTCATCGGCCAGCGTGACGTGAACCTGCCTGACGCCCAGCTTTTCCGCCACTTCGCTGGCGTGGTTGAAAAAGCGCAGTCCGGGCTTGCCCAGTTCATCGTTGTAAACTTCAAACTGATTGAACGCCAGTCCGCCGCGAATGCCGGTGCCGAAGGCTTTGGCCGCCGCTTCCTTGACGGCGAAGCGCTTGGCCAGAAAGCGCACCGGCTGCTGATGACGCTGATATTGCTGCCACTCGGCTTCGCTCAGCACGCGCCGCGCCAGGCGGTCGCCGGAGCGCTCAATCACGCCGGCGATACGCTCGATTTCGACGATGTCGGTGCCCAGTCCGAGAATAGCCATTAGCGACGGGCTTCCCGCATCAGCAGCTTCATCTCTTTTACCGCATCGGCCAGGCCGCTGAAGAGCGCGCGGCCGATAATGGCGTGGCCGATATTCAGCTCGTGCATCTCCGGCAGCGCGGCGATCGGCTGGACGTTGTGATAGGTCAGGCCGTGGCCGGCGTTGACTTTAAGGCCCAGGCTGGCGGCAAAGGTGGCAGCGTGACGGATGCGCGCCAGCTCAGCCTCGCGCGGCAATCCTTCCGGCGCCTCGGCGTAGGCGCCGGTATGAATTTCGATATAGGGTGCGCCGCTGGCCACCGCCGCCTCAATCTGGCGATGGTCGGGGTCGATAAACAGCGACACCTGGATGCCCGCGTCGCTCAGCTGCTTCACCGCCGCGTTGATTTTTTCCTGCTGACCCGCCACGTCGAGGCCGCCTTCGGTGGTGACCTCTTCGCGCTTCTCTGGCACCAGACAAACGAAATGCGGCTGGATATCACAGGCGATGCCCACCATCTCATCGGTAACCGCCATCTCCAGGTTCATGCGCGTCTGAATGGTGTCGCGCAGAATACGCACGTCGCGATCGGTGATATGGCGGCGATCTTCGCGCAGGTGCACGGTAATGCCTTCCGCCCCCGCCTGCTCGGCGACGAAAGCCGCCTGCACCGGATCGGGATAGTGGGTGCCGCGCGCGTTGCGTACCGTGGCGATATGATCGATGTTGACCCCTAACAGCAACTCAGCCATGACAATCCTCAGCTTAACTATGTCGAAAAATCAGAGTGTAGCGCGGCGCGCGGCGCAGGCACAGCCTTACGGGCTGGTAGCGTCGGGGCGCTTTTTTGGCACGAACTGGCGAAACAGCTCGGTGCTCTTTAAGGGTTTGCCGCCCAGGTAGGGTTTCAGCGCAATGCGGGTAAAGCGCTTGGCGGCGCGCAGCGTATCGGCATCGGGAAAATCGCGTTCCCACAGCGCGCGCAGCTGGCGGCCGGTGAAGCTGCGCTGGCCAGCGACCAGACTGGCGATAAAGCCCTTCTCTTCGCGATAGCTGTAGGTCATGTTGTCGGCGACCGGCTCGCCGCTGCCGGCACAGTGCAGAAAGTCGACGCCGTAGCCGAGATGGCCGAGCAGCGCCAGCTCGAAACGACGCAGCGCCGGTTCAGGCGAGCTGTTGGCCGCCGCCAGCGTTTGCAGACAGTTCAGGTAGTCGAAGAAAAGTTCCGAGAAGGGAAATTCCTGCTCCAGCACGCGCGACACCAGCTCGTTAACGTAGAGGCCGCAGTAGAGCGTAATGCCGCTAAGCGGCAGCGCCAGCGAAACCGCTTCGGCTTTGGTCAGGGTTTTGACCTCGCCGCGCCCGGTCCAGCGTACCAGCAGCGGCGTGAAGGGCTGCAGCGTGCCTTTCAGCTGCGAGCGGCGCGCGCGTGCGCCTTTCGCCAGCACCCTGACCCGTCCGTGGCTTTCGCTGAAGAGATCGAGCAGCAGGCTGGTTTCGCTGTAGGGGCGACTATGCAGCACAAAGGCGCGTTGCCAGCCTTCCATAGGATCAGAGGTCGTCTACGTAGCCCAGGCTGCGCAGCGCACGTTCGTCGTCGGCCCAGCCCGATTTCACTTTGACCCAGAGTTCGAGATGCACTTTGGCTTCGAACATCTCTTCCATATCTTTACGCGCTTCAATGCCGATGGTTTTGATTTTGGCGCCTTTGTTGCCGATCACCATCTTCTTCTGCCCTTCGCGCTCGACAAGGATCAGGCCGTTGATATCGTAGCCGCCGCGATCGTTCGCCACGAACTGCTCGATTTCCACGGTTACGGAGTACGGCAGCTCAGCGCCGAGGAAGCGCATCAGCTTCTCGCGGATGATCTCCGACGCCATAAAGCGCTGCGAGCGGTCGGTGATGTAATCTTCCGGGAAGTGGTGATCCGCCTGCGGCAGACGCTTGCGCACGATCGCCGCAATCGTATCGACGTTTTTTCCGCTTTCGGCGGAAATCGGCACGATGTCGAGGAAGTTCATCTGCTGGCTGAGGAACTGCAGGTGCGGCAGCAGGATGCTTTTATCCTGAATATTGTCCACTTTGTTGATGGCCAGCACCACCGGCACTTTGTTGTCGCGCAGCTTGTTGAGCACCATCTCGTCGTCCGGCGTCCAGCGCGTGCCTTCGACCACGAAGATCACCAGCTCAACGTCGCCGATAGAGCTGCTGGCCGCGCGGTTCATCAGGCGGTTAATGGCGCGCTTCTCTTCCATGTGCAGCCCGGGCGTATCCACATAGATGGCCTGGTATTCGCCTTCGGTGTGAATGCCCATGATGCGGTGACGCGTGGTTTGCGGCTTACGCGAGGTGATCGACACCTTCTGCCCCAGCAGCTGGTTCAGTAAGGTGGATTTGCCGACGTTGGGTCGGCCAACAATCGCGACAAAGCCGCAATAGGTATTCTGTTCGCTCATTCGAGTCCTGACTTTTTCAGCGCCTGTTCAGGCGCCGGGATGTTGCTATTCGAGACCAAGCTTAATTAGCGCCTGTTCGGCAGCAGCCTGTTCTGCTTTACGGCGGCTGGAGCCTACGCCCACCACCGGTTCAGCCATGCCACTCACCTGACAGTGAATGGTGAATTCCTGATCGTGGGCTTCGCCACGCACCTGCACCACCAGATAGGACGGCAGCGGCAGATGACGCCCCTGCAGATACTCCTGCAGGCGGGTTTTCGGATCTTTTTGTTTGTCGCCCGGGCTAATCTGCTCAAGGCGCGACTGATACCAGTCAAGGATCAGCTTTTCTACCGTCTGGATGTTGCTGTCGAGGAAGATGCCGCCGATCAGCGCCTCCACCGTATCCGCCAGGATGGATTCACGGCGAAATCCGCCGCTTTTCAGTTCGCCCGGCCCCAGGCGCAAACATTCGCCCAGGTCAAACTCTCGCGCCATCTCCGCCAGCGTGTTACCACGCACCAGCGTCGCGCGCATGCGGCTCATATCGCCCTCGTCGACGCGAGGAAAGCGATGATAGAGCGCATTGGCGATCACATAGCTGAGAATGGAATCGCCGAGAAATTCGAGACGTTCGTTGTGCTTACTGCTGGCGCTGCGATGCGTTAGCGCCTGTTGCAAGAGTTCCGGATGAGTAAAAGTGTAGCCCAGTTTGCGCTGAAGCTTATTAATGAGGATGGGGTTCATGCGATTCCAGTTCTTTTGTGCGTCTGTGACTCTGCATACGAAACAGGGCTGGCTTTCCAACGCATTCTGTTTAGTGTGCAGTGGCCCCCCGCAGGAGGCCAACCGTTTTGCCCGTTTATCCGGGCCAGATTACTCAGTGAATGCCGCCGATACGGCTCAGGCGTACGCCCGTCGGCCACTGGCCTTCCTGCTTTTCGAAACTCATCCAGATGGCGACCGCTTTGCCGACCAGGTTGCGTTCCGGGACAAAGCCCCAGTAGCGGCTGTCGGCGCTGTTGTCGCGGTTATCGCCCATCATGAAATATTGCCCCTGCGGTACGATCCAGGTCGCCTGCGGCTGGCCCGGCTGCTGATAATACATGCTCGCCTGACTCTGCGCTTCGTTTACCAGCAAAATATCGTGCGTGACGTTGCCCAGCGTCTCTTTACGCGTGCCGAGACGCAGTCCGCCGCGCATGGTTTCGCCCTGCGGCACCTGATAGAACCCATTGCCCGCTTCATTGCCGTCAAAACCGCTGAAGGTCTGAATAAAGTTGCTCGGCTCGATATTGGTGTAGGTGATCGGCAGCGCGCTGGCGCAGCGCTGGCCGGCGGCGCAGTTCGGGCTAACGGTCAGCGTTTTGCTGTAGGGATCGAACACCACTTTGTCGCCCGGCAGGCCAATCACGCGCTTGATGTAGTCCAGGCTCGGATCTTTCGGGTATTTAAATACCGCGATATCGCCGCGCTTCGGATGACCAGTCGGGATCAGCGTCGTCTGAGTGATCGGATCTTTGATGCCGTAGGCGAACTTCTCCACCAGAATAAAATCGCCGATCAGCAGCGTCGGCATCATTGAGCCGGACGGGATCTGGAATGGCTCATAGATAAACGAGCGCACCACGAATACCACCAGCAGCACCGGGAAGACCGACGCGGCGGTCTCTATCCAGCCAGGCTGGCCGTTGACTTTCGCCAGCGTTTTCTCGTCGAGGGTATGGCCGGCCGCAGCCTGCGCTTCCGCTCGTTTAGCCCGGCGCGCCGGCGCCCACTTAACGCGATCGATACACCAGATAATGCCGGTAATCAGCGTCGCGAGCGCCAGAACCAGGGCGAACATATTAGCCATTAGAGATCCTTATTTGCTGTCCTTGCCGACATGCAGAATAGCGAGGAAGGCTTCCTGCGGCAGCTCAACGTTGCCGACCTGCTTCATGCGCTTCTTACCATCTTTCTGCTTCTGCAACAGTTTCTTCTTACGGCTGACGTCGCCGCCGTAACATTTGGCCAGCACGTTTTTACGCAGCTGCTTCACGGTTGAGCGCGCGATGATATGAGTGCCGATCGCCGCCTGAATCGCAATGTCGAACTGCTGACGCGGGATGAGCTCTTTCATCTTCTCAACCAGCTCGCGGCCGCGATACTGCGAATTGTCGCGGTGGGTAATCAGCGCCAGCGCATCGACGCGCTCGGCGTTGATCAGCACGTCCACGCGCACCATGTCGGAAGCCTGGAAACGTTTAAAGTTGTAATCCAGCGAGGCGTAACCGCGTGAGGTCGATTTCAGACGGTCAAAGAAGTCGAGCACCACTTCCGCCATCGGAATGTCATAAGTCAGCGCGACCTGATTGCCGTGGTAGACCATGTTGGTCTGCACGCCGCGCTTCTCGATGCAGAGCGTGATGACGTTGCCCAGGTACTCCTGCGGCAGCAGCATATGACACTCGGCGATCGGCTCGCGCAGCTCTTCGATATTGTTCAGCGGCGGCAGCTTAGAAGGGCTGTCGACGTAGATGATTTCGCCGCTGGTGGTCTCGACTTCATACACTACCGTCGGCGCGGTAGTGATCAGATCGAGATCGTATTCGCGCTCCAGACGCTCCTGAATGATCTCCATATGCAGCAGACCCAGGAAGCCGCAGCGGAAGCCAAAGCCAAGCGCGGTGGAGCTTTCCGGCTCATAGAACAGTGAGGCGTCGTTCAGGCTCAGCTTGCCGAGCGCGTCGCGGAAGGCTTCGTAGTCGTCAGAGCTGACCGGGAACAGGCCGGCGTAGACCTGCGGCTTCACTTTTTTGAAGCCTGGCAGCGCTTTATCCGCCGGGTTGCGCGACAGCGTCAGGGTATCGCCCACCGGCGCGCCAAGAATATCTTTAATGGCGCAGACCAGCCAGCCCACCTCGCCGCAGTTCAGCTGCGTGCGATCAACCTGCTTCGGCGTGAAGATGCCGAGGCGATCGGCGTTATAGACCTGGCCGGTGCTCATTACTTTGACTTTGTCGCCTTTGCGCAGCGTGCCGTTTTTCACGCGGATCAGCGAGACCACTCCCAGGTAGTTATCGAACCAGGAGTCGATAATCAGCGCCTGCAGCGGGCCTTCCGGATCGCCTTCCGGCGGCGGAATATCGCGCACCAGACGCTCCAGCACTTCCGGCACGCCGACGCCGGTTTTCGCCGAGCAGCGCACCGCATCGGTGGCGTCGATGCCGACGATATCTTCAATCTCCTGCGCCGCGCGTTCCGGATCGGCGGCAGGCAGATCGATTTTATTCAGTACCGGCACAACTTCCAGATCCATCTCAATCGCGGTATAGCAGTTCGCCAGGGTCTGCGCTTCTACGCCCTGTCCTGCGTCCACCACCAGCAGCGCGCCTTCACAGGCCGCCAGCGAGCGCGATACTTCATAGGAGAAGTCGACGTGCCCTGGGGTATCGATGAAATTGAGCTGGTAAGTTTCGCCGTTGAGCGCTTTGTAATCGAGCGTCACGCTCTGCGCTTTGATAGTGATGCCGCGCTCGCGCTCCAGGTCCATCGAGTCGAGAACCTGCGCCGCCATCTCGCGATCGGTCAGGCCGCCACAGATTTGAATCAGGCGGTCAGAGAGCGTCGATTTACCATGGTCAATGTGCGCGATGATGGAGAAGTTTCTTATGTGCTTCATTTATATGAATATCTTCACGTAGAAAAACAGTTGAGAACCTGAGCACAGACACATTCAGGAAGATCGCTCTTTACCTACAATCCTGTCAGCCTCATTAATGACGACGCATATTACACTGTTAAGGCCGCGCATAAAAGAATGGAACGTTGCGGAATCACAACACTTTTTGGCGAGAAACAGGCGCTAAAAGGCCGCGATATACGCGGCCTGCAGAGGATTAGGCTTCGCTTTCCACCCGCAGGGCGTCAGGCGGAAGCGCCACGTTGAGAATGACAGGCTGAAAAGCGGCGCGATCGCCGACTTTCAGCGACACGCCCTTGGCGACGATAAAGCCGCCGATGCCGCCGAGCAGCGCGCCGCAGGCCGCCGCCAGATCGCTGTGAAACAGCGCCTGGAACAGGCCCGCCAGCAGAAACAGCCCAAACAGCGGCGTCATATAGACCAGCAGCGCCGAACCGAGCAGGCTGCTCTCTTTGATGCCGAGTTCGATGCGCTGACCGGGCTGAAGCGGCGTCGCGCTGGCGATTTCCATCACGTGAGCGTCTTTTGGCCCGAGCTTGTTCAGCATGTGGCTGCCGCAGCCTTTACGCGCCGAGCAGCTGTTGCAGGAGGTTTTCGCCTCCGTATGCAGCGTGGCGATGCCGTCACGCCATGCCACTACCGTGGCCCACTCTCTCATCATCGTTGCGACCCCAAATCAATACTGTCCGCTATGCGTTTTGCCGTGGCAGGCGGCAGTTCGCCCACCACGGTGATTTCGCTATTATTGCGCACTTCGGTCTGCACCGTACGACGTCCTGTGCGCAATGTCTGCGTGACGCTGCTTTTGTCAGCCGGCGTAATATTGATGGCGAAGCTGAACAGGCCGTCGCTGTAGAGACGCGATTCAACGGTTTTATTCATCGCTGGCATGTCGCGTCGGCTCTGCGACACCAGCTTCATGCCCGCTGGCACCCAGGCTGGCTGCCAGCTAAGGTTCACCTTCTCGCCTTCCGGCACCGAGAGCGACGGCGGCAGATTGGCCTTTTGCAGCCCCTGCATAAGGTTGCGCACGCCTTCGTCGACCGCGAAGCTGATCACGCGGAACTGCTCCAGCGTTTCGCCGTCGCGATCCAGCAGATCGATACGCAGCGGCAGTTTGGTGTCCACATCGAGCCACACCACATAGCTGTAGCGCGTGCCGTCGCGCGAGACGATGCGAATCACTTCGCACAGCTGATCGGCAATGCGCGAACGCCCGACCGGAATAAAATCCCACGCGCTGGCGAGCTGAGCGAAATCAGCGAAGATTGGCGACGGCAAGGCGTCGATAATGTTTTGACCGGGCAGAGAGAAAGGATCGAGGCCGGGTTCGAAATAGCTGATATCGCCGCCGCGCTGGATGACTTCGCGGCGTGGGCCGTCCATCTGCAGCAGCTGCGCATAGACGCGATTATCGATCACCGCGTGACGGTAACGCAGCGACTCGATGCCGATGCGCGAGACGTTGATATAAGCGAATTCGTAGTTGAGGTTCTGGCTTGCCTGCTCCATCTGCTGTAACAACGCCCCGGACGCAGATGTCTGCGCCGGGGCGGTAGATGACCAAAGCAGGCTGCCTGCCAGCAGGCTAACGGCGCACCAAAGCTGCTTCATTACTGCTGTTGCGTACCTAAAGACTGGTTGCCGGGAACGTTCGCCTGCGCCTGCTGCGGCGCGTTGGTTTCGAACTGCAGACGATCGGAATGCAGACGGCGCTGCAGTTCGTAATCCTGCAGCATCGCGTTAACGCGACGGCGCTGCTCCTGAACCTGCTGGTTAGCGCCGCTGGTGTCAAAGGCGTCAGACGGCACGCCCAGGCTGACCGGCGAAGCCTTACCCATCATCGGCAGCGTATTGAACACCGGCGAATCAGACGGCTCTGCGGTAGTGCCGCTCGGCTGATTATAGTGCTGTACGCCCACGATAACCGCCAGCGATACGCACGCGGCTACACCAACCTGCGTCAGCTGCGCCGCCCAGGGGCGCATTTTGCGCCAGAAAGGCATCTTCGCCACGCTGGCCGGTTCGGGCTGAGATTCGACGATCAGCGGCGTCACCTTACGGGCCGGCTCTTGTTCAAGGGCCGCCGCAACGCGCGCAGAGATATCGAAGTGCAGCACATCGCCGACATCGCCGCGCATGGTGTCGCGGATAAGATGATAGCTAGTCCAGCGCTGTTGCAGCTCTGCATCCTGAGATAGTGCTGACAGCAGCGCGTTATCGAGCGCCTCGCCATCCATCAAAGCGGAAAGTTGTTCTTTCTGCATGCCTAAGTACCCTTCCAGTAGCCGTTATCACTGACGTTGGATAAGCGGTTGAACTTTATTATCAATGGCCTCTCGCGCACGGAAGATACGTGAACGCACCGTACCGACCGGGCAATCCATGATGGCGGCGATCTCTTCGTAGCTCAGTCCGTCCAGCTCCCTGAGCGTGATTGCCATACGCAGATCTTCAGGGAGTGCCTCAATGGTGCGAAAGACGATTTGTTTCAGTTCATCTGACAACATTAAGTTCTCAGGGTTCGAAATTTCTTTTAACGCGCCAGCACTTTCGAAATTTTCCGCATCGATCGCATCCACATCGCTGGATGGCGGACGACGCCCCTGAGCAACCAGATAATTTTTTGCGGTATTGACCGCGATACGATAAAGCCAGGTATAGAACGCGCTGTCGCCGCGAAAGGATTCCAGCGCGCGATACGCTTTAATAAAGGACTCCTGCACGACATCAGGCACGTCTCCCGACGGGACGTAGCGGGAAACCAGGCTCGCCACTTTATGCTGGTAGCGAATAACCAGGAGGTTAAATGACTTTTGATCTCCCTTCTGCACCCGCTCTACGAGTACCTGATCCGTTAACTGCTCGCTCATCCGAGGTAATGTCTCCCCAAATTCTTTTAAATGCGTAAAGGAACTGCCAGCACATCTTCATGGTTCTGAGCAAGCATGCGCTTAGAGTCGTGGTGCGGCAAAAAAGTTCACTTAACGCGCTGATGATGACTCTTCCGGAGGCGCTGTCATTTGTTTTTCATTCTCAAGACAGTGTAATCCAGACTGCGGCTATCAACGCAGAATCGCAGGCAGAGTACCTTATGACAGAGGCTTTTTCATCTTTAAATCCTGCCTTCGCACCAGGTTTTATATAAAAAACAGGTTTTCGCTACGCTTTTGGCTAATTGGCTGATTTTACCGCTTTCTGCCGGTTAGTTGATCTAAACCGGCAGCACTGATGTTTAAAATACTTCACAACACTGCGCGAAACGCCTATTCTCAAGCCACCCTTGTTTAGTAAATCAAACACAATGGCTCACTCATTCTCTCCAGATTACTCGTGCGATGTTTTGATTATCGGCAGCGGCGCAGCAGGCTTATCGCTGGCGCTGCGGCTGGCGGCCCATTACGAGGTGCTGGTACTGAGCAAAGCGCAGGTCAGCGAAGGCTCGACCTTTTATGCCCAGGGCGGTATCGCCGCGGTGTTTGATGAGAGCGACAGCATCGAGTCGCACGTGGAAGATACGCTGATCGCCGGCGCCGGCCTGTGCGAACGCGAGGCGGTCTCGTTCGTCGCCAGCAACGCGCGCCACTGCGTGCAGTGGCTGATCGACAACGGCGTCGCCTTCGATCGCGATCCGCAGGCCGCGGGCGATATGCCCTATCACCTGACGCGCGAAGGGGGCCACAGCCATCGGCGCATCCTTCACAGCGCCGACGCCACCGGGCGCGCTGTCGAAACCACGCTGGTGAGCCAGGCGCTGAGTCATCCCCGCATCCAGATTCTCGAGCGCAGTAACGCGGTCGATCTCATCCTGTCGGACAAGCTGGGCCTGCCCGGCCCGCGCCGCGCCGTCGGCGCCTGGATCTGGAACCGCAACCGCGAGCGGGTGGAAACCTGCAGCGCCCGCGCGGTGGTGCTGGCGACCGGCGGCGCGGCGAAGGTCTATCAGTACACCACCAATCCCGACGTCGCGTCCGGCGACGGCATCGCCATGGCGTGGCGCGCCGGCTGCCGCGTCGCCAACCTTGAATTCAACCAGTTTCATCCTACGTCGCTTTTTCATCCTGACGCGCGCAGCTTTCTGCTGACCGAAGCGCTGCGCGGCGAAGGCGCCTGGCTGCTGCGGCCTGACGGCAGCCGGTTTATGCCCGACTTTGACGCGCGCGCTGAACTGGCGCCGCGCGATATCGTGGCGCGCGCCATCGATCATGAAATGAAGCGGCTCGGCGTCGACTGCGTCTATCTTGATATCAGCCACCAGCCGCCGGAATTTATCCGCGCTCATTTCCCGACGATTTATGAAAAACTGCTGACCTTCGGCCTCGATCTAACCCGCGATCGCATTCCCATCGTGCCCGCCGCGCACTACACCTGCGGCGGCGTGATGGTAGACGCGCGCGGTCGCACCGATGTCGACGGGCTCTACGCTATTGGCGAAGTAAGCTATACCGGGCTGCACGGCGCAAACCGCATGGCCTCCAACTCCCTGCTGGAGTGCCTGGTCTACGGCTGGTCGGCTGCTGAGGATTTGATTCAGACGCTGCCGCAAAAAGCCGCGCCCGACCGCCTGCCGCCCTGGGATGAGAGCCGCGTAGACGATGCGGACGAGCGCGTGGTGATCCAGCATAACTGGCACGAGCTGCGGCTGTTTATGTGGGATTATATGGGGATTGTACGCACCACGCGCAGGCTGGAACGCGCGCTGCGTCGCATTAACCTGCTGCAGCAGGAGATCGACGAGTACTACGCGCATTTCCGTCTCTCCAGCTATCTGCTGGAGCTGCGTAACCTGACGCAGGTGGCCGAACTGATGGTGCGCTGCGCGCTGGCGCGCAAAGAGAGCCGCGGGCTTCACTTCACCCGCGACTATCCCGAGATGTTGCCCGAAGCGAAGCCGACAATCCTCACACCCTGTTACATAAAGAGGTAAAAGTCGCGGGTCAGGCTGCGCCAGGCCTCTGAATAGTGCGTGTCCTGATTGCGGATCGCTATGCGCTCCAGCAGCGTTTCCCCCGCGCTGGGGGAAAAACCGAGCAGCACGCGATGCGGCGGCCGATGCGCATACTCCGCCACGTCAATGCGAAAACGCAGATGCCAGCCTGACGCCTGCGCCATCGTAATCATGGTTTGCCCTACCGTTTCCGGCAGCACGACGCAGAAAAAGCCCTCTTCCTCGATCAAACGCGCGGCGTAACGCAGCAGGCTGGCGTGATCCAGCGTCGCTGTCGAGCGGGCCGCGTCGCGCGCCGGCGTGGCGCAGGCGACATCGGGCGGATAATAGGGCGGATTGCTGACAATGAGCGAATAGCGCTGCTCGCAGCCGTCGGCGAAAGCGGCGATATCCTGCTGATGGACGCGAATGCGCGCCGCCCACGGCGACTGCGCCGCATTCTCCTGCGCCTGCTGCGCGGCGGCAACATCCAGCTCAACCGCGTCAATAAGCACCGCGTCGGCGGTACGCTGCGCCAGCATCAGAGCGATAAGCCCGCTGCCGCTGCCAATATCGAGCACGCGGCGCGCGTTGGCGACCGGCGCCCAGGCGCCCAGCAGAATGGCGTCGGTGCCGACTTTCATGGCGCAGCGGTCATGCGCCACGAAAAATTGTTTGAAGGTGAAACCGTTTCTTTTTAACACTGGCCGCACATGCGGCTTTTCCTGCGTCATACTCTGCAACCATTACCCTTTTTCCTGCCGTGCGGCAGCGCGTCAGTGTAACGTGACGGCGTGAGGAATACACGTAATGGGCTGGCCAGCGCGGATTAACAGATGAAGATTGCGTGCGATCTGTCTATAATCAGCGCCCCAAACTGAGGTAGACCATGACAGTAACCACATTCTCCGAACTCGAACTCGACGAAAGCCTGCTGGAAGCCCTGCAGGATAAAGGCTTCACGCGCCCTACCGCCATTCAGGCCGAGGCGATCCCGCCCGCGCTGGAGGGCCGCGACGTTCTGGGTTCGGCGCCTACCGGCACCGGGAAAACCGCCGCGTACCTGTTGCCGGTACTGCAGCACCTGCTCGATTTTCCGCGCAAGAAATCGGGGCCGCCGCGCATCCTGATCCTGACCCCAACGCGGGAACTGGCGATGCAGGTCGCCGATCACGCGCGCGAGCTGGCGAAACATACCCATCTCGATATCGCGACCATCACCGGCGGCGTGGCCTATATGAACCACGCGGAAGTGTTCAGCGAGAACCAGGATGTGGTCGTGGCGACCACCGGACGTCTGCTTCAGTATATTAAAGAAGAGAACTTCGACTGCCGCGCCGTCGAGACGCTGATCCTCGACGAGGCGGACCGCATGCTGGATCTGGGCTTCGCGCAGGATATCGAAACCATTGCGGGCGAAACCCGCTGGCGTAAGCAGACCATGCTCTTCTCCGCCACGCTGGAAGGCGACGCGATCAAAGATTTTGCCGAGCGTCTGCTGAACGATCCGGTTGAAGTCGAAGCCGATCCCAGCCGTCGCGAGCGTAAAAAGATCCAGCAGTGGTACTACCGCGCCGACGATCTGGAGCACAAAACCAAGCTGCTGATCCACCTGTTGAAGCAGCCGGACGCCACGCGTTCCATCGTCTTCGTGCGCAAGCGCGAGCGTCTGCACGAACTGGTGCAGTGGCTGCACGATGCGGGGATCCGCTGCTGCTATCTGGAAGGCGAAATGGTGCAGGCGAAACGCACCGAGGCGATTAAGCGCATTACCGACGGCCGCGTCAACGTGCTGGTAGCGACCGACGTCGCCGCGCGCGGCATCGATATTGAAGATGTCAGCCACGTCATTAACTACGATATGCCGCGCACCGCCGATACCTATCTGCACCGTATCGGCCGTACCGCGCGCGCCGGACGTAAAGGCACCGCGCTGTCGCTGGTGGAAGCGCACGATCATCTGCTGCTGGGCAAAATCAGCCGCTATCTGAATGAGCCACTGAAACCGCGCGTGATCGACGAGCTGCGTCCGGTAACGCGCGCGCCAAGCGCGAAAACCACCGGAAAACCGTCTAAAAAAGCGCTGGCGAAACGTAAAGAGAAAAAAGAGAGCGAAGCGGAAAAACCGCGCGTGAAAAAACGTCATCGCGACGCCAAAAACGTGGGCAAGCGCCGCAAGCCAAGCGCTGCCGCGCCAGCCAGCGGCGATGCGGAATAAATCAGCATCGTTATAAAAAAATCGCCTCGAATGAGGCGATTTTTTTTAGTTAAGCGCGCAAAACAACGATTATTCTCTTCGGACAAAGGCTAATAGCCAAAGCTCCGGATTGTTATCACGCCGCCAGCGCTGAAAAAGTTAAATATCAACTATTTTCAATAACCTGTTGTTAACAATGCGGTGGGCGCTTTTTCTGCACGCGCCCAAAGTTGTCCGATTACAGGCTTTCGGTAAAAGTACGGGTAATGACGTCACGCTGCTGTTCCGGCGTCAGCGCGTTGAAGCGTACCGCGTAGCCTGACACGCGAATCGTCAGCTGTGGATACTTCTCCGGATGCTTCACCGCATCTTCCAGCGTTTCACGGCGCAGTACGTTAACGTTCAGGTGCTGGCCGCCTTCGATACGTACCTGCGGTTTCATTTCCATTGGCACTTCGCGATAAGCGAATTCGCCCAGTTCGCTCACGGCGACAATCTGATCTTCTTCGTAACCCCCTTTCGCGCACAGGCAGCGTGCTTCCGCTTTTTCGTCGTCGATCAGCCAGAAAGAATGCATTAAATCGGGATTATTGGTTTGAGTAATTTGAATGCCAGTGATCATAATCAGTTCTCCAGAACATGGCGCTATCCTGCTCAGCGCGGTGAGTAAATCAAATTATCGCCCTGATATAGCACTCGCTTCTCGCGGTAGTTTTGACCTCGGTCAATTTTCACAGCCGCGTTTTTCACTGCTAAGTTCAATTAATTGATTCAGATAAATTTTTACCTAAAAAATGTTTTGTAAATTTCAAATATTTTTTACCTTCAACCTGGTGCGGCGAACCGTTAAGCTAACGGCATCAATCTATAAGGGAGCAGACCATGACGGATAAACTGACCTGGCACGACGTGCTGGCCGAAGAGAAAGAGAAGCCCTACTTTACCGAAACCCTGAAACTGGTGGCGAACGAACGGGCGGCTGGCGTGACGGTTTATCCGCCGCAGAAAGATGTTTTCAATGCGTTTCGCCTTACAGAACTGGGCGACGTCAAGGTGGTGATTCTTGGCCAGGATCCCTATCACGGGCCGAATCAGGCGCACGGTCTGGCCTTCTCGGTGCTGCCTGGCGTGCCGGTGCCCCCCTCTTTACAGAATATGTATAAAGAGCTGGAGCAGGAGTTTCCCGACTTTACGCGCCCGCAGCACGGCTTTCTCGAAAGCTGGGCGAAACAGGGCGTGATGTTGCTGAATACAGTGTTGACCGTGGAAGCGGGCAAGGCGCATTCTCATGCGCGCTTCGGCTGGGAAACCTTTACCGATAACGTCATTGCCGCGATTAATGAACATCGCGAAGGCGTGGTGTTTTTGCTCTGGGGATCGCACGCGCAGAAGAAAGGCAGCATTATCGACCGGCAGCGTCATCACGTGTTACAGGCGCCCCATCCTTCGCCGCTTTCCGCCCATCGCGGCTTCTTTGGCTGCGGTCATTTCGCGCAGGCCAACGATCTGCTGACGCAGGCGGGCGAGCAACCCATCGACTGGATGCCGCAGCTGCCCGCCAGCTGAGCCGCAAATAAAAACGGCCGCATCACCGTGCGGCCGTCTGACGTGCGTTGACTGCTTAGCTCTTCGCTTTCGCGACCGCCACCATCGCCGGACGCAGCAGGCGACCGTTCAGGGTATAGCCGCGCTGCATCACCATCATCACATGGTTAGGCGCCACGTCGTCTGACTCCATCATCGACATCGCCTGATGGATTTCCGGGTTGAACGGCACGTTGGTGTCGCCGACCACTTCAACGCCGAATTTGCGTACGGCACCCAGCAGCGATTTCAGGGTCAGCTCGATCCCTTCAATCATTGACGCCAGCGCCGGGTTCTCTTTGTCTGCGACTTCCAGCGCGCGTTCAAGGCTATCGATAACCGGCAGCAGCTCGTTCGCGAATTTTTCCAGCGCAAATTTGTGCGCTTTTTCTACGTCGATTTCGGTGCGACGGCGGATATTTTCCACTTCCGCCTGCGCGCGCAGCTGAGCGTCGCGTACGCCGGTCTGCAACTGCGCCAGTTCAGCTTCCAGCTGCGCAATACGCTCATCACGCGGATCCACCTCTACTGCCGTCTCCGCTTCCTGAGGTTGCTGCTGATCCTGTTGAATTTCGTCTGAGACTTGCTCGTTTGGGGTGTTCTGTTCTTTACTACTCATGAATTTCTCCGCGTTTTGCACATTCATCTCGCCAGTCCGCTTATTATGGGGATCGGTTTGACGGTTTCAAGGGAACCCATCACATTGCCTTGCCGTTTTGGCTTATGAGGAAAGACCCACCAAATGAACAAACACTTTAACTGCATTGGTATTGTAGGCCATCCGCGTCACCCTACCGCTCTCACCACGCATGAGATGCTGTGGCGCTGGCTGACGTCCAAAGGTTATCAAGTGATTATTGAGAAGCAGATCGCGCAGGAACTCAACCTTCAGGATGCCCAGACCGGCACGCTGGCGGAGATTGGACAGCAGGCGGACCTTGCCGTGGTGGTCGGCGGCGATGGCAATATGCTCGGCGCGGCGCGCGTGCTGGCGCGTTACGACATCAAGGTGATCGGCATTAACCGCGGCAACCTCGGCTTTCTCACCGACCTCGATCCCGACAACGCGCAGCAGCAGCTGGACGAGGTGCTGCAGGGAAACTATTTCGTTGAAAGCCGCTTTCTGCTCGAGGCGCGCGTTTGCAAAGATGAGTGTTCGCCGCGGCTCGGCCTGGCGATCAATGAGGTGGTGCTGCACCCCGGCAAAGTGGCGCACATGATCGAGTTCGAGGTCTATATCGACGAGGTGTTTGCCTTCTCGCAGCGTTCTGACGGCCTGATTATCTCTACGCCGACCGGCTCAACCGCCTATTCGCTGTCGGCAGGCGGCCCGATTTTAACCCCTTCGCTCGACGCCATCGCGCTGGTGCCGATGTTCCCGCATACCCTGTCGGCGCGGCCGCTGGTGATCAACAGCAGCAGCACCATCCGACTGCGCTTTTCGTCGCGTCGCAGCGATCTCGAAATCAGCTGCGACAGCCAGATCGCCCTGCCGATTCAGGAAGGCGAGGATGTGCTGATCCGCCGCAGCGAGAACCACCTGAACCTGATCCACCCTAAAAACTACAGCTATTTCAATACGCTAAGCTCAAAACTAGGCTGGTCGAAAAAATTGTTCTAATTTCAGCGCGCCCTCTTTACTGGATAAAAAACCAGTTTATACTGTACGAAAAACCATATCTGTTTTTCCATACAGGTGATTCTATGCTGGCACAGCTGACCATCAGTAATTTCGCTATCGTTCGTGAGCTCGACATTGATTTCCAACGCGGTATGACGGCGATTACCGGTGAAACCGGCGCGGGTAAGTCTATTGCCATCGACGCCCTCGGTCTGTGCCTCGGCGGTCGCGCCGAAGCGGACATGGTGCGACAGGGCGCCGCGCGCGCCGACCTCTGCGCTCGCTTTAACCTCAAGTCGTCGCCCTCTGCGCAGCGCTGGCTGGAGGAGAATCAGCTGGATGACGGCAACGAGTGTCTGCTGCGCCGCGTCATCAGCGCCGACGGCCGCTCACGCGGCTTTATCAACGGGACCGCAGTGCCGCTGTCGCAGCTGCGCGATCTGGGCCAGCTGCTGATTCAAATCCATGGCCAGCACGCTCACCAGCTGCTTCTTAAACCCGACCATCAGAAACACCTCCTTGACGCCTACGCCGGCCATGACGATCTGCTGCGACAGATGCGCAGCGACTATCAGGCCTGGCATCAGAGCTGTCGCAATCTGGCGCAGCATCAGCAGCTGTCGCAGGAGCGTGAGGCGCGCCGCGAGCTGCTGCAGTATCAGCTGAAAGAACTCAACGATTTCGCGCCGCAGGCGAATGAGTACGAGCAGATCGACGAGGAGTACAAGCGCCTCGCCAACAGCGGTCAGCTGCTCTCTACCAGTCAGCAGGCGCTGCAGTTGCTCGCCGACGGCGACGACAGCAACCTCAACAGCCTGCTCTACACTGCGCGTCAGATGGTGACCGAGGTCGTGACGCTGGACGACAAGCTGAGCGGCGTGCTCAATATGCTGGAAGAAGCGGCGATTCAGCTCAGCGAGGCGAGCGACGAACTGCGCCACTACGTTGACCGGCTCGATCTCGATCCCAATCGCCTGTATGAGCTGGAGCAGCGCATCTCGCGCTACATTGCGCTGGCGCGTAAGCATCACGTTGCGCCGGAAGGTCTGGCGGAGCTGCATCAGCAGCTGCTGACGGAGGCGGAGCTGCTTTCTCAGCAGGAGAGCGATCAGGAGAGCCTGCAGGAGTTAGTAAGCGAACACTATCAAGCTGCTCTGCGCAGCGCTGAGCATCTGCATCAGCAACGTCAGCAGTATGGCGCCGAACTTGAGCAGCTGATTACGCAAAGTATGCACCAGCTCTCTATGCCGCACGGCCGTTTTACTATTGCGCTGGCGTTCAATCCCGACCACCTCACGGCGGACGGCGCAACGCGTATCGACTTCCAGGTGACCACCAACCCAGGCCAGCCTCTGCAGCCGCTGGGTAAAGTGGCGTCCGGCGGCGAGCTGTCGCGTATTGCGCTGGCAATCCAGGTGATTACCGCGAAAAAGATGGAAACGCCGGCGATGATCTTCGACGAAGTGGACGTCGGCATCAGCGGCCCGACCGCCGCCGTCGTCGGACGCCTGCTGCGCCAGCTGGGCGAATCGACCCAGGTAATGTGCGTTACCCACCTGCCGCAGGTGGCGGGCTGCGGCCATCAGCACTTCTTTGTCAGCAAAGAGACCGACGGCGCGATGACCGAAACCCATATGCAGGCGCTGGACAAGCGCGCGCGCCTGCAGGAGCTGGCGCGTCTGCTGGGCGGCAGCGAGGTTACGCGTAATACCCTTGCTAACGCGAAAGAACTTTTAGCGGCGTAACGGCCGCACTTTCTTCCCGCTGCGTGGTCATATGCTTGCTCTGTCGATGTAGAGGTTTCCAATAGCGAAAAGGTTTATTATCATCGGCTACTTATGTCGCCTGAATAATAAAGCCTGCCGCAGGCAGAGTTCAGAATTTGATGGCAAAAAAACAGCCTGAGAAAAAGGCGTTTGGCCCCAGAAAAGGAATGTAGAGATGCGCTGTAAAACGCTGACTGCCGCGGCAGTGGTAATGTTGATGATGACCGCCGGATGCTCCACCCTTGAGCGCGTGGTTTACCGCCCAGATATCAACCAGGGCAACTACCTGGTCGCCAACGATGTGGCGAAAATCCACAACGGCATGACGCAGCAGCAGGTCGCCTATACGCTCGGTACGCCGATGATGCGCGATCCTTTCGGCAGCAACGTCTGGTATTACGTGTTCCGTCAGGAGCCAGGCCATGAAAACGTGAAGCAGCAGACGCTGACTCTGACCTTCGACAGCAACGGCATCTTGACCAATATCGACAACAAGCCGAATCTGACTGCATCGAAGGACTAATCGAATACGCAACAAAAAAGGCGCCGCTGGCGCCTTTTGCTTTTCTGGCTGGTCTGTGGTGACTGACGCTATTTTTTGCCGCCGGCTGAACGCTCAGCGCGCTGACGACGCAGCTCTTTGGGATCGGCGATCAGCGGACGGTAGATCTCTACCCTGTCGCCTTCCTGCAGCGTATCGCCCAGCTTGACCGGACGGCTAAAGACGCCCACCTTGTTTTGGCTGAGGTCGATATCGCGGCGCAGCTCAAGCAGCCCGGATGCGACGATCGCCTGCTTGACGGTGCTTCCCTCTTCCAGCGTGACGACGCGCTGATATTGCTTCTCCGGCAGCGCGTAAACCACCTCAACGGAAATCTCAGGCACTGTAGACCTCTTTGGCGCGCTGAGTGAATGCCTGCACCATGCTGTTGGCCAGCTCTTTGAAGATGCGGCCGAACGCCATCTCCACCAGCATGTTGGTGAATTCAAAATCGAGGCTCAGCTCAACCTTGCAGGCGTCATCGCCCAGCGAGATAAACTGCCATCCGCCAGTAAGCTTGCGGAACGGCCCGTCGACCAGCTGCATATGGATGCGCTGATTGTCGGTAAGCGTGTTGCGCGTAGTGAAGGTCTTACTGATGCCCGCTTTTGAGACGTCTACCGAAGCCGTCATCTGATTTTCAGAGGATTCCAGCACGCGACTGCCGGTACAGCCCGGCAAAAACTGTGGATAGGCATCCACATCGTTGACCAGTTGGTACATTTGCTCAGCGCTGAAGGGCACCAGCGCTGAACGACTAATCTGAGCCATAATGGTTCCTGTTCATCACAAAACCGCTGAATTGTAGCATTTCCAGCGATCAAACAAAAATTCCCCGCATTGAGAGGTGTGCTAGAATATCCCGTTTCCCGGTGCCCCGCTGGACAAGGGGTGCGATGGCCGCCTAAGTGATGTAAAATACGCCGCACTATGACAAAGAAAAAAGTACATAAACCCGGTTCTGCCACTATTGCCCTTAACAAACGCGCCCGTCATGAATACTTCATTGAAGAGGAATTCGAAGCGGGATTGTCGCTACAAGGATGGGAAGTCAAATCGCTCCGCGCGGGTAAAGCCAACATCAGCGACAGCTATATTCTGCTGCGCGATGGCGAAGCTTATCTGTTCGGCTCAACCTTCCAGCCGCTGGCCGTCGCCTCAACGCACGTTGTCTGCGACCCAACGCGCAACCGTAAGCTGCTGCTTAATCAGCGCGAACTCGACTCGCTCTATGGCCGCGTTAACCGCGAAGGCTATACCGTTGTCGCGCTGTCGCTTTACTGGAAGAACGCCTGGTGCAAACTGAAGATCGGCGTGGCGCGCGGTAAAAAAGAGCATGACAAGCGCGATGACATTAAAGAGCGCGAGTGGAAGCTCGATAAAGCGCGCATCATGAAAAATCGCAACCGCTAATCGCTGGATAGTTTTAAAGTTTTTTGCTAGAGTAGTTGGTTCCTGGGGCTGATTCTGGATTCGACGGGATTTGCGAAACCCAAGGTGCATGCCGAGGTGCGGTAGGCCTCGCTAAAAAACCGCAAAAAAATAGTCGCAAACGACGAAAACTACGCTTTAGCAGCTTAATAACCTGCTAAGAGCCCTCTCTCCCTAGCCTCCGCTCTTAGGACGGGGATCAAGAGAGGTCAAACCCAAAAGAGATCGCGTGGATGCCCTGCCTGGGGTTGAAGCGTTAAATCTAATCAGGCTAGTCTGTCAGTGGCGTGTCTGTCCGCAGCTGCCAGGCGAATGTAAAGACTGACTAAGCATGTAGTACTGAGGATGTAGGAATTTCGGACGCGGGTTCAACTCCCGCCAGCTCCACCAAAATTCTTCAAAGATGATTACCAGAGTCATCCGTAGAAGTTCTGAAAGCCCGCATGGTGCAAGCCCTGCGGGCTTTTTTGTGTCTGTAGTTCTTTATACATTGCTTCTACCTTGCCCCCGGGTTTTGTTTCTCATTACCTCACAAGAGCATATTTCATCGCCATTCACAGTGAAGCTACCTCCTGAAGGAGTGAACTCAAGTCCTTATCCATCACGCTTCCACAATGACAATTAACGCCTCGTAAAACGTCGTCTTCAGACAAGCGGCTAACGTATAATGCTCAAAATCCTTACCCTCTTAACAAAAAATAAGACTTCACAATGGAATGCTGATGAAAGCTCAAAACGACAGAAATCTTCTGCTACTAAAAGAGTGTTTGCAGAAAGAGGTGATGATGAACGCTAAGCCATTCTCCTGGCTCAGCGTCATTCATAAAGCCATCAAATGCCCTAAGCGACGCTACTATTTCTGGTGGCGCATCGCCTCCTACTGGTATCAAAACAAAACAGGCGTTTTGAAGCAGGCCGCGCTGCGAATCAACCGGAAGCTGACGTTGAAATACGGTACAGAGATTGAGTTAGGCGCGAGGATATTACCCGGACTTGTCATCACTCATCATCAAGGGATCGTCATCAACGGGTCTGCCGTTATTGGGCATTCATTCCGTATCAGGCAGAACACCACGATTGGCATAACAGGCAGTAATCCTTCTAAGCTGCCGATTTCAATCAAGATAGGCAATAACGTTAGCATTGGTGCTAATAGCTGCATTATCGCCGACCAGATTGTTATTGGCGATAACGTGGTGATTGGGGCTATGTCATTTATTAATAAAGACCTGCCGGATAACAGTAATGTGATAACGGAGAAGACGATGAGGATTACTATAAGAGAAACAGAATCGCAGGATTTAATGACTGGAAAGGATAGTTAGGCTGTTTCATCCGGAAAGCTCTGGTGGAGAGTGCTGCGGATTCCTTACTGCTGCTGCACCGCCTTATAACGGTCCGTCGCCGTCAGCTTTTCGTTATAGCTTGCCCACTCTTCCTTCGACGCGCCTTCTCCCGGCTCTGTTATGCCGTTCTTCGTCAGCTCCGCCTTACCGGCATTCGTGGCCCGTATCTGCCCCTCCGTCCGGGCGATATCCGCCGCCTGGCTGCCAATTTCCCCTATAAGCTGCGCCTCCTGCAGCCGGTTCTGCTCCTTCTCCTTGTCGAATATCGGCGACAGCGTCTGGTTCGCGTGCTCCACGTCCCGGCTCAGCCCGCTCACGTCCTGCGTCTGGTTATCCCGGTCGCGGATAACTATTGCGCCCTCGCTCACCGCCGCCTTCGTCACCGAGCTGTCGCTGCCGCTGTGGTTCGCCCCTACCAGCAGCCCGTTCGCCATGTTCCCGGCAAACTGACCCGCGATGCTGCCGCCCGTGCTGATGCCCGCGCTCTGGTGCTCTACCTTATAGTCCGCGTGGTTCTCGATGTCGCTGAACCCCAGCGTGCCCGTCTCCAGCCGGTTTTTATCCGCTGCCGCGGTCGAGCCGATTACTGCCCCGTCCAGCTGAACGATTATTTATAGGCTTGTGTTTACTACCGAATCTTATTTTTCTTCTCTTCATAATCTTGTAAATATTTCTCAATAGGATACGCAGTCCCAAGCTCATGAACTTCGCCAGTATCCTTATCTATTATAAAGGGCGCATTACCTGCAAGCTGAGTAGAAAAATCCCCTGTTTCAAGATACTCTCGAGATTGAAAACAAAAAAACCATCCTTCAGAAAAACGCCCCTGAAGTGTAATAACAACTGGAATATCATTATTTCTTAAGTAATTAGAAGCCTTCTCGACAGCCTGTTCAAAATTAACCATTAATTTGCACTCAATAATTGAAACGATTTAAACTGACTAAGGTCAGCAGACTTGCCCGTTTGCCCATCAAGGAACCGGACTACTCCGTTTTGATTTACAACGTTAAATACATGTCCAGGTTGTCCAGGTCCATATGAACCAAAAACAATTTCCCTTGAACCAGATCCTGCATGTGTCATCTGCTGCGTAATAGTTTCTGATGAGGAAACATACTTAAACTTAGTACCATATTATTTTTCTAAAACAGACAACGGAACACCATTTTGATGGTTAACAGGTAAAGCTGAGGCCGGATTCCCGCTTAATGTAGCATCTGTAGCAACAGAGCAATTTACACAATTATGTGTCCGGCCTGACACAGGAGATCGTCGCGGCTCGCGGTGGGACGGTCTTAAGGCTGAGGTCGCGGCCTGCATGAAGCACCGTCTGGCTCGACTTGCAGCTGTTGGCAACCTGCGCCGCAGATGTTGTCAATATGGGTGCGGACAGTGAGATCGACTGGTGCCCTTGATGGTGACCGCCATGTTTGTGATGTTACCGCCCCAATCGTGACATGCCCAACTTGCTGCCACAGTTGACCCTCAATGGTTTCTTGATGGAAGTTCTCGGCTTCAACACCGGAGAGCCGGTCATTGTCAACATAGAGCACGAGCGGCTGGTGATTTAGGCGGAGCTTAAGATCTAAGCAGTAAAAAAGATGATCCCGGCGCGGAAGCCGGGAGCAGTATCATTTTAATATATAATCGAACTTATCATCGAAGTTTAATTCGATATCCTGCTTTCTTACTCTCTCTAATACCTCCACTATTCTATTAAACGTATCCCCTAAGCGCTGTCTGGTTGTATCTGAATTCGTCCATACCAGTGTTACTGGCCGCTCAACGTCGTTGCTTAATCGATCCCATAGCGCATTAAGGTTTTTTCCATAATAGGGACCAAAATCTAATGTCTCTGACAAAACACCATGAAAATCAGATTCGGTATGTATATTTAAACCATCTAAAATAATTTCGCGTTTAATCACTTCCATTTACCTATTGATGTTGCTGTTTCATAGTGATCAGTAGTGATATACAACAAGCCATCACTCGAATACAACAACCTTGTTCCTGGTTGATTGCTTCTTGACATCGTATTATTCAACCCTATATCAGCCTCACGCCATACTCTTCCTGGCGAAGACGGTAAGAGGTTATTTGAATTTTCGAAGATATCACCGCCTAATTGCCCACCGGGATTGGTATTATTCAATGCCTTTCCAGGTTTCCAGCCATTAGCAGCAGCTTGTGCCTTATTTACATAATTCGATGGTAATCTCCCGGTAGTCCGCAAGCTATCTACAACATCATTTGCTGCTTCAGTAGTCCGTAAGTCTAACTTTAATCCAGCGTAGTTTGTTGCGCTATGAGCTTCATTACCTATAAATCCAGCAGCAGCCGACTCTGCTTTCCCGGCCGCTTTAGCAACAACCTTCTCCGTCAGTACAGCCCCCCCTTTCACCACCCCGGCACCGCCAGCCAGCAAGCCTGCTATATCCGTAACCAGCTTGCCGCCTTCAACGCCCGCGTTAAACGAGCCGCTGGCCCCGGCTTTCTGGTACTCCACTTCCATCCGGTTAATACGGTCAATATAAGACTGCTTCACCGCATCCGAAACGTTACCCAACACATCGCCGCTGTTAAACAGCGTTTTCAGTGCTTCGTAAGTTTCAACCGGATTGCTGGCCGTTTTGACAATCCCGTCAACGGCATCATACAGCCCCGCCGGAACCCCGGCTATCATACCCGCAGCAAAGCTACCATCCTGCCCAAGGTCAATCGCCGTCCATTTGGCCTGCGTCTGCGCTTTACAGGCCACGGTATGACATTCTGCCAGTTCCGTTGCTTTCTGAGCCTTCTGCGCATTACTCAGATAATTATTCTCAACCGCATTCCTTCCCGCCTGAGCCCCGGCCACTGCGCCTGCCGTGCTGTCACCCGTCACGCCGCCCGCCAGCCCCGCGGCTAATGTCCCCAGCGCACTTATCGTCTGCTTCTCGGTTTCCGTCAGGTCACCAACAGCTTTCCCCGGATAGAGTTGCTTCATCACCAGCTGCGCCATCAGTTCGCCGCTGACTCCGCCCGCCGCGCCTGCCAGCGCTGAGTTGCCGGACGCATACGACGTGACCGCACCAAGCACCGCGTGGGCCATCGCTTTTGCTTCCAGGTTGCCTTCCGTCAGCTTATGTATCTGCTCCGCCAGGTAAGGCGCCGCAGCGCCGCTCACAGCCTGACCAATATTTCCGCCCGCCAGACCCTGCACCGCCGCCGTCGCCGCCTGCATGCCTTTTTGCAGCGCGCTTCCTGTGCCGAACGGCGCCATCGCCGTGTTGTACGCCTCCTCTGCTATCTGGTCGGCGGTTGGGTTCAGATTGCCTTTCCCGGCCAGCGCCTCTTTAGCTGCCTGAAGCGCAGCCGGGTCACGCTTCGCCTTCTCGCCCGCTATCTGCCCCTCCGTCCGCGCAATATCCGCCGCCTGATTGCCAATCTCACCAATCAGCTGCGCCTCCTGCAGCCGGTTCTGCTCACGCTCCTTGTCGAATATCGGCGACAGCGTCTGGTTCGCGTGCTCCACGTCCCGGCTCAGCCCGCTCACGTCCTGCGTCTGGTTATCCCGGTCGCGGATAACTATTGCGCCCTCGCTCACCGCCGCCTTCGTCACCGAGCTGTCGCTGCCGCTGTGGTTCGCCCCTACCAGCAGCCCGTTCGCCATGTTCCCGGCAAACTGACCCGCGATGCTGCCCCCGGTGCTGATGCCCGCGCTCTGGTGCTCCACCTTATAGTCCGCGTGGTTCTCGATGTCATTCCAGCCCAGCGTGCCCGTCTCCAGCCGGTTTTTATCCGCCGCCGCGGTCGAGCCGATTACCGCCCCGTCCAGCTGCGTGTGCGCCCCGACGCTCACGTCAAAGCCGCCTTTGCCCGCGAAGATGCCGGTCTGCTCCTCCACGCTCTGCCAGGTGCTGTGCATCTTGTCCCGGCTCGCGTTGACGCTGGCCGAGCCGGTCATTGAGCCAAAGGTAAAGCTGCCGCCCGCGCTGGCGCTCTGCTGCTTCGAGTCGTAGCGGTCGCTGTCCTGCTCGCTCGCCAGCGTCAGGTTGCGGCCCACCTCCGCCTTCACCTTCTCGCCGCTCACCTGCGCGCCCTGAAGAGTAGTGTCGCGCCCGCTCACCATCGTTACCTGGCTGCCCGCGCTTACCTGGGTCTCGGTGTGGGTGACGCCGCTGCCCTGCTCGCTGCCTTTGCCCTTGTTGACGCTGGCGGAGACGCTGATGCCCATGCCGCCCTGGCCCGCGCCGATGCCTACGCCCAGACTGCCGCCGTGGCTCTCGTTTTTCCCCTCCAGCGAGGAGGTATTCGCGGCCGACAGCAGGTTCAGGTCCCGGTTGGCCGACAGCAGCACATCCTTGCCGGCCTGCAGCTGGCTGCCCTGCACCGTCAGGTCGCCGTCGGCGCCTTTCACGCCGCTGCCGCGCGCCACCACGCTCAGGTTGTCCCCCGCCGTCAGGCTGCTGCCCTGGGCGGTGCGCTGCTCGCTGCGCTGGGTGGAGGTGGAGGACTGGCTGCCGTAAGAGAGGCTGACCCCGATGGCGTTGTTGTTCTCCGGGCTGTTGCCCTGCGCCGCCGCCAGGCGCGCGGCCTGCGTCGCCTGCACGCCGCTGAGCGCGGCTTTGGTGCCCTGCAGCGCCGCCAGCCGTCCGCTGTCGGCGGACTTCGCCTCCTGCACCGTCTGCGCCGCCGTATTGAGCGCGCTGCCCACCGTGCCGGAGAGCGCCAGCGTCAGGCCGGAGGTTTTCTGCTCCACCTTATGGGTCTGGCTGCTCTGGTTCTCCGCCGCGGTGATGCTGACGTCGCGCCCGTCCAGCGTCAGGTTTTTGCCGGCGATAAGTTCGGAGCCGTTAACGTCCAGACGGTTGCCTGCCTCCAGCGTCACGTTGCCGTTCACGCTGCCGACGGTGCTGCCCTGGTTCGTCACATCCTGCGCCGTGTCGGTGGTTTTCAGGCTCTGCGTGCCGTAACTGAAGCCGATGCCGCCGGTGCCCGACAGCCCGCTCTTTTTCTCCTGCGCCAGATGCTGTTCGCTGTTGCGCTCCGTCGCGCCCGCCACGCTGAGGTCGTTGCCCGCCTGCAGCGCGACGTCGCGCGTGCCGGCGATCTGGCTGCCCTGCACGCGCAGGTCGTTGCCTGCCGCAACCGTGACGCTGTCGCCGCTCAGCGCGCTGCCCTGCGCCGTCTGGCGCGCAATCTGATCGCGCGTGGTGGTGGTGCTCTTCGACAGCCAGCCGCTGCTGCCGGTCACCTTATGCCGCTCGTCCAGATCCTGGGTGTTTTCACCATTCGTCAGCGTAACATCCTGTCCGGCGGTCAGCGCCAGCGCGAGGTCGGCCGACAGGGTGGCGGCGCGCGCCTTAAGATCGTTGCCTGCCAGCAGCGAGATGTCGCCTTTGCCCACCACTTCGCTGCCGATCTCCTGCGTATTGCCCTGCTTCAGGCTGTTGTCGCCGTCCCAGACGATATCGTCGCGGCTTGCGGTGGTGACGGTATTAAGGCTGAGGTCGCGGCCCGCATGCAGCACCGTCTGGCTCGACTTGCCGCTGTTGACCACCTGCGCCGCCGTCAGGTTGATATCGCGTCCCGCCTGCAGGATCAGCCTGCCGTCGTCGCCCTGCACGTACATGCCCGCCACGCTGTCGACGGTAGTGCGCGCAAAGCGGTTGTCGCCGCTGCGGCTCTCAACGCTGCGCGTGGTGCTGATGGCGTTGATATCCCGTCCGGCGCTGGCCAGCAGCGAGTCGGTGCCCTGGATCACGCCGCCGATGTTGTTGATATCAGTGCGGGCAGCGAGATCGACGCTGGCGCCCTTGATGGTGCCCGCCAGGTTAGTGATGTTGTCGGCGCTCAGCTTCACCACTTCGCGTCCGGCCAGCGTGCCGCTGTTGAACAGGCCGCCGCCCAGGTTCAGGTTGAGGTTGCGGCCCGCAATCAGCGCGCCGCTGCCGTCGACATCGCCCGGCTGAACGCGCGCGTAAACCTGCGGCACCAGCACCGTCTGGGTGGAACCATCCGGCAGCCTGACCTGCGCGTTCACCAGCCAGACGATATCTTTGGTCAGCAGCGCCATCTGCTGCGGCGTCAGCGCCACGCCGAGCGTCAGGTGGTATTCCTGACTGAAGTCGATGGCGTTGTTCATCAGCGCCTTGTACTGATCTTCGTCGTTGCTGTAGCCGTCCAGATAGCGCTGACCCGTCAGGTTGATCACCTGTTCCCGGATCAGACGCTGCTCGTAGTAGCCGTCGCCAAGGCGCTTCAGGACGTTGTCGCTGTTCTGCGTCAGCCTCTCCTGCATATAGTCGCTACTCAGCCACTGCTTCTCCTGGGTAAAGCGCGGATCGGTCTCCACCAGGTATTTGCCGCCGGGCGATGGATTGGTTTTGAACAGGCTGTTGTCCGGCAGGCGTGTATCCGGCCCGACGATGCGCACCACGCGCGCCGCTTCGCCCTGCTGCGGCGCGACGCTGCTGGCGACTTCAAAACGCTGCCCCGGCTTCAGGGCGGCGACGGCGATAGCGGGCAGCGCGACGCTATCGACCGCCTGCCAGTCAGGCGCAAGCGCGCTGCCCGCCACGGCGGCGCTGACGCTGCCGGTATGGCCGATCGCCGCGTCGGTGCCCTGCGCGCGCTGCGGCGCCAGCGAGACTGGCGTGCCGCTAATGTCGCCGTGATCGACCAGCTGGCTCGGCTTCAGCGCAATCGTCTCAATCACCTCCGGCGGCGTATAGGCTGACTGTTTTTTGCCCTGGCTGTCGCCGCCTTTATGGCGGATGCGGTAGTAGCTGGTGACTTTACCGTCGTCGGTGGTGATGCGCTGGCCCGCCACCTCGACGTTATCAAGCTCGCCCGCGTTCATCGTCAGGGTGTTGCCCGCGACGATTTGGCTCTTATCGTTGAACACCTTATCGGCGTTCACCGTCATATTGCCGCCCGCAATGATCTTCGCCGGATCGCTTTCAGCGATCTGCGTCTCCTGCACCGTGCGGGTGTAGTCAAACTGGGTGAAGCGGTCGTGGTTGCTGCCGGTTTTGCCCGGCGTGTTGAGGTTCCGCAGCGAGTCGGCGGAGTTGCGATCGACAAACACGCCTGGCTCGCCCGCTTTCCAGCGCACGGTGTCGCCCGACTGCTGATACTCGGTGATCGCCTCAGTGGAAACGGTCGCCAGCTCGGTGCTGAAATGGTCGTTGACGTTATTGATCTGCCCGGCGTCGATCTGCATATCGCCCGCCGACTCGATGGTGGCGCTGTGGTTGTTGAGGGTGTCGGCCTTGCCGGTCGCCAGCCCGCTGCCGTCCAGCTGCCCGCCCAGCGCCATATCTCCCGCGCTGTAGATCAGGCCGTGATCGCGGTTGTTCAGCGTCTGAACGCCGATATCGACCCGCTCGCGCCCTGCCAGCGTGGCGGCGGTGCCGTTTTCCGCCAGGTTATTGAAGGTGCCGACCTGCACGCCGACCGTATCGCCGTAAATCCGGCCGCTGCCGATATTGGTTAAGGTGTCGGCTTTGAGCAGCGTCTGCTTGCCGTCGATCAGGCCGTAGTTGGTGAGCTGCCCGTTAAGGGTCAGCCAGTCCTGCCCGGCATTGATCTCGCCGCTGGCGGCGTTCAGCAGATTGCTGGCGCGCAGATCCAGCTTGCCGCCCGCCAGCAGCTTGCCGCTGTTGACGACGTCGCCCGGCGTGGTGAAGTTGAAGCTGCCGTTGGCGATCATCTCACCGCTGTTGTTCAGGCTCTGCTGGCTGACCAGCGTGATATCGCCGCGGGAGAGGATCTGGCCGTCGCCGCCAATGCGATCGGCGCGGATCGTCAGCGATCGACCCGCCTTGACGCCGCCCGCGCTGTTGGTCAGCGCCAGGCCGTCGCCCTGCAGCAAAAGATCCTCTCCGGCAGAGAGTTCGCCCTGGCTATTGTCGACGCTGCCCCGGCTGTTGATGGTCAGCTGCCGGTCGGCCAGCAGCGTGCCGCGCTGGTTGGCGATGCTGTCGCTGGTGACGTTGAGGTTTGCCGCTTCGATGCCCTGCTGCGCGCCCTGGGTATCCTGATTATTGAGCTGCAGCGCGTTGATCACGGCGGTCGCGCCGCTGCGGATAAGGCCAGCGGCGTTATCAATAACGCCCTGCGCGCTCGACAGCAGCAGATCGCCGACGCTCTGGATCTGCCCCCCGCGGTTATCCAGATGCGCGGTGGTGAGGCTGGCCGCCTGCTCGCTCACCACGCGCCCGCCATTGCGGTTATCCAGCTCGCCGCTTTGCAGGCTGAGATCGCCTTTCGCGCCCAGCGTGCCGCCCTGATTGTCGATATCGCCGCCTTGCAGGCTGAGATCGCCCAGGCTGTAGAGGGTGCCGTTCTGGTTGTCGACGCCCTGGCCGTGGCTGTCGACGAGCACGCTACCGCCCTGCAGCAGGCCTGCCCGGTTATTCAGCGCCGATGCGGTATCGAGGCGCAGCGCATTTAGCATTGATGTGGTGTTAAGGCGCAGCGCGTTCTGCGGCGATGCAATATCGAGGCGAAGCTGATCCTGCGCCACCAGCGTGCCAGCTGCATTATTCAGGCTGCCCGCCGCCAGCTGCAAGGCTTTTCCGCTCAGGGCCAGCCCCTGCGCGTTCTCCATTCGCCCGGCGCGGATCAGCATCTCGCCCTGGCTGGTCAGCCCGCCTTTCTCGCCGCTGTTCTGGTTGAGCAGCGCATCTACGCCGATATCGAGACCATCGCCGCTCTGGATAAGGCCGCCGTCGCTGTTGTCGAGCGTGCCGCCGCGTAGCGTCAGCGTCTGCTGCGCGGCCAGCTGCCCGCCGCGGTTATCCAGCGCGTCGACGCTCAGGCTGCCTGTGTCGCCGCTCGCCAGCACGCCCTGGCCGTTAATCAGCTCGCTGGCCGTGACGCGCAGCGCCTTGCCCGCGCCGATGGTGCCGCCCTGGTTATCGAGCCGCTGCGCCGCCTCCAGCGACAGCCCCTGGCCCGCCTTGATGGCGCCGCTCTGGTTGCTGATGCTGGCCGCAGCGGCGGAAAGCGCCGCCTGCGAAGCGAGCGTGCCGCGCTGGTTATCCAGCTGCGCGCCCGCTAACTGGAGATCGCCCTGGCTGGCGATAAAGCCCTGCTGGTTGTCGATCGCCCCGGCGTGAAGCGTAAGCGCGCCCAGGCTGCTGATGCCGCCTTTGCCGCCGCTGTCGCGGTTGCTCAGCGCAGAGCCGTGCGTGTCGATGCGGGCGTCGCCGCCCGACTGCAACAGGCCCGCGTCGTTGGTCAGCGCGCCGTCGCTCTCAATGCGCAGCTGCTGTTTACCCACCAGCGTGCCGCCGCTGTTGTTCAGCGCCTGCGTGGTTAGCTGGGTAGCGCCGCCGCCCGCCAGCATCCCCTGGCGGTTATCCAGATCGCCGCTGCGCAGCGTCAGCGCGCCGGTACTCAGGATGCCGCCGCTGTCGCCGCTCAGCTGATTGCTCAGGCGCGCGCCGTGCGTGTCGAGCAGCAGATCGCCGCCCGCCTGCAGCAGCCCGCCGTCGTTGTTGAGCGCGCCACTGTCGCTGCGCAGCGCGCCTGACGCGGCGATGACGCCGCGCTGGTTATCCAGCGCATGCTGGCCCAGCCCCAGCTGAAGGTTATCGCCCAGCAGCGTGCCCTCCTGGTTGTCCAGACCGGCGGCGCTGAGGGTCAGATCGCCCTTCGCCTCAATACGGCCCGCCTGATTCGCCAGCGCCTGCTGCGTGGCGAGGCTGGCGGCGCCGGTTGCCACCGACGCGCGGCCCTGGCGGTTGTCCAGCCGGTCAGCGTTCAGCCTGAGGTCGCGGCTCGCCGCCAGTTCGCCCTGGCGGTTGTCGACCGCGCCGCTGACCTGCGCCGTCAGGCTGCCCTGCTGCGCGGCGATGATGGCGCCGGAGCGGTTATCCAGCGCCGCGGCCTTAAGGTCGATATTGCCGTTGCCCGCCAGCTGGCCGCCCTGGTTATTCAGAGCGCCGCGCGTATGCAGCCGCATCTCGCCGCTGCCGCTCTGCACCAGCTGGCCCTGCTGGTTCGACAGGCTGTCGACCTCGGCGTCGATCTGCCGCGCAGAGGTGGTTCCCTTGTCGAGGTTGAACTCACCGCCGCGCAGGCTGAGCTGACCGTTGGAAAGCAGCCTGCCGCCTTCGCCCTGTAGGCTGCGCGCGTCGATGGCCAGCGCGCCGCTGCCGGCATGGGCGATCTCGCCGGACTGGTTATCGAGCGTATCGGCGTTCAGGGTCAGGCTGCCGCTGTTGCTGGTGATGCGTCCGCCGCGGTTATTCAGGCTGCCCGGCAGCGCGATGGTGAGGTCGTCGCCGCCGGTTTGCGTTATCTGGCCCTGGTGGCTGGAGAGATCGTGCGCCTGCAGATCGAGCCTGCTGGCGGTCAGCGCGCCGCCGTCGTTATCCAGCATTTTGCCGGTGCGCGCAGCGAGCTGCTGCTGCGCCACCAGCGTGCCGCCGCGCGTAGCGATGTCGCCGTCGCGCGCCTCGAGGGTGATGTTTTTTCCCTGCGTACGGCTGCCGCTGAGATCCAGGCGCTGCCCGCGCGCGGTCAGGCTACCGCCCGCCAGATTCTCGCCCTGGGCGCTCAGCGCGCCATCGGCGGCGAGCGTCAGATCCCCTGACTCGCCGAGCCTGCCGTCCTCCTGTACGCCTGCGGCAAGGATGCCCGACGTCGCGCTGCTGAGACGAGCGGCCTGCAGCGTAACGTTATTGCGCGCGGCGACGGAGCCGCTGTTTTGCAGATCTGCCGCGCTGGCGACCGTGGCGCTGCCGCCGGCGAAGAGCGCGCCGCTGTTGCTCAGGCCCTCTCTGGTGGCGACCTGCAACTCGCCGCTGCTGCGTATGCTGCCGCTGTTTTCGATGCGGCCATCGGCGGTGATGGTTACCGCGCCGGCCTGGGCGCCGATATTGCCTGCATTGCGCACGCCGACGCCCGCTTCGGTGCCGATCAGGCGGATTTTCCCGGCATACATGCCGCCGAGGCTGGAGACGTCCAGCGCCACCTGCGGACGCGAAGCGGCATCGTCGCCCTGTTTCACGACCTGCTGATGCGCCGCATCCACCTGGTTGCGCCCGGTGGTGACGTTCAGATCCTTAGCCCAGACGCTGGCGTTGATTTTCACCGAGCGAGCGATAATGTCGGTGTAATCCTGGCGCGAGCTGTCCATGCCCGCGCCTTCGACCGCCACCTCGCCGCGCTCGACGTTAAAGCCGGTGAGGTTGCCGTTATTCATCTGCGCCTGACCGGTGGTGAGCGTGGCGCGGTTGGCATTGATAAATCCGCAGCCGTTGCAGGTGATGCCGGACGGGTTGGCGATCACCACCTGCGCTTTTTGTCCCGCCACTTCAACAAAGCCGTTCAGGCGGCTGGGATCGCGCGAGTTAACCTCGTTGAGGATCACTTTGGCCTCGCCGCGGGCGAGCCAGGGGTTGCCGCTCACCATGCCGCCCAGTTCGGTCTGCACGTTTTTGTGGGAGTTGTTGAGAATGGCGCCCTGCTGCCCGACGTCGAACTGGCTGTAGCTGTTGCGCGATACCCCGCCGGCGGAAGGGGTCTGAATATTGATCTGCGGCGTGCCGTTGGCGCTGTTGATAATGGTCGGCTGCTGACCGCCCGGCGCCTGCGGGTCGGCGACGATGGCGGCGCTGGCGGGCTGGATGGCGCCCATCGCCAGCCAGAGGCTGAAGCTCAGCGCGCTAACCCGGCCGATGAGTCGGCCGAGCGTGCGGCCCAGGCCCGATGCGCGTGCGCCCCCTGCGCGGCCTGAACCGGCAATATCGGCCACCACCATCAGCATGCCGCGCGCTTTGTTGAAAATAATGCGGTAGAGGTTTCTGTTCATCTAATGTCCCTATCAGATTTGCGGTAACGCCACGGCGAGCGGATGCGCCTGTCGCCACTTTTTTGCCGCCTCGCGGTTAACGCGGGCGCCATGAAAATTCAACACGCGCTTGCCGCGCTGTTCGCCGCGATGGTCTAACGCCCGCCAGCAGGCGTGAGGAAAGAGGTCGCGGCGCACCAGACGGCTCATCGCCGCGGTATGGCCAAACGGCGCGATCCAGTCGCAGCACCACATGCGCGCGCCGCTGTTCCAGTCCTCGGGCGGGAAATGGATCGCAGGCAGCGTGAGATAGCGCGCCTCGGCCTCTTCGTTCAGCCAGGCCCAGCTAAAGAAAAAAACCGGCTCGCCCGCTTCGGCGACCAGCACGTACTGCTGCCTTTTGACGATCGGCAGCAGCAGCGTCGGCAGCGCGTGCAGCGGCGCGTCGCGATGCAGCGGCGAGTGCATCCAGAGCCAGACCGCGGCGCCCAGCACTTCCGCTTCGCTCTCTTCCCCGCCGAGGATCAGCGGCGATTTAATCTCATAGTTTCCCGCGCGCATGCTCAGTAGCTCCAGTTGAGGTTGAAGCCGAGCGTGACGTCGCTGGTGCGCAGGCCGTCCGGTTTAGAGAGCGGCGTACCGATAAACAGGTCATAGCCAGTGTTGAACGCCTGCCCACGCAGCCCTGCCACCCCGCCCGCCAGGTGCTGGCCGGTGAGCAGTTCGCTGCCTGCGCCGCCCACCTCGCCATAGTCCACGCCGAGATAGAGCTCCTGCGCGGGCAGCGGCGTGCTCCAGGCGATGTCGTTGCGCAGATACCAGCCGCGGCTGGCGTTGAGCGTGCGCTCGCCGTCGAAGCCGCGCACCGTCCAGCGGTTGCCGATGGAGAACTGCTCCTGCGGCGTGAGCGGCGTGCTGCTCATCTGGCGCAAATATTGCATGTTGTAACGAAAACGCTGATCGCCGAGGTGAAATGGCAGGTTGAACTGCGCGTTAAGCTGCACGATTTTGCTCAGCGCGGTCGCCTCGCCGAAATACTCCTCCGGCGCGGGCTGAGCGCCGAACCAGCGCGTGCCGCGCTGATAGCTGACGCCCGCGTCCAGCGTCGCCTGGCGAATGTAGTGACGATGCTGCAGGCCGATACGCCAGGCGGCGGTCTGTCGCCGCTGCACCTGCACCTCGGTGTCGTTGATATAGTTGCGGGTTTCGCGGGTCAGCACGTCATAGGTCAGCGACGTTTTCTGCGAGCCGCTGCGATGCAGCACGCGGCTCAGCTGCAGATCGAGGCTTTTGCTTTTTCCGCTGTAGCGGTAGTCCTGATTCGTGCCGGCGACCGTCTGGTGATAGTCGTAGTCGCTGCCCGTTACGGAGAACATCCAGTAGCCGAACGGCACCGAGTAGTGGCCGGTGAAGTTTTTGCTGCCCTTGCCGCCCTGGCCTTGCAGATCGTGCGTGGCCGACAGATAAAAGAGATCGCTCAGCGCGAAAGGGTTGTCGAGCGACAGCGTGACGCCGCCCAGGTAGCGGCCGGTGCTGCGGGTGCCGGAGTCGTCCAGCGAGAGGCCGACGCGCCACATTTTTTGCTGCTTCCAGCGCACCTGAATATCGCTTTCGCCTGGCTGCTCGCCGGGCACCACCGACATATCGGCCTCTACGGTCGGCAGCCGCTGCAGGTTTTCCAGCCCCTGCTCGATATCGCGTAAATCAAGCAGGTTGCCGTCGTGCGCGGGAAAAGCGCTGTAGAGCCAGAGATGGCGGTCGCTCTCCGGCGTCAGCTTCGCCTCCCGCACGTAGCCGGGCAGGATCACCAGCCGCAGCGCGCCGCTGTTGAGATCCTGCGAAGGCGCCAGCACGCGCGTGGTGACGTAGCCGTGATCCACCAGCCGGTTTTGCAGGGCGCGCATCAGCAGGTTAATGCCCTGCGCGCCCAGGCATTTTCCCTGCGCCTGGCTGGCGATGCGGCGCAGCGGCAGCCAGTGCGGCAGCGCCTGCTGCCCCTGCAGCTCGACGCGCGCGATGGGAAAACAGGGTTTTTCAACGGGAAAGTCGATGCGTCCGAAGCTGGAAGCGGGCGGCGAAAGCCGCACGTCGGGCGCCTTCGGTTCGATTTGCTGCTCCAGCGCCTGCTGGCGCTGCTGCTGCTGTCGGATCTGTTCACTGGCATCAGGAAAGGCGTCGGCGGCAGCGGCCGGCGCGGCGAAAAAAGCGCCAGCCAGCAGAGAGAAAGAGAGCGGAATAGATTTGTGCCGAAGATGCATCAGACAGTCCCTGTCGCGTAAAGTAATCGTAAATTATGTTAATTTAAGTAAAACTGGCTGCGTATTATCCATAAATTCAGGTTAGCGACAACTCTCTTCTGATGCATTTTCAGCCGAATTGTTTAATGGATTTTACGATTTTGTATAGAGAGGGGCGACGCGAAGGGTATTGCGGTAAGAGAGCGATTAAGCGGGAAAATTAAGGCCGATAATATCTGAAGGTTAACCCTGGCTGCGGGATAAAGGCGGCGAGTCACCTCGCCGCCCGCGAGTTAGCGCACGATCACCGTCAGCAGAATCAGCGCGATGGCGATAAGCGCGACGCCGGCAAATGCCCGGTCGAGCCCTCTTCTTTTCATGCTGGCGCTCCTAGAACCACTGGCCGAAGCGGCGGATGTAGATCCGCTTCATGCCCTGCGCCACCAGGCAATAGCCGAACAGCGTCGCCGCCAGCCAGGGGAAATAGGCGAGCGGCAGCGGCACCAGACCGACCATCTTGCCGAGCGGCGAGAAGGGAATGGCGATGCCGAGCGCCATAATGGCGAAGGTGGTCAGCAGCACCGGCAGCGCCGCGCGGCTTTGAATAAAGGGGATCTTTTGCGTGCGCAGCATATGCACCACCAGCGTCTGCGACAGCAAGCCTTCAACGAACCAGCCGGACTGGAACAGTGACTGCGCGCCTGCGTGATTCGCGCCGAAGACGTACCACATCAGCGCGAAGGTGGTGATATCGAACAGCGACGAGGTCGGCCCCATCCACAGCATAAAGCGCCGAATGTTGCCGGCATCCCATTTGCGCGGCTTGCGCAGGAACGCCGGATCCATTTTGTCCCAGGGCAGCGCCAGCTGAGAGATGTCGTACATCAGGTTCTGCAGCAGCAGGTGAATCGACAGCATCGGCAGAAACGGAATAAAGGCGCTGGCGATCAACACGGAAAAGACGTTGCCGTAGTTAGAGCTGGCGGTCATGTTCAGGTACTTGATGATATTGCCGAAGGTTTCGCGCCCTTTCAGCACGCCCGCCTCCAGCACGCGCAGATCTTTCTCCAGCAGAATAATGTCAGAGGACTCTTTGGCGATATCCGCCGCGCTGTCGACCGAAATGCCCACGTCGGCATCGCGCAGCGCCGGGGCGTCGTTGATGCCGTCGCCGAGGAAGCCGACGGTATGGCCGTTCTGCTGGAACAGCCGCACCAGACGCGCTTTCTGCGGCGGCGTCAGCCTGGCGAACAGGCTGCTGCGCTCGGCGGCCTGCGCCAGCTCGACGTCGCTCATCGCCTCGATCTCATCGCCGGTCAGCATGCCGCTGGCGTCCAGCCCCACATCGCGGCAGATGCGCGCGGTGATGGTCGGGTTATCGCCGGTCAGCACTTTGACCGCCACGCCGTTGGCGCGCAGCGCCTTAATCGCTTCGCCTGCGCTCGCCTTCGGCGGATCGAGGAAGGTCAGCATCCCCTCCAGCGTCAGCTCGCGCTCCTCCGCCTGCGTCAGCGGCAGCGTGATATCTCCTTCGCGCGTCGCCACCAGCAGCACGCGGAAGCCCTGCTGGTTATAGGTGTCGGCCAGCTTTTGCAGCGCCGCCCGCCGCGCCGCGCAGAGCGGCACGCATTCGCCGTTGACGCGCACGCGGGTTGATACGGTGAGCATCTCCTCAACGGCGCCTTTGCACACCAGCAGCGATTCGCCCTGCTGCAGATCTTCCAGCAGCACCGACAGGCGACGCCGCGCAAAGTCGAAAGGCAGCTCATCCTGTTTGTGATAGCGGCTGCGCTGCGCCTCGCTGATGCGCCGCGCGCCCGCGTGCACCACCGCCCGATCCATCGGGTTTTTGCCGCCCGTCTGGCTGCTGCTGTTCAGCCAGCCGAGCAGCAGCACGCGCTCATCCTCTTCGCCGTCGCAGTTGAGGACGTGCGACAGCTGGATCTCATCCTGCGTCAGCGTGCCGGTTTTATCGGTGCAGAGCAGATCCATCGCGCCGAGGTTCTGGATGGCGTTGAGGCGCTTGACGATTACCTTGCGGCGCGCCATCGCCATCGCCCCTTTCGCCAGGTTCGAGCTGACGATCATCGGCAGCATCTCTGGCGTCAGCCCCACGGCGACGGCCAGCGCGAACAGCACGGCGTCGGTCCAGTCGCCTTTGCTGAAGCCGTTAATCAACAGCACTACCGGTACCATAATCAGCATAAAGCGGATCAGCAGCATGCTGACGCTGTTGACGCCGCGGTCGAACGCGGTCTGGGCGCGGCTGCCGACCAGCGACTTCGCCAGCGAGCCGAAGTAAGTCTGACTGCCGGTCGCCACCACCACCGCGCAGGCGCTGCCGCCAGAGACGCTGGCGCCCATCAGGCAGATGTTGTCCTGTTCCAGCACGCTTTTGCCCGCCGAGCGACCGCTGCTGCTTTTCGCCGCCACCTCGGCGCTGAGATCGACCTTCTCGACCGGCAGCGACTCGCCGGTCAGCACCGCCTGACTTACGCAGAGATCGCGTGAACGCATCAGACGCAGGTCAGCAGGCACCAGATCCCCCGCGCTGAGCAGTACGATATCGCCGGGCACCAGCTCGCGCATGGCGATCTCCTGCGGCGCGCCGTCGCGCATCACGGTCGCCGTGGTGCGCACCAGCGACTTCAGCGCCTGGGCCGCGCGATTGGTGCGGAACTCCTGCCAGAAACGCAGCAGCGCGCTCAGCGTCACCATGGTGCAGATGATGATGACGCCGGTCAGATCGCCCTCGTCCCCGGCGCGCAGCGGCAGCCAGTAGTCGGTGAAAAAGCTCACCGCCGCCAGCGCCAGCAGCACGTAGATAAAGGGGTTATGAAAGGCCATCAGCAGCTGCAGCAGCGCAGGCGGCGCTTTCTCCTGCGCCACCTCGTTAGGGCCGAACTGCGCCAGACGGCGTTCCGCTTCCTGCTGGCTCAGCCCGTCAGCCTGACTGTGCAAGTGAGCCAGCGTCGCCTCGACCGTGCGATCCGCTTCCTGCTCGATTAAATAATGTTTTGCGCCGCTTCGCGCGGCGCGGCGGCTATTTTTCGCCAGCGTCTGGCTTTCCAGTTTTAATTCGGACATGGTGAGTTCTCCCTGTAACAGGCAAAGCAATCCCGGCACGCGAAATCAGGCGTGCGTAATCAAAGAAAATATTTAAGGGAGTGCGTAGCGTGACGGGCGAATAAGCCGCAGGCGCGAACCGCTCGCCGCAGTTATCTGTCAATGCGGTGAGAGGACGCAGGCGCAGGGCGCAGCCGGTCAGCTACGCGAGCGAGGTGGAGGAAAAAGTGCGTGAGTGAAAAACAGCATAACGATCGCCTTAGGGTAAATAGCGTCTACAGGGAGCAATCGTTATTAAAGAGGATCGCTGCCCGCCGGATGGCAAGCAGCATGGATATTCAGCTTGCCAGTGTCAGTAACCAAATCGAATGACTGTCCAAGTGAATTCTCCAGTAGAAAGTTGCCGCTATTATAAGCGCGGCGAAAAAAGGATAAAGAATAAATTAAGGCTAAATACGCTTCGTTGAGGTTCTGTTTCTCTATACTTCGTTAACACCGCTTTGCGTCTCTTATAACCAGAGCGCCACCCTTATAACCTTTCTGCATAAGGTTAGCCAATAATAGACTATTCTTCCTTTAAGCCCTCTCGTACACTCGCGTGACTACTTTATAAGGCAAGGAATTACCATGAAAAAAACCGCTGCTTCTCTGTTGGCGCTTTCGCTGACCGCCGCCTTTGCCGCACAGGCCGCCACGCCAAAAGATACGCTGGTTATCGCACAGTCTATCGACGATGCCGACAGCTTCGATCCCGCCAAAGGGTTTGAACTGACCAGCGTGCAGGCCTTTACCAATATCTATCAGCGCCTGGTCCAGTCCGATCCGCAAAACCCGACGGATCTGAAACCGACGCTCGCCAGCAGCTGGCAGCCGGGCAGCGACAACCGCAGCCTGACCTTCGAACTGCGCAAAGACGCTAAATTCTCCAGCGGCAACCCGCTGCGCCCGGAAGATGTCATCTTTTCGCTGGGCCGCGTGGTGAAGCTCAACCTCGATCCCTCTTTTATTCTGACGCAGCTCGGCTGGACCAAAGAGAACGTCGACGGCTTCCTGAAGAAAGTCGACGACAACCACGTTCAGATCAGCTGGAGCGCCAACGTCAGCCCGACCTACGTGCTGAGCCTGCTCTCTGCACCGGTCTCCTCTATCGTCGATGAAAAAACGGTCATGGCGAACGCGAAGAACGGCGATCTAGGCAACGGCTGGCTGGCAACCAACTCGGCGGGCAGCGGCCCCTATCAGATCCGCAAAGTGGTGCTGCATCAGGTGGTGCTGCTGAGCGCCAACCCGACCTCGCCGGCCGGCGCGCCGAAGCTGAAAAACGTGCTGATTAAAAACGTGCCGGAGCCGGCGGCGCGCCGTCTGCTGCTGGAGCAGGGCGACGCGGATATCGCGCGTAACCTCGGCGCCGATCAGATTGCCGCGCTGAAAGGCAAGGCGGGCGTGAAGACGGAAGCGTACCCAATGGCGTCGCTCTACTACATTCAGTTCAACGTCGGCGGCAACGAGACCCTGAAGAACCCGGCGCTGTGGGAAGCGGCGCGCTACCTGTTCGACTATAAGGGCATCGCCAACGACCTGCTGAAAGGCCAGTTCGACGTGCATCAGACCTTCCTGCCGAAAGGCTTCCTCGGCGCGGTCAACGATACCCCTTACAGCTACGATCCTGAAAAGGCGAAAGCGATTCTGCAGAAAGCGGGCCTGACCAACGTCAGCTTCGATCTCTCCACCAGCAATCAGCCGCCCTACCTCGATATCGCGCAGGCGCTGCAGGGCAGCTTCGCCAAAGGCGGCGTGAAGATCAACGTGCAGCCGGGCCTGAGCTCGGAAGTCTCCACCAGCGTGAAGGCGCATAAGTATCAGGCGACGCTGAACGCCTGGGGCGCGGACTACTTCGATCCCAACACCAACGCCGCCTCTTTCGCCTATAACCCGGAAGACGGCAGCAAAACCATCGCTTACCGCTCCGACTGGCATATTCCCGAGCTAAACAAGCAGGTGCTGGCGGCGACCGCGGAGAGCGATCCGCAGAAGCGCGTGGCGCTCTATAAAGCGATGCAGGAATCGGTGCTGAAAAACTCGCCGTACGTGATCGGCCTGCAGGCGCGTAATCTGGTCGCGCTGCGCGACAACCTGAAAGGCTACGTGCAGGGCATCAACCCTGACATGGTCTACTACTCGCAGGTCAGCAAATAATGGCGCAGTCAGCCTCAGAGGCCGGGTTCGCCCGGCAGCTCTGGCCGCGCCTGTCGCGGCTGGTCACCAGCCTGCTGTCGCTGCTGGTGACGCTGCTTGGGCTGCTGGCCTTTACCTTTATGCTCTCCCACCTTTCGCCAGTGGATCCGGTGCAGCAGATCGCCGGCGATCACGCCAGCGAAGCGACCTACGCGCAGGTGCGCCACGAGCTGGGGCTGGATCAGCCGGTGCTGGTGCAGTTCTGGCGCTACCTCGAACATCTGGCGCGCGGCGATCTCGGTCTTTCCCACCTGACCAATCAGCCGGTGGCGAACGATCTGATGCAGACCTTTCCCGCCACCATCGAGCTGGCGACCTGCTCGATGATCTTCGCTGCCCTGTTCGGCGTCAGCCTGGCGCTGCTCGCCGCCTGGAAGCCCGGCAGCGTGATCGACAATGTGGCGCGCTTCGTCTCCCTGCTCGGCTATTCGGTGCCGGTGTTCTGGCTCGGCCTGCTCGGGCTGCTGCTGTTTTACGCCGTGCTGCACTGGTCCGCCGGGCCGGGACGGCTCGACGATCTCTACGTCTATACGCTGGAGCCGAAAACCGGCTTCGTGCTGATCGACAGCTGGCTCTCCGGCGATCGCGAGATGTTCCGCAACGCCATCGCCCACCTCTGGCTGCCGGTGGTGATCCTCGGCCTGCTGGCGATGGCGGGCATTACCCGTCTGCTGCGCGCCGCGCTGCTGGAAGAGAGCAGCAAAGAGTATGTGACGCTGGCGCGCGCCAAAGGCGCCGGTCGCGGCCGCATTCTGCTGCGCCATATTTTTCCCAACGTGCTGGGCACGCTGGTGACGGTGATCGCCCTCTCCTACGCCACGCTGCTGGAGGGCTCGGTGCTGACCGAAACCGTCTTCGCCTGGCCGGGCGTCGGACGCTATATGACCAACGCGCTCTTCTCGGCCGACGTACCGGCCATCCTCGGCTCTACGCTGCTGATCGGCGCCTGTTTCATCCTGCTTAACGCCGTGGCGGACGCCCTAACCTGGTTAACCGATCCGAGAACCCGATGACGCAACAACTTTCTGAACTCGAAACCGTGCGGCCGCGCCGCCGTCGCCGCCGCGTCACCTCGCTGACCATCGGCCTGACGCTGGTGGCGGTGCTGGTGCTGACCGCCCTGCTCGCGCCGCTGCTGGCGCCGTTCGATCCCAATATGCAGACCATTTCGGCGCGCCTGCTGCCGCCGTCGGCGCAGCATTGGTTCGGCACCGACGGCTTCGGCCGCGATCTGCTGTCGCGCGTGATCTACGGCGCGCGCCCGACGCTGCTGCTGGTGTCGCTGATCCTGGTGCTGACTATTCCGGTCGGCCTGCTGGTCGGCATTACCGCCGGCTATGTTGGCGGCTGGACGGAGCGCGTGCTGATGCGCATTACCGATATCTTTCTTTCGCTGCCGAATCTGGTGATCGCGCTGGCGCTGGTGGCGATGCTTGGCCCCGGCCTGATGAACGGCGCGCTGGCGCTGGCGCTCACCAGCTGGCCGCCCTTCGCCCGCCAGGCACGCGCCGAGACTCTGGCGCTACGCCGCAGCGACTATCTGGCCGCCGCGCGGATGCAGGGCATCACCGGACTGCGCCTGATGTTCGGCCATATTCTGCCGCTCTGCCTGCCCACCGCCGTGGTGCGCGCCGCGCTCAGCCTCGGCGGCATTATTCTTTCCGCCGCCGGCCTCGGCTTCCTCGGCATGGGCGTACAGCCGCCGACCGCCGAATGGGGTTCGATGGTGGCGGAAGGCAGCAAAGTGATTTTCGACCAGTGGTGGGTCGCCGCCGCCCCCGGGGCGGCGATTCTGTTCGCCAGCCTGGCCTTTAACCTGACAGGCGACGGCCTGCGCGACCGACTGGATACCCGCCATGCCAAATGATCTGTTACTTCACGCCGAGTCGCTGAGCATCCGCAGCGACGACGCGCTGCTGGTGGACGACATCAGCTTCCGCATCGGCCGCGAGCGCGTGGCGCTGGTAGGCGAATCGGGCTCCGGCAAGTCGCTGACCGCGCGCTCGCTGATGGGGCTGCTCTCCCCTGCGCTGCATCTGCACGCGCAGAAACTGGAAGTGGCCGGGCACGACGCGCTGCGCCTGAGCGAAAAAGCCTGGAGCGCGCTGCGCGGCGATACGGTGGCGATGGTGATGCAGGACCCCAAATATGCGCTTAACCCGACGCGCACCATCGGCTGGCAGGTCGAGGAGCCGCTGCTGCTGCATCGCCGCCTGAGCCGCAGCGAGCGCAAAGAGAAAGTGTGCGAGATGCTCGACGCCGTAGGCCTGCCGCAGCCGCGCCAGCTGATGCAGCGCTACCCGCACCAGCTCTCCGGCGGCATGGGCCAGCGCGTGATGCTGGCGATCGCGCTGATTACCGATCCCGCCTTTTTGATCGCCGACGAGCCGACCTCGGCGCTCGATCACGCCATGCGCGATCAGGTGCTGGCGCTGATCCGTCGCCTGGTCGAAGCGCGCAATATGGGTCTGCTGCTGATCAGCCACGATCTGCAGCAGGTCTCCGAACACTGCGAGCGCGTGATGGTGATGTACAAAGGCCGCGTGCTCGATACGCTGCCCGCCGCCGATCTGCCGCGCGCTACCCATCCCTATACGCGCACGCTCTGGTCGTGCCGGCCGAGCAAAGCGACCCACGGCCAGCCGCTGCCGGTGCTGGATCGCGCCGCGCTGGAGGCAAATCATGATTAATCTTCAGCGGCTGAGCGTCGCGCACAAACAGGGCTATGAGCTGCGCACCGTGGTGCACGAGGTCGATTTGCAGGTCAACGCCGGCGAGTGCTTCGGCCTGGTCGGCCCGTCCGGCTGCGGCAAGTCGTCGCTGCTGTGGGTGATGGCCGGACTGAATCCGCACTGGCAGGGAGAAATGACGCTGGCAGGCAGCGACGTCACGCCGGGCAAGCCTTTTACCGGCCAGCTGCGGCGCGACGTGCAGATGGTGTTTCAGGATCCCTACGCCTCGCTGCATCCGCGCCACCGCCTGCGCCGCACCCTGGCGGAGCCGCTGAAGCTGCTGCGCCGCGACAGCATCGACGACCGCATCGATCAGGGCTTCCGCCACGTCGGGCTCGATCCGGCGCTGGCGGCGCGCTATCCGCACCAGCTCTCCGGCGGCCAGCGCCAGCGCGTGGCGATCGTGCGCGCGCTGCTGCTGGAGCCGAAGATCCTGCTGCTGGATGAGCCGACCTCGGCGCTCGATATGTCGGTGCAGGCGGAGATCCTTAACCTGCTGAACGATCTCAAGCGCGACGACGGGTTGACCATGGTGCTGGTCAGCCACGATCCCGACGTGATCGACCATATGTGCGATCGCGCTGCGCGCATGGCGCAGGGGCGCATCGTCGAGCAGATCGGCGCATGATGGATCGCGCGCGAGCCAGCACGCTATACTCGCGCGTAATCTATCTGCAAAGAGGTGACCATGGCGGTTAAGCTACGCCCGCTGGAGCGGGAAGATCTGCACTTCGTTCATCAGCTGGATAACAACGCCAGCGTCATGCGCTACTGGTTCGAAGAGCCCTATGAGGCCTTTGTCGAACTCTCCGATCTCTATAACAAGCACATTCACGATCAGAGCGAACGCCGCTTCGTCGTGGAGCACGACGGCCAGAAAGCCGGACTGGTGGAGCTGGTGGAGATCAACCACGTGCATCGCCGCGCCGAATTTCAGATCATTATCGATCCGGCGCATCAGGGCAAAGGGCTGGCGAGCCAGGCGGCGAAGCTGGCGATGGAGTACGGTTTTTCAGTGCTGAATCTCTACAAGCTCTACCTGATCGTCGATCAGGAGAATGAGAAGGCGATTCACATCTACAGCAAGCTGGGATTTGAGACGGAAGGGGTGCTGAAGCACGAGTTCTTTATCAACGGCGAGTATCGCAACACCATCCGCATGTGCATTTTCCAGCACCAGTTTCTGGAAAGGTTCCGCTCAGGCGGCGCGATGGTGAAACCCACCGCGCAGTAGTCGCCGCTAGCCGCGCGCGCCGACCGGATTCAGGAAGGGGCGCGGATGGTCCGGCTGGAGGTTGTACATTCCGCCGTTAAAGGGATCGACCAGCAGCCAGCCGGGAAAACCGCCCAGCGGAATATTGCCCAGCAGATACCAGAGATTCGCTTTGCCTTCGATCGGCAGCGTCACCGGCACGTAGCCCGGACTCTCCAGCATCACCTGATAGTGCTTCTTGCCGAAATAGCGGCCGGTCGACTTCGCCAGCTCGACGGTTTGCGGCGTATAGCCCTCTGCTACCGAACGTCCATCCTCATCCTGTACGGTAAAGCGCGCGCCCTGCGGCAGCGAGTCGATACGCACCGCCTGGGTCGACGAGCCGACAATCGAGGCGCAGCCGCTAAGCAGCAGCGCGGCGGCAAGGATAAGAAGTCGCTGTTTCATGAAGGGATCCGCTTAAGAGTCAGAAAGGGCAGTGTAAACCGCCCTTGCGGGGTTAATCGCCCTATCATCGCCTGTTTTCTGCGCTTTATTGCGGTTGACAGCCGTGCGCAATCGCCGCGATATCCTGCGGCGTGGTGCGGCAGCAGCCACCGATCAGCCGTGCGCCGGCGGCGCGCCACTCGGGCAGTTTGTCGCGCAGCGTGCAGCCCGACGGCGCGGAGTGCCAGGTTTTGCTGGCGGCGTCATACTGCTCGCCGGAGTTGGGATAGACCACCAGCGGCTTGCTGGTCAGCGTCTGTAGCTGCTGGAGCGCCGGCGTCGCCTGCTCCAGCGCGACGCAGTTGATGCCCAGCGCGACGATCTGCGGCTGCGCCTGCAGGAAAGCCGCCACCTCGCGCAGCGGCGTGCCGTCGCTGATGTGCTGCGCGTCGCGCAGCGTAAAGGAGAACCAGGCCTGCGCCTCGGGAAACTCCGCCAGCAGCGCGGTCAGCGCCCGCGCTTCGGCAAACGAAGGCAGGGTTTCGCACGCCAGCAGGTCGGCGCCCGCTGCCAGCAGCGCCTGCACCCGCGGACGGTGAAACGCCTTCATCGCGTCCTCCGGCAGCGCGTAGTCGCCGCGATATTCCGCGCCGTTGGCGAGAAAGGCGCCGTACGGCCCGACCGATCCTGCCACCAGCAGCGCGGCCTGGCTGCCGCTTGCGGCGCGGTAGTCGTCGCGCGCGCGCCGCGCCAGCTCAACGCTGCGGGCAATGAGCTGCAGCGACTGCGCCTCATCCAGCCCGCGCGCGGCGAAGCCCTGCGGCGTCGCCTGATAGCTGGCGGTAATGGCGACGCGCGCCCCGGCGGCGAAATAGTCGTAGTGCACCTGATAGATCAGCTCAGGATTTTCCATCAGCACCTTCGCGGACCAGAGGGCGTCCGCCAGGTTGCAGCCGCGCGCCTCAAGTTCGGTCGCCAGCGCGCCGTCCAGAATCAGCATGTCGCTTTCAGCCAGCGCCTGCGCCACGGAATTATGCTGCATCTTTGGCCTCCTCAGCCTGGGATTTTTTATGGGTGACAGCGTAAACCGCATAGCAGAGCAGCACAAAGGGAATGCCGCACCAGAGCGCAATGCGCTGCGAAGGATCGAACGCCAGTCCGACGCACGCCAGCAGACAGAGGGCAAAGCCCAGTATCGGCGTCAGCGGGTAGAACGGCGCGCGGTAGAGCAGCTCGCCCAGCGCCCTGCCCTGCGCCAGATGACGGCGGCGGAACATGTAGTGCGAGGCGCAGATGCTGAGCCAGACGGCGACCACCGCAAAGCCGGAGATGGCCGACAGCGCGACAAATACCGTGTCCGGCGCGATAACGCTGGAGAGCAGCGCCAGCACGCCGCCCAGCATGCTGACGGTGATCGCCAGCTGCGGCACGCCGCGTTTATTGACGCGGGCGAAGCAGCGCGGCAGCGTTTTTTCATTCGCCAGCGACCAGAGCATGCGCCCTGAGGCGTAGAGCCCGGAGTTCGCCGCCGAGAGGATCGCCGTAAGGATCACGAAGTTGACGATATCGGCCGCGTAAGGAATACCGATCTTCTCGAACACCACGACAAAAGGGCTTTTGACGATGCCCGCCTGATCCATCGGGATCAGCGCCGCCAGCACCAGCACCGTGCCGACAAAGAAGATAATCAGGCGCGCCACCGTGGTGCGGATCGCCAGCGGCAGCACCTTCTGCGGATTTTCGGTTTCGCCTGCGGCGATGCCGATCAGCTCGGTGCCGGAGAAGGCGAAGTTGACCGCCACCATGGTCATGATAATCGGCAGAATACCGTGAGGCAGCCAGCCGTGCTGGGTGAGATTACCCAGTCCCGGCGCGGCGCTGCCATCTTTTAGCGGGATAAAGCCGAACATCGCCGCCGCGCCCAGCACGATAAAGGCGATGATGGTGACCACCTTGATCAGCGAGAACCAGAATTCCCCTTCGGCGAAGAAGCGCGTGGAGATGATATTCAGCAGGTAGATGGCAACGCAGAACAGCAGACACCAGATCCATATCGGCACCTGTGGAAACCAGTACTGCATGCAGAAGCCCGCGGCGGTAAAGCTGGAGCCGAGCGCCACTGTCCAGGTGAGCCAGTAGAGCCAGGCGACAGTGTAGCCGGTGGCTGGGCTGAGGTAGCGCGCTGCGTAGACGTGAAAGGCGCCGGTTTCCGGCATCGCCACCGACAGCTCGCCGAGGCAGACCATCACCAGCCAGACCACCAGCGCGCCGATCAGGTAGGCGAGCAGCGTGCCCGCCGCGCCGGTAGTGGAAATGATATAGCCGGTATTAAAAAACAGCCCGGTGCCGATCACGCCGCCCAGCGATAGCATCACCAGATGGCGCGTTTTCATCGTACGTTTGAATTGATCCCGTGACGGGTTTTGCTGCTCGCTCATCTTTTCATCCATATGGACGTCTAAACATCTATATGGCAGATTTATACGCGTCGCCGCCGGGAATTGCAACGTGTTAAAAGATAAGGTTTTGCTAAAAAAAGACGCCGTGCCCCGCGCTGACGGGGCTGGCCGCCGTCAGCCGAAGACGCTTTGCAGGTAGCGCTCCAGCGCGATGCGCGAACTGAATCCGTGGGGAATGCCGTAGTGCTCCTGCGACTCGCCCGCCAGATAGAGCGGAAACCGCGTGTAGTGATCGCAGGTCTTCATTTCTGACGCCGGTTCGGCGAACGGCTGACTCTTCTCTTTTAGCGTGGGGTGGATCACCAGCGCCGTGCGTCCCATACGGGCTTCGCGGTTAACATAGACATAGCTGTCGCCACGGCGATAGCCGTAAGCTTTGGGCGTGACCTCGTCTACTTCGAATCCCGCCTTCTCCAGAACGCGCGCTACCTCATCGGGTCGTAAATACATGCTCTCTCCTCTCTTCTTTCAAGCCTCGCAACCTTACAACAGCACGCCGCCGTGCGGCTTTCGGAATTTCCCTAAACCCCGGATGTGCCGATGCGTTTATCTGTGCATCGTCTACACTCAGTATTACGTTTAAAATCAAAGGGAGCGAAAAAATGTTTAATCGAACCACTAAAAACGATGACATTGATGTTAACCAGGATGTGAACGATCTCGCTGATTCACTGGAAGCGCTGCTGAAATCTTACGGCAGTGAAGCGAAAGATGAGGTGGACTCTGCGCGCAGCCAGGCGCAGGCGCTGCTGAAGCAGACGCGTGCGAAACTGAACGGCGGTCATAATCGCGTTTCGCAGGCAGCACGCGACGCCAGCTATCAGGTTGACGCCTATGTGCACGACAAACCCTGGCACGGCGTGGGCATCGGCGCCGCGGTCGGCCTGGTGTTAGGTGCGCTGCTGGTCGGTCGCCGCTAATCTCGTCAGCACCCTCAAGGCCTCGCGCAAGCGGGGCTTTTTTTCGCCCTTTTCCTGCCTCGACGTCTTTACAAAATTCTTTCCTCTACCCCGATCCCCATGCCGCCTGGCGTTAGCCGTTTTTTGCCGATGGTTTGCAGGAAACCCTATATATAGTGCGCTTGAATTCTTACACCGCTATATCTAGTATTCTCTCTATCATCCAGACACAAGATGCGAGCCGCGACGCCGTCCAGAAATAAGACCACCGTCTGCGGTTTACCCCACCTGGCCCATGAGTTAAGGGAAATACGAATCATGCGCATTATTATTTACACTAAAGATCACTGTGTCCAGTGCAACGCGACGAAGCAGGCTATGGATCGTCACGGCATCGCCTATCAGCTGATCAATCTCGACGCGCAGCCTGACGCCGCCGACAGCCTGAAAGCGCTTGGTTACCGTCAGGTGCCGGTGGTGATGGCGGACAACGACCACTGGAGCGGTTTCCGTCCGGATAAAATCGCCGCCCTGCGCCAGCCTGCGGCGGCAGGAGAGTAGCGCCATGTTTCCACTGGTCTACTTCTCCAGCCAGTCGGAAAACACCCATCGGTTTATTACCCGTCTGGGCCTGCCGGCGCGGCGCATTCCGCTCGATCTGGCCGCGCGCCTGCAGCAGCAGCAGCCTTATATTCTGGTGGTGCCCAGCTATGGCGGCGGCGGCAGTCGCGGCGCGGTGCCCAGACAGGTTATTCACTTTCTTAATGATGAATCGAACCGGCGCGGCATTCGCGGCGTGATCGCCGCGGGCAACCGCAATTTCGGCGAGGCTTACTGCCTGGCGGGCGACATCATCGCGCAAAAATGCCAGGTTCCCGTGCTCTACCGCTTTGAGCTGATGGGAACGCCGGAGGACATCGCCACGGTTAAAGCGGGAGTAACCCAATTTTGGCAACAACAGACACCCTCAATGGCGTAACGCTCGACTATCATGCGCTGAACGCCATGCTGAATCTCTACGATGCCGATGGCCGCATCCAGTTCGACAAAGATCGCGAAGCGACGCGCCAGTTCTTTTTACAACACGTCGCGCCGAATACGCTCGCATTCGCCAGCGTGGCGGAGCGCCTGCGCTATCTGGTCGACGAAGGCTATTACGAAGCGGCGGTGCTGAACCAGTACGACGTCGACTTTCTGTGCCGTTTTCATGACGAGGCGGCGGCCTGGGGCTTCGAGTTTAAAACCTTTCTCGGCGCGTGGAAGTTCTACACCAGCTATACGCTAAAAAGCTTCGACGGCAAACGCTATCTGGAGACCTTCGAACAGCGCGCCTGCATGGTGGCGCTGACGCTGGCGCAGGGCAGCGAGACGCTGGCGCGATCGCTGCTGGAGGAGATGCTGAGCGGCCGCTTTCAGCCTGCGACCCCCACCTTCCTTAACTGCGGCAAACAGCAGCGCGGCGAACTGGTCTCCTGTTTCCTGCTGCGCATCGAAGACAATATGGAGTCGATCGGCCGCGCGGTGAATTCTGCGCTGCAGCTCTCCAAGCGCGGCGGCGGCGTGGCGTTTCTGCTCTCTAACCTGCGTGAAAACGGCGCGCCGATCAAACGCATCGAGAACCAGTCGTCGGGCGTGATTCCGGTGATGAAGATGCTGGAGGACGCTTTCTCCTACGCCAATCAGCTTGGCGCGCGTCAGGGCGCGGGCGCTGTCTGGCTCAACGCGCATCATCCCGATATTCTGCGCTTTCTCGACACCAAGCGGGAAAACGCTGACGAGAAGATCCGTATCAAGACGCTGTCGCTCGGCGTGGTGATCCCCGATATCACCTTCCAGCTGGCGAAAGAGAACCGCCAGATGGCGCTCTTTTCCCCCTACGACGTCGAGCGCATTTACGGCCAGGCGTTCGGCGACATCAGCATCAGCGAAAAGTATGAGGAGATGGTGGCGGACGACCGCATCCGCAAGCGCTGGATCCAGCCGCGCGACTTCTTCCAGACGCTGGCGGAGATCCAGTTTGAGTCCGGCTATCCCTACATCATGTATGAGGACAGCGTGAACCGCAGCAACCCGATCGCCGGCCGCATCAATATGAGCAACCTCTGCTCGGAGATTTTGCAGGTCAACAGCGCCAGCGAGTTCAACGAGGATCTCAGCTATCGCCGCGTCGGCAAGGATATCTCCTGCAACCTCGGCTCGCTGAATATCGCGCACGCCATGGATTCAGGCGATCTGGCCAATACCGTGGCGGTAGCGGTGCGCGCGCTGACGGCGGTCTCCGATATGAGCCATATCGGCTCGGTGCCGTCGGTGGCCGAAGGCAACCAGCGCTCGCACGCGATTGGCCTTGGCCAGATGAACCTGCACGGCTATCTGGCGCGGGAAGGGATCGCCTACGGATCGCCGGAGGCGCTCGACTTTACTAACCTCTATTTCTACTGCGTCACCTTTTACGCGCTGCGCACCTCAAACCAGCTGGCGCGCGAGCGCGGGCAGCGCTTCGATGGCTTCGAGCAATCGGCCTATGCCAGCGGCACGTACTTCGACAAATATGTCGAGCGCGACTGGCTGCCGCGCACCGAGCGCGTGGCGCGGCTGTTCGCCGAGGCGGGATTTGCCCTGCCGATGCGCGCCGACTGGCAGGCGCTGCGCGAGGCGGTGATGGCGCACGGGTTATATAACCAGAACCTGCAGGCGATTCCGCCGACCGGCTCGATCTCCTATATCAACCACGCCACCTCGAGCATCCACCCGATCGTGTCGCGCATTGAGATTCGTAAAGAGGGCAAAACCGGACGCGTTTATTATCCTGCGCCCTTCCTTACCAACGACAACCTCGCGCTCTATCAGGATGCGTACCAGATCGGGCCGGAAGCGATTATCGATACCTACGCCGAAGCGACGCAGCATGTCGATCAGGGCCTGTCGCTGACGCTCTTTTTCCGCGACGACGTCACCACCCGCGACATCAACAAAGCGCAGATCTACGCCTGGAAGAAAGGCATCAAAACGCTTTACTACATTCGACTGCGCCAGATGGCGCTACAGGGCACGGAGGTGCAGGGCTGCGTGTCCTGCGCCCTGTGATGAAAACTATGCGACTACAACAGATTCAGGCGATTAACTGGAACCGCCTTCAGGACGAGAAAGATCTTGAAGTGTGGAACCGCCTCACCAGCAACTTCTGGCTGCCGGAAAAGGTGCCGTTGTCGAACGATCTGCCCGCCTGGCAGACGCTGGACAGCCAGCAGCAGCAGCTCACGATTCGGGTGTTTACCGGGCTGACGCTGCTCGACACCATTCAAAACGTGATCGGCGCGCCGGGCCTGATGCCGGACGCGCTGACGCCGCACGAAGAGGCGGTGCTCTCCAATATCAGCTTTATGGAGGCGGTGCACGCGCGCTCCTACAGCTCGATCTTCTCCACGCTCTGCAACACCAGCGACGTCGACGCCGCCTACCAGTGGAGCGAGGAGAATGAGGCGCTGCAGAACAAGGCGCGCATCATTCTTGAGCACTACCGCGCCGACGATCCGCTGAAGAAAAAGATCGCCAGCGTGTTTCTTGAGTCATTCCTGTTCTACTCCGGCTTCTGGCTGCCGATGTACTGGTCAAGCCGCGGCAAGCTGACCAATACCGCCGATCTCATCCGGCTGATCATCCGCGACGAAGCGGTGCACGGCTACTATATCGGCTATAAATATCAGCAGGCGCTGGAACAGGTGGATGACGCGCGCAAAGAGGCGCTGCAGCAGTTCGCCTACGATCTGCTGCTGGCGCTGTATGAGAATGAAGTGGCCTACACTGAGGCGCTCTACGCCGACGTCGGCTGGGCGGAAGAGGTGAAGACCTTTCTGCACTACAACGCCAACAAGGCGCTGATGAATCTGGGCTATGAGGCGCTGTTCCCGGCGGAACTCACTGCGGTGAATCCGGCGATTCTCGCCGCCCTTTCGCCCAACGCCGATGAAAACCACGATTTCTTCTCCGGCTCCGGCTCCTCCTACGTGATGGGCAAAGCGGTAGAAACTGAAGACGAAGACTGGGACTTTTAATCGCACCGTGTCGGGCCCGTCGCGGCCCGGCATTATTATTTTTTTGCGCTGCCGCCTGCCGATTATTTCGTGCCCCCCTTTTATTTCCTCATTATGACGCTTTGACGACAGATTAATTACGGCTTTCCGGCATGCGCTTTTCTGACAATTCCTCCTCTGACAGCGTCAAATCGTCATAAATTCGCATCTCTTCGACAAAAAATTATTCCGCCCTCATCCCTTGTGAGCACTGGAAATTCTGGCTATCGCGCCGTTTCTTTCGCTATGAATATTGCCTTTCAGGGTTGTCAGATAATGTCAGTATGTTACGGTATGACCCGCTTAAATTTGACCAGGAAAGCTGAACTTCAAAAAATAATTTAACCAGGATTTTATCACTGCATGGCAATTAAACTTGAAGTAAAAAATCTTTATAAAATATTTGGGGACAATCCCGACCGCGCATTTAAATATATTGAGAAAGGGGAAAGCAAAGAGACAATACTGGCGAAAACCGGTTTGTCGCTGGGCGTCAAAAACGCCAGTCTGGCCATTGAAGAAGGCGAGATATTCGTCATCATGGGACTTTCCGGCTCTGGAAAATCGACCATGGTTCGCCTTCTCAATCGTCTGATCGAGCCCACACGGGGCCAGGTAATTATTGACGGCGTCGATATTGCCAAAATATCCGACAGCGAACTGCGCGACGTGCGCAGAAATAAGATCAGCATGGTCTTTCAGTCATTTGCGCTGATGCCGCATATGAACGTACTGAATAATACCGCCTTTGGCATGGAATTAGCCGGCGTGCCGCTGGCGGAACGTCAGGAAAAAGCGCTGGACGCGCTGCGTCAGGTCGGGCTGGAGAATTATGCCCACGCTTATCCCGACGAACTTTCTGGCGGTATGCGGCAGCGCGTGGGATTAGCGCGTGCGCTGGCGATCAATCCCGATATTTTGCTGATGGACGAAGCGTTTTCCGCGCTCGATCCGCTGATCCGTACCGAAATGCAGGACGAGCTGGTGAAGCTGCAGGCGAAACATCAGCGCACCATTATTTTTATTTCCCACGATCTCGACGAAGCGATGCGCATCGGCGACCGCATCGCCATTATGCAGGGCGGCGAAGTGGTGCAGGTCGGCACGCCGGACGACATTCTGAATAATCCCGCCAACGACTATGTGCGCACCTTCTTCCGCGGCGTCGATATCAGCCACGTTTTCAGTGCGAAAGATATCGCCCGCCGTAGCGCAGGATCGCTGATCCGCAAAGCGCCCGGCTTCGGCCCGCGCTCCGCCATCAAGCTGCTGCAGGATGAGGATCGCGAATTCGGCTATGTACTGGAGAAGCAGAAGTTTATCGGCGTGGTCTCGACCGACTCGCTGAAAGCGGCGCTGGCGGCGGGCGAAGGGCTGGATAGCGCCCTGCTCGACGCGCCTGCCGCCGTTCCCTCCGATACTTCGCTGAACGATCTGCTCGGCCACGTCGCGCACGCCCCCTGTGCCGTGCCGGTAGTAGGCGAAGAGCAGCACTACGTCGGCATCATTTCCAAAGGCATGTTGTTACGCGCGTTAGATCGTGAGGGAGCGTCGTCATGAGTGAGCAGAACAGTAATCCGTGGGAGAGCGCGAGCGCCGCGCCTCAGACCGACGCCGCCGCGCAGGCGAGCAGCGATCCCTGGTCCGGGGCGGGGGATGCCGCCACGCCGCACGCCGCGCCCGCCAGCAATGGCGCTGACGCCTGGGGCACGCCCGACGGCGGTGCCGCCCATGATGCCGCCGCGAGCGGCAGCGACTGGCTGAGCAGCGCGCCTGCGCCGCAGCCGGAGCATTTCAATCTGCTCGATCCTTTTCACAAAACGCTGATCCCGCTCGATCGCTGGGTGACAGAAGGCATCGACTGGGTGGTGACCCATTTCCGTCCGCTGTTCCAGGGCATTCGCGTGCCGGTGGACTATATCCTGAGCGCCTTTCAGCAGCTGCTGCAGAGCCTCCCTGCGCCGGTGGCAATTGTGGTGTTTGCCCTGATCGCCTGGCAGATCGCCAGCCCGGCGATGGGCGTCGCCACGCTGATTTCGCTGGTGCTGATTGGCGCGATAGGCGCCTGGTCTCAGGCGATGGTGACGCTGGCGCTGGTGCTGACCGCGCTGCTGTTCTGCATCGTCATCGGACTGCCGCTCGGTATCTGGCTGGCGCGCAGCGAGCGCGCAGGCCGCATCATCCGTCCGCTGCTGGACGCGATGCAGACCACGCCGGCATTTGTCTATCTGGTGCCGATCGTCATGCTGTTCGGCATCGGCAACGTGCCCGGCGTGGTGGTGACGATTATCTTCGCCCTGCCGCCGATGGTGCGCCTGACGATCCTCGGCATCAAGCAGGTGCCCGCCGATCTGATCGAGGCCAGCGAATCCTTCGGCGCCAGCCCGCGTCAGATGCTGTTCAAAGTGCAGCTGCCGCTGGCGATGCCGACCATTATGGCAGGCGTCAACCAGACGCTGATGCTGGCGCTGTCGATGGTGGTGATCGCCTCGATGATCGCCGTCGGCGGGCTTGGCCAGATGGTGCTGCGCGGTATCGGCCGTCTCGATATGGGACTGGCCACCGTGGGCGGCGTCGGCATCGTGATCCTCGCCATTATCCTTGACCGTCTTACGCAGTCCGTGGGTCGCGACGGCCGCAGCCGCGGCAGCCGCCGCTGGAGCCATACCGGCCCGATCGGCCTGCTGACGCGCCCTTTCCGTAAAGCCTGATTTTTCGGGCGGCCCGTCGCGGCCGCCCGCCTCGCAACGCCGACAATAAGGAATAACTATGCGCAAGACCGCACCTCTCCTCGCCGCCGTGCTGACCACGTTCACCCTCTCCCACGCCGTCGCGGCCGATCTGCCCGGCACAGGCATTACCGTTAAGCCGGCGCAGAGCACCATCGCCGAAGAGGGCTTCCAGACGCTGCTGGTGAGCCGCGCGCTGGAGAAGCTGGGCTACAGCGTCGAAAAGCCGAGCGAAATTGACTACAACGTTGCCTATACCTCGATGGCCTCCGGCGACATTACCTTTGTCGCCACCAACTGGCAGCCGCTGCATGACGATATGTACAACGCCGCGGGCGGCGATAAAAAATTCTATCGCGCAGGCACTTATGTTTCCGGCGCGGCACAGGGCTACCTGATCGACAAGAAAACCGCCGAGCAGTACCACATCACCAATATTGCGCAGCTGAAAGATCCGAAAATCGCGCAGCTGTTCGACAGCAACGGCGACGGCAAAGCGGATATGACCGGCTGTACGCCGGGCTGGGGATGCGAAGCGGTTATCAATCATCAGAACAGCGCTTTCGACCTGAGCGATACCGTCACCGCCAATATGGGCAACTACTCGGTGATGGTGGCCGACACGCTGGCGCGCTTTAAGCAGGGCAAGCCGATCCTTTACTATACCTGGACGCCCTACTGGCTGAGCGACGTGCTGAAGCCGGGCCGGGACGTGGTGTGGCTGCAGGTGCCGTTCTCGTCGCTGCCGGGCGCGCAGAGCAAGGTGGATACCAAACTGCCCAACGGCGCCAACTACGGTTTCCCGGTCAATACTATGCATATCGTGGCCAACAAAGCCTGGGCGGAGAAGAACCCGGCGGCGGCAACGCTATTTGCCGAGATGAAGCTGCCGATTACCGATATCAACGCGGAAAATGCGGCGATGCATGCCGGTCAGGCGTCTGAAGCGGATATTAACCGCCATGTCGACGGCTGGATCAGCGCCCACCAGCAGCAGTTCGATCGCTGGATTCAGGACGCGCTCGCGGCCGCCAGATAAATCACGACGTCTCCAGGGGCAGTCTGCGCTGCCCCTCTGCCTTCCCTGCCCTGCTTTTCCGCTGAACCGACTGGTACGTCCTGTCAAATTACGCCTCAGTGAAATAGTTTTTTGGGTTACTATTACCCGATTATGATTATTACTCTCTCTGCGCTCCTGATAAATGAATGCTCATCGCCATACGTTAACGCCTGCGCTGGTGTTGCTGATGTCTGTCGCCACGGGTCTCTCTGTGGCCAGCAACTATTATGTGCAGCCGCTGCTCAATACCGTCGCCCAGAACTTCAACCTCTCCGTCAGCATGGCGGGTTTTATTGTCACCACGGCGCAGCTTGGCTACGCCTGCGGTCTGCTACTGCTGGTGCCGCTTGGCGATATGCTAGAGCGTCGCGCCCTGATCGTCGGCATGAGCCTGCTGGCGGCGGGCGGTATGGTGATAACCGCCACCTCTTCTTCTTTTACGCTGCTGCTGCTGGGCACGGTCCTGACCGGTCTCTTCTCGGTGGTGGCGCAGATCCTGGTGCCGCTCGCCGCGACGCTGGCACCGCCGGAGAAGCGCGGCAAAATCGTCGGCACGGTAATGAGCGGTCTGCTGCTCGGCATTCTGCTGGCGCGTACCGTCGCGGGCGCGCTGGCGCAGCTGGGCGGCTGGCGTACCGTTTACTGGACCGCCAGCATCCTGATGGTGTTGATGGCGCTGGCGCTGTGGCGCTTTCTGCCGCAGGTGAAGCCCACGGTGTCGCTGAACTATCCGCAGCTGCTGAAGTCGATTTTCCAGATCTACCGGGCAAATCGCGTGATTCGTACCCGCGCCTGGACCGGCTGTCTCTCTTTCGCCAACTTTAGCGTGCTCTGGACGTCGATGGCGTTTCTGCTCGCCTCGCCGCCTTACGGTTACTCTGAAGGAGAAATTGGCCTGCTGGGGCTGGTCGGCGCGGCAGGCGCGCTGGCGGCGCGTCAGGCTGGAACGCTGGCGGATAAAGGCAAAGCCAGGCTAACCACCACGCTGGGCCTGCTGATTATGCTCGCCTCCTGGGGTATGACCGCGCTGGGCGCGCACTCTCTGGCGGCGCTGATCGTCGGCATTCTGCTGCTCGACCTGGCGGTTCAGGGGGTGCATATCACCAATCAGAGCGTGATCTATAGTCAGATGCCCGAGGCGCGCAACCGCCTTACCGCTGGCTATATGACCAGCTATTTTATCGGCGGCGCGTTTGGTTCGGTGCTCTCCGCCAACGCCTATCACGTTGCCGGCTGGTACGGCGTCTGCGCCGCTGGCGTGGTAATGACGCTGCTCAACCTGCTGATTTGGTGGCGCGGTTATCGCTGCGAAACCCAGTTAAGTAAGTAAATAAAATACCAAACATGTGATTGAGTCTGGTCACGAATGGTTAGTTTTGTTATGGTTAGCAACAAACCTATTCACACAAGTTATTTTTTCTTGCGGAATTATTTAGCAAGCAAAAAGTTTCATCCCGTTTAGATATCGTGCCCTGCGGCAGTAAGCAGCAGAGGACGAGGGTTTCGTGCCCAGGGTCAGGGAGCGGCCTGGAACCACCTGATGACGACAGTGTGATCTTCTGAACAATTGCGCGGAGTAAAAATGACTACGCTTAATCTGTCACCATCGTTACTATATTAGTTGCAACTAGTGAGGTTTTTTTATAATGGAAAGTTCGTTTACTCCCATTGAACAGATGCTTAACATCCGCGCAAATCGCCATAAAGATTTCCCGCTGCACGAAATCATTCTGACGCGTCTGTGCATGCACATGCAGGGAAAGCTGCTGGAAAATCGCAACAAGATGTTAAAGGCGCAGGGAATTAACGAAACCTTATTCATGGCGTTGATCACGCTGGATGCGCAGGAAAACCAGAGCATTCAGCCTTCCGAGCTGAGCGCCGCGCTCGGTTCTTCGCGCACCAACGCCACGCGCATCGCCGATGAGCTGGAGAAACGCGGCTGGATCGAGCGTCGCGAGAGCGACAACGATCGTCGCTGCCTTCATCTGCATCTCACCGAAAAAGGGAATGAGTTCCTGCGTCAGCTGCTGCCACCTCAGCATCAGAGCCTGCAATATCTCTGGTCCTCGCTGTCTAACGACGAGAAATCGCAGCTGGAAGGCATCACGCGTAAATTGCTCAATCGTCTCGACAAAATGGACGAAGACCAGGTCATCGCCTCCCTCTCTCGCTAATAGCAAGAACTGCGACACAATCACCTGTCGAAACCGTTATTTTAATCCCCTTTTATCCGGCCAGCGCCTTGTCGCTGGCTTTTTTCGACTCGGGCTCCGTGAAAAGGGACGATCGCGCCCCGGCATATGAAACAGTTGGAGACAGAGATGAGTGCAACAGCGGAGGCGCAAAGCCCGCAACAGCCAGCCCAAAAAAAGAAGACGCGTAAAAAAGTGCTGATTCTGCTGGCGCTGCTTTTTGTGCTGGCTGGCATCGCCTGGGGCGTTTACTGGTTCCTGGTGCTGCGGCATTTCCAGGAAACAGACGACGCATACGTGGCCGGAAATCAGGTGCAGGTCATGGCGCAGGTGTCGGGCAGCGTTAACAAGGTCTGGTTCGACGATACCGATTTCGTGAAGAAAGGCGACGTGCTGGTTTCGCTGGATAAAACCGACGCCGAGCAGGCGTTTGAAAAAGCGCAGACCGCGCTGGCCACCAGCGTGCGTCAGACCCATCAGTTGATGATTAACGCAAAGCAATATCAGGCGAGCATCGCGCTGCAGCAAACCGCGCTGGCGCAGGCGGAAGCGGATCTGAAACGCCGCGAGCCGCTGGGGGCGTCTAACCTGATCGGCCGTGAGGAGCTGCAGCACTCGCGCGACGCGGTCGCTACCGCGAAAGCGCAGCTCGACGTGGCGGTGCAGCAGTACAACGCCAACCAGGCGATGATCCTCAACACTTCGCTGGAAGAGCAGCCGGCGGTAAAACAGGCCGCCGCGGAACTGCGCGACGCCTGGCTGGCGCTGCAGCGTACCGATATTCGCAGCCCGATGGATGGCTACGTGTCGCGCCGCAGCGTACAGGTCGGCTCGCAAATCAGCACCAGCACGCCGCTGATGGCAGTGGTGCCTGCCACCAATCTGTGGATCGACGCTAACTTTAAAGAGACGCAGCTGGCTGGCGTACGCATCGGACAGGATGCAACGGTGGTGGCCGATATCTATGGCGACGATGTGGTCTATCACGGCAAAGTAGTCGGTCTGGATATGGGCACCGGCAGCGCCTTCTCGCTGCTGCCTGCACAGAACGCTACCGGCAACTGGATCAAAGTGGTTCAGCGTCTGCCGGTGCGTATCGAGCTTAATCAGGACGATATCGTGAAGCATCCGCTGCGTATTGGTCTGTCGACGCTGGTGAAAGTCGACACCACCAATAAGGACGGCAGCGCCCTCGCCACCAGCGTTCGTCAGCAGGCCGCCTATAGCAGCAATGCGCTGGCGATCGACCTGGCGCCGGTGAACCAGCTGATCACTGATATCGTTCGCGCCAACGCCGGATGATCACGCGGAGGCTGTCATGGCACAAAAACCGCTAGAAGGCGCGCCGCTGGTCCTGATGACCATCGCGCTGTCGTTGGCGACCTTTATGCAGGTGCTGGATTCGACCATCGCTAACGTGGCGATTCCGACCATCGCAGGCAATCTGGGCGCCTCCAACTCGCAGGGCACATGGGTCATCACCTCGTTTGGGGTGGCGAACGCCATCTCCATTCCGATTACGGGCTGGCTGGCAAAGCGCGTCGGCGAGGTAAAACTTTTTACCTGGGCGACCATCCTGTTCGCTATCGCTTCCTGGGCGTGCGGCATGTCGGAAAGCCTGGAGATGCTGATTTTCTTCCGCATTCTGCAGGGTGTGGTGGCCGGTCCACTGATCCCGCTGTCGCAGAGCCTGCTGCTCAGCAACTATCCGCCCGCCAAACGCAGTATCGCCCTCTCGCTGTGGGCGATGACGGTGATCGTCGCGCCCATCTGCGGGCCGATTCTCGGCGGCTGGATCAGCGATAACTACCACTGGGGCTGGATCTTCTTTATTAACGTGCCGATCGGCGCGGTGGTGGTAATGCTGACGCTGCAGACGCTGCGCGGTCGCGAGACCCGCACCGAGGTCCGCCCTATCGACGTGGTGGGGCTGGTGCTGCTGGTGGTGGGCATTGGCTGTCTGCAGGTGATGCTGGACCGCGGTAAGGAGCTTGACTGGTTTAACTCCACCGAGATTGTGGTGCTGACGGTGGTCGCCGTGGTATCGCTGGCGGTGCTGCTGGTGTGGGAGCTAACCGACGATCACCCGATTGTCGATCTGGCGCTGTTTAAGTCGCGCAACTTCACCATCGGCTGCCTCTCCATTAGCCTGGCCTATATGCTCTACTTCGGCTCGATCGTTCTGCTGCCGCAATTGTTGCAGGAGGTATATGGCTACACGGCGACCTGGGCCGGTCTGGCGTCCGCGCCAGTAGGGATTATTCCAGTGATCCTGTCGCCGATTATCGGACGCTTCGCCCACAAGCTGGATATGCGGCGGCTGGTGACCTTCAGCTTTATCATGTACGCCGTCTGCTTCTACTGGCGCGCCTATACCTTTGAACCCTCGATGGACTTTGGCGCGTCAGCCTGGCCGCAGTTTATCCAGGGCTTTGCGGTCGCCTGCTTCTTTATGCCGCTCACCACCATTACCCTTTCGGGTCTGGCGCCCGAGCGACTGGCGGCAGCGTCGAGCCTGTCAAACTTCGTGCGTACGCTGGCGGGCTCGATCGGCACCTCGATTACCACCACTATGTGGACTAACCGGGAATCGATGCACCACAGCACCTTTACCGAGTCGATTACGCCCTACAACCCCAATGCGCAGCAGATGTATACGCAGCTGGAAGGCATGGGGATGAGCCATCAGCAGGCATCAGCCTATATCGCGCAGCAGATCACCAACCAGGGGCTGATTATCTCCGCCAACGAGATCTTCTGGGCCTCGGCGGGCGTGTTTTTGATTCTGCTGGTGCTGATCTGGTTTGCCCGCCCGCCGTTTGGTTCCGGCAGCGGCGGCGGCGGCGCGCACTAGTTTAAGACGTGGGTAAACAGCGCTGACATGAAAAAGTGGGTGGTATAGGCAGAAGCGCAAAGCGTCACAAGGACAGAAACAAAAACGGGCCTTTCGGCCCGTTTTTTTATGCGTTCTGACGCCACCATTCGGCAAGCAGAATGCCGGTGGCCACCGAAACGTTAAGACTCTCGACATTGCCGGTGCCGCCGATCGACAGGCTGATATCACCCTGCTGGAACGCGCTGTCGGACAGGCCTTCGCTCTCCTGCCCCAGCACCAGCACCATCTTCGCCGGCAGCTCGGCTTTCGCCAGCGGCGTGCCTTCATGGCTGGAGGTGGTCACAATGGTGTAGCCCGCCTTGCGGAACGCTTCCAGACCGGCGGCAAAGCTTGCGCCGCTGATCGCCTGAACATGTTCTGCGCCGCCTTCAGCGGTACGCACCGCCGCGCCCGACTCCAGCAGCGAGGCGTCATTCACCAGCAAACCTTTTACGCCGAAATGCGCGCAGCTGCGCATAATGCCGCCCAGGTTGTGCGGGTTGCTGACATCTTCCAGCGCCAGCACGCAATCTTTCTCACCGGCCTGGCTCAGCCACTCGCTGACCGCCATGCCCATGCGTTTCTTGATAATAAAGCAGACGCCGCCGTGGTGTTCGGTACCGGAGGCCTTCGCCAGCTCGGCATCCTCAACGACGTGATAGGCCTTGCGGTTCGCCGCCAGCCAGCGCAGCGCTTCGCGGAAACGCGGCGTTACGCTCTGCACGAACCAGGCGCGCACGATCGCTTCGGGGCGGCTCTGGAACAGCGCCTGACAGGCGTTCTCGCCATAGACGCGCGTCTCTTCCTGACGCTGACGGCGGATCACTTCCGGATCGATAGCGACTTTGCCGCCCTGCTCCGGCTGTTTCTCTTCTACCGACGCGCGCTCGCTCGGCGGACGCGACACGGTGCGCCAGGGCGAGAAAGCTTCGTCGCTGCGAGGACCACGGCTGCCTTCATCACGGCGAGGACGACGGCTACCTTCATCGCTGCGCGGCTTGCGGCTGCCGCCCTCTTCGCTGCGGCGGCCTGGGCCAGAAGAACGACGAGAATCTTCCTGACGGGCTGGGCGGCCACCCCCTTTACCGGTACGCGGGTTCGGCGCGCGTGAGCCTGACTCGCCCTCATCTCGCACGTACATCACTTTTACCTTGCCACTTTTGCCTTTAAATTCGTCGTTCATCTGTTCCTCCTGCATTGAGAGCGCGCAGATTACCTGATGTATTAGCGCTTAGCTATCAACTATTGAACCTATTGGACAATCCAGTTTGAGGGCGGTTCGCAACCTTCTCATAATGGACACTATTTACAAGACTGGCACCTGCAAACCCTTTGAGGTAACTATGAATACGGTATGTGCTTCCTGTCAGGCAACCAATCGCGTTCCTCCCGAGCGCATCGCCGATGGAGCGAAATGCGGCCGCTGCGGCAGCGATCTGTTTAATGGCGAAGTCGCTAACGCGACCGCTGATACGCTGGATAAATATCTGCAGGACGATCTGCCGGTAGTCGTCGATTTCTGGGCGCCCTGGTGCGGCCCCTGCGTTAACTTCGCGCCGGTATTTAAAGAGGTGGCGCAGGAGCGCAGCGGCCAGGTACGTTTCATCAAGGTAAACACCGAAGCGGAACCCTCGCTGAGCGCGCGTTTTCGTATCCGCAGCATCCCCACCATTATGATCTTTAAAAAAGGCGAGATGGTGGACATGCTGAACGGCGCGATGCCGAAAGCGCCTTTCAACGAATGGCTGGATGAATCGCTGTAAGTCTCTCCGGACCTTTTCTCCCCATTCTCAGGCCAGCCGCGCTGGCCTTTTTCATTTCGCGCGCGCTTCGATTACACTAGCGTTTTACTTTTCGCCCTAAGCCATGACTGATAACGCCGTTCTCCGCCTGCGAGCGCAACGCCTTGCCCGCGCCACTCGCCCTTTTCTTGCCCGAGGCAACCGCGTCGTGCGCTGCCAGCGCTGCTTGCTGCCGCAGAAAAACTGCCTGTGCGCCACTATTGAGCCGCACAGCGCGCGCAGCCGCTTTTGCCTGGTCATGTTTGATACCGAGCCGATGAAGCCCAGCAATACCGGGCGGCTGATCGCCGATATCCTGCCGCAAACCGAGGCGTTCGGCTGGTCGCGCACCGAGCCCGACCCGGCGCTGCTTAGCGCCGTCGCGCATCCTGACTATCAGCCGATGGTGGTCTTTCCCGCTTCCTACGCCGATCCCGACCGCGAGGTGCTGACCGCGCCGCCGCTGAGCGGCAAGCCGCCGCTGTTTATTATGCTCGACGGCACCTGGACCGAAGCGCGCAAAATGTTTCGCAAAAGCCCCTGGCTCGATGCGCTGCCGGTGATGTCGCTCAACGTCACCGCGCCGTCGCGCTATACCCTGCGCGAAGCGCATGGCGAAGGCCAGCACTGCACCGCCGAAGTGGCCGCGGCGCTGCTGGAGCAGGCGGGCGATCTGGCAGCCGCGCAGGCGTTACGACAGCACTTCGAGCATTTCCGCCACGCCTACCTGGCGGGCAAACCGCATCATCCCGCCCATCAGAGCGCTATCGCCGAAAGCCTGTAGCGCGCCTGCGCGGCGGAAATGCTGGCGCGGCTCTCACCCCGCAATCGCTGAACCGGCAAACCGCGTTAAAAGCGATTACAATCATGCCAGTCGACTTCGGGAGAGTGGGATGAGCCAACGCGGACTGGAAGCGCTGTTACGACCTAAATCCATTGCGGTGATCGGCGCCTCGGACAGGCCGGGACGTGCTGGTCACTTTATGATGCGCAATCTGCTGGCAGGGGGTTTTAGCGGCCCGGTGCTGCCGGTGACGCCCAAATATAAAGCCGTCAGCGGCGTGCTCGCCTGGCCCACCATCGACAGCCTGCCGTTCGCGCCCGACCTGGCGGTGATTTGCACCCATGCGAAACGCAACCTCGAGCTGCTGCAGCAGCTGGGCGAAAAAGGGTGCAAGGCCTGCATTATCCTCTCTGCGCCCGCCAGTCAGCAGGACGCGCTCAAGCGCTGCGCCGCGCAGTGGCAGATTCGCCTGCTCGGCCCTAACAGCCTTGGGCTGCTTGCGCCCTGGCAGGGACTCAACGCCAGCTTTTCGCCAGTGCCGATAGAAAAAGGGCGTATCGCCTTTATCTCTCAGTCGGCAGCGGTCTCCAATACGATCCTCGACTGGGCGCAGCAGCGCAGCCTGGGCTTCTCCTGGTTTATCGCGCTTGGCGACAGCCTGGATACCGACGTTGACGATCTGCTCGATTTTCTGGCGCGCGACGGCAAAACCAGCGCCATTCTGCTCTATCTCGAACACCTGAGCGACGCGCGGCGCTTTGTTTCCGCCTCGCGCAGCGCCTCGCGCAATAAACCGATTCTGGTGATCAAAAGCGGCCGCAGCCATCAGGCGCAGGCGCTGCTCGGCACCCACAGCGGGCTGGACGCCGCCTGGGATGCGGCGATCCAGCGCGCCGGCCTGCTGCGCGTGCAGGATACGCACGAACTCTTCACCGCCGTAGAATCGCTCAGCCATATGCGCCCGCTGCGCGGCGACAGGCTGATGATCGTCAGCAACGGCGCCGCGCCCGCCGCGCTGGCGCTGGACGAACTCTATGCGCGCAACGGCAAGCTTGCCGTGCTGAATGACGACACGCTGGCGGCGCTGGCCGCGCTGCTGCCGGAAGGCGTGGGGCGCGGCAACCCGCTCGACCTGAAAGATGACGCTACGCCGCAGCGCTATGTCGACTGCCTGAATATCCTGCTGGGCAGCCACGAGCTTGATGCGCTGATGATTATCCACGCGCCCAGCGCGGTGGCGCCCGCCACCGAATCGGCGCAGCAGATCATTCAGGCTATTGCCGCTCATCCGCGCGGCAAGCAGGTCACGCTGCTGACCAACTGGTGCGGCGAGTTCTCCTCGCAGGCGGCGCGGCGCGCCTTTACTCAGGCGGGCATTCCCACCTGGCGTACCCCGGAAGGCACGGTCACGGCGTTTATGCATCAGGTGGAGTACCGTCGCAACCAGAAACAGCTGCGCGAAACCCCGGCGCTGCCCGCCAGCCTGACGCAGGACAGCGCCCAGGCGCATCAGCTTTTGTCGCAGGCGCTGGCGAAGGGCGTCACCACGCTCGACACCCATGAGGTGCAGCCAGTGCTGCAGGCGTATGGACTGGCGACGCTGCCGACCTGGATTGCCAGCGACAGCCTTGATGCGGCCGCTATCGCCGAACGTATCGGCTATCCCGTGGCGCTCAAGCTGCGCTCGCCCGATATCGCGCATAAATCAGAGGTGCAGGGCGTGATGCTCTACCTGCGCAACGCCGCGGAAGTGCAGCAGGCGGCCGAGGCGATCGTTGATCGGGTAAAGCAGACGCTGCCGCAGGCGCGCATCGAAGGGCTGCTGGTGCAGAGCATGGCGAATCGCGCCGGCGCGCAGGAGCTGCGCGTCGTGGTGCAGCAGGATGCGCTGTTCGGTCCGGTGATTTTGCTGGGCGAAGGCGGTGTAGAGTGGCAGGCCGACAAACAGGCGGCGGTGGCGCTGCCGCCGCTGAATATGACGCTGGCGCGCTATCTGGTGATACAGGCAATGAAAAGCGGCAAAATCCGCAGCCGCGGCGGGCTGGATATGCTGGATATTCCTGCGCTCAGCCAGCTGCTGGTGCAGGTCTCCAACCTGGTGGTGGACTGCCCGGAGATCCAGCGGCTCGATATCCATCCGCTACTGGCGGCGGGCAGCGAATTTACCCTGCTGGACGTCACCCTCGAACTGGCGCCGTTCAGCGGCGACAACGAAGCGCGGCTGGCGATACGTCCCTATCCGCAGCAGCTTGAAGAGCGGGTGACGCTGAAAGATGGGCAGAGCTGCTTGTTCCGCCCTATCCTGCCGGAAGATGAGCCGCTGCTGCGCGCCTTTATCGCTCAGGTCACCAAAGAGGACCTTTACTACCGTTACTTCAGCGAGATCAACGAGTTTACCCATGAGGATCTCGCCAATATGACGCAGATTGACTATGACCGCGAGATGGCCTTCGTCGCGGTGCGCCAGCAGCAGGAGAGCAGCGAGATTATTGGCGTCACGCGCGCGATTTCTGACGCCGACAATATCGACGCCGAGTTCTCCGTGCTGGTGCGATCCGATTTAAAAGGGCTCGGCATGGGACGGCGGCTGCTGGAAAAAATGATTCGCTATACCCGCGATCATGGCCTGCAGCAGCTCAACGGGATCACCATGCCGCATAACCGCGGCATGATTACTCTGGCGCGCAAGCTGGGGTTTGGGGTGGAGGTTCAGCTTGATGAAGGTATCGTCAGCCTCAATTTACCCTTACACAGGGACATCAACTAACCTTGTAGAGAAAGGTAAAAAATGGCCGACCGCATCAGGTTGATGTTATTATTTACCGTTATGACCCTGATTTGATGGCAAAAGGCCATGCAATGAAACGAGAAGAAGCGCACTGCGATGCTGACTAAATTCAAACGCAATAAGCATCAACAACACCTCGCACAGTTGCCGAAGCTGTCACAGTCCCCTGCGGATGTGACAACGCTCTACTCGCCAGCCGACTTCCGTCGCACGCTGCTGGAAAAGATCGCGGCGGCGCAGCACCGTATCTGCATCGTCGCGCTCTACATGGAAAACGACGATGCCGGTCGCGCGGTGATGGATGCGCTCTATGCGGCGAAGCGCGCGCGTCCTGAGCTGGATGTCAGCATTCTGGTCGACTGGCATCGCGCCCAGCGCGGACGCATCGGCGCGGCGCGCGGCGTCACGAATGCCGACTGGTATTGCGAGATGGCGACGCAGCATGCGGATATCGCCATTCCGGTTTACGGGATCCCGGTCAATACGCGCGAAGCGCTCGGCGTGCTGCATCTGAAAGGCTTTATTATTGACGATACGCTGCTCTACAGCGGCGCCAGTATTAACGACGTTTACCTGCATCAGCACGATAAGTATCGATACGACCGCTATCAGCTGATTCGCAACCCGCAGCTGGCCGACACCATGTATGAGTGGATTAACGTCAACCTTAAGCAGTCGGAAGCGGTCAACCGTCTCGACCGCGAAGAGCGTCCGTCCAGCCCGGAAATCAAAAATGAGACGCGCCAGTTCCGCCAGGATCTGCGCGGTTTTAACTACCAGTTTACCGGCGATGGCCATAACGAAGAGCTGACCGTGACCCCGCTGGTTGGGCTAGGCAAACGCAGCCTGCTCAATAAAACCATTTTTCACCTGATGCCCTGCACCGAGCAGAAACTCACCATCTGTACGCCCTACTTCAACCTGCCGGCGATTCTGGTGCGCAGCATTATTCATCTGCTGCGCGAGGGCAAAGAGGTGGAGATTATCGTCGGCGATAAAACCGCCAACGATTTCTATATTCCGCCTGAGCAGCCGTTTAAAATTATCGGCGCGCTGCCCTATCTCTATGAGATTAACCTGCGTCGCTTCCTGAGCCGCCTGCAGTACTATGTCGATAACGGACAGCTGGCGGTACGCCTGTGGAAAGATGGCGAGAACAGTTATCACCTGAAAGGCATTTGGGTCGATGACGAGTGGATGCTGATTACCGGCAATAACCTCAATCCGCGCGCCTGGCGCCTCGATCTGGAAAATGCGGTGCTGATCCACGATCCGCTGCAGCAGCTCGCCGAGCAGCGTGAAAAAGAACTGGCGCTGATCCGCACGCATACTGAGGTAGTGAAGCATTTCCGCGATCTGGAAAGCATTTCTGACTATCCGGCTAAGGTGCGCAAGCTGATTCGTCGTCTGCGCCGTATTCGTATCGACCGTCTGATTAGCCGTATTCTGTAAGACATTGCCTGCGGCGACTGTCGCCGCAGGCTATCGCTTTTCCCCGCCCGCAGGCCCTGCCAGCCTTTAGAGCTTAATACCCTTGCCACGCTTGTGCAGCAGCAGCGACACCAGAAACGCCAGCGCGCCCATCGCCGATACATACCAGAAGAAGGTGGTTTCGATCCCCTGCTGCTTCATCAGCAGCGCGACATACTCCGCCGAACCGCCGAAAATCGCATTGGCTACGGCATAGGATAAGCCAACGCCAAGCGCGCGCACCTCTGGCGGAAACATCTCTGCCTTAAGGATGCCGCTGATAGCGGTATAGAAGCTGGTGATCAGCAGCGCCAGCATAATTAGGCAGAAGGCGACGGTCGGACTTTGCACGCTTTGTAGCACGGTGAGGATGGGAACGGTGCAGACAGCGGCGCCCGCGCCGAAAACCAGCATTGAACCGCGACGGCCAATTTTATCGGACAGCGCACCGATCACCGGCTGTATCAGCATAAAGACCAGCAGCGCGCCGGTCATCAGGCCGCTGGCGCTTTTCGCATCCATGCCCGCCGTGTTCACCAGATACTTTTGCATGTAAGTGGTAAAAGTGTAGAAGCTCAGCGAGCCGCCTGCGGTAAAACCCAACACCATCAGGAAGGCGCGCGTATGGTTGCGCAGCAGTCCGGTAATGCTGCCGGCGTCTTTATGATGGCGGCTCTGATTATCTGAGGTTTCATGCAGCGATCGCCGCAGCCAAAGCGCCACAACCGCCAGAATGGCGCCAAGAAAAAAGGGAATACGCCAGCCCCAGCTGCGTAGATCGTCTTCGCTGAGGATAAACTGCAGTACCACTACCGTGAGCACTGCCAGCAGTTGGCCGCCGATAAGCGTCACATACTGAAAGGAGGCGTAAAACCCTTTGCGTCCTTCCAGCGCCACCTCGCTCATATAGGTTGCGCTGGTGCCATATTCGCCGCCCACCGATAGTCCCTGAAACATGCGGGCCAATAGCAGGATTGCCGGGGCCGCGATGCCGATAGTGCCATAGCCAGGCAGGCAGGCGATAACCAGCGAACCGAAGCACATCATGCATACCGAGATAAGCATCGATTTTTTACGACCGTGCCGATCGCCGATATAGCCAAACAGCCAGCCGCCGACAGGACGCATCAAAAATCCTGCGGCGAATACTCCTGCGGTTTGCAGCAGTTGCGTGGTGGTGTCGCCTTTAGGAAAGAAGATATGCGCAAAGTAGAGTGAGAAAAACGAGTAGACATAGAAGTCGAACCATTCGACCAGATTACCCGACGATGCGCCGACGATCGCCCAGACGCGTTTCTTGCTAATTCCCGGCTCTTCTGCCCCAGGTTGGGTTGAGCGCGAATTAAATTCTGCCATGCTTTACCTCAAGTTCCTTGCTGATAAGCAGCGTTAAAACAATGAGTAAAGCATTTCATCCGATACAACGAAACGTTATCGCGGTTGTACTGCGGTAAATGTGATGCGTAAGAGGTTTAGGTGTAACGCGTGTAACTGAGAAAGTGGGTGTTCGGACCTGAAAACGCAAAAAACCCCGACCGGGAGGTCAGGATCAGCGCATTTTCGCCGATCGCCAGACGTAAAAAAGCCCCCTGCGTCAGCAGAGGGCTTTCCTGTATGGATGCCTGGCAGTTCCCTACTCTCGCATGGGGAGACCCCACACTACCATCGGCGCTACG